>Ga0209290_1000002_pt1 | contig 413253 bp, 368 predicted proteins | sample EN1Hudsemesocosm_2_FD_184632 | JGI IMG/M metagenome (GOLD analysis project Ga0209290, IMG submission 184632) | Methane-oxidizing microbial communities from mesocosms in the Hudson Canyon - EN10B Hudson Canyon (SPAdes) (version 2) | ecosystem: Environmental > Aquatic > Marine > Cold seeps...
AACGCTTGGAAGTTAACGTGCTCTTCTAATTTTTGGAGAATATCACCTAATTTATCCAACTTAGTTTCGCGTTCTTCAGCTGCAAACAAACTTGTTTTTATCATTTTAGAGGGACTCAATTAGGGGAGTTAGAAGTGCTTTATTTTATCATTTTTCGGATGAGGTTTTTCGAGGTTCCCAATAGATTCACTGACGAGGAATATTTATGATGTAAATCCCTCTTATGAAAAAACAGTGGGGCGATCAAAAGAAGAATTAAAAATAATCAATTGGATGAAAATCACCCATCCTGATGATGTGCAAGAAGATTCAGATAATATGGCATTGATGAATTCAGGCAAGATCAATGAATAAGCGTTATATTCAGCCAGACGGGACCGTTGTTTGGATAAATATGACTATTGCTCCTTTAGATGTAGAGGATTCAAGCAAACCTTTTCATCTCTGCATGATCGAAGATATCTCCGCTTGCAAGAAAATAGAGGCTAAACTTAAACTGACTGAAGCGGTTTATCAAAATACCACACAAGCAATTACGGTAACCGATACTGATAATGTGATCGTTGCCGTTAATCCGGCATTTACTAATTTAACTGGATACAGTCCAGAGGATGTGATCGGTCAAAACCCTAAAATACTTCAATCAGGTCGAAGTACATCTTCTTTTTATGAGTACATGTGGAAAAGCATTAATACAAATGGACATTGGCAAGGCGAGATTTGGAATAAAAAGAAGGATGGGACAGAGTTTGCCGAATGGTTGAGCATTGACTCTATCTATAATGAAAATGGAAACGTATCCCAGCGGATCGCGGTATTCTCTGATATCACTGAAAAGAAACTTGCTGATGAAAAAACATGGAACCAAGCTAACTATGACCCGTTAACAAAACTACCCAATCGTAATTTATTCAATGATCGATTAGCGCATGAAATTAAAGTTGCCCAGCGGACAAAAAAACCGTTAGCACTTTTTTTTATGGATCTTGATCATTTTAAAGAAGTCAATGATGCTCTAGGCCATGATAAAGGCGATATGTTACTGATTGAGACTGCACAACGCATTCAGAATTGCTTGAGAGAATCTGATACGGTTTCACGACTCGGTGGTGATGAGTTTACGGTTATTTTGACCGAGTTAGACGATACTTTAGGAGTAGAAAAAATTGCTGAGAACATTCTTCATAGTTTAAATCAGCCTTTTATATTAGACATGGAAAAAGTCTATGTATCAGCCAGTATTGGTATTTCACTTTACCCTAGTGATACAGAAAAAATGTCTGCCTTAGTTAATAATGCAGATCAGGCCATGTATCTAGCCAAGGAAAATGGTCGAGACCAATTTAGTTTTTTCACCAAATCAATGCAAGTTTCAGCGCAATATCGACATCAATTGATGAATGATTTACGCAATGCCTTGAGGGAGGAGCAATTTCAGCTTTATTACCAGCCCATTGTTGACCTAAATACAGGGAAAATCACCAAAGCTGAAGCCTTATTAAGATGGAATCATCCAATACGAGGTAATGTTAATCCTGCTGATTTTATTCCATTGGCTGAAGAATCTGGACTGATTGTCGATATTGGTAATTGGGTTTTCCAACAGGCGGCACAGCAAATTAAACGCTGGCAAGTAAGCATTGCTCCTGACTTCCAGGTAAGTATCAATAAATCTTCAATTCAATTTCGAGATAATAAAGACCACGGTGACTGGTTAGCTTATTTAAAACAACACGAAGTGAGCGCGCATAACCTTATTATTGAAATTACTGAGAATACACTTCTTGAGAATTCAGACCGTGTGGACAATCAATTATTATATTTTCGTGATAACAACATCCAAGTTGCTCTGGACGATTATGGTACTGGTTATTCAACACTTTCTCACCTTAATAAACTAGGTATCAACTATTTAAAAATAGACTGCCCTTTTATTCAAAAATTATCATCAAATTCAAATGAACGTGTTTTATGTGAAGCTATCATTGTTATGGCGCATAAGTTAGGCTTGAAAGTTATTGCTGAAGGGGTAGAAACTAAACAACAGCAACAAATTTTAATTGATGTAGGGTGCGATTATGCACAAGGATTTTTATTCTCCAAAGCTGTAGCTGTTGATGAATTTGAAAAAATATTTGTTTCGTTAAACCTACCTCATTGACTTAACGACTGGCTGCCGGAATAAAAATCATCACTTCGTACGCTCCGTTTCCCTAATTTTCAACGGAAGCCTCTAGCGCCGGGACTAGTAAAACAGGAGAATCCCAGCCCTTCTTAGCGTTCTCCAAAAGATTCAGATAAAGTCTTGCGCAATGGTTTAAGCAAAAAATCCATTACGGTACGCTCTCCAGTACGAATATCGACTTGCGCAGTCATACCAGGCAATATTTCCAGCACTTTACCCGTCGTGGTTGTAACGGGGTTAGATAAAGAAGAGATATGCACCCGGTAATAAATTTCTTGGCCTCGTGAGGAGTCTTCTTTTAAGGTATCGGCACTGACATAGATCACCTTGCCTTTAACGCCACCAAAAATGGTGTAATCAAATGGGTCAAATCGAATACTAGCTTCTAGACCTGATTGCACACGCCCAATATCTGCGGGAATGACTTTGGCTTCAATAATTAGCTCGTCGTTAATGGGTACGATCTGCATAATTTCTTCACCTGCGCGCAAAACCCCACCCACGGTGGTTACACGAATGTTTTTTACAATACCCGCCATCTGAGCAGTAAATACACTGTCTTTCTGCGCTTGCGTGTTACGGGTTAATATTTGCTCATTTTGCGCAATACCATCTTCTGCTTTTGAGAGCTCAATTCGCGCATCTTCCATAAATTTATTTTGACGGTTGGCTAAACGGGCTTGTGCTTCATTCAGTGCGCGTCGTACACGCAGGAGCTCAGAGCCACTGACATCACCGGATTTCATTAGACTCTCAACTAATTTCGTTTCATCTTTTGCAAGACTCACAGCAACTCTCAGAGTACGCAGCTCTTCTTTAAATCCACGTCTGCGTTGTTTAAACAGCGCACGCTCTACCGTGACAATATCTTGAAATTCGTCACGGGTATCAACTGGAAAGCTTAAGTTTCTAGCGCCAATCACTTCCGCTCTTAAACGAATTGTTTTGGCGTTTAGCGCAAACAAACGCGCTTCGACTTCGCCTACCGTTGCGCCTACACGAGTTTGATCGAGTCGTGCAAGTTCTTGTCCGGCTTTTACACGATCGCCCTCTTTAACCAGCATTTTTGAAATTACACCGCCGTCGACGGCTTGAATGATTTGTACACGACTACTAGCAATCACTTCGCCGGTAGCTCTAGCAACTTCATTAATATAAAAGCTCGTCGCCCAAGCAATAAACCCGATCAGGCCAAATGCAAGAACGCCTAACAATAAACTGTGACTACGATGGTGGTAGTTTTCTAAGCGTGCGATTTTAGCTTGCATCGCTGCACTGTCGTCTTGTTCTTCGTGATTAAACCACATCTAATGCTCCTCTTGCCTGTCGCTGTGCTGCTGCATTGTTCGCTGATTTTTGTTGATTTTTTTGCCCTAAACGCTGCGCCATGATGTGTTCAGGTCGTCCGTCTTGAACAATTTCACCATGCTGCATGGCAATCACCCGCGTGGCCAGCTTCATGGCTTGCATAGGGCGGTGAGTTGATACAATCAGAATATCTTTAGGGGCAATATTTTCTTCTAAGACCGCCCAGACATTAGCTTCACTTTCTCCATCTAAGGAGGCCGTTGGTTCATCTAATAACCAGATACGCGGCTGATCAATCACCACGCGAGCTAAAGCCACTAATTGGCGTTGCCCGCCGGATAAACCTTCACCACCTTCGCTAATCACTAAGTCCATACCGAGTGGACTATTCGCAGCTATATTATCCACTCCTAAATCACGCGTTATTTTTAATAGCCGTGAGTCACTGGCATTACCTGATAGCGCTAAGTTGCTGCGTAAAGTGCCTTTAAATAAGTGCACCGCTTGTGGTAAATAGCCTAATTGGCTGGCAACCACTTGCGGATCAACTTCCCATAAATCAGCATCACCTAAACGCACACGTCCTTCACTGGGACGATACATCCCTGCTAGGACTTTTAATAAGGTGGATTTTCCACAGCCCACGGGCCCCACTAATAACACGCGTTCGCCGGCTTTAAAGGAAAGTGAGTTAATATTAATTTGCTGTACGGGTGATTCGGGATAGGTAAAACGTACTTTTTCTAATTCAAGTGTTTCTGGTGATTTATCCGGTAATAATAAGTTTTGATCTTCACGGCGCTCCAGTTCAAGATTTAATACTTGATCAACCATCTGCAAAGACTGACTCACGCCTTGCCATTGCGCTAGATATTGCACGCCTTGAGCAACAGGCGCAATTACGCGACCGCCTAAAATACTACAGGCAATTAAGCCCCCCATGGTTAACAGCCCTGCTTCAATTTGCCATACACCCACTACCACCGCAGACACATACGCTAAGGTGGATAAACTACCGGTAGTCACAGTAGAGAAGTTATTAATCGCTTTTTGTTGAATATTGTAGCCATCAATCGACGCGGTAATCGCCTGCCATTCTTCTGAGAATCGCCACGTGGCATTATTCGCACGAATAGATTCAGCGCCACGAATCGCATCGACCAAAACTCCTTGGCGTTCATTGCTGCGCATTAATTGCTTACGCATTAAATTGCGCAAACGCATTTGAGTGATTAATCCTAAACTCAATGCAATCGGTAATAATAAGGTATACACCCAACCCACTTGCCCGCCTATCACCGCAATAAAGGCAATAAACATCACCGCAAAGGGTAAATCAATCAGGCTAAACACCACGCCTGATGAAAAGAACTGGCGCACAGAATCTAATCCACCCACTTGTGCGGCGAGTGTACCGAGACTTTTAGGCTGATGATCTAAACGTAAATGTAATAAATGATCAAACACTTGCTGCGAGACTCGTTTATCAACCGCAATCGAAACACTGTCTAAAATACGTGCGCGTAGGGTTTTTAATAACCAATCAATGCTAACAATAAGCAACATACCCACCACTAAGGTGGTAAAGGTCGCATACGCTAAAGTAGGTACCACGCGATCATACACTTGCATGGCGAATAACGAAGTCGCAACCGCCATGACATTAATGATCAAGGTGGCAATTAAGACTTTTGCAATCCACGCGGGCTCTCGCATTAACTCTCTAAACACTAAGCGCGCAGCAATACTGCCTTTTAAGGAACCGGTGGCAGTACGGGTATTTTGCTTGGCGGCACGTAGCCATAAGACCCGTGCATTTTGTAATTGAGTTTCATCGAGAACTTCAACCTGTCCTTGTGCATTTTGTAGCTGAATTTGCTCAGCATCTACTCGCTCTGCTAAATACCAAGTCTCTTGATAGAACACTAACGCAGGTAAACGACGTAAATCAAAACGACGCCAAAGGAGCTGCACTGGCTGAACGGTTTTTAATTGTAATTGGGTGAAAATATAACGCGCTTGATCCACCGGTGCGACATCAGCCGGCAGGGTTTCTTCAGCCTTATCACAAGCGGCTTGTAGCACACTGTGTTCGATGTTTACCTCTAACGTTTGCAGCAGTGACTGTAATAGTTCCGCAGGTAATCGATTAGGCGTCGCAAATGAATCAGGTGATGCGGATGCAGTAACATCTATGGGTATTGTTTTATTTTGATCAGTCATACGGCTGTATTGCTATTCCTGTGTCACAGTTTGTTCATCAGACGCTGTTTTTTCGCCTGAAATAGTATCCAATGCGCCCACTAAAGCGGCTAATTTCAAGGAGTAAATTAACCATTCATTGTTGGCTTGTGAGAGTTGATGCTTTTGCTCAGTCAGTTCGCGTTGCATATTCAACACTTCTAACCACGGCTTTTGTCCTGCTTCATACTGACGTTGATAGGAGAGTAAAATTTCACTGAGTTCATCTACCGAATAACGATGCGATTCCACGATGATTTTTTGTGCGTTTCGGTTGGTATACAGACTATTAATAGAACGTTTGACTTCATTACGCGTGGCATCAAGGTCTGCATTGACGGAACGTAAACGCGCATTCGCGGCATTATTACGCCCATAAGCAGCAAAGCCCATACCTTCTAAATTGGCTTCCACATTCACCCCAACGCGAAAGTCACTGGTACCGGCGGCTTGGTCATTATAAAAATAATCCCCTTGTAAATAGACGGTTGGCATCGGAGCAGAACGTTCACGATCGACATCGGCTTTAGCTAAGGCAATATTTTCTGTTTTTAAGCGAATATCCGCACTCTGATCCTGCGCTAGATCCATTAACTCTAATACATCAGGTAAATCGGTTAATGTTTCAGCTACCGATTCCGTGGTTGCTACCCCTGTTTGGGTTAAGGACAATAACTCATTTTCGGTAACTTGTAGTTCACTAATGATACGCTCTTTGCGCGCTTGTGCTTGTAATAAACGCGCTCTCGCTAAACGCACGTCAGCCGTGGAAGCCAACTGGCCTTGCTCACGCCGACTGATCTGTTGATACATTGCATCTAAAGCGCTTTCATTTTCCTTGGCGACAATCAAACGTTCACGCACGCCTTGGATTTGTGCGTAAGCGACGGCAGTTTCATCAATCAGTTGGCGCTTTAAACGCAATAAGGCAATCGTTTCTACTGACATATCAGTGTCGGCATAGGCTATGCCATTATCAATACGCCCAAAAGCCCATAAAGGCTGACGCAACCGAATACCAATCGGGTAGTTATTGGTATGTTGTGCAGAGACCTGCGCAGAAAGTGAGGGATAACGTTGTGCGCGTGCACTATCGCCCGCAAAGCCTTTAGCTTCGACTTGTGCTCGTTGTCCTGCTAAAGCGGGGTGTTGGCTTAACGTTGCCTGTAAAGCCGCAGTAAGCCCTTTGGACTCAGCAATAACAGCGTGTACTGGTAACAGTAAACTGAGCAACGCCACAGCACATAATGGATGACGCCGTGGGCGATCACTCTTTTTTATCATTAGAACTCACAAAAAAATTTAAAATAGCATGGCTATGCCTTATAAAACACGACACGTAGCCAGCCAAAAATACGTTATTATTTAGGTCTCTACGTGAAACAGCCAGCGACTAGGCTCGCCTTTCAGCTTAGCCATAATGATTGTAACGGAGTTCGTACTAAACAATACTATCGCACCATTAATAAACCAACTCACCACTCCAACCTTACCCGCGCATAAAAATTGCCTTCACCCAAAAAGTCATGGCAGAAGTAAGCTCTCAGCCATCAGCGCATTCAAAGCCAACAATTTCACGATGTGCTGCGTACAGATATTAAAGGCTATTATGCCAATATTAATAAACATCAATTGCTGGAGCAGTTAGCTGCACACATTCACTGTCCCATTATCCTCAACCTGCTCAGCCAGCATTTATTTTACAGCGTTGAGAATGGCGGTAATTTTCATACACCGACTAAAGGGATATCGCGTGGTTGTGCATTAAGTCCGCTAATTGCTGGTTTTCAGCTATATTGTATCGACCCGTATTTTAGCCAACAAAAATAGCTGCGTTATGTTCGCTACATGGATGACTTTCTTATTCTATGTAAAACACGACATCATTGCCGCAAAGCGGTAAAAACACTCAATCAGTTTTTTAATCACTTTGGCTTCCAGCAACACCCCGACAAAACCTTTATCGGTAGAATTGAAAAGGGCTTTGATTGGTTGGGGTATCAGTTTAACCAAAGTGGTTTAATTGATGTCTCACCGCGTAGTAAAGAAAATCACTTGAATAAACTCCGCAAGCTTTATGAGCAATCCTCAGCGCGACCTGATTTAACCTTCAATCAAGTTCACACTAAGATGGCGGATTATAGTCACCGCTGGTGCCCTTGGGCAAGAAGCGGTTTACAAGTTAGATCACAACCGGGGTTTGAGAATTTATTTTATGCTAGCCCTTGGGATGTCATGATTCCATCAGGGATAGCAACAGAATAAACGTTCCCAAATGTGGCGCCCGGGGTCGCCCCTGGGCTATGGAATGCGCCACTCATGACAGTGACCTGCACCTGGCCAAAATTATATTTCCGCACTAACTCCCCCCCCTCTTTCAAAGACAAAGCGTTTGTAGCTAGAGTGTCGAGGAGTATGCGGGTACTGCCGAGAAAAATACCATTGACATCGTTACCCAAGAAACCCATGTGGGTGACGATGTTGCCCGCCGGGCCTACGAACCTAACTGCATCGTCACTTCCTAAGTTCTCTCCGCCAGTCCAGACCCCGAAAGTTCCCACACCTGAATTCTCATCTATGTTCATTGTAACAAGGTCAGGAGATGTAACGAAATAAATTACATACTGGGTATTTACGTCAAACACCCTAGATGAATGATTTGAACTTGTACCTCCGATCAAATCAAATACAACGATCGAATCGTTAACGTATGCTGGCCCATCGTAAGCGTCCGTTGCTGACGTGTTTCCTACTGTATCCCCACTAAAACCTGTAGTTACTTCCACTGTATCATCTGTGTCCAGTGGATCAAAACCGGTTGCACCCTCCAGCGTGGCTGCCTTTGCAGAAGTCAAAGTGACTTCAAGCGTCGCGGCATCTACAGCCAATGCCGATGCTATATCGCCTTCCGAAAAAGTGATGTTTCCCGTGTTATCACTATCAATATCCCACTGTAACTTGCTCCAATCTAAATTCCCTTTGATATCAGTCGATGCTGTTTCCGACCCCGACAAAAGCGTAGACATAGCCGTACCGGTGAAGGTTAATACGTTTGTCGCTGCATCGTAGCTTGCACCAGTAACGGTTGTTGTCGGTGCGGTGGTATCTATTGTGACACTATTGATACTAGCACTACTTAAGTTCCCAGCCGCATCGACGGTATAGACGTTATAGCTACCATCCACTAAGCCGGTCGCAGCTAAGTTGGTATCCGTATCTGCCGTGCTGATGGCCACCTCATTGTAATTAGTATCGCCAGAACCGGTAATTGAGGCGACATCAGTCACCGTTACGCTGTCTTTCACTAGATATGCGGTGCCAGTTTCACTACTTTGTACCACAGCATTAGTCGTATTTTTAATGGTCGCTGTTGTCACACTTGCCGTCGGGGCAGTACTGTCTATTGTGACACTATTGGTACTAGCACCACTTAAGTTACCAGCAGCATCTACTGTATAGACTTTATAGCTGCCATCCACTAAACCGGTCGCGGCTAAGTTGGTATCCGTATCTGCCGTGCTGATGGTCACTTCGTTGTAATTGGTATCGCCAGAGCCGGTAATTGAGGTACCATCTGTCACCGTGATGCTGTCTTTCACTAGATACGCAGTGCCAGTTTCACTGCTTTGTACCACAGCATTAGTCGTATTTTTAATGGTCGCTGTTGTCACGCTTGCCGTCGGGGCAGTACTGTCTATTGTGACACTATTGGTACTAGCTCCACTTAAGTTACCAGCAGCATCTACTGTATAGACTTTATAGCTACCATCTACTAAGCCGGTCGCGGCTAAATTGGTATCCATATCTGCCGTGCTGATGCTCACTTCGTTGTAGTTGGTATCGCCAGAGCCGGTAATTGAAGCGCCATCTGTCACCGTGATGCTGTCTTTCACTAGATACGCGGTGCCAGTTTCACTACTTTGTACCACAGCATTAGTCGTATTTTTAATGGTCGCTGTTGTCACGCTTGCCGTCGGGGCAGTACTGTCTATTGTGACACTGTTGGTACTAGCACCACTTAAGTTACCAGCAGCATCTACTGTATAGACTTTATAGCTACCATCCACTAAGCCGGTCGCGGCTAAATTGGTATCCGTATCGACCGTGCTTATTGCAACTTCATTATAGTTCGTATCACCAGCACTGGTCATCGAAGAGACATCTGTAACAGTCACGCTGTCCTTAACTAAATACGCGGTACCGGTTTCGTTACTTTGTACCACGGCATCAGCTGTGTTTTGTATCGTTGCCATTATTACGCTTGTCGACGGAGCTACATCATTAATCGCTAAACTAACCGCTTGTTCACTGTTATTATTCACAGCATCGGTCGCGACAACGGTAAAATTGTAGCTGGCTTTGGTTTCAAAATCAGGGTCCGCCGTGAGGGTTACTGCCCCACTACTGCTATCGATGCTGAAGCTACTGGCATCATCGCTGTTATTGGTTTTTAAGCTGTAGCTAGTGCTGCCCGTGGCGGTATCAGCTGTATCTGTTGAGGTCGCGGTGTAAACCACTTGGCTTGCACCACTATTTTCATCTATCGCTGTCGCGGTTGTTGCTGAGGTGATTGTCGGTGCAACTTCATCCAAATTATTAACCGCTAAACTAACCGCTTGTTCACTACTGTTAGTAGCAGCATCGGTAGCGACTACGGTAAAGCTGTAGCTAGGTTTGGTTTCAAAGTCGGGGTCCGCTGTGAGGGTGACTGCTCCCGTGGCGCTGTCGATAGTGAATAGGGCTTGATCTGCTACGCCAGTTTTCAGGCTATAGCTAATTTGACTGGCATCGGTCGCGACTGCGGTGTAAACCACTTGGCTTGCACCACTGTTTTCATTCAGTGCCGTTGCTACTGTGTTAGAGGTAAGTTCTGGTGCTAGGGTATCAACAATGACAGAGGTTTCACCGCCCGCATTAACGGCTGCCGTGTCTCCACCGTCGATCACTGTTTCTTGTGCATCGGCATTCAGTGTGGCTGTGTCGCCTGCGAGTGTAATGCCTGAAACAAGTTCATCTATCGTGGCCTGGCTATCGCCACCGTTATTTTTATCCGCACCTGATAAGGCGGCTAATACCGCTCCGTAGGTTTCACCCGCATCTAAGCCATCAGTATTATCAAAGGTGGTCTCACCATTGATAGTTGTGATGGTAGTTTCTTGTAGGTTAGTTAGGCCAAACGCTTCTGCGATAGCGGCATTTACAGTAACAACCGTGGTTTCATCGAGTGGTTCTGACCCACTTTGTTCAATGGCTTTTTGATACGCGACTGTTGTAAGTGCGTTCATATTCAATGTTAGGGTACTGTTAGCTGTACTCACAACGCCCATACTAAAAAGTTCGGCATTCAGGTCTTTGCCTACGCCTGTCGCTTCATCTAAATAATCAGCCCCTGCGCCCTCATTAACCACTTTGGCAATCACAACACCGGTGTAGCTACCGACATTGATGCTAAATTTCCCGTCAGCACCAACGGTACCTTCGCCAAGTACGGTAACGCCATCGGCTTGGTAGGCGATAACTTTTAAGTCATTGGTTTCAACTACGGGACCACCCACAATCGTTCCTTCAACGATGTTATTAATATCTGGCTCAGTTTTCTCCGTCGCTGCAATCACCGCACCGGTTGTTACTGCGGCAAGCCCTACTAACCCTGCGCCCAACAGACCCCAATCATTAAAGCCTTCACTTTCACCCGCAAGTGCTGCTGGAGCATCTTGATTATCGCTAGCGTCCCAGACAATGTGACTGTCTTCAGCTGCCGTATCGCTTGCTGTAATTAGTGTGGTGGTGCCGGCGGCTGTGAGTGCGCCGATTTCAAAGGTAGCAGCCTGCCCTTCGCTATAAAAGTTTTCTATTTGTGCGATGACTTCTTGGTCATTTTCGATGACCAGTGTATCGCCTTGTTTTTTTAGGATTAGGTCACTACTTATTTCATTAGTTGCTACGTCAATCAGGGCATAACTAGCACCGATCTCGGCTTGCAGTGTGAGCAGCTGTTCAAGGGGAATGTCTTTAATTACTTTAGTCGCTGAGGTAATACGTAAGATAATATTTTTCATTGGTAACTCCTTCTTTAAGCCTTTAATAACTAGATTTCTTCCTGTTTTTTATAAATGCAGTGATGAGCTTGTTAGTGATACACCGCCCTCATCATCTATTTAATCAATGCTACCAGCTCATTTAGCTCCTGATGGGGGTTCTAACTGTGGCTGTATTTCTCTAATTCAATTAGTGGGAATTATTGTAATTGGCGAGGCTGTGACACTTCTTTCTCTCGCAAAACAGACCTCACTTTATGTAAGCCTTGTGCCATAATGAGCAGTGAAGCTAAAGACATCGGACCAGAGCCGAACAATATATTTTAGATTTATTTAGCACCACGACATTGTCCCCCTTCGTTTCAATCGCTATAAACCCAAGAGCTACAAGTAAGCAATATTAAGAATATTATCAAAAATAAAGTTTGAAACAGGTTTGAATTGAGAGTTAGGAGGTTAAATTATTACCTTATTTGGAGTGTAGATTGGATTATAAAAAAACTTTGCAGCAACTGCATTTGCTTTTTGTTGATGATGACACAGACACCTGCGCCCAAGCGTATGCTTTATTCAGTCCTTTATTCCATTCTGTCACCTTGACACATGACACTACATCTGCGATGTCCCATCTTATCAATCATGACATAGATCTCATCATGACCGATATTGAAATGCCGAATGAAAGTGGCTTAAGCTTCATAGAAAAAGTACGGTGCTCCCACCCCTCTTTACCTATTGTTATTCTGAGTGCTTATGCTGAAAAAGACTATTTATTTAAAGCGGCTAATTTAAGTATTGATGGCTATTTAATGAAACCCATTCGCCAAAGAACACTAACACCTATTTTACAAAAAATTAGCCTGAGGTTTCCCTTGCTAAGTTTGGATCACCAACTCGGTGAAGCAGTGTTCTACGAGTCAAATAGTCATATACTCACCGTTGATAATTGCCCTACCTCGCTAGGGAAAAAAGAAACGTTGTTATTAGAGTTATTACTAAAAAACAAAACCACCCCATCCCCTAAAAAATTGATTGAGGAGACAATTTGGCCAGACAATGATGTGAGTAGCTCTACTCTTAAAAGCTTGATTAATTCCTTACGTAAGAAACTAGGCTACGGTCTAATTGAAAATATTCCATCACAGGGCTGGAGGCTCAAAAGCAATGTTAAATTGGCTTCTGACTGAGTCGTATTATGTTTGATTGGGCAATATTATTCACTGTTATCTTGCTTGTTCTTTGTCTGGCGCTTATCGCCTGTATTTATCGCTTAAAAATCACATTACGCCAGTTTTATTCACTACAAAATCAGCAACGTAACCTGCACGCCATAACGGCTGACCTAAGCCACATATGGAAGCAGCCACTTAATCACTTAGGGTTCATGTTAATGCGAATCAACCAAGTAGCTGATCATGATGAACGCATTAGCAATGCCATTTTAGATATCACCGAAGAAGCGGATGATACCTTGCAATTTCTAGCAGAAACACTAAACACGTTTAATAGCAGTATAGTTGATAATCAGGCAGCGGAAATTTTCACTCCCGCACAGGTTATTACTGGTGCTATTTTACTCTTACGTGACAACTTCAAACGTTCTAAAATTGAGATTAATGCTGATCTAAATCCCCATCTTTCTCTTCACAACCATAGAGTGGAGTTATTGCATGTGCTTATTAGTATTCTACTTGTCATGAGAGATGCTTTTATCTCTCATGAAACAACTAACCCTCTTATTACTATTGCTTTAATCCAATCAAACTCTCTGATATCTCTTAGCATCGAAAGCAATGTGGACATCCATAGCAGCAACCCATCATCACAGTCAGTGATTGCTTTAACTGAAGCAAAAAGACTTATTGAGCAAGTACTTGCTGGTAGTATAGTCATTAGAAATAAAGAGTTTAAAACATTAGTCGGTATCAGCCTTGATAATTGCACTTAAACTTGAACAAGCTGACTTATAGCCAGAGTTAGAATAATCTCTGAATAACTCAGGGATATCAATTCAAGCAATTAAGAGGTTGTCACCTTACTGTTAAACATCATCGCAAATATTAATCATTAATTTTAAGCTGAGTGAGCAATAGGCTATAAAAATCACTCACATTAATCGGCTTTACTAAACAGGCATCCATACCAGCACTATTATTGGCTTTACCTGTTAATACACTTGCTGTTAATGCTATGACTGGAACCTTACTGTTTAATGCTTTCATTTTATACATCGCTTCATAGCCGTCCATAATGGGCATTTGTATATCCATCAGGACTAAGCTATAGTGTTTGAGTGCAAACTTATCAACGCCTTCCCGCCCGTCGTTCGCGACATCAATATGAATTCCACTTTCTTCTAATAGTAATTGAATGACAGCTTGATTCGTTTCCTCGTCATCGACTAATAAAATAGATTGTCCTCTAAATGCCTTTAACTCTGTTTTTAGTCTGGCAATTAATGTGCGGTCATGTGTCGGTGTATATTGACTCAATTTCTCACCGTCTTTTAAGGGAATTTCAAAACTGAATTGACTGCCCTTTCCTAGCTGACTTTTCAGCCAAATTGTTCCACCCATGATTTCAACCAATTGCTTTGAAATTGATAGTCCGAGCCCCGTTCCACCATATTGTCTGGTAGTCGTTAATTCTGCTTGGGTAAACGGTTTAAATACTTTTTCCAGATCACTCTTATCTAAACCGATCCCCGTATCACTGACTGCAAATCGATACATGAGTGATGATTCTTTTGATACATTGAGGGTGATTTGTCCTTTTTTAGTAAATTTTACTGCGTTGCTCACTAAATTATTAAGAACTTGCCGTAACCGTAAGCTGTCACCATAAAGCCTATTATTAACGATGCCCTGATAATGAATTTTAAAATTGATGTTTCCACCCTCTTTTTCACCTACATTTATTACCATCACATCGTTAATGAGCTCCACTAAATCGAAGTCAACATAATGAAGCTCTAACTTGTCTGATTCTATTTTACTGAGCTCTAAAAGATCGTTAACAATCGTATTTAAAGCATTGACTGAGCGAATAATAATTTCTAAATACTGTTTCTGTCTTTCGTTTAAATCACTTTGTAATGTTAACTGCACCATGCTGGCAATACCATTTAATGGCGTTCGAAGCTCATGGCTCATATTCGCTAAGAAGTTGGTTTTCTCCTGCGTAGCGATTTCCGCTTTATTTTTAGCCTTCTGAAGCTGTTTATTTAATAACTTTTGTTTTCGATTCCAGTAAATAGCTATTAGCAATAACAGCCCTGATATTAATAAAATCTGCCACACAAGACGATAGTTAATACCTTGCTCAAAGCGCGTAAAAAACCAACTATTATAAATGTATCTTTTTTCTTTTTCGCTGATTAACGCTAATGATTTTTGCACAATAGAGCGCAATATCAAATTTTCATTTCGCATTGCGAACGTTAGGCCATCCCCCTCCTCAAGCCTGCCTGAAATTTTCAGTTTTATAAGTCCTTCTTGCTGCAAATGATAGCTCAATCGAGGCAACGCACCTATGAAACCATAAGCTTTGTTGTTTTCAACCAACTGCAAACCTTGCTGTACCGTATTAACTTCAGTTAGGTTTATTTCTGGGTAACGCGTTTTCACGCTTTTATTACTCCCTTTAAGAATGAGAAAATTTTTATCAACAAGATTATCTATTCGTTCAATGAACATCGCTTCTGTTCGTGTTGCTATGACAAGAGGATATGAGATATATGCTTCTGTTAATGTTTGAACCCCTTTATACTTACGCTGCTTTTCTTTCAAAGAGGCTAAATCGCATATTCCTTTTTTAAGAAACTCGATACTTTCAGTTTCATTGCGACTAGGCACTAATTGAAATGAACTATTACTCCTTTGTTGCAACAGCTTCACAATATCAACTACCATGCCTGCATAGTTACCCTTTTTATCGAAGCTCGAAAAAGGTTGATCAGACGATGAAATACATAAATTTATTATTGGATTGTTTACAAGGTAATCATTCTCTTCTTCTGTAAAAGAGCCTCTTTCTGGTCCGCCATTATGGCCAAACCACTTTTGTCGAATTTGAAACAATTTGCTTGGTTCTAGCGTCATTAATGCTTTGTTAATAATGCTAACAAGTTCAGGCTGATCATTTCGTAAGGCAAAAACAAGTTCTTCTGGCTTATCATTAATAATAAAAGCTTCTTCAATTGAATTACCTAGCCCCACCGATTGAGCAACGTAGTTAGCCGTTTCATCTAAGATTGTGAAATCCACATCACCCGATACGACGGCTTTAATTAGCTCATGAATAGTATCAAAATAAACATATTCTATATCCTTTCCTAGAGCTTTAACGGCCCTCTCGAAGGCCTTATTTCCTGTTTGAAGCGCGATGCGCTTACCATTAAGATCTTTTTTTGTAGTAATTTTGTGTGGATTATCTTTTTTAACAATCACCATCATGTAGTATTTCAAGTAAGGCATACTAAAATCATAATACAGCTTGCGTGATTCTGTGATTACAGAAGAACTAAGCCCATCGATTCGCCTTGCTTTTGCCTTAGCTTGCATATCAACCCAATTACCAAGAGAAAATTTGATATTTAAACCTGTTTTTTTTGAGACTAATGCCATTATGTCAATATCAAAACCACTAATACTACCGTCAGCATTTAGAATGCTATAAGGTTCAAATGAATCACCACTTCCCAATACAATATCAGGATGGCCTTCAACAAATAATCGCTCCGCCTCCGTTAAATTAACGGTCATATCACCCGCATAGGTAAAGCTACTCATCAAAGAAATGCAAAAAATAATCAGGTTCTTCAAAATGTTCTGCCACATAGAGTTAACGATTTAGGTAGTTGGTCAAATATTTACGTTCTATTTTTTGAGTATTACGCTTACCTATTTTGTGTTTTTCAACGTCAACATATCGTTCATAAGCCAGAATAGTATTTTCTGAATGATTAGCAGCATACCAAATCCAGTGTTAATTCGACTTTTTCGACAAATGACAACTACACCACTAGCAAAGGTTAAGGTAACGGTCACGACAGGAATGACCGCATCAATGCTAATGACTTTTGCAGTACTCTCAACACTGGCATTGCCCACCACATCAATCTGCACTACTGTCATTGATTCCGAGCCTTCAGCAAAAGCGGTAACATCAGCACTTGCAACAGCAATACTCCAATTCCCACTACCGTCCACGGTTTAACTGTATTTATTGGTAGGGTCATAAATTCAATGATTCACACCAATTAACGGCATAATTACTCGGCACTGGACTGCGTCAATGATGTCATTGCCATAAACTCGTCTGCTGAGCTTTCATCACTCTCAATATCAACCGACTTTGGCTGTTTAAGCGCCTCTGCTTTCTCTATATTTCCCGTCATCTCATACGCCTGACATAAATCTTTACGCCAGTGTTTGTTCCACGGACAAAGTTTATGTGCTTTTTCCATCAGTTCAATGGCTTCTGTTAGGTGATTTTTTTCAGCATAAACCAAGCCCAACATAAAGTTGCCGGCGGCATGCTCTGGGATATGATGTAGTAGCTTTTTAAAGCAACGCTCTGCATCATCTAATTTTTTATCGTTAAAAAATGCCACGCCTTCGGTTAAAAATCCAGGCTCTGGCAGTGACAGCATCTCAATGGCATCCCACTCAATTTTTTTATTGGTGCCTGCAATTAAAGGCGCTAGATGGTTTTCGTAGCGCTTCCATTTGGCTTGTGAGGTTTTATAAATCGGTTGGCGCACCTGCCAAACACTGGCGGTTTTTACGGGGCGATCCAGCTCATTAAAGCTGAGTACTTGAGCCTCCCATTCAACACCGATATAGTCCAGCATTTTGCGAGCCATGCCTTCGGTATCATTGACTACCTCTTCGTAGTTAATTTCTAGAATTTCACCGGGAAAGGTTTGCTGCCAATGGTGCATCAATAGATTGTGATCGGCGAGTTGTTCACCCACCCACTCTAAATCATAGGCAAAGCCCATGCCGCCATGCTTGGCTTGGTAGTCGGTAAAGTAATTGGATATCGCAATATCACGCGGGTCACGACGCACTGAGATGATTTTTGCATTAGGGAATAAGAATTTGATAAAGCCGATATTCTCAAAGTTATGCGGCAGTTTATCGACGATATGTAAGGCATCCGTATCATATTCCTGTAGCTCTTCTAATATCCCCTTCGCGATTCCCTCCACCACATAAGGGGTTAAATCATCAATACAATCAGGATAGCTACGCCCTGATCCGGTATGTCGTTCCCAACGGTTCAAGCCTTGAATGCGGCTGGGGATCACACCTAATTCTCCCGCACCACAAATTTGACTATGGCCGGCTAAGATTTGTTCGACTAGGGTCGTGCCTGAGCGTGGCATGCCTAAGACATAAACGGGCATTTTAGAGTCTACGCCACAGTCTTTACGGTGTTGATATAAAGGTTTAGAAAAGGCGTAACGCGTGCGTGCACAAGCTTGTCGATGCGCTTTGCTATCATAATGCAAATGCTGTTGACTGGATTCATTGGCTTCACGGGCTAAAGAAAATGCTTTTTCATAGTCTTTACGCTTTTCCCAAGCAGTGGCAACTTGTAATAACAAACTAGCATTAATATCGCCTTCTAAACTGGGCTGGCGGACGACTTTTTCCATACGCACCAAGGTTTCTTCATCATCAGGAAATTGCCGTGCATTAATTAAGGAGGAATAGCCCTTCGCTGGATTAATGGCTTTGATGCGTTCGTACAACGCTATCGCTTCATCAAGCTGTCCGCGTTGCATTTGTTGTTGGCCGAGCCCTTGTAGTGCATTCATAAAATACGGATTTTCATCCAACACTTCATTAAATAAGCTTTCAGCCAGTTCAAAATTTTGTTCTTGGCTTTCTACTTGGGCCAATGCATTTTTTGCTTGTAAGCGTAATGCAGTAATCTGCTGCAAAGGCGTGGCTTCACTTTCTTGCATCTCATCCACCAGTTCGACTGCTTTCTCAGCGGCTTTACGGGCTTGCACTTCATTTTGATGCACACAGGCATTAGATAAACGTACCCAATACCCAGCTTCAGGCTTACCTTGTTGTTTTGCCAGATGGATCAATCGTCTGAGTAATTGAATCGCCTGCCCAGTACGGCCTTGTAATTGGGCGAGTTCTGATAATTGTGAAATTAAAATAAGGTTGTCGGCGTAATGTTTTAAGCCGTCCCTTAAGGCTTCTTCCGCTTCGGTATGCTGATTAGAGCCAGCGAGTGTTTGCACATAAGCGACGACTAAATTAACCCACTCGTCTTCATTCAGTGTTGTGCGCCGCTCATCTAACCATTGCTCGGCTTGGGCAATTTCTTGATTAGCAATCCAAACCTCTAGTTGCAGCCCTCTAAACTGTTTGGTGAATTGTTCAACGGCGGATTCGGGCAATTGAGTATGGGTTTCATTTAAACAGGCAATACCACTGTCTAAAGATTCCTGTGCTAACTGACCTTGTTTTGTTTCAATAAACAACCGAACTAAAGCACTCCATACCGGCAGGCGATTCTGATTAAGCGCGATTGATTTTTGATACAGCGTCAGCGCGCCATCCAGTTCTCCCACCTGCAACCGACACCACGCGAGTCGCGCTAAGGCTAAAGAATGATCGGCATGACTAGCCAGTACCGACTCTAATAAGGCAACTGCTTTGTCTATTTGATAGATAACACAATACACACCCGCCAAATCTACTTGTGCATCTTCATCAAGTTCTGCAATAGATTGCAGCGCTGTAACTAAGGCTTGCTCGGCTTCAACACGCTCACCTAAATGCGCATGCGCTAAGGCTTTAAGCGGTAATGCCTGAATATCAGCCGACTCATTTAAATAGACTTGAACATTATTTTTTAAGCTAACAAATTGTTGTTGATCAACAAGGCGACGTAAAACTGTAAGATATGACAAAATAAATCCACATTAAAAAATTAACTTAAAACAACCTAATCACGCCAAACCTTGAGACGTTAATACGCCATAGGTCATTTTGTTTGCACCGGTAGGGCTTCCTACGGTGTTTATACCAGTTAAATAATGATCGCCACTAGCCCATTTTGCGATACTGGTTCCGCCCAAGTTCAAAGCTCTTCCTGTCCATAAATTGGCAGTGACTTCCGTACGCGTGCCGTTAGATGTGACCATCGTGAATGTTTGCTCCCATCGTTGCAATTTCCCCGTTGCGTTAATATCAACCCCCACTGAGAACACTCGCCCCACGGTTGCCGACGTTGATGTTGTCGATTTAATATCGACGAACGGCTGAGGTGAGCTTGGGTAGCCGTCGAGTATGCCTTGTAAAGCGCTCCATGGAGCGCCCCCAATAAAAGCATCGATTTTTCCGTTGTCACCCACCAAAATCAACCTATCGTTATCCCCTAAATTGTCCGCTCCATGCCATATGTTACGCACGGCCGGGTTAATGTCATCCGTCCATGTTCCCAAAGAGTTAGCATCCGAATCGATAACTATATAAATGGTGTACGATATATTTGCATCAAATGTCCTTCCGCTATGCGCTGAACTCCCAACGCCGTTACCTAAATTCGCCACCGTATTGAACACGACGATCGACGTATCTTCAGAGCTTCCAGCCGCAGTATCAAAATTCCAGATAACATCATCAGCAATGCCTGCAAAATCATTTCCAGCAGTATCGGTTAAAGCTGTACTATCAATCTGTACTGCATAACTTTTACCTGCTAATAAATCACTACTCGGATTAATAGTTAACGTGCTCCCTGATATTGATAACTGACTTGAATGATTTGTAACATCAATTACCGTTTCCGTAACATCGGTTAGGTTCTTAACTGTAATATTTCCACTACTGAGTAGAACATTCTCATCAAAAGTAATACTAAGGTCAGCACCAATAACAATATCAGTTGCATTATCGGCCGGAGTTGTTGCACCGCTTACTGAGGGTGCACTAGTGTCCAACACATAGGCTTGGCTGGCGATAGCACCCTCATTACCCGCAGCATCAGTCACTTTAAACGCAATCAAACTACTGCCCGATAAGGTCGCACTATCCCAACTGATGGCTGTTGTCGTCACTTTACTGGTGATGTCGGTCCAGTTTGCTCCATTATCTATTGAGCCATACAGGATTTCACCGGAGGCTAAGCTAGTGCTTAAAGTCGCGGTTATGGTTTGTGATGCGGTCTTAGTTTCAAAATCTGTCGCACTGGTACCTGTATCGGTGGAGATATCAATCGCTGAGATGGTAGTAGTCGGTACGGTGGTATCAACCGTAATGGTTTTTGCGTCACTGGCACTCTCATTCCCAGTGCTATCTGTTTGTATGGCCCTTATGGTTTCAAAGCCGTCATGAAAGGCAGTGACATCGGCATCAACAACTGCAACACTCCAGTTACCACTGCCATCCACCGTAGCAGTATTACCTGACGCTAACGTCGGATTTCCATCAAAGCTTAAGGTGATCGTAGCACCGACTTCACCTGTGCCGGTGATATTAAATCCAGCACTGGCTTCTGAGTCATTGACCACATCATTCGTTGCAACTGTGTCGATAACAGGCGCACTTGGGCTGTTGGCATCAATGGCATCGGTGGTTTGTGTAATCGCGGTCGTATAACTAAGACTGGTGTTTCCAACGCTGTCACCTAAAGTTAATGAGACGGGGATAGTACTGCCTGCTGCGACATCAGTTCCACCTTCTGCCACTGTAAATTGCGCAGTATAGGTGGTGCTGTTTGTCCGTGCTAAGCTGCTTAAACTAAAGCCGCCGACTGTGCCTGATAAATTGGTATAGGTATCGCCTGCATCGTCATCTACAGTTAAGGTCACGGTCACGGTATCGCCAACATTCATCACGACATTAGGAATAGAGACGGCTGTTATGACAGGCGGTGTGGTATCAAATGCGGGAGCGGTAAACGTTAAGTCGCTTGCTGCTAGATTACCTGCTTGATCAACTACACTCGCTGCGGCAACCGTTAAGGTATCGCCTGCTACTAAGGTAATTCCGCCACCACTGCCTAGTGTGATGGTAAACGTATCGGTATAGGTCTGGTCGCCTATCGCAGTTAAAATAGGGTCAGTTCCTAAACTATGGCTATTATTGACGCTAATATCACTTAAACTCAATGAGGCCACGGTAATGGCTTCTGAGAATTTTAAGGTAACGGTATCGGTTGCAGAATAGCCATTACTGGTATCGGTATCCACTTTCACTATGGGGGTTGAGCCGTGTACCGTTGGTAAAACTGTCTCGACTGTAAATGCTTTTGCGCCACTGGCAACACTGGTATTTCCTGCCGTATCTGTTTGGGTTGCGGTAATCGACTCTGCCCCTTCGGCAAAGGCGGTGACATCAGCATCGGCCACGGCAATAGTCCAGTTGCCACTGCCATCTACTGTTGCTGTATTGCCTGAGGCTAGCGTCGTCGTACTATCGAAGGTTAATGTCACTGTGGCACCGACTTCACCGGTACCGGTGATATTAACTCCAGTACTGGCTTCTGAGTCATTGACGGTATCATCACTCGCAATGGCATTAATCGTCGGGGCTAGTGCGACCGTATCAATATTGATAACTTTTGCACTGCTCGCTACGCTGATATTTCCGGCTGTATCCGTTTGCGTTGCGGTAATGGATTCCGAGCCTTCTGCAAAGGCGGTAACGTCCGCATCGGCTACGGCAATACTCCAATCACCACTGCCATCCACGGTTGCTGTATTGCCTGAGGCTAGCGTTGTCGTACTATCGAAGCTTAATGTAACGGTGGCACCGACTTCACCTGTGCCGGTGATATTAAACCCTGTGGTAGCTTCGCTATCATTGACTACATCATTCGTTGCAATCGTGCTGATAACTGGCGCACTTGGGCTGTTGGCATCAATGGCATCGGTGGTTTGTGTGATCGCGATCGTATAGCTAAGACTGGTGTTTCCAACGCTGTCATCTAAAGTTAATGAGACGGGGATAGTGCTGCCTGCAGCGACATCAGTTCCGCCTTCTGCCACTGTAAATTGCGCAGTATAGGTGGTGCTGTTTGTCCGTGCTAAGCTGCTTAGGCTAAAGCCGCCGACTGTTCCTGATAAGTTGGTATAGGTATCGCTTGCATCATCGTCAACCGTTAAGGTTACCGTCACGGTATCGCCAACATTCATTGCTACATTGGGGATAGAGACCGCTGTGATGACAGGCGGTGTTGTATCAAATATTGGGGCGATTTCATCCAGGTTATTAATCGCTAAGCTAACCGCTTGTTCACTGTTATTATTCACAGCATCGGTCGCGACAACGGTAAAATTGTAGCTGGCTTTGGTTTCAAAATCAGGGTCCGCCGTGAGGGTTACTGCCCCACTACTGCTATCGATACTGAAGCTACTGGCATCATCGCTGTTATTGGTTTTTAAGCTGTAGCTAGTGCTGCCCGTGGCGGTATCACCGGTATCCGTTGAGCTTGCTGTGTAAACCACTTGGCTTGCACCACTATTTTCATCTATCGCTGTCGCGGTTGTTGCTGAGGTGATTGTCGGTGCAACTTCATCCAAATTATTAACCGCTAAACTAACCGCTTGTTCACTGTTATTATTCACAGCATCGGTCGCGACAACGGTAAAATTGTAGCTGGCTTTGGTTTCAAAATCAGGATCCGCCGTGAGGGTTACTGCCCCACTACTGCTATCGATGCTGAAGCTACTGGCATCATCGCTGTTATTGGTTTTTAAGCTGTAGCTAGTGCTGCCCGTTGTGGTATCAGCTGTATCTGTTGAGGTCGCGGTGTAAACCACTTGGCTTGCACCACTATTTTCATCTATCGCTGTCGCGGTTGTTGCTGAGGTGATTGTCGGTGCAACTTCATCCAAATTATTAACCGCTAAACTAACCGCTTGTTCACTACTGTTAGTAGCAGCATCGGTAGCGACTACGGTAAAGCTGTAGCTAGGTTTGGTTTCAAAGTCGGGGTCCGCTGTGAGGGTGACTGCTCCCGTGGCGCTGTCGATAGTGAATAGGGCTTGATCTGCTACGCCAGTTTTCAGGCTATAGCTAATTTGACTGGCATCGGTCGCGACTGCGGTGTAAACCACTTGGCTTGCACCACTGTTTTCATTCAGTGCCGTTGCTACTGTGTTAGAGGTAAGTTCTGGTGCTAGGGTATCAACAATGACAGAGGTTTCACCGCCCGCATTAACGGCTGCCGTGTCTCCACCGTCGATCACTGTTTCTTGTGCATCGGCATTCAGTGTGGCTGTGTCGCCTGCGAGTGTAATGCCTGAAACAAGTTCATCTATCGTGGCCTGGCTATCGCCACCGTTATTTTTATCCGCACCTGATAAGGCGGCTAATACCGCTCCGTAGGTTTCACCCGCATCTAAGCCATCAGTATTATCAAAGGTGGTCTCACCATTGATAGTTGTGATGGTAGTTTCTTGTAGGTTAGTTAGGCCAAACGCTTCTGCGATAGCGGCATTTACAGTAACAACCGTGGTTTCATCGAGTGGTTCTGACCCACTTTGTTCAATGGCTTTTTGATACGCGACTGTTGTAAGTGCGTTCATATTCAATGTTAGGGTACTGTTAGCTGTACTCACAACGCCCATACTAAAAAGTTCGGCATTCAGGTCTTTGCCTACGCCTGTCGCTTCATCTAAATAATCAGCCCCTGCGCCCTCATTAACCACTTTGGCAATCACAACACCGGTGTAGCTACCGACATTGATGCTAAATTTCCCGTCAGCACCAACGGTACCTTCGCCAAGTACGGTAACGCCATCGGCTTGGTAGGCGATAACTTTTAAGTCATTGGTTTCAACTACGGGACCACCCACAATCGTTCCTTCAACGATGTTATTAATATCTGGCTCAGTTTTCTCCGTCGCTGCAATCACCGCACCGGTTGTTACTGCGGCAAGCCCTACTAACCCTGCGCCCAACAGACCCCAATCATTAAAGCCTTCACTTTCACCCGCAAGTGCTGCTGGAGCATCTTGATTATCGCTAGCGTCCCAGACAATGTGACTGTCTTCAGCTGCCGTATCGCTTGCTGTAATTAGTGTGGTGGTGCCGGCGGCTGTGAGTGCGCCGATTTCAAAGGTAGCAGCCTGCCCTTCGCTATAAAAGTTTTCTATTTGTGCGATGACTTCTTGGTCATTTTCGATGACCAGTGTATCGCCTTGTTTTTTTAGGATTAGGTCACTACTTATTTCATTAGTTGCTACGTCAATCAGGGCATAACTAGCACCGATCTCGGCTTGCAGTGTGAGCAGCTGTTCAAGGGGAATGTCTTTAATTACTTTAGTCGCTGAGGTAATACGTAAGATGCCGTTTTTCATTGAAAGCTCCTTCTTCAGGTTTTTATTGAGTAATAATATTACTGATTAATTTATTCTAATACTTTCTCAAGCATTTTTGATGTTTTTTCAAAAAAATCATATTATTCTGGTTGTCTACTCAGTGATGAGCTTTTGAATAACGTAATTTCTTTATCATCACTTTTATCGAGGAATGGTGCTATTTTTTGTTGCAGTGCTTCGGCCTTGTCCGTTTCTCCTACCATTTCATAGAGAGTTTTAATGCCGTAACTTGTTGCTGGTCTACCAATTTCCGTAAAATATCCAAGTAAATCAATGTTAAGTCCTGATAGTGAGTTTGTGAGGTATCGGTTATGTAATCAAGCTTCACAGCTAAGATATCACTTTCAATCTTATCAGACTAAAAAAAACTTACACCGGCTAACTTCGACACTGAGTATTTAATCTTAAATGCATTATCCATCGAAGATAAAAATAAATAAAGACCTTCTTATTACTCACAGTTAAGTCTTTATTTTTATATTTTCTATATAGCATGCATTACGCAATACCTAGCTCATGAAACATTGGCGCGTGCTGTTACCACTGTTCATTCACATACAAAGCGATTTAGAGAGCCCCGGTTCATCCTGCATTCTATTTAACCAATCACAAAACCTACTTCACTGACTTGGCTGTTATCGAGATAGCTACTTGCATCTAGAGCCCTCTTACCGCTCACTCCGAATCAGCTAATTTTCAACGGATTAGTATCACTCTAAATAGAGTTTCATTATCCTGAACTCACCTTTAACCCTATAATTATTAATGATTTCATTTCATGCTTATATAAAACACTGTAAACTGGTATCCAAAATTCAGAACTAAATTATATATTTTCAATAATAGGCTAAGGTTTCATCAGGGGTTCTATTTATGAATTCATATTTATTGAATCAACTAAATCACTCATACCATGAATTCTAAATTAAAAGTACTGGCTATAGATCATTCCAAACTTTTCCGTAGCCTGATAGAAAGTGCGTTAACGCAACATGATTTTTCAACCGTTTTTTGTTCGACTGGCCAAGAAGCTTTGGATCATTTAAAAACGCAACAATTCGATTTGGTATGTGCTGCCTACCATCTTGTGGATATGACGGGGGAAGCTTTCTGTGAAAAGTTGCGTAAAACATTAAATTGCCAAAATACCCGTGTCATCTTATTTACCTCTGAAGATAATCAGGAACTGCTCAAAAGAGCTTTATTAGCAGGTGCAACTGACATCTACAGTAAAGACCGGTTTGATCTATTTGAAACCTACCTTAAACGCCTTGCTTCTGATGCTTTAAAAAGTATTATTGGCCAAGTATTGCTAATTGAAGACTCCCCTAGCCAATTACTCTGGGTAGAATCACTACTACTTGAATATGGTTTAGAAGTTGATTCATTTTCTAATGCCGAGGACGCAATTATTGCCTTTAATCAGAAAAGCTATGACTTGGTTATCAGTGATATTGTTTTAGAAGGTAACATGTCAGGTTTATCTCTGGTAAGAGAAATTAGAAGGAACCCGACTGAAAAAGGTTTAATCCCCATTTTTGCCATGTCTGCCTATAATGATATATCTCGACGCATCGAACTTTATCATGTCGGCATTAACGACTATATGACCAAGCCTATTATCGCCGAAGAGTTTGTTTATCGTGTTAACAATTTGATACAAAATTACCGTATTGTTAATCAACTATCCGCTGAAAGAGAGCACCTACAAAAACTTGCTTTATTAGACCCTGTAACAAAGCTTTACAACCGCAACGCCTTTAATAAATTTGCCCCTAAAGAAATAGCACAAGCAGAAAGAAACCAGCAAGCTATTAGCCTTGCTGTCCTGGACATTGATTTCTTTAAAAAAGTGAATGATACCTATGGACATAAAAGGGGTGACAATGTATTGGAGGATGTTGGTTTATGGTTAACAAATACCTTGCGTAAAGGCGATATGGTTTTTCGTTGGGGCGGTGAAGAATTTGTCATTATTCTACCTCACTGCAACGCCAGTAATGCACGGGAAGTATTGGAAAAACAAAGGATTCGCTTTAATAAACGCAAATATGCAGGCTTATCAATCACTATTAGTATAGGGATCAGTAGTATTAATGACGTAACAAAACAGAAAGATTTAAAACAATTATTTTCTGAAGCCGATAAAGCCGTTTACAAAGCCAAAGAATTGGGTAGAAACAGAGTTTGTTTATTCTAAGTATAAAACACGACTCTATAAATAATACTGAAGCCAGGGTACATAGTGAAGACTCAGGCTGCTAACGCTGTCAGCTTTAGATAGTTTAATAGCCCATACTATCTGGAGGACAATTCACTAAGCTAACAAACCCTTTAATTTATGATTCCAGCTGATTTCTTCCCATCCTGTCGACAGCTTCCAATATACGTCATTGACTGCTCAGGTCGAATGAGATCAATCAATACATCAAGCTAAAACCCACCGACTTTTGGCAATACTGGCAACTTGCCAGTTTACTTAGCACAGCTATCTATTAACCCGCCTATTGCGTATGAAAGGCGACTGAATTTGCATCCACTGTCAATGTAATATTGCCTTGTAAAATTTTCTGTAGCTCTTCACCCACCATACTGTAACGCCAACTATGTAATAAAACGCAGTCTTCGTCATTCTCCAAAAAGCTTTCTAAGTCTTTACGTGTTGCTAGGATAATCGGGTTAAGTGCATTTTCATCGGCACGTAAACGCACCACTGCACTCAAAATATCTAATACCGCTTCTTGTGTTTGTGTTTTTTTGCTCGATTTAGCTTTTGTTTTTACTTGTAGTGCGGGTAAGTCCTGTGCCATTTTTATTAAATCGCATACTTTTTGCCCACTACGCTTAACAAACCCGTCTGTTACTCCACGTATTTTAGATAAATCTTGAAGATTGGTTGGTTGTAGCTTTGCCATATCCATAATATGCTCATCACGTACAATCCAGTTTTTAGGTCGATCACTCTTTTTAGCGGCTGTCTCTCGCCATTCTGCTAACACTTGTACAATGGCTAATTGTTTGCCGGTTAGTTTGTTTTTACCGCGTATTTTCAACCATGCATTTTCAACCGGAATATCATATAAATCAGGATTTAACAGCTGCTCAAAATCATCATTTAACCAGTTTTCACGACCGAGTTCTTTTAGCTTTTCTTCCATCATGCAGTAAATTTTGGCTAAATAGATCACGTCATCAGCAGCATATTGCACTTGCTCTGCAGATAAGGGACGCTGACTCCAATCGGTACGTGTATGGGTTTTGCTTAAATTAATATTAAGAAACCCTGAAACCAGCATGGCATAGCCAGGGTTTTCTTGATAGCCCAAAAGTGGCGCGACTAATTGGGTATCATAAATAGGACGTGGTAATTTTCCTGATAGCTGGTAGAAAATTTCTACATCTTGACGGCACGCATGTAGAATTTTAATAATTGATGGATCATTGATAATGCTGAACAATTCATCCATCTGCCCTTCTAGTGCAATGGGATCTATGCAAGCCACCCAATCTAAAGTAGCAATTTGTAATAAGCAAAATTTAGGGTAATAGGTTTTCTCACGTAAAAACTCCGTGTCTATCGCCAGCCAAGGCGCTTTTTTCATTTCTTGGCATAATGTATGTAATGCGTCTGCGCTATCTATAAACTGAATATCATCCATATCTTTTGAGGTGCCTATGTGTTTGTTTCATCTAATTTGACTGTTTTCTTTATACTGTTCGAAAGCAGTCAATACGTGTTAATTACTGCCCTTGGTGTGCGGCTTTTTTATTGGCAGAAAGGTAGTGTCTACGTGTACCACGGCGCAGTCCTTTTTCTTTATCATGGCGATATTTTTTACCTGTTCCGCTCAGGCGTTTGATATCAAATTCTTTATTATTAACGGCCACTTCTTTCAGTGCTTGTAGAATATCCACTGGCATACCGGCGGGTAGGCTTAGCACTGTGTAAAATTCAAACATATCTATGTAGCCAATTTTTTTATGCTCTACGCCAGATATTTCGATCAGCATGTCTTTAACCAAAGGAATAGTCGCTTTATGCGCGCGCCCTACTTCTATGCGGTAACGTACCATTTGCGCATGAATTAGTTCAAAAGATTTTTGTTTTTCCTGGCTCAACTTATTAGCATCTACTTCACTCAGCTGTTGTTGAGGTTGATTAATAAACAACAAAGCTGCCGCTAAATCTAAATAATCTAAGCTTAAGTGCCGTGCGCTAGCCTCCAGTAATGCCTTATTTGCCGACAAGTCCTCTTTAGCAACAATCTGCTTAAGTTGATCTTCTAACGTAGATTGCTGAGCAAGCGCTGTACTAATCGAGCCTTTATTCATTAAGCATACCTAATCGAATATCCACATAGGCTTCATCTCGTAATCGCCTTAGCCAAAGCTCGGTTTCTTCTTCTATTTTGCGTTTGCGTAACTCATTGCGTGCCTGCTCGAATTTGAATTTTTCAGTATTATCTTTGGTACGACGTTCTAATACTTCGATAATATGCCAGCCAAATTGTGTTTGTATCGGTTGACTAATGGTATTGAGTGCTAAGCCATCCATCGCTTTCTCAAATGGGGGGACTAACAAGCCGGGTGCAACCCAGCCTAACTCTCCCCCTTTAACGGCAGAGCCAGTGTCTTTTGAATTTGATTTAGCTAGGCTAGCAAAATCATCACCATCTTCAATACGCGAGCCAATGGCAAATAATCGATTTTGTGCCTCTTCATCATTAATTAATTCATTGGTTTTGATAAGAATATGACGTACCCGTGTTTCTGTCACGGTATGCACTTCATTTCCAGTGCTATCTATTAATTTTAAAACATGAAATCCACTGGGGCTACGAATTGGCTCTGCCACATCGCCTTTCTTCATACTCTTAACCGCACCAACAAATAAACTGGGGAGTTGATTAAGTGTACGCCAACCAAGATCTCCGCCCTTTAAGGCCGTATCCGCTTCTGACTGTGCAACGGATAGCTGTTCAAAGTCAGCACCCTTGCGCAGTTTTTCAATAATTTCATGCGCTTCGGCAGATTTCTGTTGAATACTTTGCGCATTCGCTCCCTCTGGTAAAGCAAGAAAAATATGCCCGACTAAATATTGTACATTTCTATCTGCCGCACTCATTTCAGTTTCTAAATAATGCTTTACTTCTTGGTCTGAAACTTTAATACGCGCACCAATTTCACGGCTACGTAGCTGGTTAATGGTAATTTCTTTACGCACATTTTCTTGAAATGCTTCAAAACTCATGCCTTCGCTGGCCAAGGTTTCTTTAAAGGTTTCCATACTCATGCGATTGCTACGCGCAATTTTTTCAATGGACACATTCACATACTCATCGCTGACATTCATGCCTGCGCGTTTAGCGAGTTGTGTTTGTAATTTATCAACAATAAGTCGTTCAAGCACCTGACGATATAAAACATCTTTAGCCGGTAATTGCACTTGTTGTTTTTGCAGACGCGCCACAATGGTTTGCACCTCGCCGACTAGTTCGCTATCTAAAACAATATCATCTTCCACTATCGCAGCGATACCATCTAGATAATCAGCCGCCATGACATTGAAAATGCTAAAAATTAATAAGAGACTGCCTGTTGCTTTTAATAAGTGTTTCATATTTATCTAATAATTAGGTATTCTGTAGCCCGCAATATTGTCGAATAAAAATTCATCCAACTTACCACCTAAGCTAGAAAATCCTTTAAGTTCAAATTGAAAGAAAATGGAATTCTCCTTTTCTGCTTCTGCTAAATTTGCCGTTAAATTTGCCGTATTACGGAGATACTGTCGAGCAATAACCCGCACTCTCCAACAACAGCTATCTTTCTCAACGCCAAAGAAATATTCGAGTGAAGTACGATCACGCAAAGAATGTCGATAAGCGCCAATAACACTCCAGCCATTATAAATAGGCCACATCACCGAAGTGTTAATAACTTCTTGTGCAACTTGCCCTGCTCTTTCTAATCGATAGCGATAACTCACATTAAATAAGTGATTATCTTTACCATGATAGCGTAAATCAGCCGAGCCTCGGTCAATTGCAGATTCTTTATAACTATAATGTAAGCTTGAGCTGAGTCTTAATTCATTACTCAAGTCACTACTTACTTCAGTAATTAAACTCGATAACAATTCTTTGTTAGATTCATTACCATTAATGCCTACTTTTCTTTCATCAAAATAAAAAATTTCACCGACCGTTAGTTTAAATAAGTCTCGCCCCTCATCGACCACACGTGTTGTTAAAGCGGTGGTAATTTGATTAGTATTTTGTGTTTTATCTGCACCAAAAAAACTATTATCTCTAAATAACTGCCCGGTACTAAAGTCTGCAAGCGAGGTATCAAAATTAGGTAAATCACTTTGATCATTATAAGGTACATATAAGTAGTATAAACGAGGTTCTATTGTGTGTCTTAACTTGCCAAAATCTCGCTCTAAAAATAAACCGGTATCCAAAGAAACGATCGGTAAGGTTTTACTTAACGAATCGGAATTATTGTCATCATCCAACCAGTACTGTGTATGCTGTAAAGCGACTTTAGGAATAATAAACCCCGCTTGCGATGTTATCGGAAAGCTAATTGCCGGTTTAATATTAAGTCGCTGCGCTTCCGGTTGAGTATCTTCTTCATGTCTTTGAAAAAAAACATATTCACTTTCTAAGGATAAATCAATCGGCAAGTCATCCAGTGCTTTATGCATATTTAGCGTAAGTTGCGGTAAACGTCGATAAGGTAAACTGGTATCCGTACTTCCAATATCTATATTTTGATAATTATCAACATGCAACCCTAATGATGCCCACGGTAAGGTATATTTTGCATCAGCACGACTTAGCAAATAACGATCTCGACTCCCTGTTTCTAAATTACCATCCAAATCAGAAAAATAGGCTTTATCTGATACAAAATTAATATCAGCATCTAAACTAAGATGATTAAGCGGTTGCGCTACGTGTTTAAAATGCATACCCCAGCGATTATCAGGCAATTCAGGATCATCTTTTGCTAGCTTATCTTGAGCTAATACCTCAAAGCCAATTTCCCCTTTATATTTCTCACCTAAATAACGAAAATCAGCCCCCAGCATAAAACCACGGTCTGCCATATAACGCGGAAAAATTGTTAAATCGTAATTCGGTGCCATATTCCAATAAAACGGCTGTGTATAATCAAAACCATTTCTACCAGAAAACCCCATAGTCGGCATTAATAGCCCTGTCTGTCTTCTATCATCCGTCGGAAAGGAGCCGTAAGCAATATACATAACCGGCACATTTTTAACTTCTAACCAACCATTACGAATCGCTGCACGCCCTGTTTCGTCATTGATTTTTAGCTTTGAGCCATGCAAAACCCAGTCTTGGTTGCCAGGGGGACAGGCCGTATAAGTCATTTCTTTTAAACGGGTTAATTCCGGTGTTTCACGGTAGACCACATCCGCACTGCCGCGTTTTGCACCCGGCGACATAACATATAAGGTATCCCTTAAAATAGAGTTATCATTTTCCAAGTCCATTTTTGTTGAACTACTATACAACGCCATGCCTTTATCTTTATAAATAACATCTCCAAATAAAGTTACATTGGATGACTTTTTATTGTAATCGGCACTATTTGCTAATGTGCTACGCCCCTCATTTAAAAGGTCCACATTGCCCATAAAATAAATAAGGTCCTCATCAAAGGTATCTAATGCATCCGAATAAATCTCTGTTGCCGTTTCTGTGCTGGTTATTTTATTACGTGAAAATTGCGGCCCATTATGCGTATTTGCAGAACACATAGCCCAAGGGTTAGTATCAAATTCTAGCTTCAATTGCTTAAAAACTTTTTCTTCGCTGATACTATATGAATCGGCAAACCAGCCGCGTGATTTTTCCAGTCGCGTATTAGATTTCTGTGTTGTTTGCAGTTTTTCTGTAGAGGCGCATTGCATACCGCCAGTCGGCCGATTTTTTTGACACTGCCAATCGTCGCCTTTAGCCTCTACAGTATTAACCATAAATACCGCGACAGTAATCAGCATAAAGACTAAACGAAGTAACATCGTTACTAAAGACCTATAGAAAAGAAGTGAAATAGCATAAAATATTGAGCAAAGCATTTTACCTTACTTTTTCAGGCGCTCGATAAAAGAATGAAAATCACCCCTAGCGATGACCGCTCTCATAAAATTCTACATTGGCTCACACATGATTTAGAATTAAAAATAACCCAGTTTGCACCCGCATCTAGTGATGCAAGCTTTAGGCGATATTTTAGAGTTAGCCATGATAATCGTTGCTTTATTGTGATGGATGCCCCACCTGAAAAAGAAGATACCCAGCCGTTTATTAAGATAGCTGAATTATTTAGCAAAGCAGAAGCGAATGTTCCGGATATTATTGCCAAAGATATCCAGCAAGGTTTTTTATTATTAGAAGATTTTGGCGCGACTAATTTATTTGATCGTTTAAATAACGCTTCTGTCGATATTTTATATCGCTGCGCATTGAATGCTTTAGTTAGCTTGCAAAAAAACATAGATCCTACGAACTGTTTTTTGCCGCATTACACGCCTGAATTATTACAAACCGAATTAGATTTATTTTCTGAGTGGTTTTTACAACAGCAATGTCATTTGAGCTTATCAAAAGAACAGATTGCCTTAATAGAAGCCAGCAACCAGTTTTTAATTCAAAGTGCTTGCCAGCAAAATCAGGTATGTGTACATCGAGATTTCCACTCACGCAATTTAATGCATATTGATGATGATACCCTCGGTATTATTGATTTCCAAGATGCGGTGATTGGCCCGATTACTTATGATGCCGTGTCTTTATTACGCGACTGTTATATAGAATGGCCTGAAGACAAAATAAACCAACTACTCAATGACTATTTTTTACAATGCCAAACAGCAGGGTTAGTCACGGGAGATTACGCAAGTTTTAAACGTGATTTTGATTTAATGGGCATTCAACGCCATTTAAAAGTGCTCGGGATTTTTTCTCGCTTAAATATTCGTGATGGTAAAAGTGGCTATTTAGCTGATATCCCACTCACTCTCAATTATGTATTAAAGGTAAGTCAACTGTACCCTGAGCTACAGGAACTTCATCAGTTTTTAAGCACTATCGTATTACCCGCCAGCGAAGCCAATTTATGAAAGCAATGATTTTAGCCGCAGGACGCGGCGAACGAATGCGCCCACTTACCGACACCACTCCCAAGCCTTTATTAAAAGTAAATAATAAAGCACTGATTGAATATACTATTGAGAACTTAGTAAAAGCAGGCATCACTGACATTGTGATTAATTTAGCCTATTTAGGTGAGCAAATTGAAGCGTATTTAGGTGATGGTTCTCACTATCAAGCCAATATTCAATACACTCATGAAGGAGAGTCTGGTTTAGAAACTGCGGGAGGCATTAAAAATGCTTTATCGCTTTTGGGTGATTCCGCTTTTTTAGTCGTCAATGCAGATATTTATTGTGATTACCCTTTTCAACAACTAATACAGCAAGAATTCGATTTAGCCCACTTAATTTTAGTCAAAAACCCAAGCCACAACCCTGAAGGCGACTTTGCTATCACCAATAATAGCCAACTCAATGCCCTTGATACGCTCAAATATACTTTTAGCGGCATAGGTCTTTACAAGCCAGAATTATTTAGCAATCTCAACGCAGGTAAATCTGCCCTTGCGCCTTTATTAAAAAGTGCCATGTTAGATCAACATGTCAGCGGTGAACTCTATACAGGGGCATGGATGGATATAGGCACAGTAGAGCGATTAAATACTTTAGATCAGCAACTCAGCCACGCCTAATGTCTTCATTTCATTATAAATCATTATTAAAACAGCCTATTGTACAAAGTAGCTTATCTTTTATTTTATTAATCCTACTCTGGCATAGCCTGGCTATTTTTTTAGAGAGCTCTACTTTGCCTACGCCTAGCGTGGTGTTAACTATTTTAGTTGATGAAACTCTCTCAGGGCAGTTACTACATCATTTATCAGCTACCTTAGGGCGATTACTAATCAGCTTTAGTATAGCCATGTTATTAGGCTGTGCTATCGGCATCGGCTTAGGCATTAATAAGCGACTGAATAATTTTTTTGATGCCTGGCTACTGATCTTTTTAAATATTCCTGCCTTAGTCACTATTATTCTCTGTTATGTTTGGTTTGGGCTTAGCGAAACAGCGGCGATTCTTGCGGTTGTGATTAATAAATTACCCAATGTGATTGTTACGCTGCGAGAAGGTGCGCGCGCTTTGGATGCGGAATTATTAGCTATGGCAAAGTGTTACCAGTTTTCTAAACTCAAAACATTGCAGCATGTTATTTGGCCGCAATTACATCCGTTTATTATGGCGGCGACACGCTCTGGCTTGGCACTCATCTGGAAGATTATTTTAGTGGTTGAGATGTTAGGCCGCAGTGATGGCATGGGCTACCAGCTACATTTATATTTTCAATTATTTGATGTCGCCAGCATACTTGCTTATACCGTTGCTTTTATCGTTGTCATCCAAAGCATTGAATTTTTAATTTTAAAGCCATTAGATAAATATGCGTTGAGGTGGCGCTAATGAGCAATATTTCCATTCACATACACGATAAATCTTACCTGAATGCATCTGACAACAGCACTAAGCAAATCATCAATAACGTATCTTTATCGTTAAAAAACAATGAATTTGTTTGTTTAGTCGGGCACTCAGGCTGTGGAAAAACTAGCTTATTAAATATTTTAGCGGGTTTAGATTCTGACTTTAGCGGTGACATCAACTTAGGCAACACACAGCCTAAAGTCGGCTATATTTTTCAATCTCCGCGCTTATTACCTTGGCGTACGGTAGAGAAAAACATCAGTTTAGCCACCGATTGTAGCAGCGAAGATTTAGATTTTTTATTAGCAAACATGGGCTTATCTGAAGAAAAGCAACACTTTCCTGCACAACTCTCTCTAGGTATGAGTCGCCGCGTTTCCATTGCTCGCGCTTTTGCCAATAACCCTGATTTACTGTTAATGGATGAACCTTTTGTCTCTTTAGATTCACCGACCGCACGCCAAGTGAGGCAACTACTGGTTAATTTATGGCAAAAAAGGCCCCACAACGTCCTGTTTGTCACGCATGACTTACGTGAAGCAATCACCTTAGCGGATCGGCTTATTTTTTTAGATAGCAAGCCAATGACCATTATGAAAGAAGTACGCGTTAATATTCCGCGAGAAGACCGTAATAACGAAACAAAAATTGAACAATTCAGGCAACAATTATTTATTGATTATCCTGAAATACATACGTTATTATAGTGCTTGCAATAAGCACTCAATACCACCCTTCTCATCACTACAATTAAAGACTGAGGTTATATGAAAACATCACTTATTATCGGTATCTTTACAGCTGCGATCACATTACTACCTAGCATTAGTTCTGCTAATAGTGATGCTAAAAAATACCCTGCTGCTAACTTTCAACCGAAAGTTATTTATCTTGATAAAGAAGCTGCAAAAGAAGCCGTTACTTTTGTCGGTGAAAAAGCTAAATTTGATCCTAAATACCCAGCAGCAACCTTTGAGCCAAAAGTTATTTACCCATAAGCTGGACTGGCAATTTATTGCCTCAATAAATTGAGGCAATAAATTATCTCACTGCACCCATTAGAGTATCAAATAGACTGCTTGCAGTAGATATCGCCTGCGCTGCAGCTTGATACGCCTGCTGATATTTTATCAAATCAGCCGCTTCTTCATCTAAATTAACCCCACCCAAACCTTCTCGTGCGCCATTAGCCGCCTCCCACAAGGTATTTTGTGCTGCCGCGCTAATCTTCGCAATATGTGAGATACCGCCGACATTAGACACCAGCCCACCATACACATCTTGATAGCTTAAAGAGCCTTCAAACATATCAGTATTCGTTGCTAAACGCGAAAGCACTAAGGCATTAGAATTATCCCCAGGCATTGGGCCATTAATAATCCCACCAGTGTCCGAATTAAAGTTTTTTGCTGCTGCAATTTGCTTGCCTTCGGTAATATTTACTTTGATTAATCGTGCCGCTTCAAACGTAGGTCTAATCAAAAACTCATCACTATCGGTCGCACTCCCAACAGGAGTCCCGGTTATTTGTAAAGTAACACCCGGTAGTTTATCAACGCCTGCATTCGTTGGCAGCAAAGTATTAGGCACTGTTGTTGTATCGCGTGTTAACGGAATAGAAGTACCATCTTCTACACGACTTAAGCTATAGTTAGTGCCATCAAACTGTAATAAATAATCACTAATATCAATATCCGCGCTACTAGAACTGGCCGGATTTGGGTTACCTGAACCATCCGTCAATGTTGCTGGATTCAAGTTGACATCATTGTATATTGCCGTAAGAACGGCATTCCCGGCATTATTTCTACTCGCAATCGCAGGCATTTCTGTCGAGCCAGAAAAGGAGAAAAAATCGATTCCCGGATTTCCTTCCAGATCATATCCACCACCAATGGCATTACCATGAACATCATAGCCCCCTGTCCCTCCTAAATTGCCATCGATATCATATTTTCCAACAACATAAACAGGATCGCCATTAAGATCATATCCCCCATTGGGGTCACCGGAAGGCACCGCACTACCAGTGCTATCAAATAAACCATTATATAAGTCTAAACTAACCGCATGCTGCGCATTAAATTCCATTGCAATACCCGCAGCAATTGAACCTAATTTCTGCTGCGAAGGATCGAGTATTTCATCTCTAAAACGAAAAATACCCGCAACCTTTCCGCTAGTAATTTGGTCGGTAATCACTTGAGGATTACCACTATTTGTCTGTAACGTAAGATCTAACTTTGTCGCATCAAATTCATTAAGTTCAACGCCCACAGTTGATGCAAATTGATCCATCACTAAGGGCAAACCATTACGTACAACCACCCCGACCATCCCTGATGTTTGCGGTATAACAGAAATATCTATTAATTCAGATAATTTATTTAAAACCACATCCCTTTCATCTAATAAATCATTAGGTAAACCATTACTACTGGCAGATGCGGCACTAATTCGTAAATTTAAATCAGCAATAGAACTGGTATAAGAGTTAATTTCATCAGTTGTCCCACGTAAGTCAGAATTAAGCTGTGATCTTAATTCATCAAATCGCTGTGTAATGACAGAAAAGCGAGTTGTCATCGCATTCCCTTCTAACACCATCACATCTCTAGCGCTGCTTGATGAAGGGTCTGTAGCCACATCGTGTGCGGAATCAAAAAAGCTTTGGATCGCGGGCTCTAAGCCTGTGCTCGGGTCAGCTAATAAATTATCTACCTGTGCCGCATAATCTTTAAAACTTTCCGCCTCACCTAAAGTAGTGGTGCTAGAGCGCAATTGGCCGCTAATAAATTGATCATAACTACGTGTTATGTTGTTAATTTCTACACCAGTACCAATATAGCCTGCTCCACTAAACTCAGCAGGAGTAGTACCTGATTCAACACGCTGACGACTATAGCCCTCTGTACCTACATTCGCTATATTGTGGCTAGTCACTTCTAAAGAGCGTTGAAAAACCTTTAACCCGGATAACGCTGTTCCCATAAAACCTGACATCACTGACTCCTTTTATTCATTAAGGAAATAGTGGCGACTTTTTCTCCCGCTAAAACCTTATCATGATAAAGACGCATGACTTTATCTGTATAAGCAGGATCTGTTGCATACCCTGCTGCTTGTAACTCATGCATATATCGTTCCGCATTGGCACCTTGTTGCAATGCTTTGTGATAACGCGGACTATTTTTTATAAATTGCACGTAGTCATTAAAGCTGTCTTGATAGCTATCATAGGCTCTGAAGGATGCTTTCTCTTGTCTTGCAATTCCGTTATGAAACTCTAAAGTATTCACTGTCGCGGCTTTTCCATTCCAGTTCGCTTTGGTTTTAATATTAAATAAATTAAAACTACTTTGTCCATCGGCGGATTTAATAACATGCTTTCCCCAGCCAGTTTCTAACGCGGCTTGCGCTAATAAAACCTGAGGATCAATACCCAATGCTTTTGCGGATTTTTTAGCAAAAACACTGAGTTGCTCAACAAACTCTTCTTTAGAATTTATTTCACTCAATTGCGGCAATATTTCGCCGACTTTTTGTACTCTAACGGGTCGTGCACGATAATCTGCCATCGACAGTACATTATTAAACTCTGGAGTCTTCGGGCTTAATTGTTTAGCAATCACATCCGCCAAGCCTATACCCGGTTTTCCTGATAACTGAAGTGCTAACTGCTGATCATGCATATCTTGAAACATTTTGCTTTGATCATTATCCATCAAGCCACCTTCGGTTAGCTTGGCCGCTCGCATACTTTTCAGAACCATGCCTATAAAGATAGATTCAAACTGCGCTGCAACCTTTTGAATACTTTCCTCTGACTGAGCTTTTGCTTCGGTTTTTAACTTTGATAAACCACTAAAATCGGTATAAACATCGGTGGCTGCGGTATTGGTTAACATAGTCTCGGCCCCTTAAATAATAATCAGCTCAGCGCGTAACGCCCCAGCGGACTTTAAAGCTTCTAAAATAGCCACTAAATCACTAGGTGAAGCACCCACATTATTCACCGCTTCAACGATTTCATTCAGTGATACACCCGGATTAAAAACAAACATTCTATTCTGCTCTTCTTCCACTGTAATATTCGATTGCGCCTGCACCGCTGTTTGGCCATTTGCTAATGGATTCGGCTGGCTAATTTGTGGATTCTCTTGTACTGTCACCATCAAACTACCATGTGAAACAGCCACTGGCTGAACACGTACTTTATTATTAATAACAACGGTTCCAGTACGTGAATTAATAATGATTCGTGCCGGTGCATCATCCGGTTTAATTTCTATATTTTCTAGCATCGATGCAAAGGCAACACGCTGCCCTACATTTAATGGTGCGCTTACACGAACAGAGGTTGCATCACTTGCAACAGCCGTTCCTTTACCTAATAGCTCGTTAATCGCTTTAACCACACGACTTGCGGTGGTGAAGTCTGAATTATGTAAATTGAAAACAATCGAGTTACCGTCGCCAAAAGGCGTGGGCACACTACGTTCTACAGTTGCTCCATTAGCAATTCTACCGACCGTCGGATTATTAACCGTTAAACTAGAACCATCCTGTCCTGCAGCAGATAAACCACCCACCACTAAATTACCTTGAGCAACCGCATAGATCTTTCCATCCGCCCCTTTTAAAGGAGACATCAATAAAGTACCGCCACGTAAACTCTTTGCATCACCGATTGCCGAAACAGTGACATCAATTGTTTGCCCTGGTTTTGCAAACGCAGCCAATTTTGCACTAATCGCAACCGCAGCAACATTCTTTGCCTTAGGATCGACCCCGGCAGGTAAATTAACACCTAATTTAGCCATCATGGCACGTACCGATTGTCCGGTGAATTTGGTTTTGTCCCCAGTAGTATTCAATCCAACAACAATCCCATAACCCACTAACTGATTCTCTCGTACGCCTTCTATTCCCGCTAAATCTTTAATGCGTTCAGCATAAACTGGCGTAAGCAAAGTAAACACTAGTAAACTTGAAAGTAACGCTTGTATTAATAATTTCATATTTTTTTATCCTTGTTTAGAAAGGAAAAGACCAGTGCATAAATAAGCGCGATGCCCAGCCCATTCGACTAGCATCAGCCACTGCGCCGTCACCCGTGTACATAATGGTTGCGTCGGCTAATTGGCTCGAATTAACTGTATTAGTCGCGGTAATATCAGTTGCGCGAATAATGCCTGAAACACGTATATATTCACTACCTTGATTTAACGAAACGCGCTTTTCCCCACGCACTTTCAAATTACCATTGCTAAAAACTTCGACGACAGTGACAGAAATACTCCCGGTTAAACTATTACTCTGGTTAGCATTTCCTTTTCCTTGAATATCTCTTTCTGCTGTAATTTCAGAATCTAAAGACATGCCATTTTTTCCGAGAGCGGCCAATGCAACCGCAGGATCAATCCCGTAAATACTAGGAATGGTCACTGAAATATCACTACTTTTACTGATTTTACTATCAGCATCTTTTTTAGCTTTCATTTGCTCATCAAACACAATCGTCACTATATCGCCTACACGCCTAGCAACTTGATCTTCAAACAAACGTAAATCAAAATTAGACTGATAAATTGAGCCTGTATTTCTAACCGGCTTATGTAACACTTCTGGGCGGACAGAAGCAAACTCGGGGTCTCTATCAGGCAAGGTTTCACAGCCTGTTAAAACCACGCTCATTAAACTAAAGATAAGTAATGACTGTTTCATAATTCTAGTGGGACTTAAAGTTGCTGAGTAACAAACGACAACATCTGATCGACGGTAGAAATAGCTTTAGAATTAATTTCATAAGCACGCTGCGTTTCAATCATATTCACCAGCTCTTCAACCACATTCACATTCGATGTTTCTAGCGCGCCTTGATTTAGCGTACCGAGCTCATCTTCACCCGGCGTTCCAATGATCGGTGCCGCACTGGCAACCGATTCTCTAAATAAATTTTCACCGACGGGGTCTAATCCGGCTGGGTTAACAAAACTAACCGTTTGAATTTGTCCGACTTGTGTCGCCGCCGCAGTACCCGGTTGCGTCACACTGACCGTACCATCTTGTCCAATACTAATACTTAAGGCATCATCAGGAATAGTAATACTGGGCTCTAAGGGCATACCATTAGAGGTAACCATTTCTCCCGTCGAACTTAACTTAAATGAACCATCACGCGTGTAGTTGATTTCACCATCGGGCATAAGCACCTGTAAAAACCCACGCCCGCTAATAGCAACATCTAATGAGTTTTCTGTTTGCTGAATATTTCCTTGGGTATGTAATTTTTCAGTTGCCACAACCCTAACACCAGAACCCAGCTGAAGCCCGGTTGGTAATTCGCTATCTTGCGTAGAGTTCGCCCCTACTTGACGAACATTTTGATATAGCAGATCTTCAAAAATAGGACGTGATTTTTTAAAACCCGTGGTATTAACGTTGGCTAAGTTATTTGAAATAACCGCCATTCTAGTTTGCTGGGCATCTAATCCTGTCTTTGCGACCCATAATGCTCTTTCTGTCATGTCTAAGCTCCTATTTTTAACTTACCAAAATAGAAGCATTATCTATGCCATAGGGAACTACTCTACACTTAAAATTAGACTGCTTGCTTGATTGCCCAAGCAACATCCGCCGCTTGCTTATTCTCTTTTACATCATGCACACGAAATAGTTGCACGCCTTGCATAACACCTAAAGCTGTTGTCGTTGCTGTTGCGACAACTAGTTCAGTGGGGTCAGAAACCGCACAAATACTGCCCATAAAACGTTTGCGACTAGTGCCTAATAAAACAGGATAACCGCTTGCAACAAAACGCTGTAGTGCCGCTAATAAATCCAGATTATCTTGCTTGCGTTTACCAAAACCAATGCCAGGATCAATCGCGATCTTATTTTTTGCCACTCCAGCGGCTAAAGCGGCATCAATACACTCGTGCAAGTGTTGCAAAACTTCATCTACCACTGATGTATACCCCGGTGCATCCTGCATGGTTTTTGGGCTACCTTGCATATGCATTAAAATAATAGGCACCTCATACTGAGCGGCAACGTGTAAAATTTTGCTATCTTGTTGCCCGCCCGAAATATCATTAATCATTGTAGCACCGGCATTGATAGCCGCTTCCGCCACGGCAGCTAAGCTTGTATCAATACTAATCTCTACTGCCTCAGATAACTCCGCACGTATTGCTTTTATAACAGGAACAACCCGTTGTATCTGCTGTTCAGCAGATACCGAATCAGAACCAGGACGTGTAGATTCGCCACCGATATCAATAATACTCGCCCCTTCCGCCAGCATTTTTCGGGCCTGCTCAACTGCCGCATCAACGGCGGAAAATTGCCCCCCATCAGAAAAACTATCCGGTGTTACATTTAAGATACCCATAATATTAGGCTGGGTTAACTGGTCAAATAGACTCACGAGTGCTCCGTTATTATCAAGAAATACGCCGCTATGATAAGCCAGCGTATATAATAATGATATATTTAAGAACTACTAAAACTCTAGTATTTCCCCTATTCTTATCAAATAAACTCATGGAACAACCGCGTATTGCATGGGCCGTTACAGGCTCGGGTCATTATATTGAAGAATGTATCGAATTGATGCTAACACTGGATAATGTTGACCTTTATCTGAGCCAAGCTGGTGAAGAAGTCTTAAAAATGTATGCTATCAATATAAATGACTTGCGCGATAAGGTGCGCGTTTACCGCGATAAATCTGCCTCCGCCCCCCCCGTTGGTTTATTTTACAAAGACTATTACCAAAGCTTAGTACTCGCACCGACTACCTCCAATACCATTGCTAAATGCGTTTTAGGTATTGCCGATTCCTTAGTCACTAATCTATTTTCCCAAGCGGGGAAATGCCGTGTGCCTAATATTGTTTACCCCTGCGATATTGCGCCAGAAATGGAAACTACCGCGCCGGGTGGAAAAGTTATGGTTTATCCACGCAAAATTGATTTAGAAGCAACCGATAAAATACGTGAATTCGAATACACTACCGTTGTCGAAAGTGTAGAAGAGCTCAGCACTGCATTAACTCATCGGCTACAGCAATTATCATGAGCGAACATATTCTTTTTTTAACCGGTAAGTTAGCGGAAAAACAGCTGCATGCTATTTTAGAAAAAATGCAGCCTGAATTTACTTATACGGTTCATCAAATCGGTGTCAAAGTCGCCGCTTTAATGACTGCCGACATGATTGGTCGCCGTTTAAAAGACACTTTTAATGCGGACCGTATTATTCTGCCGGGGCGTTGCCGAGGCGATTTAGATTTGCTTGCAGAAAAACTCCAACTTCCTGTCGAACGTGGCCCCGAAGAACTCAAAGATCTCCCTGTTTTCTTTGGCAAGCAAGCGCATAAAATTGATTTAAGCCGCTATGCGGTTAACATTTTTGCTGAAATTGTTGACGCACCTAATTTAAGCGTTGATGAAGTCATTCAACGTGCCTACTACTATCAACAAAATGGCGCTAATGTCATTGATATCGGCTGCTTACCCGATACGCCTTTTGATAATATGGAAGCGATTATCCAAGGCTTAAAACAAGAAGGATTTTTAGTCAGCATTGATTCACTAGAAACCGATGATTTATTACGCGGTGCAAAAGCAGGCGCTGATTATATGTTAAGCCTGCACGAATCGACGCTATGGGTTGCCGATGAAGTGGATGCAATTCCTATTATCATCCCTGAAAACCATACCGACATTACTTGCTTAGATCGCGTGATCGAGCGCTTACAAGCGAAAAATAAAGCCTTTATTGTAGACCCGATTTTAGATCCAATTCACTTTGGTTTCACCGACTCTATCGTGCGCTATCATGCGGTACGTAATAAATTCCCTGAAATAGAAATGATGTTGGGTGTTGGTAATATCACCGAACTCACTCATGCGGATACCGCTGGCATGAATGCTGTGTTATTAGGCATGTGCTCCGAGCTGAATATTAATAATATCCTAGCCACGGAAGTCAGCCAACATGCCACTCGCGCTATTAAAGAAGCCGATGTTGCACGACGCATTATGTTTGCTGCAAAAGAACATGACACCTTACCCAAGCATATCAGTCCTGATTTAATGGCCTTGCATGAGCCTTCGCCTTTCCCTTACCAGCTATCAGAAATACAAGACTTTGCCGCTGAGGTAAAGGATCCTAGTTTTCGCATACAAATTAGTGATGAAGGGGTGCATATTTATAACCGCGATGGCTTACATTCTGCCGTCGATCCATTTGATTTATACCCCAAGTTAAACGTAGACGATGATGCCAGCCATGCCTTTTATTTAGGAGTCGAACTTGCTCGCGCTGAAACAGCGTGGCAATTAGGCAAGCGTTTTAACCAAGACCAATCACTTAACTGGGGTTGTGCGGCAAAAATTACTGATCAAGACGTTGATTTACACAGCTTTAAGCCTGCGGGCACTACTTTAAAAAAATAATGATCCAAGAAACTATAGTTACCACGCAAAATAGCGCTGGAAAAACACACCTTGCGCCAATGGGTATTCATGTTAAAAATGATGAATTTATTATTCTGCCCTTTCGCCCGTCTACCACGCTGGATAATTTATTAGACACCGGCACCGCGGTCATTAACTATACTGATGATGTGCGTATTTTCGCGGGTTGTTTAACTGGCCATAGAGAGTGGCCTTTAAGCGTTACAGAAAAAATAAGCGGTGTTTATTTACAAGCGGCACTCGCGCATTGCGAAGTAGAAATCACCCGCATAGAAGAAGACCCTATCCGCCCTAAATTATTTTGCAAAACAGTCCATCAAGTACAACATATCCCTTTTACGGGTTTTAACCGCGCACAATTTTCCGTCTTAGAAGCCGCTATCTTATTAAGCCGTGTGAATCACTTGCCACTTGAAAAGATTGAATCTGAACTAAATTATTTAAGTATTGGTTTTGAGAAAACAGCCGGCCCGCGTGAACAAGAAGCATGGCAATGGGTTACTACAGCGATTCAAGAACAATTACATAAGGCAGATAAATCATGAGCAACATGCTAGCCAGTGTAAATTGCTTAGATGAAGCGCTCATGGCGGAACAAGCCAATGTTGATATTATTGATCTTAAACAACCTGCTTTAGGTGCGCTAGGTGCTTTAGAGACTGATTTAGTTAAAACCATAGTGAATAACAAACAACTCACTAAACCCATTAGCGCCACCGTGGGTGATTTACCCATGCAAGCCGATATTATTTTCAATGCGGTTGAAGCCATGGCGGCTACCGGTGTTGATTATGTCAAAATTGGCTTTTTTCCCGATAGCGATTGGCTACCCATTATTCAGCAATTAAAGTCATTAACTCAGCGTAAGATAAAACTGATTGCGGTTTTATTTGCCGACCAAAACCCTGACTTCAATACCATCAAAGACTTTTCTGACGCGGGTTTTTCTGGCGTGATGTTAGATACCATGGATAAAAGCCAAGGTTCGTTATGCCAAGTTATGCCTCTTGCTAAACTACAGATTTTTGTAGAACAGAGCCAACAACATACGTTATTATGTGGTTTAGCAGGCTCTCTACGGCTACAAGATATTGCTAGTTTATTACCACTTAATGCAGATTATCTTGGTTTTAGAGGTGCGTTATGCAATCAGCATCAGCGGACTGCCGCATTAGACCCACATGCTCTATTCGCCATCCGTTCTGCTTTATAAAAATAATAATAAAAGGTAATCATTATGAAACTATCAATGCTATTCTTCGCTCTTAGCTTATTTTCAACTCAACTACTGGCACATAAAGGCGCTTCCAACGAGCCTGATAATTGCCGCTTTAGTGTCGGCTCTGAAGTCATGCATTTTGCTGCTTACACCCCTTCTTTTACACAAGGTAAAAGCTATTGTAGCGCCATCCCTGATCTCGGCCTGACTAACTTAGTTTTTGACTACGAAGGTCAGAAATTACGTAATACTAGCTTAGAACTAGAAATCACTCGCGAATCTGACAACCGCCGCGTATTTCATCAAGACCCTAAAAAAGTGAAATCAGGCACTATCAACGCAGTGGTTGATTTTAGTGAATTTGGTGCGGGTGATTATCTTGCGCACATTACTATTAACCATAATGGCGAAGAGCTGGATACCCATTTAGCTTTTGCTGTAGGGCGCGAAGAAGATACCTCTATCAGCACATGGAAAATAGTCGTTCCTGTTATTATGGGCTTGGCGATGCTTGTTTTTGTGAATATTCAAGCGAATAAAAAGAAAAGAAAAGAGGAAGAAGAGGTTTAGACTTCTTTTAGAATCTCATGCTCCCAATCATTTTCGATTCGGAGCATGAACCATAGCTATCTCAGCAACAATCTAACAGTTGTACCACTCACTATACCCACCCCAAAGCGTCGTCCCAGCATACAGCATCATTTCATTTAAATAGACCGCCTGACCCTCAGTACCTAAAATTCTAAGCTGCATCGCATAACCATTCATTTCCTCAACTTCTGCGGTCACCGTTACTGAGCGATTATTTTCAGTCGTTATCTCTTTACAGACCTTACTTCCCAGCTGTTTCTCTGAATTTTCGGAGAGTGTTGCATTAAATTCATCATTAAGTGATGCCTTCATTTTAGTTCCGACTAGCGTATCTGTTATACCCACAGGCAATAAAACCACTTCCTTAGCTAATTGCCCTACAGCGCAGGCAGACAGAAGCAAACTAACACAACCGAGCAGAACTACTTTCTTTGTAAATATGTACTTCTCAGTATTGCTATTTAACATCACTTCCAAATTCCCACAACATTGGTGAAATCATCCGTCCAATGTTGCATATCAAAATACAAGGCAGGTTTTTGCCAGCGACCTAAGCCTTTTTGATATAAAGGTGCGAGTGTTTTCTCCGAGTTAGCAAATACAAACCAGTCAGTTGCAACAACAAGTGGTGCAGGATTTTTAGGCTTAAACTCTTGTATTAATGCTGCATACTTTAATTGTCTGGCATGGTCTGCCAATACTTTCTTTAAAGCCAAATGGCGATTAGTAATATGAAACGCTAAAATCCCCTCAGCACTGAGTTTACTCATATATAAAGCCAAGGCTTCCTGTGTCAGCAAATGCGTAGGAACAGAATCTGAACTAAAGGCATCAATCACTAATAAATCAAATTTTCCATCCGCTTCTGCTTCTAATGATAAACGTGCATCACCAATAATCATCGCGGCTTTAGGGGTGCAACGGCTTAGATAAGAAAAATACTGTGTATCTTTGGCAACCTCAACCACAACAGGGTCGATTTCATAAAACGACCATGCTTGTGCAGGTTTAGCATAACAAGCTAAAGCACCCGCACCTAAGCCCACAACACCAATAGCCCAATCCTCATTCTTGTTATCAAAGGTTTTAAATAATTGCCCCATCGGCCCCGGACGACTGTAATACGTGAGTGGATCTTTACTATGAGCACCTGCTCTTTGCGCACCGTGCTTGGTGGTGCCATGAAATAACTCTTTATATCGCTCTGGCTTACCTTGTTCATCCATTAACACGCTATCACGCACTGATAATACGCCAAAAAACGTACGCTCTTTGTACACGGTATTCGACATATAACTACGTAGCCCAACAATACTAAAAATAACAATACCGGTTAATAAAGCCAAACTAACCGCTTGTTTACGATACGCATAACTTAAACCCACAAACAAAATTAAAGCAGTACCGATATGGTCCATATATTCGCCTAAATCGACGGATGCAAAATAAGCCATCACAGCAAAGGCAATCAATAATAAAGGGAAAGCTGCGTGCTCTGCTTTATCCATCCAGGTTTCGCCTTTTGGGCTTGGACGTAATAATAACGCAGCAATAATCATTAAAGGATATTCATAAATCGCATTAAAAATAAACGGAGCAACAAAACTATTAAACATGCCACCTAACATGCCCGCGAAAGACATAATCAAATAAAACAGCGTTAAATACTGTGTATGCGGACGATGCTTCGCTAATTCACCATGACATACCATCACTGCCAAAAAGAATGACGTTAAATGCAAAATCAAATCAAACCAATACGGTAAAAGTGCCGGATTGATAAAAGAGAATGCAATAAAGGGTAATAAAACAACAGGCTGAACCCATAAGGCAACACGATGAATCACTTCAGCCCAGCGAGAGAAAACTAAAACAAAAGAGAATAAATAAAGCGTTAAAGGAATAATCCATAATAACGGCGCAGCCGCAATATCGGTGCTGACAAAATTAGTTAAACCCAATAAAAGACTAGACGGTACAAAAGCCAAAGCTAACCAATGCGCTTTTGTGTACAAGCTCGGCGCAGCAACCGGCACTTCATCAATGACTTCGTCGTTAATTACATTTTTTTGATAATTGCGGTAGAAATATTCCGCACAGGCCGCAAGACACACTAATAAAACAATATAGCCATCTGTCCAACTGGCTTGTTGCTGCGCTAAACCAAAGTTAGGCTCAATAATAAAAGGATAACTGAGTAAGGCTAACAAGCTACCAATATTACTCGCGGCATATAAATAATAAGGGTCGTGACTGGTATGATGCCCGACATGCGAGAACCACTTTTGCATTAAGGGAGAGGTTGTTGAAATGAGTAAAAAAGGCAAGCCGATAGAAACAAATAACACGCCCACTAACCATAAAGTTGGATTACTCTCGGTCGGCGGTATCATGACTTCAGGCAATGCCACCGGCAAAGCTATTAAACTAATCAGCATTAACGCGCCATGCACTTGTACTTGGCGTAATTGAGACAATCGAGTGGATAAAAAATGTGCGTATAAATAGCCCACAAATAACAACATTTGATAAAACACCATGCAGGTATTCCACACGGCAGGCGAGCCACCGAGTAGCGGCAACATCAACTTGCCAAACAAGGGTTGCAATACAAACATTAAAGAAGCACTAAGGAATAGCGTTCCTGAAAAAAGAAGAATTAAAGGAAGGCTACGATTTGATTGAGAGCTAGACTGTTCAGACATGATAAAGGGAATCGCGTATTAATAAAAAGCCACGGTATTTATAGTAAGGTAACTTACAATAAATAACCCACTAGATAGTTCCCACGGTCGCCGTGGGAATGCATACGAGAACGCTCTGCGTTCCGTGACGCAGAGCGTCACAAGTTGCATTCCCACGCGAAGCATGGGAACGATGTTTGAGTGGATTATTTATTACGTATTGCCTAACTACCGTGGCTTTATGGATTGATCTAAATTGGGATGCTTATTTTAAGCTGCTCATATATTCCGCAAGTGCTTTAATTTCATCATCTGAAAAACCACCGGCTATAGAGCCCATCATAGGATTTTTACGTGTTTTATTTTTAAAATCACGTAACTGTTTTACTAAATATTTAGGCTGTTGCCCTGCAAGCCGTGGTGTAACGCCCATACCTTGCGCATTATTTCCATGACAACCAAAACACATACCACTGGCTAATCGTTTGCCTTCTGAAATTAGCTCATCTTCTGTACTACCGACACTTTTATTTTTTAATGACGTAAAAAAAGCAGCAAGATTATTAATTTCCTCATTGCTTAACCCTTTCGCCATATTATTCATCATGCCGCCTTGTCTAGCACCACTACGAAAAGCACGTAATTGATTGACAATATAAGCCGGTTTTTGTCCCGCTAAACTAGGAATATTACTGGTTGTACTATTACCATCAGGTCCATGACAATTCAGGCACATTGTCGCGCGTTGTTGACCTGCATCGACATCCACTCTGGCCGTGGCACTTTGCGAAAACCCTAATACTAATAAAGCGAATGCGGTTATAGTTTTATATTTTTTCATCATCAGTCCCCTCAGTCCTATTAAACAGTCAGTTTCATCTTGCGACGCTATTTACGTGGTTTATTATAAGCCATTAAATTCATATAAAAATAAACTTCATCAATGCCAGACTTCCTATTAAGAATTTTTGTCAGTAAAAAAGCATTGCATCACATCAATCATATACTGATGATCCAACACCCCTGCGCTTTCTCGAATACTGTGCATTGCCCACATAGCACCACCTACATCAACCGTACGTATGCCTAATTTTGCTGATGTCATTGGCCCAATAGTACTACCGCAAGGAATTTCAGTTCGATGCGAATATTGCTGGTACGGTACTTTTGCTTGCTGGCACCAACTAATAAATCGAGCCGCCGATACCGACTCTGAACTATAGCGTTGATTTGCATTCAATTTAATCACCGGGCCTTTATTCACATATACTTTATGCTCAGGCTCATAAGCGGCAGGAAAATTAGGTTGATACGCGTGCGCCATATCGACACTCAGCATAAAGCTTTGCGCTAAGGCTCGTTTATAGCTTTCTATAGAAAGTGACTGCGCTAAAGCAATACGCTCTAAAACATCAGATAAGAAACTGCCATCGGCGCCTTTAGTGCTTTCACTTCCGACTTCTTCATGATCAAAAAAAGCACAGACATTAGTATTGCCTGACACTAAAACATCGTCACTTAATAAAGCCTGTAAACCCGCATGGCATGAGGCCAAATTATCTAGCTGGCTATCCGCATAAAATTCTTGATTCGCTCCCCAAAAACTGCCTTTTTGGGTATCGTATACATTCAACTCCCAGCTCATTATTTGCTCTGCCGTGAGATCGCATTGCGAGAGCAATAATTCAGTAAACACTTTATCCGGCACTTGTTGTTTACTGCTCATGGAAAATAATAAAGGCAATTCATTTTGCTTATGTAATTTCAAACCGTCTTCATTTACCATTCGATTCATATGAATCGCTAGATTGGGCAAACGCAATAAGGGCTGTTTAAAATGCACCAGTTGTGTTTTTATCGCGCCCGAATCAGCTTTATAACTGATTCTTCCGGCAAAACTGAGATCTCTATCGGTAAACGTTGCTAATATCGGCCCACCATACACTTCTACGCCCATACGCAATAACTCCCCTGCCTTATGCAAGGCATGAGGTTTAACACGTAATCCAGGCGAATCTGTATGCGCTCCAATGATTTTATAGCCGGTTTCTATTAAAGAATCCGCGCCCACAGTAAAAGCAATAATTGAGGAGTCATCTCTAATAACATAATAACGACCACCGGTTTTTAGTTGCCAAGCCTCTGTTTCTGAAAGTTCACTAAATTCCGCATTAAGCAGTAAAGTTTCCATTGTTGCTACCGCATGCCAAGGGCTCGGGCTGGCATCAATAAAATCTAATAAATTTTGTACTGTTTGTTGTGCTTTCATAATGCGTGGAGTTCCAATGAGGCAGAATTAATACAATAGCGTAAACCTGTTGGCTGTGGGCCATCGGTAAATACATGGCCTAAATGTGCAGCGCATGCGGCACAAGTCACTTCAACGCGCGGCATCGCCAATGTACGGTCAGCTATTTCCTTAATTGCTGTCTCGTTTATTGGCTGCCAGAAACTCGGCCAACCTGAACCCGAATCATATTTTGTATCGGAATTAAATAGCTCAGCATCACAACATTTACAGTGATAAACACCTGTTATTTTGCAGTTAACATACTCCCCCGTAAAAGGCGCTTCGGTTGCGCTACAACGGCAAATATTAAATTCTTCAGGGCTTAGTTTTTCTTGCCATTCAGACTCTGTTAAATTCAGCTTTGTCATAATATTTTTATATCCGCTCTCTATAATTCTCTGCATTATACGTTTCTTAACTAAGGCAGGCTTTGATTTTGGCCAAGACTCTTTATTTTCAAAAAATCGAGTCCTAAAGAAATTTTTACTCTACTCGCTCAACACTAAGATGATAAATGCTTCAGCCGCAACCCAGATATCACCAATACAAAGGCATATAGTGAAGCCGCAATCGCAATCCATAAAGCGAGATTCATTGTTCTATCTATTAACCCCCAATGCAACCAAAGTTCAGTATCCACAAAATGATGCAACACCGCAGTCATTGCAGTGGTGGCTAAAATTACCCGCAATATATACACTCGCCAGCCCGCTGCGGGTTGATATATTTTACTTTTTAGCAGTGTTGTTAATAATAAACTGGCATTAAAAAACGCACCTAATGAAGTCGCCAATGCTAGACCTGCATGCGCTAAAGGAAAGACCAATAGAATATTTAACAGCATATTAGCCACCATCGCATAAATACCAAAACGTACCGGCGTTTTCATATCTTTACGCGAGGTAAAACCCGGCACCAAGACCTTCACTAGAATAAAGCCTAGTAATCCCAATGAATACGCCATTAAGCTACGCCCCGCCATAGTCACATCATGCGCTGTAAATTCATTATATTGAAATAAGGTAGACACCATCGGTTCTGCGAGCATCATCAAGCCTAAGGACGCAGGAGCGCCTATTAATACAACTAATTTGAGCCCCCAGTCCAGTGCTTTAGAAAAAGCAACCGGATCATCTGCAGCATGATTTTTAGAAAGACTCGGCAAAATCACTGTCGCCAATGCAATACCAAAAATACCCAGTGGAAATTCAACTAAGCGATCCGAATAATATAACCACGACACACTACCCGCGGTTAAAAATGAAGCAATTAAGGTATCTAACAATAAATTGATTTGCGTAATCGAGACCCCAAATAAGGCCGGTACCATCAATTTTAAAATACGTTTTACACCGCTATCTTTAAAGCCAAAACGTAAACGCGGCATTAGGCCTAAGCGGTATAACGCAGGAAATTGAAATAATAATTGCACACCACCCGCAATAAACACACCCCATGCTAAGGCAACAATAGGGTCAGGCATTAACGGCGCTAACCAAATCGCAGCAGCAATCAAACAAATATTAAGAAAAACTGGGGTAAAAGCAGGAACAGCAAATTTACCAAAGGAATTTAAAATCCCCCCTGCAAACGCCACCGAAGAAATAAAAAATAAATAGGGAAAGGTGATGCGTAACATCTGTACCGCTAAATCATATTGCTTGCCTTCCCACGCAAAACCCGGTGCAAAAGCCATAATCAAATAAGGCGCTGCCAACATACCTGCAATGGTTGTCAGCATTAATATAATGGCTAATGTTCCTGCAGTACGGTCTATAAACTGACGTAAAGCGGCTTTACCGCCCTGTGCTTTGTAATCTGATAGTACAGGAACAAATGCTTGTGCAAATGCGCCTTCAGCAAACAAACGGCGCAAGAAATTAGGAATTTTAAACGCCACAAAAAAAGCATCGGTTCCAGAGTCCACCCCAAATAACCGGGCAAACATCATATCCCGTATAAAGCCTAAAATGCGTGATATCATCGTCATGCTGCTAACAACGGCGGTGGACTTAAATAATTTGCGGCTCAAAACAATTCTTCCTAGCATTAAAAGATTGACAATCATACCATTTGAAAGGAAAATACCTCATTTAAAAATAATCATCGTAATAACCGAGGCATCATGGCTAATACAGCTCAAGCAAAAAAACGTGCTCGTCAAGCAGAAAACAACCGCGTTCGTAATGCGGGACAACGTAGCAAGCTACGTACATTCACCAAAAGAGTACTTAGTGCTGTTGAAGAAGGTGATGTAGAAAAAGCAAAAGCTGCTTATGTTGCTGCTTGCCCAATCATCGATTCTGCAGTAAACAAAGGCCTTATTCATAAGAATAATGCTTCAAGAAATAAAAGCAGACTGAATACTAAGATTCGCGCAATGGCGTAGTTAACAATCTTAAGTAATTAAGTCTAAAATACCAGACAATCTTTTTAGGTTGATCTGGTATTTTTTTGCCTAAAATTTATTCGTTCATATTAGGAGAGCAACATGTCATCAACTAAATTACGCTGGGGTATTTTAGGCGCAGCGCGTATTAATCAACAGTTAATGCCTGCGATTGTTGCCGCGCAGAATAGCGAATTAATTGCTATCGCAAGCCGTCGCCCTAATGCTGCCGAAGAAACACTTAAAAAATACGCCCCCCAGTTGACCGATGTACGCATTTATCAATCGCCTGAAGAGTTACTAGAAGACACTAACATTCAAGCAGTGTACATTCCGCTTGCGACAGAAGAACATGCACAATGGGCAATTCGCGCCATACAAAAAGGCAAGCATGTTTTATGCGAAAAACCGATGGCACTTCACGCATCAGATATTGAAGCCATAGAGACTGCCGCACAAACACACAATGTAAAAGTGATGGAAGGCTTTATGTATCGCTTCCATCCGCAATTTCAGCGCATTCAAGCAATCATACAATCCGGTGCAATCGGCGAGGTTCGCTCAGTACGCACCTGTTTCGCCTACCCGATGCAAGCTGCAAGATTGTATCGCATTGAGCGCCCTATAAGCCAAGGCGGCGGTGCAATGTGGGATATCGGCTGTTATGCCATTCATGCTGCTCGCTCTGCTTTTGCGAATACCCAACCCGTCGCCGTATCTGCTATGGCACATTACAATGAACATGGCGCAGATATTAGCAGTAGCGGCCTGATTGATTTTGGCGATGGAAAGTATGCACAATTTAATTTCAGTTTTCAACATGCACGTCGCGCTGAATTTGAAATCATCGGCTCATCAGGCGGCTTAAAATGCGCAAATGTATGGGCTAAACAAGATGATACTGCACAAATTACTTATTGGAATGATGCCGAAGGTGAGAAGTCAGAAACTGTACCCGCAAACAACCACTTCCAGCTTGAGGTAGAACACTTTGCCGACTGCATATTAAATAACACCGCTCCGCATTTATCATTACAAGATGCTAAAGAAAATTGCTTAGTAATTAATGCTGCGTTAGGTTCTGCGAAAGCAGGTAAATTGATAAAGTTATAATTCGAACTTAAGCGCTCTTGCTATTTAAAAGAGCGCTTTCAGTGCATTAAATTTTTGTTCTTAACACTTAAGCATCATCTCGATGCGAAACGTGAGACTCTAACCACAGCTCTAAGCTTTCAATACAATCACAGTCTTTCACTGCTTCCCGATTTTCCGGTGTCATTTTAGTTGTAATTTCCACAGCCACATCACTAATCCGCCGCTGTTTATTTCTACTCGCTACTCGCAAGCACTCAAAGGCCTCATCATAAGTTGAAACATTCGTTCGCCCCATGATCATCCCTACTGCAACGCCGATAATACGATTATTTTCAACTTTTTTCTCAAAGTCATCTAGGCGGCGACCATACTTAAGTCGCTCATCATGCCAACTTAAACCTAACTCGATATTTAAAATAAGATCATGAAAGCTTGGGTTATTAGCAACCACACCAACAGAATTAAATAAAAAATCTCTGTCCTTACCTGCACTAGGTAAATTAGTATCACCAGCAACGAGATAAGGCTTACTGATATTAAGCCCGTTAAATTTCTCTGAAAATGCTTTTAATAAATCCAAACTCACAATATAAATATCTGAATTTTTAAGATCCAAGATATTGCCAAAGGTGAGCTCAAAATTATGCTCTAATAAATCATCACTATGCTGAGAGCAATAATTATCACCCATCCCTAAAACTGTCACTAGCGTACTCGCCATATAAATAATGCCTATCCATAAATATTATTAACAGGCGGGGGGCGGGCCTTGAGATTTCAATTAAAATTGCTGAAACGCATAATACTACATATACCCCCCCCTTTTCAACAAAGGATACCGGCTTTTATTATGCAAATATACTACTAATTTTAAGGCTAATTAAAACTGCTACCCACCTGAGATTCAAACCGCTCAACCGGCAATGCTTTGGCATACAAATACCCCTGCCCGTAATCACAACCCGCAGCGATTAAAAGATGCTGCTGCTCATCCGTTTCTACACCTTCTGCAATAACCTTTAAACCTAACTTATGCGCCATAACAATAATGGCTTCACATAAAGCCAATTCTTTCGATTCTTCCGCTAACCCCTCAATACAATGTCGCTTTATCTTTAAATAATCTGCTTCAAACGCATTTAATGAAGATAATGAAAAATCTCCCACACCTAAACTATCAACAACAATTCTTACCCCCTCATTTTTAAAGGCAAGTAACTGATTTAAGGATTTCTCATTGTTTGTTATTTTCTGATTATCTTCAACCTCAATAAGCAAATGACTAGGATCAACTGCTTGCTCGCGTAAATAATCAATCCAACTCACACAGCCTTCTGCAGAACGAAATTGCAGCAATGATTTATTAACACTGACGATAACACCGTCCGCACCATCTAACCCCCATTGTTTAAGCTGCTTAACTACCTGCTTAAAGGCCCAAGTCCCGATATCCGCAATTAATGCTGATTCCTCAGCTAATGCAATAAACTCAGCCGCTGGCAATACGCCTTTAAGCGGATGATTCCATCGCAGCAATGCTTCAGCAAATTCAATTTTTCCTGTTTGAAAATTCACTATCGGCTGATAGTAAAGCTCTAACTCATTGTTTGCTAATGCCGAGTGCAGATCACGTTTTAATTGATGCCGCATTTGCGCACATTCTTGCATCGCAGCAGTAAAAAAGTGAAACTGATTACGCCCATTACTTTTAGCTTGATACATCGCTTGATCCGCATACCTCACTAAATCAGCCACCGTACTGGCATCATCAGGATAAAGAGCAATTCCCACACTCGCTGAAATATAAGCCTCTTCCACGCCTAAATTAAAAACCCGCACTAAATTTTCAATAATAGCCTGTGCAATGCGCTCAACATCTTGTGTACTCTCTAACTCTGCTAAAACAACGGTGAATTCATCTCCACCAATACGCGCCACCGTATCTGAACTGCGAATACAGCGATGAATACGCTGCGCCGCATCGGTTAATAACAAATCACCCATTTCATGTCCTAAACTATCATTGACCTCTTTAAAATGATCTAAATCGATAAATAATAAAGCTAAGGGCTTAGTTGAACGATTAGATAACTTTATATCTTGATTTAAGCGGTCACGAAACATATGTCGATTAGGTAAGCCCGTTAATTGGTCAAAATTAGCTTGCTGCCATACCTTTTCTTCCGCTTGTTTTTTTGCAGTAATATCAGTAAACATTCCAATACGATACAGCACTTCATTTTGGCTGTTAAAAACCGTATCTATCAATAACCGCTCAACATATTCCTCTGAATTTTTCTTTGTATTCCAAATTTCACCCTGCCACTTTCCTGTCGTCAGGATACTTTTCCACATTTCCGCATAAAAAGTAGCATCCGTGCGATCAGATTTTAGAATACTTGGCTTTTCATTCCGTACGTCCTCAATTAAATACCCTGTTAATTCTGTAAACGCAGGATTAATATCAACAATTAAGTTATCGGGATTAACTACCATAATCGCTTGTGCCGTATTCTGGTAGACAGCGGAAGCCAAATTTAATTGCGCTTCAATTTTTTTTCGCTTAACAAGCTCTTTCATTAACCGCCGATTCCATAAGATCACGCCAGCAGTAATCAATAGTGCAGCCAGAACTACTATCAGAATAAGTTGGTAATTCAATTTATTCGTGTATTTTTCCTCCCCCCAGGATTCAACAATGCTTTGCTTTTCAGCCTCACTCAAGCCATCAAGCGCCCTATTTATTAGTGGCACTAAGGCAGCAATATTTTTATGCACTGCAAATTTCAAATGGTGAATAGACTTTGTCTTCCCAACTACTCTAAGGTTATTTAAACCCAGATTAGAAATGGCATACACCGAACGCGTTAAACAGGCAATCGTCGCATCCGCTTGATTTGTAGCAACCGCACTCAATGCCTCATCAACACTATCAACCCAAAGAACTTTTAAATTAGGAAATTCATCCAAAACAACCTTGGCATAAGAATTCGACTTTACTAATGCAATTTTTTTATCTGAAATTTGTTTTACACCCTCAACAAACTCTGTACTCTTATGCATCACAATCACATAAGGGCTAGAATGAAAAGCCTGTGTAAAAAGCATATTATCTTTAAGGCCCTGATTATTCAGAGTCAAAGATACATCAACCTCTCCCTGTTGATACGCCTCTAAATAATCATTTTTATTATCAAAATAATGAGCATTAAAAACAATACCAAGCTGTTTTTCAATTAACTGCAAATAATCAGCAGCAATACCTGTATATCCTTCACTTTCATCGAATCCACCATACGGCAAAGCATTTTTATCGCCGATAAAATTCAAATTCAGGTGCGCTTGTAACCAATTTATCTCACTTGCTGAAAGTTGAATTTGTGGTGACTTAAAATTTATAAAATTTTCAAGCGCCTCATCAGATAAACGAGGTGCCAACTTTAATTGCGCATGTATATTTGCAACTTGCTTTAAACGTTCTACTCTAATCTCTCCTAAAGGAATAGAGTCAGCTAAGATTAAACGCTTAATTTGCTTTGCTTCATAGCGAAGTGCATCTAAATTAAGCCTACTGCTATAGCTACCATGAATTAATTGAATGATTTCTTCAGAATTCTCTAACGCATATTGCCAGCCCTTTAAGCTTGCCTTTAGAAATCTATTTGCACGATCAGGGTGTTCTTTTAGCTCTTTTTCGCTGGTAAATAATAAATCCCCATAAAAATCAATCCCATAATTTAGTGGATTAATGATATTGATCTTGATGCCTTGTTGCTGAAAATAATACGGTAGGTCTGTAATATAACCCGACATAACATCAACCTTATCTTCGGCTAAATCGGTAAAATTAAAGCTGGGTGTAATATGTGTATATAAATTTTCCTTAACACCATATTCAGCAAATAATGCCATTAACGGCACTTCATCAGCCCCGATACCATCAACTGCACCAAACATGATACGTTTACCTAGCATTTCATACGGACTGACAATACCTGAAGATTGCTTGCTAGCAAAAATAAAAGGATTATGTTGAAAAATTGCGGCTAATGCTCTTATAGGCTCGCCATTTGCGTAAGGAATTAACAAGCCAGCATCTTCAATCCCATACTCAGTAGCCCCCGAAACCACTTGCCGAACCACATTAATTTCTGCAGAGCGCTCGATAAAATTGACTGCCAAGCCCGCATCTTGGTAATAACCTTTCGCTTTAGCGGCATAATAACCGGCAAATTGAAATTGATGAAACCACTTAAGCTGCAAGTTAACTGTTTCAAGCTTGGCTTGCTGAGTATTAATTTCTTCCGCTTCTAATATAGAACTAAAAACCAAGAAAAATAAAAGTAAAAAACGCATACAATCCTCGAAAATCATTCATGATTTTAAGTAATAACTTAGCTAAAAATTAGCTCGTTATTTTGTATTCATTTTTATGGCGGGGGGTAGGCTATAAGGCTGAATTGACTACATACTATCATGATTACCCTAGGTAATTCTACCCTTATATCATTGGTCATTTATCACTTAAAGAAAGCTATAAAACCTTAATAAAGCAAGGATTAACAGCAAATGACAGCTTGCTTATTAGTTACAAGATTAAAAACTCTCATCGCTCCTCTTAAGCCTTATAAAACTCGCTATCTAATAGCCTATTTATTGCACTTAAACTAACCCTTTTCAGCAGGCTGATTGTTACAGCAATTGCTGCATCATTGCTTCAGCTTGCCCAAGATAGGATCTACCGAATAAGTTGAGGTGATTAAGGATATGATATAAATTATAAAGCGGCTTGCGCAAACGATAGCCAGAGTCTAGCGGATAAACTTCATCGTACTCCGTATAAAAACCCTCGCCAAATCCACCAAATAATTCTGTCATGGCAATATCAGTTTCTCGATCACCATAATAACAAGCAGGATCATAAATAACGGCGAGACCATTTTCATCAGCAGCGGCATTACCGGACCATAGATCACCGTGCAACAATGACGCACCCGGCTGGTAGTCTTTAAAAAACTCAGGAACTTTGCTAATCAGCTCCTTGCCTAATATTTGAAGCTTTCCATGATAGCCGTTAGCTTCGGCTAATTCGAGCTGCGCACCCAATCGCTGCGCCTGCCAAAAACTAAGCCAATCACCTTCTGGCGTATTTATTTGTTTATTATGGCCAATAAAATTATCTTGCGGCCAACCAAAATAATTTTGTTTCTGTTGGTGTAATTCTGCGAGCTGTCGCCCTAATTGCTTTTGTGCTGCAGGTTTTAAAGAAAATAAGGGGATATATTCTAAAACTAAAAATGCCTTATTTTCAGCAATACCATAAGTAATAACCTGAGGAATACGCAAGGTTTTCGTGTCAGCTAACGCTTGCAAAGCCAATGCTTCCACTTCAAACATCGGCAATAAGTCAGCTTTATTTAACTTTACGAAGTATTTTTTATCAGCACTTTGTAATAAATAAGCACGGTTAATATCACCTCCGTGTATTTCATCAACCTGCTGTACTACAAACTTTTCTTGGCTTACTTGCTCAATAGTATCTGCAATAATCGCCCAATGTCCCATCTATTAATTCCTAGTAACGATATTTTTGTGCTTTTTGTTTAGCAAAATCAGCACCTTTGCTGTCGCCTGCTTGTTGGCGTGCATCCGCAATCAATAGCCAGTTTTTTTGCTTTAATAGTTCATTTCCTTCTGCAAGTAATTCCGATTTTTTAGCTAAATTCTCAGCTAATTTAAATCGTCCTTGTCCTAAGCGTACTATCGCTAATTTATAAAACACCACTGGGTTTCTGGGTGATATTCTTAACGCTCTTTCTAGAGTAGCAACCGCTGCAAATGATTTACCTAACTGAATACTTTTTTCGGCATCAGCGAGCAATTTATTAATCACCGCTGAGTTCTTTTGCACTTTAAGTGGTATTTTCTCTTGCTCTAGCACTTCAAGCGTCGGTGATTTTTTGACTGCTTTGATTTCTACTTTCGTCGTTTCGGCTTCTTTTGTGGTTTTATGCGCGACTGTACTCGACTTTTTAGCAGAGTCACCACTACAAGCAATAAGTAGTAAACAACTTAGAAATAAAATACTATTTTTCATATTGAGCAATTAAAACAACTCTATTTCATCATCTTCATCAGAATTATTTTCAAATTCAGCCGCGATTGCCATCGCTTCTTCAATCGTTTTACCCGCTAAAATCGCATCAAACATAGCTTTTTCAGATTCCATGGTATAACCCGAACGAATTTTATCTTGTAATTTCTGCCATTCAATAGGGTTATAAAGCAAATGAGGGTTTTCAACAATATTCGACAAGCCATTAAGGTTACCAGTGACATGTGCTAAACATTGCTGCATACGATCATAAAATTGAAATGCCATAATCGATGCATTTACTTTATTATGCGCCAGCAAACAATGTTGACTAATCGCATCTTTCGCAGGCCCTTCTTCTAAGCTATTTAACTCCTCTCTAACCGCTTCTAGGTGATTCACAATATCAGAAAAAGAAGCTGTCAACGTAGTCACAGAATCATCGCCCTCACGGACACTTGCTTCCACTTGCGCCGATGAAAGGCTTAATAATTTAACTGTTTCACGAACTTGGCTCCAGTCTAAATCGGGCTGTTGAGCATTTGAATTTTTAATTTCCATAAATCCTGTCTATTTTTACCGTGTAAGTAACCATAATTATTCTAACACTTAAGATTACCACTAAGCCCTCTAATAATAATGAATTTAATTTAATTGAGCGAATCAATCTTGTAAACACCAACTCTTCAAACCAATCACAAGAGATAATTTATCCCATTTGTGGTTGATTGTGCGCTAATCGCCACCATATAAAACCCAGTTTTAACAAACCTTGAGCGGCCTTTAATGCTTTCTTTCCCTGCATAGATAAGACCATATTATTATGGCTAAAGTGTGTTTAGGAAAGATGCCTGCTAAAGGTTTTCACTTCCTTTTCCAAAAAAACTAAACTCCCCATCAAATGACGTCTCCACCCAAGGCTGTTGTTTATTATTCGTCGCTTTTTTCACACTACGTGAAACACCTTTTAAAACACTTTCTATGGGAAGTTCCGGTACTTTCATATAATGTAAAAAATATTTAGTATAAGTTCCATTACGCCCCTCCCCATCTGAAGCTGTCTCTCCAGGGCTGGTTGAAAAAGCAATTAAAGTACCTGAAGGACTTTTTACCCGTGCCAAACCTCGTGAAGCTGATCGTGATTCTTTCGGTAAGGGGTTATCCCTACAAGCATCTAAAACCACCACATTCAAGCCATTACGTGCCATTCCCATCTCAGATAATACTTGATCAATATCTACCCCACGATATTTTACTTTCGCTTGACTATCAATATCTTCACCAATGGGGATCATATAATTATGCCCCTCTACTTGCACTGCATGGCCCGCATAATAAAACAAAGCGACCCCGCCTCCCAATTTTTGGCTAAATGTCTTTACCGCAGTATCTATTTTTTCTCGGCTAGCATTAATCACTGTTGTAACATCAAACCCAGCTAATTTTAATACACGTGACATATCCTGAGCATCATGTGCTGGGTTTTTTAATGCACCAAATTTGTAGTTACTATTCCCAATTACCAACGCTGTACGTGCGCCTCCGGCTGTTGATGCAACCAAATTAACTTCATCAGAAGTAATTACGCTAGGCATCACTACAGGTGCTTGCTTTTGGAAGTCAGCGCGTACCTGATATTTTTCAATTAAGTGACTAATTTCTCCTGAGCGATCATAACGGCGTAAAAATTCAGCATCTAAATCACTACCATCAGCACCATTCTTCAATAGAAATTTAATAATCAGCTTCTTCTTTTTCTCTATTGCCAAACTAAGTGGTGTATCGCCAAATGCCCCTTCGTGATTAATATCTTCGCCCATTAAAACCAGCGATTTTACTTTTACAATATCTCCACGATGTACCGCAACCGAAAGCTTGTTCCAGCCCTGACTACTCATATATTTATTTTCTATTTGAGTTGACTTCCCTCCAGCACAGGCGACTAAAAGTAAAATTCCCGAAAAAACAATACTAGCCTTAATCATGCTTTGTTTCATGTCTCTTACCCTATCAAACTAATTAAAATTTAAAAGTAATGATACCTGTATTATTACTTTTTGCGCGCAAGCCACGCAATCTGAATTCCCGACTCTTTTTCATAATATCTATTTGTAAATCATTCGGATTACCCAAATAAATCACTTCATACACGACATAACGATTTTCTATATTACCAACAGAAACGCTTTTAGTTAAAGGCAAAGATTCAATACACTCTTTTAATTCATCCACATCGCGCATACGATCAAACTGAGCTAACGCCACTAAAACTTTCTGCCCTTCTTGAAAACTCTTAGTAAAATGTTTGTTAATCGCTTTTGTGAAATCTTCTTTAATCAAATCCACCGCATAGCCATAACTTCTGCTCTCACGCAGGGACTTATTCGCGGATACTTCGATCGTTTCAGTGGGATCATTTTCAACCATCAAAATATCTTGACGATTATGCTTATCTTTTACATTTACTGTAATCGTTGTACGTAAACCCATCATATCGGGCATAGCCGGCATCGGCATTTCTAGTTTATCGACCTTAGCAACAACCGTATATTTTGCCATTCGCTCTACAGGCGTAACTTCAAAATCATTATTAATTAAAATCTTCTTAATCATTCCGGATAATCGCGTATCAGTGATGGCAAGATAAAAAGAAGGACGACCTAAATTCTCTTTAATCGCATCCAATGACTGCTCTCCACCCTCTAACTCCTCCACTACTTCGGCGGCAATTTCTACCATATAATCTCCGCCTTGTTTCGCTTCTTTACTTATCGTATAACGTTTAACGACTCCTTTTGCCACTGCTGAGAGCTTACTTCTATAGCGATCAGAATTTTCTATCGTAGTTTTACTCGCTAGGCTCACACCGCCATATTGTTCAACTGCATTACGCAAAGCCTGCTCTAAAGCCAAGGTTCTAGCCTTGCCAACACCATGTTTCAGTGAAGCAAAACCACGCGCGGTAATCATAGGGTTGCTTTTTCTATCCTCGAATACCTTACTAATATCTTTGCTACGTTCAGATAGCATCACGACCGCATATTGAGATCCATCATACTTACCTGATTTATACATATACGCGGACTTAATTGCACCATTCACATCTGTCCGCATTTTTGAGTAATAACTTTCAACTACTTCATCACCACGATAAGATGTCATCGCTTGCTCTGTCGCTGAAATACGCTCTCCCTTTAGAAAGGCCAATAAATTCTTAGTCGCCTCTTGCTTAGCCATATCAATGGCAATATTGCCACTACGATGCTGCCCTTGGCCAATAGAAATAACCGCCACGCCGGTTGCGCTACTTTTATACATGGCCACACCTTGACCATTACGCAACATGGTATTAATTTGACTATCTAAGTTTGCTAAGACTGAGGTGGATAATAAATACCCAATAACAAATAAGCCCGCTAATTTTATTTTCATATTTAACTCCCAAAAAACCATAAAAAAACCTCATTACATTAACTGTCAATGAGGTTCTCTATTCATCTAACCTAATAAGAAACTACCAGTCAAAACTGTCTGCACCACCACCGCCGTAAACACCTGCCTGTGAACCTTTATTATTTTTAGGCGCGGCTTTGTGCTGTTGCACAGACGATTCTGCAACAGCAGGACTCTGTTTTACCGCTTGCTGTTGAACTTGCTGCCTAGCATCTCTTTTTGCTTCTCGATACGCAGTTTTATCTTGCTCAGCCGCACGCACAGCTGAATTCAATCCAGCTTTTGTTCCTTTGAGTTTTTGTTGGCTTTTAACATCTAATAATTTAGTTACATAATTACTTTCCTGCATCGCCAAGGCTTTACGCGCAGTATTCGAACTCATACCATACACTGCCACAACCATTTTCTGGCCTGAAATAGGATGAACTACTTTTTTGCCATATAATTTTTGCAAGCCAGAAATAGATCGATTTTTAATGCTCGAACGCAAACTAGCAGCATAACTTCCCATTGCCTCACTAGTATCCTGTCCTTGTTTATTGGTTCTTTCCACTAAGACAGTTTCAGCCAATTTCTGCGATTCCATATCCGCAAACAAAGACATCGCTACCTCTTTCTTTGCACCCATTTCTGCTAAACCGCGCGCCTGCCTTTCTGATGAAGCTGAACTTCCAATCGGGCGGGCATCAACACCAATAAACCATCCATCTCCACGCTCATCTCTAAAACGTCTACCGCCTGTCATAGTCGCCCAATCTTGCGTATTCAACCAAGCCTGCAAAGTCACCGGCCCAGGAGGAATAATAAGCTCTTGTCCAGTAATCATCGAACGCGCCATTTTCTCGGTACTTTTACTCCACATTACTAATAAAGCAACACGATATCGCCCTTCTTCTTCACTCCAAGATTCAAACTGATTGACTACTAAAGCCCCGAACAAAGGCATCTTTGATAAGGTTGCGACTTGACTGCTCGATTTACCTCGCTCTTGCCCTTGAAAGCCATTAATTTCTTTTTCTAATGCCACTAACTCGGTTTGTGCTTGCTGATAACTATCTTTTGCTCTTTCATATCTAGATAATTTTTTAGCCTCTATTTTTTCTGATGAGTATTCTTTATCTAAGCGCTTAATCGCCGCATCCATCATCGCACTTGCTCTATCAGAAAATGTTGCGCCTCTTAAAGCTGCCGCCTGCTTTTTATCTACATCTTCTAATAATTTGGCTAGATAGCGTTTTTTTGCATCGAGTCTTTTTTGATTTTTTACCTTACGCTCATTAAAGGCTTTATAAATATCTGTTCCCGCTACTTCAACCCTATCTTTTGCTGACATAGTGGTATTAATATATTCGATAATTTCAACTTTAGCATTCAACGTTGCTTCCATGCTCTTCATAGCACGCTTAGTAATAAAGCTATCATCATACGATGGATCTTCAACATCAAAAGCAGAGCTACCTATCGCAATATACATCTGCTTTTTATCACTCCACCCCGTTCTTAAGCCTTTACTATTTAAATAATTAGCTAATTGATCATCTGCATCAATCGCTTGATAAACCGGCGCAGGAGCTGCCTGAACTTCATCTATCACAACTAAACTTGGGTCATTTACACTCACTTCTTCAGGTGCGGCTAAAGCAATCCTATCTTCTTCTGCTGCAATCTCGGAAACTTCTGCGACCGCTGTAAACTCAACAGCTAATACAGGCTGTACTTGAAGACTTGCGGCTAACAATAAAGAGCTAATAATATGTCGTTTAAACTTCATGTCTAATCCTTAATTTGTTGTAAATAAGTAATCACTTTTTGCGTATACTCCGATACGTTTTCAGTTGATGATTGTTGTAAATAATATAAATAGGTTTTTGCAATCGCCGTTTGCTTTAGCTGCAAATAAATATCTGCGATATTTGCCTGATTTTCTATATTGTTATGATTCAGTAAGCTAGCTTGCTGAAAAGCTGACAATGCCCGACTGTACTGTTTTTTATATTTTAATACCGATCCATAATAAACCCAGCTATCCGCATGACGGGGTGACTCTTGAATAGATTTCCTTAAAAATCCAGCTACTTTATCGATGGACTTTCCTTGATCAAATAAAATTTTAGCCTGTTGAAAGTAAGCATTACTCTTTGCACTGTATTTTGTATCAAAAATTAAAAAACCTTGCTGGTTTAATACTGCTGATAATAAATCAGAATTAAGCGCTTTCTGTTGCCCTTCACCACGACTCGCTTGAAAAAAATCTAATTCTGCCTGAACAGACTTATTTGGCTCCATAAAACTCAAAACTTGTTTTGAGCGAGAGTATGCTATCGATTGCTGCTCATTAGCCAGCGCTGGTAATAATAAAATATCTAACAAACTCTGCCCAATACGGTCTAAGCCGCCAACCTGATCTTTAATCTGTGCAAACAACTCTGGATTAGCAGGTAATTGCTGTAACCAGTCTAAATCATAGTTTTTTGCCTCAGTCGTTAATACCTGCCGTAAAAGCTGACGAGTTTGAAAAGGTGTTGCATCTGATACAGGATAATTAACTAAATAATAGTCTTTACTTAACTGCTGCCATTTATAAAAATACGCTTCACGTAATAAGCCTAAATCAAAGTAATAACGTGCTAATAGCGCATTATTTTTTTTACTTTCTGCCTGAGTAAATAAATGACGTAATAAATATTCAATGCGCTTCTGAGGCAATAAATTCACCTTAAGCTGTGATAATTCAGCTCCCTTTAGTGCTGTCACGCGGCGATGACGCATTTTATCTGACGTATTTTCTAATACCTTTACTGCAACTGCATTTAAACTAAAATCATAAAAGTCGCCTGACTGAATTAGTTCATCTACATCAGCTCCTAATCGTCCTTTAAAACCATGCTGCTTTAACGCAAGAAAATCAGCTTGCTGTAACACATAACGCTTTAATAAAGCCTGTGTTTGCAGCATGGTTTCCCCTTCATAATGCATGGCAGGTTGAGACCCATCCCCTTTTTCTTGCTCAGCAATCACAAAAAGCCATTCACCCTGCGTATAAACACCAACAGGGCTTTGCACATACTGTTGCTGATAAATTAATATGGGCGACTGTCCCTGCTCATCCCCATAGCTTGGAGTCGTTATTAAGGTACTAACGATTAAAGCTAATCTCACCCATCGAGTATTCATTTTTTCTTAAACCTATTACTCTAGACATAAAAAAACGGGCATAAAGCCCGTTATCTCAATACTAATCTTTATAGTTATTATCCCATTCAGGGGGAGTAGGCATCCCTAGGCTCACCGCATAAATATCATTTTGCTTTGCAAAACGAGGATTAGCTTTGATCTGACGAATCATATCTTGTATATATTCATCTTTATCGTCATTCCACGCAATAATCTTTCCCGAGGTTTTATGTGCTCCTGGACTCGCTTCTGCAACAGCAATTGGCAAATCAATCCCCGCATCATCTAGGTAAATAGCCACCATTTGCTTACCCATAAAGCCTTCTTCATAGCCTTTATCACAACCAAAACGTGATCCTCTAATACCTGTTACCTGGCAACCAATCGGTAATTTATTACCTAACTTATTGGCAATCACTTTCAAAGCATTAATAGCTGCTTGCTTAATCGCATCTGCCTCATTTTTTTTAGTAAAACCGCCAACAATTGCTCCTGATGGTAATCTAAAAATAGTTCTCCTGGCGCGACCTTCCGCCATATCCGCCTCAATAATCTCATCTGTTTCAAAGTCAGTAATTTGATAATCAACTCGAATAATATAAATAAGCTCGTTTTTACTTCCGCGATCGTACTCTTCCGTTACCGAAGAAATACCTCCCGTTAAACCATAATTAGCATTCAGTCCTTTCCCAAGACGCATCGTATCTCTAGCACTGGTTGTACCTAGATCCTGAAATTTCTTTTCAGCCCATTTTCCTTTTTGTCCTAAATGCCTTGAAACTAAAGTAAAGCGCTTTAATTTAGAGAGTTCTGTTTCCAGCATAGTGGAAAGCACTTCAACAGGGACTGTGTCGTAGCTTTTATAATCTTTATTTGCGAAAAAATTTGCTGACAAAACAAGGCGCTTATAATTTTTCTGACTATAATTTTGAGGCAAATTGACCTCGCGATCTCCATCCTCATATTCAGCTCTTGTCTGGGTCGATAAATCAGGATCTATCTGAATACCTTGCGATCCATCGGTACAAGCATTCAAAGATAAAAATAAGCTAGCATATAGTAAAGCTCGCGTACTATGAATCATCATTCATTCCTCATTTTGTTTCATTTATTAAAATTCTAATTTTGGGTATAACTAAGGGCTGTTGCCGTTTCATAAAAACGACTTAACTTCAGTCAATTTTGAAATGACAACAGCCCTTAATATCAAGCTTACTATCGGCCTTTGTACTCTAACATTGCCACATATACAATTCGTGTTTCTACCATAAATTCCAAAGCTTCTTCAGTGTATAGTAATTGATCTTTAGCATGATCAATCGCTTCAAGAGTTGAAAATGCAGCCATCGGGTTTGTTATATACTCTTTGTAGTCAAACCCCATTATACCGAAAGCCATTTTCGTCGCTTCTGCAGCATAGTCAACCGCTACATTTAATAGATTAATATTGTTACGGAGATATTTTTGATATTCGGCTTTATCCTTTTTACCCAATGCAGCAAAAGCCTTGTTATACTCAGCTTCACCTTTTTCCATACGCACAGTTTCTAAAATTTTAGCGACCTTACTACTTTCAATACCCTTTTTATATTTGTCCTCTAATTTGACAGTTTTCGCATAAAGTCCCGCAATACCATCTGTAATTAACTTTCCGGAAGGTATTCCCATATCAGCTGCAACCATATCTGGTCTATTTGCATTATAAAGATCATATGCCGTAGTTCCGTCTTCTTTTAATTTTTTATCAGCACAACCAATTACAGTTAACGCAAGGCTGCTAACAAGCAGAAGAGATAATGTCGATTTCATAATACTTTTTTTAATCATTTTCATTGAGTTGAGTTGAGTTGAGTTGAGTTGAGTTGAGTTGAGTTGAGTTGAGTTATAAACTTTATATTTATTTAGAATATATGTCCACTCTACAAATAACTTTATGTTAAAAACATGAGGTGATATACAGAATTAATTATTTTTCTCCATACCCAGATAGGGCGAACTGGGGTATTATTAATTTGTGACGTGGCAGTGGCTAAGAAGACATCTCACCCAAATAAAATTTTGACCTATTAAATCAATTTCATTTTAGCACTATATTAATATGTTGATATGTTGATATGTTTTTACTTACTATTTTTCATAATATTAACTTTAAGCAATTAGGTGATTATTTAGAAAATAACCTACTATAGAATTCATAAAAAAGGGAGACTAAGTCTCCCTTTTTTATTTAATAGGCCTAACTTGATTAATCTTCCATTGCCGCAATGCCAGCCGCCATTTCATCAAAAGACTTCTTCGCTTTAAATTCTTGCCATAAAGCTTTGTCATTCTTCATGCTTGTTTTCACAGCTTTTTCCACTTCTTCTCGGGTTCTAGATTCATCCAAACCAACTAATACAAACTGTCTTCCTTCTGGTCCAACACGAGATTTATAGGTTTTTGCCATTGATAAAGTTTGGCTAGAAATGGTTTTAATTGTGCTACTTGCCGCGGCATCAACCGTTTCCGTATCGCCCATTCCCGTTGTTCCAATATAGTTTTTAACCATTTTCGAAACTTTCACTTTAAATTGCTCGGCTAAGTTACCTAAAGCATCCGCTTTCGCTCTGTTCTTCATAAAAGCAACACCAGCGCGTGATTTTTCAGAAACACCCGTTGCTTGCACCTCTAAACCAGGTAATGGCTCATCACACACCCAGCCAGGTGCAGCTTGTTGATTAGGGAATACACAGTCAGCAACAGGTAATACAGGTGCTGGCGCTGCAGTAGGTTTTACATTTTGCCCACACGCTGTTAAGCCAACAGCTAGTACAATAAACGCAGGTTTGATTAATTTCATACTATTTTTCCTTTTTAAAATAAAAAATATTAACACATTTAACTTAAGGTTGATATTTAGCCATTCTTGTTGCAACCCGCTTAACATAATCTTTGGTTTCATCATGCGGTAAATGCTTACGTAAATGTTTATACACCTCACGCGGCGAAAGCTTATTAATTTCAACGACCGCTTTATTGATATTATATGAGCCTATAAAACTTTTGGCTACATTTCCAGAACCCGTATTATAAGCCGCAATAGCACAAAATAATCGACTTGTTCTATCTTCAATTTTTCTTAAATAACGATGATATAAAATATGTAAATAAGCCCCGCCTATCGCAATATTCTTATCACCATTATAAAGATACGACGGCGCCAACACTTTGGCTTTGCCAAATAAATACTGTGTTGCATCTTTTCCAGCACTCCTCGGCACAATTTGCATTAAACCATACGCAGGTACATGTGATTTTGCACGCGGATTAAAATTACTTTCTGTTTCCATAACCGCATAAACTAAGGCGACCGGAACATTTTCTTTCCTAGCAATTTCTAACACTCTATCGGAATAACGACCTGCTTTATCAGATAATTTTGCAGGAATCTTAAAGCTTAATTTGAGGACTTTTTTATTATTAACACTTCTCACATTCACTGCGGCAGAATCCGTCATTGTTTGTGAAAGCTGCTCGATCATCATGTCATCGGCTGACTGTAGTTTTTTCACTAACGGTTGCATCACTTTTTCTGTCGCTGATGGAACGGCTGTTTTTACTACTGTCGGATGTTTTTTTAAGGCTGCTTCTACTTTTTGTGCAACCACATTATTTTCAAATGCTTGTTTTTCTGTTGTCGCCAATAAACTACTTACGCTGGCTTTAGCTTTGGCTAATGCTTTCTGAGTTGATGTGTTTTTATCGACTAAAACTTCAATTTCAATTTCCCCGGTTTTAAAATTAACCGATTGTCGAATTGACTCATCTTTTGAATAATCAACCCAGGTCTCTGGAGTGCTTTCTTTATAATCGCCCCATTGCTGGGTTATTTTTTGACTGTATTTTTTAGATTCTTGTGCATAAGTTTTTTGGAAGTCATTAAAGCCATCATCTAACTCTTGCTTATATTGAGCAAACTCGTGCTCAGTCGTGGTTTTATAGCTTGCTGCCGCTTGCTGTTCTTGCGTTTTAAAATCATCAAACTCATCAGCAATGATAGCGGGGGACACCGCAACAGATAACAATAGTGCAATTAGTTTTTTATTCATTTACTTATCCTCCAATACAACCCACATATATAATTTTTGTACCGCATTATCGCTCCATACTGCTTTTACCTTAGCCTTTACTTCTACAGCTCCTTTTGCTGTAGTAATAACCGATAAAGTAGTCATGGATGTGCGCCCAGTGATAGTATCATTATGTTCCTCAACTTTTTTATTTACAACTGCATCTTGCGCAACCCCCACTCCATTTTGCGAAACTGATAACTCCGTCAGGGCTGATTTAAATAAGATCTCACGCGTTTTTTCAGGCCTAACATGCTTTGTCATATTAACCACGATACCTTCCCCCGGTTTTGTATTCACCCAACAAGGACGCCCATTACTTTCTATTTGATTCGCAATACAAACCACATTTTGTGGCTCGCTTGTCGTAGCACATGCGCTAAGCACAGTTAAAAAAGTTAATGCTACAATTTTTTTCGTGACTGATATCATCTTGGTATTTTCTATTTTGCAGTTGTGTAAGTTAAGGTTGATTCCGAAATTAATTCATTTTTGTTTTTATGTAACTTCAAACCGCGTACCGAACGTAGCGTTTGTATCACTCGCCCTTTACTGCCTTGGATTACATAATAACCATTATCATAATTATAGCTAGGTAGTGTTTTAAAGGGTTTATTTGATGCCATTAATTGTAAATGCTCGACACCTTGTGGAGGAATAACTTCAAACTCCGCAATTTCCACATAGTGGTTCGCTTGCTCAGCAGAAATATAGCGTACAAATTGCTCATTCCCCTGCCCATCGTTAAGCTCTAACAAATAAGACATTTCATCATTTTCTTGCGTAATATGCCCAATAATATAGTAGTAGCCTGGCTTATTTAAACGTACAAATAATTTGACCCGCTCACCTATTTTATAATACAAGGCCTCAGACCCGTCCTGGGTTTTTAATTCAGCATGGAATGCAGTGTTTAATACGACATTATTATTGAAGACATTTTCAAATTCAACGGCTGCCGGTTTAGACCGAAAGGCTTCATGCCCCGACTTTTCTATAATGACGCTATTTCTATTGATGACTTTATAGTCCAAATCAACCAGTTTATAGCTTAAATAAATATCACCTTTTTCTAAAATTTCATATTCCCCTTGCAGAGTATATTTTGCTACCTTTTCAGAGCTCACCGTTGATAAATAAGCTGACATATATTCTTTGACGGCATGAGCAAAAGGTGTGACTTCTTGGGTGTTCTTCACACGTGCAGCTTGTACAAAAATATCACTAACTGATATATTCTTAGTTAATACTTTTGCCGCAAAACCTAATGAATTCGCTTTATTTCCTAAACGCTTTAGTTCACTTTTTAAGTCATTAGGTTTTATATCCAGTCTTGATGAACTTTTAGCGCCTAATGCACTCGCAACTAAACGTTTTTTATCGTATTGCTCAATAAATCCCAGTAATTCTTCAATGACTTGATAGCGCCGCTCAACCGGTTTAAGTGTTTTCAGACGCTCAACAGACTGCTCTATCTGCACTGACAGCTTACCTAAATCGCGTTTATATAGAGGAAGTGAAATTTTGCTATCAATCCAGACTAAAAAACGTACATTACCTGAGGCATCGCTCAACCGTTGGTATTGCCCTCCGAGAATCGGCAAGTCAGATTTTGTATTTACTTTTACCACGCTACCACAGTCACCTAAATTATTAGTACAGAGATTGACGACTTTAAATACATCAATACGAATACTACTAATAAGATTTTCTAAGGCATCACGTCGTGCTTCATTTGCTGTATTGCCATAACCTAAACCCTTTATTTTTACGTATGCAGAAGATGTATTATTTGCACTTTTTATTGCGGGCTGTTGTTCAATTCCAGCACTGAGTTCATCCTTAACATACTGATTTTTTGTATGACTTATACCCGAAGGTTGCGTTGGTTTGCTTGGTTTAGACGTTGTCGTACAGGCAGTCAGTAGAATCGCAATAAGCACTGCATAAAATGGCTTCTTTAACACATTTACACCCTTTACTTAATTCATTATTTCAATGGTATTAACAGGATTATACACAGCCTCTATTTCTTTAGGAAAAGAAGCGTTGTTTAATTTAATAACGCGCCTTTACCTAAAGCTCTAACTTTCTAACCACTCATAAATTTCAGTCAATGCAGGGTCACATTTACTACAAGTCGTACCACACGCACCGCCCATATCTATTTTTGCGACTTTGCCTTTAGAAATCCATTTATTCAGCATGCCGCGTAATGCATCAGCATCCACATCAAAATGATTAGCCATCTCCGCCAGAGTCAACCGGTGTTGCTGCTTTAAATAATCGCGCAATTCAGATAATATCATGCCATCTCCTGTTGTTCAGCTCGTCTACCTGTTAGCCACAAGCCGAAAATCACCAGCGCAAAAATACTAACTAAACTAAGCACCCACGCTATCGATGATTCTTGGTGTGCGTTAATCGTTGCTAACTGATAAAAGATAGTCGCACTCATGTAGGCAATCCCCGTTGTCCAAAGCACAACAAAAATAGTCCAACCCGTTCCTGTTTCACGTTGAATGGCAGCGGTTGCAGCAACACACGGTGCATATAATAAAATAAACAATAAATAAGCAAATGCGCCCGCTTGACCATCAAAACGCGCCTGCATTTCACCAAAAGTTCCAGCACTCACTTCTTGTGCATCCGCAGCAACCTCTAAATTAGTCACATCGCCAATATTTAAACCCAGTGGGTCTAATAGGTTATCCGCAAGACCCATAAAGTTATCCGGGATCGTCATTAGCGCTTCTAGCATTGCGTCATTAAAATCAAACACAGTTTCTTCTTGCTCAATCCCTTCTTCTGCAAGCTGTGTGTAAAGTGCATCTAACGTTCCTACTACGGCTTCTTTAGCTAAAATACCGGTAAAAATCCCCACGGTTGCCGGCCAATTATCATCTCTAATCCCCATCGGTTTAAACACTGGGACTAAGCCGCGCCCAATTTCACTGAGCACTGATTTTTGGGTATTTTCTTTACCAAAACTGCCATCGATACCCAGTGAATTTAAAAAATTAAGCACTAATACCATCGGCACAATCACTTTACCGGCATTCACCAAAAAGCTTTTTAATCGATCCCAGGTACGAATCGCAATGCTCTGAAAAGTCGGCAAATGATAATTAGGTAATTCCATCACAAAAGGCGTCCCAGACCCTTTGAAAATGGTATGTCGCATAATCAATCCCGTTAAAACAGCAACAATAATTCCCAAAATATATAAAGAAAAAACAATATTCTGCCCACCGACAGGAAAAAATGCCGCCGCAAATAAGGCATATACAGGTAATCTTGCGCCGCAAGACATAAACGGGTTCATAATATTGGTTAGAATTCTATCGCGACGACTTTCTAAGGTACGCGTCGCCATAATCGCAGGGACATTACAGCCAAAACCCACAATCATCGGCACAAAGGATTTCCCCGGTAGTCCTATCATGCGCATAAAGCGATCAACCACAAAAGCCGCACGCGCCATGTAGCCGGAATCTTCTAATAATGACAAGACTAAAAATAAAAAACCAATAATCGGTATAAAGGTCGCGACGACTTGCACGCCACCACCTGCACCTTGCGCCAGTAAAACCACCAACCATTCAGGAAATGATAGGGCTTGTAGTAATAAGGCGAAGCTATCAACAAAAATGGCTTGTGCGGCTTGATCAAAAAAATCAATAAAAGCACTGCCAATATTAATGGTGATCATAAACATCAAATACATAACCATCAAGAAAATAGGAATACCTAAATAGCGATTTAAAACCCAGTCATCGATTTTATTCGTGGTATCACGGCTGATTTCATGTTTTTTATTAACACAGGCTTGGCTAATTTTATGCACCAATCCATAACGTGCATCGGCGGCTAAGATATCGATTTCTTCATTCGCCATCTCTTCAATATTAGCTTCCAGTTCTGCGGCTAATTGCTGTGCTTCTACCCCGGCTATTTTTTGTGCCAAAGTATCGCGCTCTAATAAGCGTATCGCTAACCAACGTAAATCACAGTTGTGTTGCAGCGCTTTTTCTTCTAACAGCAAAGATAAGGCAGTGATCGCTCGCTCTATTTCAGCGTGATACTTAACGTCTAAAATAGGCGTTGTTTGTGCAACGGTCGCCGCATTAATTTGTTGTTTTAATACTTTAATTCCTTGCCGTGTAGATGCGGAAACAGCAACCACTGGGCAGCCTAACTCTAAAGATAGCTGTTTAATATCAATGACCAAGCCACGTTGTTCTACTACATCCATCATGTTTAACACAACAATCATAGGCACACGCATCTCAATCAACTGAGAGCTTAAATATAAGTTACGCTCAATATTAGAGGCATCTAAAATATTAATCACTAAATCAGATTCTTTAGCCGCCACAAAATCTCTAGCGACTTGCTCATCCAGTGAAACTTCATTATCTGATTCTAAAGAGTAAGTGCCCGGCAAATCCACAACAGAAATTAGCACGCCATCCTGTGTGTACTCACCTGTTTTCTTTTCTACAGTAACGCCCGGCCAGTTGCCGACATGTTGTCGCGCGCCTGTTAAGGCATTAAACAAGGTGGTTTTTCCACAGTTAGGATTACCCACCACAGAAACTGTAAAATTTGCCTTCATGCGATCTTCTCTATACTTAATATATCTGCTTCATCTTTACGTAAAGTTAAAGAAAATCCGCGCAATGCAATTTCAATAGGGTCACCTAAAGGCGCAAAGCGCACAATCGAAAACTCAGTTCCAGGCGTTAAACCCATGGCTAATAAGCGTTTACGGTAAACACGTCCCTGCTTACTAAATCCTGAGACACGTCCTTTATCGCCTATTTTTAAATCTTTTATGCTGATATCCAATTCCTAACCCTCAAATCCATCTAATTGATAATCATTCTCATTAGTCAAATATATCACACCCCACTGCTTTCTTCAGTATTTTCTAGCACGCTCAAGTTCATACTTTATAATAGCCATCCAATCTTTTGTTGCGTATTACCTGCTTCACCTTATGATCCCTTACTTAGACCCTGACTACCCTAATCAAACTTTTCCCGCTCTAAGCGAGGCACTAACCGACCCCGATGGCTTATTAGCGGCAGGCGGTTGCCTTTCAGAAGAGCGCCTTCTAAGCGCCTATGCGAATGGCATTTTTCCTTGGTATGGCGAGGAAGACCCTATATTATGGTGGTCACCAGACCCGCGCTTAATCATCTTTCCAGACCAGCTGCATATTTCTAAAAGCTTAAAAAAAACCTTACGCAAACAACCATTTGCTATCACTTTTGATCAAGCTTTTGCCGATGTCATTGTTGCTTGCTCCCAACCCCGGGCCGGTGAAACAGGCACTTGGCTGAGTATAGAAATGCAAGCAGCTTATATTAATTTACATCAACAAGGTCACGCACATTCCATAGAAGCTTGGTGTGAAGGTCAATTAGTCGGCGGCTTATACGGCGTTGCAATCGGGGCCGTCTTTTTTGGAGAGTCTATGTTTCATACCCAAACCGATGCCTCTAAAATAGCGTTTGTTACACTCATTCAAAAACTCAGTGATTGGGGCTACCAATTAATTGACTGCCAAGTGCATTCTGAGCATTTAGTTAGCTTAGGCGCAGAAGAAATCCCTCGCCAACATTTTATGGGTTTACTTGAGCAATATAAAACAAAATCACCTAACGCACAGGCGTGGCAGCCATGATATCTATCCCGCTTTTTTTAGACGATAATCACCCTTGCAGCTATTTAGATAAAAGGAATGCACAATTTGCTTATGTGCACCCCGATTTTGCTTTAAGCACTGATATTTACTCCGCATTAATAGAACAAGGCTTTCGCCGCAGTGGTAACCACACTTACCAACCACAATGTGCGAGCTGTACTGCCTGCGTCCCTGTAAAATTAGCCGTGAATGATTTCACCCTTTCTCGGCAACAGCGTAGAACACTCAAGAAAAATAGCGACGTGCAAGTTAATATCAAACCGGCCGAATTTGATGAAGCCCATTTCAAACTGTATCAACATTATTTAAAGAACCGCCATGCGGATGGGGTAATGGAAAATTCCAGCAAAGAAGACTATCTATCTTTTTTTACATCAAGTTGGTGCGATACTTATTTCGTCGAATTTCTTATTGATGGTGAGCTCGCAGGTATTGCGGTTATCGATCATTTAAGTAATGGCTTATCTGCCGTTTATACTTTTTTTGATCCTAAATTTTCAGCCCGCAGTTTAGGCGTGTATGCGGTTTTATGGCAAATTGAGCATGCAAAATCACTGCAACTCGAAAACCTTTATTTAGGGTTTTGGATAGAGGATTGCCAAAAAATGTCTTACAAATCCAATTATCGACCGTTACAAGGTTTAATCGATCAACAGTGGCAAGATATTTAAACGTAATTCTGTGTATAATTTCGTAAAAATTCCCCTCTTAATTAAGGAACCCAAATGAGTAATGTTTTTAGTTTTACAGGCACTATTGGCAGAGATGCAGAAGTGAGATCAACGCCTAACGGTCAATCAGTATTAAATGTCACCGTTGCCAACAACACGGGCTTTGGTGATAGACAACAAACACTTTGGGTGAGAGTTGCTTTATGGGGTAAACGCGCCGAAGGATCTTTCCCTAGCTACCTAAAAAAAGGCCAGCAAGTATTTGTTTCAGGTGAATTAACACAAAGTGAATACCAAGCAAATGATGGTACAACACGTACTAGCTTAGAATTAAACGCGAATATTATTGATTTAGTTGGCGGCAAGCGTGCAGACCAAAATGCGCCGATGCAACAACAGCAGCAGCAACCACAACAAAATCGCCCACAAGCTGTACAACAGCCAGCACAACAAGCACCGCAGCAAGGTTATGGTGCTAATGATAGCTATGATGACGTGCCCTTCTGACCCTTACCTTATATACATTATGTAAATTATATTTTTAAGGCCATATATTTATGGCCTTTTTTATGATTTCATAAAATATTTGAATTACTTCCAAACACTCAAGGAATGAATTAAATAAGACTGAAGACGCCAAGCTTTTAGGATGCGGATTTAGATAAACACCTAACAAAAACATTGCTTTTAGTACAAATGCACTGAGCCCCGTTTTAATACTTAGACACTCCAATTTAGCACCGGAATACCGCAACATAAAAATGTAATTGCTTTACATCCGTACTGTTTTATCTGGTGATTTTACTAACCCCTCATTAGATTTAATGTTTTTATAAAAGGCCCTCCACTTTCCACTATTTTTGGTAGATTACTTCCAGCGCCATTTTTGTTGCACTCACATCATTGTTAATCAAATAGAGTCTATCTTTTTAGCTATGTCACCGTTAAGTGTGGATTTTTTTAATTACATTTGTTCTTAAAAGCCCTCTCCAAAGGGAGAGGGTTGGGTGAGGGGAAATAGAAAGTATGTTATCAATATTTCTTTCATATCTTTGTCAGTAATTAAGAGAAACTTGCAATATCTTATTTTAACTTCTCCCCACCCAAACCTCCCCAGCAAGGGAGGACTTTAAGAGTTGTTGTTTTTCCACACTTAACGGTGACATAGCCATCTTTTTTGCCTTACTCTCTATTAACTATGGATTTGAATGGATGGTTCTGACACAGTTTTTTCCATCGCGTTTTGCCATATAAACACCATCATCTGCTTGTTTAATTAATGCTTCATAATTTTCAGTCTTATCAGTACGCGTAGAAAAACCAATGCTAATACTGCCTTGCCAAACACCGCCACCTGTTGTTACTCTCAACTCAGAGACTTGTTTACGGGTAACTTCAGCAATATACATTCCTCCCTCTTGGTCAGTATTTGGACAAAGAATTAAAAATTCATCCCCCCCTAGACGGCAAACAATATCATCACTCCGTACTGCATGCTGAAGGGTTAAGGCTAACTCACGCAATACATCATCACCGGCATCATGACCATAGGTATCATTCACTTCTTTAAAGTGGTCAGCATCAATCATCATACAAGAGAGAGGGATACCTTCTTGTACAGATTCTTTCCATAAAGCAGAAAGCTGTCTTAAGGCATGACGACGATTAGGAAGCCCTGTTAAGACATCTGTTAACGAAAGTTCTTCCAATTGCAGATTAGCTTCTTGAAGATCTTTGGTTCTTTCCGCAACTTTCTCTTCTAGCGTTAAGTTTAATCTAACTAATGCTTTATTTCGTAAAGATACCTGATGAAACAGTCCATTCAGTGCGTTAAGTAAAGGTTCAGTTGCACTGTCTAATTCCTTTTCTTCCTTCTCATACGCCTCACTTGCACTTAAACCAGAGTTGATAGAGTCTATTTGTCTCGCCATATTTTGGTCAGACCCCAATATATGATAAGCAAGCCAATAAGTAAGAAATTTAAACAGACTTTCAGCACTTTTCACATTCTGTGGGGAAATTTCTCTATGTAAAGCGTTTACTTCTTGCAAAAATCCTTGATGTACTTGTATATGGGCTTCAAGGTGACGTGGATCGATACCTGCTTTTGCCATCATTGCTTCTTCATCTTGAAAATGAAATTGAGCGTAATTGGATAACTGCCCAAAAACCTCTTCAAGCTCATCAAAATGCAATTCATTTTTAGTCAGTCTATCTCCAAATCGATTAATAAGATCTACAAGATGATGATGTTGCTCATCTACCTCTACTAGGCCAGTAATAAAAGCCTTATCCCAATGAAATGATTCCATAATTTTTGTGTGTTGTATGTTAAAAATTTAATTACAAAGGGTAATTAATCTCGCCATATCTCAACTTTATTTCTGCCTGAATTTTTGGCTGAATATAAGGCCGAGTCGGCTTGACTAATCACCCCCAACAAAGATAACTTTGGATCCCACTCTGATAAACCAATGGAGCAAGTAATGTTTAAAGTCACTATATCATTAATTGTAATACTCAACGCCTGAATAGCTTTCCGTAATCGCTCCATAATAAACGCTGCGTGTTTAATTGATGTATCCGGCATACAAAAAAGAAATTCTTCACCGCCATAACGACCAATAGAATCATATTCCCTTAAGGAGTTAGTAAAGAGTTGAGCAATCCTTTTAAGTACTCTATCACCTGCTAAATGGCCATACTCATCATTAACTTTCTTGAAGAAATCTATATCAATAATTGCGATAGAATGTACTACCTGCTTCCTAAGCCCTCTTGAGTGTTCTTTTTCCAGCATTTGAAAAATCAACCCTCTATTAGGTATTCCTGTTAAAGCATCAATTTGAAAGCGGGTTGCGTTTAAGTTAAAAATAAATGCATTTAGACTCGATATAAAATCATCTTGTATTCTTGAAAAATGCATATAATCATCAATTTTTATTGATTGATTATCAAAATGTTTATTTAAAACGGATTTAGCGGCTGAATGTAGCTCGGCATGCAAGACACCCAGATCAATAAATAGAGAGCTTTCTATTAAGGCCTTATTTTTTCTGCAAAATACCAGCGCCCAAAAGAACACTGCTGATCATTCTGAATTAACTGATTATCATCAGGTAAATCGCAGATAATAATTTGGTGAATATTTTTCAACCATTGAACATGATCAAATAGAAGTGTTTCTGTGCTATCAGCAAGGTGCTGTATTTCTTCTTCTTGAAGATTAAAAGTAAACTTCACCTTCATACCTCTCTCTTGCTAGTCGCTTGTATACTGAAATAAAATTAATACTTTTCTGTCCATAACACTCACTATAAAATCAAGCTGTTAAAGACAATGTAATAATTTATTTAAAGTTTTTCGTGGTCCTACAATCTGTTTTAAAAGTATAGCACCCGAAAACTTATGGAGCTATCAATATAGTTGACCACGAACTGGTTCGAGTCGGGAGCTATCTTTCAATGTAAGATGTGGTTGCGACTGATTTTTACAACAGCGAGACCGAAATGGAATCAATATAAAGAATCACCAAACTAAAGGACTGTTAGGACAGAAATTGATTTATGAAAATTTACATTATCAGTATTAAGTAGGCTTAAGCTTTCTGATTCGTAAAGATCCTCCTACTCACCATTGCCAGTCTCTTTATTTCAGGCAAAAAAAAACGCTTAAAGTCACGAGGACTAAAAGCGTAAAAAATAAAATTAGATAACGAGGAGAAATCTATTTTATTGGGTACTACAAGGAGAATAAACTACTACATTTATAACTAAAAATTAGCTCTGCTGTAAACGTCCAGTAAAATGGATGTTACTTAAAATAGCAGAAACTGCAAAAATAACGGTTGATACAATAAAGGCACCAGAAATAAATCCAAAAATACCCGCAATGAATAATAAACCTACTAAAATATCTTTTTGTAAATCAGTCATGTGTGTTCCTTTATTTCTAAAATTGGGGTTGAATTAAGTAATTGAGTCTCACTATACAGCAGCACAAAAAACTGACAATACGAGCAATTATTATTAGTTTGTTTCCAAATAAGAAACAATAACCACTAACTACCGCTAGCCCTTATTAACTGTGACTTAGCTCTCCCACCTAATTTTATCATCCTGCCTTAAGCCTTTAATTTAACAACACAAAATGCCGACTAGCACACATATTTTTCTTATTTTCCCCATCAATAAGCCCCCTCTTTTTTAACTATGTTAAATATTCTTTGGCTTTTCTTTTTTATCAGCGCTTTTATCACCGCTTTATTCAAATTACTGTTTTTAAATGACCTACTCATCTTTAACCAAATCATGGCCGCCCTATTCGCCATGGCTAAAACTGCCTTTGAGATTTCATTAGGCTTAACCGGTGTGCTCGCTTTATGGCTGGGGTTTATGCGTATTGCCGAAAACAGTGGCTTTATACTGATTATCACGCGATGGCTTAGTCCCTTATTTTCTAAACTCATGCCAGAAGTCCCTGCCAACCACCCTGCTTTAGGCGCTATGGTTATGAATATTTCTGCTAATGCCTTAGGTTTAGATAATGCCGCCACGCCTTTAGGCATTAAAGCCATGCAGGAATTGCAAAAACTCAACCCTAATAAAGAAACCGCGAGTAATGCGCAAATTCTATTTTTAGTGATTAACACCTCTGCGGTGACTTTATTTCCCATTACGATTTTCACTTACCGCGCACAAATGGGAGCCGCGCAACCCACCGATGTTTTTATCCCAATTTTATTAGCAACTTACGTTTCTACTTTGGCGGGTTTATTAGCGGTGGCGAGTGTGCAAAAAATTAATTTATTAGATAAAACCATACTCAGTTATTTAACGGGGTTTACAGGTTTAGTCGCGGGCATCGTATATTATTTTTCTCAATTAAGTCAGCCCGATATGCTGATGCAATCCGCCTTATTGAGTAATTTAATACTCTTCAGTTTAATTATTGTTTTTATCTGCCACGCCGCTTATAAAAAAGTAGATGCCTATCAGGCCTTTATTGAAGGCGCAAAAGAAGGCTTCCAAACTGCGATTACGATTATTCCTTATTTAGTCGCTATGTTAGTGGCTATTGGTGTTTTTCGTGCCAGCGGCTGTTTGGATTTGTTGATGGATCTTTTGCGTTATGTTGTATTGCAAGCAGGCTTAGATACGCAATTTATTGATGCCATGCCTACTGCATTAATGAAGCCATTTAGTGGCAGTGGTGCGCGCGCAATGATGGTCGACACCATGCAAACCTTCGGCGCGGATTCGTTTGCAGGACGTTTATCTTCTATCGTACAAGGCAGCACTGAAACAACATTTTATGTACTCAGCGTTTACTTTGGCGCAGTGGGGATTAAAAATATTCGTCATGCTTTAGCTTGTGGGATAATAGCCGACCTCGCGGGTATTACAGCCGCTATTTTCATCGCTTATTGGTTTTTTGCATAATGTTAGTACATCTTAGAACGTTAGGTTGCCGCCTAAACGAAGCCGAACTTGAGAGCTGGGCGCAAGCCTTTCAACAAGCTGGGCACACCATCACCCGTGAACAAAACCAAGCAAATTTAGTGATTATTAATTCTTGCGCGGTCACACAAGATGCGGTGCGTAAATCACGCCAACTGATTCGCCGTATTCATAGAGACAACCCCAGCGCTAAAATTATCGCCAGTGGCTGTTATGTCACATTGAATGCCGATGAAGCAGCTGAACTATTAGGCGTTGATTTAATTATTGGTAATGCAGATAAAGATCGCTTAGTGGAAATGGCTTTAGCTGAATTAGAAATTCCGAGCATGCCGGCGATGTCTACTGAACCTGCCGCAATTTCCTTATTTAATCGTGGCCGTCAACGCGCTTTTATAAAGGTACAAGATGGCTGTCGCTATCGCTGTACTTTTTGTATTGTGACCGTTGCGCGTGGTGACGAAAAAAGCACACCGATCACACAAATTGTTGATGATATTAATCGTTTTGTAGCTCAAGGCGTTAAAGAGGTGATTTTAACCGGTGTGCATCTCGGCGGTTACGGTTCCGACATTCAACAGAATTTAGCCGAGCTAATTCAAGCGATTTTAGATGAGACCCATGTTCCGCGTTTACGTTTAGGCTCGTTAGAACCTTGGGATTTACCAGAAAACTTTTTTGATTTATTCAGTAACCCTCGCCTTATGCCGCACTTACACCTGCCCTTACAAAGTGGCTCTGATAGTGTATTAAAACGTATGGCAAGACGTTGTAAAACCGAAGAATTTACTCAGATCGTTGCAGAAGCCCGCGCAAAAGTACCCAATATCAATATCACTACCGATATTATTGTGGGCTTTCCTGGCGAAACAGAACAAGAATGGCAAGATAGCTTTAACTATATTAAAAGCATCATGTTTGGCCATATCCATATTTTCACCTATTCATTGCGTACGGGAACCAAAGCGGCCAGTTTGCCTGATCATGTAACCAATGCAGTCAAAAAACAGCGTAGCCAGCAGTTACATAAACTAGCTGAAACCATGAAAAACGATTTTTTCCAGCAAAATAAACAGAAACGCTTTAGTGTTTTGTGGGAAGGTCAAAAAGAAGAAATCAGCGAAACTCAGCATAAGATATTTGGTTATACGCCTAATTATTTACGTGTTGCGGCGGTAGTTAATAAAAGCCAAAATTACGAAAATCAATTATCTACTGTGCAGATAGAATCATTAGAAACTGATCATTTGCTTGCTCATATTATTGAATAAGCCCATTCAATGAGCGAACAACTTTTTTACGCGCTTAATGTTACTGCCCCTATACTAAGCTTATTACTATTGGGTATAGCCTTTAAGCGCTTAAAATTAATTGATGATAATTTTATACACACCGCTAACCGCTTAGTTTTTAATATCACCCTGCCCTGCATGCTATTTTTTGGCATTGCCAGCACACCACTAAGCCAATCGAATAATATTCCTTTATTTTTATTTGGGGCTATTTTTACGCTAATTATCGTAGCTCTGTTTTACGCTTTTAGTACTCTATTTATTCAGGCTGATAAACGCGGCACCTTTGTGCAAGGTGCGTTTAGAGGCAATTTAGGCATTATCGGCATTGCTTTAACAGTCAATGCGTATGGTCCGAAAGCACTTGCAGTTGCTAGCTTATATATGGCGATTATTTCACTCATCGACAACCCGCTCTCGGTGTTGCTATTAAAAAGCAAAGGCCAACCTTCTTTAAAATCAATTTTCACTAACCCCATTATTATTGCCGTTTGTTTAGGTTTGTTTTTTTCAAGCTTACATCTGCCTATCCCACAATTTACGCAGCAATCCGGTCAATATTTAGCACAGCTCACTTTACCGCTGGCACTAATTTGCATTGGCGGCAGTTTAAGCTGGCAAAACTTTCAGCGTAATCATTTAGATGTGATTACCGCAACGTTTTTCAAATTATTACTCATGCCGGCTATCGGTATCAGTATTGCCTATCAATTCAATTTTTCGGCTGATGAATTGGGCATGCTATATTTAATGTTATCTTCCCCCACGGCTGTTTCTAGTTATATTATGGCCAAGCAGATGACTAATCATGGTGCGATGGCCGCAGAAATAATCGCGTTAACCACGGCAATGAGTACTTTGGTTATTACCGCCGGTTTAGTGTTACTAAAAAGTCTGCAGATTATCTAATGCGTGTTGCTCTCGCTTATATTTTTATTGTTTTACTCTGGTCTACCACGCCGCTCGCTATCAAATGGAGTGCCGATGGCTCTAGCTTTATTTTTGGCGTCACTGCGCGCATGGGCATCGGTTTGCTATGCACTTTAGTCTTTATGTTATGTTTGCGCACACGACTGGTTTGGCATAGTCTTGCAAAACGCACGTATTTTGCCATCGCGCTACAGATTTATGGGGCGATGCTAAGTGTTTACTGGGGCGCACAATTTATTCCTTCGGGCTGGATTGCGGTTATTTTTGGACTCACTCCCTTTATTACCGCGCTACTTTCTGCGCTTTGGCTCTCTGAAAAAAGTTTAGGTAGAAAAAGTCTCTTTGCTTACAGCTTAGGTATTGCAGGGCTTGGCATCATGTTCTATTCTGCTTTCCAAATTAGCTTGCAATCTGCTTTAGCAATTATCGCCATTTTAATAGCCGCTTTTTTACAATCGTTTAGCGCGGTTTGGGTAAAGCGCTTACACTCTCAATTACCCGCACTAACTCAAGTGACCGGCGGATTACTGTTTGCCGTACCTTGGTATTTAGTGACTTGGTATTATTTAGATGGACAACTACCCAGCACACTACCACTGAAAAGCACCTTATCTATTTTATATTTAGGACTGATCGCCACACCGATTGGCTTTGCGCTGTATTATTATGTATTAACGCATCTAGCACCAACACGTGTTGCATTGATAACACTAATCACCCCTGTGTTATCCTTATTATTAGGTCACACCATCAACCAAGAAGACATCACTCTAAATATCATTATCGGTAGCGCACTCATTTTATCCGCGTTACTCATCCATAGTTTTAGCGGAAGTGGCAAAAAGAAAAACTAAGCCTTACTCACTTTAGCCTTAAACAATAGTAAAATAGCTGAAGTCTTATTTATTAAAAGTACCAAAACACCCTTATGAAAACACCTAAATGTCTTGAAGCATTGATTACTGAAGGCTTTATTGATGAAGTCATTCATCCATTAAAAAGCGGCAAAGAAGCCGATGTGTACGTCATACAATCCGAAGGTGAAATCCGTTGCGCAAAAGTCTATAAAGAAGCGAATAAACGCAACTTTCATACCCAAGCTTTATATCAAGAAGGCCGAAAAGTAAAAAATAGCCGCCAAGCGCGTGCTATGAAGAAAAAATCTGAATACGGCCGTAAACAACAAGAAGAGGTCTGGCAAAATACCGAAGTCGATGCATTGTATCGTTTGGCTGCCGCAGGGGTACGCGTTCCTACGCCGTATAACTTCATTGAAGGCATTTTATTAATGGAGCTGATTGCCGATGAACACGGCTCTGCTGCACCACGCTTAAATGATATCGAAATGAGCAGTGAGCAAGCGAAAGAATATCATGCAATACTTATTAAAGAAGTGGTCAGAATGTTATGTGCCGGTATGGTGCATGGCGATTTATCAGAATTTAATATCCTGATTGACACCCAAGGTCCTGTGATTATTGACTTACCGCAAGCCGTCGATGCTGCCGCTAATAATAATGCTGCACGCATGTTAGAACGCGATGTGAGTAACTTAGCCGCCTATTTTGGAAAATTTGCGCCCGAACTACTCAGCACGACCTATGGTAAAGAAATCTGGCAACTCTACCAAAGTGGGCATTTATCACCCGATATTAAATTAACAGGGTATTTCAAAGGCAATAACAAACAAGCCGATGTAAAAAGCATTATGCAAGAAATTGATGCCGCTCGTGAGGAAGCGATTCAACGTAAATATGAACAGGCGAATGAGGCGATATAATTACGCTTAATGTAATTTATCGTTCCCATGCTCCAGCGTGGGAATGCTGCCATTGACGCTCGGCGCCACAGAACGCAGAGCGTTCTCAGATGAGTTCCCACAGAGACCGTGGGAACTATAAAACCTTAAAAAAGTTGAATAACAATGCCAACTATCTCAATGTTTTATGGAATAATTATTCGCATGTATTATGCGCCTAGCGAACACCCCCCACCACATTTCCATGTGTATTATGCTGAATATAGAGCAAGTGTCGATATACGAACATGTGAAATGATAGAAGGAAACTTGCCAAAGAAACAAACGAAGCTAGTTTTAGCTTGGGCTGAATTGCACCAAGAAGACCTAGTGGCTGACTGGAACCTAGTTATGAATGGTGAAGAACCATTTAAAATACAACCACTTCAGTGAGATAAAAAAATGTACCCTTCCGTCATAAAAGCTATCCCTCAAGATAACTATCAAGTTTATATAGAGTTTGATAATAATGAATCTGGCATATTAAATATGCAACCCTATTTAAATTTTGGTGTTTTTAACAAAATTAAAGACTTAAACTTATTTTCAAAGGTTCGAGTTTCCTTTGACACAATTCAATGGGAAAACGGCATAGACCTTGACCCCCAGTTTGTATATGAGAAATGCGTAAAAGAAAGCACCTAAGCAACTCACTCATAAAACAGAATTAGCAAAAAAATACCCGTATGGAGCTTTACTGAATACGGGCACTTATTTGCTAATATTCTACTCTTGCGAAATATACTTTAAAATTTCTACTACTTGCTGTGGCGTCTCAGTGACAGCATAAGCAGCGGCATCGACTTCTTTGAGTGGATGCGTTAAGTCTTCAGCGTGCATTACAATAACAGGGATACCTAAGCCACTTGCCATACCTGCATCAAATGCGGCATTCCATTGACGATATTTATCGCCAAATCGCACCACAACGACATCAGAGCGTGAAATGTAGCTTTGCGTGCGAATAGCATTAATTTTTGCCGCTTTATGATCCTTCCAAAACGGTTTTTCTTCAGCGCCTAGGATTGCATCACCGACATTATCACTGGTGTCATGATCGGTAATCGGGTTTAACACTTCGATATCTAAATTTGCTTCTTCAATACCTTGCTTGATTTGCTCGCGCCAATCACTGTGAATTTCACCTGATAAATATATGGTATAAGCCATGAAGTATGTCCTACTAAAGTTTATTAAAATAATGCATCGTTCCCATGCTCCAGCGTGGGAATGCAGCCATGATGCTTTGCATCACGGAACGCAGAGCGTTCTCAGATGAGTTCCCACGGAGGCCGTGGGAACTATAAATAATGCAGTACTATTCGCCCGCAATCGCCATTTCTTCGATTAATACCGAACCAATACGCACATTTCCGCGGATGTCGATATCATTACCGATAGCAACAATATGCTGGAACATGTCTTTAAGGTTACCAGCGATAGTAATTTCTTCTACTGGATATTGAATAATGCCATTTTCTACCCAAAAACCGGATGCACCACGAGAATAATCACCAGTAACAGGATTAACGCCTTGCCCCATAAGTTCGGTGACTAACAAGCCGGTATTCATGGTTTGTAATAATTGCGTAAAATCTTGCTCGCCACTTTGCACACATAAGTTATGTACGCCACCTGCGTGACCAGTGCTTTCCATGCCTAATTTACGGGCGGCATAGCTGCTTAATAAATAAGTTTTTAGCGTGCCATCTTTAATAATATCGTGTGCTTGCGTCGCGATACCTTCGGAATCGTACATGGCACTGCCTAATGCGCCTAATAAATGCGGTTGCTCGTAGATATTCATAAATTCAGGAAACAGCTGTGTGTCTAAGCTATCGAGTAAAAATGAAGATTTACGGTACAAACTGCTACCGCTAATTGCACTTAACAAGGAACCGATCAAACTGCCCGCTATTTCTGCAGAGTATAAAACCGGCGCTTTACGTGTACTTAACTGCTGTGCACCTAAACGCTTAATGGTTCTTTCCGCAGCTTTTGTACCAATTTGTGCAGCATCTTCAATATTTTTCTGATCTCTTGCTACGGAGTACCAATAATCGCGCTCCATATTGCCATCACGTTCACCTAAAACCGAACAGCTTATAGAATGACGAGTAGACGCATAACCGTGCAAAAAACCTAAGCTATTACCCATCACATGCAAGCTTTCAAAGCTATCTACCGCTGCACCTTCTGAGTTGCTGATTTCTGCATCATATTGTCTTGCGCTGTCTTCACAACGGATAGCAATATCGACAGCATCATCAGCGTCTAATTGCCAAGGGTGATACAACTCTAAATCTTTAAATTCTGTGGCTAAACGTTTAGCATCCGGTAGACCTGCATACTTATCGTCATTGGTATATCGCGCAATACTACACGCCGCTGTTACTGTCTCTTTAATCGAGTTTAGCGATAAATCGGTGCTACTTGCTGAGCCTTTTTTCTGCCCAAAATAAACAGTAACGCCCAGTCCTTGAGAGCGGTGATGCTCTATGGTATCGACTTCACCTAGGCGCACATTAACCGATAAGCCGGTATCTACGCTTAAACCTGAACTTGCGCTCGTCGCACCTTGCTTTTTAGCTTCTGCTAAGGATTCTTGAATAATCGCTTCGAGTTGTTTAATTTCTTCTTGAGTTTGCATAATGTTTTTTTAGATAGAGAAAGTGTTGGGATTAAACCTGCGTGCCGCCGACGGTGAGGCTATCAATTTTTAAGCTCGGTTGCCCTACGCCTACTGGGACGCTTTGCCCTTCTTTTCCACAAGTTCCTACTCCACTATCTAACTCTAAATCATTACCGACCATACTGACTTGAGTCATTACTTCTGGGCCATTACCGATTAAGGTCGCCCCTTTAACCGCTTGCGTAATTTTTCCATTTTCAATTAAATAGGCTTCACTCGCAGAGAAAACAAATTTTCCTGAAGTAATATCGACTTGGCCACCGGAAAAATTCTTGGCATATAAGCCATTTTTAACCGAAGCAATAATTTCTTCTGGCTCACTTTCACCCGCTAACATATAGGTGTTAGTCATACGTGGCATCGGGGTATGCGCATAAGACTCACGACGACCATTTCCAGTCGATACAGTGCCCATCAAACGTGCATTAAGCTTATCTTGCATATAAGATTTTAAGATGCCATTTTCGATTAGCGTGGTGCACTGTGTTGGTGTACCTTCATCATCAATAGATAAAGAACCGCGTCTACCGTCTAAAGTACCATCATCAACAATAGTACAAAGCGATGACGCGACTTTCTCGCCCATTTTCCCACTAAATGCAGAGGTGCCTTTGCGATTAAAATCGCCTTCCAAGCCATGCCCGACGGCTTCATGTAACAAAATACCCGGCCAACCTGCGCCTAACACAACCTGCATTGTGCCTGCTGGTGCCGGAATCGCTTCTAAATTCACTAATGCCAATCTTACTGCTTCTTTTGCATAAGACATGGCTTTATCTTCATCTAAAAAATAACTGTAATCAGAGCGTGCGCCGCCACCCATACTGCCTTGCTCTCGCTCGCCATTTTCTTCAACAATCACTGTGACATTCATACGCACCAAAGGACGTACATCACCTGACAGAGATCCACCCACATTAGCGATTAAGATATGCTCTTGTACACCAACCATGCTGATAATGACTTGTTCAATACGCGTATCTAATTGGCGTGTTGCGACATCAATGCGGCGTAAGAAATCGACTTTTTCTTGATCTTTTAAAGATTTTAACGGATTAAGCGGTGCATACAGTTGCGGATATTGCTGTGCATTTGCTTTGATCGCTACTTTGGCATTTTGTCCTTGGCGTGCAATCGCGCGTACATTTTTCGCCGCTGCTAATAACACGTCTAGCTGGATCTTATCACTGTAAGCAAAGCCTGTTTTTTCACCAGATAAGGCACGAATACCCGCCCCTTGTTCTATACTGTAACTGCCGTCCTTAATAATGCCATCTTCTAAAACCCAAGACTCAAAATGACTGGCTTGAAAGTAAATATCACCATCATCAACTGCGCCTGTGACTAATTCATCCATAACGCGGTGAATGTCGGTTTCTTGTAGACCGGTTGGGACTAAAAGTGCTTGTTTAGCGAGCTGTATTCGTGTGTTTTCTGTCATTTATTTACAAATTAGTTGGCGGTGTTGAAGCACGGGAAAAGATTCACGTGTTTTATGTAGGCGAGTTAAATCAATATCTGCAATCGCAAACCCTGAGTCTTGTTTATGGCTATCCAGTATGCAGCCCCAAGGATCAACCACCATACTGTGGCCATAGGTTTGTCGGCCATTCACATGAAAGCCACCTTGGTTAGGCGCAATCACATAACATAGATTCTCAATGGCTCGTGCACGTAATAAGACTTCCCAGTGTGCTGCACCGGTTTTTTGAGTAAAGGCAGAAGGAATGATAAAAATTTCTACCCCTTGGTCTATTGAAGAGCGAAAAAACTCAGGAAAACGTAAGTCATAACAAATGGCAATGCCTACTTTGCCAAATGGAGTTTCGACAACAATAGGCTTATCGCCTTTAGCAATGCTTTTAGATTCACTATATTCTTCATCGCTATCAGGCACTTTTACATCAAATAAGTGAATTTTATCGTAACGCGCGACTTGCTTACCTTCTGCGTTATAAACTAAGCAGGCAGCAAACACTTTATTGTCATTACTAGGGTCAGCAATAGGTGATGTACCCGCAAAAATCCACACCGCATACTTTTTAGCTGTATTGGCTAAAAAATCTTGGATAACACCTGAACCTGGCTGTTCTTTATGCTGAATTTTGTCAAATTCATCATTGCCCATCAACGCAAAATTTTCTGGTAACGCGACTAACTTAGCGCCACGTTTAACTGCCTCAGCAATTAAACGCTCCGCTTCAATTAAGTTAGAGCTAACATTTGGGGATGATGCCATTTGTATGGCTGCACATAAACTCATATAAACTATCTCTTTTCTTTATAAATTATTCTACTATGCCGCTTTCAGGCACTATCTTAGCGGGCGACTTTAATTCGGGTCGTATTTTATCTTGTAAAAACGGCGTAAATAGCCTATCAACACTAACATCTTCCCAAGTTCCGGTGATATCGTAGCGTAAACTAAGCAATAGCCCACCAGCATGTTCATCACCGATAAAGGCTTTAGTAACCGAATTAGCGATATTGCCAATAATTGTACCAGCAATAGGGAACTTAGGCAGTACCGTGGCATTTAGGTCCACGTTATGTGTACTTAAATCCGTCTCCCCTGAAATGTAAATTTTTGCAGGCATCGCGTTAATATAAAGTTTAGACGTTTCCACATGCCCTCTATCTACGCTAAGGTCCGTGCGCATTTCTTTAAAGCTTAATCCTTCCAAGGTAATATCAGAAAAATCCATGCTCAGCCGGTCCATTAATTTCCACACATCTAAGCCTCCTAAAATACGCCCCAAGCCGGGTTCTACACCCAATAGCCGTCCCTTCTCTACCTGTAACCTCATTTCACCGGAAACATTTTCAGTCGAGAGCTTATACGGTGTATCTTGCCAATGTAAATCGAACTGAATATCCGCCTTTCCTTGATGTAAATTTTCTGAAAATTTTAAATTGCGTAACATCCTCCCAAAATTTTGATGCTTAAAATCCCCTTTAACCTGTGTTTTATCACCCTCTATTTGCGACCAGGCCCCCGATAAATCAAGTTTACTTTTTTCATTTAACAAGCTGAGCTGCTTTATTAACAAGCCATCTTTTGTTGGTTCTGTCTTTAAATTCAAACGTCCAAAATTTTTACCCTGATAATTAAGCTGTTCACTCTCTAGCTGTATTTTAGGAAGTTTATTGATTAAAAATGGCTCATCAGACTTTTCATCGCTTGCTTGCGCTTTTAATTTGCCTAATGCGGATAAGTTAAGCTTCGCTAGTTGGATATTTAATAATGACTGATTATCAAATTTTGTCGGGATAAAAAAGCTTCCTTGTGCAAATGGGCTATAAAATAACCCCTGCCAATTGGCATTAATTTGCTTCACATTAACATCTAATCTGTCTATTTCTGACGAGGTATTTTCATAAACAAAATGCCCGCCCATGATTCCTAATTCACCGAGATTAAGCTCTGCTGAGAGCTTATTTTTTTGTTGCGCGGTTTTAGAAAAGGGAGGAAAGTTAATCGCAATTCCCTCTAAATCAGTATAAACCTGTAATTTCCCATCCGCGGATGAATCTTTAGGCATTTGTAGATCTACTTTATAGTGACTCTGCCCCTCTGCAGTCTGCCAAAACTGACTGGGCTGATAGAGTGCTAATTGCTCAACATTAACTAGACCAGAGACTGCCGCATAGATGTTTTCGCTATCACTAGAAAGACCTGCTTCAGCAGGAAAGCCAAAAATCTGCGCCTGAAGATCATCACTGGCAACAGAATGCTCCGTTAGCAAGACCGTTCCATTTAAGTTTTTAAGCTTGATCTGCGAAGGCATAATCGTTGCTTCTGCGTGTTTTAATTTTGCCTTAATGGCAACATCGCTTTCTAGGCCTCTAAATAAAGGAATCTTTAAATCCAGATTTAAGGCAACATCACCCTGTAAAATAAAGTTTTTACTTACCCTAGCAGCACTATTCTTAAGTGGACTGCGCTTTAAATAATTAAACACATGCGGTAATTTCCCATCAATATCACCGTCAATATTAATATAGCGGCTACTATTCAATGATTTTATCGAAACACTAGCTGATTTTATCTTTGCTTCATCAGCCAATCCCTCATGAATTGCAACGGCTAAGCTTGATGAAAAAAATCGAACTTGCGCATTTATATCATGCAATGGCTTCCACGTAGTCGCGTACTGCAAATCAAGCTCATGCACATCAATCAATACTTCAAATACACCTTGATGCTCGATAAAAGGCATATCAGCTAACGCCCCCCTAACTAACACGCCTCCCTGTTTAACACTTCCAGATAAAAACGCATTATCTAGCCACTCAACAACACCGGGAGCCATAATTCCTACCGGTAGATATTTATGGATATTCGCGACATCCTTCCCATCGTAAAAATAAGTTCGCAAATCTAGTTCGGGAGGCAAACCACTTTTAGCTAATCTCACTTTTAGCTTATTCTTAGTTTTAATGTCCTGTGTATCTAATTGCAATTTCGCACTACTTAGAGCCCAATGTTCTGCATTTTGCTGCCAAAATATATCACCCTTGAGTTGTGTTAAATATAAAGGGCCACGAAATAGCTTATGAAAATGAACTCCTAGCTGTTCAGAGCCAAGACTCAGCTTACCCACCTTTTCTGTACCCAATAGCTTAAAACTCAGGTTTTGCACACCAGGTATGCCTTTATACGCTTTAAAGCTTAATTTATTAACACCCGCTTTTATTGAGAGTTTTTGTTCACTTAGCTGAGCATACAATTGCAATTGCTTTAGCTCCCCTTCTAAGGCTAAGGCTTTAGTCGGACTTCTTATTTCTTTAGGTAATAACGGATTACGGTTAATAATTTTACTGACATGCCCTAAATTCAAATACGGCACACTCATCGCCAATACCGATAGAGCGCCCTTGTCATCGCGCTGTAAAGCAAAGGCTACTTGAGAAAGCCGTAAAGTAATATTATGAGAACTAATATGGCTATTTTCTATTGCTATATTCCATCTATCCGTCTTATTTAACTTCAGATTTAAAGCCACATCATCCAGCTGTAAATGCTTCCATGCCTGTTTTTTATCTTGTAATAAGGCATTTCTCAAGTACACACTACCATTCAAGTCTACCATCTGTGTTTTATGCCACGTACTCCATAAGGAAAAATCACCATGCCCGCGTGTGATAGAAAAATTAAAGGGCAAATCGCCTGAATCTAAACGACTAAAGTTAATATTTTTACCCGTTGCAAATAATTCAGCATCTATACTTTCAGCGGTAAAAATATCCCCAGTAAAATCCATCATCAAACTCAGTGATGTTCCAACCTCCTTGGGCAATATGGCATTAATAGCCACTTTATGGCGGCCATTTGTATTATTAATAGATACATTAACTTTTTTAAGTTGGATCGGTTTCGTATGACGTTTTTTATCTTCCCATTGAATATCACTATCGATTAAATTGTATTGATTGCCTTGCATTAACCAGAGTGGTTCTTCTTCAGATTCTGGTGAGCTAGGTAAGCCAGAAATAGCAATCGCCCCTGACTCTAAACGTTTAACTGATAACTTTGCCCCGATTAAACTGACCTTCAGTGATTCTATCCAAGGTTTATAAATCAGATTACGCACGTCAAATGTGATTTGAATTTTTTTAAGCTGTAGCGCGGGTTTATTATTTTGCGCTGACAAAATTTGTAACTGGTATAAACCTAATTCTGGTATAAACCCATTTAGTACGGCTCTTACCGAACCGATAGTCACTGCTATTCCTAACTGTTCAGATAATACCGTTTCAATCTCTGGCTTGTAGCCTGAAACGTTATTTAAAGCAATCCGTACAACACTTATGCTGATAGCAAATAATATTAGGCCGCTGAATGCCATCGCTCGCATAATTTTGTGCATGCGCGTATTTATAACGGCACCACATCATATTGCTCTTGGGTATATTCAATCTCAGCTCTAAATTTAATACGAATGCTCAAAAATGCTTCTAATTCTGAAAGTACATCAGCCTCTTCATCTAGTAATTTTTCCACCACGGTATTAGAAGCAAGTACTAAAATTTGCTTCACATCATATTGCCGCACTTCACGAATGACTTCTCGGAAAATTTCCAAGCAAATCGTTTCTGCCGATTTTATTTCGCCCTTTCCGCCGCAAACTGCACAAGGTTCACACAAAATATGCGCTAAACTTTCACGGGTACGTTTACGCGTCATTTCTACTAAACCTAAAACAGACACTTCGGTAATTTTTGTTTTTGCATGACACTTATCCAGCGTTCTTTCTAAGGCCGATAAAACCAGCTTTTTATGCTCTTCGCTCTGCATATCAATAAAATCAATAATAATGATTCCACCTAAATTACGCAGTCTTAATTGACGAGAAATCGCTTGCGCCGCTTCTAAGTTGGTTTTAAAAATTGTTTCTTCTAAATTTTTCCCACCAACATAGCCACCGGTATTCACATCAACAGTCGTCATGGCTTCCGTTTGATCAAATACCAAATGACCACCCGATTTAAGCTTTACTTTATGATCCAATGCTTTTTCGATTTCATCTTCAATATTGTAAATATCAAATATAGGCCGCTCATTAGTGTAGTGTTCGATAATTGGCAACATACCGGGAACAAATTCCGTCGCAAATTCAATCAGTAATTTATGAGTTTTACGTGAATCAACTCTAATTTTTTCTATATTTTCATTATATAAATCACGTAAGGTTCGTACACTTAGCGGTAAATCACTATGAATTAATGTTTTCCTCGGTGCTGATTCAAGCCGTTCTTGAATTGATTTCCAGAGTTTTAATAAAAATAACATATCCGATTCTAAAACACTTTCATCGACACATTCTGCCGCAGTTCTCGCAATAAAAGCACCTGACTTGTGTTCTTCTTGAAATGCTTCTTGAAAATTTCTTAATCGTACGCGCTCATCCTCGCACTCAATACGTTGCGAAACCCCACCTTTTTCCGTGTCTGGCATATAAACCTGATAACGCGAAGGAATAGAAATTTCAGTCGTTAATCGCGCCCCTTTGCTACCGAGAGGGTCTTTGGTGATTTGTACAATAACCGCTTGGTTTTCAGTAAAATAATCTTCAATATTTTCAGAGTTTTTTGCTTCTAATTCACTATTAGACAAATCCGATAGATGTAAAAAAGCCGCACGCTCTAGTCCCACCTCCACAAAAACCGCTTGCATCCCTGGCAAAACACGACAAACCACACCTTTATATATATTACCCACCAATCCTAATTGGCGCGTACGCTCGACGATAATTTCTTGAATTATGCCATTTTCAGCAATTGCAACCCGCGTCTCTGGCGGTGTTACATTAATTAAAATTTCTTCACTCATTGAAAACACTGATTCCTTCATTAGCTAATAATTGAGCTGTTTCAAACAAGGGTAAACCCATAATCCCTGAAAAACTACCTTGAATAGATTGCACAAAAATACTTCCCAATCCTTGTATAGCATAAGCCCCTGCTTTATCAGCCGGCTCTCCTGTATGCCAATAGTTTATAATTTCTTGCTCTGAAAGTCGCCGAAATGTTACATCTGAAACACAGACACACTCCTGTACCTGTTCACCTCGGATAGATACCGCGCTATAAACCTTGTGCGTTTTTCCTGATAAAGCACTTAACATCCCCAGCGCATGGTCTAAATTATCCGGTTTCCCCATAATTTCCCCCTCTAAAACAACCGACGTATCTGCGGCCAAAACAATAGCACCTGCATTTTGCTGTTTAAACACAGCTAAGGATTTTTCATGTGCCACACGTAAGACGTAATCCATTGGCTTTTCATTCAATAACGGTGTTTCATCTATATCCGTTACTTGAATAGTATGAGCGAGTTGAATTTGCGTTAATAGTTCACTTCTTCGCGGTGATGCCGAAGCTAAAATTAGAGTTTTCATATTAGCGATGATAGGGGTGGTTATTAATAATACTCCACGCACGATAAATTTGTTCTGCCACAACAATACGCACAAGAGGGTGAGGAAAGGTTAGCTTAGATAAGCTCCACGATTCGCGCGCTAATTGTTTAACTGAATCAGCCAATCCTTCGGGCCCACCCACCAATAAAGCCACATCTTGACCGTTATCTAACCAGCCTGTCATTGCTGTTGCCAAATTAGCTGTTGTCCAGTTTTTACCCGGAATATCTAAGGTAACGATATGACAATGTTTAGGTAGCGCTGCCAACATGCGCTCCCCTTCATCACGGGTAATACGCTGTATATCACTGTTTTTTCCACGCTTTCCTGCGGGGATTTCTTTAAGAATAAGCTCACATTCACGCGGCATTCGCTTAGCATATTCTTCATAGCCCTGTTTTACCCAGCTAGGCATTTTTTGGCCCACAGAAATTAAATATATTCGCATAAATTAAATGAAAGAAACGTAAGGTGAAAAACAGAAAAGAAAGCTTAGTTTATTTAAGTTTTCTGCTATATTAGCTAATGTACTCATTCTCGCTAAAGCGGGATGTTAATGGCTCTATTCTATAATGATAAGCCCTCAGTTTCATACACTATATTAAAGGCGTTTAATAATGGAAATAAAATCATCTTTTCTTGGCACACAATCCGTTGATGCCGATACCATCATTACTTTCCCAAATGGAATCCCTGGGTTTGAAGAAGATACGCGTTTTAAGTTGTTTCACCAAGAAGGCAGTGAAGTCGTTTATTGGATGCAATCGCTTGATACTGATGAATTATTATTTTCAGTTGCTCAGCCATCGCATTTTAAAATCAACTACAGTTTTATTTTAACGGATGAAGAAGAAGCCTTATTAAAATTAGAAAATAATGAAGATATTCTTATTTTAATTATTCTACAAAAAACCGATGCCAGTGCTGAAAAACCGATCATCAAAGGTTCTATCACTTCACCTTTGATTATTAATGAAAAAACATTGCTGGGACTGCAAAAGCATTTACCCCGAGTAGATCAAAGTATCACACTCACAGATACTAGCCATGAAGTTAATGTGTTTGATGTATAAGTAGAGATCGGATTGAGGTGTCTAGCAATGATACCTCAATCACGTCCCTGCCTTCGTTTAAGCGATAACAAAACCCATCATCTGATAGCCAAATAAGACTAGACCACCCGCCATTAAGAACACATTAGTCACCACCGCAAAGGTAAAGTAACTATCAAAACGTCGCCAAATACTTAGCAATAATACAATTACAAACAAAGCGAGAAACTGGCCTAATTCCACACCTATATTAAATGCTAATAAATTCTGCCATAAACCTTCTTGCGGCATAGCAAACTCTTGCAATTTAGTAGCCAAACCAAAGCCATGAAATAAACCAAAGATACATACCGCTACTTTTGTATTGGGTTGGTAGTTAAATAATCGCTGAAAGCCACCTAAATTATCAAAGCCCTTATAAACAACCGATAAGCCAATAATGGCATCAATTAAATACGCATTGACCTGCATGTTAGCCAATACACCCGATAATAAAGTCAGACTATGGCCTAAAGTAAATAAACTGACATACAGTAAAATATCTTTTGTCTTAAATAAAAAGAAGATAACACCCACTAAAAATAGCAGATGATCATAGCCGGTCAGCATATGTTTAGCGCCTATATACATAAACGGTGCAAACTCTACGCCTTGAATAGTTGTTAAAAACTGCTGTGTATTTGCATCCACGCCATGCCCAAAAGCCAGCACAGGAAATAGTAAACTAAAAAAACCAAAGTAAATTTTCATTATTATTTTTTATAACCCAACTAATATAAAAAAAGCGATGTACTTATTCCCTTACGAGAAAAGTAAATCGCTTCTTTTAACACTGCTATTCAATAGCAATCACAGCTTAAAATGTTCGCCCAAAGCTCTCTTTATAACGTGCTTTAAACTGCTCCAAAGTAAAACTATGGTTTTGCGTACCATGATGCTCTATTTTTATAGAACCCAATAAAGAAGCAATACGCCCAGTATCTTCCCATTCGTAGTCATTCATAATGCCATACAGTAATCCTGCACGATACGCATCACCACAACCTGTTGGATCCTTTAGCTCTTTTGCTTTTGCTGAAGGAATATCAATACACTTGCCTTCAGTATAAATTTTAGAACCATCGCCGCCTAAGGTAATGATCAATGCATCCACTCTTTCTGCAATTTTCTCTAGGCTTAAGCCCGTCACTTCTTGCATAAGCGCTGATTCATAATCATTAAATGTTGCCCAAGTAGCTAAATCTAATAATTCCAATAGTTCATCACCACTGAACATAGGCATTCCCTGCCCAGGATCAAAAATAAACGGAACACCCGCATCTGCAAATTCTTGCGCATGTTGCTGCATTCCCTGTTTACCATCAGGTGACACTATGCCTATACTGATATTTTCAGTTTCAGGAATAGAATTTTGGTGTGATTCATTCATTGCACCTGGGTGAAATGCGGTAATCTGATTATCATCTTCGTCAGTCGTAATATAAGCTTGACCAGTAAATTCGCCATCTAGCTTATTAATATATTTAGCCGGAATATGGCACTGGCTTAACCACTGCGCATACGGTTCAAAATCATGTCCTACCGTTGCCATAATCAAAGGTTGCTCGCCTAATAACTTAAGGTTATAAGCAATATTCCCTGCGCATCCACCAAATTCACGGCGTATTGTTGGCACCAAAAAGCATACATTTAGCATATGTACTTTTTCAGGAAGAATATGGTTTTTAAATTTATCATGAAAAACCATAATCGTATCGTAAGCCATAGACCCACAAATTAGTGCACTCATTCTTTTACCTTTATTTAATTAAAATCATTGCCCATGTCATTGCTGTCACCCCTAGTGATAGCATAACTGCTGCAGAGCCAATATCTTTTGCTCTACCTGAAAGTTCATGGTGCTCAAGACCTATTCTATCAACAACCGCTTCAATCGCTGAATTTATTAATTCCGTTAAAAGCACAATTAATAAACTCATAATTAACAAGACACGCTCTACTGAATCATCTGTTAGCCAAAGTGCCGCAGGAATACCCACCACTGCCAATATAACTTCCTGTCTAAACGCTTCTTCATGACACCACGCCGCTTTAAATCCAGCGATTGAAAAAACACACGCATTAATAATACGCTTGATTCCCTTTGCATTTTGATTTGCCATTGTCCACAAAACCCTGTCAAGTAAAATAATTATTTATACAACACAAAAAAATTGCAACAAAAATAACATAAGCTATTGATATTTAAGACTGCTCAGTTATTGCTCAATTTAACAAAAAAACTTAAATCTCAGTCATTTAGAGCATTACCCTGCAAGCTATCCACAAAGTTATCCACATTTTTTGTGCATAACTTTTAAGCCTATTATTTCATTAACTTACAATATTATTCTTCAATCAACTTGGCATAATCGTCTGCATTCAGTAGCGCTTCCAAATCGGCTGTATTATTAACTTTTAAACGAAACAGCCAAGTATTGTGTGCATCTTCATTCACCAACTCTGGCTCATCTTCTAAGGCTTCATTCACCGCAATGATTTCGCCAGCCACAGGGCTAAACAAATCAGACGCTGTTTTAACCGATTCAACCACTGCGCATTGCTCTTTAGCGGCTAATTGACGCCCCACTTCGGGTAAATCAAAAAACACTAAATCACCTAATTCGCTTTGCGCAAAATCAGTAATACCGACGCTGACAATATCATCAACTTCTTGGTTAACCCATTCATGCGTTTCCGCATATTTTAGCTCTTCTGGAAAGTCAGACATGTTTTACTCGATTGCTCATTAAATAGGAGGTTTATTTTACTATTAAGCGCCGCAGAGAAATAGGCTTATTACGCATAAATTAACACTTTAAAAACAATTAAGTTTTAATCTGATAATTGTTTTTCCCATCATTTTTAACCTGATACATGGCTTGATCTGCATCTTTAATGAGCTCTTCAAAATTGGTTGACTTACTTATGCGTAAATCAGTCATACCAATACTCACACCCACAGACACTAACTCATTGGTATCATTTAAAGAAATAGGCTGACTAATACTCTCAAGCATTTTATTGGCAACCTCTGCTTTCAAGTTAACATCACGGCTATTCATTAAAATGATTAAAAACTCATCGCCACCTAAGCGACAAACGATATCACTGACTCGCACACACTTAAAGAGTCGTTCAGCGGCAATCGTTAACACTTGATCCCCCGCATAATGCCCGTAACTATCATTAATTTGCTTAAATCCATCAAGGTCTAATAATAAAAAACAGGCATTCGCCGACGGATTATTAGCTAGATAAGATTCAAATTGCATTTTAGCGGGGGCTCGACGTAACATTCCTGTCAGATGATCATAATAGGCTTCCCGCTTAACCACCTCCTCATTATGAACACGCTCTGTCACATCAAAAATAACACCCTCAAGCACTACCACTCCATTAGAATCTATCATCTTAGATAACAAGCAATGCATCCAACGTGGCGCGGCCCTACCTGCCTCAACCAAGGGAAAATCGCGTGTTTCTAAGTGATACGAGTCGAGCGCTTGTTTAATTAATAAAACAAATTCATCTTGCTGACCTAATAAACGTTTAAATAAGTCATTTGTAGTAAAACCCTCATTTGCTTGCTCAGTATTATTTAAAATACGCGTAAACGTTGAATTGTAATTTGACAAATATCCTTGCTCATCAAGCACAAACAAACCCGCACTTGATGAATTATAAATATGGCGTAATTGCTGTTCCGCTACTTCCACTTTTTTTCTTAATACACGCTCAGCATCAAACTGATTGCCCAAGGAATCTAATAAAGCATTAATATCTCTGCCTAAGCGCCCCAATTCATCCTGCTTATGAGAGTTTAATAGTGGAATACGCTTAACACTTCCCGCTTCAATCGCATGTAAGGTATTAGAAACATAAGAAAGAGGTGCTGAGACATGCCGTTTCACTTGCCATAAAATAATTAAGGTCGTCAGAGTAATCAGGCTAACTGAAATAATGATACTAAAAATAGTACTTTGCTTCGCCTTTTCTCGATTGTAGTTAACTGATGAATATAAAGATATTTTGCCAATTACCTCACCAACATTAAAAGGCGAAATAAGATCTCTAACAACACTCGTTCCTATCGGAAGCAGCTGCTTTTCCTGACTTAAAGAAAAACCCTCATGACTGGTGATCTCAACACGCTGTACAACCGTATTTTTTAATAAGCCAGAGAGGACATCTTGCGCAATTTGCTCATTTTTGGAATAAGCAGCGATTGAAGCTGTCAAGCTTACCGTATCTAACAGCTGATTCAGTGTTTGCTCTGTTTCAACGTGCGCATGTTCAGATTCATAATAATAAACAAGCCCTGCCGTTACAGCGGCTAGCAGTAACATAATGGATACCACTGTTAATACTAATTTATGGTGTAAGGGATGCATCCTTATATTTTCCATCACTATCCTTAATTACAAAGAGTATGCGCACTTCACTTTCTTTAAGCTGCTGATCATTAATATAAGCAATGGCATTCTTATTCGCTTTTACTTTATTAATAATATCAGCAGTATCTGATAATATTTCGGGTTGTGTTCTGTGCCCACTAAATTTAAGCCGCGCCCAATACGCATTAATTTGTGCAATCGGCCGGTCAGTTAAGTGCTTATAAAATGCCTGCCTTAAATCACTATTATCAATCGGGTAGGCTATCGCATTATCAGCTAATCCGCGTTTACGCCCCATATAAATTTCTTGCACGTCGCGCGCACTCATCACGGGGTTACTGTTTTGCAAGTTGCCAATCACCACAATGTCCGCAAACAAGGGTGAGGTAAATAATAGCAGTAAGGAGAGAGTAATAAATTTCATAGGCTTAAAATATGAAATCCACACCAACAGACCAAACATTCACTTGGCTTGGTTTTATTGAATCATCCAAATGCCGCCAGTAGGCAGCGCCATTCTCTTCAAACCAATAATGAACCCACTGGGTTTTTAAAGCTATTTTAGGATGTACATCCCAACGCGCGCCCAAGGAAAAAGATTGTTGTTTCGGTGTATTATTATTCACTGCCACATCTAAAAGCGACTGTATACCAAGCAATTGTGGATCAGCTACGATTGGTGTTGGAATATCAACGTGCTTATGAAAACCATGCGCAACGCCGTACACCGAATAGAATGTAAAATCAGAGAAGCGGCGACCGACACTCATATAGCCACTTAAAACATCACCGATTAATGACGTGTTTGATGCTAAATATGAAATTTCAGCATGCATTAACCAAACTGCATCGTCATAACGTGTACCCAATGATATATAGTGTAAATCAGTATCTTTAAGTGACACCTGCGGCGCGAGTTTAGATAAACTAGGCATCACTTGATTAAGCTGAGGACTATTAATCAAGCCAAGCAATGACTCGTTGGGGATTTCCGTATCAAAATGCTGATAATTATAAACCGCCTTAGTCAGCCAATTATCCGTTTCATAGGCTAGGCTAATGCCAGTCATTGGCATATCCATTTCAAACACACCTAGCCCAACAGAAAAATGATTCATCCCATAGCCGGCAAATGCTTTTACAGTTAAATACCCGGAATCAAGACTAAACTGCTTAGCAATATCAGCACCATCAAAATGGTAAGCTGAGATATTGACATAAAAATCATGCGGGGGGCGCATCCAAGGATAAGAAAAGCCTACATTACGATGCTCAGAGATTAAGAAAGTATCCAAGGCTAAGCGCCCTGCACGAATGTCTAAATCGTAAGCCGGTCGCCAGCTAATAAAAGCTAACTCTAAGTTTTGCTCAAAAAAATCACCCGCATGATCTCTTGCAATCCATTGCACCGTGGTATGTAACGAGTCGCTAAAATCAACATCTAGCTGTATGCCTAAACGTGAGTCTGTGGTGACTCCGCCTCCACCCTCACCTGATTTTGTAGCAGATTTTGTTTGTGTTCTATTTCTAATAAACCCCAGACTATTGGTATCCGTCCCCACATAACCAAAGCTACCAAATCCAGACACAGACCAGCCTGGGTATTGATCGTCTGCTTGAATTATTGGTGATAGCAAAAAAGCTATCAATAAAAGGGCTAGTTTTTTGGTCATTTAGCTAAATATTTAAGCGGCAGAAAATTAATTATTTTTTTTGAGGTATCTAACATAATAACCTAGTCTAAAGTTTCAATCCATTTATTCCATGCATTAATACAATCCATCCTTATAATAGGGTGATTCCTTTTATTCTCAGCACCACTATATAAATGATACGGACATTAATTAAACTCTATGGCTTACTGTTTCTATGCAGCTTTCATGTACTTGCAGAACCGGCACAACGTTTATCTAGTGTTTCTTTAGAGGAAGAAGTGCAAGAAACACTTGGCTTAGAAACCATTGAGCTTAAGGCATCTCTACGAAAAAATGAGAATACTAGTTTTGCCACACGGATTAATCTAAGCCCTTTATTACAACAGCGCAGTGATTACTTTGCACAGCTAGCTCTTTACGAAATAAGCCAGTTAAAAGTTAAACAAACTCAGGCAGAAGTTAAGCGGTTAAAAAAATTAGCCCATAATCAAGCTGTCTCATCACGTAAGCTATTAGTTCAGCAAAACCAATTAGCGATTTATTCAGCCGAACTAAACGCCGCTAAAAATAAATTACACTCACTATCAAGCCAATTTACTAGCCAGTGGGGAGTAAGCCTAACTAACTGGTTTTTGGCTGATAATGACCAACATTTTCAGCAACTCAATAAATTTAAACAGCATATTTATGTGCTTTATTTACCAAGCGAGCTATTAACTGCACCGGAAACTATTTTTATTCATCCCAGCAACCAGCGCATTCAGGCAAAAAAAGCCCAGCTTATCTCTAACGCACCGTCTTTGGGCAACGCTCAGCAAGCTGGCAATGCTTTTTTCTATTTAGCAGAGCAAACCACCCCATTAAGTAGGCGCGTTAATGCTTGGGTTCCTTTAAGCGCAGAACCTGAAAATGGCGTTATCATTCCGCAATCTGCTTTAGTTTGGCATTTAGGACAAAGTTTTGTGTATTTACAGCTTGATGATGAAAATTTTAAACGTGTCAAAATTAACCATAAAGTACGTGTCGATTCACATCACTATTTTATTCAACACGCGCTACAGACAAACGACCGCTTAGTTAGCTTAGGCGCACAAACTTTATTATCGGAAGAATTTCGCGGACAAATTCCTGCGGAAGATGACGACGATGACGATTAAATACATACTCTAATTTTATGCTTGCTTATTTAGTACGTTTTTCCATACGTTTTTACGGCATAGTGATTGCACTCGCCGTGCTTATTTTAATTTATGGTAGCTATCGTTTTGCGACGGCTGGCTTAGATATTTTTCCTGAGTTTTCTCCTAAGCAAATTGTTATTCAAACCGAGTCCCCTGGTTACTCTACGGAACAAGTGGAAATTTTAGTCACGCAACCTATTGAGTCGTCTTTACGTGGTCTCATCGGCATACAATCTATACGTTCCGAATCAATCCAAGGGCTTTCTATTATTACCGCTATTTTCGACGAAAATAGTGATATCTATCGCAATCGCCAATTAGTCACCGAGCGACTATCAAGTTTAGAATCTAAATTACCGCTAGGCGTGCAAGCACCAATTCCCGTTCCACTCACCTCCTCTTCCGCAACGGTATTAACTATTGGGCTAAATTCTGAGCATAAGGATTTAATGCAATTACGCGATTTAGTCGACACCTTATTAGTCCCACGGTTATTAGCCGTACCGGGTGTTGCTGATGTGAATATTTTTGGTGGTGATATTCGCCAAGTGCAAATTCAAATCGACCCTTTAAAGCTACAGCAATATAATCTTTCGGTGGATGAGGTTATTAAAGCAACGAGCCAGCTAACGAATTTACAAGGCGGTGGTTTTATAGAAAATAGCAATCAACGCTTTACTTTGCAAGTAACGGGGCTTGCAACCACACCGGAAGTTCTACAGCAAAGCGTTATTAAATACAGCACAGAACAGTCTTTATTTTTAAGCGATATTGCAGAGGTTAAATACGCGGCAGAACCAGCGATTGGCGCAGCACAAATCATGGGAAAAACCGGCATAGTGATGATGGTGATAGGCCAATTTGGCGCTAACACCCTCACTGTTTCAAACAATGTTGAACAAGCACTGGCTGAATTTTCACCTTTATTTGCAGAACAACAAGTAGACTTCTATTCACATTTATTTCGCCCTGCTGATTATATTAAAAATTCGCTGAATAACCTGTCGAGCCATTTATTATTAGGTGGATTCTTTGTCCTGCTTATTTTGTATTTATTTTTATACAATCTACGTACCGCCTTTATTTCTGCTATTGCTATCCCTGTTTCGCTGATCAGTGCGGTATTAATTTTAATAGAAATGCAGATTAACCTTAATATTATGGTATTAGGTGGATTAGCGATTGCTTTAGGTGAAGTGGTTGATGATGCCATTATTGATACCGAAAATATTTTCCGCCGTTTGCGAGAAAATCGCTTATTAGAACAACCTTTAGCCACGCATGAAGTGGTTTATTCTGCCTCTATGGAAGTTCGTAGTTCTGTGGTTTATGCCAGCTTTATTGTTGCTCTGGTGTTTGTACCTTTATTAACCTTAAGTGGTGTTGCCGGTCGATTATTTGCGCCTTTAGGTTATTCTTATATTTTAGCTATTTTGATGTCACTTGTGGTTGCGCTATCGCTAACGCCAGCCCTTTGCTATTTGCTATTAAGTAAAAATAGTTCGCTAGAGAAATCACCGCCACTGATTGATTATTTAGCCCCTCGTTATATTGCCTTATTGCAATTTACTTCACGGCATAGTCAGCGCATTATTTTAATCTGTCTGATTATATCAGCGGCGGCAATCCTTCAGTTCTCTACGCTAGGTCATAAATTTTTACCTGAGTTGCGCGAAGGCCACTATATAGTGCATACCACCAGCATGCCAGGGACGTCATTGCAAGAATCTATCCGCCAGGGTAGCCAACTCACTGAACAGTTTAAAAAAATCCCACAAATTGAATCTATCTCACAATGGGCAGGACGTGCAGAACGTGGGGCCGATACTTATGGCAGTCATTACAGTGAGTTTGAAGTACGCTTAAAGCCACTATCAGGAAAACAACAGCAATCCGTTTTAGAACAGTTGCGTGATATTTTAGAAAATTTCCCCGGTATTTTATTTGAAGCCAACACCTTTTTAACCGAGCGAGTTGATGAGACTATTTCAGGTTATACCTCTCCCGTGGTGGTTAATATCTATGGTAACGATTTAAACGAGCTGGATAAAAAAGCACAAGAAGTTGCCGGTGTTATGCGTTCAATTTCAGGTGCAGCCGATGTACAACTACGCTCTCCACCAGGAACGCCTTTAATTCAAATACAGCTCGATCAACAAAAACTAAACTTTTGGGGAGTACAACCCAGCGCTGTATTGCAAACAGTACAAGCGGCTTATGACGGCATTAAAATTGGCACGCATTTATCGGGTAATCAAAAAAGTGCCATCACTGTCACTTTAAAACCGGAATTACGTAGCCAAACAGATAGCATAATGCAACTTCCTATTAGAACCCTCGCTGGTCAATTAATCAGCTTAGGCCAAGTAGCTACTATCCAGCATAACTCGGGGCGTTATAATATTTTGCATCAAAATGCACAGCGCAGACAAAGCATAACCTGTAATGTTACCGACCGTGATATGGATGCATTTATACTCGAATTAAAACAAAAAGTTCATGATGGCATTCGCTTTAACGGTCATATTTATCCTGAATTTACCGGCGCGGCAATCGAGCAAGCACAAGCAAAAAATGATCTGATTTTACATTCGCTACTCGCTAGCATCGGCGTGTTACTTTTGGTTTATATTGCTATCGGCAACCTTCGCCATGTCGCTATCACACTCATCAATATTCCCTTTTCGTTAATCGGTGGCATTATCGCGGTTATATTACTTAACGATAGCTTATCGGTTGGCTCTATCATCGGCTTTATTACGCTGTTTGGTATTACCGTGCGTAATAGTATTATGTTACTTTCACATTACCAATATTTAGTCGAGCAAGAAAAACTGCCTTGGAATCATGAAACAGCCTTCAAAGGCGCACAAGAGCGCTTACCTTCTATTTTAATGACAGCGCTAGTAACCGCGTTAGCCATGGCACCTATTGCTTTTAATAGTGACAATCCGGGGCTAGAAATCATGGGACCGATGGCGGCTATTATTATTGGCGGTTTAGCGTCATCTACTTTTTTAAATCTATTATTACTGCCATTAATGCTCTTAAAATATGGTAAATTCAAACACTAGCTTATTTTCACTGACTCAGAAAACCTTATGAAAGATAAAATTCTAATTGTGGGTGGTGCCGGTTATATCGGTGCTCACATGGCAAAAATGTTAGCTAATTCTAATCATGAAGTGGTTATTTTAGATAACTTATCCACCGGGTTTCGTCACTTGGCAAAATATGGTGAATTAGTGGTTGGTGATTTAGCCGATACACATTTATTAGAGAATTTATTCCGTAGCCATGACTTTTCTGGCGTCATTCATTTTGCAGCGAATAGTTTAGTGGGTGAATCGATGGCTAATCCCGCAAAATATTATCGAAATAATGTCGCTGGTACGCTGAATTTATTAGATGTAATGTTACGCCACGAAGTGAAAAATTTGATATTTTCATCAACTGCGGCTACTTTTGGCGAGCCCGAATACACACCTATAGATGAAAAACATCCACAGCGTCCGATTAACACGTATGGTACAACAAAGTTAATGGTTGAAACCATATTGCAAGACTATGCAAACGCTTACGGCTTTAACTCAGTTTGCTTACGCTATTTTAATGCCTGCGGTGCTGACCCCGAAGGTGAATTAGGCGAGTGTCATGAGCCAGAAACGCATTTAATTCCACTTATCTTACAAGCCGCTTCAGGTAAGCGTGATGCCATCACTGTTTTTGGGCGTGATTATCCGACTGAAGACGGTACTTGCATACGTGATTATATTCATATTAATGACTTATGTAGCGCGCATGCACTCGCCCTTGCCGCACTAATATCTAAAGAAAAATCAGGGGCATTAACTTACAACCTAGGCAATGGTTCTGGCTTTTCTGTGCAGCAAGTTTTAGATGTTGTGCAAGCGGTTGTTGCTGAAGACAATTATCATGTAACGGTTTTATCCGGCGAGCGACGTGCAGGTGATCCGGCTGTTTTAGTCGCTGATGCGCAAAAAGCAAAAACCGAATTGAACTGGCAACCTGTTTTTAATAATTTAGAAACTATCGTGCGTCATGCCTGGGCTTGGGAAAAGCAGCAACGTAATCTAAACTAAAAAATCATGAAACCAAGCCACCCTTTTAACTCTTACTCCTTTAAAAATGATGCCTGTTGATATCTTACTTACCTTAGTTCTTACCACATTGATTCAGTCTTTATTTGGTGTGGGTATTCTTTTATTTGGCACGCCGATATTGCTGTTACTAGGGTATGAATTTAGCTTTGCGCTTACAGTTTTATTGCCTATTTCCATCTCAGTTAATTTATTGCAAATTATTAAACACTACCAATATATTGACTTAAAAATATATAAAAATACTTTGTGTTACAGCATTCCTTTTATCGTGTTATTTTTGGTGATAATCACTAATATTAAAATCAATATTAGTTTACTCGTAGGGTTCTTTTTAATTTTAGTCGCGGCAAAAAATTTCTTTCCTACACTCGATAAAAAGCTTTCATCACTTATTCAATATGAACGATCTTATCTAGCCATAACGGGGATTATTCATGGCGTCAGTAACTTAGGTGGTTCATTATTAACTGCATTAGTTCATAAACAAGAGTTACCTAAGCATAATGCACGCGTTACTGTTGCGCTCTGCTATGCGAGCTTTGCAGTGATTCAACTCATTACCTTGTTTTTTATTGGTTTTGATTCTGGGCTCAGCTACTCTACGCAAATGACCCTATTACAAATTTCGATCGTGGTATTTTTGCTTACCGAAGAGCTGGTCTACAAGCAAATTGATAATACAAAATACACACAAATATTTGCTCTTTTTCTTGCCTTATCTGGCGGTTTACTGCTATTTAAAGCATTTTAATTTCTTAAAACAATAATAAAAAATGGAAAAACTATGAACACTTACTTAAGACGCATTGCGAATTATTTTTTAATTGGTATTTTTGCATTTATCCCCATAGTGGTTATTTTGCAGATCGTTTTATTTATGAAAGATCTGATCGCTAACTCATTCCAGCTCGTTTATGGTTACTGGGATAACTATTTAATAACCGGCATTATTTTTATATTAAGTTTTTCACTGTTTGTATATGTTGGTTACCGTTTACAGCGTATGGGAGGCTCTTGGCTTATTGCCTTGATTGATGGCGCAGTTAACCGTATTCCGGTACTGAATACTATTTATCGCGTAACTAAAAAAGTGGTAAATTTATTTTCTGGGCACGAACACAAAGAATCACGAGAAGTGGTTTTTACGGAATACCCTAAAGAAGATGTTTGGGTGCCTGCTTATGTAACGAATAAAGAAAAGGACATGTATATTTTATTCATCCCTACCTCACCTAATCCGACCTCAGGATTTACTGTAATTGTGCATGAATCAAAAATTATTAAATCTAATATGTCGATAGAAGAAGCTACCAGTTTTATTGTTAGTGTAGGCGTAGATTTCAATCATCATGATGATTTACAGCAATTACGCCCTAAAGCCTAAATTAAACCGCCCTTTCTCTTTCTCAAGCTTTCTGTTCCAGCAATAAGGCTTGAATATCTTCACTGGATAAAGGGCGACTAAATAAATAACCTTGATACACATCACACAGTCTGTCTTTTAAAAATGTAAGCTGCTCTTCAGTTTCTACCCCTTCCGCAACCAAATGTAAATTAAGACTTTTAGCCAAAGAAATAATCGCAGTACAAATTGCCGCATCTTCTATATTGCTATCACAATAATCAACAAATGCTTTATCTATTTTTAAAGTATCGATAGGGAACTTTTTAAGATAACTCATCGATGAATACCCCGTACCAAAATCATCAATAGCAAATTTAATGCCTAATTTTTTTAGCTTGTTCATTACTTCAACACATTTTTCAGCATTATTAGCTAATACCGTTTCAGTAATTTCAAACTCTAAGTAATGCCCATCTATTTGATGTTTTAATAATAAATCATTCACGTGTTGATCAAAATTATTCACAAGAAAATCACGCCCAGAAATATTTACCGACACATAAAAATCACTAATCGCGTGCACCTGCGTCCAAGCTTTAATTTGCTGGCACACCTCATCTAACATCCATAAGGTCACTTCTTCCATCAATGATGACTCTTCTAAAATAGGAATAAAAATTGCGGGAGAGATTGAGCCTTCTGTTGGATGATCCCAGCGCATTAATGCTTCCATACTTTGAATGCTATTATTCTGACAATTAACCTTGGGTTGATAAAGCATAAAAAACTGTTTTTTCTCTAGGGCAAGACGTAACTCTGCCTCGTAAAAAAAACGTTCATTCGCCTTTTCCTCCATTTCTGGCATGAAAAAACAAAACGTATTCCGACCTTCCTTTTTCGCAGCATATAACGCCATATCCGCTTGCTGCACCAACTGTTCATGACGCATATTTTTAGCTGAACTTACCGCAATTCCTATGCTAGTTCGAATAGCCAATTCAGTGCCCTCATAACTAAAACTAGCCCGAATCTCGCTTAAAATACCTTCTGCTTTTTTGCTAATAATGGATTGTTTACTCAAATTAGGAAATAAAATAATAAATTCATCCCCTCCCCAGCGACAAATAACATCTCTCTCTCTTACTTGTTTATTTAATCGAGCAGAAAATTCTTTTAAAACAGCATCACCCGCTTTATGCCCTAAATTATCATTAATGCCCTTAAACTGATCTAAGTCTAAAAACATCAAAGTAAGCTGCGTATTATGTCGACTAGAAAAATCTATTTCTTGCTGCAAGCGCTTGATAAAAAAACTTCGATTATAAAGACCGGTAAGTGAGTCATTGTAGGCCAGTTTAGTCATTTTCTCTTGTAACTTAATTTGCTGAGTAATGTCTCTAATATGAAAATTAAACTCTTTTACCTTGTTAGTGCTTAGCGTAACCTTAGTGATAGTCAATTCGGCATTAAACAACACACCATGCATTCTTACTAACACTAATTTATTATGATTATTCAAACTTAAACGATTATCCGTAGAAAAACCATCCTCTAAGCCTTTTTTAAAGGCTGATTTTTTCTCATCTGGAACAAAATAATCAATAAAGCTTCTATCTTTTATTCTCTGTTGACTATAGCCAAAGCATTTTTCTGCGGCCGGATTAAATTCTTTAATATCCCCCTGCTTATCAACCACAATAATACAATCCAATGACGTTGATAAAATAGCATCACGCCTCACTTCACTCGTCTTAAAAGAATTAATCGCAGTTTCCCTTTCTGTTATTTCTTCATTCACCCGAGAGAGTACTTGATTATATTGTGTTGCAATTTGTCCTGCTTCAGTAAATGGTTCCACATTCACCTGCGTAGAAAAATCACCTTTCTCACTATGCTTGACCATTTCATTAAATAATTCTAATGTTTCTGTACTAGCGCCATGCTCTGACACATTTAAGCCTACTGTTTCGTCTCTCAAGCTCACCCTTAAAGGATGAAATTTATTAATCAATTTCAACCCATAATAACTGATGCTAAACGCATAGAGTCCAATAACAATAACGCCTAAAAGTTGAATTAAAAATTGCTGAATAAAATCTAAATTTGAACTTAAAGACTGTCCGTCTACAAATAATGAAAGTGCCAATGTTCCCCATATGCCACAAAATAAATGTACGGGCACCACATTAATTGCATCATCTATTTTATATTTTTCTAATTCTCTTTCTCCAATGACAACTAATATCCCCGCAATAATCGCAATAAATATGGTTTCTAAAGGCATCATAAAATGACATCCCGCAGTAATAGCTACCAGCCCCCCTAATACCCCATTAATCGCCGCTTCAGCATCAATCGTTTTTTTAATTCTATACTGAAAGCTAATCGCACTTAAGCCTGAAAAAATTGCAGCTAAACACGTATTAAGTACAATCAAAGGTATCTTATTTGTGACAGCAAGTGTGCTACCTGCATTAAATCCAAACCAGCCAAACCATAATAAAATCACACCTAAAACAGAGAACGTTAAGTTATTTCCTTGTATTTTTCGTCCATTTTCTGAAAATCGTCCCGTTCTGGGGCCTATAATAATAATTGCAGCTAGAGCAACCCAACCACCAACAGAATGCACAACTGTCGATCCTGCAAAATCAATAAAGCCTTTTTTCCCTAACCAACCCGTTAATTCACCATCTAATACGCCAGCCCATGCCCAATGTCCAATAATAGGGTAAATACAGACTGATGTCAGTGCAGATACCCACATATAACCGAAAAAGCTCATACGCTCTGCAACAGCCCCGGAAACAATAGTAATCGCTGTTCCACAAAACATCATTTGAAAAGTAAAAAAAGCTAAAGTTTTAGGCTGAAAATCACCACTAAAAAAGAAATGAGTTGTTCCAAACAAGCCGTGCATAGAAGACCCAAACATAATGCCATAACCTAAAGTCCAAAAAATAGCACTACAAAGACAAAGGTCCATTAAATTTTTAATGGCAACATTAATACTATTTTTACTTCTTACCATTCCCGTTTCTAAACAGGTAAAGCCAGCTTGCATTAACAAAACAAAAGCGGAGGCAATTATAATCCAGACTATATCTTGCATAGCTATATCCCTTCCATCAAATATCTCACATTATTATTTAATAACGAACAATTATTGTATAGGAAGGAAGTAATACGTATCCTGCCTTTTTATTCTAAATCCATATTTAGTTTAGCTCACATCGTAGTAGTACTATTAAGTACTACTACGATGATCAATTAAAACTGAATGACTAAATTTTAGACAAAAAAAAGGAGGGACTGCACAAATACAGTCCCTCCTTTACTTCATTAAAATCTAAAAATACGACTCTTTAGAAGTTAATGTAAATTTGCTTAAGGTTTTTAACACTGGCAACAGCGGCTTCCATGTGCATAGATGCTTCGCCCATATCATCGCCTTTAAGTGCTTTACGTGATAATCTAAGGTGCTTATTCGACTCTTGTTTTGCTCTATTAACAGTCGCACTTTCAATTTTATTCATTGCTTGTTTAGCTTTTTTCATTAAAGCTAAAACTTCTTTTGGCTCAACACCTGAGTTTAAAGCATCAGAAGCCGCTTCAATTGCAAGAATTGAACCATCAAATGCTTCAAGAACCTGAGCGTCTGTTTGATGTTGAATTTTTGCGCCTTTTTTCGGCTCAGCTGCTGTTACAGTAGGTGCTACAGCCATCATTGCAGTGCTAAGAGATAAAGCTAATGCTACTTTTTTTAGTGAATTCATAAAATATAGTGTCCTTGTATAAATGTTATTGTTTAAATATTATTTGTATTACTTACAAAAAACCTTTAGGCAAGCAAGCCTGTATTATCGGTGAGATCACTGAAAAATATCATAAAGGGCAGAGATAAATCGCAACCAAATTAAATTCAGTACGTTTTAAAACTCTTTAGCGGAGAATAATTACCGCGTATTTGTTAGTTCAAAAAAAAACGAGGCATTATTACTAATCACCTCGTTTCTTATCATCAGAAAGCTAATAATTTAGCTCACTAATAAAATCTTACATGAAATCATGGTACATAGTTTTAATTTTTTTGTATAAAACTAAAGCTTTTTCCATTTCTACAAGAGCTTTTTCTTGATCGCCTTTTTTGTAGTAACGACGTGCTTTAGATAATTTGCCTAATGCTTTTTCACGTGTGCTGTAAGTTGTTGCACTTTCGATTGTTTTTGTGAATTGCTTTGTTGTTTTTAATACTGCTAAAACACTTTTTACATCACCACCAGCTTTAATTGCTTCTAATGCAAGTTCCGCTTGCTCTAGCGTATCATCAATTGCTTGAACTGCTTCAGCAGCTGTTTGGTGTGCAATTTTCCCAGCCATCGCAGTAGGAGCAACAGACATCATTGCCGTGCTAAGAGAAAGTGCTAGTACTAATTTTCTTAATAAACTCATAGAGAGTATCCTTGTATAAATGTTGTTATTGTAATTTTAAGTGTGAACAATATAGTGCCCACTACTGTACCTAAAAATATTTATGCACAATCTGTATCATAGCATAAAAAAAGCAATTCAGCCCTCCACAAGACCTTAGTATAACGAAGGTTAATACTTATTTGGTTACTTTTTTCTCAGCCTTAACTTCAGCTTCTACAGTAATCACTTTTAACGCATTAGTCCCGCCTTTTTTGCCTGTTAAATCACCCTGCGTAACAATATAAGTATCGCCACATTGGGCATACTTTAAGCTCTGTAATATTGCCAGTGCGGCTTGATTAATACTTTTTTTCTCGTTTTTCATCCCTAAGAAAACAGGAATCACTCCACGATACAATGTCACTTTTCCTAAAGTGGATTCATCATTACTAAAGGCAAAAATAGGCAGCCCCGAGCTAATACGTGACATCCATAAAGGCGCAGAACCTGATTGTGTTAAAGCAATAATACCTTGCACATTCATATGATTTGCCATATACATAGCACCCATTGCAATCGCTACATCTATACGATCAAATTGCGTATCTACTCTATGTTTAGACACTCGGACACTGCTTTGTTTTTCTGTTTCCAAACAAACACGTGACATCGCCTCGACTGTTTGCACGGGGTATTTACCCATCGCAGTTTCAGCTGAAAGCATAATCGCATCAGTGCCATCCACCACAGCATTTGCCACATCAAAAACTTCTGCACGTGTTGGAATGGCATTTTCAATCATCGATTCCATCATTTGCGTTGCAGTAATGACTGCGCGATCTAATTTCCGTGCTCTTTTAATTAATTGTTTTTGTGCGGCAGGCAAGTTCGCATCGCCAATTTCAACCCCCAAGTCACCCCGAGCAACCATAATAGCATCCGAAGCGAGAATGATTTCATCCATCGCTTCCATCGCCTCTGCTCGCTCCATTTTTGCAATGAGACTTGCCGAGCAACCTGCCTTATCCAATAACTCACGCGCTTCATGCATATCAGCCGCTGAACGCGGAAAAGAAATAGCAACAAAATCTGCTTTAATTTTGGCAATCGTTTTAATATCTTTTTTATCTTTATCCGTTAAAGCGGATGCAGATAGGCCCCCTCCTAATAAATTGATACCTTTATTATTAGATAACTCACCGCCGACAATAACAGTACAGCTAACACGCCCTTTCTCAACTTTATCAACTTCTAAAACAATACGCCCATCATCTAATAGCAATCGACCGCCAGGTTTTACTTCACGAGATAGTGGCTTATACGTAATACCCACTTGCCCATGGTCACCTTCGTCTTCGCTTAAATTAATATCTAATGCAAAATACTGACCTTCATTTAACCAAACTTTGTCATTAGCAAAGCGTGCAATACGAATTTTTGGTCCTTGTAAATCAGCTAAAATCCCTACGCGCCGACCTGTTTTTTTAGCCATTGCTCTAATTTGAGCAGCACGATCAATATGGTCTTGCGCTTTTCCATGCGAAAAATTTAAACGAACGACATCAATCCCTGCATAAAATAATTTTTCTAGTACTTCCAGGTCATCTGTTGCCGGCCCTAGCGTTGCAACAATTTTTGTTCGTCTTAATGCATTCATATCAAATCCACGGAATTATTAATAAAAAAGGATAAAAAAAGGGTTAGTTTATCAAGCCAATATCACCTTGATAAACTAACCCTAGTATAGCTTTAGAATACGACAGAATTATTACTTCGCATTCATTAAAGCAACCGTTGTATCCAACATACGGTTAGAAAAGCCCCATTCGTTATCATACCAAGACAATACTTTAACTAAAACGCCACCAGTTACTTTAGTAAAGCTAGACTCATACGTTGAAGAGGCAGGATCATGGTTAAAATCCATGGACACAAGCGGCTTATCATTAAATCCTAACACACCTTTTAATGGACCTTCGGATGCCGTTTTTAATAAGCCATCAATCTCTTCTTTAGTCGTTGCACGAGATGCAACGAAGGTTAAATCAACAACAGATACGTTAATCGTAGGTACACGCATGGCAAAACCATCAAACTTACCGACTAATTCAGGTAAAACCAAGCCAATAGCTGCAGCAGCGCCTGTTTTAGTAGGAATCATAGACTGCGTAGCCGAACGTGCACGACGTAAATCTTTATGATAAACATCAGTTAGCACTTGATCATTGGTATAAGAATGAATAGTGGTCATTAACCCTGTCTCAATACCAATACCATCCAATAAAGGCTTAACTAACGGTGCAAGACAATTAGTTGTACAAGAAGCATTAGAAATAACTGTATCAGAGGCTTTTAAGATATCGTGGTTAACGCCATAAACAATTGTTGCGTCTACATCATTACCACCGGGTGCAGAGATAATGACTTTTTTAGCGCCTGCCGCTAAATGTGCAGATGCTTTTTCTTTAGTTGCAAAAAAACCAGTACATTCATGTACAACATCAACGCCTAACTCAGCCCATGGTAGTTTTGCCGGATCTCTTTCTGCTAATACGCGAATTCTATCGCCATCTATCATCATGTGGTCACCTTCCATAGTGACCTCAAACGGGAATTTACCATGCACTGAATCGTATTGCGTTAAATGTGCATTGGTTGCAGTATCACCTAAATCATTAATGGCAACGACTTCTACCTCGCCTTTACGGTTTGCTTCATAGATTGCACGTACTACACAACGACCAATACGACCATACCCATTAATTGCAATTTTAATCGCCATCAATTTTCTCCTAAAAGGTTAATAAACTTGATTAGTCCGATACATTTATCGAATAGTTTCAATCATTTTACAACATTCAATAAAAAAGGGAGAACTAATCGAAATCAGCCCTCCCTTTTTAATTACTTAGCTCACAAAAATAACTACAACTGAGGACCTGCTTGCGTGAAATCAAAATCACCGTCATTATCAGTGTATTTTTTGAAATTCTTAACAAATAAACCCGCTAATTTCTCCGCTGTCGTATCATAACTTGCCTTATCTTCCCAAGCATTACGAGGGTTTAATAACTGCGTTTCAACGCCTGCCAAAGTTTTTGGTGTATGTAATTGGAAAAATGGCACTGTTTCAAATTCAGAGTCATTAATACTGCCATTTAAAATAGCATTGATACAAGCACGTGTCCCTTTAATACTCATACGTTTACCAACACCATAACCCCCACCTACCCAGCCAGTATTGACTAGGAAAGCATTAACGCCATGCAGCTCCATTTTATCGCCCAATATTTGCGCGTAAACCGTAGGATGCAATGGAAAGAAAGGCTCACCAAAACAAGCAGAAAAAGCAGTGACTGGCTCTGTAATGCCTCGTTCAGTACCCGCTACTTTAGCAGTGTAGCCTGATAAGAAATAATACATGGCTTGCTCTTTTGTTAGCTTAGACACTGGAGGTAACACCCCAAATGCATCGCAGCTTAAAAAGATAATATTTTTCGGTATCCCCGCCTGCAAACTAGCACGATGGTTATCAATATGGTCAATCGGATAAGAAACACGCGTATTTTGCGTTTTAGAAACATCAGCAAAATCCACTTCTCCATCCGCATTAGCAACCACATTTTCTAATAAAGCATTACGTCTAATCGCGGCATGAATTTCTGGCTCACTCGCACTCGATAAATCAATAGTTTTGGCGTAACAACCACCTTCAAAATTGAACACACCGTCATCATCCCAACCGTGCTCATCATCACCAATCAATTCACGTTCTGCATCAGTAGATAAGGTTGTCTTGCCTGTACCTGACAAACCAAAAAACAAGGCTACATCACCCTCTTTACCGACATTAGCACTACAATGCATTGATAAAATACCTTGCAATGGCAACCAGTAATTCATCATGGTGAAGATGCCTTTTTTCATCTCACCTGCGTACTGAGTACCCCCAATAATGGCAACATTTTTTTCAATATTAAAGATAACGAAGACTTCAGAATTTAAACCATGCTTTTCCCATTTATCATTACTTAAATGACTGGCATTATAAACACGAAAATCAGGTGCAAAACTTTCTACCTGCATTTCTTCTGGGCGAATAAACATGTTTTTTACAAAATGTGACTGCCATGCAAATTCAGTAATAAAACGTACTGATTTTTGTGTTTTGTCACTAGACCCTGCAAACCCATCTGTTACATAAAGGTCTTTACCAGACAAATACTCAATAACGTCATCATAAAGCTCATCAAAAATTTCTGCTGAAACCGACTTATTAATATCTCCCCATGAAATATGCTCTTTTGATGGGGATTGCTCTACAAAATACTTATCTTTTGGCGATCGACCCGTGAATTTCCCCGTATCTACCATCATAGATCCGCTAGATGCAACACACCCTTCTTTGTTGGAGTTTTCATGTTGAAACAATTCTGCGTAACTCAAATTGTGGTATACATTTGCGACATTTTTTAGTCCCAAACTTTCTGCAGTCAATCCACTCATCTAAAGCCTCTCTTATAGATAACCATTGGGTTACCTTTCTAATTTATGTGACTAAAACAGCCCACACCATAAAATATAGCGTTTCAATATATCTTAAATAAAAATATCGTTCAAGCTGTAAGATAAATTTCGCCTAAAAAGCCCTAGCTCTCTGAATCTGACTTAAATCTTTGTATGCTATACTTAATCATTATATTCCCTACAAACCGCTCCCTATAATACCTATGCCTGCTAACCTTAAAACGCTTGAAAATATTGTCCGCCAAGCGGGCGATATTGCCTTAACCCACTTTAATGATTTACAGCATTTAGAAGTCACAAAAAAAAGCCCTCGCGACTTAGTGACAGCAGCAGATGTCGCGGTAGAAAAGTTTTTACAGCAAGCCTTAGCGCACGAATACCCTGAGTACGGTTTTTGGGGTGAAGAAAGTGGCAAAACTGACTTTCAAGATCAGCGCTGGATCGTTGACCCTATTGATGGCACACATTCTTTCTCTAAAGGGCAATATTTTTGGTCGATTAGTGTTGCATTAGAAATTGATGGCAAGCTCATAATGGGTGCCGTTTTTGCCCCTGCACTGAATGATTATTATTGCGCTGAAAAAGATAAGGGTGCATTTAAAAATGCTAAGCGCATTAATGTTTCACCCGAAACAGAACTCGCTAATTCAATGATCGGTACTGGCTTTGCCTGCTTACGCGACTATCTTGAAGAAAATAACCTAGAACGCTTTTGTAAGATCGCGCAAAACACCACAGGGCAACGTCGTTTCGGATCAGCTGCGATGGATATGTGTTTGGTTGCCGATGGCCAACTTGATGCCTATTGGGAACAAGAGCTCAATCTTTACGACATTGCAGCAGGTGCACTGATTGTTTTAGAAGCAGGAGGGACAGTAACTGATTTCAAAGGTAAGCCAGGAATCTACCCTAAACAAATATTAGCCAGCAACGGCGGTGTATTAAATGAATTGCTACCTTTAATGTAAAGGAAGTCAAATTTAAGACATAAAAAAGGCGGTTTGAAACCGCCTTTTTTATGTCTTATGAATATCCCGCCTAAAGTAAATGAGCAATAGCATCCCGTTCTTTTTGTAATTCACTTTCTGTCTCTTTCATGCAGTGGCCACTAAATTCACTCGCCGCTAAATCCTTAACAATACTCACTTCACCCAAAGGCGAGACTTTAACAGGAAAAGAGTAAAACAAGCCTTTTTCAATACCATAGCTACCATCAGAAATAACTGCCATACTAATCCAGTCACTCCAATCACTTTTTTCCGTACCTATCGTCCAAGAACGCATTTGGCACACGGCAGCATTTGCCGCAGAGGCAGCACTTGACACCCCTCCTCTCGCTTCAATAACGGTAGCACCACGGTGCTGTACCGTTGGCACAAATTCATTAGTAACCCATTCAGCACTTACCAATGACTCCGCACTTTTCCCTTTTACCGTGGCATGGGTCAAATCAGGATACTGAGTTTCTGAATGGTTTCCCCAAACAATCATATTACGTACATCCTCTGCACGTGCATCGCACTTTTCAGCAAGTAAACCGATACCACGATTATGATCCAACATACTCATCGCTGAAAAACACTTAGGGTCTAAATCAGGCGCATTACGCTGTGTTATTAAAGCATTGGTATTCGCAGGATTCCCTGTAATGAGAACTTTTACATTGCGACTAGCAACCGCATTGAGCGCTTTACCTTGCGCTGAAAAAATAGCGGCATTACATTCCAATAAGTCATTGCGTTTCATGCCTGGACCTCTTGGCTTAGCCCCAACTAGAAACGCGTAATCTACTTTATCAAACGCAACCAACGCATCATCAGTAGAAACCACTTCCTGTAATAAATGATAAGCACAGTCATTAAGCTCCATAACAACACCTTTTAAACGATGCAATACAGGCGTAACCTCTAGTAACCTTAAATTAATAGGCTGGTCTTTACCAAACACTTCCCCTGAGACCAATCGAAACAATAAAGAGTAACTAATTTGTCCGGCTGCCCCAGTAACAGCGACATTTACAGGTGTCTTCATCTCTCTTCCTATCTTAATTATCGTTAGGTTTTATTGGTACAAACCTTTCATGTATGCCCTGAACTTTTATGGCACTCAAATCAGGATGAACTGTTTTTTTATAGGTTATAATAGCGCTATTTGACGCATTTTTAAACGCATTATTGCTACAACCACTCAAGCCACTAATGAAAAAACTGCTTTTCCAATTTGATACAGACACCTATCCTTCCGTTTTTGACACTGTTGTTGCCTATGATGGTGGCGCAGATCATGTTATCGGCCACGGCAACCTAACGCCTGATAATATAAGAACTTTAGTTGAAGGTACTATTTTTACACGCCCCCCCAAAAGCAAAAAAAATACCGCGATCTTTGTGGGTGGTAGTGATATGGAAGCAGGGCAAGCTTTATTTGAGGCCGTGCAATCTTATTTTTTCCCCGGCTTTCAAGTCTCTGTCATGCTAGATAGTAACGGCAGCAACACAACAGCTGCAGCAGCCGTTGCAAAATTAGCAACGAGCGGTACCTTAAAAGGTAAAAAAGCCGTTGTGTTAGCAGGCACCGGGCCTGTTGGGCAACGCGCAGCAGTTATGCTCGCGCAAGAAGGGGCTAAGGTCAGTATTAGCTCGCGCAAATTAGAAAATGCAGTGCATGCTTGTACCGTGATGAAAAAACGCTTTAATGTCGATCTCACACCTATTGAAGCCAGTAACTTTAATGACCGAGCCGACGCGATTAAGGACGCTCAAATTGTTTTAGCAACCGGTGCAGCAGGTATAGAACTATTAAAACCTGAGCATTGGGAAAACAATACTTCATTGGAAATGATTGCCGATGCCAATGCAACTCCCCCTCTCGGTATAGGCGGCACTAATATGATGGATAAAGGCATAGATCGTCATGGAAAAATCATCTGGGGTGCTATTGGCTTTGGCACCTTAAAGTTGGCTTTACACCGAGCATGTATCGAAAAATTATTTGACGACAACACGCAAGTTTTTGATGCTGAGATGATTTTTAAACTCGCCAAAGAAATGGCTTAAATGCACTAACATCCCTCTTCCGCCTAGGCAGTCAAATGAATTTATATTTTACCTAGAAAATCAATGACTTTAGCACTGCATCAAACAACACTAAAACAGGTAAGTAACAGGGATTGAACCAAACGCCTATTTAGCGAATAATACCGCTATTAAGCATTAATACAAAGAATATCAGGATTGATTAAGCAAAAATGCAAGTAAGTCATACTTACTCAATCTAATCCTACTTAAAATTACAAGAACTACGCACTCAGGAGTACCGCATGTTTACAAAATCTATGACTATTGAAGGCTTTGATGACGAACTTTTTCAAGCAATTACGGAAGAGCATCAACGCCAAGAAGATCATATAGAACTGATTGCGTCAGAAAACTACACCAGCCCCCGCGTTTTAGAAGCACAAGGCTCACAGCTAACCAATAAATATGCCGAAGGCTATCCTGGCAAACGTTATTATGGCGGCTGTGAATTTGTTGATAAGGCAGAGCAACTGGCAATTGATCGCGCTAAAGAATTATTTGACGCCGATTATGCCAATGTTCAACCGCATTCTGGCTCACAAGCAAACATGGCTGTTTTCATGGCTTTAATTCAGCCTGGCGATACTATTTTAGGCTTAAGCTTAGCTGATGGGGGCCATTTAACACATGGCGCAAGACCTAATTTCTCTGGAAAAATTTATAATGCAGTGCAATATGGGCTGCATCCAGAAACAGGTGAAATTGATTATGATCAAGTAGAGCGCCTCGCCATTGAACATAAACCTAAAGTTTTAGTTGCTGGATTTTCTGCTTATTCTCGTATTTGGGATTGGCAACGATTTAGAGAGATTGCCGATAAAGTTGGGGCGTATTTATTTGTTGATATGGCACACGTTGCTGGCTTAGTTGCAGCAGGACTCTACCCAAACCCCGTACCAATTGCTGACGTTGTAACCAGCACAACACACAAATCATTACGCGGCCCTCGCGGCGGTCTGATTTTATGTAAAAGCAACCCTGAACTTGAGAAAAAATTTAATTCCAACATTTTCCCAGGCATTCAAGGCGGCCCACTAATGCATGCTATTGCAGCGAAAGCCATTGCATTCAAAGAAGCCCTACAACCTGAATTTAAAACTTACCAAGCACAAGTCATTAAAAATGCTCAAGCCATGGCAAAAGTATTTATGGATCGCGGCTTTGATATTGTTTCAGGCGGAACAGACAATCATTTAATGCTAGTTTCCTTAATCCCGAAAGGCATCACAGGAAAAGCTGCCGATGCCGCTTTAGGTAAAGCACATATCACCGTTAATAAAAACGCCGTTCCTAATGACCCTGAATCACCCTTTGTCACTAGTGGTATCCGTATTGGGACACCAGCACCTACAACACGCGGATTCAAAGAAGCAGAAGTGACTGATATTGCAACGTGGATGTGTGATGTCATGGAAAATATGGACGATGAAAGCGTTATTGCTAACACAAGAGATAAAGTCGCTGCTTTATGCGCCAAGTTCCCTGTTTATAACAATTAGCAGAAACTAGAATACTAAACAAACAAAAAAGCCTGCCCCATTTATGAGGCGGGCTTTTTGCATTTAAAAAATACTCACTTATTCATTACACTTTTGGAGATGTAAGCATGTCTGACATTGAAATTGCTCAACAAGCAAAAATGCAGCCTATTATTAATTTGGCCGCTGAAAAATTAAATATTCCTGCTGAGCACTTAGATCCTTATGGACACTACAAAGCTAAAATCTCACTCGAATATATTGATAGCTTAACCGAGCAAAAAGACGGCAAACTGATCTTAGTCACTGCGATCAGCCCGACCCCTGCCGGTGAAGGAAAAACCACCACCACGGTTGGTTTAGGTGATGCAATGAATCGTCTAGGTAAAAACACCATTATGTGCTTACGCGAACCTTCACTCGGCCCTTGTTTTGGCATGAAAGGCGGCGCTGCAGGCGGTGGTTATTCACAAGTAGTACCGATGGAAGATATCAATCTACATTTCACCGGTGATTTCCATGCGATAGGCGTGGCACATAATTTATTATCCGCCATGATCGATAATCATATTAATCACGGTAATGCACTGGGTATTGATTCACGTCGTATCACCTGGAAACGTGTCGTCGATATGAATGATCGCGCACTACGCCAAGTGACTGTTGGTCAAGGTGGCCCTGGAAATGGTTATTTACGTGAAGATGGCTATGATATTGTGGTTGCATCAGAAGTGATGGCAATTCTATGTTTAGCAACCAGCCGCGCAGATTTAAAAGAACGCTTAGGTCGCATTGTTGTCGCTTATAAATCCGATAGAAGCACCGCTATTTATGCTCGCGATCTTAATGCACATGGCGCAATGGCCGCTTTATTAAAAGATGCAATCAAACCGAACTTAGTACAAACCTTAGAAAATAATCTTGCGATTATTCATGGCGGTCCTTTTGCCAATATCGCTCATGGTTGCAATACAGTAACTGCTACTAAAACCGCTTTAAAACTTGCTGATTACACCATTACTGAAGCAGGTTTCGGTGCGGATTTAGGGGCTGAAAAGTTTATTGATATTAAATGTCGCATGGCGGGTTTAAAGCCTTCTGCAGTTGTACTTGTAGCAACTGCCCGAGCCATTAAATCCCATGGCGGCGTAGCAAAAGATGATTTAAATAATGAAAGCTTAACCGCTATTGAAGCGGGCTTTTCTAACTTAGAGCGCCACTTACACAATATCACTGAAAATTACGGTTTACCTTGTGTTGTTTGCATTAATCATTTCACTTTTGATACCGATGCTGAGATTGCTTTAATCAAGCAAAAAGTAGAAGCGCTTGGCTCCAAATGTATCGTCTCTAAACATTGGGCTGAAGGTGGCGCTGGAGCAGAAGAGCTAGCAACTGAAGTACTTAATGTTGTTGATAATCGCGAACCAGGCTTTACTTATGTTTACGATGAAGACCTTCCGCTTTGGGATAAAATGGAAGCCATTGCGACTAAACTTTATGGTGCCGCTAACATTACAGCCAGCCCTAAAGTCAAAGGTGAAATTAAAGCCCTACAAGAAAAATATGGAAAATTCCCTATCTGTATGGCTAAAACACAAATGTCATTTTCAACCAACCCCAATGCCAAAGGTGCGCCTTCTGGGCATACTGTTGAAATTACAGAAGTAAAATTGGCTAATGGTGCTGGTTTTATTGTGGCTATCGCAGGAAATATGATGACTATGCCTGGCTTACCAAAAAAACCAGCAGCAGAACGCATCGACATTACTGACGAAGGCGTGATTACTGGTTTATTCTAGATCAAAAACTTAGGTTAGATACGGGCAGTTTCTTAGCAAGAAATTGCCCGCACTCCTAACACTCTATACTATTTATTACCCTCCTTCTCCAGCAGCTCTATCTTATCTACTGTAAGCCTCTAGCTCACCTCATACCTCCCTCTTAAAACAAGCTAGCATTTTTCATATTAACTATGGAATAGACTTTAATATTTACTAAGTAGAAATATTACTATATATTAATTTTGTAATGGTAATTAAACGGCTCAATCTAAAATAAGGAATCAAGATGCCTACAAAGTCACAGCTTAATATCAAAGGAATGCATTGCGGCGGGTGCGAATCTATTATCGAAGAAGCATTAGATGAAATGGATGGCATTATTACAGTAAAAGCCGATTACTCTTCTGCGCAATGCGCCATTCAATTTGATGAAAAGAAAATAAGCCTGCAAGCAATCCACAAACTGATTGAAGATAAAGGCTATCACGTTGAACTAGAGCCTAATAACAAAGCTTCTCTATTTATAAAAATCAGCTTATCCTTATTAGCGCTACTACTTATTGTGTTATTAATGATTTTTTCACGTAAATTATGGCATCAATTTAGTGCACCTGAAATCAGCTCACAATTAAGCTACGGTATGATTTTTGTTGTTGGCTTGATAACAGGCCTGCATTGTATCGGCATGTGCGGAAGTTTCGTTATTAGCTATACCGTAAAAGATGTAGAGCATGGTCAATCACCTTATTTATCACATGTTTTATATGGTGTAGGGAAAACCTTATCCTATGCATTATTCGGTGCATTTTTTGGATTTCTCGGCTCTGTTATTAGCATTACCCCGCTTATTAGCGGCATTAGCATTTTACTTGCCGGCACGTTTTTAATTTTATTCGGCTTAAATATGCTAAATGTTTTTGCCGTATTAAGGCATGTCCGCTTTAAGCAACCCAAAGTAATGGCGCAATACGCAATGAAAAAAAGGCGCACTGCACGCAGCCCTTTTTTCATCGGCTTTTTTTCAGGATTTCTTCTCGGTTGTGGCCCACTACAGGCAATGTATATTATGGCCGCAGGTAATGCCGACCCCATAGAAGGCGCAAAATTTTTAGCTTTATTTGGCTTAGGAACCTTACCCGCATTACTGGGTTTCGGAATGGCTACCCACTTACTTTCCGAGAAAATGACACATCGATTTTTACAGGCATCAGGAATTATTTTAATCGTGATGGGTACGATGATGTTAAACAAAGGCTTAATGAAAACTAAATCAGGTTATGATTTTCAATCCATAAAAAGCAGTTTAATTCAGACTGTTATAGCTCATGATCAAGCGAACTAGCTAAGCTTAAATCTATTTAGAATGATCCAGCAGGCTATCGGCTAATAAAGCCTGCATTTTCTCTAGGCCTAATTTTCGCGCTAATTGCACATTGGTTTCTGGAATTAAATCAGCATCTTTAGTGTAATGCTCTAACGCCTTTTCTATACTGGACTCTCTAATTAAATGCAGCATAGGAAAAGGCGAACGGTTGGTGTAGTTTGCTGCATCCTCTTCATCACTATCAGAAAAACAATAGTCGGGATGAAAACTCGCTAATTGATAAACACCCTCATAACCTTGCGCTACCATTAGCTCATCACCAATCTCTAAAGCATCTAAAAAATCATCAAATGATTCCAGTGCATCAGGAAAAATAAGCAAACTTGTTTCGATAGCTAACTCACCATCTAAACGCACTGCCTCATCAATAAGATCTTTTAAGCAGTCTTCTAACGCTCTCGCCGTACTGACTTGATAATGAATTTGATTGCGCTCAAAAACAGGTTTCGCAAAAGGACAAAAGTTCAGCCCTATCACTACCGACTTAAGCCAAGCTTGAGTTTTTTCAGTAACATCCTGTTCAAACGCAGTCATTTAAACGCCTTTTTTTTCTTTAGCGAAATTTTCAATTTTTACTGTTATTTCAGCTAATAAAACTTCAAAACCTGATTTTTTAAATACCACACCATACTCAGAACGTTTTAATGCAATGTCACTGACCCCTTTTGACAAAATATTAATAATGCGCCAACTATCTCCTTTCTTTTTAAGCAGGTAATCAATACTCACATCTTCATCATCAGGTAAAATTAGAAAAGTTTTCACATAAATTTGTGATCTCACCTTCTCTACTGACTTAACTTCAAATGACTGCCCTGAAAAAGAAGAAAAATGATGCGCATAAGAAGCGACACTCAAATCTATTAATTTGGTAATAAGCTGTTTTTTCTGCTCTGTACTCAATTCTGCCCAATTTCTTCCCATTACCGCTCGGGACATTCTGACCATATTATGCGTTTTAATAAGTACCGGACGCAATTGAGTAGAGCGTTGCTCAAAATTAAGTTTATCGCCTTGCTTCATAAGGCTAATCAACTCAGCCTGAAAATCTTTTACAACTTGGCTTGCTTGCTCAACATCATTCGCCCAAAGCGCTTGGCTTAAAACAAACAACATGAAGCCAGCAATCATATTCTTTAGTGCACTCATTTTTCTAACCTTATTTTAATATGTCTTACAATTCCAGTTTGCGTATAGCTTTATTGCCATACCCCTTTCACTTAGCCTTTAGGTAAAATATCTGCAGCCATTTCGCCTTGTGTTTTTGGCCCATTAATACTCGACATCAATGCTTTCAACGGATGTCGTAAAGTATCCTCTACCGACGTTGCTTCATAACCGCAATGTGCCATGCAACCATCACATTTTGGATTATTACCCGCGCCATACTTATCCCAAGGCGTGCTCTCTAATAATTCCTGAAAACTATCAACATAGCCTTCATCAGCCAGTAAATAACAAGGCTTTTGCCAACCAAATACATTTCGCGTAGGGTTTCCCCACGGCGTACATTCATACGCCTGATTGCCCGCCAAAAAATCTAGATATAAAGAGGAATGGTTTAATTTCCAATTTTTGTTTTTCCCAATAGAAAAAATACCACGAAACAATTCTTTTGCTGCTAGGCTAGACATAAAAGAGTCTTGATCCGGCGCATCTTCATAACTAAAGCCAGGTGCAATGGTAATACCTTCAACCCCTAATTCAGTTGCATAATCTAAAAAGTCAGCCACTTCCTGAGCGGTTTCACCTTGAAATAAGGTACAGTTAATAGTAACTCTAAAGCCTTTATCCAGTGCCAGCTTAATCGCTTCAACTGCAATATCAAACACGCCTTCCTGACAAACTGAAGTATCATGCCTATGCTGATTGCCATCTAAATGGATAGAAAACGTTAAATAGGGAGATGGCGTATAATCACCTATTTTCTTTTTTAATAACAAGGCATTAGTACAGAGGTATAAGAATTTTTTACGCGCGACAATACCCGCAACAATTTCCGGCATTTCCTTATGAATTAGAGGCTCACCTCCAGGAATAGAAACCATCGGAGCACCACATTCATCTACCGCTTGCAAGCATTCTTCGACAGATAGCCTTTTATTTAAGATATCATCCGGGTAAGCAATTTTCCCACAACCAGCACATTCTAAATTACAACGAAACAAAGGTTCTAACATTAAAACTAAAGGGTACTTCTTTACCCCTTTAATTTTTTGCTTAATTAAATAAGAACCTACAGCCATTTGCTGTATTAAAGGAACACCCATTTGCTTACCTCAAAAAATTCATGCTAAATTAGTTGCAAAATTACAACAAAACCCAGTTACTTTTATTATTTTAAATAGAATTATTACGTAATTTGCAAGTATTTTACGCAGATTAACTCTGTAAATTGTGGATTAGCATACTATTTTTAAACAGCTAATACTAGCATTCTACTTATATTCTTATCATAAAATCGCATGATTTAAGCTAAACCTTAGCCTTTCACTAGGTAATTGAAGCAATCCATCTCCATTTTGTACCAAAAAAACAACATTTTTTGTATTTGACACTTATTCAGTCTATAATTCTGTCTAGTATAATTTGTGCGTAAACCCTACAATCCCTTAACCCAACATATCTAAAAATATGACTGACACTCAAGCTTCTATTGATAACCCAGAATCGCTACTTGCTGCCTCTGTTGATGAATTTCAGGCCATATTACTTGAAGGGGTATCACGAACCTTTGCTTTAACCATTCCGCAACTCCCTATGGGCCTTTATAAGGAAGTGGCTAATGCTTACTTATTGTGTCGTATTGTTGATACTGTTGAAGATGAAGTTTCATTGTCTGCTGAACAAAAAGAACATTTTTGCTTACGCTTTATTGATGTGGTTAAAACAGGAAACGGTGCCGCTAGTTTTGCTAAGGACTTATCCCCTTTATTATCGGAACAAACCATTCCTGCAGAACATATCTTAGTGCAATTAACTGAGCGTGTTATCGAAATCACACACAGTTTCGAAGCCGAACAAATCGAAGCATTATTAGGCTGTGTAGATGCGATGGCTAAAGGTATGCCGGGATATCAAAGTATGGATCTTAGTGGCGGACTAGCTACTATGAAAGATATGGATGAATATTGTTATTACGTTGCTGGGTGCGTAGGTGAAATGTTAGCAAAACTATTTTGTCATTATTCACCAGAAATCAACCAACACCGTGAGCAATTACTAGCGCTGTCTACCTCATTCGGCCAAGGCTTACAAATGACCAACATCCTTAAAGATATTTGGGATGACGCAAAACGCGGCGTTTGCTGGTTACCACAAGATGTTTTTACTGAAGTAGGTTTTGATTTAAAAGACCTTAATACATCCGAAAGCACACCTGAATTTAGACTTGGTTTAGAGCACTTATTAAGCACTGCTCAAAATCACTTAAAAGATGCTATGACCTATACACTACTCATCCCTAGCCATGAAGTGGGTATGCGTAATTTCTGTTTATGGGCGATCGGCATGGCGGTATTAACGCTAAACGAAATTCAGCAACATTTAGATTTCAATGATTCGAACCAAGTTAAGATTACCCGCAAAAAAGTCAAAGCAACCATTCTGACCACTAAAATTATCGGCCGTAGCAATTGGATGCTGTCTATGGTTTTTGACTCTAAAAGCAAAAAGCTTATCTGTAAAGATTGGCAATATAAAGCAAAAAACTAATTTCACTTATGTTTACCGAAGACTTTCCTTCTTTACAGTCAGTAAGCAGCTCTTTAGAGTCAGCAATTAAGCGTGCGCAAGAAAAATTACTGTCATTACAGCACGCAGATGGCTACTGGGTTTTTGAATTAGAAGCAGACTGCACCATTCCAGCTGAATACATCATGATGATGCATTATTTGGATGATATCGACAGCGAATTACAAGAAAAAATTGCGGTCTATTTGCGTGCTCGTCAATCGCAAGATGGTAGCTACCCACTTTTTTATGGCGGTATCGGTGACATTAGCTGTAGTGTGAAAGTTTATTATGCATTAAAAATGGCGGGAGATTCTATCGATGCGCCGCACATGCAAAGTTTACGTAACTATATCCTTGCACAAGGCGGCGCTGCTAAATGCAATGTTTTCACACGCATCGCCTTAGCCATATTTGAACAAGTCCCATGGCGGGCAGCTCCGTTTATACCTGTAGAAATCATGTTATTACCCAAATGGTTTCCATTTCATATCGATAAGGTGTCCTACTGGTCTCGCACCGTTATGATTCCTTTATTTATCCTGTGTACTTTAGAAGCCAAAGCAAAAAATCCGCATAAAATTAATGTACTTGAGTTATTTATAACGCATCCAGACGAAGAAAAGCATTATTTTCCTGAGCGCGGCTTACTGAATAAGTTCTTTTTATTTTTGGATTATATTGGCCGAAAATCACGCCGACTAGTGACCAAAAGAATGCATCAACGCGCCATTGAAAAAGCAACTAACTGGTTTACTGAGCGACTTAATGGCGAAGATGGCTTAGGCGCAATTTTTCCCGCCATGGTGAATGTTTATCAAGCCATGCTCTTACTTGGCATGCCAAAAGATCATGAGCAAGTCATTACCGCCCGTAAAGCGATTGATAACTTATTAGTCATTAAAACTAATGAAGCCTACTGCCAACCGTGCCTTTCTCCCGTTTGGGATACAGGGCTTAGCTTATTGGCATTGCAAGAATCCGGCTTTGAAGATAGCAAAGCCCAGCGTGAAAAAGCCTATACTTGGCTAAAAAGCAAACAACTTTCTGATGAGGCAGGCGATTGGCGAGTCCACCGCCCTCATTTAGACGGCGGCGGCTGGGCATTTCAACATACTAACCCACATTACCCTGATGTTGATGATACCGCTGTTGTGGCTTTTGCAATGGCAACGTCCGGCCTTGATAACATGGATGAATCTATTCACCGCGCCACTCGCTGGATTGTCGGCATGCAAGATAAAGACGGCGGATATGGTGCGTTTGATGTCGATAACACTAATTACTATCTTAATGAAATCCCTTTTGCAGACCACGGTGCATTATTAGACCCACCTACTGCAGATGTCAGTGCACGTTGCGTTATGTTAATGGCAAAAGTCGCACAAAATCACGCTGAATATTTACCCGCTTTTGATCGCTGCATTACCTATCTTCGTGGTGAGCAAGAAGAAAACGGCTCTTGGTTTGGTCGTTGGGGAAGTAATTACATTTATGGTACTTGGTCTGTTTTGATGGCTTTAGAACAAACCAATATTGCTAAATCCGACCCTTTATATAGCAAAGCAAGTACTTGGTTAAAAAGCGTCCAGCGCATTGATGGCGGCTGGGGAGAAGATAACCAAAGTTACTTTGATGAATCACTCAGTGGAAGCTTTCATAGCAGTACAGTAAGCCAATCTGCATGGGCAGTTTTAGCTTTAATTGCGGCCGGTGAAGTTAATTCAGCAGCGGTAAAAAAAGGCATCGCGTATTTATTAAGCCAGCAAACAAGCTCTGGTTTATGGATCGACGATTACCATAATGCGCCTGGGTTTCCTCGTGTTTTCTATCTAAAATATCACGGCTACGCTAAGTTTTTCCCCTTATGGGCTTTAGCACGCTATCGTAATGAGCTTAATAAACAATGAGCTTAGGTATCTTAGTTGCCTTACCCGAAGAATTATTCAGCCTTACTCAGCAAAAAATAAAAATCGGTGAGTGCCTTACTTTGCCTAGCAAATTATTAATCACTCTTTCAGGTGCAGGTGCGCATAATGCCAAACAAGCAGCACAACGCCTGTTAGAAAATGGAGCAACACAAATTATTAGCTGGGGCTGCGCAGGGGGATTATCACCCACACTAAAAGCCGGCGATTTAATTATTCCCGAGCTTATTCAAGCTCAATCAAACACCTTATTAAAGTGTGATGAGTCATTACACAACAAATTGACTAAATTACTTAATGAGCAGGTTTTTTTTACTGGAAAGTTGATAGAAAGCGCAACAATTATTAGCTCGAAAGAAGAAAAGGCGCATTTATTTACAAAACATAATGCACTTGCTGTGGATATGGAAAGTGCCGCCGCCGCACAGCTTGCTAAAATTAATAATATTCCCTTTATTGCTATTCGCACGATAGTAGACCCTGCAAACTTTAACTTACCCAAGGCAGTTAATCATTCACTCAATGCAGAAGGAACGATCAACCTAAGCAAGTTAGTGCTTTATATCTGCACTCACCCGTATGAAATACCTGCCTTAATCAAATTAGGCCAACACTTCAAAGCCGCGAATAAAAAACTAGCTCAAGTTGCCCCCTTATTAACTCAGGTATCAGACTGATGAAAAAATCAACTTTGGGTAATAAATTTCTTAGCTACCAAGGTCACTTTGTGACGCACTATGCCTGGCTAATTGTTATTGCTGCTTTATCACTCACTATCGCCAGCCTTTTATACACTAAAGATAATTTAGGCATCAATAATAACTCAGCTGAAATGCTTTCACCTGACCTGCCCTTTCAACAAAATACGCGTCGAATGGAACAACAGTTCCCTCAAGATGCGAGTACGATTATTTTTGTGGTTGATGCCACAACGCCCGAAGAAACAGCAATTGCAGCAACGCAATTATTAGACAAATTAAAAAGTGATACTGGTAATTTTTCGAGCAGCTATATACCTGAAGATAATGAGTTCTTTCGTCAACAAGCACTGCTTTATCTATCACTTAATGAACTAGAAACATTATCAAACACCCTTATAGATGCACAACCTTTTATCGGTTATTTAGCAAAAAATTATCATCTTGATGGCTTATTTACTATATTAACTAAAGCACTAGAAAATAAAGACAGCGTGATTAGCCAGAGTTTACCGCTGCTTTTATCTAACATTACGACAACGCTGAATAACACCGCAGACAATAATAATCAGGCGATGTCATGGCAAAACATTCTCAGCCCTAATAGTTTGGGCAATAAAAAACGTCGCATTGTTATTGCTAAGCCAATTAAGGATTTCAATGCGCTTATGCCAGCCACTGCGGCGATTGAATCTGCTCGTACTATTTCACAATCCATAGAAAATAGCCTGCCCAATGCCAATATTCGCATGACAGGAGAAACCGCCCTAGAACATGAAGAGTTAGAAACCATGGGGAACGGCGCTATTTTAAGTGGTGTAGGCTCATTAGTTATGGTGCTACTCATCTTATTTAGATGTTTACGTTCATTCAAACTGCTATTTTCCGCCCTGCTTATCTTAATAATGGGCTTAATCTTAACGGCTGGATTTGCTGCGCTAACAATTGGGCATCTCAATGTTATCTCTATTTCATTTGCTGCTCTATATATTGGTTTAGGCGTCGATTTTGCGATTCATGTGAACCTACATTACCGCGATGAAATAGTAAAAAAACATGATAATGTAACGGCCATTAAAAATGCATTACATAGTGTAGGCTTCTCACTATTTCTTTGTGCCTTGACCACATCCATTGGCTTTCTTGCATTTGCCCCCACTGATTACAAAGGTGTATCAGAATTAGGCTTAATCTCTGGCGTAAGTATGTTTATCGCCCTAGTGCTTTCTTTAATTGTATTGCCGGCATTCTTAAGTATTTTAAAATTAAAAGATGCACAAGCCATTCAACAAAACACTCATTCTGACGCAAAACAATTCCACCTATTTCCTTTTCGTTACAAAAACGCGATTCGCATTACCAGCCTTACACTAGGTATTTTGTGTTTATTTGCTTTACCTTATATCACCTTTGATTCTAATCCTGTGAATATGCGTAACCCTGATGCAGAAACAGTGTCTACGTTTAAAGACTTATTGCAATCAAAAACAGATTCACCTTATGCACTGTATGCATTAACGGATAATTTAGACAATGCCCGCTTACTCAGTGAAAAACTAAAGCAACTACCCAGTGTTCACTCCACAGTTTATTTAGAGAATTTAGTTGCCACAGAACAAGAAGATAAATTATTTCTTATCGAAGATTTAGGCATTATTTTAGGCTCACAGCTCAGCCAGTTTGATAAAAATATCGTAGCTTCTGATACGGTTGAAGTTTTATCAAAGTTTCAAAGCACACTACAGCAACGTTTAGCGCAGCCAGAAAACGAGTTAGATGCACAGTTATTGCAAGACCTATCCGACAGCATCACGCACTTTCTTACTTCAATAGAAAAAGACTCCGAATTGGCAAGTAAACTTGATAACAATTTATTAAGTTTGCTACCGCATACGCTAAAAACCTTAGACCAAAGCCTTAATGCGTATGAATTTAGCTTAGATGATTTACCTACCGCTATTCGCGAGCAATGGCTGAGCCCTGCTGGACTTTATCGCGTTATGATTATGCCCGAAGAAGATTTAAATATTCCAGCTAAGCTTAAGCTCTTTGCAAAAGCCGTTCAAAGTATAGAGCCAACTGCCACCGGACTTCCCGTTGCTGACCTTGCTTCAGGGGAGGCGGTCGTTTCAGCTTTTCAACAAGCCTTCTCGACCTCTTTTATACTCATTATTATTTTGCTTTTATTGATTTTAAAAAGCATCAAAAAAACATTTCTAGTCATTGGGCCTTTAATTTTAGCTGGTCTACTGACCTGTACAGTGAATGTTTTATTAGACATTCCGTTTAATTTTGCAAACATCATCGCCCTTCCTCTGCTGCTAGGTATTGGTGTTGATAGCGGCATTCATATCATGCACTGTCTGCACGATAAGCTGGATGACGGCAAACAATTACTACAAAGCAGCACAGCACGAGGTGTTATGTTTAGCAGCTTCACTACCATGAGTAGTTTTGTTAGTTTAACCCTAATCCCCCATTTTGGTATTGCTAGTATGGGAATTACGCTAGCAGTCGGCATTAGTTTTACACTGATTTGTACGCTAATTATTTTGCCTGCTTTTAGTAATAAAGCAATTGAACTTTAACCCAGAAGAGTATTAATAACGTCATGTCATTTAGTATTAATGAGCTTTTTTCACAACACAACTCAGAAAAGTTTGAGTTACACGAAAACTATTTGAACAAGCAAATGGTTCGAGTTCTGAAAACCATAGGCTATGACCGTAATTACACAAAAGCACTCGGACAATATTTATACGATGAAAATAACACCCAATATCTTGATTGCTTAAGTGGCTTTGGTGTATTTGCTGTGGGACGTAATCATCCAACAGTCATCAAGGCACTACAAGAAACATTAACACTCGAATTACCTAATCTAGTACAAATGGATGTGTCGGTATTAAGTGGATTATTGGCCAAAAAGATTTTAGCGACGACACCTGATAACTTACAAAAGATGTTTTTTTGCAATTCAGGTACAGAAGCCGTCGAGGCCGCACTTAAATTTGCACGTTACACCACTAAACGCGAAAAAATTGTATTTTGTGATCATGGTTATCATGGTTTAACGATGGGGTCGTTATCGCTGGTAGGTGATGAAATTTTTCGTGAAGGTTTTGGGCCTTTGTTACCTGAATGCGCTTCTGTGCCTTTTAATGATTTAACTGCCTTAGAAGAAGCACTAAAAAATAGCGATGTTGCGGCCTTTATTGTAGAGCCAATCCAAGGTAAAGGCGTCAACATTCCTGACGATAACTACTTGCCAGAAGTGCAGCGACTTTGTAAAAAGTACGGCACTTTGTTTATTGCTGATGAAGTACAAACCGGCATTGGTCGTACCGGTAAATTTTGGGCGATTGAGCACTGGAATGTTGAACCCGATATGATTTGTATGGCAAAAGCACTGTCTGGTGGTTTTATTCCTATCGGAGCTGTTGCAATAACTGATAAAATAATGAATTCTGTATTTAATCGCATGGATAGAGCTGTTGTACATGGCTCCACCTTTTCAAAAAACAATATGGCCATGGCCGCAGGGCTTGCAACACTGCAAGTAATTGAAGATGAAAAGCTAATTGAAAATAGCGCCCAAGTCGGCACTGAAATCATCACGCAATTAAATGCAATGAATTCCAAATATGAATTTTTAAAAGAAGCGCGCGGGAAAGGATTAATGATCGCTATTGAATTTCAAGCTCCCAAAAGCTTAGCACTAAAAGCGGCATGGAGCGCATTAGAAACTGCAAATAAAGGACTGTTTTGCCAAATGATTACAATACCTCTATTTAAAGACCATCACTTGCTAACTCAAGTAGCAGGGCATGGCATGAATGTAGTTAAATTACTACCTCCCCTTAATTTAACAAATAAAGACCGAGATTGGATTGTGACTTCGTTCGATCAAGCTATCGCAGACACGCATAAAGTTCCTGGCTCCATTTGGAGTCTAGGAAAAAATCTTGCAAGTCACGCACTCAAAACTCAAAAAGGGGCCTAAAGGAAGCATTATGAAAATCGCAGAAAATTACCCATTATTAAACACTATAGACCTTCCAGCAGACCTACGAAAACTTCCACGCGAAGAGCTAACCCCTGTTGCTAAAGAACTACGTGAATTTTTAACACATTCAGTCAGTTTATCGGGTGGACACTTCTCCGCAGGCTTGGGCACCGTTGAATTAACCGTCGCGTTACATTATGTTTATGACACACCAAATGATCAACTAGTCTGGGATGTAGGCCACCAAGCTTATCCTCATAAAATCCTGACGGGGCGTAAAGAAAAAATGCCCACTATTCGTACCAAAGATGGTGTATCCGCATTTCCTAAACGTAAAGAAAGCGAATATGATGCGTTCGGTGTCGGTCATTCCAGCACCTCAATCAGTGCTGCTTTAGGTATGGCGATTGCCGCTAAAAATAAAGGCGATGAGACCCGTATGGTCGCTATTATTGGTGATGGTAGTATTACCGGCGGTATGGCTTTTGAAGCCATGAATCATGCCGGCGCTATTGATGCTAACGTACTGGTTATTTTAAATGATAACGACATGGCTATTTCGCCTAATGTTGGCGCCATGAATAACTACTTCACCAAGGTTATTTCTAGTAGAACTTACACTTCCGTACGTAACGAAAGTAAAAAAATTCTCAGCAACATGCCAGGCGCTTGGGAATTTGCTAAAAAGACTGAAGAACATCTAAAAGGCATGGTAACTCCCGGTACTTTGTTTGAAGAACTAGGGTTTAATTACATTGGCCCTATTGATGGCCATGATGTCGATATGCTAGTGGATACACTACAGTCTATTAAAGAAATGTCAGGGCCTATCTTTTTACATATTGTAACTAAAAAAGGTAAAGGCTATGCACCCGCAGAGAAAGATCCTCTGGCTTATCATGGTGTACCCGCTTTTGACCCAGCTAAAGACTCTTTACCAAAAGCCAAAGCCTCTGCTCACCCTACCTATACTCAAGTATTTGGTCAGTGGTTATGCGATATGGCAGAAAAGGATCAACGTTTATTAGCCACCACACCAGCAATGCGTGAAGGTTCTGGTATGGTTGAATTTTCTGAACGCTTTCCTGATCGCTATTTTGATGTAGCAATTGCCGAGCAACATGCAGTTACTTTAGCGGCTGGACAAGCATGCCAAGGTGCAAAACCTATCGTCGCAATTTACTCGACTTTTTTACAACGTGCTTATGATCAGCTTATACACGATGTCGCCATTCAAAACTTAGATGTCTTATTTGCAATTGACCGCGCTGGATTAGTGGGACCTGACGGCCCAACGCATGCGGGAAATTTTGACTACAGCTTTTTACGCTGCATTCCCAACATGCTCATCATGGCACCCGCTGATGAAAATGAATGTCGCCAAATGTTAACCACTGGTTATAACTATGAAGGCCCTGCTTCTGTGCGTTACCCAAGAGGAAAAGGCCCATGTAAAGCAGTCAGTACTGATTTTACTGAATTAGAGATTGCTAAAGCAGAAATTCGTCACCAAGGTGGCCGACTTGCTATTTTAGCTTGGGGCAGCATGGTAACACCGGCACTAGAAGCTGCCAAGAAACTTGGCGCTACGCTTGTTAACATGCGTTTTATTAAACCGATTGACGCCGATATGATTTTAGAAATGGCAAAAACACATGACGTATTAGTAACGGTTGAAGAAAATGTACTTGCCGGTGGCGCAGGGTCAGCTGTTAATGAATTTTTACAGGCAAATAAAATACTAATGCCTGTTTTAAACATTGCACTCCCTGATGAGTATGTCGAACAAGGCACTCGTGAAGAACTCTTAAGTTTATGCGGTTTAGATAGCAAAGGTATTTTAGATAATATCGAACAATTCTGCGCTTAAAACCGTCATATTTCCGTGGAGTAGGTTTATACACCTACTCCAACCTTTTTCTGGCAGAGATATTATCCTATCGTGTCTTACTTAAAAGCTTTCTTCGCTATCAACCTCCTGATTTTCTCAGGTGTTTGCCTAGCACATGGTTCAATTCTTCCGCATGAGTCCATATGGGCCGCTTGGATTTATACGCCTGATGTAGCAATTCCCATGTTATTAACTCTCGTGATCTACTTTCGCGGTCGCGTTGTTAGGCGAGAAGCAGGACGCCCTGTTGGCATCGGGCAAACGATTACCTTCTTACTCGGTATGCTTTGCTTTGTGATTGCGTTGCAGTCGCCACTTGAGCCACTATCAGAACACTTTCTATTTTTTCACCAAATAGAACATTTATTAATGCGCGGATTAGGGCCTTTATTGCTTATTTTAAGTATGCCATTAGCCCCTTTACTGCAAGGTCTACCCAAAAGCGTTCGCCACAAAGTATTAACCCCTCTCATTCGTAATAAAGAGATTCAGTGCTTATATAACTTTTTAGGCCATCCGATTATTGCCTCTGTTTTATTTATTGCCACGCTTTTAATTTGGCAGATTCCTGATTTACATAATCAAGCACTTGCTGATCAATCGCTGCATAACACTATGCACTTCACCATGATTATTACCGGTTTTTTCTTCTGGTGGTTAATCTGTGATCCTAGGCAAAAAACAGCGCGCATCCCCTTTGGAATCCGTTTAATTATTTTATGGCTAGTGACTATTCCTAATACGATTATTGGCGCTATTATCACCCTTAAAAGAGATCAAATATATGCGGCTTACGATGTCTTAGATGGCCGTTTAGCGATAGAAATCATGCTTGACCAGCAATTAGGTGGCATTATGATTTGGGGACCAGGAGGAATGATGGGGCTTATTGGTACAGGCGTGGTGTTTTTCTTAATGTCGCGTAAAGAAAGAAAGCTACGCTATCGTGCCTAGCTTAATTAAAGGCATTTATTGACACACTATTTTTTCAAAGCACTGCAACATGATAATTCGTTGATTACCCTGTACCTCAATATTTCCCTGCAATATGCTATGAGCACCGTCTACTTTCCCTGTGGTTTTTGTTACACCATTGACTGTTTTTAGGCAGGCTTCAGGATAAGAGAAACTATCTAGGGCACTCATACGCGCCCTAGCCTTTGCAAATACCTCACCACCCGCGCCAATATTACTTCCACCAAAAGCACATTTTTCAGGATTCAAATCGGCCCTCGTGAACGCTATGTAAAAAATCATACTCAGCTTGTGTCACAGCCAAAGAGGGTTCTTTATTTGCGCAGGCACTCAATAACAACCCAGATAAACACACTATAGTGCTTACTTTCACAGGATTATCGAACTTTAACGTCGTTTAAAAATTTGCGGTTCTTGAGGTTTAGCCTTTTCTTGCAAACATTCATAAGCTGCTGCTTCAAAACGAATTTTTAAAGATTGCGGCTGTTTATCTTCTTTAAGAAACTTTTCTGCTTCAACGGCGGTTAAATCTGCCATCATTTCTTTTGCGATACACAAACAAGGTTTAGTAAATCGCTTTCTATCATTCTCTTTATTCACTGAGTTTCTTGTTTCTCGTGCTATGCATTGATCAGCAAACTCATGCTCAAATTTATGTTTCTCTAAATTTGTTGCTTCATCATGATCATGATCAAAGTCGTTATGTGTCGCAATCACACTTTTTGGTACTATTTTTTTAGGCTCATCATCTGAACAGGCAACTAGGCCAAAAATAAGCACACTACTGATCAAATACGTTTTTAACGTTATTATTTTTTTATTTTTCATAATCATGGATAAAGAAATTTATTATTATTTTTGTATATACATTAAGTTGAAAGTAACTGGAACAGCTGCATTAATGCTTTTTAAGCGCGCTAATTCACGTAGCTCATTAACTTCTTCCAGTAATTCAAATTTCTGTAAATTAATGATCAATGGCTGATTAGCACTGACTAAGCGTTTATTTGTATCTAATGCAATCACTTGCAGCTGCACTTTTACAGTTTGCTTAACACCGTGAATATCTAATAGGGCATTTACCTCTAATTTTTTAATGTCCCCTTTTCTCATACTACTAATTTCATTAGAAGAAAGGTCAATACTAACCGTTGCTTGCGGAAATAATGGCGTATTAAAAAACAACTTTTTTAAGCGCTCATCTCTTATTTCAATTCCCGTAACAACACTATTTAGATCAACATTTAATGTTGCAATATTATTAGCAATTTTACCGCTTAATTTTTGGAAGTTTTGTACTTCGGTTTTAATCGCATTTTTTGTAGTTACAAAGTTTAATGTCGACGCCTCGCTAGATAAAATCCAGTTATCAGCCTGTTTTTCTGTATTTACTTGAGCAAAAGCAGACTGACTAATTAGCAATAATCCTAATAATATTTTTTTCATACTATTTTCCTTAATATTGTGAATGTTTATAAAGTTACTTTTGAGCTGTAAAAATACCATACTCAACCAGTTTTTGGTGAAATAAATGATGCTGCGCCAATCCCACTTTAAAATTAGCTGTTTGCGTAGCACTACGTAAGCCTAGCCAACTACTCAATTTTTGCACAGGCTCTAAGCGCTTAGTGACTTTAAACATATAATCGGCTGATGGCATTGTTTGCTCAGTAATATCGGTATATTTAACCTGAGAAAACTGATTATCCACTAATAATTGTTCAAATTCACTACGTAAACATAAGTTAGGTACCGCCCAACCATCTAAACAATCAACAACCGCTTGCCAATCTTCATCAGCAATATCTCGTTGTGTGATAAATCCATCACAGACTACAAGTCTTCCGCCCTTTTTCAAAATACGGAAGGCTTCACGAATAAAGTCAGCTTTATTTAAAGCATGGCAAACACTTTCTAAGCCCCAGACGACATCGAATGTTTCATCTGCATAGGGTGTTTTACAAAAATCAGACACTTCAAAATCAATATTTTCAGCCACACCGTGTCGTTTTGCATGATCAGCCGCATAATACGTTTGTTTAGCGCTAATAGTAATCGCTTTTAATTGATTACCGTGATTTTTTGCCATCCAAATTGAACTGCCACCAATACCGCAACCGGCATCAAGCACAAAATCGTCTTTTTTAATCTCCGCTAATTCATATAATTTCTGATTTTTATTTAACAATGATTGACTGTGTGACGTGGTATTTTCATCCCAATAACCATAGTGCAGTGCTAAATCATTACGGCTACTCCAAGCAAACAAATAGTCCCAGTAACAGGCATCATAATGTTTTACAGCGGCGGCTTGTAATGCTTCAGTACTGATATTTTCTTCACTTGCAGTACGGTAATCTTTATTCGGTTCTATTCTAGGCATAATATTAATTAACTATTCTCTCTACGCGCCAAATACGCTTTTTGATTCTTTCAAATAAATTTAATGCAGGCTGCGCTCCTGCCATCGCGACAGCATCAACTAAACAATACCAAGCAGCAACACCACTAGGCGGGTTTCCTTGCGTTAAACCCGATGCAGGGTCTATTTCAGCCCACGCCCAAGTTCCAGCCCCAGTACCGACCAACTCCAGCCAAGTGGTAATAAAAAATGCCCCCAAATATACCATAGGTGCTTTACCTTTAAACAGGTAAAGCAAATAAACTATAAATAAGATTGCACCTATTTGATCACTGCGTTCAGCATAAGGGCTTATGCCCCACATAGCCCACACACCACAAGTAATAACGACAAATAAAGCAATCTTACGCGCATAACGTAGAAAAAATCCTGAACGCGCCAGAATAATCGCTGTTAAATACACCATACCGTGTCCAGCTGGCACATAAGGCGGAACGGAGCCAAAGCGGTAAATATAACCTTGCATATAAGGTGATGCAAATATCTCCCCTGCTGTAGCAAATAATAAAGCCACAACAACTTGCATACGCACTATTTTAGATTCGCGTGATAGCAAGCCAGCTAAAAACAAATAGCCAAAAAAAGCTAAAAACCACTGTAAATATTGAGGAGAAAAGCCATCTAATGTTAAGCAAATTGCCGTACAGGTAAATGTAAATGCAACAATTTGATAGTCTGTTTTTTGATGAGGGTAATCACCTTTTACTTCAGGAAAATGTCGTAACATTTAATTTATTCCTTGTTTAAAATTTATCATATAAACCAGTAGGCAATAAATAAATAACGCACTAACTTTCCTATAAAAATAAGACTTACAGAAAATATTAGCGGTAATTTTAACCAACCACCCGCAAAGCACAAAGCATCACCCACCACGGGCAACCATGAGAGTAACAAACTCCAACTACCCCATTGCTTTACCCACTTTAGAGCACGCTGTTTATTTTTATCTAATATCGCTTCAGCCGGATATTTTTTAGCGGCAAAATGCCCTAACCACCATGTCGTCAAAGCACCTAAGCTATTCCCTAAGGTTGCGACAGCCACAAGCCATGCAACCGGTTGTAACTGTTCAGCAACCATATAAGCCAATACGGCTTCTGATCCACCCGGCGCTATTGTTGAAGAAATAAAAGCACTGACGAATAGCCCCCATAATTCTAGCATTATTAACTCTCTTTGCTTTTAACCATAAAAAAACCCCGAGTAATTTTGGTAATTACTAAGGGTTTTAAAGTAGATCTTCTTTGAAATTATTTTTTACTAATTAAACTCATTACAGATGACACTACCCACGAAATTAATTTAATAACTAAGTTAATTCCAGATTGGGCTAATTCAAACAAGTAGCTGATAATTTCAGCTACACTCATATCTTTAAACTTACGAGCAAGTAATGGCGCAATTATCAAACCAATTGCTAAACCAATAATAGTCAGTCCAGAAAAGAAAGAATCATTGCCTGTCACTGCTTCTTTAAGATCAGCAACCTCTTCAACAATAACATCACTTATCCCTTGATCTTCTTCTGTTTTATCCCAATAATCATCTTGAATAACATAGGACGTTACACCAGGAATACTCGGTAAATCGCCGCTACCTTTACCAATTTTTAATTGGCCTTTCATACCTTTTTCCATATGCTGTGCAATATCACAATGCACTAGGTAGGTTTTATCACCCGGTGGAAAAATTAAGGTGCCAGAAATCTTTCCAGGCCCAGTTATTTCCATATGGAACATACCTTTTGGGTATAAATATTTAGGTAAGCCATGCATCATCCATTGATGACGCACGCTATCATCATTAACAAAGTTAATCGTTAATTTAGTACAAGGTTCAAACTGATATTCTTGTACATCAAATGCATACATCCGCCCAGGAAACTTTTTAGCGTATTTATGCCCCGCATGAACGGTAATTTCTTTAGTCGCCGCAATTTTATCGCAACCACCCGGCAAAACATCTGTGTTTTGCCCCATGATCATACCACCGGTCATATCCATTAAATGGCCATCACCGTGGTCCATCATATTGGTATGATTTTCAAATTCTTTCTCAGCCAATACAGGCATTGAAAAAGCTAAACTTACTGCAATAATCGATAATTTTTTTAGCATGATTATTTACCTCCTTTGAATGAAGATATAACTGCCATCCACTTTGCGCGCTTCACGAAAGATAAATAAACAAATACTCCAAAAAACAATCCAAAAAATAAATTTCTTATTGAATTATCTTCCTCTACTTTCATAGCTGACGATCCGGGGGTTACATCTGCCGGGGCGGGCTTACTCGCTTCAGGCGCAACATAATTTAATGAATCTGGTTCGCCTAAGCTATTCCATTCATCAATATTTTGCCAAACAGGTAATTTACGCTGTTGAAATTTCTTGGTAAATAATTGCATCGGGCTTTCGCCTATGCCTTTTGGCATACCAATTTCATCTAAATACTTTTTATAGACTAAAGCACTGACATTACCACCAGGGTTTTGTCCATCTGTGGTGATCCCTTTCTCACGGTGATCATGAAAAATCCAAATACCTTCACCATAATTATGAAATCCATCATCAGTGGTATTTATTTTAATATCATTCCGTTGCGCAGGTGCTACATCATAAACATCACGTGTAATCTGAGCAATCGGGTTATGTTCAACGCCATCATAATGCGTAATAGTCCCTTTATGTCCATGCGTATGCATAGCTAAAGTTTCACCACTACTATTAAACATACGTAGTTTAATATTTTGGTCCGGCTCAGCGACAATAATTGACTCTCTTAACGTATATGGGAAAGAGCGACCATTCAAGGTGTGATAATCTTCCGTTGAATCGGTCATATCATATTCACGATTCATTTTTTTAGCGATTAACCGTGGGTCATTATATTTTTGTACAACACTATGTAATTCCTTATCCATAGCATGGTAATGCAAATCATATTCACTATCATATTCTTCTAAAATCGCTTTAGAGGGATGACGTACTTGTCCTGCACCGACGTTAAAGGTTTGTACCCAGTTATTCGGGCGATTTTCCTCTACAACAAACATTCCAACCAAACCCATAGCTAAATGCACGTGTGTTTGTACATGGCAATGATAAACAAATGAGCCTGCTACACGCGGACGTATTTCATAGGTTTTACTTTGACCTGGTAAAACAAATTTATCACTGGTTTGTGGCACACCATCATTACCTTCACCCGAACTATCAACCCATGGATGATCAACCCCATGTAAATGAATTGTATGTGGAAAATAATGGGTATTTTCTAGTTGAATCCAAATCGTATCACCCTGCTCAACGCGTATAACAGGTGACGGCGCTCTTAATAGCGGATTAGCATCAACACCAACAAAGCTATTGGTTGCCATACCACGTGATTTTGGAGCAAACACCCACATGCCAGGCTGAACACCCGGCGCAATATCAAACGTAGGCACGAAACCATCAAAGTCTGGTGAGTGACCATTTAATTCTGCAACTTCTAATTTAATGATAATTAAGTCTGGGTCGCCATCGCCATCCATATCATTTTTCTTAATAATCCCATCCATTGCATAGTGAGTATTCATCAACGCTTCCATTGATAAATTATTGGTACCTTTCACTTCGGCAGCAATTGAATAAGGATTATCAGGACTACAACGCAGAGACTCTTGAATATCAACACCCTCAATCGTTTGTGCTTCTCGCCAATCAGGGTTATTTTCATTACAAACCGGCTCTACTTCTCCACGGTCCACTTCAACTGACTTAGGTAAGGCTGCTACTGCCTGTGTTGATAACGACAAAAATATAATTGTCGTGCTAAGTAGCATTCTTAAAGGTTTTTTCTGCATTGTAAGATGCCCCTCAAATTTAAATATTTATCTTTGTGTAAAGTAAGAATTAAGCTCAAAGCAGGCATTGCTACGCACCACTTTAAGCTAATATTCAAACTTTCATTTTTCTGACATAACAATAAAGTTTATGCTTTTTTAAGACCTGCTAATATTTCATCAACTTTATTTTTAAAGCCAGCGTGAGATAAATATAAAATATAAAGGCCTGCAAATAGGAATAGCGCATACATGAACATGTCAGTCATACTTGTCGCTTGTCCTGAACCCGCTGTGAAACCCATATGTGCATCTAATCTTTCACCATTACCTTGTAACAAAGTAATATGAATTAAATATTTTCCTGCTTCAGGTACACCATTTGGTAGCTGTAGATTTACTGACCCTGATTTATGTTTTTTTGCTTCTTGGAAAAATACACGTGTTCCTTCAGGCTCTTTAGTTACTTCAAACTCTACGGCTCTACTACGAAATCTAACATCTTGATAATCAAAAACAAGTAAAGTTTTTGTGTTGGTATTAGGAATATTTGAACAAAATTCTTCAGCAGGGTAAGCAGTAGGCTGGTATGCCGTGTAATGAATCCAATGATCAGGCTCTAACTCAAATTTACACTGATCGGTATCGGTACCCGCAGCACCACCATGTGCCAAAATGCTAGCTGAAAAAAGCAGGCCTAATAGCCCGATAAAACTACGTCTCATAATGCTAGTTGTATTCATAAATTCCTTCCTCTTTTATAATTTTTATAATTTTAATAATGCTTCTCATTTCACTTAATTATAAAGTGTAAAAGCATATTCAAACTTTATCATATAGGTACCCACAAAGGAAGAATATTGAATATATTTTAAACACTAATTAGCACTAAATTTCAGAATTTCCTTATATAGCTATTGCTATAGTGGCCAGCATTTCGTAAAATTTTACTAATATTTACGCAATTTAAGGTCTTTACATGTCTCAACTAACTAGCTCACCTGAATGGTTGGCTTTAAAAGAACATCAAAAACACGTCGATAAATTACACTTAAGAGACTTATTTGCAGCCGAGCCTAATCGATTTACTCAATATTCCACTCAATTTGATGATTTACTTTTTGATTATTCAAAAAATAGAATCACCGATGAAACACTGCCTTTACTTTTCAATTTAGCTAACTCTATTAATCTTAAGTCGCTAATTGATGATATGTTTAGCGGTAAAAAAATAAATAAAACAGAAAATAGAGCCGTTTTACACACCGCCTTACGTAATCGTAGCAACCATCCAGTACTTGTCGATGGCGCCGATGTCATGCCACAAATTAATGAAGCATTACTTAAAATGCGTACTTTTTGTGAAAAAGTTCATTCAGGTGAATGGCTAGGTTATTCAGGCAAGAAAATTACTGATATTGTCAACATCGGTATTGGCGGATCTGATTTAGGTCCAAAAATGGTTGCAAGAGCCTTATCTCCTTATGCTATTGAAGGAATGGACGTTCATTTTGTTTCCAATGTTGATCAAGCTGATTTAGTAGAAACACTCAACAAAGTATCTCCAGAGACCACTTTGTTTTTGGTTGCCTCTAAAACGTTTAGCACCCACGAAACCATGACTAATGCAAACTCTGCACGCACATGGCTATTAAAAAATACAACTGACTCATCAGCGGTTGCAAAACATTTTGTGGCGCTCTCCACACACAGACAGAATGTCATTGACTTCGGTATTGATCCCGATAATATGTTTGAATTCTGGGATTGGGTGGGTGGTCGTTATTCACTTTGGTCATCTATCGGCTTATCTGTTGCCCTTTATTTAGGTATGGATAATTTTGAAGGCCTACTCGAAGGTGCTCATGACGCTGATAAGCATTTTCAAAGCACACCACTTGAAAAAAACATCCCAGTCATCATGGGTTTATTAGGCGTTTGGTACAATAACTTCTTTAACGCCGAATCTCATGCAATGCTTCCTTATGATCATACAATGCAATTCTTTGCTGACTACTTCCAACAAGGCGACATGGAAAGTAATGGAAAAAGCGTTGATTTAGAAGGTAAACCAACTGACTACAGCACTGGCCCAATTATTTGGGGACAACCTGGGACAAATGGCCAACATGCGTTTTATCAGCTGATTCACCAAGGTACAAAACTTATTCCTTGTGATTTCCTAGCACCGGCACAAAGTCATCATGACCTAGAAGAACATCATGACATCCTTATTTCTAACTTCTTGGCTCAAACTGAAGCGTTAATGAAAGGAAAAACAGCAGAGGAAGTAAGAGCTGCATTAGGTGATAATGCCTGTGAAAATGTTGTAGCGGCTAAAGTATTTTCTGGAAACCGCCCTACCAATTCATTTTTATTCACCAAATTAACACCGCATTGCTTAGGAAAATTAATAGCGCTCTACGAACATAAAATCTTTGTTCAAGGAAAAATATGGAATGTTAATAGTTATGACCAAATGGGAGTTGAACTTGGGAAGGTACTAGCACAAAATATTTTCCCTCAGTTAGAGAATGACAAGCAAGTAACCGCCCATGACAGCTCAACCAACGGATTAATCAATCACTACAAAGCAATTCGTTAGCCTTGCTTATTAAGCGACTTTTATTACTCTCTCTTATACTGTTTGGCAGTATTTCAGATGATAATAAAAAAGTCGCTTTTTATATTAATCAACTTGATCGTATAAAAAACACGGGGACATTAACCGTACTAACGCGTTACGATCAATCAACCTACTATGAAAATGCCGATGGTTTTTCTGGTTTAGAGTATGACTTAGTCATGCTTTTCGCTAAACACCTCGGCGTTAAGGTTAAGTTTAAACTCCCAGCCACCTTTCAAGACATACTAAACCAAACTGAAAAAGGTGGCTTTGCTGATTTTTCCGCTGCCGGAATCACTATTACTCAAGAGCGAAATGAACGTTTATTCTTCTCTCCTGCGTATCAAAAAATTACCGAGCAAGTCATTTACCGTTCGGGGACAAAACGCCCAAAAAAACCAGAAGACCTGACTAAGGGTATATTAGAAATTGTCCAAGGAACCAGTCATAACGAATCTTTATTATTACTAAAAGAAGACACACCACAGCTTACCTGGCTCATTAACTCTGAACTAGAAACTGACGGACTTCTTTATCTGCTCAATGAACGTCTTATTGACTATACCATTGCAGATTCACACCAAATCAACTTGTTACGCCGATTTTACCCAAAACTGTTTATTGCTTTTGACATTAGTCCTCCTAGGCGACTTGCTTGGGCTTTTAGAAAAACCAGCGACCTTAGCCTCTACAATGAGGTTACCTCCTTTTTCAAAACGATAAGTCAAAACAAAACATTAGATCAGCTGCTAGAGCGTCATTATGGGCACACTTATCACGTTAGTTATGTCGATAATTGTACTTTTAAGCGCCATACTTCTAGCCGCCTACCTCTTTACCGAAATTTATTTAAGCAAATTGCAAAAAAATATCACTTAGACTGGCGCTTATTAGCTGCCATCAGCTATCAAGAATCACATTGGAATAAACGTGCCGTTTCGCCAACCGGCGTAAGAGGCTTAATGATGTTAACGCAAAGTACCGCAAAAGGACTCGGCATTAAAAATAGAACCGACCCGCGACAAAGTATTGAAGGTGGGGCTAAATATTTTAAACAGCGTATCAAAAAATTTCCGATTAGAATCCCCGAACCCGATAGAACTTGGCTTGCTTTAGCCTCTTATAATGTCGGGTTTGGTCATGTAAATGATGCGCGAATCCTAGCGCAACGCTTAGGAAAAAACCCAGACAAATGGCTTGATGTTAAACAAATACTCCCTTTACTTTCACAAAAAAAATGGTATTCACAAACTAGGCATGGCTATGCCCGAGGAAAAGAGCCTGTCATTTATGTCACTAACATTCGTAGTTATTACGATTTACTGATTTGGAAAACAACCAACAAACAACTCACTGAAGAATCAGCCATGCCACTAATGCAAAAATAATAATCTAATTACGCTACAATCAACATTCCATCATTAAACTCTATAGGCATTTATATGTTGCGTAAACTACTACTATTATCACTGTCTTTCTCTTTTTTAACTGCTTGCGCTCATACGCCTGGCGGAGTTTCTGCATCAAACATTCCATTAGCACCTAATAGCTATACGGTATTGGGGAAGGTTTCCAGTTCTGACTGCGCTTATGCTCTTTTAGGACTTATCCCTATAACTAGTGGCAATAAATCCGACAAGGCGCTAAATCACGCCCTAACGAAAGTTCCAGAGACAGATGCGCTAGTACAAATCACTTCAGACTTCTACTCTCAATATTGGATTCTTTGGAGTAACGACTGCACTCAAATTGATGCAACTGCAGTTAAGTTTAACTCTTAAAATCTTTAACAACAGGGCTCTTCCTTTTAGGGAGAGCCTTTTAAGTATTCAGCCCATCCACACAACAATTCTCTAGCTTTCCCATATTCATATGTTTTTCTAGCGCATCAGTCACCCGCTCGATTCCCTGCTCTGATAATACTGCAAAATCAACCAACTCTAACTTATCAACCCCCGCCCACTCTAACAAATAAGCACAGGCGCTGGGATCATCAAAAATACCATGTACATAAGTACCCATAATACTTTCATCTTCGGAAATAGCCCCCTCACTCTCACCCGATGCCATTTGCAATAAAGGCCTATCTAATGCTTTTCCCGTAGAAATTCCCACATGAATTTCATAACCAAAAAAAGCGGCGTCCTCTCTACAAAAATTACCCTTGACTTGTTTCAGCTGTTTTTCTTCATGTAATACCGTTTGCATTGCAAACAAACCTAAGCCTTGACTAGATCCTTGGTCTCCTTCCAATCCTAATGGATCATGAATCACTTCGCCCAGCATTTGATACCCACCACAAATTCCCATGACTTTGCCTGAATAGCGCAAATGCCGATTAATAACCCGATCCCAGCCTTGCTCTCTTAGCCACAGTAAATCAGCTCTAACTGACTTGCTACCTGGTAAGATAATTAAATCTGCTTTTTTCATGTCATCCGGCGAATATAAAAACTGAATATTTACTCCCGTCTGCAATCTTAAGGCATCAAAATCAGTATGATTACTCATATGCGGCAAACGCGGTACAACAATACAAAAATCATCAGCCTTTGACTCCACTTGGCTAACAGCCACACTATCTTCTGACTCCAGATACAGTCCATGTAAATAAGGTAACACGCCAAAAACAGGCTTACCTGTATAGTCTTCCAGCCAATCAATACCTGGCTTTAAAATATCTAAATCACCACGAAAACGATTAATCACAAAACCTATTATTCGGTCTTGTTCAGACTGACTCAATAATGCCAATGTTCCTACTAAATGCGCAAAAACACCGCCCCGCTCTATATCTGCAACTAAAATAACCGGACAATCAACCACTTCGGCAAAGCCCATATTGGCAACATCTCTATCGCGTAAATTAATTTCTGCGGGGCTTCCTGCCCCTTCAACAATAATTGTGTCATATTGATCTTTTAAGCGCTGATAGGATTCTAAAATGGCGGGCATCACCGTCGGTTTATAAAGGTGATAGGATTTTGCATTCAGATTCTTTATCGCCTTGCCCTGTACAATAATTTGCGCCGTTGTATCTGAATTGGGTTTTAATAGTACCGGATTCATATCGGTATGCGCTTCTAAGCCACAAGCCTGTGCTTGTACCGCTTGCGCACGGCCTATTTCGCCTCCATCAACCGTAACCGCGCTATTCAACGCCATATTTTGTGGTTTAAAGGGCGCAACGGAAATTCCTTTACGTTTATAATAGCGGCACAAGCCTGTTACCAATGCACTTTTACCTGCATCCGATGTCGCCCCTTGTACCATAAGTGTTATTGACTGCATTATTACCCTTTATATCTTTAATTATTACAACTTACCCTACTTACTTAATGTCCCTTTCTTTCACGCTTTTTATTGCTTTATTACTTGATTTTATTTTTGCTGAACCTAAAAAGTGGCATCCCTTAGTCGGCTTTGGTCATTGGGCAAACTATGTAGAAAATAAATTACATGCAAAAAACACAACAGATCGCCAACAAAAATGGCGTGGTTTGTGTGCTCTACTATTAGTCAGTAGTCCACTATTTATCGTGTTCGCTATTTTAACTCAGTACACCGCTTACCTTAACCCCATCATTGTTTATTTATGCATTGCGCCAAAAAGTTTAATACAGCACACCTTACGTGTTTACCATTCACTAGATCTAAAGCAGCTAGACAAAGCACGCTTTGCCATCTCGCGCATTGTTAGCCGAGAAACCACACAAATGAACCCTTTAGAAATACGTAAAGCGACCATAGAAACCACTTTAGAAAATGGCGCTGATGCCATTTTCGCCCCTATTTTCTGGTTTATTATTGCGGGACCTTTGGGAATTATTTTGTATCGAATGAGTAACACGCTCGATGCTATGTGGGGCTATAAAAACGCACATTTCTTACACTTTGGTTACGCAGCAGCTAAATTAGATGACGTTTTGAATTGGATTCCAGCACGATTAACCGCGCTCAGTTATTTAATCTTAGGTCACTCTAAAAATGCATGGCATTGTTATCAACAGCAAAGTCCTTATTGTGAAAGCCCGAATGCAGGTGTTGTGATGAGTAGCGGAGCCGGCGCCCTAAATACACAGTTGGGCGGCCCTGCTATCTATCATGGAAAACTCAAAAACAAAGTCATTTTAGGCTGCGGCCTTCTGCCTAATAACCAAGACATCAAACGCGCTAATTGTCTTATCCTGCTAACACTCTTACTTTGGTTCGCCATTATTTTACTGGGAGAATCCCTTGCTTAAACATGGCGGACGCTTACTGGAAGCGGCAGAACACTATAAAATTCCTTTAGAAAACTGGCTAGACCTGTCAACAGGTATTAATCCCAATGGCTATCCCATCCCCAATATTCCTGATGAAATATGGCTGCGTTTACCTGAAGAACAAGATAACTTAATCAGCGCAGCACAAGATTATTATCAATCATCTCAGCTACTCCCTGTCGCCGGTTCGCAAGCCGCGATTCAAACACTGCCGCTATTACGCAAACCAGGCATAACGGGTGTACTAGCGCCTAGTTATGCAGAACATGCTTACGCTTGGCAAAAAGCAGGACATACGCTACAGACTATTGATGCCACTGAAATTAATCAAAAAATTCAGCAGCTAGATAATTTAATTCTGGTAAACCCTAATAACCCAAGCGCCCAGACCTTTGATAAAGATCAATGTCTTTATTGGCTAAATGAACTTAACAAAAGAAATGGCTGGTTGATTATTGATGAAGCGTTTATTGATTGCACGCCTGAACTCAGCCTAAGCTCTCTAAGCCCGCGAAAAGGGCTGATTATTTTGCGCTCAATAGGCAAGTTTTTTGGCTTAGCAGGTATTAGAAGCGGCTTTGTTTTAGCTGAAGCCGCTATTTTAGATCGATTAAATGAACACTTAGGGCCATGGGCTTTGAGCAATCCTAGCCGTTTTGTTACTGCTCATGCTTTGCAAAATACCGCATGGCAACAACAAACCCGCCAACAATTACAACAACAAAGCCAGCGATTAGGAGAATTACTCAGCGCTCACTCACTGTCACCCACCGGTTCAAACCCTCTATTTCAGTGGGTAAAAACACAACAAGCAAACGTAATACATCAAGCCTTGGCTGAACAAGGCATTTTTACACGCTTATTTGATCAGCCCAATAGCTTGCGCTTTGGCTTAGCTAAAACTGAAAGAGATTGGAAAAAACTTGCCGTAGCTCTCGCTAATATTTCCTCTTACTAACTGATATTACGCATTAAGTTAAGCATATCAAGAGTGGGGCGCAGACTTTAGAGGCTGTGAAAGTATTCCGAGGTTAGGTTAAAAAACCTACTTCGACAACGAACAATCAATAAGTTACAGCATTATTTTTGCTGTTCTTTGTTGTTTTTAGTCGTTTTTTCGAATACTTTCACAGCCTCTTTAGTCTGCTGTATGTGAAGGCTAAAGCCTTCGCCCCAAATATTGGAACGCTCCTTTGCTTAATATCAGTAACTAAGTACTGTATTTTTCAATCAGGGCTTGTAAGCCATCTTTATCCAATAAGTGATTATCGACTTTCAGATACAGCACTTGCTCACTGCTCTGTAAAATATGACTGGCTACGCCTTTAACCTCTAAAGCCGCCGCCATAAACAAGCTTAATTGTTCATCCGCCATTTGCTCAGTCGACACTAATAAATTAGCTAGATATTGCGGTGGGTTCATAAACAAAGCAACGATTAACCACGTTCCCGCCGCTATAGCGCAAAATAAAAACACATAACTTGCGCCCCACTCACCATAAATCCAACCACCAAATGAGCCACCTATAAAAGCCCCCATAAACTGAGAGCTCGAATAAGCCCCCATTGCAGTGCCTTTTAAATTACCCGGTGCTGTTTTAGAAATTAATGAGGGTAAAGTGGCTTCCAATAAATTGAAGCCACAAAAAAACACCCATAAACCAGCGACTATCGCCCACAAATTATCATTAAAGAAATATAAGCCGATATCTGCCACTAAAACCGTCGCAACCGCGCCGACAAAAACCGCTTTCATTTTGCGCTTTTTTTCAGCAATAATCACAAAAGGAATAATCATTGCCATCGACGTTAATAATACAGGCAGATAAACCATCCAATGATCTTTAGGTAACAAGCCGGCATCTCGAATTAATAACGGCGCGACAATAAAGCTGGCAGTTAACACTAAATGCAAAACAAAGATTCCGTAGTCCAAACGTAATAAATCTTTATTTTTTAATACATTAATAAACTGTTTAGGGTCTAACTCCGCATCTCTATGCACTTTTAACTGTGTTGGGTTCGGTACAATAAATAAAACCACAAAAATAGCTAAAAACGATAATACCGCCGTTAACCAAAAAACACCTTGTACCCCAGCGAAACCAGCAACAATAGGTCCAATGGTCATTGCCACACCAAAAGAGATTCCAATGCTTGCACCAATCATCGCCATCGCTTTGGTTCGATGTACTTCATCTGTTAAATCAGCGACTAATGCCATAATAGCCGCGGCAATTGCGCCACTTCCCTGTAAGGCTCGGCCAATTAAAACGCCATAAATACTGGTAGAAAGTGCCGCAACGATGCTGCCTGAGGTAAAAAGAATGAGGCCAATAATAATAATTTTTTTACGCCCAAAGCGATCAGATAATAAGCCAAAAGGAATTTGTAACAAGGCTTGTGTTAAGCCATACACACTAATTGCTAGACCAATCAAAAGCGGTGTCGCCCCTTCTAATGTCTCCGCAAATAATGACAATACGGGCAAAATCATAAACAGCCCTAGCATCCGCAACGCGTAAATACTAGAAAGTGATAGTGTCGCTCGGCGCTCCTGCGCAGACATGGAGCTCGTTATATCCTGAACTTGAGTCAATGTAGTAAATCCCTATGCAATTAAATTAAAAAATCTCAGTTATTTTATCATTTTTAAATGGGCAAATTATGTTTATTCAATGCCAACCACTGAATGGCAATAATCGGAATGGCCGACTCAATTCGCCCATCTTGAATCATTTGGTAAGCCACCTCAAAATCTACGGTTTTCACTAAAATATCTTCATGCTCATGTGCTAAGCCATGTAAACCGCCAATGCCATCCGCATTCACTTCACCATAAAACAGACTTATTTTTTCCGATGCACCACCGGGTGAAGTATAAAATTCATTAATGAAATGCATTTTTTTAACCACACAGCCCGCCTCTTCTTCTGCTTCTCGGTAAGCCACTTGCTCTGCGGTTTCACCTGCATCAATAATGCCGGCAACAATTTCCAGCATCCAAGCGTTTTCAGGCTCATCAATCGGCCCTAAACGAAATTGCTCAATAATCACTACCTTGTCATTAGCAGGATCATATAACAAGACAGCGACACAATTTCCACGCTCAAAAAGTTCGCGCGTTAGCACTTCACTCCAGCCGCCAGCAAATAAAGTATGCTGAATTTGATATTTATTTAAGCGAAAAAAACCGGCATGCATCGCCTCTTTATTCAGTATTTTAAATTCTTTTTTCATTTACTTAGCCTTTCAATATTGTAATTTCATGACAGCATCACCATATAAGTATAAGTTCACCTTGTATAAACAATCTATCAGGTGCCTTTAATTTTATCCATCTCTGTAGGAGTTTAAATACTATGATGCGAATTCTTCTTTTTTTAGCCACTAATATCGCCATTATGGCAGTTATTAGTATCGTTTTTAGCCTTTTCGGCTTAAATGGTATTTTAGATGCACAAGGCGTAGACCTTGATTTAAATGCACTGCTAGTGCTGTCTGCTGTTATTGGTATGACCGGTTCTTTCATCTCTTTAGCAATCTCTAAATGGTCTGCAAAAAGAGCCATGGGCGTACACGTTATCGAACAAGCACAAAACCAAACTGAACAGTGGCTAGTAGATATTGTTGCAAAACAAGCGCGTAAAGTTGGTATTGATATGCCAGAAGTGGGTATTTTTGAATCCCCTGATGCCAATGCTTTTGCAACCGGAATGACTAAAAATAGTTCACTCGTTGCGATTAGTACAGGCTTATTACAGGCTATGTCTCAAGATGAAGTCGAGGCGGTTGTCGGTCATGAAATGTCTCATGTTGCGAATGGCGATATGGTAACCATGGCACTGATGCAAGGTGTCGTTAATACCTTTGTTTATTTCTTTGCAACGATTATTGGCCACACAGTTGACCGCGTTATTTTCAAAAATGAACAAGGTCATGGTATTGCTTACTTTATAACGCAAATGATTGCGCAAATCGCACTTTCATTCCTAGCGTCTATACTGGTTGCATGGTTTTCTCGCTACCGCGAGTTTAAAGCCGATGCCGGTGGAGCCAACTTAGCAGGCAGAGAAAAAATGATCGGTGCATTACGTGCTTTACAGCGCGCACATGAGCCACAAGAGTTACCTGGCCAGTTAGCTGCCTTTGCGATTAATGGATCAGACGTAAAAAAATTATTTATGAGCCATCCACCGTTAGAAGAACGTATCGCTGCTTTACAAAACCAACGATAATTAATTGCCCGTCACTTAGCTTATTAAGTGGCGGTATTTTTCCACTCGCCAACACAGACTTATGGCCAAACATCAATTTATTCGCTTTCAATTAGGTATTAATACCGATCAGTTCTTGCGCGTTTACCAAGGCTCAGCAAAAAACATATCCACGCGCGCAGACGATGGTCGCCTAATAAAATTTCCTGCGCAAAATATTAAACAGTTTCTTACCCATGATGGCATTTATGGTCATTTTGAAATGGAACTGACAACTGAAAATAAATTCGTTGCCATTAAAAAACTCAACAATCTATCTGCGCGAGCCTAAACGTTATGATGTGGATACACTATTTAGGGAAAATAAGAGACTGAAAATATGACTCTTATAGATCTGATGTTACGCAGAGAGTCTATTTTTTCAATCCTTATAATCCTTATCATATAAAGACTTACCGTTAATTTTATAGGTAACATTCAGTAGCCCGTATGAAGCTTGCGCAATACGGGGATTCGATGCGCTGTTCATCCCGTATTACGTACCTCCATACGGGCTACGATGGTTACGGTTATTTTTGGCAAGTCATTTTAATTGTTTAAAAGCTTGCTTGGTTAACTTGTAATCCTTCATTGCTAGAGGCTATGGAGCAAATCATCCGCTTCTGTTTTAGAGGCAAAGCCTTCTTGAATCGCAAGTTCTGCCGCCTTACCGTATAAAATATCTTCTAATTTCTTAAGCTCTTTATATCTAACAGATGAAAGCATAACCGCCACTTCTTTATTTTGCTTTGAAATACTCACAGGCTCGATAGCGACTGCTGATAACATTGAAGAGAAATCACGCCTTGCATCTGATGATGTGATGGTTTTCATTATATTCATACCTACGGTCATAATTAACAATATGTACAAAATATACCCTATTTTGTACATTTCTTCTATTGCCTTCTTATTTCTGTCAATTTTTCAATAACTTAACAAACCATCAAACTACGCCTAAACCTTATAATCTATTTGCTGAACAGTACCTACCGCGCCATTTTCTTGTAAATAAATGCCCGTCGAACTCACCTCACCTTGCGCTACATTTTGCTGATTAGTTAATTGGAACGGCGTACTCACGTGCCCCAAATAAATAGCGCCAATATCCTTATCACCTAAAGCCATTAACTGCTGACTGCCATCACTATTCTGTTGCCATAAGCGCAATTTATCGTAAACGGCATCAGCTTCATCAATAAAGCCATTTTTATCGTCATCATATTCCGCTAATTCAGCAAACCCCTCGCCACTCGTTGGTCCAAATAATTCAGCCCCATTATTAATAATGCCATCCTTATTTTTATCTAAGGCTAAAAAAGCACTGCCTTGTTTAAGCCTTGCTAATTGCTCAGTTTCTCCATCAACATCTAAATCAAAGGCAAAAGAAGAGTCTGTCAATTCTGCGGCATTGCCCAAAAAATTTATGACTAAGGGGTCGATTTTCTTCGCCGCGCCAGTACGAATTTCCATATTTGACTGCTGACTAAATTCACGGCTCATACTCAAACTAACCGAAAAATTAATACTCACACCATCTTGAGTTTGAATAACACCTTCGGCAAAAAAATGACTTTGTTCCGATTCATATAAAGACTCTGCTTTACGATAAATCAGCGCCACTTCTGGCCTTGCATTCGATGGTGCAGAAACATCAATCGACAAGCTATTAGCCTCTCCCTCTGTTTGCAAATCTTGCGCAGAAAACAATTTAAAATCTTTACCCGTTATTGATTTAAATAACTGGCGCACAATACTGGCTTTCAAACTATCGGTTGCACTCACTTCAGAGGATAAATCAAGTTGCTCAGTTTGCCGAACACTTTGCGCTGAAACTACGTCTGGTGCTGTAGGCCGAGCGGGAACTTGCTTAATAATTTCTAAAGATTCTTGATGAGTGGTTTCTTTTTTTAACTGATGCTGACTAGAAAAGTGCAGCTTTGCGCTATCAATAATCATAATTCACCTCTTTAACAGGATATAAAAGATTATCGACTTAAATAGTGGAAAGTTTAATAAATAAAAACTGAGTGGTTAGTACCGAGCGTTGGTGATATTAACACCGGAGAAAATATTCAATTCAGCAACAACAAAGAAGGGGGGCAGTTTTTGAATTTATTGCGCAACATTACAGCAGATCAAAGACACGACATTATGCAGTCTTTAAAAAATATCCACCTAAGTAATGAGCGAATTATCAAAGAGCTTTCAGGGGTATCAAGGGGTATCAAGGGGTATCAAGGGGTCAGCCAGCTTGATCTAATAAAGTTGAACTAAAAATAATACGCACATGATCTGACTCCTTCATTTTTACCCAAATAAGTCAGCATGTGAGCCACACCTGACTAAAATTAACTCGCCCTCTTTATTATTAACATCCCATATCAATAAAAAATCAGGTTGAATATGGCACTCTTGATGCGGCTTCCAATTGCCCGTTAGTATATGCGGCTTATACTTCATCGGAGGGGTCTGATTTTCAACCAAATAATCTTTAATAAGCGATCTGAGTAAATCCGTATTTTTGTTTGGGTCACGTTCTGCTTTCTTTAAATCTTTTTTAAATTGGCTTTTTACTCTAATGCTGAGAGTCACTAAGCACCTCATTAAATAACTCATCAACAGAAGAGTAGGTTTCTTCAGTGACTTCATCAGACATTGCCGCTAATGTCGTTTTATTGGGGATTTTAAGTTCAATAGGAAATTCTTGCCTTAGGGAGACTTGAGTTAGAAATAAACGAATAGCTTCTGTCATGCTCATTCCTAAGCTATCTAAAACTTGTCCAGCACTGTCTTTTAATTCAGAACTAACTCGAGCGCGGACAATATCATTTTTTACTGTTTGCATAATTATTTGAATCTAAAAAACGAGAGATATTAAATTGTAGCACCAAAAGGCCACGCAAAGTAGAAGCCGATCCCCTTTGCTTTCTCAGCCTAATAATTATTATTAGGGACTTACTTTTCTATGGATAAGCCTAAATACGCTTGATTAATCAATAAGAAGCAATAAAAATAACCCTGTTATTTTCCGTTGTGTTATTTGAGGATAACTAAACGTGAATCCTCGCTATGTCACTAGTTACACACATTTCCTGTGGATAAGATTGTGTGTATTTTTTGCGTAACTATCTCAGCCCAGCGTATTCAAAGGCTACAGCTTAAATCGTACAAATTTTATACAATCGTTTAGACTTCGGCAAGCACTGAAAATTAAAGGCTTATTTTCAACGTTAAAAATAACCAGAAGCTCTATAGCGCCACATCAAACTCAATATTTTCTGCACCATTCAACACCATAAAATGCTTACCTCTTGAACGTGAAATTAAGGTGACGCCTGACATTTTCGCCATATCTAAACCCATCTGTGTTGCACCGGAGCGAGATAATAAGGTAGAAATACCCATTTGCGCGACTTTAATGACCATCTCTGAGGTTAATCTTCCTGTGGTATAAAAAATCTTATTTTCACTGGAAATATTATTCAACCACATATAACCCGCGATAGCATCGACGGCATTATGCCGACCGACATCTTCAACAAATAAGTCTAATTTATCAGTGGTGTACAAAGCACAACCATGCACAGCACCAGCTTTTTTATACACTTCATTATGCGCTTTTACTGAGTCTAACAAGGCATATAAGGTAGATTGCTGAATACTATTTTGCGGTACATGAATATTTTGTAATTTATCCATTAATCGGCCAAAAACGGTGCCTTGTCCACACCCAGTTGTCACTGTACGTCGCGACATCTGCTCAGTAAAATCACTGGTTTCCTCCTTAGTCACCACGGCAACCGATTCCGTTTCCCAATCGACCTGCACAACGCTAATCTCATCTAAACTTTCAAAAAATCCTTGGTTCTTTAAATACCCTAAGGTCAAAATCTCAGGATGTGAGCCGATGGTCATTAGAGTAACAATTTCTTGTTTATCCACATAAATCGTTAATGCGCGCTCACCGACCAGTTGTAATTCACGCGTCGCACCCGTTTCATCTACCCCAGTTACTGTGGTTGATACGCTCAATCCTGCATCGGTCATTTCCGGTTGTTTCATGATTTTGTGTCCAATTCAGCCAACTGTTTTAGGGTATTAATATTAAGAAAAATATCAGGACTTGCGCTTAAATCGACCTTTATCCAGTTATGTTGTTCAAACCAGCGATCAATTTTACGCTCACCAGACGCTAAATAGGCTTGTAAGCTATTTTTCAGTGAGGCTTTTATTGCAATAAAAACCGGATGAATACGCTCGCCATCAAACGCTACCGCGATATCCGCATCTTGCGCTTCTCTTTGCTGTATTAACTGCTGCAAACTGTCAGGATTCATAAAAGGTGAATCACAGGGAACAACTAATAAAATCGAATGATTGCAAACTTCTAAAGCAGCATATATTCCTGCTAAGGGACCGGCGAAGTCATTATTTTCATCACTAATCACTGGGTAGGAAAACTGTTGGTATTCTGTAATATTTCGGTTGGCATTCACGAATAATTCATCAACAACCGGTTCAATCGCCTGTATTGCATATTGAACCATCGGCTTCTTATCAAATAAGACCAAGCCTTTATCTTGCTGTTGCATACGTCGCGCCAAACCACCCGCTAAGATGACGCCACTTACTTTTGCTTGCTTATTCATCGGTGCTAAAATGAGACATGAAATTATTCCTGTTAAAAAATTCACTGTATCTCGCTATTATGGCAAGCTTGCTCTTGATTACAAGTTGCGCAACGATGCCACCCGGTGATTTTGTGCCTTATTATCAGGCAGAAACTCAAAAACCTTATGATGATGTCTTAGCTGAATTAGAAATTGCGATTTCAGAACATAATTTCCGCATTACCGGCCATAGTCGTGTAGGTAAGGTCATTCGCGACCGTGGTACAAAAATTTTTCCTAATTATGACACCTTGCAGTTTTGCAACCTCAGCCACGCAAAGACCTTACTTGAATTATCGCCCGAAAGCATTCGCCATATGCCTTGCAATGTTATTGTGTATGAATACCAAGGAAAAATACGCGTGCGTACTCATTTAATGCCAACCAACAGTGATAATACTGAACTGAATAATTTTGCTAAACAAATGAACCGTAAACTCAAAGATATTGTGGATTTTGCCGTTGAATAAGTCTCACTCTTTTAAAATTCGCATGGCTAGCCATGCTTTACAGCAAGGTCGCATTATTGCTTACCCAACTGAATCCGTTTATGGACTCGGTTGCGATCCGTTTAATGAAGTAGCGGCTTTAGAATTGCTTGCACTTAAACAGCGCCCTATTCATAAAGGTTTAATTTTAATTGCGTCAGATTTTTCTCAACTCACGCCTTTTATTAAACCTAACGAAGCAATGCTAGAACGCATATTACCCAGTTGGCCTGGCCCAGTCACTTGGGTTGTTCCTGCACAAGATTGGGTTCCTAGTTATTTAAAAGGCCATCATAACTCGTTAGCGGTACGTGTGAGTGCGCACCCTGTCGTACAACAACTATGCCAACAATTTAATGGTGCGATTATCTCTACTAGCGCGAATATTAGCCAACAAGCACCCGCCCGATCTGCACTGGCTGTACGCCAACACTTTTCCGAGAACGAGGTTTTTGTTGTCGCGGGGAAAACCAGTCAATTAAACCAGCCTACCCCAATCTATAGTGCGATAGATGGTCGATGCTTACGCAGTGCTTAATTAACCATGATCACTAAGCCATTATTCGCAAAATGGCTTTTTAGTTGTTTATTACTGTATCTTCCGCATGCCTTAGCTATTGATCAGCTTAACTTTAAGGCTAATAACATAAGTACCCACAACTGGCATTTATTGAGTGCCGAGCTACAGCTATCTAACATAAATACACCCACTACTCTCCTTGCGCTAAAAGCTAAAAGTTTACGCTTACCGCCACCTTTTAATAAATTAAACCTTATTAATATTCATTGCTCACGATTTATTTGGCAAAACGATTATTTAGCTTGCCAGCAAGGTAATGCTTCATTAAAAACCAAACTGTTTTCTAAGCAAATTTTCAACTTTACCTTCTCCGTTAAAAATAAACGTGCAAACTTAGCACTCCATAATCTCAACTTATTTGGCGGAAAAATCAGCCTCAGTGCAACAGAAAAAGCGACTTACTGGCAGGCTGATATTAATGCAAAAAACATTGACCTAACCCAATTAAAACACTTTTTAAAAGGCCATAAACTAGAAAGCATCAGTGGTCATGCTGATTTAGAACTTAAGCTTCAAGGCGATATGTCACGCATTGAAACAATCATTCTTTCTTCTTTGATAAAACAGCTTTCGTTACAAGATACACAAGGCAGTCTTGCCAGTGAGGATATTCAACTACAAAGCTATTTAGTGCTAAAAAAACAGCAGTATCAATGGCACTGGGAAACTGAACAAACACTACAGTCTGGCGCTATTTATATAGATCCTGTTTATTTAGAAATCAACCCGCAACAAGCGATGACACTCTCAGCATCCGGTAATTTACAGTCTGATCAACACAAAATAAATATTCAATCGGCGACCTTAACTCATCCTAAAACAGCGATTATTCAAGCAAAAGCAAGGCTGAATTATGAAAAATCACTGCAACTTGATAACGCCACTATCAACACCCAATTACTTAACTTAGAGACAATATCATCGACTTATACTGCTCCCTTTATAACGGGCGGCCCTTTAGATGGATTTAAGCTAGCAGGGAAATTATCCAGCCAATTAAGCCTTACTAATAATACCCTTCACAGCTTGGATGCTAATTTAGATTCCGTGACTATTGATGATGATAAACAGCGGTTTCACGCAAATCAATTACAAGGAAAAATACATTGGAACCCTTTATTTAAAAACGCCCAGCCCTCCTCTATCAACTGGAAGTCCCTTAAAGTAAAAGCCGTGCCTTTTGATGCGGGTCAGCTTAATTTTCAACTGTATAACAAGCATTTTACTTTGTTAGGATCGCCTAATTTAAACTTACTCAATGGCTCTATTGCGATTGATGAATTTGAATTTAATCACACGATAAGTAAAGGCAAAGAAGTTAAGTTACGTGCGCATATTAATCAACTGTCATTAACAGAGCTATCTATTGCTATGGGATGGGAAAACACCTTAAGCGGCACAATCACGGGGTATATTCCCTCAGTCAACTACCGTAATGATACGCTCTCCTTAGACGGGAGTTTAAATATGCAATTATTTGATGGCGAAATTAGCATTACAAAACTGTCTTCATCAGGACTGTTTACTGATTTTTCTCGCTTTCATATCAATTTAGATTTTTCCAACCTTGATCTCAATGAGGTGACGAAAAAATTCAAGGTAGGTAATATTCAGGGGCGATTATCAGGTTTTGCACACGATGTTTATTTAGAAAATTGGCAGGCCGTCAGTTTTTTTGCCTGGCTCGGCACGCCAGAAAATGATGATTCCAAACATCTTATCAGCCATAAAGCCGTACGCAATATTGCGAGTTTAGGAGGTCGTAGCGCCAGTGATGCTATTTCACGTGGCGTTTTAAGCTGGTTTGATGACTTTGGCTATAAAAAATTAGGTATCGGCTGTTATTTACATGAGGGTGTGTGCCAAATGATGGGCGCCTCTGCCGCTAAAAAAGGCTATTATTTAGTTAAAGGCAGTGGCATTCCCAGAATTGATATCATAGGATTTAATACCCGAGTGGATTGGAATACATTAGTCGATAGACTTGGTAGAATCACTTCATCTGATGAAATTATTATTGCACCACTCCCTTAAGGAAGCCATTATGAAAAAAGTATCCGTTATTAGCGCACTCTTTTTAACTGCTTGCGTCACTATTAATATCTATTTCCCAGCCGCTGCCACTGAAAAAGTAGCCGATGAAATCATTCAAGGCATTCAGCAACAAGAAGATACGCCACAAAGTAATAATAAGCTGCCTGCGCTACTGCCCCAATGGCAAGCCCATTTACTCCAAGTAGCTGATAACACACTATCGCTATTTATTTCATCCGCCCATGCTGAAGCCAATTTATCGCTTAACAATGCTGAAATTAGGCAAGTAAGAGCACGCATGACAGCACGGTTTCCTAGCTTAGCGCCTTATTATAAATCTGGATTCATTGGCATTAACAGTTCTGGACTATTAAGTAGCCGTGGACAAGTCCCGCTAAAAGTTCGTAATAATGTCAATAAAGCGATTAGAGCTGAAAATGCTGATCGAGAAAATCTATATCAAGCAATTGCTAATGCGAATGGTCACCCGGAATGGGCAGCACAAATTAAAGCAACCTTCTCACGTAGCTGGGTTAAGCATGCACAAGCGGGATGGTGGTATCAAGATGGTGGGACTTGGAAGCAAAAGTAATATACCCAAATTACTTGAAAATACAATGATTCAAATTCTCGTCACTCCCGCATGCTTTTAGCGGGAGTCTAGTGTTTTAAGTAGATCCCCGCTAAAAGCATGCGGGGATGACGGTTGAAAAAAACTGCATCTTCAAGTGTGATGGGTATATCACCCCCTATAATAGGATTTTCTTATGGAAGAATATAATCAAATCATTCAACTCATCGCTTTAAGCATGGGTGTGGCTTGGGCTAGCGGTATAAACCTGTATGCGGCAATACTAACCCTAGGTATTGCGGGTGCGACCGGTAATATTGAATTACCACCAGGCTTACAAGTTTTGAGCGATCCTATGGTTATTGGTGCAGCGGGCTTAATGTATGGCGTTGAATTTTTTGCCGATAAGATACCGGGGGTTGATACTGGCTGGGATATGATCCATACCTTTGTTAGAGTGCCTGCTGGCGTACTCTTAGCCGCAGGTTCTGTTGGTGATTTATCCAGCGCAGCCGGTATTACGGCAGGTATCTTAGGTGGAGGAATGGCTTTAACCACTCATTCCGCTAAAGCAGGGACTCGCGCCCTAATTAACACATCCCCCGAGCCTTTTAGTAACTGGACTGCATCTATTTTGGAAGATATTGCTGTGTTTAGTGGCTTATGGATGGCACTGAACCAACCCTTACTTTTTATTATCTTGTTAATTGTTTTTATTCTATTGATGGTCTGGTTATTACCCAAACTATGGCGTGGTATAAAAACAGTGTTTACCGCACTAAAGCGTTTTTTCACAAAATTTTATGCTTAAAAACTCTCACAAAATCATAAGAGGTTCAGTTCATGCAACAAAACAATAAAGTTAGCGCATTTATCTTAGGATTTTTCTTATTTTTAGGGCTATCCGTATTAGGGGCTTTGCTTGCCAATGCAGCGATTGAGTATAAGCAACTTGAACGCAGTATTACCGTCAAAGGCTTATCTGAGCACGAATATACCGCTGACATCGTGATATGGCCAATTCAATTTACTGTCGCTGATAATAATTTAGAAGCATTATATGAGTCTCTTGATAGCGGTAGCTCTAAAATTAAATTATTTCTCAAAAAGAATAATATTAAAGCAGAAGATATTAGCAGTTCATCACCTGCAATCACTGATAAATCGGCTCAACAATATTCAAGCAATACTAAAGCTAAATTTCGCTACGCCGCCATTCAAACAGTCACCGTTTATTCTAACGAGATTGAGAGTGTCCGCCTAGTGATGAGTCAACTATCCGAACTGGGTAAACAAGGCATTGTATTCCCTCGCTCTGATTACAATTCTAAAACTGAATATCTTTTCACTCGACTTAATCAAGTAAAGCCAGAAATGATCGAAGAGGCGACTAAAAAAGCACGAGAAGTGGCACAAAAATTTGCCGCAGATTCACAAAGTATATTAGGAAAAATCAAACGCGCCAAACAAGGGCAATTTAGTATTTCAGCACGCGATAAAAATAACCCACATATCAAAAAAGTGCGTGTTGTTTCAACTGTCGAATATTATTTATCTGATTAATTCAGAACCGTGATTAATGAAGCATTAGAAAATTTTATCAAAAAATCCTTTTTCATTTTCTAATGCTTCTAACTGCTGCTTTGCAACGGTGGCTATTTCAGAATTAGGTTCTCTATCAATAATACTTTGCAGTGTTGTCAGACTGTTTTTATCTAATAAACCAATTGCATGCTTTCTGACCGAATCATAATGTGCATTGAGTGCAGCAAGTTCAGTTAAATAAACATTGGTTGCGTTTAATTGCTTTAGCATCAATTTTTCTGGATCACTGGTCAAAAAATCACGCAATAAATCACCGTACTGCTCTTGAGCGCGGGCAACATCTACACGACTAATTTTGACAGCTTCTGTAGGATCATCACAACAGCCCATAACCTTCCCCTTTATTTGATAAAAATAAGCTCTAAGCTTAATCTAAGGTTAAGATAATTTTCCCTTTATGTAAACTTGATTCCATCAGCTCATGTGCCTGAGCTACATTTTCTAAACTGAATACCGTATCAATCACAGGAATTAACTCCCCTTCAGCTAATAATGGCCATACTGTTTGTTGTAATTGCTTAGCAATTTTTCTTTTAAACACAACATCTCGATCTCTTAAGGTTGAGCCTGTTATTGTTAAGCGCTTAAACATAATTGGTAAAAGATTAACCTCGGATTGATAGCCTTTTTGAATCGCAATTTGTACTAACCTGGCATCATAAGCCATACATTTTATATTACGTGAAAAGTAATCGCCGCCAACCATATCGAGAATAACATCAACGCCTTGATTGTCCGTTAGCTGCTTAATTTCAGACACAAAATCTTGCTGCTGGTAATTAATCGCAGCATCCGCACCTAACTGTAAACAAAAATCACATTTTTCCTGACTCCCTGCAGTAATGAATACTTTTATAGCAAATGCTTTTGCCATTTGTATCGCAATAGTTCCTATTCCACTGCTACCGCCATGCACCAGCAGAGAATCTCCACCCTTAATCTGAGCAAGGTCAAAGAGGTTACTCCATACGGTAAAAAAAGCTTCCGGTATTCCTGCCGCTTGAATAAAGCTGATTTCTTTAGGGATAGGCAAACATAAGTCAGCATCAGCCACACAATATTCCGCATAGCCTCCTCCCGTTAATAAAGCACACACTCTATCACCAATTTTTACTGAATCGACGTCAGCACCGACTACTTCCACTATGCCCGCGACTTCGAGCCCTAAAATATCTGATGCACCTGCTGGCGGCGGATAAAGCCCCTTCCTTTGCATGATATCGGCACGATTTACTCCTGCTGCCATCACTTTAATTAAAACCTCCGTTACTGAAGGATCCGGCAAACAACAAGTACCTAATTGTAAGGATGTACCCATGACTTCAATAACTTTCATCTCAATAAACCCTTCAAGGCTTAATCATCTACATTATTTTTTATAGACGATGCCAAAACAATTAACGCCCATCCCCGAAACCCTATATCAATACTTAAAGATAACGCTAAAAACCAAGGCGCTGAGGTAGGCCAGTCCAACCAAATAAGTAGTGCCAAGATAATAGAAATAACCCCGGTAATGCGGTTAGATAGTGGGTTAGGTATTTTAGCCACCGTTAATACAACATTGCGGTAAATTCCTTGAGACAATAAATAACCGACAATTAATAGGTGCAGATCTTCTGGTTGCCCATTTATACCTAATAGCACAAGAAATCCTACAACAACATCTAATATGCCACCTTGCATATTGACTAAAAATCCTTGCGCACTAAAGGTAGAAAATGCATCTATGCACCGAAGAGCACCGACTAAAATCACACATAAGGCAACCACAGGAACCCATGAAAAGTTAGCACTTAATATGTAAACTTCAGGGGATGTGATGCATAAAAATGCGATAACTATCCCAAATAAAATCATCCCAGCGCCTCGAATAGTGTACCAACGGGGTCTTGATGAAAATTGCATTAATTCAATTGTTTTATTTTGTTTCATAGTAAATATAAAGTCATCTGCAAGTCATAATAATGTAATGATTTTAAACACTTCTGTAAAAAATTGGCAAAAAAATAGGGTATGCTGAAAAAATCAGCACCCCCTAATAAAACGCTCAGCTTTGCTTATAGCAAATAAGTTTCCATTGAAGCGTTAATTAGAAGCCTAAAACAAATGAAAAATTATACTTAAATTCATTAGAGTCTGTTTCAGTCGTATCATATTCATCTCGTATTCCTAGCTTAACAGCTAAACCTTCGTACCAATCAATATCATGCACCCAAGCTAGGTTAGCTAAATTTCTAAACTCTCCGCCATTGGTAAGACTTGGGTAAATATAGTTAGAAATCATAAAACGCTGCTTTGGCGTAATATGCCAGGTTGCCTCTGCACCTAGCATCATTTCAAGGTTCTGATTATGTTCCTGACCTATCGTCGCCCCAGCGCTATCTTTAATATCCTTATCAAACTCAAATACGCCGGTTAAACCTGCTCTTGCTGCAATCTCTAAAGTATCTGTTTTAATAAATTGATACCCGGGACCGGCTGATATTTGTAAGCGAGAATTCCAATCTTTAAATTTATCCATATCAAACGTGCTTGAAGCATATGCAAACCAAGGATTACCATTGAAAAACCAATCTTTAACTAAAATAGCATTTACTTTATTTTCATTCTCTATTTTGTCTTCTGAAGCAAAATAATAAAATGATTTAAAATCCCAGCGATGTTCTGCATCTTCATATCCCGCATCAAATCCCATGCGCATCGTTGCATTTTCAGAGCTTCCTGTTGATCCATTTAAACCTAAGGAAACTGCAGAATTCCAATCTTTAAAGTACCCTGTTCCCATAAAGCCGTCATTTAACTTTTCACCCTTCGCTAATTTAAGCTTATCTTGTGCAAACTGAAGGTTTTCTTCAGCCTGAATGATTTTATCTTCAGCTAAATCTAGGTTATTTTCTTCAAGTTTAATCGTTGCGCTTTCAGAACCTTTTTCTGCAAGTACTAATCGCTGCTGGGCAGATTTTTCATCCTGCTTAGCTTGCTTTACCCCAGCCTCAGCTTGAGCCAGTTGTTCATTTGCAGAGCCAACACTTTTAGCTACAGTTAAATTCTTTTCTGCTGCTAAAACAAGCTCCTTAGCCGATGCTAATTTTTTTTCAGCATTGGCAATCTCTGCAACTGCGACTACCCCTTCCTGTTTTGCTACCTCTAAATCCAAACCGCTCGCAACTGCAGTGGCTTGCTTAACTTCATTCATTTTTAGTTTAGCGGCCTCAAGGTCACCTACTGCCACTGTTTGATTCTTTTTAGCCTCATATAGAGCTAAAGCAGCAACTCCCTCCTCACCTTTCTTTACACTAACAACATCAAGCAAGTTTAGTGTATCTAAATTACTAATAGCTGCTTTTTCTGTTGTTTGCTTACCTAAGATACTGTGGGTATAAGTTAACGTTGTTTCGGTTTGCTGAATTAGTTCTACATTCAGTGTATCGCCATTAGTGAACTGTATTAATTCTGCATTCGAGGAGAATGATGCAGCTAACAATACTGATAAAAGTAGTGATTGTTTTTTATTCATGAGTATCTTAAATTTTACGATTAAATATAGTGATTGAAATTGGATATGAAGCTTATACTTTGTTGATCTAAAATATAAATATAGAGTGCGGTTGCACTCTATATGCTTAACTATTTCTTAGCCTAGTTAATATTATCTATACAAAGCCCTAACAAAAAAGTTAAGGCTTATTATGATTTACTGCTTAACAGAAACAGCCGTGTTGACTCGAATTCCATCAATAATTGCCGCGTAATCAGCTTTACCTAAAGCATTGCTAATATTCATTGTTGCAAGTTTTTCTTTCTCTGCTTCACCTGAAACACTGCCTGCAGTCACAGATAATAATTTAACAATTGTTTGTTCACCTTCTGCAGAGGCGACAACAATAATAGTTGAATCAGCTGCTGAATTTGGTTTTGCCGCTTTAAATACCGCCTGGTTTACTTGCCAAGCTAAATCACTATTATTACGTGCTAAATTATTCAAAGTTTTTACTTTTAATTTCTGCCCTTTAACTGCAGCATTAAAAGCAACGCCATTCAATAATTGCTGTTTAATAGTTTCCGCAGTTTTCTGTGCATTATCTTTTGCTTTTTGTGCTTGAATCGCAACAACAATGCCAGCTTTCACTTGATCTAATGATTTAGTTTCTGCAGGTTGATGCTCTAATACTCTAACAATCACTAAACTATCGTCACTTAACTCAACAGGCTCACCGTTATTACCTTGTAAAACAGACTCTGAGAACGCCATATTTCTCACTTTAATATCTGCCGCAATCCCAGTCCCCGCATTACGTGTAAAAAGTGTTGATTTTTGTACTTTTAAATCTAAGGTTTCAGCAACCACTTGCAAGTTATCCGAATTTTCAAAACTCAATTCAGTTAACGATTCGCCTAATTCATAAAAAGTAATTTCAGCTTCTGCTCTTTGTACTGCTTTTTTCACATCATCAGCAACAGTAGCCAATTCTTTAGTCACTGCAGGCACTAACTCAGTCACTGTAATTAAATGATATCCGAAGGCAGATTCAACAGGTTCAGAAACTTGACCTAATTCCAAACTTGCCGCTACTTTTTCAAAGCCAGGCTCCATAACACCCACTTCAAACAAACCTAAATCTCCACCTACTTTAGCGGTTAACTTATCATCTGATAATGCTTTAGCTATTGCAGGAAACTTTTCTTTCACCAAACGTAGTTTTGCTTCTTTTGCTTTTTCTAACGCTTGCTCTAAAGTTGTATCTTTTGTTTTAGCAAATAAAATATGACTGATTTTTCTACGTTCTTTCTCAGAATAAAGTACTTTATTCTCTTCATAATAGCTTTTAATTTGTGCATCAGAAGGCGTGATTGCTGTCATTAATTCAGCAAGCGACAACTTTATATATTCAACTGAGGCTTTTTCTTCTGTTAGATAATCATTGCTATGTGCTAAATAATATTCATTAAGTTCAGCCTCACTGGGTACCGCTTTAACTGCATTCAACTTAACTGTTGCATACTCAATACTACGTGTTTGGTTTTGAATTTTAAAGAATTGCTCAATCTCTTGCTTAGAAACAAAGCTACTTTCTGTAATTCCTTTTTGAAATTGTTCCATTAACAACGCTTTGCGCACTCGGTTAACAAATTGAGCAGGGCTCATTCCTTGTCTACCTAAAACAGATTCATATTGTTTTTTATTAAACTGCCCTTCCTTTTGAAAATATTGCAATGCAGCAATAAATTCACGTACCGTCGCATCCGTTACATTTAATTTTTCTGCCATTACATGCTGTAGTAACAACTCATCACTAATCAGTTTTTCGATCGCTTGCTGCTTTAATATCGCCTCAGGTACTTGCATTTCTGCATATTGCTGCTTGAACTGCTCATAAGCTTGCTGAACATCATATTGAGAAAATTCAGTCTCACCTACGACAACTACACCGCTTTCTTTTACATTATCTGTGTAATTATTTAAGCCCATCAGCGCAAAAGGAACACAAATGAGAATTAATATTCCCCAAGCAAACGTACCCTTTGTTTTTTCTCTTATTTTTGTCAGCATTTAACTAGCCTTAACTAATTGATTGATTAATATTAAATAAACGGCAGCATTAAGCTACGTAACTATATGGCGATTTAGTATTTTACTGCATTTCTTGCTAAAGATACTTTATTTTAAGCAAAAAAAAGCCCCGAACACTGTTCGAGGCTTCTAATTTGGCGGAGCGGACGGGATTCGAACCCGCGACCTCCGGCGTGACAGGCCAGCATTCTAACCAACTGAACTACCGCTCCATTGTCTTGTGGTGGGTGATGAGGGGATCGAACCCCCGACCCTCGCCTTGTAAGGGCGATGCTCTCCCAGCTGAGCTAATCACCCCACTAAAGATATTCAATTATATCGAAGATAAAATAGAAGTCAACATAATATTTTTATTTAGGCCGTACTTCAAGTGCAGACTACACACTCTATTTATTTTAAGCAAAAAAAAGCCTCGAACACTGTTCGAGGCTTTTTAATTTGGCGGAGCGGACGGGATTCGAACCCGCGACCTCCGGCGTGACAGGCCAGCATTCTAACCAACTGAACTACCGCTCCATTGTCTTGTGGTGGGTGATGAGGGGATCGAACCCCCGACCCTCGCCTTGTAAGGGCGATGCTCTCCCAGCTGAGCTAATCACCCCACTAAAGAAAAACCATTATAATACTTTTTAAGATTATTGCAATCTTTAAAAAATATTATTTAAGCATTAACGCTATCTTTTAAGCTTTTACCGGCTTTAAAAGAAGGAACCTTAGCTGCTTTAATTGTAATCTCAGCACCTGTTTGAGGGTTACGACCTTTACGCTCAGCTCTTTCTTTAACTGTAAAAGTACCAAAACCAACTAATGCAACAGAATCTTGGTTTTTTAATGCCTCTGTAACAGAAGACATAAATGCATCCAATGCACGACCAGCGTCCGCTTTAGTTAATTCTGATGCGTCTGCCATTGCATCGATAAGTTCTGATTTATTCATTTACTCTGCTCCTAAGGAAATTTATACAATCTATATTACATTGCTTGGCTCAAAATACAATAACCATCAAACCAAGTCACTTTATATCAACTACACACAAGCACTGTCAAGCTATACACGTCTATTTTATGAAAATTTAATGCGCGATCACAGTTTTACTTGCCTTATCTCGGCTCCCCACATCAACCCCCGATTCATTCAAGGCTAACGGCTTAGGTTGGTGTTGTAGTGCAAATTCCAGAACCTGATCAATCCATCTCACCGCTTTTATTTCCATATTATTCTTAATGTTTTCAGGGATATCAGCCAAATCTTTTTCATTTTCTTGAGGAATTAAAACCAGCTTTATCCCGCCACGATGCGCGGCTAACAACTTCTCCTTTAAGCCCCCAATAGGCAGCACTTCTCCACGCAGTGTAATCTCTCCCGTCATTGCAACATCTGCCCTAACAGGGATTCCAGTTAATACTGAAATAATTGCCGTACACATCCCTGCCCCCGCACTCGGACCATCTTTAGGAGTCGCCCCTTCAGGCACATGAATATGTAAATCCTGCTTCTGAAACACTTCATCTTTAATTCCCAAAGCCGCTGCTCTAGAGCGCACAACAGTCACCGCTGCTTCAATGGATTCTTTCATCACATCACCCAGCTTACCTGTTGACGTCTGCTTACCCTTACCGGGCATAGCAACCGCTTCAATCGTAAGTAACTCACCACCCACCTCAGTCCACGCTAAGCCAGTTACTTGCCCTACCTGGTTATTCTCTTCAGCTAAACCATAGCTAAAGCGCCTGACACCAAGGTAATCGCTTAAATTATCCGACCCAACATTAACTGTACCTTGCTTTTCTTTTAATAAAAGCTCTTTAACTACTTTTCTGCAAATTTTAGATATTTCTCTTTCTAAGTTTCTAACGCCCGCTTCACGCGTGTAATAGCGAACTATATCGCGTATGACGTCTTTACTAATACTGACTTCATTTTCCAATAAGCCATTATTTTTTAATTGCTTAGGTAATAAATAACGCATCGCAATATTTATTTTTTCATCCTCAGTGTAGCCTGCCAATCGAATAACTTCCATTCTATCCAATAGTGGCCCAGGAATATTCATGGTATTGGCAGTTGCCACAAACATAACATCTGACAAATCAAAATCGACTTCTAAATAATGATCAGAAAATGCTTTATTTTGCTCGGGATCTAAAACCTCTAATAATGCCGACGCGGGATCGCCACGAAAATCACCCGACATCTTATCAATCTCATCCAATAAAAACATAGGATTACGAACTTTTATTTTAGATAAGTTTTGAATAATCTTACCCGGCATAGCACCGATATAAGTACGCCTATGCCCGCGAATTTCCGCCTCATCACGCACACCACCCAAAGCCATACGAATATATTTTCTATTGGTTGCACGCGCAATAGATTGCCCTAAAGAGGTTTTACCCACACCTGGAGGGCCCACTAAACACAAAATAGGCCCATTTAAGGACTTAACTCTTTGCTGTACCGCTAAATATTCAAGAATTCGTTCTTTAACCTTTTCCAGTCCGTAGTGATCTGCGTCTAAAATTTCTTCAGCTAATTTTAGGTCATGGCGCACTTTAGTTTTTTTCTTCCACGGCGCATTAAGCATCCAATCGATATAATTACGGATGACAGAGGCTTCTGCTGACATAGGCGACATCATTTTAAGCTTATTGAGCTCTACATCCGCCTTTTCCTTAGCCTCTTTACTCATCCCTGCTTTTGCAATTTTCTGCTCTAACTCCTCCGTCTCACTGAGCACCTCATCCATATCACCCAGTTCTTTTTGAATAGCTTTCATTTGCTCATTCAAATAATATTCTCTTTGATTCTTATCCATCTGCTTTTTAACGCGCACTCGGATATCTTTTTCCAAAGTAAATAAGTCCGCCTCACTCTCCATGAACAGCATAAGCCTTTCTAAGCGTAGCGCAACATCCGTCATTTCCAGTAATGTTTGCTTATCCAGCACTTTTAAACTCATATGAGCTGCCATCGTATCCGCAAGACGACTAGGCTCATCAATCCCTGAAAGTGCATTCAATACTTCAGGAGGAATTTTATTATTCAGCTTTATATACTTTGAGAAAGACTCTAGCGCTGCTCGCACCAGAACATCCAAACGCTTTTCATCAGATTCAGCTAAAGCATCTTCCTCAATCAGCGTAATATCCGCCACGATAAACTCAGCCCGTTCAAAATATTGATTAACCTGAACTCGCTGCTCCCCTTCAACCAAAACCTTTACTGTTCCATCAGGTAGTTTTAACAATTGTAAAATATTTGCTAACGTAGCGACTTGATGCAACTCATCAAAAATAGGATCATCTACATCCGCTTCTTTTTGCGTGACTAATAACACTTGTTTATTAGCTAGCATTGCACTATCTAGCGCTTCAATTGACTTTGTTCTGCCAACAAATAGAGGAATAACCATATGTGGATATACAACAACATCTCTCAGAGGCAATACAGGGATTAAATTATCACTCTCTACGCTTTCAACTATTTCTTGATCTTCCATCGACAAAACCTTCGCTTAATTCAAAATTTATTCTTTAAATAATATAAGGGTGATTAACCGCATAACAAGCTAATTCACAAAAAAAAAGCGCAAACCTCATTGAGGCCTGCGCTTTTTAATCTAATTTAAGACTTTTTTATGATGCTTCTTTCTTTTCTTCATCATAAATAAAGTAAGGGTCATTTTCACCATTAATAACCGTTTTATCTATCACAACTTTGCGCACATCATCTGTTGATGGGATTTCATACATCGCATCCAACAGCACATTTTCCACAATAGTTCTTAATCCTCTTGCGCCGGTTTTACGTTGCATAGATTTTTGCGCAATCGCAGATAATGAATCATCACTAAACTCTAGCTCTGTGCCTTCCATTTCAAACAATCTTTGATATTGTTTAGTCAATGCATTTTTAGGCTCAGTTAACACTTTAATTAAAGCACTTTCATCAAGCTCTTCCAGTGTAGCAACAACAGGTAATCGCCCAACAAACTCGGGAATCAAACCATATTTCACCAAATCTTCGGCCTCGACTTCAGCAAACAGTTCACCGATATTTTTCTCATCTGCTTTCATCTTAACCTGTGCAGAAAAACCAATACCGCCTTTATCTGAACGCTGCTCAACCACCTTATCTAAGCCGGCAAATGCACCACCCACTATAAATAAAATATTAGCCGTATTAACTTGAATAAACTCTTGCTGAGGGTTTTTGCGTCCACCTTGCGGAGATACCGAAGCAATAGTCCCTTCAATTAATTTTAATAGCGCTTGCTGAACACCTTCGCCTGAAACATCTCGGGTAATCGAAGGATTCTCAGATTTACGTGTAATTTTATCGATTTCATCAATATAGACAATCGCTGATTCAGCCTTAGCCACATCAAAATCACAAGTCTGCAGAATGCGTTGAATAATGTTCTCAACATCTTCACCTACATAACCTGCCTCAGTCAACGTTGTTGCATCCGCAATAGCAAAAGGCACATCCAATGCTTTTGCTAATGTTTCTGCCAATAAAGTTTTACCTGACCCAGTTGGACCAATCAGTAAGATATTACTTTTACCTAGCTCAACATCACTGCTTTTATCGGTATGGCTACGCAATCTTTTATAATGATTATAAACAGCAACCGACAGAATACGTTTTGCTTTGTCTTGCCCGATGACATATTCATCCAAAGCTTGTTTAATTTCCTTAGGCTTAGGTAATTTTTTCTCTAAATCAGCACCGCCCTCTTCAGCAGCATCTTTTGCTAATTCTTCTTCGATAATGTCATTACAAAGATCGACACACTCATTACACATATAAACAGAGGGGCCAGCAACCAGCTTTCTAACTTCACTTTGGCTTTTGCCACAAAATGAACAATATAAAACTACATCACTATCACTATCTTTACTCATTACCTACCCTACTTTAGATATATTACTGTATTTTTTAAGATGCAGTTCGATTGGATAACACTTTATCAACCAACCCATATTCAACTGACTCATCGGCACTTAAAAAGTTATCTCTATCTGTATCAGCCTGAATTTTTTCCATTGGCTGACCAGTATGATGCGATAACACTCTATTTAATTTTTCACGAATGGTTAAAATTTCGCGTGCATGAATATCAAAATCAGAAGCTTGACCTTGAAATCCACCTAAAGGCTGATGGATCATAACGCGTGAATTTGGCAAACAAAAACGCTTCCCTGCCGCGCCACCCGTTAATAATAAAGAACCCATGCTAGCCGCTTGACCAATGCACATGGTGCTTACGTCAGGCTTAATAAACTGCATCGTATCATAAATTGCCATACCCGCTGTAACTGAGCCACCAGGCGAATTAATATACAAATGGATATCTTTATCCGGATCTTCTGATTCTAAAAACAATAACTGAGCCACAACCAAATTAGCCATGTAATCTTCTACTTGCCCAACTAAAAAGATAACTCTTTCTTTTAATAGTCTTGAGTAAATATCATACGAACGATCACCACGTGATGTTTGCTCAACAACCATAGGTACCAATCCGCCCGCAGCTTCAGGTGACAGCGTACTTCCTATTCCGTTATGACTCTGTATCATTTTTAATTCCTAGGTCTTATGCAGAAGGTTCCATTACTGAACTGAATGATAGAGTTTCTTCAGCGACTGTTGCTTTAGTTAAAACCCAATCAACAGCAGCATCTTCCAATACCATTTGTTCTACTTCAGCCAAACGCTTCTCATCACCATAGTACCAGCTCACAACTTCTTCTGGTTTTTCATAGCTCTCAGCCAAACCATCAATCACTTCTTTCACTGCTGATGATTCTGCTTTAATTTCATTTTTTTGAATCACTTCCGCTAAAATCAAACCTAAACCAACACGACGCTTCGCTTGTTCTTCAAAGTTTGCAGCCGCAGGTTTAACATCATTGATGTCTAAATTTTGTTTTTTAGCATTTTCGATATAAGGCTTCATCAAAGCTTCGACTTCTTGATCAACCATTGTAGTAGGTAATGCAACCTCTACATTTGCATAAAGCGCGTCCATCACAGAATTTTTCAATCTATTTTTTAGAGCCACTGCTAATTCACGCTGCATATTTTTTTCTATATCAGCACGAAACTCTGCTTCATCTCCACTTTCCATACCATATGCTTTAATGAACTCAACATCCACTTCTGGCAAACTAGCAGACTCAACCTTAAGCACTTCCACTTCAAAAGTAGCCGGCTTACCGGACAACTCTTTATTGGTATATTCTTCAGGAAAAGTTACTTCTAGTGTTTTAGTTGCTCCGACTGAAAGACCAATCAATTGCTCTTCAAATCCAGGTATCATACGTTTTGAACCAATTTCAACTAAGAAATCTTCAACTGTACCATCGGTAAAATTTTCACCATCACAGACACCAGAAAATTTAATCGTAACTTGATCGCCGTCCGCTGAGTCAGATTCTGAAGCACTCCACTCTTTTCTTTGCTCTCTTAATTTCAAGATCATTGCATCGATATCAGCAGCATCAACAGTAGTCACTGCTTTGCTAACTTCAATATTATCAACACTATCTAAAGTAAGCTCAGGATAAACTTCAAATGTCGCAACAAACTCAAAGCCCTCGTCAGACTGTACAGGTTCGATCTGTGGATATCCAGCAGGTCTTAAATCATTATCTTGTAATGCTTTAAAGTAATTAGTTTGAATCATGTCACCCGTAACTTCTTCTCTAGCACGGCCACCATACATTTTTTTGACTACTTTCTGAGGAACTTTCCCAGCACGAAAACCATCAATCTTAACATCGCGTGCTATTGTTTTTAGACGCTCTTCGACTTTAACCTGAACAGCATCTTCAGGAATCTTAATTGTCATTTTTCTGCTTAATTCTGATGTTTTTTCAACAGAGACTTGCATGGATTTACCTCAAAAAAATATTTGTATTTGTATTTGTTATATCCGAGAGTGGATATTTCTTACGAGAATTAACGATGACTACCGTCAATATATATTCGATAATTAAGTGGTGCGAGCGGGGAGACTTGAACTCCCACATCATAAGATACTGGTACCTAAAACCAGCGCGTCTACCAATTCCGCCACGCTCGCTACTTAATTTGAATCGTCATTATAAGCATTTAATAAAAAAATACAAATGATAAATTACTATTTATTAAAAATAACACCATTCACCCTGCCATCCGTACATGTCACAGATAAAAATCTGCACGCAGTTCAGTATAGACACCTTAATAGGTTATACTTTGTGGTTTTTAATTATTCAAGAGTAGATATATGAGACCTAGCGGCCGCGAACCCAACCAAATGAGAGATGTTAAATTCACTTGCGGATACACAAACCATGCCGAAGGATCAGTAATGGTTGAATTTGGCGAAACGCGTGTTTTATGTACCGCTAGTGTAGAAAATCGTGTTCCGCGCTTTTTAAAAGGCAAAGGCGAAGGTTGGGTTACTGCAGAATACGGAATGCTACCTCGTTCAACTCATTCCAGAATGAGACGTGAAGCGAGCCAGGGCAAGCAAAGCGGCCGCACACAAGAAATCCAGCGCTTAATTGGTCGCTCCTTACGTGCCGCAGTTGATCTTTCAGCCTTAGGCGAACATACTATTACGATAGACTGTGACGTTATTCAAGCAGATGGCGGAACACGTACCGCTTCAATTACAGGCGGCTTTGTTGCGCTTTCTATTGCTATTGAATCCATGCTAAAAAAGAAAAAAATCAAGAAAAACCCGTTACACGGCCAAGTTGCGTCTATTTCTGTCGGCATTTACAACGGCACGCCTGTTTTAGATTTAGACTACCCTGAAGATAGTAGCGCTGAAACCGATATGAATGTGGTTATGAATGACGCCGAAGCATTTATTGAAGTTCAAGGCACAGCTGAGGGTCACGCATTTAGACAAGAAGAGCTCGATGCTATGTTAACACTCGCTAAATCGGGTATAAACGAACTACTTAGCAAACAAAATGCAGCTTTAGCTGAGCACTTATAAAATCAATTGCCGCGAAGATCACTCAGCAGCAGCTTCGCGGCAATCACTAACCTAGAAACAAAGCCTATGTCAGCGATAAATTCCGAAAAAATTGTATTAGCGAGCAATAATCAAGGAAAAATAAAAGAAATTCAAAGTATCTTAAACCAACATACCATCATCACCCAGCAAGAACTAGGCATCCAGGAAATAGAAGAAACAGGTAGCACATTTATAGAAAATGCTATCTTAAAAGCAAGGAATGCGGCACACCATAGCAACCTACCCGCGATAGCTGATGACTCGGGCCTTGTCGTTGATGCGTTACAAGGAGCGCCCGGCATTATTTCTGCGCGTTTTGCTGGCAACCAAGCAACAGACCTAGACAATTTAAAATTAGTTTTACAAAAAATGGAGTCGATTCCAGAGGGACAGCGTCAAGCCCGCTTTATTTGCGCTCTTGTGCTTATGCGTCATGCTAACGACCCTTTCCCTATTATTGCGCAAGCAAGCTGGGAAGGTAGCTTATTAAGTAAATCTCAAGGAACAAATGGCTTCGGTTACGATCCTATTTTCTGGGTTGCAGAAAAAAACTGTAGTTCAGCTGAGTTAAGCCCTTTAGAGAAAAATCAACTTAGCCATCGCGCGCAAGCTTTACGCAACCTAGAGCAACAGCTAATGCAACTTTCAGTCAACAGCTAAGCTGACACAATGCTTACTCGTTTAATACTCTATATCGCCTACAGCATCAAAACATCGGAAAACTATAAGCACTGCAAAACTTTTTTCTATGACCTATTAGAAAATCCAAAAAGCCAGAGCAAACCTTACTTTGATCTATTTATGATCATTTTAGTCATGAGTAGCGTGTCGATTCTTATTCATGAAGTTAAAAATGAAAGCAATCTCTGGTCAATTTACTTTGAAAATGTTGTCGTTAGTATTTTTCTGGGTGAATACCTACTGCGAGGGTGGCTTTATTCCGACATACATCGCATCATTATTCAACATCATGAAGATACTGAATATCTTGGACACCGCTTTCGCATAAGAACGATTGCTTACCAAATTTTAAAAAGCAAATTAAGCTATATTTTTTCCCCAAGCGCTATCATCGATTTACTCGCTATTCTGCCAAGCTATCGCCCACTGCGTATATTGCGTATCTTTCTGATCTTCCGCTTATTCAAGCTACTACGCTACTCGCAAAGCATTCAAATGTTTACTGGGATTTTAAAAAGCAAGCAGTTTGAGCTCACTACTCTCGCTATTTTTATGGGCTTTTTAATTTTCATCGCGAGTACAGCCATTTATATTTTTGAGCACTCCTCGGTCGGTGGGCAAATAGACTCCTTAACCGATGCTTTTTATTGGGCAGTAGTCACCATTTCTACCGTAGGTTATGGCGACATAACACCGATTAGCACAGGCGGGCGACTAGTTACCAGCGCACTCATTATTTCTGGTTTAGGTGTCCTTGCTTTCTTTACCTCGATTATTGTTGCTGCATTTAGCGAAAAAATGAGTGAATTCCAATTAGACAGAGTGAAAGCAACCATTGAAAAAAGCCAAAACACCATTATTCTTTGTGGTTTTGGTCGTGTTGGACAAGAAATAGCCCAACAGCTCTTTGAAAATAAAAAAAACTTTATTGTTATAGACTCAAACAAAGAAAATACCGACCTAGCCAGCCAAAAAGGCTATATCGCTTTAAATGATGATGCCAGTAAAAATAGCGCCCTATTACATGCGGGCATTAATCATGGAGCAAATACCATCTTATGCGTAACGGGGGATGACGTCACCAATGTCTACATTACGCTGACTAGCCGCCACTTAAATTCGAATATTAATATCATCTCACGCGCAAACCGTGATGATAATATTAATAAACTCTATCAAGCCGGTGCAAACCATATTGTTCAGCCTTTTTCTATTGCCGGCTTGCTGGCATCCGAGCATATAGGCCAACCCGTTGCCTTTGATGCAATCCAAGGCATTCTGCACAATCAAAAAGATATACAAATTGATGCTCTAACTATCCTTGAAAAAAGTTTTTTAGTCGGTCAGTCCGTTGAACAAATCAACCTCACCCAATACAAAGCAAGCTTATTAGGCGTTATCAGCAACAACCCTATCCATATAAAACGCAGAAATCGCTATAAACTACATAACCAACATTTTTACTTTAACCCAGAAGCAAGCTTCCTGCTTTCTTCTGGTGACATACTTATCCTACTGGGTCGAAAATTAAGCATCGAATACTTACAAGGTCTTATTGAAAAAAGCCATTTACGTGCTCGCAAGGAAGATTTATGAATACTACCTACACAGCAATCTTTGGTTACAACAGCCTCTCTTATGAACTAATTAATCAACTGATAAAGAAACCAACCAACATTATCATTATTGATTCTGATCCTGATAGAGTCACAAATGCACAAAAAAACAATTTAACTGCTCAGTGCTTAGATTATCGACAAGACGAAGACCTTATCAATCTTGGAATAGGCTCAACTTTAACTACTCTCTTTTGTTTTTTAAAGCATGACTCAGAAAATGTATTCCTAACATTGTCCGCCCGCTCTCTAGATAAAAATCTCAATATTATCTCTTTAGTTAAACAACCCGACTCTGCTGAAAAACTTTTTGCCGCAGGTGCAAATAAAATTATTGATCCCTATGAGATTTGTAGCAATAAAGTTTATCAACTTCTTAGCAAACCACACCTCACTCGGCTTTTAGATAATATTGTTTTTGGCAGGGCCGACCTTAATATGGCGGAAATAACTATTCCGCCCGAGTCTATTTTAGATAAGACCTCCACCAAAAATCTACATATTCATGAAGATTACAATTTATTTTTAATTGGCGTGGTTGATAAAGAATTAGGAGAAAAACTTTATTTCTCTCTAGGCGAACAAGATCACATACTTGATGTCGGCGATATTTTGGTTATACTCGGATCTCAGCGCGATATTAAACACTTTAAACAAGAAATTGGAGTTACTGATTAATGTTTTTTTCGAAACGAACCGAATTTTTCTTAGGCTTTTTAGCCTGTTTTTCTATGCTTGCCGTTGGTGCCTACTTTCAATTTGTAGAAAATATGCAGCCCTGCCCACTTTGCATCTCTCAGCGTATTGCTATTTTAATCACTGGAATTATTTTATTAATCGCTAGTATTCACAACCCTAACAGCACAAAAGGCATTGCTTATTATGCTTTCTCTGGCGCTATCAGCGCATTAATAGGCAGTGGCATTTCAGCGCGTCATGTTTGGCTACAAAACCTACCCCCAGAAGAAGTACCTGAATGCAGCCCTGGACTCAGCTATATATTTGAAAACTTTCCCCTCACTGAAACCTTCAAATTAATGCTGAGTGGAACGGGGGAGTGTGCCGATGTTTTATGGACTTTATTTGGAATAAGCATCCCCGGCTGGACTTTTGTTGCTTTTATAGCGCTTGCCATCTTGAGCCTTTTACAGCTAAAAACAAAATAAACTCACTTTTTCGAATCCCGTATATTTTTTTAGTCCGCAATGATATAAAATCAATACCTTAGCAATTTATGTTCAACACTTATGCCTAATCAATCGTCATCGCCAGCTTTTGAGTTTAAAAGCAGCGTCATAACCGTCCCCGTGCTTAATATCTATACCACAGATATTAATAGCTTTAGTTTACAACTACGCGAAAAAGTTAAGCAAGCTGCAGATTTCTTCAAAAACTCATCCGTTTTAATTGATTTACAAAACGTACAAGATCAAGACCTTAACTTAGCGTTACTGCTTGATGCGATTCATAATGTTGAGATTTTACCTATTGGCATCCGTGGCGGCTCCGAAGCGCAGCAACAATCAGCTAAAAAAATACAACTGCCCATTTTTAATATTCCGCGCGTATCAACTGAAGCCGCTCCCGCTGAAAAATCACCAAAACCTGTGACCCCATCAGCTACCACTAATCAAAGCAGCGAAGAACCTCAAAATAACACGATAAATACCTTGGTCACTCAGCCCATTCGTTCTGGGCAACGTGTTTACGCTAAAGGTGACTTAGTCATTACCTCTCATGTTAGTGCTGGCGCTGAAGTAATGGCAGAAGGTAATATACATATCTACGGGGCTTTAAGAGGCAGAGCCTTAGCAGGTGTATTAGGGGATGAAAACTCACGCATCTTTTGTACCGATTTACAGGCAGAACTCATTTCTATCGCGGGCAACTATCGTATTAGCGAAGATATTGAGGATAGCTATAAAAAAACCCCTGTACAAATCTATTTAGATAAACAAGCATTAATTATAAAAAATACTTAGGAGAAAACCATTGGCTAGAATTATTGTTGTCACTTCAGGAAAAGGCGGCGTTGGTAAAACGACAACTAGCGCAGCAATTGCCATGGGCCTTGCTAAGAAAGGACATAAAACAGCGGTTATTGATTTTGATGTCGGCTTACGTAACCTTGATCTAATTTTAGGCTGTGAGCGCCGTGTGGTTTATGACTTTGTTAATGTTATTAACGAAGAGGCCACACTTAACCAAGCTTTAATTAAAGACAAACGCTGCGATAAGTTATTTGTTTTACCTGCATCGCAGACACGCGACAAGGACGCACTAACGCTTGAAGGTGTCGGAAAAGTTTTAAATGAACTTAAAAAAACCTTTAAATACATAGTATGTGATTCACCAGCAGGTATTGAACGTGGCGCTCATTTAGCGATGTATTTTGCAGATGATGCTTTTGTCGTGACCAACCCTGAAGTTTCATCCGTGCGCGATTCTGATCGCATGCTAGGTATATTAGCAAGTAAATCTCAACGCGCAGAAAAGGCTGAAACACCAATTAAAGAATACTTATTACTGACACGCTATAATCCTGCTCGTGTAAAACTAGGCGAAATGTTAAGCGTTGAAGATGTTCAAGATATCCTGTCACTACACTTATTAGGGGTTATTCCAGAGTCTCAAGCAGTACTTAACGCTTCTAATTCAGGAACACCGGTTATTCTTGACGAGCAGAGCGATGCAGGGCAAGCATACTCAGATATCGTTGACCGCTATTTAGGCGAAGATAAACCACATCGTTTTATCGATGAGGAAAAGAAAGGGCTATTTGGCCGATTATTTAGGAGCTAATCATGAGCTTACTTAATTACTTCAAAAAAACTAAACCCAATACTGCTAAGCTAGCGAAAGAACGCCTGCAGATTTTAGTTGCTCACGAAAAATCAGTACGTAATCAGCCGTCTTACCTACCTGAATTACAAAAAGAACTGCTCGCAGTGATTAAAAAATATGTGCAGGTTAATCAAGAAGATATCGCAATTAACTATGAAAGTGATGATGACCAAGAAACACTAGAATTAAACATCGTTCTTCCTGACAACACATAAGCCTTACTTTGATAAACAAAGAGCCCTTATTCTGGCTCCTTGTTTACTAAATAATTTATTCGACTGTAACCGATTTAGCTAAATTACGCGGTTGATCAACATCCGTACCTTTAATTAAGGCAACGTGATAGCTTAATAACTGCAATGCAATATTAAAGGTAATCGGTGCAGTAATACGCCCTACATTGCTAGTGACTTTCAGCACTTCAAAATCGGCATCAGAACTGACGTCAGAGGCTTCATCTTCAAATACAATCATCTGTCCACCTCGCGCTTTAACTTCTTGAATATTGGATTTTAATTTCTCCAATAAACCATCCTTAGGCGCAATCGCAATCACCGGCATACTTTCATCTATCAAAGCCAGTGGCCCATGCTTTAACTCACCAGCTGGGTAAGCTTCTGCATGAATATAGCTGATTTCTTTTAATTTAAGCGCGCCTTCCATAGCAATAGGGTACATAGATCCACGCCCCAAAAATAAAGCATGTTGCTTATCCGCAAATAATTCCGCCATTTTCTCAATCGTGGATTCATGCTCTAAGGCTTTATTAATTAATTTAGGTAACTTATGTAGCCCTGCAATAATTCTTTTTTCCTGCGCCGTTTCCATGCTTTTTTGTACTTTACCCAGCGCCGTCATTAACAAAGCTAAAACGACTAATTGCGTTGTAAAAGCTTTTGTTGATGCCACGCCAATCTCTGGCCCTGCTTGAGTTAAATACACTAAGTCCGATTCTCTGGTCAAACTAGACTCCGCAACATTACAAATACTTAAAGTAACAATATTTAAAGACTGCTTGAGTTGATTAACTTGCTGCAATGCCGCAAAGGTATCCGCTGTTTCACCTGACTGACTAATCGTCACAAATAAAGTGTTATCTTGAAGCACAGGGTTGCGGTAACGAAACTCACTCGCCACCTCAACTTGACAAGGGAGTCTTAAAATATCTTCAAACCAATATTTAGCCACTAAACCCGCGTGATAACTGGTACCGCAGGCAATAATTTGTACTTGCTTAACCGTCGCGAAAATAGCTTCAGCATTCACTCCAAACGAAGAAACTAAAACACTTTCTTGCGTTATTCTTCCCTCTAAGGTGTTAACCACCGCTTGCGCTTGCTCATAAATTTCTTTATGCATGTAATGCTTATGATTACCAAGCTCAACCGCTGAAGAAGATAAACTGGATTGTTTAATCGCCCGTTCAACTGAATTCCCATCCGCATCAAAAATTGCAATCGTATCACGCGTTATTTTTGCTATATCGCCTTCTTCTAAAAAAATAAACTGCTGTGTTACTGGCAATAATGCCGAGACATCCGAAGCAATAAAGTTTTCGCCAATCCCCACGCCAATCACTAAAGGGCTACCTTTACGCGCGGCAATTAAAGTGTCTGGCTCATCTTTACAAATCACTCCAATCGCATAAGCACCCTCAAACTCTACAGTTGCTTGCTTAACAGCCACATACAAATCTTGTGTATTTTGAAAATGATAATGCACCGCATGTGCAATCACTTCAGTATCTGTTTCCGACTCGAAACGGTAACCTTGTTGCTCTTGGTTACTTTTAAGATGCTGGTAGTTTTCAATAATGCCATTATGCACAATAGTCACTTGATCACTACTCATATGTGGGTGTGCATTATTTTCAGAAGGCACTCCATGCGTAGCCCAGCGTGTGTGTCCTATCGCACAGCCGCCACTCAATCCAGCTTCAGTTTGTGCGATTTTCTCTTGTAGGTTTTTAATTTTCCCTAGCGAACGTACTCTGTGTAATTCTGCTTTACGATTTAATGCCGCAATCCCAGAAGAATCATAGCCACGGTATTCTAAGCGCCTAAGTCCTTCCAGCAAGACGGGAACTAAATTTCTTTCAGCAACACCACCAACAATTCCACACATAGGTTCTTATCCTTTTTAAGGCTAGGAAAATTAATTTTATTTAGTTTTTACTATCCGCAAACGCTCGCTGTAAATCCTTCCACATTGATGCTTTTTCACTTAATTTACGTAATAAATAGGCGGGATGATACAGTACAGTCACAGGTATTCCCTGATATTCATGCGTTGCTTGCCTTAACTCACTCACACTTACTTTAGTGTGCAATAGTTGCTGAGCGGCAATCCGACCCAGCGCAAAAATCCTTTTAGGTTGCAGCATCGCTATTTCACGCTGCAAAAACATATCACAGGCTTGTAACTCAGCTACCTTAGGTTCTTTATCTTCTGCAGGGCGACACTTAACAATATGCGTACTAAAAATAGCACTGCGGCTTAAGCCTACCGCACGCAATATCTCATCAAAGAGTTCCGCTGTTTGATCAGTAAAAGCAGCACCTTGCTGCTCTTCTTGTTCATTCGGCGCATCCGTCAGCCATAAAAATTCAGCTTGCTGATTACCTGTCCCACACACCGGCTGTTGCCGTGTTTGACATAGTTCACATTGCTGACATGCGTTGATATCGGTTTGTAAAGCATCCCAAGTGTCTTGCAAAGGCTCGACCAACTCGCTTGTATTTTCAGCAATCCTAGGAACCCAAACATCAATTCCCATTGCTGATAAATACTGAATACGCGTACTATTATCCATTATGACACCCTCGCCATAATGGATGATTAAGCGGCCTCACCTTAACAAGAATCATAGATGACTAAACTTGCGGATGCTTTTTAATGCCTTTATTTTCTAATTTATTTAGCGCATTAATATAAGCTTTAGCCGATGCGATCACAATATCCGTATCTGCACCTAAGCCATTAACCACTCTTCCCGCTTTAGCCAAACGCACCGTTACATCACCTTGCGCATCCGTACCACTATTAATATTATTAACTGAATAAAGTTCCAAATCAGCAGAGATATTAGCCACTGACTCAATTGCCTTTAAACTCGCATCAACCACACCGCTGCCTACCGCAGTACCAGTTAACTCTTCTGAGCCTATTTTAACCGTGACAACCGCTTGCGGTTTTTCACCCGTTTCTGAGCAGACTTTTAAAGCAATTAATTTAAAATGTTCTTCTTCAGTACTGGTATTAACCTCAGTAATCAGCGCCTGTAAATCTTCATCAAAAATTTCGTGTTTTTTATCGGCTAATTGCTTAAAACGAAAAAATGCGTCATTTAATTCAGATTCACTATTAAACTCAAAACCTAATTCAGTCATGCGGCTTTTAAAAGCACTACGCCCCGAATGCTTACCTAAAACCATACGGTTTGCTGACCAACCAACATCTTCAGCACGCATAATTTCATACGTTTCACGGTTTTTTAACACGCCATCTTGGTGAATGCCAGACTCATGTGCAAAAGCATTCGCCCCAACAATCGCTTTATTCGGTTGCACAGGAAAACCTGTAATACTTGAGACTAATTTAGAGCAAGTAAGAATCTCACGTGTATCTAAGCTAGTTTCACAGCTAAACGCATCGCGTCGCGTTTTAATCGCCATAACAACTTCTTCTAAGGATGCATTCCCCGCACGCTCGCCTAAGCCATTAATAGTACATTCGACTTGTCTTGCGCCATGCATAACCGCAGAAAGTGAATTCGCTACCGCTAAGCCCAAATCATTATGACAATGCACTGAAAATATAGCCTTATCCGCATTCGGAATGCGCTGCATTAAATTACCAATGGTTGCCCCAAATTGAGCAGGAATACTGTACCCCACGGTATCTGGAATATTTAATGTCGTTGCACCCGCATCAATCACCGCCTCTAAAATACGGCACAAGAAATCTTCATTGGAGCGCCCAGCATCTTCAGCAGAAAACTCTACATCATCGGTAAATTGACGCGCGCGTTTAACCGCTCTTACTGCATATTCAATCACCTGTTCAGGTGACATGCGCAATTTCATTTCCATATGAATTGGCGAGGTTGCAATAAAGGTATGAATTCTTGAGCGCTCAGCATGTTTCAATGCCTCACCAGCCCTATCAATATCACGATCTAAAGCACGAGAAAGGCCACAAATAGTACTGTCGCGCACATGTTCTGCTACTGCTTGTACCGCAGAAAAATCGCCATCACTTGCCGCAGGAAATCCAGCTTCAATCACGTCGACTTTCATGCGTTCTAGCGCACGCGCAATACGTACTTTTTCATCAGCCGTCATTGACGCACCGGGGCTTTGCTCACCATCACGCAAAGTTGTATCAAAAATTATTAATTTATCTTTCATAAGTATCCTACTCATTGAGCAGTGTCGCTATTCATATAGCGGTTCTTAAAAACCTAATTAAACAACGATTCATTATTTAATTAGGATGGAGTTCTCACTGTAAATCAGTTAGAGCGAGATTTTCTTTTACGGCGCAACAAAATCATCGTCACGACAGGACCTGATAATGCATACGCAAAAAAGAATAAACAGAGTACCGTCGCTGGGTTAGATAAAGTAACTGCAAAAACTAACATAATGCCGATAACCACAACAAAAGGCACTTTACCGCGTAAATTAATTTCCTTAAAGCTGTAATAACGGAAATTACTCACCATTAATAAACCAGTTAATGCGGTAATCGTTAAAATAACCCAAGAATAACTTTCAGCACCATAGCTATATTTTTCACTCACCCAAACTAAGCCTGCCAAAATAGCCGCTGCCGCCGGACTGGGTAAACCTTGAAAATAACGCTTATCTTCCGAGCCTAACTGCGTATTAAACCGCGCTAAACGTAACGCGCCACCCGCCAAATGCACAAAAGCACCAACCAAACCCGCCTGCCCTAAGCTTTCTAATGACCAGAGGTACATAATCGTTGCTGGCGCAGCACCAAAAGAAACCATATCGGCCATGCTGTCATACTCAGCACCAAAGGCACTTTGGGTATTAGTTAATCGAGCGACCCGACCATCTAAACCATCAAGCACTAAGGAAATAAAAATAAGTATTGCCGCCGTCTCAAAACGCCCATCAATCGCTGATGTAATGGCATAAAAACCAGAAAATAGTGCCGCAGTTGTAAATAGATTAGGTAATAAATAAATACCTCGGCTACGTGGTTTAGTTGTTCCTTGCTCAGATTCAGTCATGATTACCGTCTAAAATCGCTTAAAAATGTTGAACTATTGTATAACATTTCCCTTAAGATCAAACAGGAAAAACTCAGCGCAAACACTCTTATACTCTATGTATTGTTAAGTGCAGGCATAATGAGTTGGAAATCAGTTTCTGCCACGGACACACCATTAACGACAATCTCTAATTTATGCAGGCCTGCATAATACTGCCGCGTGGTTATTTTCTTCATCCCGTGTGCTTTTGAAGCGTTAAACAGCTGATGAGCCGCTAGCTGTAAGCTACGCCATTTAAAGACTTTCGGGGCAGTGCTACCATTCGCTTTTTGGTGATGAATAATATAATCAATCATCAAGGTTTGGCCCTCTTCAGAATCAGAAACTATGGAAAACGAAAACTCTAACGCCCTACCCAATGTGATTATCCTATTTTTAACACTTAATCTAAGCTGTTTAAGTTGTGGCGTATGGTAACCCATCACCTGCAAGGTTTGGGGGTGACCTTGCTTAAGTAAACTACGACACGCATGTTTTATTAACTTATGCCGCTGCTCACTAGCGCCGATACTCCATTGTTGCGCAATATCTGCCACTAAGTCAGGGTGATCTTTTGCAATATCATTTAGATTATTGGCTACCGAGCGCCTGACATATTCCTCAGGATCATCTTTAAGCTGTTCGAGTAATTTAATCACCAGTAACGGTGATTTTTTGAATACAGGTAAAGCTAAGCCCCAAGGCAATCGAGGCCGTGAGCCTTCAGAAATAAGGCGACGTACATGATAATTATCACTCTCTATCCACGTATTTAAAATTGCTACGGTTTTTTCTGGATAAGCCAACAAAAAAAGTCGAATACCAAATTCAGAGGTGCCGCGCTTAGTCAGCTCTTTAAACAGCTTCATAGATAATTCAAAATGCTGCTTACCATATAAACCAACAAAATAACTGATTGGCATAGTGACTACCCAACCCGATAATCCTTGATCATCAACAACAAGCGTTCGTAACTCATCTAACAATGGCGCTCCTAACGAAGCCAAGATAACGTCAGCCGCCACCTCAAAGTCAGCCGGTAAATAGTCGTGCATAGCCTGAGTAATTTGATTGCTACGCGCTTTTAACTCCAGCGCATCTAAATTTTTAGTCGCTGCGATAACAAACCTATCTTCATCAAATGAGGCAGCATGTTTTTTGAAATGTTTTGCCATTCCGCCAATAAGCTCAACATTAAATAAATTTTTAAATGGCTCAGGCATCGTCTGACGGTATCAATTGAGTTATAAAAAAGCAGGAGCCGCCCTGTGCTGGATCAATAAATCTCTAAACTTTTCAGGTGACTTTTTCAAGGCGATTTCACCTGGTCTTGGATTCATTTGATGCTCTAAGCGTGACAACCAGAAACGTAAACTAGCGCGGCGTAAAAAAGGCCGTAGTTGTTGTAGCTCTTCATCTCTCAAACACTTCTTTTGCTGATAAGCCTGTATAAACAGCGCAGACTGCCTGCCATTAAATTGTCCCTGTTGATCTACACACCAATCATTTAAGGTAATGGCAATATCCAATAAGAAGTGATCGTAACAAGCCACATAAAAATCTAAAAATCCGCTTAAACAATCACCATTAAACAAGACATTATCTTTAAATAAGTCCGCATGTATTACCCCCTCTTCTAAACCGGCTTCTTGTAGCTTCGCTTGAAATTGCAGTTCATCTTTTAATAACTGCGCATCGGCCAAAGAAAGTGAAGGATAGAGAGCGTCTGCTGACTGCTGCATCCACTCTAGGCCTCTAGTATTTTTAGGGTTAAAGCTTAACTCAGCGCTACTCGCATGCAAGCCAGCTAATGCACGAGCCATTGCATTCAATTGCGTATCAGATACATCACTCACTGAAACACCCGATAAACAGCTAAATAACGCTGCGGGTCTTGCATTCAGTGTTTGTAATATAACTTGTTCAGGCGTTGCTATGGGGCTAGGGTAATAGCTTTCTAATAAAGAAAGTTTTTTCAATAATTGCAGATAAGGCCAAACCTGTTCGGCTGTAAATTGCTCATACAGCGTTAAAACAAACTCACCTTGCTCAGTCTTAATGTAATAATTGGTGTTCTCTATACCAGCAGTAATCCCCTGATAACTCAGTAACGGACCTAACTGATAAGTCTTTAAGAACCCATTAATTTGAACGAATGTTAGTGAAGTATAAACGGCCAATCGCTTACCAGCTAAGAAGCGTCCATTGGTTTACTTTCATACCATTCACCACATCACTTTCTGTGACTTCTTCCATTTCACCATCGCCATCAGGGTCAATAAAATAATAGGCAGGGCCAATAGCCGGTACCACTTTGATTTTATATATTTTGCCATTCACTTTATATTCATGAATAATTTTATCGCCTTCACGTGAAATGGTAATATCCGCTTCCATCACTTCACCATCTTCAACAGGCAAAGGCATTTCAGGGACTTCAGGTGTTGCATCAGCAATATCATCATCAGCAGCACTAACCGCTGCTGAAGAAAGTAACAAAGCGGATAATAAACAATACATTACTGTCATTTTTTTCATTTTATTCCCCCAATAAGCCATGCGCTTGTTCATCGGCATGATAAGAAGAGCGTACCATCGGTCCACTCGCCACTTTTTTAAATCCCATTTGTTTAGCTAATACAGCATACTCATCAAATTCTTCAGGTGTAATATATCGCTGCACCGCCAAATGATCAGCACTCGGTTGCAAATATTGCCCCAGGGTTAGTATAGAACAATGATGCGCGCGTAAATCACGCATCACAGCAAGCACTTCCTCTTGTGTCTCACCTATACCTAGCATTAAACCAGATTTAGTAGGTACTTGAGGTAATATCTCATGATGCGCTTTTAATAAATCTAGCGATTCTTGATAGTCCGCTCCTGGACGCGCTTGCTTATATAAGCGAGGAATCGTCTCAAGGTTATGATTAAACACATCAACCGGTGATGCTTTTAAAATATCTAATGCGACAGTAACGCGACCTCTAAAATCGGGCACTAAGACTTCTACCTTAGTTTTAGGCGAATGTTTGCGTATTTGTGTAATACACTCAGCAAAATGTCCTGCTCCGCCATCTCTTAAATCATCGCGATTAACCGATGTAATGACCACATACTTCAGTGCTAATTTTTTTATAGTCAATGCCATATTGACCGGCTCATCAGCATCTAACGGCTGCGGCTTACCATGAGCCACATCACAAAAAGGGCAGCGACGCGTACACAAGTCACCCATAATCATAAAGGTAGCCGTCCCTAAACTAAAACATTCACTCAAATTGGGACATGCCGCCTCTTCACAAACACTATGTAGCTTATTGTCACGTAAAGTTTGTTTTATGCGTGCAACATCAGGGTTAGCACTGAGTTTAACGCGTATCCATTCCGGTTTACGCAAAACAGTTTCAGCGGGCTCTACTTTAATAGGAATCCGTGAAAGTTTATCTGCATTACGCTGGTGCGTTTCTGGGCTATTACGTGAAGGTGCTTGAGTTGAAGACATAAATAGAGAGTTGAATGTTTAATCTAAAGTACCTAATGCGCTAACAATCGCATTAAGAACGGGGATAGCTAATTCAGGAGTACGGATATTAACGCCTAAATCAGCTAGCTGTGTCACTTGAAGACCTTTATAACCACAGGGGTTTATTTGCTCAAAAGGTGATAAGTCCATATTGTTATTAAGACTTAAGCCATGATAGCTTCCGCCTTTTTTTATACGTAAGCCTACTGCACCAATTTTTTGTTCATTAATATACACGCCGGGCGCTTCAGGCTTCGCCAATGCCTTTAAGCCATATTGTGCGAGCGCTGTTATCATTGCCTGTTCTAAAATAGTCACTAATTCACGCACTCCCACGCCTCGGCGCTTAATATCAATGAGTGTATAAATAACCAATTGCCCAGGCGCATGATAAGTAATTTGTCCGCCTCTATCCGTATTGACTAGCGGAATAGCAGAGCTTTGTAATAAATGTTCAGGCTTGCCATTCAGTCCTAAAGTAAAAACTGGCGGGTGCTCTACAATCCATATTTCATCAACTGTATTTTCATCTCGAGCGAGTGTAAAGGCTTGCATTTTTTGCCAGCACTCAGTGTAATCCTGCTGCCCTAAATTCAATAGTTTAATCGTCATACACTCTAACTTGCTTAATGAAAGATTGAAATGCTTGTTTACCCGTTACTTTATCACTTTGTAATAGAGGCATATTAGGTTTTAACTGCAGGATACTTGCCGCAAAAATACCCGTCCCATTCGTCTGAATTTGTCCGTCTAAATCTTTAATTTTACAATTTCCTACACCGCAACTAGGCGACTTATCTTTTAAAATAAAACCCGAAATATTTGCGCTATTTATGAATTCTTCGGCAAAATTTTGTAGCGCCTGAGTTAAATCAACAATAGGTTCTTGTGTGCTTAACACACACGTCTGTTGCGATTTTTTAAGCAACTCAATTTTAGCGCGCGGCACGCCTAAACCGATTTCCATTTCAGGGCACACGGCTAGCAGTTTAAACTCTTCAGCTAAGCTACTTATAATCAGCGGCTGTATTTGGTGTGCTCCGTCATACCTTACTTTATGGCCTAATAAACACGCGCTGACTGCAATTATTTTTTGTCGCACATTTACAGCGTCATCATAATTTCAGGGCACGCTGTTAAATCCATATAAATAGCATCTAATTGCGCTTTACTTTGTGCTTCAACATGAATCGTCACCGCAATAAATTTGCCACTTTTACTCGCGCGGGTTTTAACGTCTGCCTCGGTAAGGTCTGGCGCATGGCGACGAATCATTTCTACAACAATAGCCTCTAAATCAGGAATATTTCTGCCCATTGCTTTAATAGGAAACTGACAAGGGAATTCAAATAGTGTTTCTTGCTCAACTTCACTCATGATACGGCTCGTTTATAGTCTTGAAAATACGTTTGCATAGCGATCCAAATATCACCAACACGTCCCGTACCTACCGGTTTATTATCTAAAGTAATCACCGGTAAAATTTCTCGTACAGAGCTGGTCATCCAAATTTCACTCGCCGACTGAAGATCAGCTAAAGAAATCTTTGCTTCTTGTACCGAAATATTATTTTCATGTGCTAAGCGAATCAACACATCTCGGGTGATTCCTAATAAAATATCATCATTTTTTGGAGGCGTCGTTAAAACACCATTAATCACAGCAAAAACATTACTCGCAGCCCCTTCGGTTGCATAGCCTTGTTTAATCAAAATCGCTTCTGCGCAATTCTGCTCAACCGCCTGTTGGCGCAATAAAATATTAGCTAATAAAGTAGTCGCTTTAATATTACAAAGCTCCCAGCGCATATCATCTAACGTAATTGCTTTAACTCCCTGATCTACAGGAAATGACGCTATCGGTGAGCACATTGCAAAAATAGTCGGAGTACAGTCATCAGGAAAAGCATGATCGCGTTTATTGCCAACACCACGACTAATTTGTAGATAAATATATTGCGCATCGCCTTGTATTAACAGAGGGTTCAAAATATCCAACCACTGCTCTGCGCTCAGTTCTAAATTAATCCTAACCGCTTGCAAGCTTTTATTAAGTCGTTCTAGATGCTGCGCAAAACAAAATAATTTGCCAAAGTAAGCAGGAATAACTTCGTAAACACCGTCGCCAAATAAGAAGCCTCGGTCTAAAACAGACACTTTTGCTTCCGATAAAGCGAGGTACTCCCCATTTAAATATACTTTTTTATTGTCCATTCTTCGATGTAATTAACATTAAGGCTGAATCATAAGCACGCTGAAAAAACGTACCGATATTAACTGCATTTAAAGCGATTAACGGCTTAGAGCTGACAATTTTATTACGTAATAAAACATTAACCATACCTAATTGATCTCCCTTTTCTATGGGTGCCATAATTTTATAATCAACATCGGTTGTCGCTTTCATTTCTTTATAGTGGCGTCTAGAAATCGTCACAAATAAATCTTCCGCTAAGCCTAAATCAACGGTTTCCGTCGCGCCTTTCCAAACCCTTGCAGAGGCTAATACTGTATTTGCATCATACAATTTATGCGTTTCAAAAAAACGGAAGCCATAATTTAATAAAGTTTGGCTTTCATTCGCTCGTGCGCTTTTACTTTTAGTACCTAAAACCACAGAGATTAAACGCATTTTTTGTCTTTTTGCGGAAGCAATCAAACAATAGCCCGCCTCTTCTGTATGGCCTGTTTTAACGCCATCAACCGATTCATCTCGCCATAACAAAGTATTTCTATTTTTTTGCGTAATATTATTGTATGTATATTCTTTAACCGCATCCCATTTGTAATACTCAGGAAAGTCATGAATAAGCGCACGGGTTAATTTAGCGAGATCATGTGCTGTTGTATAGTGCTGGTTGGGAACAGGAAGCCCTGTTGCATTCATAAAATGCGTACTCACCATGCCTAAGCGCTGTGCCTGCATATTCATCATTTCAGCAAAGGCTTGTTCACTGCCGGCAATATGTTCAGCAATTGCAACACTGGCATCATTACCCGACTGGATAATAATCCCTTGTAATAAGTCTTCAATTTTAACGTGTTTATTAACTTCAATAAACATTTTAGAGCCTTGTGTGCGCCAAGCTTTTTCACTCACAATAACTTTTTCATCTAAGCTTAATCGCCCTGCCTTTAACTCAGAAAAAGCGACATAGACTGTCATTATTTTGGTTAAACTTGCAGGCGGTAAAACTTGATCTGCATTTTTCTCAGCTAAAATCTCGCCGCTATCAAAATCTTGCAAAAAATAACTACTTGCAGCAAGTCTTGGTGGCGCAGGAATAATAATATCGCCCGCTCCTTCTGCATACACAAAAGGCGCAAGGATAAAAAGGAAACATAAACTAATAATTTTTTTATACGACATAAACTAATTTCATTTTACGGCTCAACTATCGAGCCTGAATTTTAAGATGAACCCAATTACTCAGATATAAATTGGGTGCGCATGATAGCGATACTATTTAATTTCTTTATTATTTCATCCGCCTCAGAAACGGATGAAACAGGTCCTACTTGTACACGATATAAGCTTTTTTCCGCTAAGGTTTGCACCTTAATTCGGCTATTGCTGAGTGCAAGTTCGGCGGCTAATTTTTGCTGCAATTTAATTGCATTCGCTTGTTCCCCAAACGCCCCTACCTGCAGAAACACTTGTTTACTCATTATTTTATCATTTGTAACGGTCGTCTCACCTGGGTGCACCGCCATCACTTCCACAAATCCCGTGCCTGCTTTTTCTATACCCAGCTTAATAGCCGCAGCATAGGACAAATCAATAATTCTATGTTCATGAAAAGGCCCACGATCATTAATTTTAACAATCACACTCAACTGCTTATCTAAATTAGTAACGCGTACATAACTAGGAATCGGTAAGGTTTTATGCGCAGCTGTCATTGCATACATATTGTATGCTTCACCGGTTGCTGTTTTTTTATCATGGAACTTAGTGCCATACCATGAAGCAATCCCTTGTTGTTGGTAGCCTTGATTGCTTTTTAATACGCTATATTCTTTACCTAAAACGGTATAGCTTGCCGGATTAACACTCGGGGACCAAGGTTCATACTGGGGTACGGCATCAGGAATACTGGCAATATCCACCGCGACATGATCAGGCCGCCCATCCTGCTGCTCAATCACAATAATTTCTTCTGGCTCTTTTGTCACCGCACAACTTAGCATTAATCCACTAAGAAATAATAAAACGACTTTTTTCATCTGGTTATTTTTTCTCTACTTCCACATAAGCGTGTTTAATCGCTTCACTTAATTGAAAAACGGCTAGTGCATATAAAGAACTGTGATTGTAACGCGTAATCACATAAAAATTAGTTAATCCTACCCATAAATCATGACCTGTTTCTTGCTCAAAACTCAATAATTTCAAAGGTTCTTTTGCATTTAACTCAGGTAACTTAATCTGTAGTTTAGCTAATTGCTGTGCCGTAAAATCAGGTTTTAATCCTTTAGTCAGTGCTTTTTTATAAGCGCCCGCTTCAGCCGTCACTGGATAAGCAATCGCATCACCGGTACGCCAGTGATGTTTACTAAAATAATTAGCCACACTCGCTATAGCATCTGCTGGATTTTTCCAAATATCACGCTGATTATCCCCTTCAAAATCAGCGGCATAATGTCGATAACTACTCGGCATAAACTGCGGCATTCCCATTGCACCTGCATAAGAGCCCATTGGCCCTAGTGGGTTAACATTTTCTTCGCGACATAAAATTAAAAAGTGCTCTAATTCACTGAGGAAAAACTTACTACGTTTAGGGTAAGAAAAGCCAAGCGTTGCTAAAGCATCGATTACTCGATAACCCCCAGTACGCTCACCATACAAAGTCTCAACACCAATAATCGCAACAATAATTTCTGCTGGAACACCATATTGTCCCTGTACGGCTTGTAATGTGTCTTGATTTTCCTGCCAAAACTTAACACCGCCATTAATGCGTTTTTCACGCATAAATATCTTACGGTATTTATGCCACGGCATCCCTTCTGCAGGGCGTGTCATTGCTTTAATGATGCTATCTTTTGTTTCGACAGACTCAAATATTGTGTTTAACTCACCCTCTTTAAATGCATGCTGCTTAACCATTTTTCCTATAAAAGTATTTAACGCTTTGGTTTCTTTTATTTCAGCCTGAGCGAGTCCAATAGAACTGGCTAACAACAAAGCAAAAACTAGTTTTTTCATACAATTATTATCGGTAAAAAATGGTGATAAGTGAGATAAGTTTGGGTGCAGTTAATCATGCACCCAAGACACTGTTTATTTCTTTTTAACGTACAAATCCGTAATCGTTCCTGTCACCATTTCATTAGCAAAGGCAAAGGTTTCCGATAAAGTGGGATGCGCATGAATCGTTAAACCAACATCTTCTGCATCAGCACCCATTTCTAAGGCTAGTACGGCTTCCGCGATTAATTCACCTGCATTAGGTCCCACCATCGCAGCACCTAAGATACGACCGGTTTCAGGATCACATAAGACTTTTGTAATCCCTTCACTACGACTTAAACTTAAAGATCGACCACTGGCTGCCCAAGGGAATGCGCCTTTTTCATAAGCGATACCTTTTTCTTTGGCTTCATTTTCAGTCAATCCCATCCACGCAACTTCTGGATCTGTATAAGCCACGGAAGGAATCGTTAAAGCATCAAAACCGGATTTATGCCCCGCTGAAACTTCCGCTGCAATTTTAGCTTCGTAAACTGCTTTATGCGCTAACATCGGCTGACCGATGATATCGCCAATCGCAAAAATATGGGGCACGTTGGTTCTTTGCTGTTTATCAACCGCAATAAAACCCCATTCATCGACATTAATTCCTGCCTTATCGGCATCAATTAATAATCCATTGGGTTTACGTCCAACAGCCACTAACACTTTATCAAACACTTCTGATTCAGGTGCTTTAGCACCCTCAAAGCTTACTTTTAAGCCATCATCTTGTGGCTCAATGCTTTGCACGCGAGTTTTAAGCCAAATATTTTTATATTGCTTTTTAATATGACGTTGTAACGGCGTCACTATATCTTTATCGCAGCCTGGAATAATTTGATCCATTAATTCCACAACGCTAATTTCAGAACCTAAAGCATGATAAACCGTTGCCATTTCAAGGCCGATAATACCGCCACCGACAATTAACAGTTTTTTAGGTACATCGGTTATTTCCAATGCATCGGTTGAATCCATTAAGCGTGGGTCATCATTAGGAAATACAGGGATTTTATTAACCCGTGAACCTGCCGCAACGATTGCTTGATCAAAATTAATCGTTTGCACGCCGCTTTCAGTTTCAACAGCAAGCGCATTCGCCGAGGTAAATTTACCGTAGCCTTGTACTACCGTAACTTTACGTTGTTTCGCTAATTTAGCTAAACCGCCTGTTAAGCTATTGGTGATACTTTGCTTCCATTCTCTGATTTGGTCTAAATCAAATTTAGGTTTACCAAAGCTCACACCGTGGCTTTCAAACGCATCGGCTTCATGCACAATTTGTGCAACATGTAATAAGGCTTTAGAAGGAATACAGCCTACATTCAGACAAACACCGCCTAAAACAGAATATTTTTCGACTAAAACAACTTTTTTACCTAAATCAGCCGCACGAAATGCCGCCGTATAACCACCAGGGCCACCACCTAAAACGAGAACTTCAGCGTGTAGTACATCTGTCATAATCTTATCCTCGATTACAGTAATAAGCGGCGAATATCGCCAAGATATTTAATTAACGTCGCAGTAAATCGCGCGCCTTCAGCCCCATCAATCACACGGTGATCATAGGTTAAATCTAAAGGTTGCATTAATTTAGGCTCAAACTCTGCCCCATTCCAAACAGGTTGCATAGAAGCACGGGTTAAACCCAAGATAGCGACTTCGGGTGCATTAACAATCGGTGTAAATGATTTTCCACCAATGCCCCCTAAGCTAGAAATAGTCATACAACCACCACTCATATCAGAGGGTAATAATTTTCCTGTTCGCGCTTTTTCACTCAGTGCAGATAAATCACATGTTAATTCAGCAATGCCTTTTTTATCAACATCTTTTAATACCGGTACAACTAAACCATTCGGTGTATCGACTGCGATACCAATATTAAAATATTTTTTGAGGATTAAGCTTTCGCCATCCGCAGATAAAGAGCTGTTAAAGCTAGGGAATTCTTGCATCGCAGCTGCCAATGCTTTCACGATAAAAATCAGACCGGTTACTTTAATATCCGCATTCTTATCGCTATTTAAAGCCTTACGAAATGCTTCTAATTCAGTAATATCCGCTTCATCATGATACGTAACTAGTGGTAAATTTAACCAAACACGGCTTAAATGCTGCCCCGTTAGACGTTTAATTTTACTAAGTTTTTGCTCTTCGATTTCACCAAATTGAGAGAAATCAACGGCTGGAATTGCAGGTATACCTGCGCCGCCTTGATTCGCAGAAGAGCTCGCACCAGATGCCAAGGCTTGTTTAACAAAATTCTTGATATCGTCTTTTAAAATACGTCCTTTACGACCACTCGCTTGAGTAATCAGGTTAATATCCACGCCTAATTCACGCGCAAATAAACGCACACTTGGTGTTGCATGTGGCGCAAGTCCTGAATTATTAGTACTTGGCTCAGCAGCTGCTGAAACTACAGCAGTGGTTTTAGGCGCTTTTTCCGCGACAGGCGCAACAGTTTTTTCTGGTGCAGCGACAGGCGCTGAAACTACCGCAGTCGAGGCTAGCGTATCTAAGCGAATAATTAAATCCCCTTCTGATACTTTGCTGCCCACAGCAATAGCAACTTCAGTTACCACACCGGCATGAGTCGCCGGTAAATCCATACTCGCTTTATCGGTTTCTAGTACCGCTAATGTTTGCTCTTTTTCAACCGTATCACCGACTTTAACAGAGACTTCAATCACATCAACGTCACTAACATCACCTAAGTCAGGTACATTAACTGCGATATTTTCACTTGTCGTAGTTACATCGCTAGTCACAGCTACTTCAGCTTCAGTAGCGACCGGTTGAATGACTTCAGCCACTTCTTTAGCGGCTTCGACTACCGTTTCAGCGACTGCAACATTTGCTGCATCAGCGGCTTCAACCGTAATAATCAAAGCACCTTCTGAAACGGTATCACCGACTTTCATATGTACCGCAGTGACTTTTCCCGCGCTATTTGCAGGGACATCCATGCTCGCTTTGTCGGTTTCTAAAACCACCAGTGTTTGCTCTAATGCAACCATGTCGCCTACTTGCACTGATACTTCAATGACATCGGCACCACTAACATCACCAATATCAGGTATTTTTATTTCTGTTAATACGCTCATAATTTTTATTTAATTAGATTAACCAAGGAGCAACAACATCTGCATTAATATTGTATTTTTTAATTGCTTCATCAATTTTCTTCGCATCAAAATCACCTTTATCTGCCAAAGCTTTTAATGCCGCAATAGCAACGTGATAACGATCGACTTCGAAGAAGCTGCGTAGATTTTCACGTGTGTCCGAACGACCAAACCCATCTGTTCCTAATACTGTGTAATCCGCTTTAACATAAGCACTAATTTGCTCAGCATAAACACGCATATAATCGGTTGCAGCAATAACCGGAACCTCTGCTTTAGATAAGCATTTCTCCACATGAGATACTTTTGCTTTCTCAGTGGGGTGTAAACGATTCCAACGTGCGACTGACTGACCATTACGCGCTAGTTCAGTAAAACTTGGGCAACTCCATAAATCAGACTCTACGCCCCAATCTTCACGTAATAATTTCGCCGCTTCAACCACTTCGCAGAAAATAGTACCGGAACCTAATAAGTTAACTTTTGGTGCTTTTTTACGTGTGATCCCCGACTCAAACAAATACATACCTTTTAGTATGTCTTGCTCAGTACCTTCTTGTATCGGAGGCTGATCGTAGTTTTCGTTCATTACCGTAATGTAATAGAAAACATCTTCTTGCTCACCATACATACGACGTAAACCGTCTTGTACGATAACGGCTAATTCATAACCATAGGTTGGATCATAAGAAATACAGTTCGGTACAGTCGCTGACATTAAATGGCTATGGCCATCTTCATGCTGTAAACCTTCCCCATTTAGAGTAGTCCGTCCTGCAGTACCGCCTAATAAGAAACCACGTGTACGTTGATCTGCCGCAGCCCAAATTAAATCACCCACACGTTGAAAACCAAACATAGAGTAATAAATGAAGAATGGAATCATCGGCACACCGTAAGTAGAGTACGCTGTTCCAGCCGCAATCCAATCACATAAACCACCAGCTTCATTAATTCCTTCTTGTAAAACCTGACCGGCTTTATCTTCTTTATAGTACATCAGCTGATCAGCATCTTGCGGCGTATAAAGCTGCCCTTTTTGCGACCAAATACCTAATTGACGGAACATGCCTTCCATTCCGAACGTACGTGACTCATCAGGTACAATCGGTACAATCCGCTCGCCAATTTTTTTATCTTTAACTAAGATATTTAAAATTCGTACGAATGCCATTGTGGTTGAAATACCACGGCCTACTTTTGTGCCATCTAGAATAGATTGAAAAGCACTTAACTCAGGTATTTCTAGCGCTTCTGCCTTTTCACGACGCACAGGAATATTGCCACCTAAATCAGCACGACGCTGCTTCATGTAGTTAAGCTCTTCTGAGCCTTCTTCAAACTTTATATACGGAAAATTTTCTATTTCTGCATCAGTAACAGGTAACTGCCAACGATCACGAATATCATTAATCGAATTCGCACTCATTTTCTTTTGTTGATGACTGGTATTTTGCGCTTCACCAGACTCACCCATACCATAACCTTTAATAGTTTTAGCAAGAATAACAGTCGGCTGTCCTTTAGTTTCTACCGCCGCATTGTAAGCCGCAAAAACTTTAATTGGATCATGTCCACCTCGGTTAAGGTCCCAAATATCTTTATCGGTATACTCTTCAACTAAGGCTTTTAACTCAGGCGTATTAAAGAAGAATTCACGTACATACGCGCCATCTTTTGACTTAAACGTTTGGTAATCGCCATCCACACATTCCATCATGCGTTTCATTACGATACCTTCTTTATCTTTTGCTAATAAAGCATCCCAGCGTCTGCCCCAAATAACTTTAATAACATTCCAACCAGCACCACGAAAACTGCCTTCTAATTCTTGAATGATTTTACCGTTACCGCGCACTGGTCCATCTAAGCGCTGTAGATTACAGTTAACTACAAAAATCAGGTTATCCAGCTGCTCACGACCCGCCATGCTGATGGCACCTAAAGTTTCAGGCTCATCCGTTTCGCCATCACCTAAAAATGCCCAAACTTTACGTCCCGCAGTTTCCGCTAAACCACGACTTTGCATATAACGCATAAATCGCGCTTGGTAAATCGCCATGATAGGACCTAAGCCCATAGAAACCGTTGGGAATTGCCAGAAATCAGGCATTAACCAAGGATGCGGATAAGAGGACAATCCATTGCCGCCCACTTCTTGGCGGAAATTATCCATTTTCTCATCTGAAAAACGACCTAATAAATAAGCACGTGCATAATCACCAGGACAAGAATGTCCTTGAACAAAGATCATATCACCGCCACGCTCATCCGTTGGTGCATGCCAAAAATGGTTATGCCCTACATCATAAAGCGTTGCTGAAGAGGCAAAACTCGCAATATGCCCGCCGACATTGGTATTTTTATTCGCTCTTAATACCATCATCATCGCATTCCAACGCACATAAGAACGGATTTTGCGTTCTATAGTCGTCATGCCTGGAAATTTTGCTTGCTGTTCAATAGCAATCGTATTGATATAAGCTGTATTTGCACTGTATGGAATATCAGAACCTGACTGCCTTGCTTGCTCAACCAGTTGCTCAATAATAAAATGAACACGGTCACTACCGTCTTGTTCTAAAATTGCAGATAATGACTCAAGCCATTCCTGGGTTTCTTCAGGATCAATATCAATCTGATTTAACTTATTGGCATTCAAACCATTACTCATTCCATACTCCTCAAATACAACTATTATGCGCAGCCTTTATCATAAGGCTTCTATACTATGTATTGTTATTATTTAGTGTGTGCTCAATGCTTTTTTATCTCTAAAGCATCAACAGCCAACTTAATTTAAGATTATTTTTTTGCAGCAATCGCAGATTAAAGTCTGCGAGCCATACTCTCAACCGAAAACTATCTTTTCGCGTTAGCAACCGCTTCTTTGGCTAATGCAGTCACTGCATCCCAATCTTTGTTTTTAACTGCATCAGCAGGGACTAACCAAGAGCCACCAACACACGCTACATTCTTAAGTGCAAGGTAGTCGTTGTAATTACTTGGAGAAATACCACCCGTTGGGCAAAAAGTAATCTGTGGAATAGGTCCTGCAATGCCTTTTAACATTGGAATTCCACCCGCTGCTGCCGCTGGGAAAAATTTAAAATGATCTAAACCGTATTCCATCCCTGTCATTAATTCTGAAACTGAAGAAATACCTGGAATTAATGCAATCGAACTTTTATTCGCTGCTTCTAAAAGCTTAGGTGTTAAGCCTGGGCTAATTGCAAATACAGCACCCGCATCAGCAACCGCTTGTAATTGCTCTGGCGTAGTGATTGTTCCAGCGCCAACTAGTGCGCCTTCAACTTGTTCGCTAATCGCTTTAATAGAAGCCATTGCTGCTTCCGTACGTAAAGTAATTTCCAATACTTTAATGCCACCCGCCATTAATGCACGCGCCAAAGGCACAGCATCTGCCGCATCTTCAATAACCATTACAGGCATTACAGGTGATGCATTTAAAACTTCACTTGGTTGAACTTTCCAATTATTAATAGACATATTAATCACTTACTTTTATAGAGTTAAAGATACCCAAGATAGCTATTCAACTACCTTGACACTTAGGAATCATTCACGCAATAACTTAGCTAACTTTGGGGCGCGGATCTTTAGTCCGCTATTTAAAAGGCAGGCTAAAGAGCCTGCGCCCCATTTGATAGAATCATCCGTTATTTAGTGCGCGTTCCTTTATAGTTTATTTTTTTAGCAGACAGAAAAGATCTTCTTCACTAAACAAGTTTGATGCACCTGTTTCAGCTGTTGATACGCCCACACGGAAAGCACCAAACATTTCACGCCCCATACCCCAATGATGCCCTTTAGCACTATTTGGCGCAGCAGTACGTGCAGCAAACTCATCCGCATCCACTAAGGCATTCACTTCACCTGTTTGCGTATTAAGACTAATCATATCGCCATTTTGTACTTTTGATAATGGCCCGCCATCTTCACACTCAGGACACATATGAATTGCTGAAGGCACTTTACCTGATGCGCCTGACATACGCCCATCGGTTACAATCGCAACTTTAAAGCCTCTATCTTGTAACGATCCTAATAATGGCGTTAATTTATGTAACTCAGGCATACCATTTGATTTTGGCCCTTGAAAACGCAATACGATAATAAAATCTCTTTCCAACTCACCATTATGGAAAGCCGTAACCACATCATCTTGGTCATCAAAAACTGCCGCAGGCGCTTCAACTACTTGATGCTCTTTAGCAACCGCAGAGACTTTAGATACGCCACGCCCGATGTTACCGTGCATCACGTGTAAACCACCGCTAGGCGCAAAAGGTTCTTCAACAGTAGAAATAACCGCTTTATCTAAAGACGTCTCAGGAACTGCAGTCCAAATTAACTTATCATTTTCTAGTTTAGGCTCTTCTGTGTAGCTGTTCATACCTGGCTTATTAGCAACAGTTAGAACATCTTCATGCAAAAATCCACCTTTCAACAATTCAGCAATTAACACACCCATGCCACCTGCAGCTTGGAAATGGTTAATATCTGCTTGGCCGTTTGGATAGATTTTAGTCAATGAAGGCACAACGCGCGATAGCGCATCGAAATCATCCCAATTAATGGTGATCCCTGCGGCACGCGCAATGGCAACTAAATGCATCGTATGATTAGTTGATCCACCCGTCGCTAAAATACCCACAATCGCATTAACAATTGCTTTCTCATCAATGACTTTACCTAAAGGTCGGTAATCATCACCTAATGCGGTGAATTTTAAGACTTGTTTAGCCGATTCTTTAGTCAACTCATCGCGCAATGGCGTATATGGGTTAATAAATGAGCTACCCGGAAGGTGCAAGCCCATAATTTCAACCATCATTTGGTTACTATTTGCTGTACCGTAGAAAGTACAAGTACCCGGGCCATGGTACGATTTTGATTCTGATTCTAATAATTCTTTACGACCAATTTTGCCTTCAGCATATAACTGACGTGTTTCTGCTTTTTCTTTATTAGTAATACCACTGGTCATTGGACCTGACGGTACGAAAACTGCGGGTAAATGACCAAAACTTAAAGCACCCAGTAATAACCCTGGAACAATTTTGTCACAGACACCTAAATACAAGCCACCATCAAATACGTTATGGCTTAAGCTAATCGCTGTAGACATCGCAATCACATCACGACTAAACAGTGATAACTCCATCCCTGGCTGACCCTGAGTCACCCCATCACACATAGCAGGTACACCACCAGCGAACTGAGCAACACCGCCCGCCTCGCGAATCGCTGCCTTAATTAATTCTGGCGAATCTTTATAAGGTTCATGCGCAGACAACATATCATTATAAGAAGAGATAATAGCTATATTGGCTTTCTTATCAGCCGTTAAATCCGCCTTATCGCCCGTACCACAGGCAGCAAATGCATGCGCTAAGTTCCCGCAAGCAAGCGTTGACCGCTGAGTGCCTTGCTCTGCCGCTTCATCTATATGCTTTAAATAAGCAGCCCTAACTACTTGGCTACGTTCGATAATCTGTTGCGTGATTTTATCTACTACTGGATGCATTCTATCCCTTCCTTCTATATTTGAAAGTTACCCAAAATAATGACTTTAAACTCATCTAAAACTCATTAAATAGAGCTATATTTTTTCGGTATTATACAACATCAGACAAAAATCAGTGAAAAACCACACCTCCTCCTTTATCCAGCAAGATTTTGCAGCATAACAAACCAATTGGATTGCTGATTTTAGGTTTTCTTAAGCTGCCTGTCCGGCAGTGAACGGTGTTTTTACTGAGGCACAAATGTCAGCAATTTCCTAAGCTGCCTGAGCGGCATTACTGGCCGACTCCTTGATTTTTTTTAATAGAAAAGCTTTGATTACATTCTTTACATGCACCTACAACAGGTAAATTTTCAGGGTAAGGAGGAGGCTCTAGAAGAATTCGTGATGGAGCATGATCTCGTGTATCTGGAATACCTCCGCAATAAATGCAGCCATTGATTAATCTATCATCAGCATAATCTAGAGCCTGCTCCATGTATCAACCTCACAGCACTGATTAACATTTATTTAAAAGGCCTAGGTTACTCCCAAATGATATTAAAATTTCTCATCTCACTTGGACGGTACCAAGACAGCACTCTCGACAAGACATTAACTTTAAGCACAGCCCTCGATAAAACTCTTAATCTTCTGGAGTTCTTTTCTTAACCGTTTAAATTCTTCAAAATTATATTCTATAGGATCACCATTTATAGGATGTAATAACAATCTACCATCCTCGGTATATTCATCATGTTGGTGAGCTAAACCATTCCTTTCATTCTGGACTTTAACAAGTAGGGAATCATTATTTAACTGGGATGACTCGTCGCTGCCATCTTGAAACAAAGAGCCAAGAGATCGTCTCACCTTATCAAAATCAATAAGATGTGGGTTATTTAGTAAATCATCAAAAGTATTTAAATTTTCGACTTTTTTCTTCTTGTCGGAAAAGCTCTTCAACACTCGATTTTTTGCCTTTAAAAAAATAGCTTCCCGCTCTTCTGGCTTTAAATTCTGATGCTTGCTACAAATTAAGTCTCGCATAGTTCTATCTATGGAGCTCATCGTAGACATAACCATTCCTCGAATATTATTAATATCAGATATTTTCTTAATATGGTCTTCAATAATTGGCTCAACATCATCAATAAAACTTTGTCTCGCTACAATAAAAACGCCATCGACCTCTTGTTCAAATAGCATCTGTCTTAATGAAGCCGCTTCTTTACCGCTGTAAAAAATCATATCGGTAAAAATTTTATTCCTGAGTGAGCCAGCGATATCAATTCCATTTTTACTATCTGCACCTAACTCATAGTCAAAAATTATTACATCATAGGGGTTATAGTTATTCAGTTGAATAGCTAAAGAATCAATCTCTTCACTAGTCACTGAAGTCCGTTTTTCTACTTCCAATTTGAAACCAGCTTCACTAATGAAATCACCTAAGGCTTCAAGAAACCCTTGTATTTCATCAAATTGATCTTCAAACCAAAGCACATGATATGTTAGTTTCATTATTTCCTTATCCTAATTATAAATTCAGCCCCTACTGTTGGCTGAGGTATTGCCAGCAATAATTCCCCTCCAAATTTTTCAATCTGTTTTCGACTATGATATAGCCCAAGACCTGAGCCTCTAGTTGTTGTAAAACCTTTTTCAAAAACTCTCTCTGGCTCAGTGAGTGTTTTTTTCAAACCATTACCATTATCAATAATATTTATTTGAAGAATATCTTTTTGCACCAACTGAAAAATGAACTCAATTTTCGATGCTCGTGATTTCTTAGCATTGTTGACTAAGTTATCTAAAACCATTCCTAATTCAATTGGTGTGAAACTGACCTTAAAGTTTATGTTTTCGGTATTGACTGAAACACTAATTCGACTTTGGTATGCAGTACTGATTTTTTCTAAATATTCTTTTATGTGAAAGCATATATCATCCTCAATATGGGCTGAATCAAGGCGAAAGTTTGCAAATGTAGCAAATCGAGAGGTTGTAATTATTTTTTCCGTAGACTCTAATAAGTCAGCCAATAAGTTCAATGCATCATCAACATCAATACTCTTATCTCTATGTATTTTCTTGATTCTATTTGCTATTCGTTCTTTATTATTCGCTGCATAAATAATTATCTGGTGATGAAAGCTTTCTAGCTGATCTTTATCTCGTGTCGTACCAGCCCCCATAAGGTAAAGGTTTCGCTTCTTTTCTTCTTCATATGCACCACTAAACGCTTCAGCCTGCTCTTCAGCCTGCTCTCTTTTTTTCTTTTCTTCTGCTGCTGCTTTTTCTGCAGCAGTTCTTGCTTTTTCTTCGCTCTCAGCTCTTTTTAAGGCTTCTTTTTCAGCTTTTTTGAGCTCTTCAAACCTGAGTATTGCTGCATTAATATTGTCTTGTAAGTTTCGATTTGTGGATTCTTTTGCAAAGTTTGATAACTTATTCAAAGTACCTTCAAAGTATTCCGATTTTTCACTTAATATATTAACGAGGTTTTCATTGTAACTAAGCAATTCAATTTTATTAGAGGATGAAAGACTCAATACTAAATCAATAATTCTTGACCTATTTTCATCTAGCGATAACCTTTTAGTTGTATCGTGATCTTTATCTAGCTTATCCTGCCAAGTAATGCCAACCACATAATTCTCTAATCTGCGAACACATTTTGTTACTGCATTAAATAATTGTTCCGAGGCGAGCGTATCTACAAGCCCCTTATCTCGACTAGAAGCTTCTTTAAATTTATCCTCATTTCCAGCAATATCGACTCGCCCCATTACTTCACGAGTACCTAAGTATCTAGCATAGCCTTGCTGCTTTCTTTTTCCTAGCTGCCAATAATCATCATGAGGTTCCCCTACTGGATACACTCTGAACCCGTTTCTGAAAAGAAAAATAGAGCCGAACTCAGGGCCTGTAACCCCCACTCTCTTATTAAATGTAACTTTTGCTGACTGATTTAAGTAATATATTTGGCATTTAAATTCAGTATTTAAAAGCTCCGAGAATTCAGATGCTTCTTCCCGTATCTTATATATACTTTCTCCCCTATCTATTAACTCACTAGTTAGATGGCTTCCAATAATATCTACATTTAGAAATGTTGTTTTATTTTTCAGAATTTCAAAAATAACATTCTTTACTTTTCCATTTATAACTAACTGGTCCTTATTCTCTTTGTCTGATTTCAAAAGCTTTTCATCTGCTTCTTTCTCATCGTTACAATGTAATATTACCTGAAAGGGGGATAATAAATCTCCAAATGGATTAATTAGTTTAGCTAAGTGCTGCCTAAGTTTTAGTAATTGTTTCCTGTCCCATTTGTTTCTAAGGTCAATTTCAAGAATAACTCCCTGAGAATACTCATCCAGATGCTCAACTTCTATAGGAAGATCAATGTCGCTGACTGTTGAATGGAGAATATTGACCGTCTCAAAAAGCTCCTTGGAATTCTTTTCAAAATCCCCCCAATCTACATCTAAAATTTCAATCTGGTTAGTATCCAGCGTTTTTGCTTGAAGCCGTAGATTTCTCCCTAATCTATCGCATGAGAACCTTCCTATGCCTTTATTACCGGCATATATTTTATTTGGTTCATTTTTATCTTCGCTGTGGTCTTGTTTAGCTGAATATGCAAGAAATAACCATTTATTCTTAATATCCTGCAGACTCATACCTTTACCATTATCAATAATGTAAAGCTTATTTTTATGAGTTTGAAAAATAATATCCACTTTTGTAGCATCGGCATCAAAAGAATTCTTAACCAATTCAAATATAGCTACAAAATCATTAGTAATTAAATCTCTACCAATAACTGACTTTATGGCTGAACTAACTTTAAAATGTAACTCTGTTTTTTCAGACATTGTTAAGTAAGCCTTTTAAAATAATACTTGCTTGCTCACTAAATAAAGGGGGTATTGCATTTCCAATTTGCGAATACCTCGGAACTTCTTGCGTTCTTCGCTTACCACCCGTTGTGTACTTCCCTTTGATTTCATACCAATCTTTAAAAGATTGAATTCTTGCATACTCTCTGACTGTGAAGATCCTCGGTTCCTTGTAATGTAAATAATCATCGGGTAACGTAGTAATCGTCGCTGTTGGAGTATTTGAGGCAAGAGGTATTAAGGTTCTTTTCTTAAGGTTAAACCTTTCTTTTATTTCATCAGATAATGTTTTATTTTTTTCTGAATTTTTAAGTATAAATTTAAATTTCTCTATTGTTTCTGGGTAATGTTTAGCAAACCTATGGCTATCAGGTAACGCGCCAGATTCTATTCCACTTCTAATATAGCGTTGATAATTAGTTTTTGCTTTAGAATACTGGCCAGCCTTAAAACTGGCGGTATCAGGTGAAGTTATTTCATTATTTTTTTGTAGTAAATCGGAAATTGCATCTTCAAGTGAGTTTGTTAAAGATAACCCTTTTGAAGATAAAAATTGTTGTCTATTCTCCCTCAACAGATCAAAAAACTGTTTTGGGGAGCATAGAGAATTTACATCTTTTCTTATTCCTATAAGAATAAATCGAGTACGCTTTTGTGGAACACCATACTCGGCAAAATTAACAAGCTCACCATACACATCATATCCGTTAAAGTTTTTTGTTTTTCGTGACAGTGCTTTTTTAACGTATTCTGAATATATTCGACCTTTAACTTTATTCTTATCAAATTGCTGAGTAAACCCCTTAACGTTCTCAAAGAAGATTATTTTTGGCTGGACAGTACGAATGAATTTTATATAAGAGTCTATTAGTTTATTTCTAATATCATCTTCATTTCTTCTGCCCGCAGTTGAGAAGCCCTGACAAGGTGGCCCACCCGCAACCAGATCTACTTTACCTTGTAGGTCTGTTAACTCGTGAGTGTACCTTTTGATTACATCATTGATATCATAATTTGTAATGGGAAGCCAATCCGGCCAATTAAAGTGATTATGTTTTTCAATAAGGTTGTATTTGAGAGTCTCAAACGCATCAGGGCTTTTTTCTACAGCGAAAACCCCTTTCCATAGCCCGCTACTGTAGAGCCCTAAAGACAAGCCCCCGCAACCTGAGAATAAGTCTATGTATGTACTTTTATGCTCCATCCTTGACCTTAATTTAAACACTTAGATTTTCGCGTATGATCTCACATATTATAACTAAAAGTCACCCTTATCGTGAGGTGGCTATATTGTTAAGAACCTTAAAGCCGTTGTTATGCATGCATGTCATCACTCCATTATTTTTAGCGAAGATTCGAGCATCTTTTACTAATTCAGCAATAATGGGCAGTGCGTCCAATCACATTTACTAGACTGCTAAGACATGTAAACACAAAAACTAGAATTAACATCAACAACATATATAGCCCTGACTGCGTTTCAATTCCATATGTTTGTTTATAAAAAAGAAAAATTGGTGCCCCCCAATACCGTCCATTGCGGGTCTAAACTCAATAAACCTATAAGCACAAAAAAGGGCGCATAATGCACCCTTCTCTCTAGCTAATAACGTCTAATACCTTATAACGGTAATAAGTCCTCACCAACAGCATTCAGTTGATCACCATTTAAGTCATCATCATTTGCTGGAATCCACTGCGCTAAACAGTCACGATCTTTAACACAAGGATCTGTTAAAGACTGTATAAATTCCACTAAAAATCCTACTTGCATATCACTTAAATTAAGCGTTTCCAATTCAAAATTAGACGCATTTAAAGCTTCTAAGGTATTTGCACGCATTTTATCTAGGTTAGTTACATTTTCGACAAGTAGCTGACTTTCATCAAAGTTGTCAATTGCATTCGCTGCATTTGAGTGATGTTTAATAACAGCCTCTAATGAATCATAAGAACCTGCATGTGACCAAGGTCCAGTGACTTCAACATTGACTAATGATGGTGTTCTAAAAGCAAATTTATCTTGCTCTAAACCTGTTTCTCTTGCACGACCAAAATCTTTAGAGCCATCAGCACCATTGCCTTTACCTTCGCCCACTTGTGGCATAGCTAAGTTATGAAAACTTTCATCAGTAAAGAAATCCCCACTGTGACAGCTAGAACAGTTCGCTCCACCCTGCATGTTTGAAGTATAAAACAATATCGCACCTCTTTTTGCTCCTGCAGAGATTGCTTGATTATCGCCTTCAACATAACGTTTCCACGGTGTATTACCAAAAGCTTGAGAGCGTTCGTATTCACCAATTAACATAGATACTCTTTGCTCAGTAATCAGCTCTTCTAATGGCGCATTTGGCTCATTAAAGACACTACGAAATTTTTCTATCCAGTGCGCTGTTTCAGGCAATGGCACCGTGTCAGTCACATCATTACCAGTTGCATCAAAAACTTGCGGTCCTTCATAGCCTGCTAATCTTGCTGCTAAAAACTCTCTAATTTCCTGATCACTATAAGAATTATGTGAAAATGATTTCATCTCTTCTCTAGAGGTAACTGGAAAACGCGCCTGCGCCTGAACTAAATTACCACCCGCTAGTGGATCAGCTACGCCAGCTGCAGAGTTAGGTGTACGAATACCGCCAACTGAGCCATTGGCACCCTGCTGTGGATTTAAGCTTTCCAACCGCCCATCATGAAACTGAAACTTATCCCAAGCGATAACATTAAAAGTTGTTGGTGCATTTCTAGGTACCGGCGGAAATCCAGCATGATTTTCAGCCTCTGCATTCGTTCGTCCCTGACCTAATAAATCAGGTGCATCGGCCTCCACACCAATAGGTAAGGCCAAACGATCGCCACCACCTAATAAAGGGTGATGACACGCAACACAAGCTGAATCACGATCACCACCTAAAGATTTAGAATAGAATAAATCCATACCTAATTGTGCTTCCGCGCTATTAATATCTGGCACGTCTCTGTTTAGTAAAGGGTCTCCCGTTAAGCCTAACGAGTTAACCAGCGGTCTTAACGCTTTATCTAAATGCTTTTGGTGTTTATGTTTATGCATATTGCCAGCCGCTGTAGCGCTAACGCCATAACTAACCGCACCGACTACACAAAGCCCCATTAAAATTTTTTTCATTGTCTTCCTGCCTTCCGAATACTAAAACTCTCACTGCCAATACCATATTGCAGCGCCCATGAATTGCAACTCAAGTATAAAGAGCAGGTGTATCTAAAATATGTCACGAAAACCGAATTTGTAACAAAATGTAACAATGCGAATCAGATACCTAGAATTACTTAGCATTCAATGTTAATTTAACTAAATATACTAATAAATTAACATAGGAAGACTGCGATCTCGAGCGCCAAGGAAGTGAATTATTTAAAAAGTGAGCAAAAAAGTAAAATTCTGGTTGTCGATGACGACCAAGCACTGCGCAACCTACTTGACCAATACCTTGATAGCCAAGGATTCTTAGTAAATTGCGTAGAAGATGGAAAAAGCATGGATGCCTACCTAAAACAAGCCAGTGCAGATTTAATCATTCTCGACCTAATGCTACCCGGTGAAAATGGTCTCGATATTATTAAACGACTAAATAATCAGCTAAGCCCTCCTATTATTATGCTTTCTGCTAGCGGCGAAGATGTAGATCGAATTATTGGTCTAGAAATGGGCGCAGATGATTATTTGGCAAAACCCTTCAATCCCCGCGAACTGCTTGCACGCATACGCTCAGTCTTACGCAGACAAACAGCGCCTAATAACACACACGAACAAGAAGTCTACCAGTTTGGTTCTTATCAATTTAATAGAGCCAAGCAAAGCTTATTACGTGATGGTCGGCCAGTTAGCTTAACCAGCGGTGATATTTCTTTATTAGAAATTTTTATTAGTAATCCTCAGCAGGTATTATCCCGCGATACGCTATTAGAAAATCTCAAAGGCTATGACTGCGCACCCTTTGATCGCAGTATTGACGTGCGTATTATGCGTTTACGCCAAAAAATAGAAGCTGATACAAGCAACCCTGTTTATATCCAAACCATCTGGGGCGAAGGTTATAAATTTACCCCATCCAAATAAGCGCATGAGTTTATTTCGCCGCTTAAATACCATTTTTACCAATACAGTGCTTACACTCGCCTTTGGTCTGATTAGCTTTACGCTAATGTCTATTCTTCTGGCTTTCTATTTTGTATTAAGCCCTATGGCGGATAGAGCTGCTGATGATATGGGGGGTTTAATGCATATTATCGGCAAATCTTGGATTGCCCTGCCCACAGAAAAAAAAGCAGATTATCAAGTTCATTTACGCGAACAACATCATTTGTTTATTACTGACCATCCCGCTCCACTACAAACTCTCACAAAACACTACCCTTTTATTCCTAGGCTAGAAAAATCTTTGCAACACCACTTCCATCAAGCACTCAGCATCAAGCAGGCGATAGAAGGTGGGGAGCCTTGTTTTTGGGTCGCATTACCCATTGCTGATAGCGTCGTTTATATCGGCTTTTTACATGAACGTTTTGGCCCGCATCCGTCCAAAGCCATGATTGGCATTCTTGCAGGAGGGCTCTTGCTGATTTTAATCACCACGCTGTTTTTAGCGCGCCGCATTACTCGCCCTATCAAAACTTTATCCAATGCCGTCAACTTAATCGGCTCGGGAAAATTGTCAACACGCATCCCTGAACATGGCCCACAAGAATTAGCAATGCTCGCACATAACTTCAACTGCATGGCACAAGAAATCAGCCAGTTTATGTCTAATCGCAGCATTTTATTTGGCGGTATTTCGCATGACTTACGTACCCCGATAACACGCATGCAACTTGCCTTAGAGCTTTTAGAAAACGAAAACAATACCGCGTTAATTACAGGCATGCGTAATGATCTAAATGAAATGGAAAAGCTGATTCAAAATGCCCTTGAATTTGTTAAAGGCATGGATAAACATCGTGCATTTAATATCAAAATCAATAAAGTTCTGAATGAACTAGCGGAGAACTATGCGCGCCAAAATCAAATTATTCAGTGGCAAAGCAACGGTGGCCAATGCAAGATTGAAGTCAATGCCTTACGCCGCGTATTGTGCAATTTACTGGATAATGCTTTTCGTTATAGCGCAGAAAAGCCGGTAAACCTAACTTGCTCACAAGAAAAAAACGCTTTAATCATTCATATTATAGATCAAGGCCCAGGCATTCCCGAAGATAAGCTAAGCGCAGTTTTCCAACCATTTTATCGCTTAGATAATTCACGTAATAAAAAAACCGGTGGCAGTGGCTTAGGCTTAGCGATTGTGCAGCAATTATGTGAAATTCATGATTGGAAGGTTGAATTACTTATGGGTAAAAAGCAAGGCCTAGACGTAAAACTAAACATCCCCCTGAACTAAGCATAAATTCTTATCATTACCTGCCGCCTTAACCAATTTATCAAATCAAAAGAAAAATAAAAATACGTCATATTTAACCAAGTCTGAAGCCATTGGTTATGTTCAAGGGTTACGCTCACACGCAGTGAATGTTAGAATAAATTTTATTCACCACACCATACAACTTTCATGTCTGTGAATTCAATCCCATCTCCCAAATTTTCCAACGCGTCAGCCACCCGGTTACGTGAAATCCCTTACAACTATACGTCTTTTTCTGATCGTGAAATCGTCATTCGTTTATTAGGTGAGCCGAATTGGCACATCTTAAACGAACTACGCGATGAACGCGTCACAGGGCGCTCTGCACAAATGCTATTTGAAGTGCTTGGTGATATTTGGGCCGTACAACGCAATCCTTATTTAGAAGACGATTTGCTAGACAACCGCAAACGGCGCAAATCTTTATTAGATGCACTACGCCACCGTCTACAGCAAATGGAAAAGCGCCATGCGGAGTATGCCACTGAGCACCCGAAACGCGCTAAACGGGTATCACAACTGATTGCTGCAGCCCATCAAGCGGTTGATAACTTTGAAGCGCATTTCAAAAGCAGCGTCAAAATGCGCCGCAAAGCGGAAGCCTTACTCAGCAAACATACACGCAAAGATAATATTTGCTTTGACGGATTTGCGCGCGTGTCTCATGTCACTGATGCCACCGATTGGCGCGTAGAATACCCGTTTGTGGTTTTATATCCCCGCACAGAACAAGAAGTTGCCTTATTAGTTAAAGATTGTATTAACCTCGGCTTAACCATTATTCCTCGTGGCGGCGGCACCGGTTACACAGGCGGCGCAGTGCCATTAACGCCTTACTCGGCGGTTATTAATACCGAAAAATTACTCGACATGGCTCCAGTTAATCATGCCGCAAACTTACCGGGTGTTAACCAGAGCTATGCAACCTTGCATACAGGTGCTGGTGTTGTCACACGTCGCGCCATGGAATCCGCTGAAAGTGCGGGTTTAGTGTTTGCTTGCGACCCAACCTCAGCCGATGCCTCCTGTGTTGGTGGCAATATCGCCATGAACGCAGGTGGAAAAAAAGCGGTTTTATGGGGTACAGCGCTCGATAACCTACTCTCTTGGCGCATGGTCACACCTGACGGCAACTGGCTAGAAGTCGAACGCTTAAAGCATAATTTAGGCAAAATTCATGACCAAAAACAGGTTGAATTTAGCCTAAAACGTTTTGATACCGACAACAAAAATCTACTCTCGGAAGAAATCCTAACCCTGCCAGGTAGCTTATTTAGAAAAGGCGATTTAGGTAAAGATGTCACCGATAAATTTCTCGGTGGTTTACCCGGCATACAAAAAGAAGGCTGTGATGGCATCATCACCTCCGGCACGTGGATTTTACATAAAATGCCACCTCAGACACGCACCTTTTGCCTCGAATTTTTTGGCCAAGTTCGTGAAGCAGTGCCTGCCATCGTTGAAATTCGTGACTACCTCGCAAGCCTGCCTAAAACAGGTGAAATGCGCGTTATGCTTGCGGGTTTAGAACATCTTGATGAGCGTTATGTAAAAGCTGTCGGTTATGCCAGCAAAGCGAAACACCAAGGACTACCCAAAATGGTACTCATTGGTGATGTAGTCGGTGACAATGAAAAACAAGTCGCTTTAGCTGTTTCCGAAGTCGTGCGTATCTGCAATGCCCGTGGTGCCGAAGGCTTTATCGCAGTCAGTCCTGAAGCACGTAAAACCTTCTGGTTAGACCGCGCGCGCACTGCCGCCATTGCTAAACACACCAACGCCTTCAAAATTAATGAAGACGTAGTTATTCCACTGCCACGCATGGGTGATTACTGTGACGGTATTGAACGCATCAATATTGAGTTATCACTGCGCAATAAATTACGTTTATGTGCGGCAGTCACGCAATTTTTACAAGGCGAACTCCCGCTACGCAATTATGAAGACAGCACCAATAAAGTTGAATTAATCGGTGACCGCCGCGAGTTAGCTTTACAAGAAGTAGAGCAGGTACGCACACGCTGGCAGTGGATTTATGACCACTTAGATCTGCCCTTAGCTGAAGCAGAAGCCAAATTTGCAGAGTACAATATTAATGCGGGCGAACTCAGTAACCGAGCAGCCAACCCAATACTTTTTCACCGCCTACAAGATCATTCGGTACGCATCTCATGGAAACAAGAATTACTCGCCCCACTTAAAGAAATTTTCTCAGGTGATAATTTCCTCTTAATTACCGAACGCCTTGAACTGACGCATAAAGACATCTTGCGCTCACGCGTTTTTGCTGCCTTACATATGCACGCCGGCGATGGCAATGTGCACACTAACCTGCCGGTTAATTCAGACAATTATGCCATGTTGCAAGAAGCCAATGAAGCAGTTGCGCGCATCATGGACTTAGCGCGCTCACTGGATGGTGTTATTTCCGGTGAACACGGTATCGGCATTACTAAATACGAATTTCTCAATCCAGAAGAACTTGCCGATTTTCACAGCTACAAACAACGCGTTGACCCCGAAGGACGCTTTAATAAAGGCAAGCTCATGCCTGGCGCTGATTTACGTGCGGCATACACTACCTCATTTAGTTTAATGGGCTATGAGTCACTGATTATGCAGCAAAGCGAGATTGGTGAGATTTCGGACTCAATCAAAGACTGTTTACGTTGCGGAAAATGTAAACCGGTTTGCGCAACCCATGTGCCACGCGCCAACTTACTGTATTCACCGCGCAATAAAATTTTAGCCACCTCCTTATTGATTGAAGCCTTCTTATACGAAGAGCAAACACGACGCGGCATTTCCATTACCCACTGGAATGAATTTGAAGATGTCTCAGACCATTGCACGGTCTGTCATCGCTGTGAAAGCCCTTGCCCTGTCGATATAGACTTTGGTGATGTGTCCATGAATATGCGTAATTTATTACGCAAAATGGGCAAACAAAGCTTTAACCCGGTCAAAACCTTAGCGATTGCCTTTCTTTCGACTGATCGTCCGAGTAGCGTAAAAATCATGCGCAAACTATTGATTGAATGGTCTTATAAAGCTCAGCGCATAGGCAACTTTTTTATTCGACCGTGGGGTAAAGCGCAGCTAAAACAGCCGCCTTCATCAACCGGTAAGCCGAATATGAAAGAATTCGTGGTGCATTTTACCAACCGAAAAATGCCCGGCAAATTGCCAAACAAAACTGCTCGTGCGTTGCTTGGCATTGAAAGCAATGAAATCGTACCGATTATTCGTGATATTAAAAAGACCAGCACCGATTCGGAAGCGGTATTTTATTTTCCAGGCTGTGGCTCAGAACGCCTATTTTCCCAAGTCGGCTTAGCAACGCAAGCAATGCTTTACAATGTCGGTGTGCAAACCGTCTTACCGCCAGGCTATTTATGCTGTGGATTTCCTCAACGTGCCGCAGGAGAATTTGATAAAGCACAACAAATTACCACCGATAATCGCGTCTTATTTCATCGCGTCGCCAATACCTTAAATTACCTTGATATTAAAACTGTCTTGGTAAGTTGTGGTACCTGTTTAGATCAGCTAGAAGATTATGAGTTTGAGAAGATTTTTCCTGGCTGTCGCGTAATCGATATTCACGAATACCTTTTAGAAAAAGGCGTCAAACTAGAAGGTATCAGCGGCACTCAGTACCTTTATCATGACCCTTGCCACACCCCGTTAAAACAACAAGATCCTATGAAAACGGTTAATGGCTTAATGGGGGCAGCCATTAATAAATCTGAGCGTTGCTGCGGTGAATCGGGGACTTTAGCCGTAGGTCGTCCCGATATTTCCACACAAGTCCGTTTCAGTAAATCTGAACAGCTACATAAAGATACCGAGAAATTACGTGCCGAAGGCAATGAAGGCAAAGTAAAAATACTAACTACCTGCCCTTCTTGTGTGCAAGGCTTAGATCGCTTTAAAGGGGATGTTGACGATTTAGAAACCGATTATATCGTGGTAGAAATCGCGCAAAAAGTATTAGGCGAAAACTGGATGAAAGATTATATCAAAGAGGCTGGCAATGGCGGTATTGAGCGCGTTTTAGTGTAATCGACAGCACTAGTATGCAAGCAAGGGCGCTGCATAATAACTTAGGGTAGCTTGGTTTTTTATTCAAGTTAAGCTGCCCTCATTATTATGCTTTCTTCCGAATCACCTCGTAGCTACCCTTTTCAACAGTTGCTTTGCTTGCTTATGCTACAATTTCACTTATGCATATACGTTTTGTTATGCATAACTACTATAAACACAAGGTAAAATTCCTAATGGATTTATTGAAAAAAGTAATACTAGCTTTATTTGTTAGCATCTCAATGTTTGCTATTGCGCCTGCTGCGATCGCTGGTGTACCTGAACCAGCAACAAGAGAAGAAGTAATAGAATCAATTGAAGAAGCTATCAAATTTTCAGAGCAAACATTGGCTGCATTAAAAGCAAATGAATCAAAAAAGAGTGTTTTAGCTTTATTTAAAGCAACTAAGAAAGAATCTAAAAAGATTGAGAGTACACCTGTTGAAAGAACACGCTCTAAAGCAAGCCAAAAAATGGGCAAAGCACGTCTTGCTTTCAAAAAGGGCAATAGCGAAAAAGCTGAAGAGTTAATGACTGAAGTCGTTGAACTTTTTAAAGAAGTGCAAAAAATACACAACGCGATTTAAATCTAGATGGCTGAATTAGCCTACTAAGATTTACGTCATAATGGGCTCATTGTTATAAACAATTGAGCCCGTTTTATTATCTGGCGTTTGTTAAATCGTCCACTCCAACTATCTGCGCAAAGCTCGTCATAGCATTCAAAAAGCTAGTGCTTTCAATTTCCAACCGAGTCCAAGCCTTTTAGCGCTTTCTTAACGGATCAAGAAGATACTTTAGACCGTTGTGATCCAGCTCCTGCATTAGTGCCAATAACTGCCCTAACTCACCGGTTGGAAATCCCTCGCGCGCAAACCAATTAAGGTAATTCCCTGGTAAATCAGCGATGACTCGACCTTTATATTTTCCATAAGGCATGGGAAATGTAAGTAATTTTTTTAAAATTTCGGGATTCATTATCTGACCTATGTTACGCAGAGATCTTATCTCTTTCAATCCTCATTATATAAAGATTTACGATTACAACTAGGTAACATCAAGTAGCCCGTATGAAGCTTGCGCAATACGGGGATTCGATGCGCTGTTTATCCCGTATTACGTACCTTCATACGGGCTACGATGGCTACGGTTACTTTGATTTTGAATAGACTAAATATTGGCGCGTTTAGAATGCAACATGAATTTTAAGACGGTAGAAAATTCTCATGATGCTTAGCTAACAAATAACCGGTAAACGTGCGTAACTGTTGTAATTCCGCGCTGTAAGGTATTAACCGGCGCGCTTTATAAAGCTGTTGATTGGCAGATAACAATTGCTTTTGTGCCAACAACTCAAGCACCTCTCGATAATATTGCTGTATTAAATAATCACGAAACGTTAATGCCAAGCTTGATGTCTTTAAATTCAAAGCCGACATTAAAGCGGCAATACTTTGTTCACCTTGTTTATTTGCCCAGTACTGTATTGCTTTAGCTAAATACTGTTCTGCTGTTTTCTCTGCAGCACTTAATGCACTTAAATCCGCCTGGCAACGCGGACAGATAATATTGTCTTTTAAGCGCGCATTACAACAAGGGCAACGCTCCATTAAGATTCCAAATAATAAATAATATCGTTTAATTGCGCGCTCGGTTCTTCTAAGCCTGCAATATCTTGCGCTTCGATACAGTTCATTAAGGCTTCAATTAAATCCACCATATCTTCTTTATCTTCCGCAGAGACTTGTGCAAACAGCCCTTCTGCCTTGGCAATCAACTCATGCGCTGCGCTAATTTCCGGCACATCAGCATCAATTTCTGTTACTAACTCATCCACAATACGCGGGTCCGCTTTGCCCAATAAAGAGCTAATACGTTGCTTAGCGGTATCTAAAGAATCCCCCTCAAACTGAGATAAAGCATTCTTAATCGTAATAGATTTTTCTAAGCCGGTTTCTTTTTCCACCGCCGAAACATGTAACAGCCCATTCAAATCTAAATCTAAAGTCAAGGTAATGACATTGCCTTCAGCGACATCAAGTAAGCCTTCAACGCGAAATTCGCCTATTTTGACATTATTTAAAGCATCCGGATCTTCACCCTGATAAATATTTAATTCAACCGCCTCCTGACCATCATAGCTAGTCGAAAACGCCTCTGTTTTACGGTTCGGTAAAACACTATTTTTATGAATAATGGGTACAAACATAAACGGGTATGGCTGAGCACCTAAAGCTCCAATAGCGCTGGTACCATAAGTGTAGGGAGTCACATCCACCAAAACCGTATCCACCTCTTGGCCTGCAATCATTGCCGCTTGGATCGCTGCCCCCATAGCAACACATAAGTCAGGGTCAACTTCGCTATGCGGTTCAAAACCAAACTCATTCAATAAACGTTCGCGAACACAAGGCGTGCGAGTAGAGCCACCGACTAAAATAATTTCATCAATTTCCACGGCCGTTAACTTCGCGCCTTTTAAAGCAATATTCGTTGCATCGATGGTCGCGTTAATATAATCTTCAATCATTTCCTCGTACGCCATTCGAGAAAGCTCAAGCGAAACATGCACCGCCACACCCTCATGCTCTAATAAATATTCCTCATCAATTTGCGCATAAGGCTGCTCGGATAATAAAAATTTCGCTTCTTCAGCCGCACGTGCAAGGCGCGCCATCGCTTTACTATGACTGCGCACATCAACACCCTGTATTGTTTGTATCTGCTCAATCAGGTAATCAATAATTTGCTGATCAAAATCATCGCCACCTAACTGATTATCACCATGACTAGACAGTACTTCAACCACGCCATCCTGCATATTCACTACCGAAACATCAAACGTTCCGCCACCCAAATCGTAGACTAACACTTGCTTAGCTTCCGCTTGTATCGATCCATAAGCCAGTGCGGCTGCCGTTGGTTCATTAATCATGCGCACCACTTCTAAACCTGCGATTTCTCCTGCTTCACGGGTTGCTTGGCGTTGTGCATCAGAAAAATAAGCGGGCACAGTAATAACCGCTTTGCTTACTGTCTTTCCTAAATGTTGCTCAGCAATTGTTTTTAAACGCGTTAAAATAATCGCCGAAACTTCTTGTGGTGTATAAGCCTGATCCGCTAAAACAACTTGCGTCTCTTGGCCCATTAAACGCTTAATTGATTTAATAGTACGTTCTGGATAAACCAAGTATTGATTACGTGCGGTTGCGCCAACAATCACTTGCCCCGCATCATCAATACCCACAAATGAAGCGAGCATCTTTTGATCGCCATCCGCAATAACGGTGACTTTTCCCTGCTCGACAATGGCTACTTCTGAATTAGTTGTACCTAAATCTATACCAATAATAATGTCATTCATTTACTTACCCACGGTTACCTTATTGACTTTAACTTCTGCCAAACGCAATACCTGATCTTTAAATAAAAAGCCTTTGCGTAATTCTTGTAATACGATGCCATTTTCTTGCCTTAGGTCTTGCTCTGTTTCTAAGGCACTCATAGTTACCGGGTCAAGCCGCTTACCAACGCAATCAATCGCGCGTACTTGATACTCTAATAATAGCTGTTCAAAGCGCTTAAGCGTCATCATCTGCCCTTCTTTAAAGCGCTCAATAAAATGCACATCTTTTGGGCGTGATTTTTTGAATAGCTGCTTAACGGGCCGATAATTTTGCAAAATCTCACTCCCGGTATGCAAGCGATCATACATATCCACCATTTGTAATAGCATGGTACGCATCAACGTCTCTTGCTGCTGCTCTAAGCGCTGGCCATAAGCAGCTAATTCTGCAACTAGCACTTTATTATCACCTTCCACGATATTCAGCGCGGAATTTAAGCTATCTAAGGTATTTTTAAATTGCCGCGCCTCTGCTTTGACTTCCGTTTTTAAGCTAGTCATTTCGCTCAGCAAGCTATGTAAATCCGGCTGTTCCTGAGTAACCAAAGCATCTGCCTGACTTTCCGCCAAATACTTTTGAAAATCTTCCAGTAATTCGTTTTTCTGTAGTTCAGTTGTCATTATTTTTCAGCGGGCGTTATCGCCTTTAATAGCGTAGCATCATCAACACTCGCACTTAATAGTTGAGTCAATAAATCCGTATTAATCGGGATATTTTTTTCAGTCGCTAATGCTCGGTCAATTAAAGTATCGGCGCTCATATCAGGCAATGTAAACAAAGCATAGGTCACTCGACTTTTATGGTCTTTAATTGCACTATAAGCCGCATGGATAGCTTGAAATTTCTGCTGATCTCGGTCTGGCGGGTTATCTTTCACAAGGCGCAAATAAGCCAGCTTAATCTCTGCATCATCAGCCGTCATCGCAACATCTAAAATTTTATAAGCACTATCCACAATATAACTCCATTAAAAAGAAAAAGAGCGCGTCTTTTTACCCACACCAAAACAGTCCAGCACATCTTGAACACTCACCTCAATATCAATACCTAGCTGATCGGCACTTTTCACCACCATCAGGGCAGAAAATAAATCAGGATTTTGCATAATAGCTAACATGATATTTTGATCATGCCCCACTATCTGCATAAGATCTTCCTCCGCCTGCTCAATCGTTGTTGTTTTAGCTAAGGATTCAATTGTTTCATTCAACCCCATCAGTACAGAGTCTGGCACATGAGCAAACAATTCCTCCATAGGGTCTAGGCCTTCCTGCTCATCGTCACCCATAGCAAATAAGCGTTCAAGAAAACCCTTAGTTCTCTGCGGATGTACTTGATAATAGCGAGCTAACAATTTTTCCAGTAATATGCCCGCCTGAAAATCTTTATTCTGTACGGCTTGCTCATGATGCTGCTGCAAACTCATTAACTCTCTAAAGCTACAATCTTCGGGCTTAGCATTATTATCCGCATAAATGCGATAATACATCCAAATCGGTTTTTGCCATTTATCGAAAGCGAGTTTTGCACAATGGCGTAATAACTCAAAATGTTGAAGCGTCTCTAATAGCTTACATAAGCTAAGCAAGTCAGACTCTGCATATTCTTGCTCTGTTAGTGATTTTTCAAGAGCTGCTTTAATGTTTTCTAAGGCCTTATGCAGCTGCTCTTCATTATCCGATTCTAAAGTAAATTGTTCTAATAACTGTAAAAACTGTGCAAACTCAGATACCGAAAGCAAATGATCTTTTGCCGATGGCAATACGCGTAACACAGTAGCAACAGGCAAACCCATAGATAAGGCTTCTTTGCTTGCATGAAACTGCCTATTGACTGGATCGGTATACAGTTGAGTAAACGCATCGGCAATTAACTGCAATCCTTGTTCTTTGTCTTCATGCGCAAAACAAAAGAATCCGCGCATAAGCTGCGTTTGCTTAACGTAAGCCTTACCAATATTTAATGCTTCAGCCTGCTTAATTTCTTTATCCACTAAATGATACGATTTTTCTCGTATCAATTGATGAGCATACGCTAAATGACTCGCAAATAAAGTCTGTTTTGCAAAGCTGTTCAGCGGATCAATTGTTAATATTTTAGTCGCATAGTGACTCGCTTTTTTATAGCTTTTATTCGCTGCCGATTCTCGTACTGCGCGCGTCAAAACATCAATATCTTGTGGGAACTTTTCCAGCGTTTTTGCCAGCCATTGTTGATAATCTTTAGTTGCCTCTGATTGCTGGTAAAAATCTAAAATCTGCAAATAAATATCATGATCTTCTGCATCATATTGTAAACTTTCAATTAATAATTCAATTTGCTCTGCCGGCTCTTCACCTTGACTAAGATGGCGCAAAATCATGGCGATTTTCAAAGCATTTCCTGGATCATCTTGATTTTGTAAGGCCTTGATACACAGCCGCCAATAATATTCTGCATCGTAAATATTATCTTCGCGCTCATGCAATAATGCGCTGACCCGGCTCTCCTCGTACTCATCGCTTGCGCCAAAAAATTTCTGAAAATCCTTATGCCCTGCGGGGTAAACACTTAAAAGCTGCTGACAATAATTTTGCGCTACATCAGGCCCCAATAAAGATTGGTATTGAATCGCCATATTAAACTTTACCTTATCTGATAAATGCTCATGCTGACGTGTCAAATGTTCCAGAAACTCACTCTGTTGTTTATTAAAGCCTTTAATATGACAAATAATACTGCGTTGACTCTGATTTAAGCGCAGCAAGGCATCAAACAACGCAGCACCCTGCAACAATGTTATTTCTAATAGTCGGGCAACACTGGCATAAGCAGAACTGGTTGATATCTTAACTAACAAAGCCCGTGCCTGACTCTCTGAACTAGGCAAAACTAATAAGGCCTGTAATAGACTGCGCAAATCTCTAAAGGCCGAGCGATAGGGAATTTTCTTTAAGATTTCAGTTAATTTTGCTTCATCCTCATTTGCATAGGCCTGAAGTCCTGTTTGTATCAGATGAAAATGTGCAACAAAAGCAGATTCTTGAGGCAAATCATTAATAATCTCTGGCGATTTAGTCAGCGCAAGCAAGCCTAATAAAGAAGCCAACTCTGGGTAATCTTTGTCTAATTGCTGTGCAGATAATTGCTGCAGATTTTTTTGAATATCGACTTTATTTTCACTCAAAATAAGCCAGATAATATATTGATCATAAATATCAAAAGGCGCTTGTGTATATTGACAATGGTTTTCCCACAGCACTACCGCGTCTTTAATCATCCCTTTTTCGGCTAGAGCAACTGCTCGCTGCACATAACAATAAGCTAACGGCTTATTCCATTGCTCATTAGCAGAAAGCTGTAATAACTTTTTATACAGCTCACCGACCTCCTTATACTTACCATTCTCAAGCTTTTCCTGAGCTTGTTTTTCAAGGCTCTCAGGCGTTATTGCATCAGCAATTATTTTTTTATTCATAAGCTTTATGAGTTGCACTTAATCTAAATAAAGATTCTGCTGATTATAAACCATCAGACAGTAAAAATAAGTTTGAAGACAATTGGCTAATAAACCTTAACTAATTTATTAGCTTGTCATTCCAATAAAGCACTTGCCATTCCGACCTTAGGGGAACTCTTGCTGTTAATGTGTGCGCAAAGAACAATATCTCCTACATCTGCCCCTTTTGGTTTTTACTAGGCTGCTTGTACGGAAGTGAACACTGAAATAATTTGCAAAAAATCATTGTAATACGCATACTTGTGAATGCTGTGTTAATCCGACAATCTAAGAGGAAATATGACCACATTAAAACCTAAAACACGAGATGAAATCGCCTCCGCCTATTCATCTGAACCTTGGTGGTACGACATTCGCGGCTTTTTTATTCTTACCTTTGCTTACAACAGCACATTAACCGCTCAATTACGTTTCTTCAGCCCCAATTTCGGAGAAAAGCACCTTGAAGTTGCTTGCGGAACGGGAACCATGCTGGAACTATTACTACGCTGGCGCCGTTGGAAAAAGCTACCCGAGTCAAACATCACTGGAATTGACTATGCCGAATCAATGTTGGCTGGCGCTATAAAGCGTTTTTCCAAGGATGCTTCGATAGAACTTCAACACGCCGATGCCGCAGCACTTCCGTTCGCAGACAATACTTTTGATACAGCAAATATTGCCAATTCAATTCATTGCTTTCCTGATGTTGACGGCGCTTTGCTTGATATACACCGGACTCTTAAACCCGGCGGCACCTTGGCCGCAAACGTATTGCTCTATCCGCGCACTCCCTGGCCGCTCAACCGTTTTGCTGAGCGCATCAATAATTGGGGTATCAGAAAAGGAATACTCTATACGCCTTATGAACAAACCGATATCCGACAAAAGATTGTTAATAGCGGGTTTAAAGTTGTATCTGAAACAGTAAATGGTAATTGCTACAACATCCTATGCTGTAAACAATAATGACAACACTCTGTTAATCAAAATTGATGATTAAAGGCCGCTCTCCAAAAAAATAGCTAGGACTATTTGACGCTAAAGTCTATGCAAATAAGAGCTGGCAGAATGGTATCAACAGCGCTATAAACTTGTTAACTTATAGCCTTATCCATGCAAATGTGGCTAGAGCGGCCTGCTTTAGGGCGATTAATAATCCCGCTATTAATCGCCATGACTGAATCCGAGATTGGTAACCGAAAAAAAACCAATCAACCCAGAGTTATTAAACATAGATCTAAATTCCACCCTCTGACGACAAAGCCACGAAATAAATATGTAACCCATTGATGTTGTTATTACATTGACTGGTACTGGTATTGGAGTCAATCTCCATTGGCTTGACCAGCCAGAAAACGTTAATAAAAATGAAACCAATTAGCTAGCTACATTAAAAGTAATCGCTATATAATTAGGTCTATTTAGAGAAAATAACTATAAACTACAATTTTAAATGGATTTTTTTTGAAACAAAATAACCTATTAAATTCAATACGATATATCAGCATCAACCTGACTGCTGCCTGTGGGTATTTTATATTTGGATATTTAGGAACATTACTTGCAACGCCCCCTAGTCATGCAAGTCCTGTTTGGCCTGCTTCTGGGTTCGCTTTAGCTGTTGCACTGGTTTATGGGAAACGGATTGTTCCCGGACTTTTCATAGGAACATTAATATTACAAATATATTCTTTTTTAGATTTTTCTCTACCAGAGAATATATTACCCTCTCTCATAACAGGTGCATTCAGTAGCCTTGGTTCATCCTTACAAGCATTTCTTGGTGCTTATCTAGTAAACCATTATTGTGGTAAGAAAAACCCCTTTATCGAAGACAGAAAAATCTTTAATTTCTTTGTTTTTGGGGGCTTCATCAGTTGTTTTATAGCGCCCACTCTTGGCATTGCTACCATTTATTTTCAAGGCTTTATAACCGTTAATGATTTGCCCATTAGCTGGTTCACTTGGTGGATAGGGGACGTAATTGGGGTCATTATATTTGCCCCTATTATCTTATCCTTAATTGCTGAGCCGGTAGCCCTCTGGAAAGAACGTAGGAAATTAGTTTCTTACCCATTAATCTGTGCTTTTTTATTAGTTGTTGGTATTTTTCAATACAATCAAACCCAAGAAATTGTCCGAATAGCATCCGCTTTTGAGCGACAAACTAATGTATTTAATGCAACATTCAGTTCTAAGATTCAAAACTATGTGGGCACTAACGAAATATTAAGAGCCTTTTATAACGGTTCACAGCATGTAACTAAAGAAGAATTTTCCACATTAACACAACCATTCATTAAAAAATTCTCAAGTATTCAAGCGCTAGAATGGATTTTATTTATTCCCAAAAAGCAACGTCATCAATTTGAGGATAATGAAAATTATGGCTTGATGATTCGTGAACCAAATCAAGAAAAAGACATGGTTTCAGCAAAAAATCGAGACGAATATTTTCCTATTACCTATGTACAGCCACAAAAAGGCAATGAACGTGCCCTTGGTTTTGATGTGGGAACTAACCCATCCGCTTTGCCAGCCTTACTTAAAGCAAGAGATACTGGCAAAACGGCTATTACTGAACCCATACAGCTGGTACAGGATCTAAAGAAAAAGACAGGCTCTGTTTTATATTCACCTGTTTATCGTAAACAAGCGGTAACGCGTACTATTGCAGAAAGAAAAAATGCATTACGTGGCTTTGTAGCAGGCGTTTTTCGCGCAGAAGATGAAATTAAAGCCGTTTTTTCTCAGTTTCCTAATCTTCATCTGTTAATTAAAATAGAAGACTCAGGTCATGAGTTCTATAGTAACTTTCCTGATTCCAAAACAAATAACTTTAACCTATTTTCATTAGTAAAAGTTATACAGCTTCCCGTTGCTAATCGAATTTGGACGATAACTTACCAGCCCTCACCTGATTTCTACCATAATCAAATAACCTGGGCACTTTGGTGGATACTCTTAGGCGGTCTTATTACGGTTGCTTTCACGGGTATGGGCTTATTAATGTTAACAGGCCGTGCTTTACGTACTGAAGAGTTAGTGCGTATCCGAACAGACGACTTGGCAAAAAGTGAAGAGCGCTGGCAATTTGCTCTAGAAGGAAGTCGTGATGGTGTTTGGGATTGGAATATTGAAACTAATGAGGTCTTCTTTTCTACAAACTTTAAAAGCATGCTTGGTTTTAAAGACAATGAAATGAATAACCATCTAGATGAATGGGATAAACGTATTCACCCTGATGACAAAAAACTGGATTATACAAGTATAAAAAACTATTTAACTCACAATGCGACGGTATACGAAAATGAACATCGTCTATTATGTAAAGATGGAACATACAAATGGGTATTAGCGAGAGGAAAAGTAGTTTCATGGACTGATGAAAAAGTGCCTTTACGCATGATAGGGACACATATGGATATTACTGCTCGCAAATTAGCAGAAGAGAAACTTCAGCTTTCTGCAAAAGTTTTTAGTGAGACTAATGAAGGGATTACTATTACTGATGCTAAAGGTATTATTCTTGATGTAAACCCTGCATTTAGTAAAATTACTGGGTATACAAAAAAGGAAGTCATTGGCAAGAATTCGAGTCTTTTAGGTTCTGGAAAACACAGCCCTGATTTTTATTCAAGCATGTGGCAAACAATAAACAAACATGGCTATTGGCAGGGTGAGATTTGGAACCGTAAGAAGGAAGGAGCATTTTATGCAGAACTGCTCTCTATCTCATCAATTTTAGATAAAGAAGGTGCTATTTCGCATTATGTCGGGATATTTACAGACATTACCTATATCAAAAAACAACAAGAAACACTTGAACAAATAGCGCACTATGACACACTCACTCAACTCCCTAACCGAGTACTTTTAGCTGACCGGTTTTCTCAGGCACTAGCCCATAGTAAACGGCACGAGTCTTTACTTGCGGTTTGTTTTCTTGACTTAGATAACTTCAAACCCGTCAATGATATCTATGGCCATGAAGCAGGCGACCAACTACTTGTGCAAGTTGCTGAAAGAATTAAAGCGATTATCAGGGAGGAAGATACGGTTTCACGCCAAGGAGGAGATGAGTTTGTTTTACTACTGGGCGATATTGAATCCCCGTCCCACTGTGAAAAAATACTTAAACGAACTATAGAGTCACTTGCTGAACCCTATATGATTAATAAGCAATCCATATCAATAAGTGCCTCTGTGGGTGTTAGCTTGTACCCAATAGACAACTCTGACTTAGATACCTTGATGAGGCATGCTGATCAAGCCATGTATCAAGCAAAACTAGACGGTCGCAATCGTTATAATTTATTTAATACTGAGCAAGACCAAATTTATATTCAGAAAAATATTAAACTTAAAGAAATACAATATGCCTTAGAAAATGATGAGCTTTGCTTGTATTATCAGCCAAAAGTTAATATGGCTACAGGGAAAGTATTTGGTGCGGAAGCTTTAATTCGCTGGAACCACCCAGAAAAAGGATTAATTCCACCACTAGAGTTTTTACCCGTTATTGAAGGAACAGAGCTAGAAATTCAGATAGGTCACTGGGTTATTAATCAAGCATTGGCTCAACTTAGTCAATGGCAAGAACAAGGCATTGAACTTGAAATTAGCGTAAACATTTCCTCCTATCATTTATTATCAGCCTTATTTGTAGATGATTTTGAAAAGACATTAAGCTTGTACCCTAAAGTGCATTCAAAATTTTTACAGTTAGAAATTTTAGAAAGTAGTGCTTTAGGCGATATACAGTTGATCAGTAATATCATGAAAATATGTACACATGCTTTGGGTGTTAATATTGCTTTAGATGATTTTGGTACGGGTTATTCATCGCTGACTCATTTAAGAAATTTACCCATTGAAGTCATTAAAATAGATCAAACATTTATTAGCCATGTTTTAGATGACCCTAATGACTACGCCATTATTGATAGTGTTATTGGTCTCGCTGACTCGTTTAATCGTAATGTCATTGCTGAAGGAGTAGAAACCACTCAGCATGGTTTAATGTTGCTGCTTATGGGATGTGAGAATGCTCAAGGTTATGGAATAGCAAGACCAATGCCTGTCACTGACTTCTCTGAGTGGTTAAATAACTATAGACCAAACCAAGACTGGATTGACTGTGCTAATAAACCTCGGACACAAAAAGAAAATAAGCTAAAAATATTTCAATTAACTTTTGCGCAATGGCAGAAGAATTTTGAAACCCGTATTCAAGCGCCTGCTGATACTGAAAAGGCATGGCCCATTTTAATAAGAACTAAATGTCATTGCGGTGTTTGGATAAAACGAGCAAGACAGGAAATGATTTTTGAAGAGCAATCATTATTAAAATTGGAAAAACAACATGATATTTTTCATGACATTGCCGATGATTTATTTCAAAGCTACCAAGAGGGTAATATTTCAGCTGTTAGCGATGGCTTGAAAGACTTTAAAAATGCCGTAGAACATTTGTACAGCATTTTGGGGCAATGTGAATAGTGAGTTACGATAATTTAAATGGCTGTCTTTACTATTAATGAGATAGAGTATATTACCGAACCATTAATTGGTAACGCACGTGTTAATCCCGCTTTATATCTGCACTTATGCCGAAAGAGATGTATATCAATTGTAGGTTTTCAGGGGTGTTGCTTATATTGAAACACAAACCAAAACGCCATCCAGCCTTGTACTTACTCAGTAAGGCGGCACTCCATCTCCGCCACTAAAACCAATAATACATCTGCTGAAGCAAGTACCCACGCCGCCGCTAGCGGTAATAATAGAAGCTTCCCTATACCCAAAAGAATACAAGGTAGTATGGCAATAGGAATACTCCAGTCACACCTTCACTTTATTTTTAGCTTGCTTAATAGTTTTTATGCTACGAATCCCATTCCCTTCCATCACGTTTTAATAGTTCACAAGCGGCTTCTGGCCCCCATGAACCCGCGGCGTAAGCTTTTGGCTCATCCTGAGTCGCTGCCCATGCATTTTGCATAGAATCAACCCATGCCCATGCTTGTTCTATTTCGTCTCTACTAATAAATAAGGTCGAGTTGCCGCGCATCGCTTCTAGCAATAAGCGCTCATAGGCATCAACAATATGCTTACCTTTAAATGCGTCAGAAAAACTCAAATCGAGTTTGGTTTTTTGCACTTTAATTTGCTCATCAATACCTGGAATTTTATTCATAATATCCACTTCAACCCCCTCATTAGGTTGTAGACGGATAGTCAGTTTGTTCGCTGGCAGTTCAGCATAACTATCGGAAAATATATTATGCGGTAGCTGTTTAAATTGAATGATAATTTCAGAGTGTTTGGCAGGCATGCGCTTGCCAGTACGCATATAAAAAGGCACGCCAGCCCAGCGCCAGTTATCAATATCCACACGTAAGGCAACAAATGATTCTGTGTTACTTTGCGTATTTGCACCCTCTTCTTCTTTATAGCCTGGCACAGCTTTACCTTTAATCTCACCAGCTGCATATTGGCCGCGTACTGTTTTTTCGGCGACATTTTCGGGTGTAATAAGGCGTAAATCTTTGAGGACTTTAATTTTTTCGTAATGAATGTCTTGCGCTTTTAAGCTAACCGGCGGCTCCATTGCGATAAAGGTTAAGATTTGCAATAGGTGATTTTGTAACATATCACGCGTTTGACCGGAATCATCAAAATATCCCCAGCGCCCTTCTATACCGACTTCTTCAGCAACGGTAATTTGTACATGATCAATCGCGTTATGATCCCAGTTATTGATAAAAATAGAGTTAGCAAAGCGTAAGGCTAATAAATTTAAGACCGTTTCTTTACCTAAGTAGTGATCAATACGACAGACCTGATCCCCTGTAAAAACACCAGCCACTGCATCATTAATTTCCTTAGACGAGGCTAAGTCATGACCGATCGGTTTTTCCATTACCATTCTGGATTCTTCGGTTAGCGTGCCCGATTGCTTCAAGCCTTGGCAGATCACTTTAAATAATGAAGGCGGAACTGAAAAATAGTTAATCATGATTCGATTTTTCTTATCGATATATTGATTAAGTTGCTGGTAATCTTCAGTTTTGGTTAAATCGAGTTGTAAATAGTTTAAGCGCGCAGAAAATCGTTGCCATACTTCTGGTTTAACCGCTTCACCTAAAAACTTATCAAAACTGTTTTGCGCTGTTTCAACCAATAAAGCGGCTTCGCCTGCAAAACGATCGACACCAATTATTTTAGTGTCTTTTTCTAATAAGTTAGCCGCATCTAGCTGATACAAGCAAACCAATAATTTTCGCGTTGATAAGTCACCTAATACACCAAAAATAACTAAATCGCAGGGTTTAAATTCTTTTTTATTTTTCTTCATACTTACCGGATTAAAAAGCTAATATTAATTGACCGATATTATAACACTCATAAAAAAGGGTCTATCACTAGACCCTTTTTTATTTACTTAATTTTTACATTTATTCAGTGATAATCAGTTCACCATTATCGTCGGCAGCAAGAGTAACACCCGTTTGCCCTGCTACAGGCGTTAAAATTTCATTCACTGTCCCAGCAGATTCTTGCTTGTAAAGATCATAAGAAGCAAATGCCATAAAAGGAAAAATAATTTTTACGGTATCATTATCATTTGTATCTATAAAGGCAATAGCTGAACTTTTAGCATTCTCATACGCAGTTCCGGTCCCCGCCTCTGTTACAGCATATTCTGTTAGCTCACCACTAATATCAGCACCCGCTGCATACAAAAAGAAAACATCTCCAGCCGTCATACCCACATTACCTACCGCAGGCTCAGTAAAAATAATACTGCCTGAAACATCATTTGTAATTAATTTAATAGTCGGTTTAAGCGAATACAACGGTGGATTCGCATTAGGATTTTTTACTACGATTGATTTTCTTACATCAAAATCAATGGTTAACTCCGTACTAACCCCTTCTTTAATTGTAAAACCAGAAACCAGCTTTAAGCCATTATTCTGAATGCCAGAGTTAATGTCCAAATTATGCACCACATCAGTTAATAAGGTGATGGTATTATCTTCAGGCGTTGTACTTAAATAGAGACGTATTTGGCCGTACTCTCCCGGATCAAAGTCTTTGGAGTCAAACTTAAAAACCTTGCCTTTAGAAAATTCCAGCAAATCAATCGTTTCTGCAGGCTCAGCCTCAGTTTCTTCATAATAAACCTCCCAACCTGCATCCTCTGTAGAGGTAGATATTTCAATTTTAGTAATCGTAATATTCACTGCTTTTGCATCATCAATAGGCGCATCAGTAATCCCAATGCTTAACGATGATTTTGTTGTCGGTGTTGAAGAAGTATTATTATCACCACACGCCACCAAAAAAAGCGTTAATACAAATGTTATTATATAAAAACTTAAGCGTTTAATTTTATTCATCATTTACCTTTTAATTTTAATTATTTAAACTATCTACTCTAGCAAATCCCCAAGAAAAATCTGTGCGTATAAACCCGTCTCCACACAAATCTACGGCAGCAAACATCATTTTTGCCATTTCTACAGAGGCACCATCATTTAAGATTGCCAGTTCAAATTCTAAATCGGCACGCAGCTTTTCTTCTTTATTACCCCGTTCACCATAGGCATATTTTAAGTCATGTTGTAAGGCAATTTCCGTTAGGTTTGGAATATTAAAAACATCCGAAAAGAAACCGTCAGGAATCATTGATGCGCCATCAAATTTCCATACAAAAAAAGAATCAGAATGTGTAGTAATTCGATCAACTAAATAATTAAGCCCATAATACTTACAAAGCTCAATCGCCATCTTGTTATCAATATTATCGCCAATATTAGGTTGTTGCATGGTTCTCTCCTGCTTGTGTAATCGCTGAATGTTAGTTAATACCAATCCCAATAAGTTTTTATTTTAATCTCCTCATCCTAGCCTTTTCCAGCAGGAGAAGGAATAACAAGCGAATTTATTGGAATTGGTATAACACTCAGCGTAATGCCATAGTGATTAATCTAGCTAGCGCAAATATGAAATTTAGGGGAAATATCATGACAAACCGCATAGCGGTGTTCCATTAAGGCATCATGAAATAATTTCCATTGACTGCCTAAAAACGCATTGTCTTCTGGATATTGATAAGCCACGCTATATTCCAGCTGAATCGCTTCAGGTAGTATTTGTGATAAGTATTGTTTAGCCGTATTCCAGCCTGTACTTAAAGGTGAACCTAGATTGGAAACTCGTTCACCTTTTAATATGGCAGATTTCCACTGTTTGTCTTCTGCACTGTAATGCAACAATACATTATCCGGCATATCAAAAGGAAAGTGATGACTGTTAATTTTATCTAGCCACTGCTCATGTCTTTTAGATGAATTGGTACTGCTATGTTCGATAAAAGCGGCAGTAATTTTTTCCGTATAAGCCTCTGGCATCGTTTGTGGTTGATTTAAATCAACCTCACTCTGCCCCTGACGAAAAGCACAGAGTGCAGTGTACATATGCTGTGCTGCCGTGATGAATAACTCGGTATTATTACGCGTCACATAGCCATTCTCATCAAACTGTAACTGACGCGAATAACGACGCCACTTTTCTGGGCGTTGATATTGCCACGTTAAAAAAGGCAGGTCAGGATAGGTTAAAGCAGGGCCATGTCCTAGCGGCATAAAGTCGCCCGTCGCTTTACTTTTTAACCGAGTCCACCAATCTGAGCCCTTGTTTTTTACGCGCGCATCATCCAAGCCATGACCGCTACTTTTAATATCACTCAATTCGTTAAACTGATGAGCTACCCCGACAAAATCTTGATGCGCCCAAGTATCGGCATAAACATGCATGGTAATACCTAAGCGGCTCAGTGCTTTTTTATACGCGTTGGACTGTAAGTTGGTAGGCTCTTGTCTATCTAATGATTGAATACAGCGTTTCACCATCAATTGTGCGATGGGGCTATTCGGGCGGCAAATTAAGCGTGGTAAAAATGGCTCACCTGCTTGCCATGTATTATCTTGCTGATAATCATCGTTGCTCGGTAAAAAATGAAATGGCAGCCATACATTACTATTGGATAATGCATTATTATTACGATAATCCAACATTTTATGCGCTGAACTAATTCGCCGATAAGTGGGGCCTAATTTGGGTTTATCGATATCGCCTAGATAAAACTGAACTAGCCCAGAATTAGTTGCGTCATCAACATACTGAGCGCTATAAGCGATAATTTCTGCTTCTTGATGCGTAAATTCTGCTGCTCTGGCAATGACATACGTTACAGCGTGGTGAAAATCAATTTGCATTACTTTCTCCTAATTAAGAAATTAGCAAAATGCAGGCTCAAGCAAAAAATGTGAACTAGCACTCACAATTTGAGTGTACTCCAATTTTTTATTGGCGATGAAATTAATTAATCAATACCCGATAAGTTAAATTAACACTGCTTTCTGCCGGAATTTCAACGCGCCATTCAGCCAAACCCGATGTTAATTTTTTATGTTTCTGACTTTCATCTAATACTTCCCAATCCCCCGGAATCGGCTCACGCACCAATACACTAACCGCTTTAGCTTTGGCATTTTTTAGTTCGATAGCAAATGCGCTTTCTTGTGTAACAGCATTTCCCAAAACACTTTTATTCACTTTGAAGTCTGTTTGTTTTTTATTTGCGGTTACATCAAACGCTTCGCCTAATTTCAAACGTATGGTTTCATTTTTAGGGGTATGGTCAATGTTATCTTCACCAATAAATTGCGCATTCGCCTGACTATCTCGTTTATAAACTCGCACGACACCTTTAGGAATTGGCATTCCTAATCCCGCCTGGGTTTTATTTTCTAACTGTACATAGACCCCCACTTTAAGCTTAGAGCCTATTTGTCCTTGTCTATTATGGTAATAATAACTTGCGCCATTTAAAACCAGCTCTTTTTTAACCGGCACTGAATTAGCCGATAACAAAGCCACTTGTTTAGTTTGCTTATTTAAAATACTGGTAGGACGATCCAAGCTATATAAATGATACTCAAACAAACTTTCTTCTTTCACTCTGCCTGCATCAGCATAAGCCATCGCTTCCATTTTTACTGCGCGCGGCCTCAACTGCATAGCCGGTTGCACTTGATTTACATCACCCGCAATCAACTGTAATTTAGCGTTGTTATAATCTGTTCCGCTGACATTATTTAGCGTGATCCAGCCAATTAAATCAATTTGACTATCATCAGCATTTAATTCAGCGACATAATCCGCTTTCCAAGATAAGCCGCCAGACAAATAACTCAGTTCTAATTGCTGCTTTGCGCCTATCCCACTATTCAGCTGTGTAGATAAGGTCGGTTGATCGCGTAAATTTTTAGGGATGTCGTCAAAAATAAAGCGCCCCTTAGGATTAATCTCTATACGATCGCCTATTTTTACAACAACACCACTTTGTGTACTTAATACCGTTGCTTTTTCAATTTTTTGCTTACCCGTTGCAGGGTTAATCGTGGCAATGCGAATTTTATTGCCGACATATTTATCCAATAATTTATTCGGTGTTAATAAGTCATAATCAAAATTCTGCTCTATCACATGAAAACCTTTTGCATTACTTAGGCTACGCAATATGGCTGTTTCAGGACGCATTCTTGCGCTTACCCCTCTAAAAGCCAGTTGATTAAATCCACGGTCTAATTTAACGCTACGCTGATCTTTAATTAAGGCTAAATTTTTATTGTAAATGGTAATCGCAACGCTATTCTGATCTGAAATATCACTGACTTTCTCAGATGCTTGCGCATTAACTGAAATAGCTAAAAAACCATAAATTAGTATTTTTCTCATATTGATAACACCTATCGTTATACGTAAGTTACTGTTATTTCTTGTACCAAGCAGCTCGTTTTTTCATTCACAAAAAATCGCTGGCACACTGAATTTAATCAACATAAAAACAAATTCGCCCTCGACCTAAACCCTTTGCTTGATAAAGTGCTTTATCAGCACAGTCAATTGACTGATTTATCGACCTATCAGATTGTTTTATTAACACGGCTCCAGCACTAACGCCAATAGCGGAAAGACCTACATGCTCACTTGTCCATAGCATATTTCTTTTCATCAATGCCTCTGCTATTTGCTGATACCGTTGCGTAATCTCCTGCTCATTGCAATCAGAAAAAATAGCGATAAATTCATCACCTTCTAATCGCGCACAACGGTCAATTCCTCTGATTTTACTTTGCAAAATAGTTGAAAAACTTTGCAACACTTCATCGCCAAAACTTTGCCCATAGGTATCATTACTCTCTTTAAAATGATCCAAATCAAATAACACTAATGTGCACTTCACTCCTCTTTTAATCAAGGATTGATAGCTCTTATACTCATTAAAAAAGGTACTCCTATTATCTAAACCTGTTAACTCATCTTTAAATGAAAATTTTAATAACTCTTGCTGATAGTGATTAAGCTCATTGGCCACTTCCGTAATTTGCTCCACCACTTCTTTAGTTTCTATTAATTTTGTATTTACTTTGTTTTTCTGTAAAAAATCGCCATTTTTAATAGCGATAAGGTCCTCTTTAATATTCAAAATATCTTGAATCACAATTTTCCCTAGACGCATTGTGAATAGACTAGTCAAGCCAATAACAATTGAAATAATAATCAAAAAAATCGATAAATAAGCCCATAAAAACTCTTCAAAACTTAAAGACTGGTTTTCAGTATGTAAAACCCAGTCTGTTCCCGCTATGCTAGCGCTATATTGGCTAAATTCAGGTTGAGACAATCCAATACTCGCTATTTTTAACTGTTCTTCAGCTACAATAAAAATGTACTCATCCTTTTGCTGTAACCTTTCGGCGGCTTGCTGAATGACGTCCAATGCAAAACTTGCAAACAACGCACCTTGAATCTCTGTCCCTCGCATAACGGGTGCAACAATATCAAAATGTGCTGGCTTACCATTAGAGAAATGCAGGGGAATCATTACGTCCAATTTACCCTTAGCCCGTAATAAAATATCGCGCATACAAAGTCGGCCTACTTTCTGCTTTTTACGACTGCCAATAACCTCACTATTATTAAATAATAGTGCCAAACCATTACTATTTGGTAACAAGGCTCTGCTTTCCATACTCCATTTTTCTGAAGCCTCAATAGATCGCGATAAAATGAGTTTGGCAACTTGTGGTTGCTCAGCTAAATCATGTACCACTGTGTTATAGAAAAAAATGAATTGTGCGATATTTTCAGCCATCAATTCAGCTTTAGCTTGATGCTCTGCTTCTTGCCTTTCATATAGCTCTTCAAACAAAAACAAAAAGCTTACAAGCGTAATTGCCAAAACAGAGCTCAGCATAATAGCGACGTATTTAAGCGCTAAGCCTCGTATTGAAATTACTTTTTTCATATATCATTCCTCTTAAGCTTTTTCGAGCCTTCCCTTTAAATTATTAATGATACTAACATAATTAGTCTGTCTATTAGCTGGCGCAAGACTAAAAAATCATTCTTATAACTGATGTTACGCAGTCTTACTTAAATTCTCATTAAGTTAAGCATATCGAATGGGGCGCAGACTTTAGAGGCTGTGAAAGTATTCAATAAAACAACTAAAAACAGCAAAAAATATGCTATAACTTATTGATTGTTCGTTGCCGAAGTAGGTTTTTTAACCTGATTTCGGAATACTTTCACAGCCTCTTTAGTCTGCTTTATATAATGCTGCGTGAATGTGAAAATAGTTTTTTCACCCATGCTAAAAACAAAGTAACCATAGTCATTCGTAGCCCGTATGGAGGTACGGAATACGGGATAAATAGTGCATCAAATCCCCGTATTGCGCAAGCTTCATACGGGCTACTTGGTGTTATATAATCAGGGCTGAAAAATAGGGGCTCTGCGTAACATCAGCTTATAACTGAAAAACCACATTAATACACAGCTAACGTATAATGGAAAAATAAATATAATTTACACTTTTTTCTAAACAAATAACATGCAAAAAAAAGCCATTATTCTTTTATCAGGCGGCTTAGATTCAGCCACTGTTTTAGCAATTGCCCAAGAACAAAACTACCAGCTTTACGCCCTAAGCTTTAATTACGGCCAAAAGCACAGTATAGAATTAGAGTCGGCTAAGCGTCTTGCGCAGCAATTTCAAGTTAGCGATCATAAAATCATTAACCTGGGTTTAGGAGAAATTGGCGGCTCTGCTTTAACCGATGATCACTTAACTGTCCCCACCACAGAGCAAGAAGGTATTCCGGTCACGTATGTGCCCGCCAGAAATACGGTATTTCTTTCGTTTGCTTTAGGCTGGGCTGAAGTTTTAGATGCTCACGATATTTTTATTGGTGTGAATGCAGTTGACTACTCTGGCTACCCAGATTGCCGGCCTGAATTTATCGAGGCTTTTCAAACCATGGCTAACTTAGCAACGAGAGCAGGCGTAGAAGGACATAGCATTAACATCCATGCGCCGCTGATTGATTTAAGTAAAGGCGATATTATTAAACAAGGCACACGTTTAGGTGTGGACTATGCGCAAACTATTTCTTGCTACGCAGCAGACAAATCAGGACTTGCTTGCGGAGAATGCGATTCCTGCCGTTTACGCCGTGAAGGGTTTATGCAAGCAGGTATGCCTGACCCAACACCTTATGTATAAATTCGCAACCCTGCCAAAGAAACTAACGAGGAAAACAAATGACTAAGCAATATGACGTATTAATTGTTGGCGGCGGCATGGTCGGTGCAACAGTCGCTTGTGCTTTAGGTAATAGCTCACTAAATGTGGCGCTGATAGAGCAAACGCCTCCGCAAGAATTTTCACCCGAACAAGCACATGATATGCGTGTTTCTGCCTTAAGTATTGCCTCGCAAAAAATATTGGAAACCATCGGTGCATGGAATGCGATTATTAATATGCGCAACTGCCCCTTTAAGCGTATGCGCGTTTGGGAAACAGCAGGCGATACTGAATTTAATAGCACTTCCATTGATTATGATGAGCTGGGTTATATCGTGGAAAATCGTGTTACCCAACTCGCTCTATTAGAGCGTGTTAAAGATTTCAGTAATGTCACTTTATTATGTCCCTCAAAAATAAAAAACTTACAGTACCAAGCGGGAAACTGCACGGTAGAGCTGGAAGATGGCACACAACTCTCTGCCAAAGTAACCGTCGGCGCAGATGGCGGACAATCAAAGCTAAGACAAGTCACTAACATTGGTGTCACCAGTTGGGATTATCAACAGCACGCAATGGTCATCAATGTAGAAACCGATTACGAGCAGCAAGACATTACGTGGCAGCGTTTTGTCGCAACCGGCCCGCAAGCTTTTTTGCCTCTCAGTGGTAAAAACGGATCGATTGTTTGGTACAACACACCAGAATCCGTTAAGCGTTTAAAAACCTTAGAGCATGAAGCACTGATTGATGAAATGACTGCGACTTTTCCTGACTGTCTTGGCAAAATCACTAAGGTATTAGGTGTTGCCAGCTTTCCTTTAAAACGCCAACATGCGCAGGCTTATGTAAAACAAGGTATTGCGCTGGTGGGTGATGCTGCACATATGATTAACCCTCTGGCAGGGCAAGGCGTTAATATTGGTCTATTAGATGCCGCCTGTTTAGCTGAAGTTTTATTAGATGCTGATAGAGCAGGTAAAGATATTGCCGGTATTGCCGTCCTTAAACGTTATGAGCGATTGCGTCGCAATGAAAATTTAAAAATGATGACGGTAATGGATGTGTTTTATCGTGTATTTAGCAACCAGAGCACGCCGCTAAAAATCTTACGCAATTTAGGTCTAGGGCTAGCTGAACGCATCACTCCACTTAAAAATAAAGTCATGCGTGGTGCGATGGGCTTAGAAGGCAGGTTACCAAAACTTGCGAAAGGTGAAGCAATTTTATAACTATGAATAACTCTATAGCTTTTCGTACACTTTTATTTAAAGAAATTCGCCGTTTCACGCGTATTTGGCCGCAAACCTTATTACCGCCCGCGATTACCACATCACTGTATTTTTTAATTTTTGGTAAGTTAATGGGTGATCGCATTGGGCCTATTGATGGCGTAAGTTATATCGACTATATCGTGCCGGGTATTATTTTGATGTCGGTTATCAGTCATTCCTACTCCAATGTAGTTTCCTCCTTTTACTCAACTAAATTTCAGCGCCATATAGAAGAACTGCTGGTTTCACCTGTACCTAACTGGATTATTCTAACGGGTTATGTTGGTGGTGGCGTTACGCGCGGCTTATTAGTGGGTATTGTGGTTACCTGTATTTCCATGGCGTTTACGACTTTAAGCGTGGTTAACCCTTATTTAAGTATCGGTGTGGTTTTTTTAACCGCCCTACTTTTTTCTTGTGCGGGTTTTATTAATGCCGTTTTTGCTGATAGCTTTGATGATATTTCGATTATTCCTAATTTTGTTTTAACACCACTCAGTTATTTAGGTGGCGTTTTCTATTCCGTTTCTATGCTGCCTGACATCTGGCAAAAAATAGCCTTAGGCAATCCTATTCTGTATATGATTAATGCCTTCCGCTATGGATTAATTGGACTCTCTGATATTGATGTTTATATGGCTGTCGGCATAACAACAGGCTTTGTTATTGCTTTATTTTCTTTTTGTTTATGGTTATTGCATAAAGGTATCGGTATTAAAAGTTAAGCTGCTTAACACGGCATTATTTGATTTGACTTGTCTTACTCAAAAGCTTATAAACTTAGGATGATTTTTTTATAGTTTAAGATTAACTTATGCATGCAGAGTACCAAACATTCTTAGTCTTTACCTCTATCCTCATCGCGATTTTCAGTTCCTGTATCGCACTGACTATTATCGATGGCCTTGAAGGCTTACCTGAAAGAATGCGTAAATTGCGCATTGTATTATCAAGTATTGCCTTTGCCACAGGCGTTTGGTCTATGCACTTTATTGGCATGTTGGCAGTAAAACTTCCTATGCCGCTTGCCTATTCTTCTGGCATTACTTTATTTTCTTACTTATTCTCCCTAGCCGGTGCTATTACTGCATTCGCACTCATTAGCCGCAAAAATAAAACTACCTTACATCAAGTTATTGCATCTGCTTTCTTGGCAACCGCGATTTGCAGTATGCACTATTCAGGTATGGCTTCTATGCGTATGCAGCCAGCAATTATTTATGACACGACTTGGGTTATTGCCTCAATTATCATTGCCTTTGCAGCCTCTTATGTGGGGTTATATATTGCTACGCTTTGGCAACAAAACAACAAAAAAAATAAACTGCTTTTTTATACGGCAGGTATCACTTTAGGCTTTGCTGTTAGCGCTATGCACTACTCAGGCATGGCTGCCGCCACTTTCCCCATGAACAGTCATTCCTTAGCGATTGAAGGTGGCTTAATGGGAGAACATTTGGCCTACGCCATCATGAGTGCAACGCTCTTAGTTTTATTATTACTGTTATTTTCATCGCTACGTGAAAGCAAAATTATTCTCTGGAAAGTTTTATTTATTATTGCGGTTTCCGAATTAACTATCATGCTGAGCATTCCCATTATCGTTCCTGAAAATACAGCCGAATGGGTTATTGCTTTAATTGATGTTTGTGCCTTAGTTCTATTAATTTTTCCTATCGCTTGGCGCGTTAAAGTAAATGCTGCCGAACTATTAATGAACAAAAAAAACATAGAACAAAACTTTGAGGCTCAAAAAAGCAGAAATCGACTATTATCCTTACCCCTACGCGAAATTTCTATGGCTGATTTTCTAAATCAAGCACTACGAATTATTCAAAATACATCATATTTACGGCATTTACCACAAGGTGCAATTTTTTTAAGCAATGCACATGAAAAGACGCTAACAATGCAAGCTGAGTATAACTTAGACCCCGAAATAAAGCAGCAGTGCGCTAAGGTTAATTATGGGCAATGTCTTTGTGGAGTCGCAGCGGAACAATTAGAAACTCAGCATCAAACACATGTCACCGCGCAACATAGCACTCGCTATACTGGTATGAATGATCATGGACACTATAATATGCCTTTGATTTTTGAAGACAATCTGTATGGCGTGCTCTGTCTTTATTTAAAAGCACAGCAGCATATTTCTTCAAGTGAAAAAACTATTTTAAACAACTTAGCTATGACCATTGCCGAGCTAATCGCCCACAAACAAGCATTAGATGAACTGCAGCTAGCAGAGACCGTTTTTGACTATAATTTAACGGGCTTAATCATCACAGATGCTAATAATAAAATTTTAAACGTTAACCCAAGTTTCACCCAAGTAACTGGCTATACTGAGGCCGAAGTTATTAATAGAAATCCTAATATTCTAAAATCAGGAAAACATGATCCAAATTTTTACCAAGCAATTTGGCAGTCTATTGCTATCTCCAACAGCTGGGAAGGTGAGCTTTGGAATCGCCGTAAGAACGGTGAAATTTACCCGCAATGGAGCAGCATTTCTGCCGTACGTAACAAAGATGGTAGCATTAAAAACTACATTGCTTCTTTCATTGATATCTCTGAAAGAAAAAAGGCCGAAGAGCAAATTAATCAGTTAGCTTATTATGATTCACTCACAAAACTACCTAATCGAAGTTTATTTTATGATCGTTTAAGTCAGGCATTATTGCTTGCTCATCGCGATAAAAACCGAATAGCTTTGTGCTTTATCGATTTAGACAAGTTTAAAAACATTAATGATAGTTTTGGACATGATGCGGGGGATGCATTATTAGCTGGCGTAGCAGAACGTGCCTCTTCTTGCATTCGCTCCAGCGATACCTTAGCGCGCTTAGGAGGCGATGAATTTGTTATTATTTTGCCTGAACTACAGGGTGATAAACAGCAATCCACGCTTGCCGTGCAACAAGTAGTCAATAATGTTATCGAGCAATTAAGCAAACCTCACGATTATAAAGGCCAATCGCTGCAAGGCGGTGCCAGTATAGGCATTGCCCTCTACCCTGACCATGCACAGTCCAGCGAGCAATTATTACAGTTAGCCGATAATGCGATGTATGAAGCAAAAAATGCCGGGCGAAATCAATTTCGCTTTACCCAGCACAAGTCATAACGCCCATATTAAGCGCTTGAAAACCAGCGATCCATCTCAATAATATGAGTTCGTATTCAGCAATTTTTTGGTTATTTATATGAACTCAATTTTCACCCCCCTATTCGCCGCAGCAATAAGCTTATCAACCATAAGCTCTCCAGCTCTCGCTACCATTCCATTTAGCCTTGCACCCGAGCAAGCAGCTCCTAGTTTAGCGCCTATGCTAAAAAAAGTATTACCGAGCGTGGTGAATATATCAACTAAAGGGTCTGTCAACGTAAGGCAAAATCCTTTAATGAATGACCCTTTTTTCCAACAATATGCGCCGCAACGCAGACAAACACAAGGCTTAGGCTCTGGCGTTATTATTGATGCTAAAAAAGGTTACATCATTACAAATAACCACGTTATCGCAAATGCAGAGACTATTTTAGTCACCCTAAAAAATAAACAGCAACTCAAAGCAAAACTCATCGGCACAGACCCCGAAACCGATATTGCTGTATTACAAATTAAAGCAGATGACCTAACTGAAATTCCCTTAGCTAATTCAGCAGAAATACAAGTGGGCGATTTTGCTGTGGCAATTGGCAATCCTTTTGGGCTTAGTCAAACGGTTACTTCTGGAATTATTAGTGCTTTAGGACGTACTGATTTAGGTATTGAGGGTTATGAAAACTTTATCCAAACTGATGCGTCTATCAATCCAGGTAATTCAGGCGGTGCTTTAATTGATTTACATGGACGCTTAATAGGCATTAATTCAGCCATACTCGCTCCTTCAGGAGGTAATGTGGGTATCGGCTTTGCTATTCCTATCAATATGGCAAAACAAGTCATGGATCAGTTAGTTGAGCACGGTGAAATTAAGCGGGGCTTGCTTGGCGTACAAATCCAAGACCTCAATCCAGATTTAGCCGATGCGATGGATTTAAAAGGAGTACAAGGCGCTTTAGTTGCGCGCGTTACCCCGAATAGTGCCGCAGATAAAGCAGGCATTAAAGCCGGTGATGTGATTACCGCAATTAATGATAAAAAAACAACTGGGTCCAGCGCTTTACGTACTAATATCGGCTTAAAACGCATCGGTGAAAAAGTAAAAATCGATTTTATACGCAATAAAAAAACCATGAGTGTGACCACCCATGTCGGTAATACCAGCACAGGACAAATCACCGCTTCAACGGATATGCCGCTATTACAAGGCACGCAATTAAAAGAATTATCGGCGAGCCAATCATTCCAAGGCGTAACTGCAGGTTTATTAATTACGGCGATTGCAGCCAATAGTGCTGCTGCCCAAGTAGGACTACGTGAGGGCGATATTATTCTTGCTGTGAATAAACGAAAAGTGAAAACATTAACTGATTTAAATAAAGCCGCACAGTTATCACGTAAGCAGCTGTTAATTCATTTACAGCGCGGACAAAACTTTTTGTATTTGGTCATTAAATAACTGATGTTACGCAAAACATTAAAAAAACTATTTTTTCAATGTTTTTTATATAAAGACTTATGATTACAACTAGGTAACATCAAGTAGCCCGTATGAAGCTTGCGCAATACGGGCTACTATAACGACTGAGCACCTTGTTTTTAGCATCAGTGAAAATCTATGTTTCACCCCGCATTGTATAAAGCCAAAGAGGAAATCGACTTACGATTAATTAATGCTACTCCCCTTTCAACCAGCCTTCTATTTTTCCTTTGTCGGGTATAGAGCCCGAATGTACAACAGCCTCATCAATCACAATAGCGGGCGTACTCATTACCCCGTAATCCATAATCACTTCTAGGCTAGTTTCTTTTACAACCTTCACTGCAACGCCTTTATCCTGCGCGATGGCTTGAATAAGCTCTGCTGCTTGCGTACATTTTGCACAACCACTACCCAATACTTTAATTTCTTTCATCTAACACCTCTTATGCCACATATATAAAATTTAACACCCAACCCACTAAGGTAAAAGCAGTTAATAACATTAAAAAAATAATCATCAATAACTTCCACTGCATCACTTGCTTAAGCAATATAAATTCAGGGAAACTTGCTGCAACGGTACTCATGCAAAAAGCCATGGTTGTTCCTAGCGGAAGCCCCTTTACAATTAAACTATCCATAATAGGAATAATACCCATTGCATTTGAATACAGCGGAATGCCGACAATAGTAGCCAAAGGAACTGACCACCACACGTTGCCACCTAGGTGAGAGGCAAACCAAGTCTCAGGTACAAAACCATGTAATGCAGCACCTAAGCCAACGCCGATGAAAACCCAAATCCAAACGCGATTAAAAATATCAAACGCTTCTTGTTTAGCAAACTGATGGCGCTCTTTAAATGACATTCTCACCGCTGCTTCAGGTTTATCTTTTGGTGCTTTAGCTCGCTGATAGGCTTTTAACGCAAAAGGCTGCAAGTATTTTTCTGCATGAATTAAATCAAGAAACACACCGCCTAAAGTCCCTATTATCATGCCAATAAAAATATAAATCAGGGTAATTTCCCAGCCGACTAGGCCTATCAACAATAAAATAGCGACTTCATTGATCAGCGGGGACGTCAAAAGAAAAGCCATAGTGATGCCCACAGGTATTCCCGCTGAAGTAAAACCGAGAAAAACAGGAATACTAGAACAGGAACAAAAAGGGGTGATCGCACCAAATAGTGAGCCAAGAAAATACCCAATTGCCTTATGTTTATTGACTAAATAATCACGAACTCTTTCAACATTTAAAGATGCCCTAATCAACGCAACAAAATAAATCATCACGATTAAAAGTACGAATATTTTGCTGGTGTCTTCAACAAAGAAATGTAGTGACTGAGCCAATTTTAACTCGGGAGAAAGCCCGGCTATGGAAAAAATCAACCAGTCTGCAAGTTGACTGAATATAGATAACATTTATAGAACTCACAATTTAAACAAGCTAAAAAAGATGGTGAACATCGTGAAAAAAGGATTTTTGAATCAAAAAACTGAGTCTAATTTCTGAAGCCTTTATTAACTGATGTTACGCAGAGCCCCTTATTTTTCAGTCCTGATTATATAATACCAAGTAGCCCGTATGAAGCTTGCGCAATACGGGGATTTGACGCACTGTTTATCCCGTATTCCGTACCTCCATACGGGCTACGATGGCTATGGTTGCTTTGTTTTTAGCATCGGTGAAAAAAATATTTTCACACGGCATTATATAAAGCAGACTAAAGACTGCGTAACATCAGTTATTAAGTACTCAATTTCCCTCAAATAAATGCGTGGTTCTTTTACACAGCGCCACTAACATCAGCATTAACGGCACTTCAATCAACACACCAACTACCGTTGCTAACGCAGCTCCCGAAGATAAACCAAACAGCACCACTGCTGTTGCAATCGCTACCTCAAAATGATTAGACGCACCGATTAAAGCCACCGGAGCGGCATCACGATAAGGAAGTTTTAGCCAGCGAGAAAAAACAAAATAGCCAATCACAAAAATAAAAATGGTCTGTATAAACAGCGGAATGGCGATCCATAGAATAGTCAGCGGATTGTTAATAATCACTTCACCTTTAAATGAAAACAACAACACTAAGGTAAACAATAAGGCAGTAATACTAATAGGGGTTAGATAATGTAAGAACCGCTGATTAAACCACTCGATTCCTTTAAATTTAATTAGCCATTTTCTGGAGAAATAGCCAGCCACTAACGGTAATGCAACATAAATCGCAACGGATAATAAAATTGTTTCCCAAGGGACAGGCATAGAATTTACATTAAGCAATAAGCTGCCTAATGGCCCATACAGAAACAACATAATTAAAGAATTAATAGCCACCATCACTAAGGTTAAGCCGTCATTGCCTTTTGCGAGATTTCCCCACATTAATACCATTGCAGTACACGGCGCAATACCTAATAAAATAGTGCCTGCAATATAGCTGCGCCACAACTCAACTTCTTCCCCATTCGCCAGTATTTCTGTCCCTGGCAAAAAGTCTTTAAATAAATAGCCTAGGAAAAAATAGCTGATGGCAAACATGCTAAATGGTTTGATTAGCCAGTTTATACCAAGCGTGAGCAATACCGGTTTAGGTGTTTTTGCGCAGGCAAGTACCTGAGCGAAATCAATCTTCACCATAATCGGGTACATCATAAAAAACAAACAAACGGCAATAGGAATAGACACTTGATAAACAGTGTAGCTATTTAATTCTGTGGCTATTTCTGGGGCAATATTACCTAATAAAATACCCGCGAAAATACAAATCAATACCCAAAGGCTTAGGTATCGTTCAAAAATAGATAATTTCTTTTCTGCCATTTGAGGCTCCACGTAATGAAAGCTCAATACATCACATTTCAGTATGAAAAAGCCTTGAGCTTATGTGTGAAATAATGAAACGCCTAATCAGATGCTTAGGCGTTGCTTACGTAACTTCTCATTATTGTAAGGGAAAACTGTCATCCCCGAAGTCTACCCAGTCAAGCGTGGGCACAAGCTTTATCGGGGGACTATTGGAAGTATAGATTCCTGCTAGAAGCGTGCAGGAATGACGTATTTTGTATTATTCTGTGCCGGTGAATAATGAGAAGTTACTTGTTTACAATCATCACCTAGCCGTGAATTTCTATATGTAGCTCACGAAATTCATTGGTTAATTTATGATTAGGTGCGTAATGCACCAAAGGCTGTGCCTCAGAATGCGACTCACGCACTTTAACCGATGAAGAGATCTTAGTCTCTAATACAGGTAACCCTTCTGCAACCAATTCATCAACCAATATTCTTGGTAATTTTGCTTGTGCTTGGAATTGATTAACAATAATACCTTCCACTTCTAAATCCGAATTATGATCAGCTTTCACTTCTTCTAAAGCAGTCATTAAGCTATATAAAGCTTCACGTGCAAAAGTGTCACAATCAAAAGGGATTAAACATTTATTAGCGGCAATCAGAGCAGATTGGCTATAAAAATTTAAAACCGGAGGCGTATCAATATAAATCTCATCAAAATCTTCTAACTTATCTAATTCTTCTTTCAGTTTGAAAATTTTATAGCGCGACTCTAAACGCCCTTGTAATTGCTCTAATTCTGGATGAGCAGGCAACACAAATAAATTAGGGAACGGCGTTTCATGGATAAGCTCATCCATGCTAGCGCCTTGCGCCCCAAAAATACCTAGACTCAGGCAACCTTTAAAAAAACTAGCAATGGTTTGGTCGGCATCTTTTACTTTCTCGCCTAACAAATATTGTGTCGAATTAGCTTGGATATCCAAGTCGATCACTAAAGTTCGTTTACCTTCCATCGCACTGATGGCTGCTAAATTACATGTAATAGTAGATTTACCTACTCCACCTTTTTGATTAAAGACTACTCTGCGCATTGTATTTCCTGATAGACCCCGCCAATTGAAATGCCATTATAGGCATAATTAAACAGTAGCACTAAATAAGCAGCTTATTTAATTTAAGCTATCCCATTATAAAATATAAGAATATTAATTAAATTAGCTTATTAGTGATACTTCTTTACTTAAATTCGCACAAACCTGATTGCACCGCACTCTGGACATTCAGGAATAATTCCCGCCTCCTTAAACGCAATCACTTTGCCACATATCTCACAGCGGAATGATCCTGGCCCAGTAATATCACCTGATTTATAAACATGCGTATATTGCTCTGCATTCGTTGCAAGCTTATTCAGTTCCAAACGCGTTTTATCCGCCACACTTAAAAAAGAATCTAAGGCAAAATTCTCTAATAGCTCAATATCAAACTTCAACCACTCGGTTAAAGAATCATTACTATTATCCGTTAATGAATTTGCCGCATGGTGCACATCACGCGAAACCGCATCAGCAATATGACTAATTTCGTCTTGTGATAAGCCACCTATTTCACTTAATTTTTCTTTTCCTGCCTCTAAATTATCCGCAATAGAATGTACCGTATCGTCCATTGCTTCATAGGTGTATTCCATAAAGTCGTTATAGGCTTTTATCAGTTTGTTTTCGCTCATTAAAATATCTCCTAAAAAATGCGCTTTAGATTTGTTGCACTGTAAGGTATTCTAACGCTTTTGAATGTAACAAGACGAGTCCCAATGCAAGAAAATTACTCACCACTAGAAATTGAACGCGAAGTACAGGCCGAGTGGGAACAGTCAGGCATCTTTAATTCTTCTGCCGACGAAAGCCAAGAAAAGTACTATTGCCTCTCCATGTTCCCTTACCCTAGTGGCCGCCTGCATATGGGACACGTACGTAATTACACCATTGGTGATGTGATTAGCCGCTACCAGCGCATGCAGGGAAAAAATGTCATGCAGCCTATGGGTTGGGATGCCTTTGGCTTACCCGCAGAAAATGCGGCAATGAAACATAATGTTCATCCTGCCGATTGGACTTATGAAAATATAGATTATATGCGTGACCAGCTTAAACAACTCGGTTTTGGTTACGATTGGGATAAAGAATTAGCCACTTGCGACCCAAGCTATTACAAATGGGAACAGTGGTTCTTTTTAAAATTGCTAGAAAAAGACCTTATTTACAAAAAAACCTCTGCGGTTAACTGGTGCCCTCACGATCTAACTGTTTTAGCAAATGAGCAAGTAATTGATGGTTGTTGCTGGCGTTGCGATACCGCTGTTGAGAAAAAAGATATCTCGCAATGGTTTATGCGCATTACCGCTTATGCTGATGAGTTATTAAGCTCTTTAGATCAAATGCAAGGCTGGCCAGAGCAAGTACGCACCATGCAAGCTAACTGGATTGGTAAATCAGAAGGCTTAGAAATGAGCTTTACGATTGAAGGCAGAGAGCCGGTAGAAATTTATACTACCCGCCCTGATACTTTAATGGGTGTGACTTATTTAGCCGTTGCGGCTGAGCACCCCTTAGCTTTAGACGCTGCAAAAGATAATGCTGACATTACTGCATTTTTAGATGAATGCAAAAAAATGGAAACCTCTGAAGCCGCCATGGAAACCATGGAGAAAAAAGGCATCAATTCTGGCTTTCAAGCAACTCACCCAGTTACCGGCGAACTCGTTCCCGTTTGGATTGCTAACTTTGTTTTGATGGGCTATGGCACAGGCGCAGTGATGTCGGTTCCTGCACATGACCAACGCGATTATGAATTTGCTACAAAATACAATATCGCTATCAAACAAGTAATTTTCTCTGCTGATGACAGTGAAGATAGCGTTGCAGAAGAAGCATTCACTGAAAAAGGCATCTTAAAAAATTCAGCTGAATTTGATGGCTTAAGTTCTACTGATGCAGTGATTGCCATTGCGGATAACCTAGAAAAAGCAAAAAAAGGTCAACGTAAAACTAACTTCCGTCTACATGACTGGGGTATTTCGAGACAACGCTATTGGGGCGCACCGATTCCAATCATTTATTGTGATGATTGCGGTACCGTACCCGTACCTGAAGATCAGCTTCCGGTTGAACTGCCTAAAGATGTGATTTTAGATGGTGCAAATTCACCTCTAACAACACATGAAGCGTTTTTACATGTCGATTGCCCACAATGTGGCAAAGCGGCAAAACGTGAAACCGATACTTTTGATACCTTTATGGAATCCTCTTGGTATTTTGCACGTTTTGCGAGTAGTAAAGCCGACTCTATGCTAGATGAAAGCGCAAAATACTGGTTACCTGTGGATCAATACATTGGTGGTATTGAGCATGCTATTTTACATTTACTCTATGCTCGATTTTTTACCAAGCTAATGCGTGATGAAGGCTTACTGGTCTGTGATGAGCCATTTAAAAACCTATTAACCCAAGGCATGGTGTTGATGGATGGCACTAAAATGTCTAAATCCAAAGGCAATACGGTTGATCCTGCCGGACTTATCGCTAAATATGGTGCCGATACGGTACGTTTATTCATTATGTTCGCCGCACCACCAGAGCAATCATTAGAGTGGTCTGATAGTGGTGTTGATGGGGCTTTTCGTTTTTTAAAACGTCTATGGCGTCAAGTGCATTTACATTTGGATAGCAAGCCTAATCTAAAGCCTTTAGATAAAAATAGCTTAAGCAAAGCAGAAAAAGAGATGCGCCGCGAATTGCATCAAGCAATCGAAAAAGTCAGTGATGATATTGGCCGTCGTCATCATTTTAATACCTCAATTGCGACCAATATGGAGCTACTCAATCATTACACTAAATTTACTGATGAAGGCGATAATGCAAACGCGCTACGTCATGAAATTTTAGAAGCGATTGTGCTGATGCTTTACCCAATTGTGCCGCATATTTGCCAACAACTTTGGACAGAATTAGGCTCTAAAAACGATATCAACCGCACTTGGCCCAAAGTAGATAAAAGCGCTTTAGTGCAAGATGAAATACAAATGATCGTGCAGGTTAACGGTAAATTACGTGGCAAAATATTAGTCGCGATTGATGCAAGTAAAGCGGATATAGAAGCTTTAGCCCTAGCAGAAGAAAATGTAGTGCGTTTTATTGATGGCAAAGCGATTAAAAAATTAATCGTTGTGCCTAAAAAACTGGTTAGCATTGTTGTTTAATCAATCCGCCACTCTATTAAAGCTAATGAGAAGCCCTGTGCTTTTCATTATGCTTTTTTTAACCACCGCCTGTGGTTATCATCTGCGTGGCACGATTGCCTTGCCTGAAGCACTGAATAAGCTATTTATTAGCAATGCATCTGCTCAGCTAAATAATGCTTTTACAAACGTTTACAAAGACAAGCTTGTTAAAAACAGAGCAGAGGCTGAGTTAATCATTAAAATACTTAGTGAAAACTCTAGTACTCATACGCTTTCTACCGACACCTCGGGATTTTCTAATGAATATGCACTTATTTATAAACTCAGCTTCGATTTAATAGATTCATCAGGAAAAATACTCAATGCTAATCAGCAGGTTAAATTAAATAAAACCTACTTTAATAATCAAAGCGGCAGCACCATGCTGGCAAAAGACACTGAAGCAGCCTCACTACGCAAACAAATGTATCAAGATGCCGTTTTTGCTATCACTAACAAAATTAGAGCGACATTAACTCAATAATATGTGGCTAAGCATTGATCAACTACCCGCAGCCCTAAAAAAACAACTCGCGCCTGTTTACTTTCTTAGTGGCGACGAGCCTTTGCAACTAGGGGAAGCAGCCGATGCTATAAGGCTGGCGGCAAGAAAATCAGGTTATGATAATCGTGAAGTGCTCACTGTTGATGCGCATTTTGATTGGAATAGTCTATTGCAATCTGCTGACTCGCTTTCACTGTTCGCGGAAAAAAAGATTATTGATTTGCGCCTGCCTTCAGGCAAACCCGGTGCAGAAGGCAGCAAGGCTTTCACTGCCTATTGCCAGCGTTTACCTGAAGATACGCTACTCTTAATCAGTTCCGCTAAATTAGAAAAATCAGCTAAAAATTCAAAATGGGCAACGACCCTAGAAAAAACAGGGGTTGCGATTCAAGTATGGCCACTTGAGAGTAAAAACTTAATTCAGTGGCTGCAACAACGCCTACAAAAAAAAGGACTCAGCGCCGACCAATCTAGCATTCAACTGATTGCCAGCCGCGTAGAGGGTAATTTATTAGCGGCTGCACAGGAAGTAGAAAAACTGTATGTACTTTATGGTAGCGGCCAGCTCACTCATGAACAAATTGAAACTGCCGTCGCGGATTCTTCCCGTTATGATGTTTTCAACTTAGTGGATGCGGCACTCTCAGGACGATTAGACCGTGCAGGAAAAATACTAACCGCCTTAAATCACGAAGGTATTGCGGCTCCCGTTGTACTGTGGGCGCTCGCACGAGAAACACGCAACCTGATACACATCCAACAGCAACTCGCCGATGGCCAAGCGAGAAACGGCGTTTTTATGCGCCATCAAGTTTGGGACAAACGCCAAAAACTGGTGAGCTTTGCCCTGAATAAATTAAAACGCCAAGATTTAATGCAAGCACTCTTATTGGCCGCTAAAACTGATCGACAGATTAAAGGTGAAGAGACAGGCAATAGCTGGGATAGTCTTTTACAAATCGCTACCATTCTTAGTGGAAAGTCAGTTATTTAAAACCTACCACCTTTATCAGCCCCTTCACTGCACGCTTTACACTTTCATTTCATTAACAGCGTCATTCCCGAAGTCTACCCAGTCAAGCGTGGGCACAAGCTTTATCGGGAATCTACTATGCATGATGGATTCCTGCTATAAGCATAGGATGACGTTAACTCTCTCAAAAAGATGTAAACTACTTTAGATTTTATATGAGGGGTAGCCCATTTCTCGCTATAAATTAAGTTTAATCCCCTTCTGCTCTTGAAAAAAAAATCTTCGTCCTTATTTCTTTGAAAGTAATTAATTATTTTTTAGGAAACTTTATCTCTATGACTGTAGAAGCAAAAAAAGAAACGCTAGGCTTTCAAACCGAAGTTAAGCACCTTCTCCACTTAATGATCCACTCTTTGTATAGTAATAAAGAGATTTTCTTACGTGAATTGATCTCGAATGCCTCTGATGCATCGGATAAATTACGCTTTGAAGCGCTATCTAACGATAGCCTTTACGAAGGAAACAGTGATTTAGGTATTCGTATTGCTTTTGATAAAGACGCAAAAACCATTACGATTAGTGATAACGGTATTGGAATGAGCCGTGAAGAAGTTCAAGAACATATTGGTACGATTGCTAAATCGGGTACTAAACAGTTCTTTGAAAGATTGACTGGCGATGAAGCGAAAGACAGCGAATTAATTGGACAATTTGGTGTTGGTTTTTACGCAAGTTTTATTGTTGCCGATAAAGTAACGCTGGTTACTCGTAAAGCAGGCAGTGAAGAAGCGGTACTATGGGAATCTGCTGGCGAAGGCGAATACACACTAGAAACCGTTGAAAAAGTAGGTCGCGGAACAGACGTCATTTTACATTTAAAAGATGCTGAAACTGAATTCTTAGATGATTTCCGTTTACGCTCTATCGTTAAAAAATTCTCAGACCATATTTCTTTACCGATCATCATGGATAAAGAAATCCCTGCTGAAAAAGATGAAGAAGGCAATGAAACAGCGCCTGCTAAAATCGAAGATGAAGTAGTCAACAGCGCGTCTGCTTTATGGACTAAATCTAAAGAATCTTTATCTGATGAAGATTACAACGAATTTTACAAGCACGTGGGTCATGATTTCCAAGATCCTTTAACCCATGTCCACAGCAAAGTAGAAGGCACTAACGAATACACAATGTTATTGTATGTTCCTGCTCGCGCTCCTTTTGATATGTGGGACAGAGATGCAAAACACGGCGTTAAATTATACGTGCGTAAAGTCTTCATTATGGATGATGCTGATGAGTTAATGCCACGTTACTTACGTTTTATCCGTGGTGTGATTGATACTGATTCACTGCCATTAAACGTATCACGTGAAATTTTGCAACAAAGCAAAAAAATCAACGTAATTAAAGCCGGTGCGGTTAAGAAAATCTTAAGCATGCTAGAAGGCATGGCTAAAAATGACAAAGAAAAATACGCTACATTCTGGAAAGAATTTGGTAACGTCATTAAAGAAGGCCCTATCGAAGATACTAAAAATAAAGAGCGTATTGCTAAGCTAATGCGTTTTGCATCAACTGAAGCAGATACAGAGGCACAAGAAGTCTCTTTAGAAGATTACATTGGTCGTATGAAAGAAGACCAAGATAAAATCTACTACGTGACTGCTGATAGCTTTACAGCGGCTAAAAACAGCCCACATTTAGAAATCTTCCGTAAAAAAGGCATTGAAGTCTTATTACTTTCTGATCGTGTTGATGAATGGCTAACCTCTCATCTAAATGACTTTGATGGCAAAGTATTACAGTCAGTTGCTAAAGGTCAATTAGATTTAGATAAATTTGATACTGAAGAAGATAAAAAAGAGCAAGAAGAAGCCTCTAAAGATTTCGAGTCAGTTATTACTCAAATCAAAGAAGTTTTAGGCGATAAAGTGGGCGATGTGCGTATCAGTCACCGTTTAACAGCATCCCCTTCTTGCTTAGTTTCTGAGCAAGATGCAATGAGCTTAAACATGGAACGCATTATGAAAGAAGCGGGCCAAGACATGAGCATGATGGGCATGGGTGGCAACAAACCGGTTTTTGAAATTAATGCAGAACATGCTTTAGTAACTAAACTAAAAGAAGAGCAAGATGATGAACGCTTTTCTGCTTTAACAGGCATTTTATTTGACCAAGCGATTTTAAGTGAAGGCGGCCAGCTAGATGATCCTGCTGATTTCGTACATAACTTAAATGACCTATTACAAGGTTTATTAAAATAAGTTAAGCATTGATTGCTTATGAAAAAGGCCGCTATATGCGGCCTTTTTTGTAGCTAACTTTTAACTTGAAATCTCTATGTTGAGCTTATACTGGCAATATATTATGGACAATTTCATTACTGCTTCACCACACTCTAAATTTATCTCCAGAGTCTCTTAGCAGCGCAGAAACTAACTTTTTCATCATTCTAATAAATTAGAAAAAGGTTGGATATTTTTCCAGCGATACGTATGGAAATCACGTTTATCAGTGCTAAGAATTCGACCATGCCCTAAATGCTCCGCTAACAAAACTAACGAAGCATCAGCAAAATCCATTGGCAAATCAGAATATTGTTGCATTAACTCTAAAAGTCTTTTTTTATCTGCCGTTTCTATGGAATAAACACTAAAAGCGTCTTGCTGATAACTCTGCATAAAAGCCAACATAAATTGTCTCCCTCGCCGTTGCAGTAATAAATGACAAACTTCAGTGATAACAGGGTAAGTCGTTATAAGCGGTTCATTGATTTTTTCAAGCGCACTAACCGCGATTCTGTGGTAATTATCATTTGGGTTCACTAAAGCTACCCAGAAACCACTATCTGTAATAATCACACTTTATCACTCCAATCTAAATAATCTTTATAATTTTCAGACAAATCAGACTTATCAGGCAGCCCGCCTAAATAACCTGTATGTTTTAAAATATCTAAGACTTTTTGACCTTCAGTAACCGCTTGAGCTTCTTTTTTAGAGTATATTTCATCAATCGCAAGCGTAATTAATTCCGAAACAGTCTTTTTAAGCTTTCTTTCTTGCTCATGAAGTTTTTCAATATGTTGTTGATCCAACTCTATAGTAATTTGCATGATTTTTCCTTTTAAAAGCTACACCTATAAACAATATCTGTAACTTCTCATTATCCGCCGGCACAGAATAATACCAAACACGTCATTCCTGCATGCTTCTAGCAGGAATCTATATTTGCAACAATAGATCCCCGATAAAGCTTGTGCCCACGCTTGACTGGGTAGACTTCGGGGATGACGTTTTCCCCTACAATAATGAGAAGTTACCAATATCTCTGCCAACTTTTATTTTAACATTTTTGATTTTAAAGTTTCGTCCAGGTTCGTGCAGGATGGAAAAAAGGGGGGTTATCCCCCGTCCATCAAATGCAATATATATGAAAATGGGCTCGTCTTATCTCCTTAGCTCGCCCAACTTTCAGACAAAGCCTCAGCCTGCTTTAAACATAAACTAACCGCTTCATCCACCTTATCAGGTGGATACTTTACAGCAGGCTTGTGGAGCAAGTCAGGATTTATTTTTGTTAGCGCGTTATTCTGTACCTCGCTACGGACTGCGGGATTAATTTTCACAGCTAAATTAAATTCACGCTTAAAGGTAAATATTAATCATCAAGGCTGGCTAATTTTTGCAACTAAGATAATAAGTGCTATTCTTGCTAAAAGGCTTAAAACATTTCTTTATAGGAAATTAAGACTATGGGGCAGGAAATAAAAACAGCTATTTTTAATAAAAATGATTTTGCCTGCTTTTATAAAAAATTGGCTGAAGAGACCCGCTATTTACAGGATTTAATCTTACAAAAACAATTTTCTACCGACGCTTTTAATATCGGTATTGAGATTGAAGCTTGGCTCGTAGATGATGCGATGCAGGTTTCCGCAAATAATGTGGATTTTCTAAAAAACCTCAATGACCCGCTCGCCTTTCCTGAGTTAGCTAAATTTAATGTTGAATTAAATAGTATTCCACAAAAATTATCAGCGAATACTTTAAGTGTATTACATCAGAATTTGATTAAGACCTGGGAAACGTATCACTTAAATGCACGGGCATTAAATAACCATATTGTCATGATTGGAACATTGCCGACCTTAAAGTTATCGGATATGACTTTAGCAAATATTTCGAGAATGAAACGATACAAGGCGCTGAATGAGCAAATTATTAAAGCGCGAGGTAAGCCGATTGATTTAGATATTATTGGCATAGAGCATTTAAAAATTCAGCATCATAATGTGATGCTGGAATCTGCTAGTACGTCATTACAGTTACACACTCAAGTACCTTTAGCACAAGCACACCATTTTTATAATGCATCGATTATGGCTTCAGCGGCGATGGTGGCTGTTTGTGCTAATGCGCCTTATTTATTAGGTCATAATATATGGCATGAATCACGCATCCCCCTGTTTGAACAGTCGATTGAATCCGGCGGTTACGGAGGAACCATACATGGCCCGATTAAACGCGTTAGCTTTGGTTCAGATTATGCACGCGGGTCTATTATGGAATGCTTTCAAGAAAATTTAGAGCATTTTCCGGTGTTATTACCGACACTCGTTGAGGCAGATATGACTCAGCTTGAGCATTTGCGTATGCATAATGGCACGGTTTGGCGCTGGAATAGACCTATTATTGGTTTTGATAGCGACAATAAAACACCGCATATTAGAATTGAACACCGCAGTCCTTCAGCAGGTACGTCGCTGATTGATACCATTGCAAATGCTGCCTTTTATTATGGCTTAAGCAAAAACCTTTGTGATGCCATTGAGGGAAAAGAGCTGAGTTTAGAATTTCATCACGCAAAAGATAATTTTTACCAAGCGGCACGGTTTGGTTTAGATAGTACAGTAATTGGATTTGATGGAAATAAACATAAATTACAAAAGCTCATTCAATCGGACTTATTAATACGAGCTAAACAAGGCTTACAAACTTTGAATATTTCAGCGAATGATATAACAGCCTATTTGGGAATAATAGAACAACGAGTGGCTAATAAGCAAACAGGCAGCCAATGGCAACGCCAGTTTATGCAACAAGAAAAGGTGACTTTAAGCGATATGACTAAGGCTTATTTAGCACAGCAGTCTTTAGATAAACCGGTTAGTCAATGGGAAATAAAATGAAGTCAGCATTAAAATTACAACAAATAGATCGTTATCCAGAGGAATTATTAAGCTGTGATGCGCGCGCATTACAGCAAATTTTCCCACAACCCACCTTATTGCATTTAACAGGCAAGCAGCAACGGCCTATTTTCATCTCTGTTTTACTGCATGGTAACGAAACCACCGGTTTTTTAGCGGTACAGCAGTTATTAAAAAAATATGCAGGTCAGGTTTTACCACGCGCTATTTCTATTTTTTTTGGTAATACACAGGCAGCTGAACTAAATGTCAGACGCTTAGAACAACAACCTGATTACAATCGAATTTGGCCAGCTACTGAGATGAATGCGGGACTGGAAACCCAACTTGCTGAAGACATTGTCACTGCCATGCGCCAAAAACAGGTATTTATGAGTATTGATATACATAATAATACCGGATTAAACCCCCACTATGCTTGTATCAATAAACTGGATAAGCCATTTTTACAATTGGCTAATTTATTTAGTCGCATTGTGGTTTATTTTACGCGTCCACTGGGGGTGCAATCCGGTGCTTTTGCAGAATTATGCCCTTCCGTTACCTTGGAGTGTGGCCGACCAGAACAACAAAAGGGAGTGGATCATGCGCTTAGTTATTTAAATGATTGCTTACACCTGAAAGAATTAAATCAATCCGTTGTACATCACCAAGATATTGAATTAGTACATACCGTCGCACAAGTGAAAGTAAAACCCTCGATCGACTTTAGCTTTCATGATCACAACAGTGATTTACTGTTTAAAACCGATTTAGAACGTTTCAATTTCACTGAGATTCCTGCAGGAACTTGTTTTGGCCTGATCAAAGAAGGGAGTGAAATGCCTTTATCTGTTATTGATGAGCAAGGCGTTGATATAACTGAGCAGTTTTTTACACTTAATGGCAAGCGTTTAGAAATAAAGCGCGCCACTATCCCTTCAATGCTAACACTGAATGAGCAGGTTATTCAGCAAGATTGTTTATGTTATTTAATGGAGAATATACCCTTAGAAAAAGCAGATGCTTCCCCAGTTAAATTTACATTAACCTAAATGAGTTAAGCCCAAACCACAGACAGCATTCACTGTTTGCAAAATAGGTTTATCTTCGATTTCAGGTAAAATAACCCAAAATAATAACAAACAGTTAGGCCCATAATGAAAAGACGTGATTTTATTAATAAAGCAAGCATCGGTGCTGTCGTTGCAGGTGGCACACTAATAGCCCCTAGCGTAGCCCATGCTAAAACAAAGTATAAATGGAAGATGGTCACGGCTTGGCCTAAGAATTTTCCTGGCTTAGGGTCTGGGGCTAATTTACTCGCTAAAATGATTACCGAGATGAGTGATGGCCGCATTAAAGTCAAAGTGTACGGTGCTGGCGAATTAGTGCCTGCGTTTGAAGTGTTTGATGCCGTTTCTAAAGGCACTGCGCAAATGGGGCATTCGGGTGCTTATTATTGGAAAGGTAAATCGGAAGCCACACAATTCTTTTCTGCCGTGCCTTTTGGCTTAACGGCACAAGAGATGAATGCTTGGTTGTACTATGGCGGAGGCATGGAATTATGGCGCGAACTGTATGCACCGTTTAACTTAATTCCAGCGGCTGCGGGGAATTCTGGCGTACAAATGGCCGGTTGGTTTAATAAAGAAATCAAAAGCACGGCTGATTTAAAAGGCTTGAAAATGCGTATTCCAGGGCTGGGTGGCGAAGTCCTACGTAGAGCTGGCGGTACAACGGTAAATATTCCGGGCGGCGAACTTTTCACCTCTTTGCAGTCAGGCACTTTAGATGCCACAGAATGGGTCGGCCCTTATAATGATTTAGCCTTTGGATTACATAAGGTCGCTAAGTATTATTATTACCCCGGTTGGCATGAGCCCGGTTCCACTATGGAAGCGATGATCAATAAACAAGCGTTTGAAGAGTTGCCTAAAGACTTACAAAGTATTGTGATGGCCGCGTGTAAAGCCGTGAATATGGATATGATTTCCAACTATACCGCACGTAATAATCAAGCCTTAGATACGCTAGTCAACAAACATGGCGTAAAACTGCTGCCTTTACCGGATGATGTATTAAAAACCTTAAAACAATTATCAGACGAAGTGGTTTTAGAATTAGCCAATAAAGACCCAATGGCTATGAAAATTTACACGTCCTTTAATCAGTTTAGAAGCCAAGTTACGCAATGGAGTACTTTATCTGAACAAGCCTTTTTGAAAGCGCGGGCGCTTTAAATAATTTAACATTTCGGTAGGATGGGTAGAATGTAGCGCCTGCTTTTTAGGCGCGCAATGAAACCCATCAGCTCTGTTCAGAATGATGGGTTTCGCAAAAAAGGCTCTACCCATCCTACGCGCTATTACGCATGGAAAACAATAACTTTTAAAGCCTTCTCCAGCAGGAGAGGACTTTAAATAACAAAAGTAATTAATTACGCTTTAGTTTTTACTCTTACTAAAACGCTCACTCAAACCTTGCATCACAGCATAAAACACCGGTGTAAAGATAAGAGACATCGCTACCGCCGCGATCATCCCGCCCACAACCGCTGTTCCTATCGCCTGACGACTTGCCGCACCAGCCCCACTCGCGACCATTAATGGCATAAAGCCTAAAATGGAGGAAAACGCCGTCATTAAAATCGCTCGGAAACGTAGACGAGAAGCTTCCACGGCTGAATCAAAAATACTCACACCTTTAGCGCGTTGTTCGGCTGCTAACTCAACAATCAAAATCGCATTTTTACTGGCCAAACCAATAATCAATACAATCCCGATCTGGGTATAAACATTATTATCAAACTCACGCATCATTAAGGCAGCAACCGTCCCCAATAAAGCTAATGGTACAACCAATAATACCGCCATCGGTAAGCTCCAGCTTTCATACTGAGCCGCTAACACCAAAAATACCAGAACAATCGCCAAAGCAAAAATAACAGTGGCTTCAGAGCCGACCTGCTTTTCTTGATAAGACATACCTGTCCACTCAAAACCCATCGAGTCAGGGAATTTTTCTTGTGCCATTTGCTCCATTAGATTTAAGGCTTCACCAGAACTAAATCCTGGTGCGGCACTCCCTGTAATAGAGGCGGCTGGATAAAGGTTGTAACGTAAAATAGTTTGTGGACCTAAGGTTTCATCTACTTTAATTAAAGTCCCTAGCGGAATCATTTCGCCTTTTTTATTACGTACTTCAAGTTGACGGATGTCTTCGGGTTTTAAGCGAAACTCAGCATCTGCCTGAACTTTTACCTGCCAGGTTCGACCGAATTGATTGAAATCATTAACATAAGCCGAGCCTAAATAAGCTTGTAAGGTATTAAACACGTCATTTAAAGGGATCTCTAAAGTCTTTGCTTTGGTACGATCCACTTCAGCAAATAATTGCGGTACACCCGCTCTAAAAGTAGAGTTAAGTCGCGCTAAGCCTGATTGGCTTTGGCTATCGACAATCATTTCAGTAGCCATACGCTGTAATTCATCTAAACCAGCATTACCTCTATCCTGAATTTGCATTTGAAATCCACCGGAAACGCCTAAGCCGGGAATTGCAGGTGGCACAAAGGTAAACACAATCGCTTCTTGAATCTGGCTCAGTTTTTGGTTTAACTGTTGCAATATAGCGGCTTGAGTTTCATTTTCAGCCGTACGCTCTTCCCATGGCTTCATGACCACAAAAATCGTCGCAGCATTAGAGGAGTTAGTGCCATCGATCATGGAAAAACCCCCTAGTGATATCCAATCTTTTAGGCCTGGTATTTCTTTTAAGATGTCATCAATTTTTCTGAGTACTTCATCGGTACGCTCCTTAGAGGCTGCATCGGGCAATTGCACCGCCGTAATAACATAACCTTGATCTTCCACTGGTAAAAAGGAAGCAGGGATTTTGTCAAATTGCCAACCACTTATCACAGCAATAGCTAAAGCGATTACCATCATCAAAAAGCCACGGCGTACAACGATTTTTAAAAAATTGGCATAGCCATTAGAACTGGCTTCAAAAAAACGATCAAAACCACGGAAAAAAGCATTTTTGTCTTTTGGCGCAGGGCGTAATAATAATGCCGCTAATGCCGGACTTAAGGTTAAAGCATTGAGCGAGCTAAAAACGGTTGCTACGGCAATGGTGAGCGAAAATTGACGATACATTTCTCCGGTAATTCCAGGTAAAAAAGCAGTCGGTACAAATACCGCTAATAACACCAAGGTAGTTGCAACAACGGGGCCAGATACATCACTCATGGCTTGAATAGCCGCGTCTTTTGAACTCATGCCTTTTTCTATATACGCAGCGGTCGCTTCGACCACAACAATCGAGTCATCGACCACCACTCCGATGGCGAGTACTAGGCCAAATAAGGTCAGCATATTCAAAGAAAATCCCATCATCGACATGACAATAAAGGTAGCAATTAATGATACTGGAATAGTCACTGCTGGAATTAGGGTCGCGCGCCAATCTTGTAAGAAAATAAATAAAACAATAAATACTAAGGCGCCGGCTTGATATAAAGTAACGAAAACTTCATTAATCGAAGCGCTAACAAAAAGCGTGGTGTCATAAGGAACTTTGTATTCTAAGCCTTGCGGGAAGTTTTTTTCTAATTCCTGCATTTTTGCACGAACTTGATCGGCAACATCTAAAGCATTAGCCCCAGGTAACTGATAAATACTAATACTGGCTGAAGGAGCACCATTTACATTGGCGCTAATGTCATAGGTTTTACCGCCTAAATCAATGCGAGCAACATCTTTTAAACGGGTAATCGCACCCTTTCCATCGGTTTTGATAATAATATTTTCAAATTGAGCAATATCGGTTAAGCGCCCTAATACATTAATGGTGTATTGAAAGTTTATTCCGGCGGGAACAGGAGGTTGGCCAATTTGACCCGCTGCAACTTGTACGTTTTGCTCGCGCATCTCATTTAAGATATCTTGGGTAGTAATGCCCCGCGATTTCATTTGGTGAGGATTGAGCCAAACTCGCATACTGTAATCACTAGGAGGGAAAATCATGACATCCCCAACCCCTTTAATACGCGCTAATTGGTCGCGAATATTTAAGGTCGCATAATTACTTAAATACAGTTCATCAAAGGTACTATCTGGTGAAGTCAGGGCAATAAATAAGATAATATTAGCGGATTTCTTTTTGGTGCTAACGCCTTGGCGATTCACTTCTTCAGGTAAATTAGGTGCCGCTAAAGCAACACGATTTTGTACCATCACCTGAGCAATATCTAAATCAGTCCCCACCTCAAAAGTCACTGTTAAATTGTACGAGCCATCACCCGCACTAGTGGATGACATATACAGCATGTTTTCCACGCCGTTAACCTGTTGTTCAATTGGTGCTGCAACCGTCTCAGCAATAACCTGAGCATTAGCGCCTGGGTAAGTGGCTTTAACCTCAACCGTAGGTGGAGTAATTTCAGGGTATTGTGCGCTAGGTAAAGTTAAAACAGAAACGATACCTGCAATTAATAAGACAATAGAAATAACACTAGCGAAAATGGGCCGTTCGATAAAAAATTTAGAAAACATAAAATTATCCTGCTGTTATTGCGGCGTTCTGCGGGTTAACAATACTTCCGGGTCTGGCTTTCTGTAAGCCTTTAATAATGACTTTATCCGTTGCTTTAATGCCTTCTTTAATAACCACCCGACCTTTAATACGTTGCCCCAATACGACAGAACGCTTTTCAACTTTATTTTCTGCTCCCACCACTAAGACAAATCGCCCACTTTGGTCTGCAGAAATTGCTCGTTCGTCAATTAATAACGCATTCTCTGTTTTGCCTACGGGAAGGCGTAAGCGCGCAAATAAACCAGGGATTAAGCGTGCTGGTTTTGCTGCATTGGCAAACACTCCGCGTAACTCAATAGTCCCCGTACTCGGGTTAAGTGCTGACTCACCAAAATCTAATTCACCTTTATGTGGATAAGCCTGTTCATCAACTAAACCTAAAAAAAGAGGTATATCCAAGGCTTGGTCTGACTGTTTTTCTAGATCATGCCCTATATCTTGTGCTTTTTCAGCGCGTATATTCATAACCCGCAATAAATCACGTTCATTAAGATGAAAATAGGCATACATCGGTTTGTATTGGGTAATTGTAGTCAACAAAGTTGCTTCACCTTCACCCACTAAATTACCGACATCCACCTGATTACGGCTGACTCGCCCACTAATAGGCGCTTTAACTTGGGTATAACTCAACTCAATTTTTGCACTCTGAACTCTTGCCTTTTTTAAACCAATCTGTGCTTGAGCAACATCTCGTTCTGTTTTACGGCGTAAATAATCCGTTTGAGAAATAAAGTTCTTTTTGATTAAACTATTCGCACGTTTTAATTCAGCTTCTGTTCGTGCTAATTCAGCTTGCGCACTAATTAATTCTGCTTGTGCTGCAGCCAATTCTGCTTGGTAAGGTTTAGGGTCAATCACAAACAATAAATCACCCTGCTCTACCTGTAAGCCCGGTTCAAAATGCATACTTTTTAATAAGCCACTTGCTTGCGCTTTCACTTCAGCAAAACCAACCGACTTTGTTGTGCCTGTAAATTCAAGATATTCAATCACCGCTTCTTGTGTCGGGTGGCTTACCGTGACTTCTGCAGGCGGCGGGGCAACATATTCATTCTTATCGGCCGAACAACCGACGAGAATAAATAAAAGACCAATAAGAGTATAAGAGCGATTCACTGTTAAAAAATTCATACATGCATCCGATTCATGAGTTTTGATGCTAATTATTGGAACATAAGTCATATTAATCTCATAATTTTATCTGGTAAAAAACTCAGTGGTACAAACCACTATTTCCCGATGGTATAAACTGCTATTTTAAGTTACAGTGTTAATATCCGAATTTGAATTTATGTCACTCTTCTTATTCTTTACGCTCACTGCTCTTGGTATTTATTGATACGCACTCTAATTTTATGCATAAAACGACCGCAAATATTTTAATTGTTGATGATACAACTGAAAATCTACAATTATTATCTAATATACTTAAAGACTCCGGTTACAAAGTCCGCCCAGCAACCAGTGGAAAACTAGCGTTGCAAGCTATTGAAGCTAAAAAACCAGACCTTATCCTATTAGACATAAAAATGCCTGAAATGAACGGCTATGAAGTGTGCACTATTTTAAAAGCCAACCCAAACACTAAAGATATCCCTGTTCTTTTTATTAGTGCATTAAGTGATCTCAATGACAAATTAAAAGCCTTTCAAGTCGGTGGTTTAGACTATATAAGCAAGCCCTTCCAGTTTGAAGAAGTTAAAGCGAGAGTATCAACGCATCTACAACTAAAAGCTTACCAAGATAAAATGGAAGAACAGGTTAAAGAAGGTATAGCAAAAGTTGAAGTATTAACACACGAAATTATCGATACCCAACGCGAAGTGATTTATACCATGGGAGAGATTTGTGAAACCCGCTCTCATGAAACCGGCATGCATATCAAACGTGTTGCAGAATACTGCTACTTACTCGCTCATCTTGCGGGTAGTGAGGATGCCTGGCTAATAAAACAAGCCTCACCTATGCATGATATTGGGAAGGTTGCTATTCCTGATGCTATTCTGAACAAGCCGGGGAAACTAACTCCAGAAGAATGGGAGATTATGCAAACGCATAGTACATTAGGCTATAAGATGCTCTCTGTTTCCCATCGCCCCTTATTCAAAATGGCGGCGAATATCGCTTTTGAGCATCATGAAAAATGGGATGGATCCGGTTACCCTCGCGGGTTAAAAGGCGAGGAGATTAACTTTGAAGGTAGGGTTTGCGCTCTTGCTGATGTTTTTGATGCCTTAGGTAGTGATCGTTGTTATAAAAAAGCATGGCCCATCGAAGAGGTTACTAACTATATTAAAGAACAGCGTGGAAAACACTTTGACCCTGCTTTAGTTGATTTCTTTTTTGCTTCACTTGATGATTTTTTATCCATCAATAATAAATTTAGATAATAGACTTTCACACAAGACAACTAGGATTTATTTATGAAGATTCCCTTACTTTTACTCAGTTTTTTATGTATTAGTTGTTCTCATACACCGGTAAGCAATACCCAAGTGGAACCCAGCACCGTTGGCTTATCAAGTGCTCGCTTACAGCGCATAAATAATCTCATAGATCAGCATATAGAAGAGAAGAAAATTGCCGGCGCTGTCACTTTAATCGCTCGTAAAGGCAAGATTGCGCATTTACGTGCCGCTGGCTTAGCAGATACCAACAAAGCCATGAAAACTGATTCCCTCTTTAGAATCGTTTCCATGACTAAACCGATCACCAGCACTGCGATTATGCTGCTTTATGAGCAAGGAAAATTATTACTTTCTGATCCTGTTTCAAAATATATCCCTGAATTTAAACATCAAAAAGTAATCGAAATGTTACCGGAAGGGAGCGAATTCCCTTATAAGCTAGTGCCTGTTAAACGTGATGTAACTATTCATGATTTATTAACCCATCAGTCAGGTATTTTATATTTAGCATCAACTGGCTGGTTTCCTAATGCTAAGCGCGAACAAGTGGTGAGCTTTTATCGCGACGCAGGCATTACTGATGGCTTTTGCCGACCGGATGAAACAATTGGAGATATGGTTAAACGTCTCGCCAAGTTACCTTTATATGCTCAGCCCGGCGAAACATGGGAATACGGCTTATCTGTTGATGTCTTAGGTTATTTAATTGAAGTAGTTTCAGGACAAAAATTTGATCAATTTGTCCAAACTGAAATTTTTGACCCACTCAAAATGCAAGATAGTCATTTTTATATCCCAAAACACAAATTAAGCCGCCTAACTGCCGACTGGAACAGTGACTGGAAAGGCTCTTTAGAGAGAGTAACTGGTCCTTTAATTGATGGTGACTTAGCTTTATGTCCTAATGATGCTTATGCAACGTCAGGCAAATACCTATCTGGTGGCGCCAGTGTGCTATCAACCGCTTATGATTATTTTCGCTTTGCCCAAATGTTTCTTAATAAAGGTGAGTTAGACGGTGTGCGTGTATTAAGCAGAAAAACGGTTGAGTTAATGACGGCAACAAACCATAGCGCTAAACATGATGCCACCTTATTACACAGTCATGGCTGGAAATTTGGCTTAGGCTTTGCTATACAACAAGATAGAAGCCATAGTGTCGATAGTGGAGATGAAGGGGTTTATGAATGGGCGGGATATTATTCCACTCGCTTTAGCATCAACCCAAAAGAAGAAACTATTACGCTGTTTTTATCGCAAACCTCCCCTTTTGGCGCACATTTTGGCTTATGGGATAAAATAACCGCACTTTCCAGCTCAGCGATTGCAGACTAAAGGAATAACTATGTTGAACATTAACTATAAAGCTCGCTTATCTTTTTTACTTTGTTTATGTGTTTATTCAGCCCCTAGTTTTGCTACAGGCCCTAGGGTCGCACCTAGCTTATTCACAAGCAATACCGCTTTTTTATATACCTCAGATTTCCCACCTTTTATCAGTAATAAGGCAGAAAATCAGGGTTTATTAATTGAAATCATCAATACCGTCCTAAAATCATCCGATATAACAGCGGAAGTGAATATTTTGCCATCAAAAAATATGGCAAAATATTATTTTAGCCAAGAAAATGCCCTTGCTATCATCGGTTATGATTTTAATTTTTCTAAAAAAACACAACAGAAATCAATTTTTGTCCCCATCTTATCAATTGATGAATATTACTACACCCACGCTTCCGTACAACAGGAGTTCAAATGGAATGGCAAGCTATCAAGCTTTAAAAATAAAGTGTATGGAACCACTAAAGGTAATAATGTAGAAAAATATAAAGCAGCCGGTATTAAGGTCAAATATGGCAGGTTACACAACTTGCTACAAAAGATGCAAAAAGGCCAAGTTGATTTTATCAAGTCACCGCAATTAACGCTTAACGCCGAATTACACACCGACTTCCCACAACAACAGTCGGCCTTTATAAAAATGGAAACTAAAGCTGCTGAATCAGTTTTAGGCATTGCTTTTAACACTCAGCATGCCGATGGCAAACAATCCGCTGAAAAATTTAAACAAGGCCTGCAAAAAATCATTACAAGTGCTGAGTTTAACTCTATTTTACAAGGCTACTTAGGTAGTGAAGTAGACGTAAAACCCTATCTAAAACACTTAAAGTAAGCCTGCTCAGTCTAATGAAAAAAATCATTGCTCTTCTCATAGGCTTACTGCTCCCTCTTTCTGGCTTTGCTGAAGTTATTCAATTTGAAGCGAATGAAAGCCCGCCTTATTGGTCAAAAAACATGCCCCACAATGGAATGTGTGGTGAGATTTTACAAGCGATGTCAGAGCTGGCAGGCCTGCAATCCACAGTCGTATTTAAACCCCTTAAACGACTCATTGCGGATACCGAAAATAATGATGTCGGTAACCCAGACTTTTATCTGCAACACAATGATTTTTATAGTATTATCCCTATTGCAATTTATCAATCGGCTTTTTATTACTATAAACCGAGCTATCCCACTGGCATCACCTTACATAATTTAGCTGATCTTAAACACTACAACATAGGTGTATTGAAAGGGACATTAATTGACCAACTAAGCTTTAAACAGCACGGTATCAACTTTGAAACGAGCTATAAGCAAGAGTCTATTTTTAAAAAACTTAAACTAGGCAGAATTGACTTGGCATTAGAAATTGATTTGATTGCCTATCACACGCTTCATAACTTATATCCCGGCCAGCACAAAGACTTTGCGATTATCCAACTGCCGAACTCAATCTCGCCGATAGCGCTGATGATAAATGAAAGCCAGCCCAATGCTGAGGAAATTACCCAGCTATATCGCCAAGCCTTAACGACCTTGATTCAAAGTGGTCGCTATCAAAAAATCATACAGAAATATTATGGAGACTTAAGCTTCCCCCCTAAGCAGTTTAAGCATCTAGAGCGCTTTAATCGTCTTTATAATTTTTATTAAACCAGAATAAAGCTATGTCACGTATCAATTTAAAAATTTCCATCTATTTACTGCTACTTACTATAAGCACGGTTAGTAGCTATGCATTTATTGAATACTTCACAATAAAGCAAAATTCATACAAAGAACTTGAGTTAACTGCTGATCGTCAAATTAGTCGGCTTGTTGAAAATTTAGACTTACCGCTTTGGGAGATGGACACTCACTGGATTAATGAAATTATTAGCACTGAAATGCTGAATAATGATTTACAAGGTATTGTTATAGAGGGTGCAGATCACTTATTTGTTGCACAAAAACGTAATGAAAAATGGCAAGCAATCCCCGCTATTAAAGACATTGAATTAACAGGGAAAATCACTTTAAAACACAAAAACGTCATGCATTCCGGTGAACAGATAGGGCAAATAAAACTCTATTTAACCTCTAAATTTACTGAAGAAAAGTTACAAACACAGTTATTAAAAACTATTTTCAGCATGGCTATTTTAGGGATTTCAATTATCATTTTCATGATATTAATGCTCCGTTATATAGTGATTAACCCATTACATAATTTGCTCTTAGCAACCCAAAAAGTGGCACAAGGGCAGTATGATACTCATCTAAATATTGATAAAAAGGATGAAATCGGTCGCCTTGCTAAAGATTTTAATATGATGCGAGGTCATATTAAATTACGAGAAAATGAACGCGATAGCGCCATTAGTGCACTCAATCAATCTAAAGAAGATTTACTGCGCTCAAATGAAACCTTAGAGCTACACGTTTTAGAGCGTACTGAGGCTTTAGAAAAAAGTAATCAACACTTAAAAAAGTTGAGCGCTGAATTTGAGCGTTCAAAAAATGAAGCCGAATTAGCCAACAATACAAAGAGTATTTTTCTAGCTAATATGAGCCATGAGTTACGCACACCCATGAACGCCGTATTAGGCTTCTCTCGCTTAATGAGAGATGATGTCAATACTACCCCAGAACAAAAAGAAAGTTTAGATATCATTAACCGCAGTGGAAACCACTTACTTAACTTAATTAATGATGTTTTAGACATGGCTAAAATTGAATCCGGCCGTATTGAACTAGAAAATTCACCGTTTGATTTAGGCTTGTTAGTTCATGACCTGATGGACATGATGCACCAACGGGCAGAAGCTAAAGGACTCGTGTTCACTCTAGATCAATCCTCTTCATTCCCTCGCTTTATTAATAGTGACGCGACTAAAATAAAACAAATATTAGTTAATTTAGTCAGCAATGCAATTAAGTGTACTGATGAAGGACAGGTCTCACTACGCTTAGATATGGCTCCTAATAATGACATAGCAGGTGTGACTTTAAATTTTGAAATAAAAGACACAGGAATAGGAATATCCGAAGAAAATTTACCCTTAATATTTAATTCCTTTACACAAGTAGGTGACCAAGCCTCAAAAAATGGTACGGGATTAGGCCTGGCAATTAGCCATCAATATATAGAATTGATGCAAGGTACTGTCTCGGTAAAAAGTGAGCTAGGTAAAGGCTCCTTATTTCAAGTAACGTTACCGGTTCAGAGCGTTAATGAAAAAACCATACTCAACATCCCTACGTCATCACGCAGTCATATAACCGGCATAGTGACTACAGCCAAACAGAAAAAATATCGCATCTTAATTGTTGAAGATCAATTTGAAAACCGACTATTATTACAACGTTTATTAGAATCTGTTGGTTATGAAGTTCAAGTAGCGCTCAATGGCCAAGAGGGAGTAGAGCAATTTACACGCTGGGAACCCGATTTTATTTGGATGGACAGGCGCATGCCTGTTATGGGAGGAATAGAAGCCACCCAACAAATCAGAAAACTGTCAGGCGGCGATAAAGTTAAGATTGTTGCCGTTACCGCATCCGTATTTGATCAAGATCGTAAAGCATTTATGGACGCTGGCGCAAATGATATTGTTAATAAACCTTATACTAATGATGACATTTTTTCTTGCATGGCTAAATACCTTGATGTTGAATATATCTATGCTGACGAAAGTAATGCTGAAGATAAAATTCAATCTACTGACATTTCTCAGCAGCAACTAAGCAATATACCAGAACAACTATTAACTGAATTACGAGAAGCAGTAACCAGTCTTGATGTAGAGCAAAGTATCGCAATCATTGAACAAATAATCCCCATAGATGAACCATTAGCCGCTAAATTACAGCAGCTCGTGGAAAACTTTGAGTTTGAAATCTTACTTGAAAGTATTGTTCATTAATACTTCCTTAAAAACGAAAGCGCTATCTAACAGAAAAACTCGGTGGAGTTGACTATTTTTTTCAGTTAAAGTGTTTACTTTTACCCATAACAACCGTTTAAAATCATGAAAAAAATACTCTCTCTTAGCCTAGTTATCAGCACACTTGTTTTATCAGCCTGCAACACAACGCCAACTAAGGATATCCAAGTCAAATCGACACTTGCCGTTGATGCACAACTAAAAAATTACCACAGCTATTCTTGGACTGGTTTTGCTGCCGTATTAAATGATCCAGAAGAAAAATGGCAACCAGCTGATATTGATGTATCAGCGACCATTAAATCGCTGGTTGATCGCGAGTTACAAAAGAAAAATCTCACTAAAGTGGAAAATGATGAATCGGACTTAGCGATCAGCTTTTTTAGCGGTGTTGACATGGAAGCGCAGTCACTGAAAATCGCAGCTACCTCGGATGTAGAAATCCCAAAAAACGTGCCTAAGGCCGCGTTGGTTATTATTGCCATTGATACTAAAACTGACTATGTTGTATGGGTAGGCGTTGCGACAGGCGATGTTATCACTAAACCGACTGCAGAGACTATGCAAGCACGTTTAGACTATGCCATTACTGAAATTTTTAATGTTAAAGCAACACGCGATTAAAGCTTCACCTTTTATAATAGCTATGTCACCGTTAAGTGTGGATTTTTTTAATTACATTTGCTCTTAAAAGCCCTCTCCAAAGGGAGACAATGCTGTTGACTTAAGCCCTCTCTTGTTGGAGAGGGTTGGGTGAGGAGAATAAAATCATGCCTTTATAACTCCCCTCATCCCAACCTTCTCCCTTTGGAGAAGGAGATTATTCTTAAGTCAACAGCATTGACAAAGGGAGAGGGTTGGGTGAGGGGAAATAGAAAGTATGTTATCAATATTTCTTTCATGTCTTTGTCAGTAATTAAGAGAAACTTGCAATATCTTATTTTAACTTCTCCCCACCCAACCCTCCCCAGCAAGGGAGGGCTTTAAGAGTTGTTGTTTTTCCACACTTAACGGTGACATAGCCTTTATAATTGCTTAGAAAGTGAGCGGAGTCACTACTCTCACTTTCTATCACCATAAACCTACCTGCATTTATGCCTACACAAAAATATCCTATTGCAATAACACTCGCGAGCCTATGCATCATCATTGCTGGAATGAAGGCGGCTTCTCCTATCCTTAACCCTTTATTTTTATCGATTTTTATTGCAGTCATTTGCTTACCTACGCTGTCTTGGTTAAATAAAAAAGGCGTTTCTTCTAACTTATCCGTTACGCTGGTCATCTGTGCCTTATTTATCATTATCGGCACATTGGGAATTTATATAGCCAGCTCCATTAAGTTATTTTCTCAACAACTGCCCCACTACCAAAGTAACCTGACACAACAAACCACTACGCTATTACTTTGGTTAGATGCACATGGTATTAAGCAGTTTGTAGATCTCGATACTATAAAAGAATTTAGTGCCGGTAAAGTGATGAAATTTATCGGTGGTTTAATTACTGGATTAGGTACGACTTTTGCAGATATTTTCTTAATTCAACTGACGGTTATTTTTATACTCTTTGAAGCTTATATCTTACCTAGAAAAATAAAAGTGGCTTTTGGCGAGTCTAGTATAAGCTCTCATTCTTCAAAAATAATCAGTAGCATCAATCAATATCTCGGTATTAAAACTATTACCAGCTTAGTAACCGGCGTATTAATTAGTCTTTCGCTTTATTTTATCGGCGTTGATTTCCCTGTTTTATGGGGTGTGATTGCCTTTATGCTGAATTTTGTCCCCACTATAGGTTCCATTATTGCCGCTATTCCAACGCTATTACTTAGCCTTGTACAACTAGGGGTCGATAGCAGCTTATTAGTGGCTCTAACTTATATCTCAGTCAATATCATTATCGGTAACATTTGGGAACCACGCATTATGGGTCGTGGTTTAGGCTTATCAACACTGGTGGTGTTTTTATCTTTAACCTTTTGGGGGTGGGTGTTTGGTACGGTCGGCATGTTATTGTCTGTGCCCTTTACCATGCTGATTAAAATTGTCTTGGAACAAAACCCAGAAACGCATTGGATTGCCATTTTATTGGGCTCTGAAAATGATTTACCTGAAATAGAAGAGATGCCTTAATTTACGTATCAGCCAACAAAATTTTTAATTTCTCCCCACCCAACCCTTCCCAGCAAGGGAGGGTTTTAGGAGCTATTATTTTTAATCAACTCATCTGTTCATTGTAGCTTTTTCAGATTAGCTAACACATTATCTCTATATTTAAATAGGTCTCGCTTTATTTCATCAATATTATTGAGCTTACTCTCAGCCATTAGTGTTTTAATACCATCACTCATTTTATGAACCTTTTTGTGCTCTTCTGCTATTTTCTTAAATTCCACCAATTCACCATACAGCTTATTCCCCTCACCTATTAACCACTGCCCTAAGCCACAACGATTGTGATCATGGCAGTCGTGGGGGAATAGAGCGGGCGACTTATGTTCAATTGCATTTAAAGTTGCAGCAACAAACCGATAATGTTCCACAGCAAGAACACAGAGGTCAATATGCGCATGACCCAACTGAGCACTTTCAACCTGCATCCATTCCATAGGAACGTTATAGTTTTTAACCCAATCAGGGATTTGTTTTGCTGGCATGGGTCGAGCGATCGCATACCCTTGGCCTACCTCACAACCAATCATAAGTAACAAAGAAGCGTGCTCATTACTTTCCACGCCCTCTGCTAGTGGCTTACGATTAAACGATTTAGCAAGTTGTAAAATACCTTCAACAATGGCCATATCATTTTGATCAACTAAAATATCTCTGATAAAGCTTTGATCAATTTTAATTGTTTCTACAGATAAGTGTTTTAGATAGGTGAGTGATGAATAGCCCGTGCCAAAATCATCGATAGCAACATTGATACCTAGCTGTTTACACTCATTAAGTACCTTATTAACCTTTTGCAAATCATCCAGTGCGGCTGTTTCCAGAATTTCTAATTCTAATTGAGAAGCCTGAATTTGCGGATAATTTGCTAACAAAGACTTTAGCTTGCTAATGAAATTTAGTTGTTGTAATTGTAAGGCTGCAACATTAACACTAATGACTAAGGTAATACCCTGCTCTTTCCAAAGCTGCAATTGGGTTAAAGCTTGTTTTAACACCCAATCACCCACTTCAATAATAAGCGGGTGATTTTCTATCATGGGCAAAAAGAACACTGGCGATAATAGACCTTTAATCGGGTGTTGCCAGCGAATCAAAGCCTCTGCTCCAATAATAGAGTCGGTACGCATATTTACTTTAGGTTGATAATAAAGCTGAAATTGATCTTCCTGAAGTGCTATCGCTATTTCTCGATAGAGAATTTGAGTTTCTGTTTGTTTTTGCTTATGTTCAGGATCAAAAAATACAAAACAATTCTTACCTTTTTCCTTTGCTTCAAACATCGCTTGGTCAGCATGGCGCAATAAAATATCAGCTTCATTATCATCATGCGGATAAAGCGTGATTCCCATGCTTGCTGAGACTGAAACGATGCAGTCGGGTAACTCAATAGGCGACGCTATTTTCTGAATAATTCGTTGAATAATTGATTCTAATTCTTCTTTGTTTTCAATATCCAGCATTAATAAGACAAATTCATCTCCACCTAGCCTAGACACAGTATCCCCAGTACGAACGCCCTGTAAAAGTCTTTTTGCTATTTCAACTAAAACCAGATCACCAGCTTTATGCCCATATTCATCATTAACGGGCTTAAACCCATCCAAATCCAAGTAACAGATAGCAATTAATTTCTTATGTCGCGTGGTCTGAGAAAATGCCTGAGACATTCTATCTCTTAGTAATAAACGATTAGGTAGCCCTGTCAGCGCATCATTATGTGCGATTTTCTCTAGTTCAGCTTCATGCTCTTTAATATAAGTGACATCAGAAAACACACCCACATAATGTGTTAGTTTCCCTAGCTCGTCTTCTACTTTAGAAATAGAGATCCGTTCCGCATAAACTTCTCCATTTTTATGACGGTTCCATAAATCGCCTTGCCAATAGCCTGCCTCAGAAAGTGACGTCCACAGGTTTTTATATATTTCAGCCGCTTGAATATTCGCACTTAATTTACTAGGATTTTCACCTAATAGCTCTGCTTTGGAATACCCCGTTATTTTGCAACAGGCGGGATTAGCATCAATAATTTGGTTCTCAAAATTAGTAATTAAAATTCCTTCCCGAGTCGTTTCAAAAACACTAGCAGCAAGTCGCGATTGTTCTTCAGCAAGTTTGCGTTCGGTTATATCTCTAGCAACTCCGAGTATACCGATAGTTTCACCACTATCATCACGCATCGGTATTTTAATGGTTTCAAATAAACGGGAGCGCCCATCATTAGCAAAAGTTAATCGTTCTTCATTAGAGCTTGGCTGATTAGCTGCTTCAGCAATTTTGTCATGTTCACGGAAAACATCAGCCGTTTCCTGATCAAAAAAATCATAATCCGTTTTACCTATAATTTCAGGTTCTGTTTTATTTATAAAAAGTTCAAATTGAGGGTTAGACATTAAATAATGACCTTCATGATCCTTCAACCAAATAAGATCAGGAACCGTTTGTAATATTTGCTTTTGCAGTGATTCACTGGCTATTAATTTTTCCTCTGCCTGTTGACGGGCTGAAATATCCAGAATAATAGCAACAAAAACGGGGTGGCTATCATTCGTTAACTGTAAATGTATTTCAACAGGATATAAGCTACCATCTTTCCTTTGATGAACTGTTTTAAACTCAATTTTATCTTCACGCCGAGAGGTGAGCGGTTCAGTAAGCAAATTAAATTCAGAAGCCGATAGCTCAGGTTTAATATCAGTGGGCGTTAACTTTTTAAATTCCTCTAAGGAATACCCCATATTTTTTTGCGCACCTTGATTAACATAAACAAAATGCAAGGATGCACAGTCAAATAAATAGATTTCATTGAGTGAGTTGTCAATAATATGTTTGAATTTGCTAATTTGTTTTTCAGCTAATTTTCGTTCAGTAATATCTGTAGACATACCGCAAGTTGCATATATTTTCCCTGAAACATCTTTTAATGGGAACTTTGTAGATAAATAAATATGCTCTCCATCCTCTAACCAAGCCGTTTCTTCTAGTTCAATTGCAGCCCCAGTTTCGAGTACTTTTTTATCATTAGCTCGCAGTGTATCGGCATACTCCAAAGGAAAAATATCATAATCCGTTTTCCCTTGAATTTCTTCATTTGTCGTATTTAATAAGTCTTCAATACAACGGTTAATGAATAGATATCGGCCTTGCAAATCCATTATGTAAATAACCGCAGGGCTATGATTAAGTAGATTTTTTTGCCTTTGCTCAGCTTCTTTTATTTTGCGGCCTGCCAGTACCAGCTGGCGATTGCGGTTGATTAAAATAAACAACAATACGATAACGACAAGCGTAGCAATGAATAAAGGAGTTAAAATTGTTTTATGCTGTTTCCAAATATCTTTTAAGGTAAATGCAGGTGCTGCATCAAAAGGGGGAAGGCGCAATTCACGCATCACCTTTTCTACCGGCAAATAATCAGCAGGAACAGTAAATCCATGAATACCGATAGACTGTGAAACGGGATGATTTCCATCAAGATTCAATAAAGCAGAGGCAACTTTATTAGCAATATGGGAATCAACCTTAGGCATAACAACAAAAGGCCATTCGGGGTAAAGTCGTGTAGAAACAATGTACGGATAACTCGGAAAATCTTGTTGATTAATGATTTTTAACTGCTTCGCATCAAGCTTGCCTTCCTGTTGCATTTGCTCAATTGTACCGGTACGAATAAAGCCAGCATCGACATCACCCGTCAAGACAGCATGCACAATCTTGTCATGCGGCGTACCCATAAATCTTAATTTGATATTATTTTTAAAATCTATCCCTTGCTGGGCAAGTTCATAAATCTGTGACTGGTAGCCACCCAAATGATTTAAACCGCATGCGGCAACTGATTTGTTTTTCAAATCAAGCAACTGGTTAATATCAGTACGTTCTGGGCGAGTAATAAAAACTCCACCTAATTGAGATGTTTGAGTATTATGCTGTTTCGCAATCAGAGTAGCTATGGCACCTGATAAAGGAAATTGAAGCCTTAAAGTAATAAAATGTCTTGGATTAGTAAATATAAAATCCAGTTCATTTCTACGTATACTCGCCTCCAGCTCATCTACATTTAAAATCCGAAGTTTTACATCCGTATCGGTTAAACGCTGCTCTAAGTAATGGACTATTGGTTGCCAGCGAGCTTCTAGTACCGCTTTAGGCCGATAAGCAAAAATTCCTATCGTTAAAGACTGTTGTGCAAGGCTCGTCAGAGGAAATAATAATATTGATAAAATAATTAAGCGAATCATATTGCTATCTCCATTGATAAATATTTATTCGTAAAAAGGTTTTCTAATCAACCCTCTTGAGAGATTATTTTTTCGAGCAGGGTGGTAGATAACAGCTACCCCCTTAAAGTAAGTGCTTTTGATTATTGCGATGGTAAATCATCAGCGTTCTATTTCACTAAACAACCTAACTCATTCATCACTATAATTTGCGGGTACCCACGAGGGCAATGCTGCTGACTTAAGCCCTCTCTTGTTGGAGAAGGAGCTTATTCTTAAGTCAACAGCATTGACCCACGAGGGGCATCCCTACAATTGTACGGGCAATCCCTTGTGGTTGCCCTGTTAGCTCAACACTCACAACCCATACGACTCACCAAACTCTGCCACTTGCGACACCGATAAGAGATAAATCTGTTCGCCTGAAAGGCGAAGGTTTTAACCTTCGCAAATGGAAAATAAACGACTGTTTGAAAATCAAGTAATCTTTAAAAGCCTATCATTGTAAAAGCTGGAAAAAGAAACAGCGAATTAAATCAGCCCGCTATAATAATTTTCCAATTTTCATATACACCCTAACAATTCAATCAAAGTGACTACTTTATTTAGGTGGGAACTTACTTAAAACACTTTTCACTACTTTTTTTACTAGGTTATCCATGATTTCTGAGGTTTTTTCCTCGGGTAAGCGTTCACTGCCTAAACCACGCCAAACTAATTTATTAGAGGCTGGATCAACAAAATCAATCACTAGCGTGCCACTTTGGTAGGTTTTTACAACCGTATCTGATGACCCCATTCCCATACCTCTATATCCATAACCACCACGCCATCCCCAACGCGAAGGGTAGCCACTGTAAGTATTATAAGTACGAATATCTGTTTTATCTTGGGTTAAAACACTGTAATTAAGCTGTAAATCGGCATTGCCTGCTACTTTTTTATAACCTTGCAATGCGAGCTGCTGATTAATTGTATTGCGAATTCGGGCATCCATAATCGCATCCACTTTAATCGCATCTTTATTGTTATCCGTTTTTACGTTGATCCACTGATAGCTTTTGAAATTAGAAAAATCAGTATTTTTATCATGATCCGTGCTCACCTTAACACTAGAGCATCCCATCATTACCGCAGTGAAAATTAATACCCAACTATAGCCAATAAATCGCATTATCTTCTCCATTAAATTCAAACTATTTATATAGTAGTAATACATTACTATATACCAATATGAGTTATAAATAATTTTTCATCACAAAAAACATTGAAATTTCTCGCAAGAAACGTCACACACAATCTAACGTACAAACTCCTTGTAAATAAATTCCAGTAATAACATAATGCAGATTCGAGTTATTTAATCTTTATCGACAAACAACTTACTCACGCCAAAACATTGGCTTACTACAATCAATCATTAGGTTTGCTTCACTATAAACCTTAAAGGACTTAACATATGAAAATTGCAAAAGTTGTATTACTCTCTGTTTCTGTAGCTACTTTAACGGGCTGTATGGGGCAAATGGGACTGAGCAAAGACCTTAATAAATGGAACATGAAAGTCACTAAAAACCGTTGGGCTAGAGAAGGTATCTTCTTAGGTTCATATCTCCTTGGTGTTGCTGAGATTGCTACCCTAGTTGATTTATTAGGTCTAAATGCGGTTGAATTTTGGACAGGAACAAACCCTTACACTCGTAAAAGTCCTGCTGTTGTCGATATGGCATCGGCTGATATCGAAGGCGCTGGCTTGCAAAACGTTGCACACGCTAAAATCCGTTATGATGGTAAAGATACGGTTAAGTTAGAAGTTATTTTTAAAGACGGTCACGAAGAAACAATTAGTGCGATCAAGCAAGAAAATACTTATGACTTCTACCAAGATGGAAAATTAATCGCACGTGTTGATCATGCTGAACTACAAGCAGCACACGCAAAACATAAAGCTTAATTTTCACGTTTATTGGCGCTATGATTCTATCTGCTTTAAGAAGAGTCATAGCACTTGTTTATGTAAATAACATTCCATACTTATAATTACAATAGATATCCTGCCTTTCAATATCAGTATTATTTAAAGCTATCATTAACCCTCTAACATTATTACTTTACCTAACTTAGGCAAATATCGATGAAAAAAACAGGCCTCAGCTTACTGCTTTTATTTTCTAGTTCCCTCTCTGCGCAAAATTTACTAGACACTTATCATCTGGCCTTACAGAATGATCCCGTTTTACGTCAATCTTTAGCCAATAAAATGGCCGTCAGCGAAAATAAAGATCAGAGTGTCGCTAGGCTATTACCCAGTGTTAGCTTTAATGCCACTACTGGAATGAACTGGTCAAAACAAGAGTCCCTATTTAATAGTCAATTTCCCGGTCAAAGCACAAAAAATAGTTTTGCGGACAGCCGCTTCACTATCGACTTAGTACAGCCGGTTTTCCATTGGGATATGTGGGTACAATTGTCACAATCAGAAAAACAAATCGCTCAAGCAGAAGCCAGCTATCTTGCTGAGCAGCAAAATCTCATTCTAAAAACAACGGAAGCGTATTTTGCTGTGTTAGCCGCTAAAGATGATTTAACCTTTAGTCTTGCCGAACAAAAAACCATTGCCAGACAGTTAGAACAAGCAAAGCAACGTTTTGAAGTGGGCCTAATTGCGATTACCGATGTTTATGAAGCACAAGCCGGTTACGACCAAAGTCGCTCTGATGTGATTGCCGCTGAAAATTCTGTTGAAAATAGTAAAGAAGCTTTAACTGAAATTATTGGCTACTATTCATCACCGTTACACGTGTTAGGTGAGACATTGCCTTTGACTAAGCCAACGCCTACTAATATTAATGAGTGGAATACCCAAGCCTTAAATCAAAATCTCAATATCTTAGTGGCTAAAAATGAGTCTGAGATTATTCAAGATAATATAGACACACAACGCAGTGGCCATTACCCACAACTTGATATCGTCGGCCAATTTGGCATGAATGATACTACGGGTAACCTTTGGAGTCATGGCAATACCGAAAGCATCGGTTTGCAACTTAATGTTCCGATTTTTGAAGGCGGGCAAGTTACGTCAAGAACTCGTCAAGCAGAACACCAGTATACCCAAGCAAAAGAACAGTTAGTTGCCACACAAAGAGCCGTCACTAAAAATGTTAAAGATGCATACCGTGGGGTACTTTCTAGTATTAGCCAAGTAGAAGCTTTAAAGTCAGCGGTTAAATCGGGAAAAAGTGCTTTAGAAGCTACAGAAGCTGGATTTGAAGTCGGCACAAGAACTATGGTCGATGTATTAAGCGCGACTCGTAACTATACCAATGCTCAAAGTCGCTATGCAAAATCTCGCTATGCCTATATTATCAATAGCATCCGTTTAAAAAATGCAGCGAGTACTTTAAGTGTTACAGATATTGAATCGGTTAATCGTTATTTAAAATAAATACGATAATCTTTTTAATACAGCAAACTCCAAGCGATAGGTTAAAAGCTAATACCACGAATTAAATTTAATTTACTCACCTCTCTTCTTGCCATTAGTGCATGCGCAGAGCAAAAACAGTCGATGAAATTAACTTGGCGTTTGATATACGCAGCAAGCCAAAAAAGACCAATAAAATTTAGGCGCATCACCCTAGCTTATAAACCACCAGGATGCTCTATCGCTACGACGGGTTTGATGGCTTTCGGGGTAAAATTTTTGCCTCCCGAGCGAGCTTGCGAGCTCACTTCGGATTGGCGATAACTCTGCCGCCTACTGCGGACTAAAAATCATCACTTCGCAAGCCCCGTTTCCATTAATAACAGCTTGATAACTTTCAAAAAAAAGTATTTATTATGTTAAAAAAATTTAATAACTCACTATTCATAGTAACAACATTTTTTATTTCTGCATCAATATCAATTGCTTTAACCTTTTTTTTCGTAGAATATAACCTTCAACAAAAACACTTATCCGTTCAAAAACTGTCCAGCAGTTACGTTAGCTTAATCCGAAACAATGTCTTTCAGGCGATCTCAGCGACCTACCCTTTGGCTGCATTGATTCGCACACAAAAGGGTGATGTGAAGGGGTTTACAGAATTGGCAACAGAAATGCTGCCCTTATACCCTGGCGCAGCTGCCTTACAGCTTCACCCTGATGGTATTCTTAAATATGTTGTGCCATTAAAAGGTAATGAAGGGGCTATTGGACATAATTTGCTGCTTAATCCACAGCGAGCCAAAGAGGCTTTTCTTGCAAGAGATACAGGAAACTTAACACTCGCAGGCCCTTTTAACTTGGTTCAAGGCGGAATAGGGGCTGCCGCTCGCTTACCTATTTTTTTAAACAACTCACAAGGTAGCAAATTATTTTGGGGGTTCTCAACCGTTTTATTCAGGTTTCCTGAAGTATTGGATGCTGTACACCTTGATTCTTTAGTTGCAGCAGGATTTTCCTACGAATTATCGCGCATTCATCCAGATACTCATAAGATTCAAATCATTGCTCGTTCAAAAGAAGCGTTAATTGAACGCCCTGAGCAATTTACTATCGCTGTTCCTAATGGCGTGTGGACTTTTAAGGTTTCCCCTATAACAGCTTGGCATAGCCAATCTTTTATTATATTAATGGCCAGTTTAGCTGCCTTATTTACTTTTTTAACCACCTTTTCCGCACTATTAATACAGCGCCTACGAAATAATAAAAAACAACTCGAAAAACAGGTTTTAGAGCGAACAAAGGAACTCAGTGATAATTTAAAAAGGCTAGATACCGCATTAAATGCGGCCCATCAAGGCTGGTTTGATTTTAATGTCAAGCACAATGAATGCTTAGTTAGCGATAAAGTCCCCTTGTTATTAGGCTACAAACCCTCTGAATTTATTTCTAATTTCCAAGAATGGAAAAATAATATTCACTCGGAAGAACGTGACATCTTTTTAAATTCATTCAACCAATGTATAGAAACAGGCAGGTCTATAGACATTGAGTACAGAAGAAAAGCTAAAGATGGAACCTGGTTATGGATACACACGACGGGTGAAATTGTAGAAAGAGGCCCCAATAATGCGCCTCAACGGCTGATTGGTATTCATACTGATATCTCTGAACGTAAACGCAGTGAGCAAGTATTGCGTGTCTTGGCTGAAGGCGGAGCAATTGAAGACGGTGATATTTTTCAATTAATGGTTAAACAATTAGCATCAGTTCAAAATGTGCGTTATGTCTTTATTGCACGAATAGGACCTGATGATATGGATACCGCCGAGACTATCACGGTATGGGGTGGTGATAATTATATTGAAAATCTATCGTATGCTCTGGAGGAATCTCCTTGTCAAAATGTTATTCAGCAAGGCGTTTGTTTTTACCCTGAGCATATTCAGCAGCTCTTTCCTAACGACCAATTATTGACCGATATAGGGGCAGAAAGTTATTTAGGTGTTCCTCTAAAAAACAGTAAAAATGAAGTCATTGGCTTAGTGGTTGTGATTGATGATAAACCTATGGTTGAGAAATCGTTTACGATAACACTACTTGAAAGTCTTGCTGCTAGAGCAGCCATTGAATTAGAGCGTATAGAATCAGATAAAAAGATGCAATTATCCGCTAAAGTGTTTAACGATGCGCATGAAGCTATCATAATTACTGATACCAATGGCTCTATTATTGAGATAAACCCTACCTTTTGCGAAATAACAGGATACGAACGTACAGAGGTTTTAGGAAAAAATCCTAGTATTCTAAGCTCAGGAAAACAAAGCCGAGAGTTCTATCAGGAGATGTGGCAATCAATTACTGAACAAGGTCATTGGCGAGGGGAAGTCTGGAATCGAAAGAAAAATGGTGAGGTCTATGCTGAACTACTCACCATTTCATCAATACAAGATGAACATACTCATAATACAACCCATTATGTTGGCTTATTCTCCGATATAACCAAAAGTAAAGAACAACAAAGCACTTTAGAATTAATGGCACATTATGATGTGTTAACCCAGTTACCTAATCGGGTATTGTTTGCTGATAGATTTAGCCTTGCTATTGCTCATAGTACACGCTCAGCTACTTTACTTGCAGTTTGCTTTCTTGATTTAGATAATTTTAAACCCATTAACGATAATCACGGTCACAATGTAGGCGACCAATTATTAGTTGAAGTGGCTCAGCGTATTGTCGCGAGTATCAGAGGAGTGGATACAGTGTCTCGTCAAGGCGGGGATGAATTTACTTTATTACTTAATGATATTGAATCTTATGAGCAATGCGAGCACACCGTAAAGCGTATCCTTTATGCCTTAGCACAGCCCTTTTTAATTGGTGACTACGTGCATAATATCACGGCTTCAATTGGCGTAACTTTATACCCCGATGACAATGAAGATATCGATACGCTCATTCGCCATGCGGATAACGCCATGTATCAAGCAAAACAGTCTGGAAAGCATCGTTATCATTTTTTTGATAGAAAGCAAGATCAACAACTGATACAAAAACACCATCGTTTAGCTGAAATTGAACAGGCCTTGGTTAACAATGAAATGACCTTGTATTACCAGCCTAAAGTTAATATGGTCACGGGTAAGGTGTTTGGTGCTGAAGCTTTAATTCGCTGGAACCATCCTGAAAAAGGACTCATTCCACCATTGGATTTTTTACCCCTAATTGATGGCACTGATTTAGAGCTGCAAGTGGGTAACTGGGTTATCAATCATGCCTTGCAGCAAATGAATAATTGGTTGGCTCAAGGCATCAAACTAGAAGTTAGTATCAACATCGCCTCAGATCACCTACAGTCAAAATCTTTCTTCACACAATTGAAGCAGGCGCTAAGCAAATATCCTGCTGTGAACCCCAAACAACTGCAATTGGAAATATTAGAAAGCAGTGCGTTGAGTGACTTACAAATGATTAGTCGTATTATCAAAACGTGCCAAGAGTCTTTAGGTGTTACTATTGCTCTCGATGATTTTGGCACGGGTTATTCTTCACTGACCCATTTAAGAAGCTTAACCGCTAACACGATCAAGATAGACCAAAGTTTTGTTAGAGATATGCTGGACGATCCAAGTGATTACATGATTATTGATGGTGTGATTCGCTTAGCAGATTCTTTTGGGCGAGAGGTGATTGCTGAAGGTGTAGAAACAACAAGACACGGATTAATGTTATTGATAATGGGCTGTAAAGAGGCCCAGGGTTATGATATTTCCCGTCCTATGCCTGCTGATGACTTACCTGCATGGTTACTCGATTACAAGCCAAATGAAGAGTGGTTAGCTTATGGCAGTACACGACGAACGGCTAAAGAAAATAAAATAAAATTATTAAGATTGATAACTGAGCACTGGATAACCTTCTTTGTCAGTAACATCCAATCTGCACCAAAAGATGTTAATCATTGGCCTATTATGGGGGCCGAACAAGATCATTGTGGCCAATGGATAAAACGAGCAGAAAAAGAACAATTATTTGAACCTGAAGGCTTAGATCTCCTCGGTAAGACACATGATGAATTTCACGCTATTGCTCAGGCTATTCAGAGCCAATATCAAGAAGGTAATGTTGATGTTTCTCGGAAAGGCTTAGCATCATTGCAGTCTGCTTTTGATGAAATGAATCATATGTTGCGGCAGTGTGAATAAAAAACTCAAGCCGCATATCGAGTAAAGTTGATTCTTAGATAAAAGCTATGTCACCGTTAAGTGTGGATTTTTTTAATTACATTTGTTCTTAAAAGCCCTCTCCAAAGGGACAAATACGACAGGATCGTATTTGCATTTACCCGCAGGGTGTTGGGCAGGGATAGCCCAACATGATTGGGTTGGGTGAGGGGAAATAGAAAGTATGTTATCAATATTTCTTTCATATCTTTGTCAGTAATTAAGAGAAACTTGCAATATCTTATTTTAACTTCTCCCCACCCAACCCCAATACTGTTGACTTAAGAATAAGCTCCTTCTCCAAAGGGAGAAGGTTGGGATGAGGGGAGTTATAAAGGCATGATTTTATTCTCCTCACCCAACCCTCTCCAACAAGAGAGGGCTTAAGTCAACAGCATTGCCACCCAACCCTCCCCAGCAAGGGAGGACTTTAAGAGTTGTTGTTTTTCCACACTTAACCGTGACATAGCCTAGAAAAATGACTTTAACCTACACGGCAGCAGAAATGTACGCTAGCCTCTAAATTGGAAAGGTTGCTTTTCGATTTAGAGGTAGTGGTAAATTGGGAGTATAGATTGTAATCCAATTCAATTTTCCAACGCTGAGTATAAAATTTAGCCAACTCTTTTTATGATATTTTCTTTCATCAAATAATGTGGTGACGTAAACCCTGCTTTTGACTCTTACTTCCCTAATGATAATTATTTCAGGTAAAGCACTGTATTCAATTGCGATAACCCAACCTGGTTTTCGTTTCGATTTTTTCCACTTGATTAGGTGATCTTTTTATCCGAGCTTATTTCCCATGCGAAAGCCAGGTTTACCTCAGGCATGATTTTGAACTAGAAAATGTGATCCCTACTGTTGAAGAAGTACAATAATAGCCCAAATACAATAATACCGGTCAGCGAGTAACAGCGAACTTTTTGAGCAAGCGTTCGGAACGACTACTGCAACATTAGAAAATAAAATAGATAACTTTGATTTTAGTGGCGCATTAAGCAAGCACATTACGTACTTTGGATTTAAAGGCTCAGTGGAACGACAATACACCTTGAGCAACTTCTGGCAAAAGCTATTAAAAACCAAGCTCTAAAACATACAATAAAAAGGCAATATTTATGCTTGAAATCATTAATTTCTTATTTGGGACAAATGGGATGATGCCCCACGGTATGTGCTTTCTTTGGAACCCTTCTTTGTTATGGATCGTGGTTATCGGCAATGCTGTGACTGCAATAGCCTATTTTTCCATTCCTATTACGATGGCTTATTTTGCATACAAACGAAAAGGTAATGATTTTCAATGGGTCATTTTTTTATTTAGTGCCTTTATCTTTGCATGTGGCGTTACTCACGTATTAGCTGTAGTCACAATATGGATTCCCATATACTGGGTAACGGCGATAGCGATTACTGTGACGGCCATTGTTTCTGTGTTAACAGCCGTTTTATTATGGAAACTCATTCCAACGGCACTACTCATACCCAGCCCCTCCAGCTTATTAAAAGCAAATAAAAAACTGGAACAAGAAATTTACTTTCACAAAGAAACTAAATTAAAATTACAGCAACTTAACGAAGACTTAGATAATTTAGTCGATCAAAGAACAAAGGAATTGAAGGCAAGTGAATATGATTTACGCTTAAGTCAAACAAATGGTGGAATTGGAACATGGAAGGTAGATTTAGATACCTATGACCATTCATGGTCGGAAAATTGCAATGTCATCTTTGGATTCCCGCCCTTAAGCAAACCGACATGGAATGATTTGCTTGCTGTGTTACATTTAGATGATCGGAAAAAGGTAGTCGATCTATTTGAGACTTACCGTGAGCAAAAACGAGATACTCAATATGAAATTGAATACCGTATAGAAACTGCAACTGGGTATCGTTGGATTAGAGCAGTAGGAAAAATTGAAGCCGTAACAGAAGGAATTTCCCCCACAATAAGAGGAATTGTGCAGGATATTACTGATAACAAAAAACTGACGCAAGAATTAAATAGGCACAGACATCACCTTGAAGAATTGGTAGCAAAACGAACTGAACAATTGGAAGAGTCTCAGGTGAAAGCAGAGTCTGCTAATCGAGCAAAGAGCCGTTTTCTAGCCAATATGAGCCATGAAATTAGAACACCGTTAAATGCAATTGTTGGTTTTGCTTATCTTTTACAAAATGATCCGCTGACTGATTTCCAACAAGATCAATTAAAAAAACAAAGTGACGCATCTAATCATTTACTGCATGTCATTAATGATATTCTTGATTTATCTAAAATTGATGCCGATATGATGATTTTACAAAATGAAAGTATTAATATTGAGCACCTGGTTACTAAAGTTTTTAGTCTGATACAAAGTAAAGCCAGTAAAAAAGGCGTTGAATTATTTTTGGATTTGGATCATGTCCCTTTATTTTTAAAAGGGGATGGATTACGCATTGAGCAGGTACTGATTAATTTGCTGAGTAATGCTATTAAATTTACCGAACAAGGTTCAATCTCAATTCATATAACGAAACTAGAAGAAAGTGAACAGAGTGTATTAATACGTTTTGAAGTGATTGATACAGGGATGGGGGTGGCACCAGACGTTTTAGAACAAATATTCGATAGTTTTGAACAAGCTGATGGCGCTATCACAAGATCATTTGGTGGAACAGGTCTTGGTTTAACCATCAGTAAAAAAATCATTCAGCTAATGGATGGTGAAATTGGTGTGACTAGTCAATTAAGTGAAGGCAGTACCTTTTGGTTTGAAATAACACTCAATAAAAGTAGTGTTCAGCCCACTTCCTTAGCTGCCCATAGCCAATTAACGGATAAGCGTATTTTAGTGGTTGATGACTTGATTGAAGCGCGTGAATCTCTTCATGCTATGTTAGTTCGATTCAACTTTTATACAGAAACGGCCAGCTCAGGAATCAATGCCATTAAGATAATTGAGCAAGCAGAAAAAGAGGGTATGCCTTTTCATATTATCTTGCTAGATTGGAAAATGCCCGATATGGACGGCATTGAAACCGCGACCAAGATACTTGCTTTACCTTTGAAATTAAAACCACAAATTATTTTTGTGACGGCGTATGCTGACTTTGTTGATAAGCCTGAAGTGGCTCAACTATCACATACCCAACTAACAAAACCTGTTACACCATCGGCCTTGCAAGATGCTCTCGCTAGTGTATTAAGTAGTCAGTCAAGCGTCTCTAATCAAGCGCATGAGCAAGGAGCTCAACAGGCGACAATAAAATTTAATGATGTACATCTCTTGCTCGCAGAAGATAACCCAATCAATCAGGATGTCGCGATTGGCTTATTAAAAAAGGTAGGGATAAAAGTTTCCCTAGCAGAAAATGGCCAAATTGCCTTGGCTATGGCAAAAGAAAATCAGTATGATTTGATTTTAATGGATTTACAAATGCCTGTTTTAGATGGCTTTCAAGCCACACTAGCGATTCGAGCTCTACCCCAAATGCAAGAAATCCCAATATTAGCGATGACAGCTAATGCTTTCAGTGAAGATAAAGAGCAATGCCTGAAAGTGGGTATGAATGATCATATTGCTAAACCAGCCTCCCCTGAGCAACTTTACCAGACTTTAGCGAACTACCTGCCTAAAGAGAAGGTGATTTATGCCAATAATAAACTTGTTAGTCAAACGCCTTATTTAGAGCCTGCAAGCATTGCTCCCATACAAGCGATTGAAGGGCTGGATAGTCAGGCTGGTATACATAATGCGGGTGGAGATAATACCTTTTACCTAAGCTTACTTAACAAATTCTTCAAACAATATAGTGGGGAGCTTGCTAGCGCTTTATCCAACCCCGCGTCCAATTCAGAGGATATTCATCATTTAGCGCACGCATTAAAAGGAAGTGCTCTCACTTTAGGGTTAACGAAACTAGGGAGGCTTGCAGAAGTGCTTGAGCAAGAGGCTAAAAGTTCAAAACAGATGAGCGCGCTTATTTTAAGTGTTAGTCAAATAAGTCATGAACTCAATCAACTTGAGCAGGCGCTAAACCCTATTTTAGAAGAGAAAGAGGCCGTTTATGAACCGCTTGAAATAGATAAACAACAAATTTACTCTATAATAAAAGAATTAGAATTGCTATTAAAAATAGATGATGCTGAAGCGATTGAATTATTTAATCACCGTAAAGAGCTTTTTAAACAAGCTTTCGGAGCATCAGCTGAAACTTTAGCAAATCAAATAGACAGCTTTGAATTTAGTGGTGCATTAAAGACGCTAAGACATTTGGATTTAAGTACCTTGGACAAAATTAATCATGATCAATAAGGCTTATAAAATGAACCCCGTTATTTTAATTGTTGATGATGACCCCATTATTCTTTCAACAATGAATAAGGCTCTATCGCCTCATTATAAAGTTCGCGTCGCTAACTCTGGCGCCCGTGCACTTGAAGTTGTTATAACAGACCCCAAACCTGAATTAGTTCTACTTGATGTCTTAATGCCCAAAACAAGTGGTTTTGATGTATTAGCAAAACTTAAAGAAAATAACGAGACTAAAGAGATTCCAGTTATTTTTGTCACAGGCTTAAAAGGAGAGATTGATGAGGAGAAAGGCATTAAGTTAGGGGCTGTTGATTATATTTCTAAACCAATTTCCCCCACTATTTTATTAGCTAGAGTAAAAAATCATCTCATGCTTAAGCATGCTAAAGATTTTCTTACTAATAAAAATAGCTTTCTTGAATCAGAAATAGCGAGACGCCTGGAAGAAAATCAAACCATTCAAGATGTCAGTATTCGGGCGCTTGCTCACTTAGCTGAAACGCGTGACCCTGAAACAGGCGAGCATATTCTTAGAACTCAGAAATATGTCAATATCCTAGCGAAAAAACTGCAAAAAAATCCTCGTTTTAATGGTGTTTTAACGGATCAATACATAGCTATTATTACTAAATCAGCACCTTTACATGATATTGGCAAAGTGGGAATATCAGATGCGATTCTTCTGAAACATGGGTTATTTACAAATGACGAATTTGACATAATGAAGTTACATACGGTGTCTGGGGTAAATGCTATCGAAAATGCTGAAAAGGATATAGCTAAATCAGTTGATTTTTTAGATATTGCGAAGGAAATTGCGCACTGGCACCATGAACACTGGGATGGTAATGGTTATCCTGATCAAATATCAGGCGAGTCAATCCCCTTATCCGCTCGCATTATGGCTGTTGCTGATGTGTTTGATGCATTGATTTCTAAACGCGTTTATAAAGAAGCGATGAGTTATGAGGCGGCAAGAGATATTATTATCTCAGAACGAGGCAAGCAATTTGATCCCGATATAACAGATGCTTTTGTTAGTTGTTATGAACAGTTTGTTCAAACAGCTGATGAATACCGAGATGTTAAACCATAGTTGTTATGGTGTTCACTGCTGAGCTTATTAGCCTTTCGACAGGTCGCTTTGGGTCGTCAGTGATCATTGCTGCTGCTTATTTTTTCAATTACACGCCTGCCAAACCGTATGCTCACTTTCAGTCAAAAGAGAAACGGTTAGATCGGATTATCCAGCCTGAAATCGCAGATATATTTCAGTGAATTCATTAAAGCTAGATAAAAATGCATCGACAATATCAGGGTCGAAATGTTGGCCACGTCCAGCAATGATAATTTCTTTTGCTTCATCAAGCGGTATAGCTTCTTTATAGATACGTTTAGTCGTAATAGCATCAAATACATCTGCTAAAGCCATAAATCGAGCGGAAATAGGAATATCATCACCAGCAAGTCCATCAGGGTAACCGCTGCCATCCCATTTTTCATGATGCCACTGGGCAATTTCTTTTGCTAAAGCAAGGAACTCTAACGGTTGATTAATATCTTTCTCTGTTAATTCTATAGCATGCGCTCCTAAAGCAGCATGGGTTCTCATTATTTTCCATTCATCATCACTGAGCGAATTAGGTTTTAGTAAAATAGAGTCAGGTATGCCCACTTTTCCAATATCATGTAAAGGTGCTGATTTGGTGAGTAAGGAAATATAATGATCAGTTAATGTCTCACGAAAGCGCGGATGATTTTGTAATTGTTTAGCTAATAGTTCAATGTAAGATTGGGTACGCTTAATGTGCTCCCCTGTTTCGGGGTCACGTGTTTCAGCTAGATGAGCCAATGCTCGAATACTTACGTTTTGAATCACCTGATTTTCTGCCATTCGTCGCTCAATTTCTGCTTCTAAGAAATCATTCTTACTATGAAGGAAGTCTTGAGCAAATTTCAAATTGAGTTGGGCTTTTACACGGGCAAGCATCACTAAAGGTTTTATGGGCTTAGTAATATAATCAACGGCACCCAATTGCAAGCCTTTATGCTCATCACTTTCAGATTCCATCGCAGTAATAAATATGACAGGGATGTGCTTAGTGACCGGGTTGTCTTTTAACCTTTTGAGTACTTCATAACCACTCATTTCTGGCATCATGATATCAAGTAAGATTAAGTCTGGACGGGGTTCTAAAATAGCCATGTCTAATGCACGCTGTCCAGAATTAGCGGCCCGCACCTTATATTCTTTGCTTAAATGTATATTCAATACAGCAAGATTTGTAGCTGCATCGTCTACAATGAGTATTGTTTGTGAATTTATAGCCATAATTAATTAAGATTGGGTTAATTAGAATTTCACTATACAATAATAATCATAGCAAATGAAAGGGAGTTCAAGGAAATGAAGAAGTTATATTTTATTCTCGTTATTGTACTTTTTATACTGGGGCTTGTGTTTCTCTCAACCTATTCAAAATTTGGCCAAGAAGGCAACCCCATAAAAATTGGCATAAATACCTGGACAGGTTTTGACCCTTTTATTTTAGCAGAGAAGGTTGAGCTGTTTAAACAAAATAATGTTGCAGTTGAAGTCAAACGCTTTGCATCAGCCACTTCAGAATTAGAAGCCATCAAAAATGGGGAAATACAGGGAGCTGGATTCACGCTTGATGAAGCATTTTCACTGATTAGCTCAGGTTTTAAAGGCAAAATTGTATTGGTGATTGACTACTCAATGGGCGGAGATATGATTATCGGCCAGCAAGCAATTACACACATCACTCAGCTTGAAGGTAAGACCATTGGTTATGAAGGCAGTGTGGTCGGTGAATTTTTACTAGGCCGCGCATTACGAGCTCATTATCTAAAAAGAGAACACGTTGGTTTAGTCAATGTTCAGGCTAATAATTGGTTGGCCGCTTTCAAAAATAAGGAGATTGATGCGCTAGTTTGCTTTAACCCCGTAGCAAGCACTTTGTTAGATGAACACCAAGCTAACCTTTTATTCAGTTCAGCTGACATGCCTTTTGAAATTATTGATGTGCTTTTGTTTTCTGAATCATTCTACAATGATAATAAAGGGGCTATTGCGAAGGTCATAAAGACGTGGTTTGACGCCTTAAACACTATTGATTCTAATATTAATAAAGCCGCAGATATTATTGCAGCCGAGAAACAGATTTCGGCAGCCAACTATAAATCAGGATTAAATTACCTTGTCCACCCAAAGTATAGTGTAAACAAAGCGATAATGGATCCCAAGTCAGATAAAAATATTTACAAATATGCACAAGTGATTGTAAATTTTATGCTTGCTGAAGGTTTGCTTTCCAAGAGGATTGATACCAGCAATACCTTTGACAATAAAACGCTTTTGTCGATAGAACCCAATACTGTTAACAGTAAGGAAAGATAATGAAACTTTCCATTTTCCGGAGTATCAAGTCTAAATTCGTCTTTTGGTTTGTTGTTATTGCTTTAATTCCCTTATCACTTGCCTTAACGGTGAGTTATATTCAAGGAGTCAATAGTCTTAAGAACGACTCCCTAGATAAACTGGTCGCGATTAGAGACTTGAAAGCAAGTAGATTAGAAGAGTGGGTATCAGAGCGGAAAATTGATGTGCAGCTTCTAGCCAAGAGCCATGAAATATTGAGTGTAGAAGATATTCTAACGGGGAAAGAAGCTCAGCCAACAGATAGGAAAATAATTAGCGAAGCCAGAGCTGGATTAAATCGCAGTGTTCAAGGGCATTCAGCCTATAAAGCACTATTGATTATCAATTCAGCAGGAGATATCCTCACCTCTACGCAAAAAAAGCATGAAGGGAAAAATGAGGTAAATAATGCCTTCTTTAGACATGCCATTGAATCTGGACAGGGCCATATCAAAGATATTTATTATTCAGAGTTACTCTCTGAAAACACCATGGCCTTTTCAGAGCCAATACGCTGTATGGAGCATGATGGAGAGCATATTATTGGTGTTTTGGTGGCGCTCATTGATTTGGATAGTTCACTGTATCGGGTTCTTTTGGATAATATCGGTCTAGGCGAGACAGGTGAAAGCCTGATTGTAAATAATAAAGGGCTTATTTTAAACCCACTAAGGTGGAGGAGTGATAAGCCCCTAAGCCTCAAAATTACTGCCGTTCCAGCTGTTAAGGCAGCGCAAGGACAGACCGGAACCGTACTCGCAGATGATTATCGCGGTACACATGTAACGGCGGCTTATACCTATATCCCTGAGACAGCTTGGGGATTTGTGACGAAACAGGATTATGCTGAAATAAATCGCCCTATTCAAGCAATGTTGTATAACTATGGGGCTTTGTTTCTGATAACGCTATTTTCTATTTTTATTTTTATTTTCTTTGTGAGTAGAAGCTTATCAGCTCCCATCATAAGGCTGAATGCTACGGCAACACGAATTAAGAATGGTGATTTCTCAATTAGACATAAGGTAAGTACGTCTGATGAGCTTGGCACCCTTGCCTCCGCTATCAATGAAATGGCTAAGTCGATTGAATCAAAAATAAAGCTACAGGAAAAAGCAAACCAACAGCTGACCAATCAAGCGATAGAATTAACGAGAGCGAGACAGAAAGCGGAAAGTTCGAGTCGAGCAAAGAGTTATTTTTTGGCCAATATGAGCCATGAAATTCGTACGCCCATGAATGCGATTATAGGTTTGACAGGTCTGATGCGCCGAGAAGATCTATCAACAAAGCAGTCAGCCTGGCTGTTAAAAATTCATAGCTCTGCAGACCATTTATTAGCCATTATCAATGATATTTTAGACATATCTAAAATAGAAGCCGGTAAGCTCACACTAGAAAATACCGACTTTCATCTTAATGCTATCTTTGATCACATCACCTCAATGTTGAAAGATCAGGCTAAGGAAAAAGAACTCATATTTGAGCTTGACCCTGATTCAGTGCCAGAGTGGCTTAGAGGCGATCCAACCCGCCTTCGTCAAGCCTTGCTCAACTTAGTCGGGAATGCGGTAAAGTTTTCTAAGCAAGGAACAATATATATACGAGCCATTAAAATACATGAACAAGGGAATGAGGTTTTGGTGCGCTTTGAAGTGCAGGATTGCGGTATTGGCATAGCGTCCAGTAACTTATCAAGTTTATTTCAAGCGTTTGAACAAGTTGAAGCATCTACGTCACGTCGATTTGGGGGGACTGGTTTAGGTTTAGCCATTACACGCCATATTGCTGAAATGATGGGCGGTGAAGTAGGAGTAGAGAGTGAGTTGGGTGAGGGAAGCACCTTTTGGTTTACAGTAAAACTGGCTAGAGGCATTGGTGTTAAGAGTATTAAAAAACAGGCTGATAGCGTAACGAATGCTGAAACGGTATTACGAACTCAATATTCCAGATCACGAATATTACTGGTTGAAGATAATGCTATTAATAGCGAAGTTGCATTGGAATTGCTGAGTGGACTTGGGCTTAAGCTTGATTTGGCGGAAGATGGCCAACAAGCCGTAGATAAAGCGACAGAGTCTGTTTATGATTTAATCCTTATGGATGTTCAAATGCCCGTTATGGACGGGCTTGAAGCAACGCGCCTAATCCGTGCATTACCTGCTTACTCTGAAATACCTATATTAGCCATGACTGCCAATATCTTTATAGAAGATCGTGAAGCGTGTACTCAGGCAGGAATGAATGACTTTATTGCTAAACCTGTCAATCCAGAAAAACTCTATTTATCGTTGATACAATGGCTTCCTAAGCATGAGTTTATTGAGCTACAACCTCAGCCCTTGGCCAAGCCAGTTAAACTGGAAAGCACTAACGACCTATATACACAACTATCAGCAATAGAAGGATTAGATGTTGACTTGGGCTTACAAAATTTACGGGGCGATGAAGTGCTCTATATGCAGTTATTACGTCAACTCGATGATAAGCATAGTGGTGATATCAATAGATTAAAACAGCATATTTCAGAAAATGAGCCTGACAAAGCTATATTTATGGCGCATACACTTAAAGGCGCTGCGGGAACACTTGGCCTTACACAAATACAAGCCTATAGCCAAAAACTCGAATTAAGCCTTAAAAACAATAAGAGTGAGGGTCATGAAGATGATATTAACAAGCTCATTGAGACTGCTAGTAAAGCATTAAGCATTTTTCATGATGCCTTAATCAACATTACAGATGAAAAATCATCTTCTCAAATAATAGATGCTAAACCAAGTGAGGCTCAAGCCGTGCTGGAACATCTTAATCAACTACTAGCAGCATCAGACACTGAAGCCAGCAATGTGTTTTCAGAGTCCCAAGATATTTTGCTTGCTGTTTACGGGGATGTTGCTAACGAACTGGGTTTGAAAATCGCAGATTTTGATTATCAGGGGGCTCTAAAGACGGTTCAAATAATGTCTATTGAAGCTCCATCCCCTCACTAAATGAACATTGTAAATCAAGGGGAAAAACCACTAGCTAACGTTAATCTTTTCGTTATTTATGATAAAAGTAATTTTTCTATGCCCGCTTAGGGGCGATAGCGGACAGTACTCATTACACTATTTCCCCACCCGATTTTTCCTATGCTCGCTCTGATTCCAACCCTGCAATGACTAGCTTTGTATCAGGGCGAACCTTACGCCACAAATAAAATGCTTCGGCAGCTTGCTCGACTAACATTCCTAAGCCATCTAAATTTTTATCTGCGCCTTGCTCTTCTGCCCAGCGCACAAACGCAGTTGGCTCATTGGCATAGGCTAAATCATAACAACTGCCATTTTCAGCTAACAACCCTTCCGCTAATGGAGGCAAATCACCGCTCAAGCTTGCTGAGGTTGCATTTAAAATCAAATCGAATGATTGCCCTTCTAAGCCCTCATAACTGCTCGCTGTTATTTTGCCTTTATGGCTAAATTCTTGCGCTAAGGTTTCTGCTTTAGAAACAGTGCGATTCGCAATCACTATTTCGCTGGGTAACTCTTCTTGTAGTGGCAAAATAATCCCTCGGCTTGCACCACCCGCACCTAAAATAAGAATGCGCTTTTGCTTGATAACAACCGCGTTATTCGCCATTAAATCCGTTACTAAACCGATACCGTCGGTGTTATCACCTAAAATACTACCATCCTCTAGTCGTACCAAGGTATTCACGGCTTTACTGAGTTTTGCGCGTTCTGTCAGTGTATCCGCATACTGCCATGCCAATTCTTTGAGCGGCACAGTGCAATTTAAGCCTTTGCCACCCTTAGAAAAAAAATCTTTGACCGCCTCTTCAAATGCTTCCGCAGGTACTAATTGCGCCTTATATTCTAAAGTCTGCTGTGTTTCTTCAGCAAATAATGTATGAATACGTGGGGATTTACTATGTTTAATCGGTGAACCAAAAACAGCGTATTGCTCCATTATTTTTGCTCCTTTAACCATTGAGCCACCGTTTTAGCGTAATACGTCAAAATCGCATCACTACCCGCACGTTTAAAAGAAAGTAATGATTCCAATACCACTTGTTTTTCATCTAGCCAACCATTTTGGCTTGCCGCTTTTAACATCGCGTATTCACCACTCACCTGATAAGCAAATACAGGCACAGCAAACTCACCTTTTACACGACGAATAATATCTAAATACGGCATCCCCGGTTTAACCATGACCATATCTGCCCCTTCTTGCAAATCCAAGCCCACTTCACGTAAGGCTTCATCAGAATTTGCTGGGTCCATTTGGTAACTATATTTATTGCCTGTTCCTAAATTTCCCGCAGAACCTACCGCATCTCTAAATGGGCCATAAAAACTCGAGGCATATTTCGCAGAATAAGACAAAATTAAGGTATTAACATACCCAGCCCATTCCAAGGCATCACGAATTGCGCCAATACGCCCATCCATCATATCTGAAGGTGCAACCACATCAGCACCCGCCATTGCATGAGAGACCGCTTGTTTCACCAACACATCGACTGTCTCTTTATTTACGACATAGCCATGACTGTTGGTTAGGCCATCTTGCCCATCTGAGGTAAAAGGATCTAAAGCGACATCTGTCATTACGCCCATTTCTGGGCATGCTGCTTTTATAGCACGTACTGCTCGTTGCGCTAGGCCTTCAGGGTTAAACGCTTCCGCCGCATCATCTGATTTAGCACTATCAGGTGTAACAGGAAAAATCGCTATCATGGGAATGCCTAAGTCATAACATTCTTGTGCTTCCTGCACTAATAAATCAATTGTTAAGCGTTCTACACCCGGCATGGACGCGACACTTTCCTTTTTATTTTCTCCTTCAATCACAAAAACGGGGTAGATTAAGTCATTCACCGACAAGCTGTTTTCTGACATTAATCGTCTTGAAAATTCATGGTAACGCATCCTGCGCATACGAGTTTTTGGAAAATTAATACTGTTATTCATAGTGTTTTATTTATAATGGTTAATCTTGGAGATTCAGTTTATTGTACAGATAATTTATTTTGGGTTACAACAGGCGCAACTAAACTGGCACTTAATTTTGTTTAATTTCAGCAGGCAGTTAATTATGGTTCAGTTCTTTTCTCGTTATGCATTTATCTTATTTTTAGTTTTCTCAAGCGCCACTTTAAAAGCAGAAGCACAAGATTTGCTTGCGCCACAACAGGTGATAGAAAAAGCCTCTATTGATCTTTTAGAGCAACTTAAAGACCCTCATTTTTCACAAGATAAAAAACAAATTCGTGAATACATCAAGCAAGAGATTTTCCCCCAAGTTGATACCATTCTTATGTCTGCACTGGTATTAGGTAAGCATTGGCGTAAAGCGAGCAAAATGCAACAACGCCAATTTATTCGTGCGTTTAAAGAATTGCTAGTCAATACTTATGCCGCTACGTTTACCGAACAATTCCAAAACTGGCGCATTGACTATTTACCCTTAAAACTAAAAGAATCTGCTAAAAAAATCTTAGTTAAAACACGTGTTAAGCAACAAGGTAAACCAACCACGGCCATTGATTATTCCATGGTATTACGTAAAGGACAGTGGAAAATTTACGATATGTCGGTCGAGGGCATCAGTTTAATTATTAGTAACCGTACGATCTTTGGCAATATGATTAAAGACTCAGGTTCTTTAGAAAAAGTGATTGAGCAGTTAGTCGAAAAAAATAAAGCGTCTTCACCCGCCCCCCGTAGCCTAATTTAATAAAGCGCAAGCTATCTCACTTGCGCTTTACCCTCACTTTATAGACCTAACCAGTTTTGCGGTTTTAAGTACTCATCATATAAAACTGCTTCTGGTGAACCGGCTTCTGGACTCCAATCATACTTCCAATGCACTACTGGCGGCATAGACATTAATATCGATTCGGTACGCCCACCAAACTGCAATCCAAATAAAGTCCCACGATCAAAAACTAAATTAAATTCTACATAGCGGCCACGACGGTAAAGTTGGAAATCACGTTCACGCTCGCCATAATCAATATTTTTACGTTTATTGACAATCGGCTGGTAGGCTTTAATAAAACTACACCCAATGCTTTGCATTAAGCCAAAGCTTTTTTCAAAGCCCATTTCATTTAAATCATCAAAAAACAAGCCCCCTGCACCGCGTGTTTCATCTCTGTGTTTTAAATAGAAGTACTCATCACACCACTCTTTATATTTTTTATAAACATCCTCACCAAAAGGATCACAGGCTTCTTTTGCGGTTTGATGCCAGTCAATTACATCTTCTTTAAACGGGTAATAAGGCGTTAAATCAAAACCACCGCCAAACCACCAAATAGGCTCTTCACCTTCTTTTTCCGCAATAAAAAAGCGCACATTGGCATGAGAGGTTGGTACATAAGGGTTATGTGGATGAATTACTAAAGAAACCCCCATCGCTTGAAATTCACGCCCGGCTAATTCAGGGCGTTTAGCTGTCGCTGCTGGTGGCAAGTTATTACCAAAGACATGTGAAAAATTAACCCCGGCTTGTTCAAATACAGTCCCGCTTGTTAATACGCGTGTACGCCCAGTACCGCCAGCATCTCTATCCCATGCATCTTCAACAAAAACAGCGCCGCCATCTTCATCTTGTAATTTCTGGCAAATGTCATCCTGCAAGCCCAGTAAAAAGGCTTTTACTTGGTCAATTTGCGTTTGATTAATTCCTGTCATTTTATTCTTTCCTTTTTATATCCATGATATTTTGTATTTCTGCGTACAAAAGTAGCAAATTTAAGTAAAATTGGCACTCAGTTTTTATGCATACCAAAATGACTTCACAAAAAGATACTTTATTTGCAAGCCCTTTAGCTAAGGTCGATAGCTTTCAATTTGATAATAGCGTCGTTGACGTATTCCCAGATATGATACAACGATCCGTCCCCGGATACAGTGCTATTATTTCTGCCATTGGCCTACTTGCTAACCGCTACGCTCAAGATAATAGCAACTGCTACGACCTCGGCTGTTCTTTAGGCGCAGCAACGTTATCCATGCGCCATAAAATAACCGCTGACGATTGTAAAATTATCGCCGTAGACAATTCTACTGCGATGTTAGAGCGTTGCCAAAAAATTATTGAGCGCGACACCGCTACATTAACCGTTGATTTGCTTTGCAGTGATATTCAAGATGTCAGCATTAACAATGCTTCCGTAGTAGTTTTAAACTTTACTTTACAGTTCATCCCCTTGGCTGACCGCGATGCTTTCATCAAAAAAATATACGATGGCATGCTGCCTGGTGGCCTATTAATTTTATCTGAAAAACTCATGTTTACTGATGAAAGACAGCAAGCCCTACAAACGGAAATGCACCATAATTTTAAACGCGCCAATGGTTACAGCGATATGGAAGTCAGCCAAAAGCGTGCCTCTTTAGAAAATGTACTGATCCCTGAAACCTTTGAGCAGCATAAATCACGCCTGCAAAAATCTGGCTTTGATAATACTGAAGTGTGGTTTCAATATTTTAATTTTGCCTCAATGATTGCCCTGAAATGATAGATTACCAACCCTTATACGATGAACTCATTGAGATGAATGCCGAAGCTTGGGCAGATAAGCTACCCGAGCAAATTCAGCAAAAATTAAATCCTGATGCACATGGTAATTTTGTTAAATGGAATGCCGCTGTTGAGCAATTACCTATCCCTAAAAATCCCAGTATTGAGTTAAGCGATTCCAACTTTAAAATTGGCCAACGCAATGAGCTATCAGATCAAGAATTTGCACAGCTTGATGCCGGCTTAAAAAACCTGTTCCCTTGGCGTAAAGGGCCTTATCATTTATTTGATTTACATTTAGATACGGAATGGCGTTCAGATTGGAAGTGGGAGCGCATTAAAGACCATATTAGCCCGTTAAACAAGCGTCTGGTATTAGATGTCGGCTGTGGTAATGGTTATCATTGTTGGCGCATGCTCGGCGCAGGTGCACGCATGGTGGTGGGAGTTGATCCGGTACAATTGCATGTTTTACAATTTCAAGCCATTCAGCGCTTATATGCACAGCCCGCGCCTGTTTATGTCTTACCTTTAACACTGGAAGAAATTCCTGAAAAAACGGCGATTTTTGATACGGTTTTTTCTATGGGTGTACTGTATCACCGTCGCTCGCCTATTGATCACTTAATGGATTTACGCAATCGTTTACGCCCTGGCGGAGAATTAGTCTTAGAAACTTTAATTATTGAAGGTGAAAAAGGCGAAGTTTTAGTGCCTGAAGGTCGTTATGCGCGCATGCGTAATGTTTGGTTTCTACCCAGCTGCGATACTTTAGTTAGCTGGATGACACGCTGCGGCTTTAAGAATATCCGTGTTGTTGATGTGAACCAAACCAGCTTAGATGAACAACGCGCCACACCGTGGATGACCTTTAATTCGCTTAAAGACTTTTTAGACCCTAACGATATAAATCTAACCATGGAAGGCTTACCAGCCCCTAGGCGTGCTACCTTTATTGCAACGATAGACTAAGGCAATAAGTTATAACCCGCAAGGGTGAAGAGAATAAAATCAAGGCTTTATCTATTTCCCCTCATCCAACCTTCTCCCTATGGAGAAGGCTTTAAGTGACGTTATTTTTTCGCACTTAACAGTGATATAGCCTTATTTAAGCCGTTACGTTAATATTATTACCTGATGCGCCACTAGCCGCAGGAACAGAGTCAATTAACATTAATGCCGCTTGCCCCTGCATCTCAATATTATCATTCGCCATTTTAACAGTCTTCATTTCTTGTGTATTCGCCGTACGCTGTGCTGATAACACCGGTGATACTTGGGTTGTTCTTTCAATATCCATGATAATTCCTTGATTAATTAAAGCGCCTATTGTCGCGTTCATAATAAGTTATCGACTACAATTCAAAAAACTTTAAAACCTATTAATAACGCGATTTTGTATTCGCCACTTTTTTTAACTTCCATGCTTTAGGGGTAATACTTGCTTCTAATCTATCTTCCAGCTCATCCGGCAATTCACTAAAAAAATCGAGCCCTGTCTGTTTCTCAATTTCATCAATACTCACAAGATAACGGTTTAACGGCTCATTGCCTTTTACGTTTTGCGGCATTAAAAATGCTAAGGTTAATGGTGTATTATCATCTCTTTCCAAGATATACATCTTAAAAAATGCATCAGGAATTTCTACATTCCAAGCATTTTTTAAGCGCTGAATATCGGCATCAAATACAGGACCGGTAACAACCCATAGCTTACCTTCAAGTTGCGTAAAATATTTAACTTCAACTTCCTCTAAGCGTTGCCACAGCTTTTGATTAAGCTTTGGTTTTTGTGGCGAAATATTGCTCATTAAAAAACTATTGAGCTGTGCTTGCTTGCCATACAGTCTGGAGATTGCATAATTAGGTGCCATATGCCCCCGGTCATAGCCACTGCCCTTGTAGTCTGTAGCCTTCACTTGATTAAGGCTACGCCAGTCGCTTTTAAAATTACTCGGACGCTTGTGCTTGGTCGCATTTTTATCGACAGCTTTTAATTGATACGTCACCCAAAGCGGGTTACCTCGCACATCAGAATACCCCAGCATAAAATGCGCATTTCTAAATACTCTAAACCACCTAAAAGGGTATTGCCATTGCTCTGCCACCGGAACCCCTTTGAATATTTGCGCTGGCCGTGCAATTTGCACTTCGTACGCATAACCACCGCCCACTACGATCAACAAAAAAAGTATCACTAATGGATTACGGTACATCAGCTTAAAAAAGTTTGCTGTTAGGTAAGCAATTACGCGTTTTTTCCTTGCCATCTTTTATCCATATACCTTTAAAATCAATGACCTCATTTTAACATTGCTAATGTAGCAAATAATTAAAATTAAGCACTTATTGCAATCTTAAGTTTATCGGCATAACATCTGAGTGAAAGCCCTACTCTACTTATTAAGGAACGATGATGAGCACTAAAATAATTCCAGTGATTGACCAATGGTATAAAGAAACTGAAAATGATCTTTTATTTAAAGTGGTTGCTATTGAAGAGAGCGATGACTCTATTGAGGTTCAATATTTTAATGGCGATATAAGCGAGTTTGACCAAGACAGTTGGTCTAACTCCAAAATTATAGCGATTGAAGCCCCCGAAGATTGGAGTGCGCCTTTTGGTGGCATTGATGCTGATGATTTAGGTTATTCTGACCCCGATAGCCACGCAGACTATGATAAAGAAGCACCACTTAAAGATTACCAAGATTAGGATCAAATTAATATGCGAATGAGTTCAGAGGAATTTTTACAATGGAATGCCAAAAGCATCACTTTGTTAGCCATGTCTGGCGCAGGAAAAACAACGCTAGCGAACAAATTACCGAGAGAAAAATGGTTTCATTATTCAGGTGATTATCGTATCGGTACAAAATATCTAGGCGAAGCTATTTTAGATAATATTAAACGCCAAGCAATGGACGTGCCTTTTTTAAAGGACTTATTACGCTCTGACTCTATTTACATCGGCAATAATATGTCGATTGATAATCTCTCACCTGTCTCTAGTTTCCTAGCTAAAGTAGGCGATAATGCTTTAGGTGGCTTAGACTTAGACGAGTTTAAGCATCGTCAAAAATTACATTACCATGCTGAAGTGGCGGCAATGCTTGATGTGGATGATTTTATAGACAAAGCAGACAACATCTATGGTTACAAACACTTTATTAACGATGCGGGCGGCAGTGTTTGTGAATTAGATGATGATCACGTGCTCGCGCATTTAGCAAAGCACACACTGATTATTTATATAAAAACCTCAGCTGAGCATAACCAAACAATTATTGATCGCGCCAAAAGTTCACCTAAACCCTTGTATTACCGCGAAGAATTTCTAGATCAACAATTAACTGAATTTATGCGTGAGCATAATTATCATGATACGTACCACATTCCGCCGGATGATTTTGTAAGCTGGGTATTCCCGCGTTTATTTGCCTCTCGCCTACCTCGTTATCAAGCGATTGCAGATCAATATGGCTACACCTTAGATGCCACTGAAGTCGCGAATGTCGCGAATGAAGATGATTTCATGCAACTTATTGCGACTGCAATAGATCAACAATCTCGTTAAGCCTTATGCCTTTAGTTGCTCATACTCAATTACCCACCTTTGTCCGCTTACAAGAAGAAGGTGAGGATATCCTCAATGCCAATCGTGCTTCACACCAACATATACGTGAATTACACATAGGCTTTCTTAATATGATGCCCGATGCAGCATTAGAAGCGACAGAGCGCCAGTTTTTTAGATTAGTAGGGGCCTGCAACCAAATTGCACAATTTCATATCCACCCGTTTACGATTAATGGACTGCCTCGTAGCAAAGAGGCACAAGCGCACATTGATAAATACTACGAAACCTTTGAGCAACTTAAAGAAGATGGCTTAGACGCTTTAATTATTAGCGGTGCCAATGTAACGCATGAACATTTGCAAGAGGAAAACTTTTGGCAACCACTGACTGAAGTATTTGAATGGGCGCAAGACAATGTCACCTCAACTTTATGCTCCTGTTTAGCCTCGCATGCTTTTGTACAACATTTTTACGGTTTAGAAAGAACTCGCCTGCCGGAAAAACGCTGGGGGGTTTATGCGCATAAGATCATCAATAGAAAGCATCCGTTAGTGGCCGAAATTAATACTCGCTTTGACGTTCCCCATTCGCGCTTTAATAATCTTGCGCAAAAAGACTTACAAGACTTAGGCTTACAAGTGCTGGTCACGAGTGAAGAAGCTGGAGTACATTTAGCAGTTAGCCCTGATGGTTTTCGTAGTGTCCTTTTTCAAGGTCACCCCGAATATGATGCCGTGAGTTTGATGAAAGAGTATAAGCGCGAAGTTTTACGCTTTATCAATAAAGAAAGTCAGGACTACCCGCCTCTACCGGCACATTATTTTGATACTGAAGTGCAGGCGATTTTTAATAGTTATGCTGAGCAAGTGCATTTAGCTGTCACCAATAATGAGGTACCTGCTGATTTTCCTGAGAAGGATATTTTAGCTTTACTGGATAATACTTGGCGAGATACGGCAAAAGCCGTTTTTAATAATTGGCTAGGAAAAGTCTACCAAATTACCAACCAAGATAGGCGTTTACCTTTTATGCAGGAAGTTGATCCTAGAAATCCATTAAATTTGTAGGCATAAACTTTAAGGAATCTCATAAAAATGTTCATACCCAACCATTACATTTAGCTTGTCGGGGCGCAGGTCTTTAGCCTGCATTGATACAAAGGCAGGCTAAAGACCTGCGCCCCCTTTTACACTGCTTTTAACTTAATGATAAGAAGTCGTTAAAGTGGGTAAGTTCATTCTTTTAAGGTTCCTAAGTTGCTTAAAAAACAATTTATTGCGGCTCCCTCAAGTAAATTGCTTATAGACATCTTTCCTATGTCCAATTTTTATTACGAGAATAATCAATTCTTGATCGTGTATTTCATAAATTATCCGATAATTACCTATTCTGACCTTATGAAAAGAGTTGTTACCTTTCATTTTTGTTGTGATGGGATCTGGTAGATTCTGACAGAGACTGTCTACCTTACTTTTGATGCGAACTAAATCGCGTTTTGGTAGTTGTTTTAGGCTCTTCAGGACAGAGGGCCTAAATTCAATATTGTAAGCCACTATTACAACCCAAGTTGTTTCCATACTTCATTGGCAGATATATTTTCACCCGCTTCAGACAATGCTTGTTTTGCACCCTCAATATCAATTACGTCTTCAATTTTCTGCAAAAGTTCTAGTTCTTCCATTGAAACTAAGGCTGCTATTTTTTTACCTCGGCGAGTTAAAACAATAGAGTCTTGACCGTAAGATACTTTATTTACAATATCCGCGAAATTTTTCCTGGCATCAACAGTGCTAATAGTTATTGTCATTTACGTCATCCTTATAATGTACGTTTGGTACTCATTGTACGCTTTACGTCTTAAACAACAAAATAATTAAAACAGGAAAGAAATTTTCAAGAGGCGCCACCAGATTGATATTTAGACACTTTTACTATTCTGATAGTGCCTCCGCATCAGTTTATGCGACTAAATATCGCACTCCCTTCTGCATATTGGTTTCATTTAGACAAAAGCCTTAAAAACAACTTAAGGCTTTTAGCCAATAATTAACCATCAGCAGTAATCTTCTTAACAATCGTCGCTAAACTAGCGCTGGCCTCTGCATTCTCAACTTGGCAAGTCCCTGCTTTAAAATGCCCCCCGCCTTGGTAGCTTAAACATAGCTCCCCAATATTGGTATTTGAACTCAGGTTGAGAATAGACTTGCCAATCGCAAAAACAGTTTTCTGCTTTTTCAAGCCCCACATCACATGCACAGAAATATTTGCATCTGGGAACAGGGCATAAATCATAAAACGGTTAATCGCATAAATCGTTTCCTCTTCACGTAGGTCTAAAACCACGAGATTACCGTGTAGCGTAGCGCAGCGTTTAATCTGTTCTATGCCATTTTTTTCATGATCTTTATATAAGTCAACACGCTCTATGACATCCTCTAACTTCAAAATATCATTTATAGAGTAATAACGGCAGCAATCGATCAAACTCATCATCAGTTGATAGTTTGATTGCGTAAAAACGTGAAAGCGTCCTAAACCAGTGCGCGCATCCATAATAAAATTTAATAATACCCAGCCTTCTGGATGCAGTATTTCTTCTTGTGTGAACTGTGCCGAATCGGCTTTATCTACTTCCGCCATCATTTCATTCCATGACTCAGGAAAACGCTCCGCGCCACCATAATAATCATAAACAACGCGTGCTGCAGATAAAGCATTAGGGTCAATAATATGCTTGTCATTCGCTTTATTACGAATAGTTTCACTTAAATGATGATCAAAGGCTAAATGCACGCCTTCAACATAAGGCAAGTTAGTTGAAATATCCTTATCCGTCATTTCAATTAAACCATCTTGCATATCCTTAGGGTGAACAAAAATAATTTCATCAATGATATCGATTTCTTTTAACAAAACAGCACAAACTAAACCATCAAAATCACTACGTGTTACTAGGCGTCGCACTACATCACTCATAAAATTCTCCTACCTATCTCATTTAAGTACACTTAATCTTCTTTTCTAAATTCGCCTTCAATGACATCCGGCTCTTTTGACTGCGGCGGGCGTTGATTTCCAGCGGCACCCACTAATTGCTTCTCGATAATAACTTGTGCAATTTTTCTACGCATAGAAGGAATCAAGCAAGCAAAACCAATCGCATCGGTAAAAAAACCGGGAGTCAACAATAAAGCCCCGCCAACTAATAAAATCGGCCCTTCAACCATTTCATAGGCAGGCAATTCGCCTCGCGCCAAGTTTTCTTGCAAACGCACCCAGGTCGCCATCCCTTGCTGTCTTAACAGTCCCGCACCCACAATGGCTGTGGTTACAACCAATAGAATAGTAGGAAAGATCCCCACAATCCCACCCACTTGCAGTAATAAATAAATCTCTATAAAAGGGATTGTAACGATAATTAAAAATATAATTTGTATCGGGCTCATAATATAAAACATCCTTCTTAAGGCTAATCTTTTAGAAATATAGCATACTATACTGCATCCCTTATATTGATTTCATCTTCGCGTGTATGCATTATCAACTTATTCTCAATACCTGTCCTGATTTTACCGCTGCGCAAAGCTTAGCCACTAAAATCATTGAAAATGAATTAGCTGCTTGTGTTAATATTTTGCCTGCTTTAACTTCTGTTTACCGCTGGCAAGGTGAAATCGAAACAGCTCAAGAACATTTATTATTAATTAAAGCGCCTAGCTCCCAATATTCAGCAATCGAGCAATTTATTAATTTACATCACCCTTATGATGTCCCTGAAATTATTGCTTTCTCGGTTGAGAATGGATTACCTGCTTATTTACAATGGATAGACACATGCATTTCTTCAAAATAACCGCTTTCTTTGTATTTTTATGCGTCAGCCAGTCAAGTTACGCGCTTAATACCAGTGATTTATTACGTGCAGAACAGGCATTTAGGCTATCGGCTGAAGCAACTGAATCCGGTCACATCAAACTCAGTTGGAAGATTGCTGATGGCTATTATTTATACCGCAATAAAATCTCTGTCGTTTCCAAATCAGATAATATCAGAATAACTCATATTGACTTGCCTGCTGGCATAATGAAGCATGACCCTTCTTTTGGTGAAGTACTCATTTATCGCAATAAAATTGAAAGTTTAGTCACTTTAGATCGCCCAGAAACTGAACAAGCTGTCACTTTGCTGGTTAAACACCAAGGTTGCGCTGATGTGGGTGTCTGTTATCCACCGCAAAGTAGCACCATAAAATTAAACTTAGCTGCCACGACAGCCAAGCCCGCATTTAATCCCATCAAAAAAATCACACAAGGATTTAATTTAGGTTTAAACCTATTTGCTGACGAGCTATTAACTGCGGATGAAGCCTTTGCTTTTTTTGCCTTTGTTCAAGACGACAAAAGCATTAAAGTGCAATGGGATATCGCAAAAGGTTACTACTTATACCGAGAAAAAATCGAGCTAAAAATTGTAGCGGATAATGGCACCACACTATCAAGCTATACCATTCCGCGTGGCACGCCTAAATATGACGAGGCCTTTGGCAATGTCGAATTATTATATGATTCGCTACAATTTGATTTAGCTTTATCGCGTGATTACCCTAATCAACAAAACATTACTGTATTGGCAAAATTTCAAGGCTGTGCTGAACGCGGCGTATGTTACCCGCCGATGCAGAAAAGCATCAATTTGACCCTACCCAAGCTGGCAAAAATTCAGCCACAAACTAACAATAGCGCAACTAAAGTAACCGAGCTATCTGAGCAAGATTTTATTATTAATGCCTTACAAAATGATTCCTTTTTGCTAACTTTATTTACTTTTTTTGGTTTCGGTCTCTTATTAGCCTTTACACCCTGCGTTTTTCCAATGGTTCCGATTCTATCGGGCATTATTATTGGGCAAGGGAAAAACATCACTCAGCGTAAAGCTTTTTTACTTTCGTTTAGCTTTGTTTTCGCGTCAGCCCTCACTTATACCGTGTTTGGCATCTTAGCCGCATTATTTGGTAGCAACCTTCAAGCTGATTTTCAAGCGCCTTGGATTATTTACTTATTCAGCGGAATTTTCGTTATTTTAGCCTTGGCTATGTTTGATTTTTATCATTTAGAATTACCCAAGTTCATACAATCTCACTTACATAATGCTAGCGATAAACATCGCGATGGTTCTTATTTGGGTGCGGGATTAATGGGTTTTTTCTCTTCATTAATTGTTGGCCCTTGTGTTGCTGCCCCATTAGCCGCCGCGCTTATCTATATTGGTCAATCAGGTGATGTGCTTTTAGGTGGCTTAGCTTTATTTATGATGGGCTTAGGCATGGGCGTTCCTCTTTTAATCATTGGCGCTTCTGCGGGACAATTATTACCCAAAGCAGGCCGCTGGTTAAACACCAGTAAATCCGTGTTTGGCGTTATCATGCTAGCTGTCGCTGTCTGGATGTTAGATCGCGTTATTGCCGCTGAAATCAGCCTGTTTTTATGGTCACTACTGTGTATTATTCCCGCTATTTATTTACACGCCTTAGATCCGCTTCCTGTTAGTGCGGGTGGCTGGCATAAATTATGGAAAGGACTCGGCGTGGTCTTACTGATCTACGGCATACTCATGCTGGTGGGTTTAAGTTCAGGTAATAGCAATCCGCTACAGCCTCTAAAAGGAATGAGTTTTTCAGGGGCATCCACAACAGCTAAAGAACCAGCACTCGCCTTCAAAAGAATTAGTTCTTTAGTGGAATTAAAACAAGAATTACAAAAGGCCAGCGATAAGGGCTTACCCGTTATGCTCGATTTTTATGCCGACTGGTGCATTAGCTGTAAAGAAATGGAGCATTACACCTTAAATAATCCAGCGGTAAAAAAACGTCTAGAAAAATTTGTTTTATTACAAGCCGATGTCACACAAAATAACACGGCTGATAAGGCACTATTAAAAGAATTTAATTTAATCGGCCCGCCCGCTATTTTGTTTTTTGATCTTCAGCAACAAGAACAATATAATAAACGCATAATAGGCTTTCAAACTGCAGATAAGTTTATGAAAAACATACCCACAAGCCTATAGCTCGTTCCACTATTCTAATTAACTGGGCAATCTACCATGATGGATGATTTGTTAGATATTAATACGGCCACCATTCTAGTTGTGGCTACAGGTGCTGGCGCTGATGAAATCACTCAATTACTTCACGCTAATACATACACACAAGTAACAAGTATAAAAGGCACACAGGAAGCACTAGAGATTTATCCAAAGCTCTCACCTGAGCTGATTATCTACAATCCTAGTAATCAATCTGCTGTTGAGGAGTTCATCCGTGAACTCTCACAAATAAACGAAGCAGAACTACCCCCCATTTTTTTAATCACGCCCGAAAATTCGCCTATCCCCAGCGTAGAATCTAAGATAGATGATTTCATTTCTGAGCCACTAAACTCAGAGCTATTTTTGTTCCGTTTACATCATTTATTACTAACCCAATTAAGAAATAAAGAATTAAAAGACTATACAAGCACAATGCTGAGTACGATTGAACATCGCAATCAAGCACTGCGCGAGTCTCAAATAGAAATTGTTGAATGTTTAGGTTATGCGGCAGAATTTCGTGATTCAGAAACAGGTACCCATACCATTCGTGTAGGTAAGTTCACTCAATTATTAGCTCAATCTATGGGCATGCGCGAACAAGAAGCGGAATCACTACTGTATTCAGCACCTATGCATGATGTGGGTAAAATTGGTATCCCTGACCAAATTTTACTCAAGCCAGGGAAACTAACGCCGGACGAATTTGAGTTCATGAAGCAACACACCACTATTGGAGGGCAGATACTTAGCCGCTCTAATAATAAACTCTTAATACAAGCAGGTATTATTGCTTTAACTCACCATGAAAAATGGGATGGCAGTGGCTACCCTAACGGGCTTAAAGGCACTGATATTGATATCACTGGGCGTATTGTTGCTATTGTTGATGTCTTTGATGCATTGACCATGGAGCGCCCCTATAAAAAAGCATGGAATGTTGAAAGTGCCGTAGCTCTGATTAATGAAGGATCAGGAAAACACTTTGATCCCTCTATTGTCGCTATTTTCAATCAGTCTTTAGACAACATCGTTGAGATCAAAAACACCTACCTTGATGATACATCTGCATCTCTGTTGCTTTCTCAATATTTACCTCATTAACCCCTTTCATTCAGCGCATGTCTAAAAACTTTATTACTACTACCCTACTACTACTTTTTATACTGCTAATATCCTTATTCAGCTATTTAGAGCAACAAAATAATGCTCAACCTTTGCCATTACCTGAGTTCTCTCTACCTGATTTACAAGAAAAAACTCACTCCATCAGCGAATGGCAAGGAAAAGTACGTATTATTAATTTTTGGGCAACTTGGTGTCCGCCGTGTTTAAAAGAGATCCCCATTTTCATGCAACTACAACAGGAATATGCAGATAAAAATGTGCAATTCATTGGTATCGCGATTGATGACCCAGCCAGTGTAGAAGATTACCTTAGTTTTATGGATATTAATTACCCGATATTAATTGCGCCTGCAGAAGGCGGGTTACTTGCTAAGCAACTAGGCAATGTTGTTAATGCCATTCCCTATACTGTCATTGTTAACCAAAACAATGACATTATCTTTCGTCACCCCGGTGAGTTATCTAAAGAATTAATCGAAAATCAATTAAATATACTTTTAACAAATTCTAAAAAATAAGCCGCTCATTACAAAAATCAATAAAAAAACCCCTGTTCTTGTCGCTATTTGCTGTTAAATAACATAATTCTGGACAAAACTTACTAAATTAGAGAGAATTAGCGCTTATTTAAGTGATAATCTCTAAAAAGCACCTATTCCATGGCAAAAATAACCATTCTTAACGGCCCAAATCTTAATCTACTCGGCGTACGTGAGCCTGGCCATTATGGAAATAAATCGCTAGCAGATATTCAAAACAGCGCACAAACTTTTGCTGACAAACATCAACACCAACTGAATTTTCAGCAGAATAACGCAGAACATGAAATTGTTGAGCATATACACCAAGCGTTTAACGATAAGGTTGACTTCATTATTATCAACCCCGCTGCGTTCACTCATACGAGTGTTGCCATTAGAGATGCATTACTCGCAACTAAAATACCTTTTATAGAAGTCCATCTATCCAACGTTCACGCAAGAGAGCCCTTTCGTAAGCACTCTTACTTTTCTGACATTGCTCAGGGAATTATCTGTGGACTTGGCGCAACCGGATACCAATTGGCCTTAGAGGCTGCACATCAGACCCTACTCGAGGATAAATAAATCGTGGATATTAGAAAAATAAAAAAACTGATCGAACTTATTGAAGAATCTGACATTGCTGAAATTGAAATTACCGAAGGTGAAGAATCGGTACGCATTAATCGTTATTCAAGCACGCCAGCACCTGTTGCAGTTGCGGCAGCCGCTCCTGTTGCAATAGCAGCAGCTGCTCCCGCTGCAATTGCAGCGCCTGTTGCTGAAAGCGCAGAGCCTGCAGGCCATGCCCTGAAATCACCGATGGTAGGTACTTTTTACCGCGCCGCATCACCGGGCTCTTCATCATTTGTAGAAATCGGCCAGTCGGTTAAAGAAGGCGATACGCTTTGTATTATTGAAGCAATGAAAATCCTTAACCAAATTGAAGCGGATAAAAGTGGTGTTATCAAACAAATTCTAATTGAAAATGCACAACCGGTTGAATACGACCAAGCCCTTTTCATCATAGAATAACTCACGAGGCAACAAGCAATGTTTGATAAAATTCTTATCGCAAACCGTGGGGAAATTGCCCTACGTATATTGCGTGCCTGCCGTGAACTGGGTGTAAAAACCGTTGCAGTTTACTCAAGTGCAGACCGCGATTTAAAACACGTACGTTTAGCTGATGAAGCTATCTGTATTGGCCCTGCGGCATCCGCAGACAGCTACCTAAACATTCCAGCCATTATCAGCGCCGCTGAAGTGACTGATGCCGAAGCCATTCATCCAGGTTATGGATTTTTGGCTGAAAGCGCTGAGTTTTCTGAAAAAGTAAAACAAAGCGGCTTTACCTTTATTGGCCCTGAAGCAGATACAATTCGCAAAATGGGCGATAAAATTGAAGCTAAAAAAGCCATGATTGCCTCTGGCATTCCTTGTGTTCCCGGTAACGGTGAGCCTCTAGGGGATGACAATGAAACCAACCTAAGAATGGCTAAAGAAGTAGGCTACCCTATTATTATCAAAGCCGCTGGCGGTGGTGGTGGTCGTGGGATGCGTACGGTACATACCGAAGGCGCATTACTTAGCTCGATTGCTTTAACTAAATCTGAAGCTGGTTCTTTTTTCGGTAACGATACCGTTTATATGGAAAAGTTCCTAGAAGACCCTCGCCATATTGAAATACAAATACTTTCTGATGCACATGGTAATGCCGTTCACTTAGGTGAACGTGATTGCTCTATGCAACGCCGCCATCAAAAAGTAGTAGAAGAAGCGCCTGCACCGGGCATTACTGAAGAACAGCGTAAATTTATCGGTGAGCGCTGTGCACAAGCCTGTGTTGATATAGGCTATTTAGGCGCGGGAACTTTTGAATTCTTATATGAAAAAGGTGAATTCTTCTTTATTGAAATGAACACCCGTATTCAAGTTGAGCATCCAGTTACTGAAATGGTAACAGGGGTTGATCTAGTTAAAGAACAGTTACGCATTGCGGCTGGCGAACCTTTATCAATGACTCAAGATGATATCGTATTACGCGGCCATGCAATTGAGTGTCGTTTAAATGCAGAAGATCCAGTTACCTTTATGCCATGTCCTGGAACTATTGACTTATTCCATATGCCAGGCGGCCCAGGTGTACGCTGTGAAACTCATATTTACAACGGATATAAAGTCCCACCGTATTATGATTCAATGATCGGTAAACTAATTTGTCACGGTGAAGATAGAGGTAGTGCCATTGCGCGCATGAAAACAGCGCTCAATGAAATGGTAATTGATGGTATTAAAACCAACATTCCATTACAACAAGATATTATGGCTGACAATGCTTTTGCTATCGGCAGTCAAAACATCCACTACTTGGAAAAGAAACTCGGCATTAATTAAACTTTCCAGTTTTTTAAATGCAACTATTCGGGTGAGTTTTTCTTAAAAACTCACCCATTTTTTTAGCTATTATTTACTCCCCTAATCATTATGGCTTGGCATCAAATTTCTGTTGTAAGTGATGAAGCATTAGCTTCCGATCTTTCTGATTTTTTTAGCGACCTAGGCGCTGTTTCTGTGACTTATATGAGCGCAGAATCAAAACCTGTTTATGAGCCTAATATTGGTGAAACACGCATCTGGGAACAAACAAAAACCATTGCTTTATTTGAACTAGACGCCTCACCTGAATTAATCCATGGCCTATTTAGCCAAAAATTTGCGGATAAAATAACCAGTGATTGGCATGCCGAGGTTTTAGCCGACCAAACATGGGAGCGCTCATGGATGGAACACTATAAACCGATGAAATTTGGCCAGCGTTTATGGGTTTACCCATCCGGACAAGAACAAGAAGAATCCGGCACGGTTAGTTTAGTATTAGACCCTGGTTTAGCATTTGGCACAGGTACCCATCCAACGACCGCACTGTGTTTAGAGTGGCTCGCAAGCCATGATGTCACCGGAAAAACAGTGATTGATTTTGGCTGTGGCTCTGGAATTTTAGCCGTGGCAGCTGTTTTATTAGGCGCTAAACAAGCGATCGCTGTCGATATAGACCCGCAAGCACTGATTGCCACTGTTGATAACGCACAAAAAAATAATGTTGAAGCTAAAATCAAGACTGTCCTAGCGGAAGACTTCACGCCTGTTGCCGCCGACTTAGTCTTAGCAAATATTTTAGCCAAACCCTTAATTGAGCTTTCTGAAAATATTACTAGTTTAGTAAAAAATGATGGCCAATTAGTCTTATCCGGCATTCTTAAAGAACAAGCAGATCAAGTCAACGCAGCTTATCAGCACGCATTTACAATACAGCCAGCCAGCATCCAAGATGACTGGTGTCGTTTAGATGGCGTAAAAAAATAAACCATGCCAGACACACAAGAAAATTTGGGTGAACACGAGCTTACAGCGCAAACTTTTGCTTGGCAAAAATCACCCAAATCTCATTCTAAAGCATATTTATGCGGAAGCTTATTAGGGTTTATCTTATTAATTGCCCAAGTGCATTATTTTCTGGGTTACTCAATCACACAAAACCCTCATATTCGCCCTACGCTAGTGACTATCAACAAGTTATTCAAGCGATCACTCCCCCCCTATAAAAATATAGCTGATTTCACCGTCGTCGGTAGTCACTTTTCTGCCATACAAAATAATCAACACCAAGTACAAATTAGCTTTATCAATCACGCAGATTTTCCTCAACCGGCCCCCTTTCTATTACTTACACTTAGAAATTTACAGGGTGGAATTTTAGCTCAGCGTATTTTTGATAAAACGACTTATCGACAAGGCGCTGCATTAAATTTGCTTATCGCCCCCAATGAATTTGTTAACATCAACTTACTCATTAACACGCCTAATCATTCGATTGGCGGCTACAGTATAGAGTTAAAATAGCGCACTCTAGCGTAAAGCAACCTATTCAAAATAGAAATAAACCAGTATAAGCATACCCTAACTCTCCTATACAGCAACGCACATCAGAATAGGTAGGCTAAACAACAGCTCCCGTTAAATTAAAATCTTTTAATTTTTCAAAGCTCAAGACCAACCCTGAAGATTAAATTATCGCCACTAAACAAGAGTTCGCTATAATAGTTAATTAAATTTCAATTAAGTACACACAATTATGGCTCACCCAGAACTCATTCTAAAGAAAAATGAAGATAAACGCTTACGCCAAGGACACCTTTGGGTCTTTAGCAATGAGGTAGATACCGCTCGCACGCCTTTAACTCAATTTACAGCCGGTGATTTAGTTCAAGTCCTCGCAAGTAATGGGCAGGTTATGGGAGCAGCCTATATCAACCCTAATACCTTAATTTGTGCGCGATTATTATCCAGAAAGGCTGGTGCAAAGCTGGGGAACAAACTATTTACTTCACGAATTTCTAAAGCCTTAGCACTACGTGAACGATTTTATGACAAACCCTTTTATCGTTTAGTATTTGGTGAAAGCGATGGTTTATCAGGATTAGTCATTGATCGCTTTGGTGATGTGCTATCAGTACAAATCACTACAGCGGGAGTTGAGCGCCAAAAAGAACCGTTAGTTGAAGTATTAGTTGAGTTGCTACAACCTAAAGCGATATTACTTAAAAATGATAACCCACAGCGTGAATTAGAAGGCCTCTCTACCGAGTCCGAAGTAATTTATGGTGAGCTACCTGACGAAGTGATTATTGAAGAAAATAACACGCAATTCAAAATCGATGTTCTAAACGGCCAAAAAACAGGCTGGTTTTATGATCACCGCAGTAGCCGTGCTGAACTAGCCAAAATAACCAAAGGGAAAACGGTTTTAGACTTATTTTCTTACACGGGTGCGTGGGGAGTTCCCGCCGCAACCAATGGCGCGGAACAGGTAACTTGCGTCGACGCTTCAGCTAGCGCGATTGCATTAGGAACTGAAAATGCACAACTGAATGGCGTCAGCGACAAAATGGAATTCATTAAAAGTGATGTATTTGAATTTCTAAAGCAAGCCCGTTTAGACAAAAAACATTTTGATATTATCATACTCGACCCACCCGCTTTGGTTAAACGCAAAAAAGACTTTAAAGCTGGCTATGAAGCTTATCGCCGTTTAAACCACTTAGCTTTACAAGTATTAGCCAAAGATGGCATTCTAGTTTCTGCCTCTTGCTCTTATCACTTAAGCCGCGCTAATTTGCATTATATTCTACGTACCTCAGCACGCCATATAGATAGACACTTAACTATTGTTGCCTCAGGCGGACAAGCAATGGACCACCCTATTCATCCTGCTATTGCAGAAACAGAATATTTAAAAACCTTTGTTTGCAATGTAACTGAAAGCTTATAACACAGGCCAATCCAGCCTTAGCAACTAAGGCTGGATTATCTAATTAATTAAACTATGTTATATAACTCACCACTTAAGCTTCATATCCCCTACTTTCTTCCTAGCTTTACCGCAAAAAATAAAATAAATACATATTTATCAATAAGATAAATATTGGCACGAATATCGCTATATCCTTAAATAATATACGTTTTAGTTTTAGGATAATTCACTATGAGCAGTCAAAATACACTACAACAAGAACCTCGTATCTCTAATAGCGCTTTATTACTTGGCACTGGGTTAGCTGTGGCTTCTTTTATTGTACTTCCCGCCGTTGCTGCGCGATTAGGCGTTGGCTCTAGCCTAACGGGTGCTATGCGTATTGTTTTAATGAAAGCTTCCACTCAAATATGTAATAACGCTCATGCAAATAGTCTACAAACACTAAAAGAATCCTGCTCTGAGGATGCTGAATGCCAACAATCTTAGCCGCTCACTAAGGCTTCACTCTTTCCATCACATCGGCAAATGAAAGCTCTTTCATTTGCGCCTAAGTCTAGTATAATCAAATTTTAAACAACTTCTTAAGTTATCGACTTAAGTCTTTCACTTCATCAATTAACGACATCTCATAATTTCTATGACAGACCAAAAGCAATCTTGTGACCTTTGTGGACTTCCCGTTGAAGTATCTGGCTTTACTTTATTAACTAAAGAAGGAAAAAAAACATTTTGCTGTGAAGGATGCCAAGGTATTTTTCAGATGCTAAATGAAGAGAATTTACTTCCGGATGAAGAAAACGCTCAATAACTTATCACTAAGCTTCGGATACTAAGCATGTCTCAACAACAAGATAAGCACGCTAAAAAAGTCATTCAGACCATTAGCCAGCACGAAATCCCATCTACTTTAATTAAAGGCGCTGTTATGTCAGCAGGCGCATTATCAGGAAAAACACTTATGAGCAAATTAACTAAACACCCTTTATTAATCCTAGGTATCGGTATTGCTGCAGGGTATTACGCACATAAATACAGAAAAGAAATTATTTCTTCAGTGAATTCTGCTGGTGAAAAAGGTAAAGATTTTGTTCTGCAACAAAAAGAAAACCTTGAAGATATGGTTGCAGAAACCAAAGAAAGCGAAGATTAATTTAGCAGTTAAAGCATTTAAGAACGCAGTGAATTGATTAAACTATCAATTCACTGACTCTGTTACTCTGACCCACCCCCTATACTGCATGTCTATACAACAAGAAATCAAATTACGCTATAACTCTGCAGGCCACATAAGGCTCCAACTACCTAAATGCTTATGCCACGAAGCAGCTGCTAACTTTCTTGGTGCTTCTATTATGCAAATTGATGGCGTTTATCGCGTTAATTTATTTAGAAACAAGCAAAAACTCTCCATTCGCTTCATCGCTGAAACACTTGATTTCAACGACTTAATTCAGCAACTTTTTAGCATTGCTAGTAGCGCTGAAGAAAAGGGTTTACTTAAAGAGAAAACTGATTCTAGCAAAACCACAGAGCTTATTAAAAGCACACTTTCCAACTGGAAAGGAACTCGCTGGGCTCAAGATAAATACACCGAAACCAAAGAAACCGCACAAGCCGTTAGCATACTGGCCAAATTTGGTTTAAAAAAAAAGGATATTTTCGAGCATCCCGATAAATACCTAATTACCTTCTTCAATGATATTTTATTGCTCTTTTTAATTAAGACGCACTGGAAATTAATCACTAAAAAATGGCTCTTAGCCCCACTAAAATATCGTTACAACTGGTTAGCTACGTTCTACCTAATGTACTTATTTATCCGCGCTAAAACCAATAAAAACAAACAGGGATAGTATTAATGAGTCCTGATTTTCAAGCAAAAAATTTCACGCTTTCGCATAAAATAAAAAATCGCATTCGTATTAGCGTACCTATCTTAAAAAAAGATCCTGAAAGGACTTATATTTTTGAGATTATTTTAAAAAAACGCCCTGAAATAAAATCAATGAAATCGGTTCCTGAGATTGGCTCGGTAACGATTTATTTTGATCAAGAAAAATTACCCACACAAAACCTATTAACGATACTCGATATGGTTTTAGGCAATATTGGTAAAAAGAAAATCAGCGCCCCTCAATGCGACATTCCTTACGATGCAGATAGCCCAATGCAAGATATCAGCCTTGCTATCGAAGGGATGAGCTGTGCTTCTTGTGCTTTATTATTAGAGATGTCTTTAAAACGTGATCCTCGTGTTAAAAATGCATCCGTTAATTTTGCCTCCGCCATTGCAACAATTGAAGGCCACCTATCAAGAAGCGATAGCGCAGAGATCATTAAAAAAGTGGGCTACGAAGCCAACTTAATGGATACCTTAACGCAACGTCAGGAGCTCATTGAAAAGGAGCGCCTGCGCCTGGCCAGCGCTAAAAAAAGATTTATTTGGGCCAGCGTTCTCAGTGCGCCAGTTGTGGCAATAGGCATGGCAATGCCCGCGGGACGTTTTTACCATTGGTTTCAATTTGCACTAACAACCCCTGTTGTTTTTGCAGCCGGCGGCACCTTTTTTAGAAAGGCTTGGCGTTTAGCTAAAATGGGCAATGCCAATATGGATAGCTTAATTGCTATTGGCGTTGGTTCAGCCTACGGTTACAGCCTACCTGTTTTACTTCGTGGCCGTGGGCACCTTTATTTTGAAGCTGCCGCAAGCATTATCTCTTTTGTATTGCTAGGTCGCTACATGGAGGAGAGCGCTAAAGGTAAAGCAGGGGAAGCCATTCGTAAGCTAATTGACTTACAACCGCAAACAGCCACCTTATTAAAAGACGGCAGAGAATTAACCATTGCGATTGATGAAATAGAGCTGGATGATATTTTATTAATTCGTCCTGGTGAGAAAATTCCTACCGATGGCGTTGTCATATCTGGCCTATCAACCGTTGATGAAGCCATGGTGACAGGTGAAAGCCTTCCCGTTGTAAAAGAAATTGACCACGATGTCATTGGTGGTTGTGTCAATGGCACCGGAGTTTTAACCATAAAAGCAACCGCAGTCGGCATGGATACCGTACTTGCAAGCATTATTACTATGGTTGATCAAGCGCAGGCAGCTAAACTGCCCGTACAAAAATTAGTCGACAAAATCTCCGCTGTTTTTGTTCCTAGTGTTATGGGTATTGCAGGATTGACCTTTATTTCTTGGTCACTTGCAGGCGCTCCCTTGAGTTTTGCATTCAGTAGTGCAATCACAGTACTATTAATTGCCTGCCCTTGCGCTCTGGGTTTAGCTACGCCAACCGCGATTATGGTTGGAACGGGGCAATCTGCTAAACGCGGTGTTTATATTCGTAACGGCGAAAGTTTAGAAACCGCAACTCATTTAAGTGCGATCATTTTTGATAAAACCGGAACCATTACCGAAGGCAAGCCTGACGTAACTGACTTTATTAATATTAGCCAACATAGTGACGAAACATTACTCACCCATGTTGCTTCCGCCGAACACAATTCGGAACATTTTTTAGCCCAAGCTATAGTCAATTATTCAAAAGCTGAATATGACTTTGAATTAAAACCTGTCAAAAACTTCCAAGCAACTGCTGGAAGAGGTCTCACTGCCAAAGTGGGCCACTATGATATGCTAATCGGTAACCAAGCTTGGATGGATGAGCAAAGCATAGATATATCTGAGTTAGCTCCCCATATCCACGAGCTCGGTTTAGCAGGAAAAACACCAGTTTTTGTCGCTTTCAATGGTAAAGCAAGTGCTTTATTTGGCATTGCAGACCAACCCCGCGAATCTGCTAAACAAGCCATTGCAGCGCTACATGCTCTCAACATAGAAACAATGATGGTAACAGGTGATACCACTGAAACGGCTCATCATATTGCCAATTTGGTCGGCATTAAAACAGTGATTGCTCACGCAACTCCCGAGCAAAAACTGCAAGAAATACATCGCATTCAAAAAGCTGGCGGTGCTGTCGGTATGATCGGAGATGGAATCAATGATGCACCGGCACTTGCTGCAGCTAATGTAGGTTTTGCCATTGGTCACGGTACTGATATCGCCATTGAATCTGCTGACTTAACGCTAGTAAATGGTGATATATCTAAAGTAGCTGAAACCGTTGAACTCAGTACTTTCACCATGAAAATAATCAAACAAAACCTTTTTTGGGCCTTTGGTTACAACACGATCGCTATTCCGGTTGCTGCTGTAGGCCGGCTTAATCCGATGATTGCTTCTGCGGCAATGGCATTAAGCTCTGTCTCTGTCATCGTCAACTCTTTACGTATTAATGGAAAATAAACGTGGCTGAATTTTTTGCTAACTTGGATTACACGATTTACGCACTCGCGTTTATGACTGGCTTTTTAGGCAGTGGACACTGTGCGGGTATGTGTGGTGCGCTGGTTGCTGGCTTCTTTATGAAAACTGAGAAAAAAAGCGTCTGGCCTTACCTAAGCTATCATGCCGCACGAATCACCATGTACACCATCGTTGGTGTTACTGCTGCTCTAATGGGTGCGGCATTAATATCAACCGGCTTGATAGGCCGCATTCAAGGCTTTCTACAAGTCGGTATTGGCTTCTTTGTTATTATCTTAGCGATGGGAATTGTAGGTATTTCACCTTGGCAATTTTCAATGAAATTTATGCCGACGAAAATCCTCAACCGTATTTTTATGGCAGCTGCAAAACGCGGCTCTGTGCTAGGCGCAAGTATGGGCGGCTTACTCAACGGCCTGATGCCTTGTCCGCTTACCTTTGCTATGGCAGTTAATGCAACGTCCGCCCCTTCTCCTGCTGAAGGTGGCTTAATGATGCTTGCTTTAGGTTTAGGTACATTACCTACCATGCTCGTTGTTACCTTTGCTTTTGGTAAGCTGGGCACAAAAGCACGCGGTTTAATGCTAAAAGGTGCCGCAGTTGTAATGCTTATTATGGGATCATTGACCATGTATAACGGCATTAGATTTTTAGCCTCTGATAGCGGTTTTAAAGCCATGGTGCATGACATGGGAAATATGGACATGATGAATATGGATCATTTTGGTCATGATATGTAATTTTAAGGCATACTCCTTAAATAACTATTAACATTAAAAACTTACACACAAGAACACAACTTTATTGCGCGATTTACTGTATTATGAGCAGCCGATAAAGTTTACTGTGCGTAAAAATGAAGATAGGCCCCTACTCCCTTGAAAACAATTTAATTCTCGCGCCCATGGCGGGCATTACTGATCGCCCATTCAGAAATCTTTGCAAACAATTTGGCGCCGGTTTAGCTTTCTCAGAAATGCTTGCTTCAAACCCCGCCTTACAGAAACATCGCCGCACTTTACTAAAAGCAGATCACTCCGGCGAAACCGGCTTACGCGCGGTACAAATTCTAGGCACCGACCCTACACAAATGGCTGACGCAGCTTTGCTTAATCAACAACATGGCGCACAAATTGTGGATATTAATATGGGCTGCCCCGCTAAAAAGGTGTGCTCAGTTGCAGCCGGTTCCGCTTTATTACGTAATGAAGCTTTAGTTCAACAAATATTAGAAACGGTTGTTCAAGCTGTCACTATTCCCATTACACTAAAGATTCGTACAGGTTGGGATCAAGATAACCGCAATGCAATACGCATTGCTCAAATAGCAGAGCAAAGTGGTATTGCCGCGCTGACTATTCATGGCCGCACGCGTGCTTGCGCCTTTAAAGGCAATGCGGAATACGATACGATAAAAACAGTCAAACAATCGGTTAATATCCCCGTTATTGCTAATGGCGATATTACTAGCGTAGAAAAAGCGCAGCAGGTTTTAGATTACACGCAAGCTGATGCCATTATGATTGGTCGTGGCGCACAAGGTCGCCCTTGGTTTTTTCAAGAAATACAACACTATCTCAATACAGGAAACCACTTAGCTCCTGTTGATATCCCTCTCATACAAGTAACTTTACAATCACATTTACAAGCGCTTTATCTATTCTATGGCGAACTGAATGGTGTTAGAATAGCTCGTAAACATATAGGCTGGTATTTTGATCATTTAGGTTCATTGCCCCCCGCTACAAAAAGCAAAATTTACCAAACTGATTCAGCAGAATTACAATTATCATTAGTCAATTCAGCTTTTGAGCTTTTTGCAGCTACATCCCATTAATTCCGAATTTTAACATCGCCCACCTTCTAAATAATGACTGACAATACGCCTTCCACTCTCATTTTATCTACCCAAGTAAAAACAGCCGTTGAGCATTATTTAAATCAGCTAGAAGGCGCTGATACCACCGGCCTTTATACAATGGTGATGGCCGAAACAGAAAAACCATTACTAGAAGCGACTCTCAGCTATGCTAATTACAATCAAACTAAAACAGCACATATTTTAGGTATGAGTCGCAGTACCTTACGCAAAAAATTAGATCTCTATAACTTATCTTAATCTCACTTATTAATCATCGCTTATGAAAAAAACTATCAATCGCGCCTTAATCAGCGTTTCTAACAAAACTGGTGTTCTTGATTTTTGCCGTGAACTCGACAAAATGGGTATTGAGCTACTATCTACCGGCGGTACAGCAAAATTATTAGCCGAAAATAACGTAAAAGTAACTGAAGTATCTGATTACACGGGCTTCCCTGAAATGATGGATGGCCGTGTTAAAACCTTACACCCAAAAGTTCACGGTGGTATTTTAGGCCGTCGCGGCATAGATGATGACATTATGGCTGCGAATGGTATCAATGCAATTGATATGGTTGTCGTTAATCTCTACCCCTTTGAAGAAACGATTGCAAAACCGGATTGCGATTTAGCAACAGCGATTGAAAACATCGATATTGGTGGCCCGACTATGATTCGCGCAGCGGCTAAAAATCATAATGACGTGGCTATCGTAGTTGATCACAATGACTATTCAACTATTTTGGATGAGTTAAATAGCAACAATAATCAACTTGCTCACCAAACACGTTTCAATCTTGCACTAAAAAGTTTTGAGCACACCGCTAATTACGATACAGCGATTTCTATTTATCTAGGCAAAGTGAATCAACAAGGCTTTGCTGATACGCTAAACCTACAATTTAATAAAGCGCAAGATTTACGTTACGGCGAAAATCCACACCAAAATGCAGCTTTTTACCTAGAAAAAAACCCAGAAATTGGTACTATTTCTTCTGCTAAACAATTACAAGGTAAAGAGCTATCTTATAATAATATTGCTGATACCGATTCTGCTTTGGAATGCGTTAAAACATTTAACGACAAACCAACTTGTGTGATTGTAAAGCATGCAAACCCTTGCGGCGTGGCTCAAGCTGACAACCTTTTAGATGCTTATGACTTAGCTTATGCAACTGACCCGACCTCTTCTTTTGGTGGTATTATTGCTTTCAACCGTGAGCTAGATAAAGCCACTGCAGCAGAAATTATCAGCCGTCAGTTTGTTGAAGTGATTATTGCACCGAGTGTTAGCGCTGATGCACAAGCTGTTTTAGCGGAAAAGAAAAATGTTCGCGTATTAGAATGTGGCCAATGGGCGACAAATAAATTATCTGCTTTAGATTATAAACGCGTCTCTGGCGGTTTATTAGTTCAAGATAAAGACTTTGGCGAAATTACTACGGCTGATATGAAAGTCGTCACTAAACGCCAACCTACGGAAGAAGAGTTAGCGGATTTATTGTTCACATGGAAAGTAGCTAAATTTGTAAAATCAAATGCGATTGTTTATTGCAAAAATGGCCGCACAATTGGTGTCGGCGCAGGACAAATGAGCCGCGTTTATTCTGCAAAAGTTGCTGGTATTAAAGCCGCCGATGAAGGCTTGGTTGTTGAAGGCTCTGTAATGGCCTCAGATGCATTCTTTCCGTTTAGAGACGGCTTAGATGCTGCTGCCGAAGCTGGCATTACCGCAGTTATTCAGCCCGGTGGTTCTATGCGCGATAACGAAGTAATCGAAGCAGCAGATGAGCATAATATTGCCATGGTTTTTACTGGCATGCGTCACTTTAGACACTAAGTAACAAATGGGGCAGATTCCTCAATGCTGTTGACTTAATCCCTCTCCTGCTGGAGAGGGTTGGGTAAGGAGAATAAAATCATGCCTTTATAACTCCCCTCATCCCAACCTTCTCCCTTTGGAGAAGGTGCTTATTCTTAAGCCACCAGCATTGAGCGGATTCCTGCTCCTTTTTTATCTCTAACTCAGCTCTTATTATTATAAAAACTATGAAAATTCTTATTGTCGGTAGCGGCGGTCGCGAACATGCTTTGGCTTGGAAAGCGAGCCAATCAACTAAAGTCAGCACTGTTTATGTTGCCCCAGGTAATGCAGGCACAGCCCTTGAAAGCAAATTAACTAACGTTGATTTATCGGTAGAAGATATTGCCGGTTTATTAAAATTTGCTCAAACAGAAGCGATTGATTTAACCATTATTGGCCCTGAAGTCCCCTTAGTTATGGGTATTGTTGATACGTTTCAAGAGGCAGGTCTTAAATGTTTTGGCCCCACAGCAAAAGCTGCGCAATTAGAAGGCTCGAAGAAATACTGTAAAGATTTCATGGCTCGCCATCATATCCCTACCGCTGAATATGAAACATTCACCGATGTTGATGCAGCAGTTAACTATATTCAAGAAAAAGGCGCTCCTATTGTTGTTAAAGCCGATGGTTTAGCCGCCGGTAAAGGTGTGATTGTTGCGATGACCGATGCTGAAGCGATTGCAGCCGTTCAAGATATGTTATCGGGAAATAGCTTTGGCGATGCGGGAAGCCGTGTTGTTATTGAAGAATTTTTAAGCGGTGAAGAAGCTAGCTTTATTGTTATTGCTGATGGCAAACAAGCCTTAGCTATGGCCAGCTCTCAAGACCATAAAGCACGCGACAATGGCGATAAAGGCCCAAATACTGGCGGCATGGGCGCTTATTCTCCTGCTCCGATTGTGACTGCTGAAATACACCAGCGCGTCATGGATGAAGTGATCAACCCCACTCTAAAAGGCATGGCTGATGATGGAATTCCTTATACAGGCTTCTTATATGCAGGCTTAATGATTAGCCCTGATGGCAGTCTTAAAGTGTTGGAATATAACTGCCGTTTTGGTGATCCCGAAACACAACCAATTATGATGCGCTTAAAAAGCGATCTAGTTGAATTGTGTGATGCCGCTTTAACGCAAACATTAGATCAACTCACCACTGAATGGGATGAACGCAGTGCTTTAGGTGTTGTATTAGCATCTGGCGGCTATCCTGATAGCTATGCAAAAGGCGATGTTATTAGCGGTCTGCCTAACGACGATAATTTAGACAGCAAAGTTTTCCACGCAGGTACTAAAGAAATCGACGGCAACATTACCACCGCTGGCGGCCGAGTCTTATGCGCCTGTGCGCTTGGTGATACTTTGCAAGCAGCACAAGATAAAGCCTACGCCTTAACGCATAAAATCAGCTGGAATAAGGTGTATTACCGTACTGATATCGGATTTAAAGCACTATAATTCAGACAACAAAACCAAGACACCATATTCTACGGACTGTGTAGCTGCCTTGCTGACTGCCCCTTTGGTTTTTGATGCAAAAAACATTATTTAACAGAATTTTCAGGAAAACCGACTTTAATAAGAGGACTGCCATATCCTCTATTTTTCTTAATTAATTTTCCGATATATTTTTCTCTTATTTCTTCACTCGCCTTTCGCCCAATAAATTCAGAACGATGCCGGATGTCACGAGTATCTAAATCATCTCGAGTGAAATATTGTTGAGTTCCTGCTTTTACCCAACTATGAATTAAGTAGACTTCCTTTACGACCCCACCATAAATTGCATATGCATACTTTATAGCATCACCTTTAGGAGGGTTATGCCAGACCCCACGAGTAACTTCAAATAACTCAAGTTCTGACATTCCTGATTTATATGTTTGATTTAACAAAACAGCTATACCGGCATGTTCCGGTTCAATTTCGGTTTCAATCTCCGCGTTAAGGTTATGAATTTCTTCAAGGGACATCCTTCCCATTAAAGAACCGCTACCTCTAACAGCATTAGTTAAATTTCTAACTCCTAATAAGTCAATACATGTTGCTTCAATCAACTTTGCAGATTTATCTGAATCAATGTTATGTCTAAGAATATCAATCCCAAATTTTTTCACAGAAATTAACTGTTGAATTTTTTCAACTTTTTGTGTGCTTCTTATTTCAGATAGGTGCTGTAAACACCTGTCACCTTGTCCTTTTCCAATATAAAAAGGGATTCGATTATATCCATCAATTTCACATAGTGCATATACATAAAAACCTATTTTAGCTAGGGAAGGTTTATAAGATTTATATAAATCGATAACAGAATCATCAATAGAACCCATCATATCAAGAGCTCCTGCGGAGCTAATTCTAGAATGTGCACTACTCAAGCTGGACATAAGCACCTCTTCTTTTATCATACCATCTTCACTTTCTTTCATAATTACCTGTAAATATTTAACAAAATCATAATGATGCCTCACCAGAGCTACCACAAATGACTTGACAGTTGTCGAGATAACACCATTGACTCCCAAGCGAGCTTACACCTCACATCGGATTGACAGATGTCTCTAGCGTGATTTTTCGTGTCACTAAACTTTAAATTCTACCACTTCTTTCTACTACGAATCCTTCTAGGGTTGGTCATTCTGCGCTCCTCCTCGTACACCCTATCAGCAAAAGTATGCGGCTTATGAGAAGCAACGCCGATGCTATCGCTGAATGCAACATCATCCATAAAATTACCTATGAATACTTTTTTATCTGTTTGTGTATCGTAAATCCACATATCAAAACCTACTGGCTTATGCTGCTCTTCATATTCATCATCCGATGTATAAAATTCGCCTTCAGAAACCCAAACATTAAAACCCACTTCCTGATGTTTAGATTCGTTGGGGACAATATTAATTCGATTAATTTTGATGTTTTCACCGTCATAAAGTAATCCCGCCATGAAATTGATTTGGGGTTCATCGGTATTCATTTTTATATCAGCGGCTGTTTGTAGGTCTGCTTGTGCAAATACTACTTTATTGGCATCCAGTTTTTCTGTATCCATCATGTAAAACCCCATAAATATCTTAGTTTTTACGGACACAATAATATATCGTGATGTTGGTTCTTTCGGATAATGCGGGATATTCCTTAATGATGCGCCTAGTTGTTTTTTTGAAGATTTAATGGGCGTTAATTCCTCTATGCGTTTCAAGTTTTCTTCATCTACTGCTAAATTATCTGGATGACAAACGGGGGTCCAGTTTTGAACCTCATAAAGTGACAAGTAATCATCGTCACTATGTTCAGCATCATCTCTAATGTTGCGAGCTATAAGCGTAAAATCTGGGTTGAATAAACAGCCCTGATAAATTTCATTTTTCTCTTCCCATCGCCCAATTAGGCGTTCAAGCTCCAAGAAGGACATTTCTCCATTAATTTTAGCGACTAAGTCATCACGTAAATACCCCATTGCAACTTGATGCTCATATCCAGAGATTAAACAGTCTGATTGCTCTATTTTCATTACTTTTTCCCTTTAAGGTTTATTAGTCGTTATAAAGTTTCCCCATTCGATCCACCACGCTCTTAAACCTGTCACGCAGTGCGATAGGCTCCACTACTTCGACATTATCGCCAAAACTCAGTAACCACCACTTGAGTTCCAGTGTTTCTAGTATTGTGGCTTCTAGTAGCACACGCTCATCCTGTTGAGGTATGAGTATTTGATCATCACTTAATGGGGTTTCGGCTAAATGCCAAGCGATGTTCTTTTCAAACAAAGCTTTTAATCTAATCGGCTCTTGTGTCGTTGGATAAGAAAACTGATGCTGTTCTTTGGTGTAATCTTGTAAATTGAAATCTGTATTTTCTCGATAAAGTTCCGTAGAAGGTTCTGCGGAGACAAATCGATGCAAAGCAAATTGTTTTATATCTTGGTAATCCCATAAGGTGCAGACTAAATACAGCACACCCATGCGGCTTACTATCCCTAGCGGATGCATGAGATAATCTTTTTCTATCTCGCTATTTCTTGTTTGATAGCGAGCATTAATCACTGTTTCATTCAGCAAGGATTGATAAATAACTTGCTGCAGCTCTGGCTTAATAACAGGCTTATGTAGCACAGGGCCTTTTTCAATCACTGCTACTTTTTTATGCCATGACTTTAAAGCCGAAGTGGATTGCGACCCTAAAACCTCTTTTGCTCGATTAAAATAAGGCAGCATTAAATTCAACGTGGCCTCTGGTAATAAAGGCTTTAGATAAGACTCTGCCATTTCAAATACCAGCGCTGTCACAGGTTCCATTCCTGGTAAATCCTGAGAGATCGCTTGTTCTATCCAAAACCAATAATTCTTTCTACCTTCGGTCTCATTATTTAAGGGAAATGAGGATGATAATTTGATCAAGTCCCGCTGAATGGTACGCGTATCAACGTCATAACCTTCACCTAGCAGCATATCTTTTAATTCTGGTACGCTGACTTTTCTAGGGTATCTAGGCACACGGGAAAGCATTAACCACTGGCGATATAAAGTATCAACGGATCGAGTCATAATAAGGTCCTCAAGAATAGTAATAATAAAACAACTATAAGACACATTAGGTCGTATATACAGCTATACTGATTAAATATTAATAAATCAAACCCCACCCCGCCTTAAGGAAACAGACATGAACTATGACATTATCGGAGATATACATGGAAACGCAGATAAGTTGGTACAACTATTAGAAAATCTAGGCTACCAACAAACCAATGGCATCTATCAACAAGAGGGGCATCAAGCGATATTTGTTGGTGATTTTATTGATAGAGGAACAAGTCAAAAGGGAGTAATCAATATTGTGCGACCTATGATTGACAGCAAAAAGGCGCTAGCTGTGATGGGAAACCATGAATTTAATGCTATTTGCTACCATACGGCTAATACGGAAAAGCCCGGTGAATACTTGCGTAGCCATAAAGAGAAAAACACTGAACAACACCAAGCCTTTCTTAATGAGTACCCATTAGCCTCAATAGAAACGAATGAACTTATCGAATGGTTTAAAACTATCCCCTTATTTTTAGAGTTAGATACATTAAGAGTCGTACATGCCTGCTGGGATCAAAACCTAATTAATGACTTAAAGCTAAACAACCGACTAACCAAAGCTAATTGTTTAGCCAATGACTACTACCTTGAAGCCTCGACAAAAGGAAGCCAGCTTTATCAGGATATTGAAGTAATCTTAAAAGGCAGGGAGCTGGAGCTACCTGAAGGTATGAGTTTTAAGGATAAAGATGGTAATGAACGTCATGAAATTCGCATTAAATGGTGGGATGAGTCGCTAGAAACCTATCAACAAGCCTCCGTATTAGAAGTTGACTCGCTTAATAATGCACCTGCTATTCATATAGATCAAGTAAACAAAATAACCGGCTACCCAAAAGATGATAAGCCTATTTTCTTTGGGCATTACTGGTTTAAGGGCACGCCTGAGCGTATTAGAGAGAATGTTGCATGTTTGGATTATTCAGTAGGCTATGGCGGTCCATTGGTCGCCTATCGTTGGGATGATGCAGCACAAAATATCTGTAATAAATCCTTTGTCACGCATGAATAATAAAATAATGCCGTATAAGTCCTGTTATGTCGTATAGATAGCTTATATTAACCCTGCGCTGATTTGAACGATAGCTTGCAAAGCGCATTACAAAATTTTGCTAAAGCGTCGGAGAACTACTCTCCGACTTAACCCGAAGGAGATTCACCATGACATTACAAACCCTTATTGCGGAAAAACTGGCACTAACGGACATTAGCCTTGTTACTCAACAACTAGGTTACAGCGCTAAAGCTCAGGATGAAGTAGCAGCTAGAATAACCGACATCATTAACAGCTCTTGTTTGGCTTTAAATGAAAGTAGTTTTGATTCTCTCTACAGTACGCCAGAATTTATTAAGTATCTGTGCGTCACCTTGAATATCCCCGAACTATTGAGCAATAAAATTATCAGCGAAACAGAAGAGCCTTCGTTGCAGAAGCAACCAGGATTTAAGCCCTCTATTTTTATCGAAACAAACTTCAAACGTAAGAGTGAGCCGATCTTTGCGCTGGCTGCATTAGAAGGTACACGTTATATTTCATTAGCATCAGAGATTAGTTATCTCCCCTTAAATAAACTACTTGAGCATGCTCAGCATTTAGTTAAGGCTCATTACCAAAAGCGACCGAACCTGATATGGGGAAAAATTGAATACTATGTCTTTTACTATGATGAACAGACCGTTATTATTTTATCGCCTGAAGGTAAAGTGATTGGTGCTGACGATTACTACATCCGTTCAATATCAAGGGCAACGTTATCATTAAAATGATAATAATAATAACCTGCGTTTACTTCACATTAAAAATCTAACCGCTTATTTTCTGAAAATAATTCACAAGGAGAGAAACACATGGTTATTGATCATTTCATGTTTGAAAATAAAGAATATATGATTGAGCTACAGGACAAGGTATTTCTGGTTTTTTACCGCCTTACATCTGATTCATTTAATTTTTTTGATGATCCAGTCCCTACGTCTCAGATAACCAATGATATTCAAAACCCAACCCGCTTGCTCAGGTTAATGGAAAATAAAATAAGGCACTATTTGTATCAACATAAAGTGAATTACTTTTATCTCACCGTCAATGATGACAAGCGTAAGCGTCTTTATATTCATTTTCTTAAGCATTTATCTGGGTATGATTTTCAGGTAACAAATAACACTATTAATGTCTTTGCAGTGCAAAATATCTCATTAAATACCAACCATTAGGAAGCGCACCTTTAAGACTAATTAAATCTTTGGCTATGCAATGAGAAACGAAGTTATATTAACTGATATTACGCAGTCGTTTAAGAATTTGCTAAAATAACACCCGTGCGTAACATCAGTGAATGGTTTGCAAGAAAGGTCGAAAGTTCAAGCTCACTTTTTCTTTATTAAATGCCTACCTGTTATCTATGCTGTCGCCTGTATTTATATCCTACTCAATTATCTAGCAAGGAAACGCCTAATTGTGGCTAAATTACTCCATATTCCTGCAAATCACACGCAGCGTTTTACTTTACATAATGAAATTCATGCACGCACACCGGTCTCTTTAACCACGCCGGTACGTGCAAGTCATTTAGCCTTAACGGTTAGCCCCCAGGAAAGACAGCAAGAACGCGAACATTTAAATAACCTATGCCAGCGCTTTGGTGTAATACCGCCCTCAAATCAAGCGAATCATTTTTCAGCGGGCTTTGATAATTTCACCTTTCATTGGGAACAACACGGGGAATTTAGCACCTATTGTTTCTATGTTAATCAAGTAGATAGCAATAGCCCTTTTGCTAAAACTGCGTTAGAGCAAGCGCCCATCGACTGGCTAGATAAACTAGTTGGTCAATCGATTGTTGCCGCTCACGCTGTCATTATGCCGTGTCCAGAACAACAACCTAGCTCTGCTGAAATCTCAGATTATTTTGAAGGGAATGCAGTTGTTGGCTCAAAAATGACCGGCGGTGATGCACAAGCTTTCACTGATTTTCGTATTCATAATGATGGCTTTAGTCGTTTTATTATTTTGGATAAGCACTTACAAATCGAACAAGCGGGCCGTTTGATGCAACGCCTATTTGATATTGAAGTGTACCGAGTGATGGCTTTATTAGCCTTTCCTCTCTCTCACGAACTTGCACCAAAAGTTTCAGCCGCCGAGCACTGCTTATCTAAGCTGACCACTGAAATGGCACAGGAAAATTGTGATGACAAAAAACTACTCGACCAACTCACTCAGCTCGCTGCCGAAGTTGAAAGCCATATCTCTAACAATCAATACCGCTTTGGTGCCACTCAGGCTTATTATAAAATTGTTGAGCAGCGTATTTGTGATATTAAAGAGGATAAAATTCAAGGCATACAAACGCTAGGTGAATTTTTAACTAAACGCATGCAGCCTGCGGTCAACTCCTGCCACTCAACCGCTAAGCGCTTTAGCTTATTATCCGAAAGAATTAGTAATGCCAGCCAATTGTTACGTACGCGCGTAGATATTACCATCGAACAACAAAACCAAGATTTACTTAGCTCGATGAATATGCGTGCAAAAATGCAATTACGTTTACAAGAAACAGTTGAAAGCCTATCAATTGTTGCGATTACCACCTACATTGTCAATCTGTTTCACTCGATTTTAGTGAGCCTTGAAAGTACGGAACTTATTAGTATAAAACCAGAGATTATCTCGGGCGCATCGATCCCTGTTGTTTTGATTTGTGTTGCTATCGTTATTAGGCGTTTACATAAGGTCATTAAAAATATTGACGATTAATTTTTGTTTTCACGCATAAAAAAGCCCCAGTCTAATATTTTAGACTGGGGCTTTTTTATGGCAGTGCAAGCATTCCATAATAACCTGAAAATAGGTTTTGTAGGCTGAGACTTACCCATTACCAACACAAAACCGTAGCCCGTAGGAGGTACGGAATACGGGATAAACAGCGCATCGAATGCCCCGTATTACGCAGGCTTCATACGGGCTACTTGTTTTATGAGGGGCTGCACCCCAACGGGTAAATGCTTACCCTTAAAAACTAAAGCGTTTTTACACCGTTATCCGTTGCGACCAAGACAACATCAGCAGGACGTAAACCAAAAATCCCAACAGAGACAACACCTGCTAAATTATTAACCGCTCTTTCTAAAGCTAATGGCTCCATAATTTCCATATTATGTACATCGAGAATCTCACAGCCATTATCGGTAATGTAATTCTCACGCCATATCGGTTGACCACCGAGCTTAACCATTTCACGAGCAATATAGCTACGCGCCATAGGAATCACTTCAACAGGCAAAGGAAAACTTCCTAGTATGTCGACTGTTTTACTTTGGTCAACTATACAAACAAATTTCTTACTTGCGCCAGCAATAATCTTTTCACGTGTTAACGCACCACCGCCGCCTTTAATCAGCTGCTTAAGTGGGTTAACTTCGTCAGCACCATCAACATAAACATCTAAGTTACCTGATTGGTTTAGCTCCATGACTGGAACACCAATTTTCTTTAAACGCTCAGTCGTTGCGATTGAGCTAGAAACCGCACCTTGAATATCTTGCGTTAAATTAAAATCAGCCAAACAATCAATAAAATGATTCACTGTTGAGCCTGTTCCTACGCCTAAGATAGAAACATCTTTAATATATTCTAATGCTGCTTCTGCCGCTTTACGCTTACTCTCGTCTTGTGTCATGATTTTCTCTCTTCTTATAGAGCTAGAATTGAGGGTTAAGAACCCTCAATAGCAAAATAGTGAATTATGCTTTTGCTAATTCTGCACGCATTTCATCAATCACTTTTTTGTAATCTGGTTGATTAAAAATTGCTGATCCAGCAACAAACATATCAGCACCGGCTGCTTTAATTTCACGGATATTATCAACTTTTACACCGCCGTCGATTTCTAAACGAATATCATAGCCGCTATCATCAATTCTTTTTCTTGCTTCACGTAATTTATCTAAAGTAGAAGGAATAAATGATTGTCCACCAAAACCCGGGTTAACAGACATTAATAAGATAACGTCAACTTTATCCATCACGTAATCTAAGTAATGTAATGGTGTAGCAGGGTTAAATACTAGCCCTGATTTACAACCTAAATCACGAATCATTTGTAAACTTCTATCAATATGAGTCGATGCTTCAGGGTGAAATGTAATAATGCTCGCCCCTGCTTTCGCAAAATCAGGAATAAGGCCATCAACAGGTTCTACCATCAAATGTACATCAATAGGTGCCGTCACACCATGCTTTCTTAGTGCGTCACAAACTAGTGGCCCAATCGTTAAGTTCGGTACAAAGTGATTATCCATTACATCAAAATGAACAACATCAGCGCCTGAGGCTAGTACGTTATCTACTTCTTCACCTAATTTTGCAAAATCAGCAGAAAGAATCGAAGGTGCAATCCAGTTATCAGTCATTGTATGACTCCTTTGTAAGTTAATATTAAATAGCTATCGTATTGCTTTAATCAATCGCAATAGCGCTGTTCTTCAAGTGTTTTATTTATTGCTTAATGCTTTTGCTAATTGCTTAGCAGGCACATAGCCTGGAAATACAGTTCCGTCATTAGTTACCATCATCGGCGTACCACGCACACCAATTTTGTCACCTAATGCCATGTGTTCTTTGACTGGGTTTTTACAGGTTTTCTTTTCTAAAACACCCGTGCCCATTTTAGCAATAGTCATTGCTTCATTTTTATCATCAGCACACCAAACTGATACAGCCTTTTTATAGGCATCTGAATTCAAACCTGCTCTAGGAAAAAACAAATAATTGATGCTTATGCCTTCTGCCAAATAATCTTCTATCTCTGAATGAAGTTTACGACAGTAGCCACAATCAATATCAGTAAAAATATTTATTTTATATTTTTCATTCTTTGCTTTAAAGGTGATAAATTCATTTGCAGGAACGGAGTTAATGAGTTGCTTGCGTAGACCTTGCAGTGATTTTTCTGTTAGATTTTCTGGCTCACCCGTACTCAAATCATACAACTCACCATGTAACAAATAACGCCCATCAGCCGATAAATACAAGATTTTCGAACCATCTCTTACCGCATAAAGCCCGCTGATCTGCGTTGCGGTTATTTCATCAGCCTGCATGCCGCGTTTTAATAGTACCTCTTTCAGCTGAGCAGCCCCTTTGTCTGCCATTGCTGATGAAGTAAAAATCATGACACTGAATAGAGCAATAAGTTGAGTAATTCTTTTCATTAATTTTTCCTTAAAATCTTATTTATTATTGAGGCTAAAATAAACGGCCTATATCTAAGAACATAGCCAACATCATGAGTGCCAATAAAGCAGTCATCCCTAACTGTTGAAATGCTATTTGTATATTTTCTGCTACTGGGCTGCCTTTTATAGCTTCTATTGCAAACATTAACAAGTGTCCGCCATCTAATACCGGAATCGGTAATAAATTTAAAATACCTAAACTAATACTGACAATGGCTAAAAATTTTAAAAACGGAATCAACCCCATTTCTGCCGATTTCCCTGCATATTGCGCGATGCTAATCGGGCCGCTTAAATTATCGACTGATGACTTGCCGACAAACATCGAGCCCATCATTTTCAATGTGGCTAACGAATAATACCCAGTACGTTGCATTGCAGCAGATACCGCATCAATAGGTCCCAGTGAATAAGTTACCATCACTGAATCGCGTAAATTATCAGACACCTGAACACCTGCACCACTTTTGCCGATAATTTTCTCATTATCAACCTGACTAGCCGGCGTTAACTCAAGAAATAATGGCTCGCTATTGCGTTCAACCATGACATTCATCGTTTGATTCGCATGACTCTGCACATACTTGACCCATGCAATCCAATCATTAAACTGAATTTCATCGGCACTAATAATAACATCACCCACTTGCAGGCCTGCCTGCTCTGCTGCACCGCCTGCTATAATTTTTCCAATAACAGCAGGAATTTTAGGCTGCCATGCTTTCAGCCCTAATTCTTTAAATAAGCGCTCAGGGTCTTGGCTTAACTCTAAAGGAATCACTAAGCTATGCGTTAATAAAATTCCATCATTTGTTTTAACGCCAACACTCACACCGTCTTCAGCATCCGTTATTGAAGCCATCAATGTTTCCATTGCTTCACGCCAAGTCTGCGTATCTATACCATTAATACTGGTAATTTCTTCACCTTCAACAAACCCCGCTTTCCCAGCAAGCGTTTGCGGTGCAACTTCGCCTATGACCGGACGCATTCCGGTTTCACCCATCATAAAGACAGCTGAGTAAAGCACCACTGCTAAAATCAGATTAAATAAGGGGCCTGCGGCCACAATTGCAGATCTTGCCCACAATGGCTTTTGCGTAAATGCCTGCGGCAAATCTTCTGCCTTTACTTCACCTTCGCGCTCGTCAACCATTTTAACGTAGCCACCGAGTGGAATAAGTGACAGTGCATATTCCGTACTATTACTATCTTTTTGGTATTTCCAAATCACTTTGCCAAAGCCAATAGAAAAGCGCAATACTTTTACACCGGTTTTTCTTGCAACCCAGAAATGACCAAACTCATGAATCGCAACCAGTAACCCGATGGCAACAATGAAATAAAATACGGTATGTAATACGTCCATTAAGCCAATAAAGCTTTAATTTTTAACTGGGCTTGTTCACGCGCCTGTGAATCAGCCGCTAAAATATGTTCCAGTGTATCGGCTTCAGTCGCTGTAAATTCAGCCATACTTTTTTCGATAATCACAGGAATGTCAGTAAAACGAATTTTTTCATCTAAAAAGGCTTCGACAGCAATTTCATTTGCCGCATTTAAAACAGTTGGCATAATACCACCGGCTTTAATGGCTTCTATTGCTAAACGTAAACAAGGGAAGCGCTCTAGACTAGCCGGCTCAAAATCCATATGTTTCACGCCAAAAATATCCAGTGGCGCAACACCCGAATCAAAACGATCAGGCCAAGCCATTGCGTGTGCAATAGGAATACGCATATCTGGATTACCCATTTGCGCTAAAACACTGCCATCGACATAATCAACCATTGAATGGATGATACTTTGCGGATGAATAACCACTTGAATTTGGTCAGGTTGCATATTGAATAATAAGCAAGCTTCAATTAGCTCTAAGCCTTTATTCATCATGGTTGCAGAATCAACTGAAATTTTACGCCCCATGCTCCATTTAGGGTGTGCAACCGCTTGCGCAACCGTGACATTATGCAACTCTTCAACAGGTGTGGTTCTAAAAGGACCACCTGATGCAGTTAATAAAATGCGTCGTGCTTCAGGTGCATCTTGTCCTGCAACATACCCGGCTGGCATACATTGAAAAATAGCATTATGCTCACTATCAATCGGTAATAATTTTGCGCCTGAATCTTTAATTGCTTGCATAAAGATATCACCGGACATAACTAATGATTCTTTATTCGCTAATAATACTGTTTTTCCTGCTTTTGCAGCAGCTAGCGCAGATAATAAACCCGCGGCACCAACAATTGCAGCCATCACAGCATCAACTGCCTCTAAAGTAGCTACTTCAACTAAGGCTTCTGCACCGGCAAGAACCTGCATTTCAGCAATTTCTGTTCCTACAATCTTTGCCTTGAACTCAAGCGCTTTTTGCTCATTAACAACAACAGCGACCTCAGGCTTAAATTCAATACATTGCTCAAATAATGTATCAATATTGGTATTTGCCGTTAACGCAATTACTTTATATAAGTCTGAATGGCGCTTAACCACATCCAATGTACTAACACCAATAGAGCCTGTTGCTCCTAAAACACAAATACCTTTCATTATTATCACTTCCGTCTAAATTTTATTTATTCACACCACAATCGCAGTACGCTCTAACTTAAGTAACGATACCTTGCCCCATCCAGCGAATAAGCCACGCACCCGCATAAAATACAGGGACAGCAGCAATAACACTATCTAAACGGTCCAAAATTCCGCCATGCCCAGGTAAAATCGTTCCGCTATCTTTTACACCACGAATACGTTTTGCAGCGCTAAAGAATAAATCACCATAAATTGAGACTAAGACAGTAATCACTGACAGTAGTACGAAATCAGCAATATAAAGTACCCACATTTCATAATACAGAGTAAAAACGATACTAACGACAACAGCAGAAGCTAAAGCGCCGTACATACCTTCTAAGGTTTTTCCCGGACTAATTTCGACTGCTAATTTAGTTTTTCCAAACTTTTTACCCGTAAAATAAGCACCAATATCAGCAGCCCAAATTAAGATAAATAAATACATCGTCATCGCGGGTTCTTCTAATACGATTAAGCGCGATAAAAATAACCACGCAGAAATTAAAAGAAAGCCACCTAATAATAATTTTTTCGTCATCGTCATGCTGGTTGCTAATAAATCGCCACCTGCTTTACGAATTTTAATCATTACCCAAAACCAAAATAGCACTGGCGGAACGACTAACCATTCAATTAACCCTGACTGCGTTCTAACCTCAGGCCAATTAGCCATTTGTGCGATTAATTCCAGCGTTTGCGTCCAAAATTGCAAAATTGCCATGGGAATCAGCAACAATAGTAAAAAAAGTACTTTAATTACTGTTGATTTAACACCGGCTAGATTAGTCCATTCCCAAGCCCCCACTAATAAAACCGCCGCCCAGATTAATGAAAAGTATAAATGGGGTAATTTAAAGATAGCCAAAACGACTAAAGGAGCTAACACAGAAGCTGTAATTACGCGTTGTAGTAACATATTTTTATTATTATATTTTAATTAAATAAGATTGAACGAAGCGAATTAATCAGCTTCATGAGAATTTTCAACTTGCTCACTGGTGCGACCAAAACGACGCTGTCGCGTTAAGTAGTCGTCCACAGCATTTTGCATGGTTTCAGCGCTAAAATCCGGCCAAAGCTCATCTGTAAAGTGAAATTCAGTATAGGCAAGCTGCCAGAGTAAAAAGTTGCTAATACGCTTTTCTCCGCCTGAACGGATAAATAAATCCGGTTCCGGCAGGTCTGGAATCGAGAGCTCAGCACTAATTAACTTTTCATCAATATCACTCGGCTCTAATTCTCCCAATTTGACTTTTTCAGCTACTTTTTGCATGGCTAAAGTAATATCGCGATGACCGCCATAGTTGGCGGCAATGACCAAAGTTAATCCGGTATTATTTTCTGTTTGAGACTCGCTATCAGCCATTTGCTGTTGCATTTTTGCAGAAAAAGCTTCGCGTTCCCCAATAAACTTCAAGCGGACATTTTTTTTAGATAAATTTTTGATTTCTTTATCAAGAGTTCCTACAAACAGATCCATTAGCTTAGACACTTCATCTTTAGGTCTACGCCAGTTTTCACTACTAAATGCAAATAAGGTTAATACTTGGATGTTTTGCGCATCACAATACTCAACCACACGTTTTACCGCTTTAACACCCGAAATATGCCCCATAAACCGGGGTAAATAGCGATTTTTTGCCCATCGCCCATTACCATCCATAATGATAGCAATGTGCTTTGGGTAATGGCTTTGTTTGCTCACTTCTTTTTCTGCTTGCATATTAACCGCCTAAATAGAAAGTAAATCAGCCTCTTTTTCTTCTAATAACTTTTCAACTTGCTTAACGTATTCATCAGTTAATTTTTGAACTTTATCTTCGCCACTTCTTGCTTCATCTTCAGAGACCATTTTTTCTTTTAAGGCATCTTTAATTTCTGCATTTGCATCACGTCGAATGCTACGAATAGAAACACGGCCGCTTTCAGCTTCAGCTTTTACAACCTTAACTAAATCGCGACGACGCTCTTCTGTCAGCATCGGTAGAGGAACACGAATGACATTACCATTGGTTACAGGGTTTAGACCTAAATCAGATGACATAATCGCTTTTTCAATCGCCTGCATTAAGCTTTTTTCCCACGGCGTTACCGCTAGAGTACGAGAATCATCAATGGTTACATTAGCCACCTGAGATAAAGGTGTATCTGAGCCATAATAAGAAACAACGACTTGGTCTAGTAGGCTTGGATGTGCACGCCCCGTTCTTATTTTTGTAAAACCTTTTTTTAATGCTTCGATGCTTTTAGCCATTCGTTCCGTTGCATCTTGCTGAATATCATTAATCATTTTATTCCTCTATCTTTAACACTTAATCTATAAATAACAACGTCGTTTTAACGTGTAATTAACGACCCTATCGTTTCACCTTGCATTAACTTCATCACAGCACCTTGTTCAAAGATATTCATGATACGCATCGGTAAATCATTGTCTCTACATAAAACTAAAGCAGTGGTATCCATTACATTCAGTCGTTGATCTAGCGCTTCATCATAAGTTAGCTCAGGATAAAATACCGCATCCGCTTCTTTTTCAGGGTCTGCTGAATAAACACCTTTAACTTTAGTCGCTTTAATCATTAATTCGGCACCAATTTCGATCGCTCTTAAGCTTGCGGCAGAATCAGTTGTGAAAAAAGGATTACCCGTACCGGCAGCAAAAATAACTACGCGGCCTTTTTCTAAATGCCTAACGGCTTTACGTTTAATATAATTTTCACACACTTGGTTAATATCTAAAGCACTCATCACACGGACGGGTTGCCCTAAATATTCTAAAGCATCCTGCATGGCCAGTGCATTCATCACTGTCGCAAGCATCCCCATTTGATCGCCTGTTACGCGTGTTAAACTCTCTGCAACTTGCTCAGCACCGCGTAAGATATTTCCACCACCGATGACTAAGCCAACTTGGATTCCTGCATCACAAAGTTCCTTAACCTCTGTTGCTAAACGTTTTACGATTTCAGGGTCAATACTTCCCCCAGAATCACTCATTAACGCTTCACCACTCAATTTTAGTAAAATTCTTTGGCAAATAAGCTTAGTCATCAATGTTCCTCTCTATTAATCTTAAAAATCAACCGCTTTTCAAGCAATTAATACACAATCACCTCTTTTTAAGTATAAACAAAGCTTTCAGAGCAAAAACCACTCTAAAAGCTTTATTATGACTTTTTATTCGCCGCGAACTTGTGCCATTACTTCTGCAGCAAAATCGCCTTCATCTTTTTCGATTCCTTCGCCTACCGCAAGGTTAATAAAGCTTGATACTTTATTATCTTTACCTTTTACTAATTGTCCAACCGTTACTTTGTCATCTTTAACAAATGCTTGGCCTTCTAATGTAATTTCAGCTAAGAATTTTCTAATACGTCCGCCAATCATTTTTTCAATGATTGCAGCAGGCTTACCACTTTCTTCTGCTTGAGCAACAAAAATAGCTTTTTCTCTATCAATTGTTTCTGCAGGCACTTCAGATTCAGAGACACAAACAGGCTTACTTGCTGCAATATGCATCGCTACATCTTTAGCTAAGGCTTCATCTGCTTTATCTAAACAAACAACAACACCAATTTTTTCGCCATGTAAGTAGTATCCAGTTCCACCTGTTGCAGATACTCTTTCGAAACGTCTTAGAGTGATGTTTTCGCCTAATTTAGCAATCAATGCACGACGTGTTTCATCTATACTTTTGCCATCAGCTAAAGCAAGCTCTAGTGCTGCCTCAGGTGTTGTTACATCTGACGCTAAAATTGCAGCTGCAATTCCTTCAGCAAAGGCTTTAAATACATCGCCTTTAGCAACAAAATCTGTTTCACAGTTAACATCAATAATAACTGCATTTTTTGTATCATCACTTTGCGCTACTGCAATACGACCTTCTGCAGCGACACGGCCTGATTTTTTATCTGCTTTTGCTAAGCCTGATTTACGCATATTATCAATAGCAAGTTCCATATCGCCATTTGCTTCTTTCAACGCTCTTTTACATTCCATCATTCCAGAACCCGTACGCTGACGTAGTTCTTTTACCATTACTGCTGTAACACTCATTTTAGAACACCTTAAAAATACTTTTCACTAAAAAAACGCCTCCAAGTGGAGGCGTTTCAAATAACTGTTCTGCGTTAATCCCTCTAACGCTTAACTAAAAATAAGATCAAACTTATTTAGCTTCAGCAGCTTCTTCAACAAACTCATCGCCTTTAGCAGATACATCTAGTCTTGCTGCTTTCGCTTCTAAAATAGCTGTCGCAGCACTTTCTACATATAACTTAACCGCACGAATTGAATCGTCATTTCCAGGAATAACATAATCAACACCTTTTGGTGTGTTGTTTGTATCAACAACGCCGATAACAGGAATACCTAATTTTTTAGCTTCGCATAATGCATTTTTTTCGTAACCAACATCTAAAACGAAAATAGCATCAGGAACGCCACGCATGTTTTTAATACCACCTAAACTACGCTCTAATTTTTCCAGCTCACGCTCCATACCTAACGCTTCTTTTTTAGAAAAACGTTGTTGTAATGTACCGTCTGCTTTCATTGCTTCTAACTCTTTTAAACGAAAAATAGATTTTTTAATCGTTTTGAAGTTAGTTAACATTCCACCTAACCAACGGTGGTTTACATATGGCATTCCACAACGTATTGCTTCATCAGCAACTGCTTTACGTGCAGATTTCTTAGTTCCAACAAACAAGATATTTCCTTTGTTTGCAGTCATTTGACCTACGTAGTTCATAGCATCATTAAATAAAGGAAGTGTTTTCTCTAAGTTAATGATATGAATTTTGCTACGTGCGCCAAAGATGTAAGGTGCCATCTGAGGGTTCCAGTAACGCGTTTGGTGTCCAAAATGAACACCTGCTTCTAACATTTGACGCATAGATACTGCAGCCATGTATTTCTCCTAATAATTTTCGACCATGTCGAAAAGGGTTACGCCTCCATCTATCCCAATTAGAAACCAGCTTTTCAACTAGCACCCAACTAATCGTGTCGATAGATGTGAGTATTATTATGCTCATTGCAATAGGCAATTGAGTCATAGATGAACTTACCTTTATACCACATTTAGCTCTACACAACAATGAAACATCTGTTAAAATTCGCCATCGACTCCTCTTTATAATTACCTCGATTTTATTATGTCTATTCTCATCAAGTCCGCCTCTGAAATTGAAAAAATGCGCATTGCCGGCAAACTTGCCGCCGATGTCCTCGACTTTATCGCCCCGCACGTCATCCCCGGCGTAACGACCAATGAATTAGACCAGCTTTGCCATGACTATATTGTTGATGTTCAGCAGGCAATACCCGCACCACTCAACTACCGCGGCTTTCCAAAGTCCATCTGCACCTCAATCAACCAAACGATTTGTCACGGCATTCCTAATGAAAAGAAATTAAAAAATGGCGACATTATTAATGTAGATATTACCGTCATTAAAGATGAATACCATGGTGATACCAGCAAAATGTTCTACGTTGGTGATGTAGCCCCCCATGCAAAGCGTTTATGTAGCATCACTCAAGAATGCCTAATGCTCGCTATCGAAAAAGTAAAACCCGGCTGTACGCTTGGCGATATAGGTGAAGCCATTCAAAAACATGCCGAATCAAATCGCTATTCTGTTGTCCGTGAGTTTTGCGGGCATGGTATAGGCATAAAATTTCACGAAGAGCCGCAAGTATTACATTATGGCGTAGCAGGCGAAGGCGAAGTATTAGAAGCAGGGAATATACTTACTATTGAGCCGATGATTAACATTGGCAAGCGTCACATGAAAGTACTTAAAGACGGCTGGACAGCTGTCACTAAAGACCGTAGCCTTTCCGCACAATGGGAACATACAATTCTAGTCACAGAAACAGGCTACGAAATTTTAACTTTACGCCCAGAAGAAGCGTAATGAACCCCTCTACTAGCCTGCGTATAAAACTCGCCGTTAAACAACACAACACGCATTTAAAATCTAGCTTTTCACCGCAAAAGCCTATCCTAACGTTTCTGCGAGCCAAGTCTTTATTTATCGATGGTGCCTTGCTCTGCTTATGGAGGCATGCCTTCTCATCCACACCAGATCACTTCACCCTAGTTGCTGTTGGTGGTTACGGACGCAGAGAAATGTTTCCACAGTCTGATGTCGACCTATTAATACTAACCAAAGACAGCCCTAGCGAAGAAGAGAAAGAACAACTCAGTCAGCTGTGTACTGCACTTTGGGATACCGGGCTAAAACTGGGATTAAGTATACGCAGCTATTCAGAATGCCTACAAGCTGCAAAAGATGATCAAACGATCATGACGTCCTTAATGGAATCAAGATATTTAGCAGGCAACAAACAACAATTAGAGACGCTCGACCAACAAATTTCCGATCATAAGCTATGGAGCTCTCAAGACTTCTTCAACGCAAAAATAGAAGAACAAAAACAGCGTTACACAAAATTCCACGATACCGCCTATAACCTAGAACCTAATATCAAAGAAAGCCCAGGCGGGCTTAGGGACTTACAAATTATTAGCTGGGTATTTAAATACCACTACCAATGCCGCAGCCTAAAAGATTTAAAACAATATGACTTATTAACTGAAGCGGAGTACGACGAACTCTTTGCTGCACGTGAATATCTCTGGAAAATACGCTTCTCCCTGCACCTACAAACCAACCGCTGTGAAGATCGCTTATTATTTGATCAACAGCGAGAAATTGCTGGCACTTTTGGCTATGGCGGACAAGAAAGAAACATAGGCATCGAGCAATTCATGCAGCACTACTTTAAAACAGTAATGCAGCTAGAAAGGCTCAATGAAACCCTAATGCAACTCTTTAACGAACATTGCCTTCCTCACAGCAAAAAGCAACAAACCCTCAACGCCAAATTTAATAGTGTCGCTGATTACATCACCACCAGTAATCCCGAGGTATTTCAATCACACCCTCGCGCTTTATTAGAAATTTTTCTGCTACTGCAAAAAACACCCTCCTTAAAAGGCATCCAAGCAAACACTATTCGACAAATCAGAGCTAACTTACATTTAATTGATGATAACTTTCGTGCAGATCCACTTGCCCGCCAGTTATTTATCGATATTTTACGCCAACCGCGCGCGATCAATCACGTCTTACGCGCAATGAATCGCTACGGCGTATTAGCAGCCTACCTGCCAAGCTTTGATAATATTGTTGCACGCATGCAATACGACTTATTTCATATTTACACAGTCGACGTGCATACCCTTTTTGTCATCCGAAATTTACGCCGCTTCGCGCTTGAAAAGCACAATGATGACCTACCCTTTTGCAACGGCATATTTTTACTGATTCCTAAACCTCATATTCTCTATATTGCTGGTTTATTTCACGACATTGCCAAAGGAAAAAAAGGCGATCACTCTGTTTTAGGCGAAGGCATTGCGCGCCAATTTTGCATAGACCATAAAATATCTGAACACGATAGCAAGATCATCTGCTGGCTAGTAAAAAATCACCTCATCATGTCTAGCACCGCTCAAAGTAAAGACATCAGTGACCCTGACATCATCCATGCCTTTGCCGCCAAAGTACGCAAACCAGAATACCTTAATTATCTATACCTGCTGACCGTTGCAGACATTCGCGCCACCAACCCAGCCCTCTGGACATCATGGAAAGATAGCTTACTGCGCGAACTATACAGCGCGACGTTAAATGCATTACGTCGTGGACTAGAAAACCCAATTCTGCAAGAAGACACGATTACAGAGACTCAAGACGAAGCTCGTAAGGAATTAATAAAAAAAGGACTATCAGAAGAAAAAATAAATTACGCTTGGCAACATATTAATAATGATTATTTCTTACGCTACTACTCAGATGAAATTGTTTGGCATACGCTTGCCATTAATGCAACGCCCGAATCAGAACTCCCTTTAGTCCTATTGCGCCCACAAAACCAACGTGGAAGCGCTGAAATATTTATTTATACCCACGATAAAAAAGAGAATTTTATCTTTTCACGCAGCACTGCAGCAATTGATGCCTTAGGCCTCAACATCCTAGATGCTAGAATCATTACCACAAAAGATCAATATACGTTAAATAGCTTTCAAGTGCTCGAGCAGTCCGGTGAGCCAATTACTGACCTTTTCAGAAAAATACATATTTGCTCAATCGTCAAACAACAACTACAAACATTACCCAAAACCTTACATCATCAACCTGCACGCACACGTCAAGCAGCCAACTTCCCAATAAAAACTCGTGCGTTTTTTCATGAAGACCCAACAAACAATTACACACGACTAGAGCTAATAACAACCGACCAACCCGGTTTATTATCCAAAATAGGCAAACTATTCCTAAAGCATCATTTTAGCGTCACTAACGCCAAAGTTACTACGATTGGTAGCCGCGCTGAAGATATGTTCTATTTAAGCTATCAAGACCAAGCTAGCATACCAATACAACTACAAGAAAACTTTCTCTACGACTTACTTAAGCTACTCAAACAAGAAGCGTAAGAGCGGAGTATTAATGCGCCTAAAATAGGCGCATAATTTAAACAACACGCGTGTCATTGCCGCAGTCTTTTATCAAAAATTCATTTGTATAAGACTACTAAGAACTAGCTGGAGTGACGATGCACACCATGATGCAAGAAGCTTTGGAGCCGCTATACTTATGGCTTTTTATCTACCGCCGTCACCATGGCATCGATTTTATTTTCATGCAAACGTGAGACAATCGCATCGACTGATTTTATTCTCTGATAAGGGCCAATTTTCACTCGAAACCAAGTAACACCGTTCACTTTTGCTTTCTCAATTTTTGGAATAAAGCCGAGTAAAAGTAGCTTAGCTTTCAAGCTATCCGCGTCCTTCAAGTGCCTAAACGAGCTAACCTGCACCGAGTATTCTCGATTTTCGACAGCCTTGCCGATACGCTCAGCACGCTTATATGACTTAATTTCATGGTCAGGAATGGTAAATTCAGCCTCAGGCAATAAGGTATAAAAATCATACTGAATTTCAGGCAATGCCGTCTTTTTAGGCTGAACCACCTTAATTACTGGCAACTTCTTAGGTTTACTCACTGACTTTGGCTTGATTCGCGCTGTGTTTTTCGGAACATCCTTACGCACTATTTTGGCTGGCTCAGGTTCAGATGGCTCCATCGACTGCAAACTATACAACAAATAAGCAAAGCCACCCACCGCCGCAATTGCAAGCAATATCCGCCCAAACGGAAGTGATTTTTTTACCGGCTTTGCTTTAACGCGCCTGGTAGTCGCACGTGGCTTTTTCTTAGCCGCCGGCTTTTTAGGCGTATTCGCTCTATGCTTATAATCGCGAGCCATTACATTGCTTCTGGCGTATTAACTTTCAACAAACCTAAGCCATTAGCCAAAACTTGCTTAACCGCACAAATTAAATTTAAACGCGCATTACAAAGCTTATGATCATCAACAATAAACGGATGCGCATTGTAATAACTATGAAATTCAGCAGATAATTCACGCAGATAATTAATTAGTTGATGCGGTTCATAATTCACCGCTGCACGCTCTAAAATTTCTGGGTATCGCGCCACATTAGCCACTAAGCTGATTTCTTGTGCTTCTGTCAGCATCATTAAATTTTCATCACCCAGCGCAATATTGCGCTGCATTGCTTTTTCATCTAACTGCCTTAGCACACTGCAAATACGCGCATAAGCATACTGCACGTAAAAAACTGGATTTTCATTGGTTTTTGAAGTCGCTAACTTTAAATCAAAATCCATATGTTGCTCAGATTTACGCATAACATAGAAAAAACGCGCGGCATCAGCACCAATTTCTTGGCGTAATTGACGTAAAGTAACAAAGGAACCAGAACGCGTAGACATTTGCACTCGTTCTTCACCACGATATAACACAGCAAACTGAACCAATAACACGGTTAATTTTTCATCATCCGCACCTAATGCACGCATTGCTGCTCTAACACGCGGAACATAACCATGGTGATCAGCCCCCCAAATATTAATGATTTGATCAAAACCTCGATCTAATTTATTCATATGGTAAGCAATATCTGACGCAAAATACGTACTTTGACCATTATCTCTAACCACAACGCGGTCTTTTTCATCACCTAGCTGACTAGAAGCAAACCACTGCGCACCGTCCTTTTCATAGATATGCCCTGCTTCACGCAAGCGACCTAAAGCCTCATCAATAGAGCCGTTATCCATCAGCTGTCGCTCAGAAAACCATTGCTGATAATCAACACCAAACTCACCTAAATCTTGGCGAATATCACTTAAAATATCATTCAAGCCGGATTGAAAAATAGCACGATAAAGGTTGCTACCCAGCAAAGTTTTAGCACGATCTATTAAGCCATCGATATGTAATTCTTTATCACCACCTTGCGGCTCATCAGGATGAATATCCTCAAAAACTAACTCGGCAGAATGGCGATATTCATTTTCAGATTCCTTATGAATAGTCCCGGCAATCTCACGAACATAATCCCCTTTATAGCCGTTTATAGGAAAGGTAAACACTTCCCCACACACTTCCAGATAACGCAACCAAACGCTGGTTGCCAAAATATCCATTTGGCGCCCCGCATCATTAACATAGTATTCACGTTCCACTTCAAAACCGACTGCCGCTAATAAATCAGCAACCGCAGAACCATAAGCCGCTCCACGCCCATGTCCAACATGCAAAGGCCCTGTTGGATTTGCAGAAACAAATTCAACCTGTACTTTTTTACCCTTACCTACTTCACTTAAACCAAATTGAGCACCTAAATTATGAATCTGACTAATAATTTGGTATTGCGCGTTAGGATCAATAAAAAAGTTAATAAACCCAGGCCCTGCAATTTCCACTTTTAAAACCGCGTCATCGCTGGGTAAGGCCGCAATCAACTTTTCAGCCAGTTGTCGTGGATTCATTTTCGCAGGCTTAGCCAGCATCATTGCTAAATTCGTAGCAAAATCGCCATATTGCAGATCGCGTGCGCGTTCAATTGAAATTCTTGGGGTTAGCTCAGAGTCGAGTATAGAGTCTGCTTTTAAGGTATTAACAGCAAGCAATAAGAGAGATTCTAATTTTTGTTTCATGCGAGTAAGGAAGCCGAAGGTAAAGTAATTAACCCAGCATTATCCCTTAAAATGAATCTCAATGCGTGAAATAAATCACAAAAATCACAGGGCTAACCACCCCATATCAAGCTAGTTACGATCACCAAGTAGAGTAAGGGTTCCTAGAGAGTTGATTATTATAGTAACGAACATCCTCAGTCACCTCATCTCCGACCCAATCTAATTTTTCAAAAACCTCATCTGCTGCATTCAATTCAATTTCTGCAACAATTAAGCCTTGATTATCGCCTTTAAATTCATCAATTTCCCAAGTATGCGCCCCCACTATCACGATATGTCGCGTTTTTTCAACCAAAGGCAAGCGACATAAAGTACTGAGTAATTCATGCGCATCTTCCGCAGGAATGCTGTATTCATATTCACTACGTTGCGCACCTATCGTGGCACTTTTTATATTAAGTTTTGCAGTATCATCACTGACGCGAACTCTAACCGAACTATTTTCATCGCTATTTAAATAGCCTTGGCGATAATTAATCGATTTAACAACGCCAGAACGCCAGTTATCGTTAGCAAGTAAAAACTTACGTTCTATTTCTATAGCCATAATTTCTATTTTTGAATTGATTAAAATTAAGCTTACGCTACCAAAAATCACACAGGAATAAAACTTAAATATAAACAACAACCTTCATTTGAGCCTATTCTTAAATACCATTTAGCGCGTTTTTTAAGGTATAATCCTCGACATTTTATGGCTTACAAAAAGCGTTTATTGTGTCTAGTTTAAACAACGATTTATCTACCTTTCAAGGACTTATCCTTGCCCTACAAAACTACTGGTCTGAACAAGGCTGTGTTTTATTACAACCTTTAGATTTAGAAGTGGGCGCAGGTACTTTTCACCCCGCCACTTTTTTACGCGCTATTGGCCCTGAGCCTTGGAAAGCTGCGTATGTTCAGCCATCGCGTAGGCCTACTGATGGACGATACGGTGAAAACCCCAATCGTTTACAGCATTATTACCAGTTTCAGACTGTCTTAAAGCCTTCACCCGCGAATATTCAAGAGCTTTACCTCGGTTCTTTACGCCATATCGGCTTAGATTTATTAGAGCACGATGTACGCTTTGTTGAAGATAACTGGGAATCACCCACGCTTGGGGCTTGGGGCTTAGGTTGGGAAGTTTGGCTAAACGGCATGGAAGTCTCGCAATTCACTTACTTTCAACAAGTGGGCGGATTAGAGTGTCGACCGGTAACCGGCGAGCTGACTTATGGCTTAGAGCGTATCGCCATGTATATTCAAGGCGTAAAAAGCGTTTACGATTTGATTTGGGCAAAAGCACCCGATGGTTCCGTGGTGACTTACGGCGATGTGTTTCACCAAAATGAAGTTGAAATGTCTGAGTTTAATTTCGACCATGCCAATGTTGATTTCTTATTTGCGAGCTTTGATACTTACGAAGCTGATTCCGCTAAATTAATAGAAAAAAACTTAGCGCTCCCTGCCTATGAAATGGTCTTAAAAGCGTCGCATGTCTTTAACTTATTAGATGCCCGTCACGCAATTTCAGTAACCGAGCGTCAACGTTATATTTTACGTGTAAGGAATATGTCTAAAGCCGTCGCAGCAACTTACTATGCTTGCCGTGAATCATTAGGTTTTCCATTAGTTAAAGATTCAGGAGCAGCCTAATGAGCGCAACAGAACATTTATTATTTGAACTCGGTTGCGAAGAACTTCCCCCCGCATCACTACGTAAATTAAGCGATGCATTAACAGCTGGCATTCAACAAGGCTTAACGGATGCTGAACTCAGTTTTGGCGAATGCATTAGCTACGCCACCCCTCGCCGCTTAGCGGTTTTTATTAAAGACTTAGCCGGTGCACAAGCCGACAAATCAGTAGAAAAACGCGGCCCTGCCGTACAAGCCGCCTTTGACGCTGAAGGAACGCCTTCAAAAGCATGCCAAGGCTTTGCTAAAAGCTGTGCTACAACTGTTGATCAACTAGGCCGTTTAAAAACTGACAAAGGCGAATGGCTCGCTTATACACAAGAAGTAAAAGGTAAGCTTAGCACCGATTTACTGCCTGATATTATTCGTAAAAGCATTCAGCAATTACCTATTGCTAAACGTATGCGCTGGGGTGACTCTAGCGTTGAATTCGTACGTCCTGTCCACTGGGCAGTCTTGCTTTATGGCAAGCAAGTCATAGCAACAGATATTTTAGGATTAACCACAGGTAACACCTCATTCGGACATCGTTTTCATGCACCTGAAGCGATCAGCATAGAGTCTCCTGAAAGCTATAAGGCGACTTTGCTCACTAAAGGTAAAGTAATCCCTAGTTTTGATCAACGCCAAGCCATGATTTTTGAAGCTGCCAATACAGCCGCTTCAGCAGTCGGTGGAATCGCGCATATTGAAGATGATTTACTCGAAGAAATTGCCGCGCTTAACGAATTCCCAGTACCGATCACGGGAAATTTTGATACTCGCTATTTAGCACTGCCGGTGGAAGTGTTAATCACTACCATGCAAATTAATCAGAAATACTTTCCGGTTAAAAATGCAGCCGGTGGTTTATTACCCCACTTTATAACCTTCAGTAATATTGAAAGTAGCAATCCAAGCTCTATTCAACACGGTAATGAGCGCGTTATTATGCCACGCCTAGCCGATGCAGAATTCTTTTGGGATCAAGATCGTAAACACACACTTGAAGATCATTGCGGGCAACTAGAAAAAATCATTTTTCAGAAAAAATTGGGTAGCTTAGCGGATAAATCACAGCGTGTTGCACAGCTCGCTGAATTTATCGCGAATAAAATCAACACTGATAGTGACTTAGTATTACGCGCTGCAAAATTAGCCAAAACCGATTTAGTGACTAATATGGTCGAAGAATTCGGCAGCTTACAAGGCTTAATGGGGCGTTATTACGCACTCGCTGATGGCGAAAACCCTGAAGTTGCTAGCGCAATTGAAGAACAATACTGGCCTAAGCAATCAGGTAGCTCGACAGCAAGCACAGCCACAGGCCAAGCGCTTGCGATTGCTGAAAAAATTGACACACTAACAGGTATTTTTAGCGCCAATTTAATTCCTACCGGCGATAAAGATCCTTATGCGTTAAGGCGTACTACTTTAGGTGCGCTACGTACTATTATTGAAAACAAATTATCCCTCAACCTCATTGAGTGCATTGATTTTGCATTACAGCAATTTACTCATGAATTTGATGTCGATAAAACACGTAAATTGTTGATTCCTTTTGTCTATGAGCGCCTAAAAGGCTATTGCTTAGAAAAAGGCTTTAGTGCAGATGAGTTTGAGGCAGTTGTCTCACTTAAACCTACAGAACCTTATGATTTCTTATGCCGCTTACAAGCCGTGCAAAGTTTCAGAGCATTACCTGAAGCCGCCAGCCTTGCCGCTGCAAATAAACGCATTAGCAACATCTTAAGAAAATCGGACAACGCGCCTGCCGATACAGTAGGTACTTTAGTAGAACCTGCAGAAATTGCCTTATTAGCCTCTGCAGAAAAAGCAGCAGCTGATGTACTGCCACTACTCGCAAGCAACGATTATCCTGCAGCACTCAATCGTTTAGCTGGTTTACGTGCTGAAGTGGATGCTTTTTTTGACGGTGTGATGGTGATGTGTGATGACCTTGAGTTACGCGCAAATCGCCTCGCTTTGCTCAATAAACTGTCTAAATTATTTTTACAGATTGCGGATATTTCTAAGCTACAAAGTTAATGTCGGAAAAATATATTTTATTAGACCGTGATGGCGTAATTAACCATGATTCGGATGATTTTATAAAATCGCCCGATGAATGGCACGCTACCGATAATAGCTTGCAAGCAATTGCACGCTTACACCAAGCTGGTTACAAAGTGATCATCATAACCAACCAGTCTGGTGTAGGCCGTGGTTTATATAGCGACGCTGATTTAACGGCAATCCATTTAAAAATGCAGCAACAAGTTGAAGCAACGGGTGGAAAAATCGAACAGATTTACTACTGCCCTCACCTACCAGACGCACAGTGTTCATGCCGCAAACCAAAAGCGGGGATGCTGTTACAATTTTCTAAAGATTACGCCGTTAGTTTAGATAAAATTTATTTTGTCGGTGATAGCTTACGCGATCTCCAAGCCGGTATTGCAGCAGGCGCTAAACCTATCCTAGTTAAAACTGGCAACGGAGAAAAAACCTTAGCTACCAACCCCGATTTAGACCTTCCAATTTTTGAGACTCTCTATGACGCAAGCGATTTCATCTTATCCTGACCGTTCCTTATTAGCTTATTTAAAGTCAGCCTTATTATTACTCGTTGTCTTACTCGGCACCGTTGTTTTCTCTATTCTAATGCTGCTAGTTTCGCCATTCCCTTTTGGTTTACACTTTAAGCTAGCCTCCTTATGGGGACGATTTGTCTTAGCAATGACTAAACTTATTTGCGGTTTAAGCTATAAAGTCACTGGTTTAGAAAATATACGCAACACGCAAACAGCAATTGTGCTCTGCAAACATCAATCAGCGTGGGAAACGATTGCCTTAATGGCCTTATTGCCACCACAAAGTGTTTTATTAAAAAAATCATTATTATGGCTGCCTTTTTGGGGATGGGCGATGGCAACATTAAAGCCTATTGCTATTAATCGATCCACACCGAAGCAAGCCTTATCGCAATTATTAAAAAAAGGCGCGATGCGTTTACAACAGGGCTTTTGGGTAGTTATTTTTCCAGAAGGAACTCGCTTAGCTCCTGGAGAAGAAGGTAAATTTAGCGCAAGCGGTAGTTTACTTGCACAACGAACAGGGTATCCTATTATCCCTATTGCCCATAATGCCGGTGAATTTTGGCCACGTAACGGATTCGTAAAGCAAGCAGGCGTTATTCAGCTGCATATAGGCGAAGCAATCCCTACTGAAGGGCGTAAAAGCAAAGAAATTAACAAGGAAGCAGAAGCATGGATCAAAAATGCAATGCTAACGATAGAATCACTTAAAAATAATAATAACCTATGAAAAAATTAGCACTAATCAGTCTTTCAGTTCTTACTTTAACGGCCTGTTCTGACCGCGATGAATATAAACAAACTATATTTGACCTAGTTAGCAGCGATGACGATATTCGCACTTACCACTTAGATCCACAAACGGTAGCTGATTGTATTTTCGATTTAAGCTCTAAAAACATGCCGGGCGTTTTGCCTTTTGAACCAAGACGCCAAGAAACCTATGCAGGTTATACAAAAATGATTTCGCTTAAGACATCAAAGAACCCTGCTCAAGTACTTGCTGATCTACGTGAAAGTTTTGGTTCAGCTGAAGCGTTATCAGATGCACATATGAATTATTCAGCAAGCTACTTAGAGTGTATTTCTACTGTCACCAATATGGAACTTGATGACGAAGAAGACGCAACTGAAGACGCTGCAACGGCAGAATAACTAGATTGGGCGTAATTAAATTTATAGGGTAGAAATCACTACCATACCGACTTTATAATCGCCCAATTTCCCATAGAGTTTGATGAGGCTCGTCGAAATCGCTTACCCTACGTGATAACATCTAAGTTACGGTATAATTTTAGATCATTTATTTATGGAGTGAATTAACATGAGCGCAATCGCATTTGATACTCTAGCCTACGCCAAAAAACTTAAAGCATCCGGGTTTACTGAAGAACAAGCCGAGGTTCAAGCTGAAGCAATGGCTGAGTTAGTCAATGAACAATTAGCCACTAAACGAGACCTTAAAGAATTAGAAATGAGCCTAGTTCTCAGACTCGGCAGTATTATGGTCGCGGGTATTGCTGTCATAGCAACCTTAGTAAAAATACTATGACAATAAAAAAGCGCCCTATACTTTAAATCGCATGAAAAAGGATGCTGGGACGCACCCACCTTTACGTACTGATGGGCACGGGATAAAGCCCCTTTTGCCCATCCTACGCATTTTATACTGCTTACGAGTGCGTATAACTGCCATCCAAAACATGCTGCGACCATTCGGCATTACCTAAATACCACTGCACGGTTTTTCTGATACCACTTTCAAAGGTTTCTTCAGGCGTCCATCCTAATTCCCGTTGAATTTTTTGCGCATCTATCGCGTAACGCACATCATGCCCTGCTCGATCGGTAACAAACGTAATCAGGTCCTCATAACGATTCACACCCGCTGGTTTATTCGGTGCTAACTCTTCCAATAAACTGCAAATTGTTTTAACCACTTCAATATTTTGCTTTTCGTTATGCCCACCAATATTATAAGTTTCTGCAATTTCGCCTTTAGTCGCTACTTGCACTAAAGCGCGCGCATGATCTTCAACAAATAACCAATCTCTAATTTGATTACCTTTTCCATACACAGGTAATGGTTTGCCAACCAAGGCATTCAAAATGATTAATGGAATTAATTTTTCAGGAAAATGATACGGACCATAATTATTAGAGCAATTAGTTACTAAAGTTGGCAAACCATAAGTACGTTGCCATGCTCTGACTAAGTGATCCGAGCTGGCTTTTGATGCCGAATAAGGTGAGCTAGGTGCGTAAGGTGTTGTCTCGGTAAATAAATCATCCGTTCCTTCAAGATCACCATACACTTCATCAGTTGAAATATGATGAAAACGAAAGCTTTCTTTTTTAGCGCCTGTTAGCTGCGCCCAATAAGCACGTGCTTGCTCTAGTAAATTGTAGGTGCCAACAATATTCGTTTGAATGAATTCACCGGGACCCGTAATAGAACGATCCACATGCGATTCAGCCGCTAAATGCATAATTAAATCGGGTTGATGCGCATTAAATACGCGCTGTATTTCTGCTGCATCACAAATATCTACTTTTTCAAAAAAGTAACGTTCATGTCCCTCGACTTCAATCAAAGACTCTAAATTTCCTGCGTAAGTTAACTTATCAACATTAACCACTTTAAATTGCGTGTCTTTAATGAGGTGTCTTACCACAGCGGAGCCAATAAACCCCGCACCACCGGTTACTAAAATAGTCGTCATACTGTTTTCTCGTCTTGTAATAATGCGGTTAAGCACTCTTGTACTGAATCACGCCAATAAGGAATATTTAAAGCATAATCCTGTTTGATTTTCGCCTTATTTAATACGCTGTAATGTGGGCGCGTTGCTGGCGTAGGGTAATCTTTTGTTTCTATCGGGCTCAATGCACAATTGATATCCGACAAGCTAAAAATTGCGTTAGAAAAATCATACCAAGAACACACGCCTTCATTACTAAAATGATAAATCTCTAAAGATTTTTCAAGTGAATTACTTGCACTATCCGTACTAACAATCTGCATAATCGCTTGCGCTAAATCTGTTGCGTAAGTTGGCGTCCCCACTTGATCAAAAATAACATTTAAAGCATCGCGCTGCTTACCTAACATCAGCATGGTTTTCAGAAAGTTTTTTCCAAACTCAGAATAAACCCAACTTGTGCGAATAATACAACCTTTAGGCGAAATCGCTTGCAGCGCCTGCTCACCTTTTAATTTGCTCGCACCGTAAACACTTTGTGGACTAACCGTATCATTTTCCACATAGGGGCGATATTGCGTGCCATCAAACACATAATCCGTGCTGATATGTATCAAAGCTGCTTGCTGTGCTTTGGCAATTTCAGCTAACTGTTTAACCGCAAGGTAATTGATCTGCTCAGCTAACGCATTTTCCTCTTCAGCCTTATCAACTGCGGTATAAGCCGCGCAGTTAATAATATAATCAAAACGATGAATTTCAAAATATGCCGCTATATTTTTCGTTTGGCTTAAATCAAGTTCATTGCGCTGTACAAAAGTAAATTGATACTCAGGGTAGGCTGAAGAAATTTTATGCAGTGATTGCCCTAATTGTCCATTCGCACCAGTTACTAAAATAGTGGTTTTATCTGTCACCTAGTTTCTCCTATTTAGCATAATAATTAATTTTAAAATCAAAATCTGCTGTTAATTCAGAGAAAGCAGGCTGTTTGGTATCTTTTTCCGATAGCTGTAAGCTATCCGCAGGCAAATGCCAGTCTATCGCTAAATCAGAATCATCAAACGCCAGGCCTCGATCACATTCAGGCGAGTAATAATTATCCACCTTATAAGCAAAAATAGCGGTTTCACTTAAAACCAAAAAACCGTGAGCAAAGCCTCTAGGGATAAATAATTGATGTTTGTTTTCTGCCGATAACTCCACAGCGACATACTGTCCATACGTTGGACTACCGCTACGAATATCCACAGCGACATCCAGTACAGAGCCTTCTATCACGCGTACTAATTTACTTTGCGCATGAGGCGCAAGCTGATAGTGCAAGCCTCTGAGTACGCCTTTAGTGGATTTTGATTCATTATCTTGTACAAAATTTACTGCATAACCTAGCGCCGCTTCAAACTTATCTTGGCGAAAGGTTTCAATAAAATAACCTCGCTCATCACCATGGACCTTCGGCTTAATTAATATAACATCTGCGATTGTTTGGGGAATAAATTGCATAATCAGTCCATCCATTCCGCGCGTTGTAATAAATATTGGCCGTATTGATTTTTAGCTAACGGTTTAGCTAATTTAATCAGCTGCTGCTTATCAATATAGCCTTCTTCAAAAGCAATCTCTTCAATACACGCCACTTTTAAACCTTGGCGTTTTTCAATGGTTGCGATGTATTGTGAGGCCTCAAGCAAACTATCATGCGTTCCGGTATCTAACCAGGCATAGCCTCGGCCTAGTAATTCAACCTTTAAACGGCTTTCATCTAAAAACAACTGATTAACTGTAGTGATTTCCAACTCACCTCGTGCAGACGGTTTAATTTCTGTCGCCTTTTTCAATACATCATTCGGATAAAAATACAGCCCTGTTACTGCATAATTACTTTTAGGTTCTGCGGGTTTTTCTTCTAAACTAATCACATTATTCGTTGCATCAAATTCGGCGACACCATAACGTTCAGGATCAGCAACGCGATAAGCAAAAACCGTTGCCTTTTTCTCATCTTGCGCTGTTGTAACCGCATTCGCTAAGACTTTTTTCAGGTCATGCCCATAGAAGATATTATCCCCCAAGACTAAACAGGCATCATCATCCCCAATAAAGTCTTTACCTAAGATAAATGCTTGCGCCAAGCCATCTGGAGAAGGCTGAATAATATATTCCAGCCGCAAACCAACTTCAGTCCCATCGCCCAGTAAGCGTTGAAAACCTGCTTGATCTTCAGTCGTGGTAATAATTAAAATCTCTTTAATTCCCGCCAACATTAAAACCGAAAGGGGATAATAAATCATCGGTTTATCATAAACGGGTAATAACTGCTTAGAAGTGCCCCGTGTTAAGGGATAAAGGCGTGTACCTGAACCACCCGCTAAAATAATGCCTTTCATGCTATTTCCATATTCTACATTGCGTTACGAATTGGAAACATTCTAACATCTGTTATGTAGTGGGTGGAATTCTTAATTTGCAGCGATAGCGTATGAGTTACGGTATCGTCTTGGGTCAACAGTTATCATGGAAGGATTAATTATGAGTGCAATCGCGTTTGATTGCTCTAGCTTACGCCAAAAAATTCTAACAACAAAAGAGGCTCATTTTTATTGTTATACAGAATAGCTACACTCCTTATTTTCACTTGTTTATTTCAATCTAGTCTGGCCACCTATTGAGTTATCGGCAACTAGTTCCAATATTTCATGAACTAGATGTAGGATGGCGCACCAACTTTAAACAGGGAAAAAAGCCTTAATAATTAAAGTTAAAATCCCACCTAAAACAAGACAAACCATCCATTTAATAACTAACACTTCACTCTCTAAGCGATTTATATCTGATTTTTTAGCTAACTGTGAGTCCATTGCCTCAGAAAAAGCAACAACCAACGCTTCTGCCTCTGCCTTAGCTTGGTCATCAGGAACACCACCTGATTTAAGTTTTTCAACAAATTTTAATGTATCAAAAGTAATCGTAGCCATATTACCTCCTATATAGAATAAATAAGATTTTTATTGTACTAAGCTAACACCCTATAGTCACCAAATTAGCTTGATAACCATAAAAACTCAATTTATTATTCACAATATACGTAACTTAAATTTCACATAATCGGTATTCTGGGAATATAGATAGTTTTAAGTTTACTATTCCCCCAGCTACTCTTACCTAACTTCCATTAAATAAATTCTGACAAAAATACCTCATAGAAAGACCTGATTGCGTGTTTGTATTATTTATTTCAATCGAGTCCGACCCCATTGATTCCTTCCCCCAGTTACTCATTAACTTCCATTAAATAACTTCTGACAAAAGTACGTCACGGAAAGACCTGACCCTGAATTTTCTGCATGAATTAATAGTATACCCTTTTATTTTTATCGTCAATTCAATTAACATAACCAATATTCTGTAAATATAGGTAGTTTTAAGTTTACTATTCCCCCAGTTACTCTTACCTATCTTCCATTAAATAACTTCTGACAAAAATACGTCATGGAAAGACCTGGTCCCGTGTTTGTATTAGTTATTTCAATCGAGTTCGGCCCCATTGATTCAATTTTCCATTGATTTTTCGCATTGATTTTCTCAAAAAACATAAATCAGTTCCATAAAAAACCCCAGATACAATCTACATCTGGGGCTCTAATTTACTTTTAAATGTGGCTAGAAAATTATTGAGTTACAAAACCCCATAACCCTCTATTTAACAATTAGTAGTAGACCTAATTATAGAAAGGTTTTTAATTATACTACCTGAGACAGTACCAAGATCAACAACTAAAGCGCCACCTACTGCTGATGTCGAGCCATCAGAAATTCTGTACCATTTACTCGGACTACTTGAGCATTCTAAGCTAATTGATACATGTAAATGATTGACTCCCGCAGGCACAGTACATCTATAAGTAGTGTTTTCAGCATTTACAGTACACTCTCCCATATCTAAATCTACCGAAATACCGGAAAAGGTAGGCCCGTCTAACACATTAGACCCAGTAAGTGCTCCACTAATAGTATAAACTGGTGACATTGTTGCACTGAACCCTCCCCCAGCTACGCTATTAGATGCCCCCCCTGGCAATGTTAAGTCCTGTATTTCTGGCGTAACACTTCCACCAATTGAAATCGTTGCAGCTAATGTGATTGTTGTTAAACTAGTTGAGATAGAACAAGTGTAAGTACTTACCGTTCCATTATGGTCATTATTATTTTGGCAACTTCCTCCATTTGAAATAGTAATTGTCGTTGCATTTGCAGCATTCGCTGTTCCCGAAATATCACCCGTGATGCTATAGGTAGGGTCATTAGTTGCTGTAAACGTTATAGTACAGCCAGTCGATGAAACAGGGGAGACGGGACAGCTAATTATTTCATCGGCATACTCTCCTACAATGGTCACATCAGATGCAGATGTCGTGATTGTACAGTTATACGTTGTAGTTGTTGTAGTTGTTACAGTACAGGCTGTCCTGCTTACAGAGTCATTAACGCTTACCGTCGGTATGCTATTTGCATTCTCAATAGTACCCGTAATCACATACTCGGTCCCTGCCTCAATCGTACAGTAACTGGTATCAATGCTTGGATCAAACACATTACCCCCACTATCAATCGTTCTTTCTATATTTTTAATCGCTAAATTAAGGCCTCCGATCGCATCGGCTTGAGCTACACACTCATCATGAATCTGCCTTTCTGTGCTTTGTCCTGCGATAATAAGAAAGTCATGGCAACTATAAGGTTTATTAATTCCCTCATTGATACTGCTTCTCAGTGCATAATAATTTCTAGCCGTTGCTAAAGATCCTGCTACAGGTTCACCAACAATTTCCTCTGCAAAACAAACATTTTTGAAGTCATTACTTGCACTGGCAACCCCTAGCAAACCGACCTTTCCACGCCAACCGCCAGCCCCTACTTTTGTAGCAGCATAAGAACCAACAGGACATTTAGTCACGTCATCATTATCTGTTGTCCCAGAAAAAGCAGTACAATTCCCGCCTACATAACAAACATAAGGCGCACTTCGCACCCCAGCTGTCGGGTTAAATACGCAATAAGCGCCGGTTTCCGATGCATTAAAAGTAAATAAATTAACATCTAAATAAGTATCTACCCCTTGCACTCTACTGAGTACAGCCGAATGTACCGTTCCTCTTACAGGGATAATCACTCCACCGTTATAACGAATTCTGGGAATACAGTACTCAACAGAATCAATTACTTGAAGTTCAAATAACTCGATAGCTTCATTCCCTGAGACACTGTCAAAATCAATACGCCGTGTATATAAGCCATTTTCAAATGATGCTAACCCCATCCCTGCACAGGCATACGCCCCAACAGCTTTCGTTCTACTATCTTGGCGTATCCAAAATAAGCCATCGTCATCTGCCGTAGTAGACACCAAAGTATCTGGGTCGCCATCAGTCACATCTTTAATTTTAGTAATTTCATCTGATGATTCTGCATTAGTACTCGGACTACCTGTAGCCCCTGCTGCTGTTTGAGCATCTTTAAGGTTTTTTGCTGAGTTACCAACATTATCAAAAATTATTTCACCCTGAACCACTAATTGGTTATCCTGACTCCCTGTTGCAATTGGGCAGCCATCAGACCAGCAAACACTCACTTCAATTTCTTTTCTTTCTGGACCGGCTTGATCACTAATAATCCAGCTACGCGTAAAACTTTCAGTTACCCCTGCAACTGTATCATTAGCATTACCGGCTGCAGGTAAAAAAGCAGCCGCACCAACAACACCCGCATCTTTAACAATAGCATCACGCACTTCTTCTATTTTACTTTCAGCCAAAGTTTTCGCTTCAGTTCTTGATTTGCTTTCACGGCTTTCACTGATTAATGTCCCTTGTAGTGAGCCAACCGCGAGCAACCCTGTAGCAACCACAACGGTAGTAACCAATACTTCAATCAGGCCAATACCTAAGACTTTTTTTAATTTTAATATTTTCATTTACTTAACCCTCTGTAATATTGACTACCAATCCTTCCAAGACCCAGCTATAACTGTACCTGTTCCGGGCTGAAATGGGTCTCCCGCACCATCGCCATCCCCCCAAGGCTTAAAGACTAATGTTGATGTTGCAGACATTGAGTGATCAGCCCCTGTTTTTTCCCCTATTAATGAACCAGTAATAACGGGCGTTCCTGTTCCTGTAATATCACCAGTAGTATAAATAATGCCAAAAAAATCAGTATTCCCATTAATAGTTAAATCACCATTTACAATTAACGTTAATGGCTCATCAGCAGCTCCTAAACTATCTAGCGACAAGTCTCCCTCAAACCAAACTAAACCGGTCGTATCTGCAGGAATACTACCGCCTGTAATTAATTGACCTGCATTATTTGCCATGCCTTTGATGCCTTCTTTTGTTTCAGAAAAATACATTTCAAAAAACTCGTTCGCATCACTGTCACCTAAATCAGCATCAAGCTGTGAGGATGTTTTACTCGATAAAAAAGCATCATCAGTAATGATATCAATGCCTATCCCTGAATTCCGGTCTGATACTTTAACTGTATTTAATGATTCATCATCACTAACAAGCTCTGCATCTGTATAGTCAGCCACCTCAGTGCCTGATGGGCGAATATATGTATCATAAGCGGCACTGGATCCACCGTAGTCACCACCGGCCCAAACATTAGTATTGGTATATCGATTAATAATAGTTCCTGTTCCATTAACACCTACACTCGCTTTACTTACCCATGCTTGCTCAGGAGATGCTCCTGGCTTAAAAACATTTACCACACCGACTTGCTGAGTAATAGTTCGCATAGCCGAGCAATCATCACTCCACCCTCTAGCGACAATTGTGCCGCGTTTCATATCTATAGGACTGGCAGTATTATCAAAATAAAACTGTGAATAAGTTGTTTGATTAGTAGCCGCATTATCAAAGTTAAACGCACCTGCTCCATTAGTAATTGCTACTGTCGGAGTAGCATCACAAGCAAAAACAGCTACGCCATAGTCAACAACAGTATCGCCATCAGCATCAAAGCCATTCGCCATAAAATAAGCAACTCCTCTTTCTAATCCTGCACTTGCTGCCGCCATCGCTTGACTCGTTCGATAATTATTTGCTGTATTTTTTGTTTCTACCAGTACTGTTTTAGCTGTTAAAAAAGCAATCAAAGTCGCTCCTATCACTAACATTATTGCTGTGACTAAAGATGCAACACCTTGCTGTCTATCTATTGTTTTGTATGCTTTCATATTTAACACCTATAATTTAGGTTTGTGAAGTTATGCTATTAAGGGCAAGTATTTGCTGCATCACGTACACAAATTCGATTATTTCTCACTTCTACGGTTCCTGAAAGGTTTTTCACAACAGTCGCATCACTTGTCACCACCCCTGATAATTTTATATTCACCATTCTATTTTGAATAATATAATCACCATTCGCGGCATTAGTTACATTTGTACAAATATCTGCAACTACATCATCACTTTCTTTTTGCGTTTGATTCCAGCAACGAGAATTGCCATTTGCTAACTCATCTGGGACACCTAGGTCATCATCGATAGGCTCAAAGGAAAATTGTACCGATGTAATTGTTAATGCACTTTCATCAATAAAATTTTCCCACGCCCCATCACTACAATCATTTGTCACCGTACCAGTGGAACGAATTTTAATGCTACCATCTTCAAACTTAAAACCGTAAAATTCATTAGCATCTACTGCCTCATTATCATTAGCATCATAGCTATATAAAATGCACTCTCCAACATCAAGTATAGTTATATCCGACACCGCACCCTCAGTAAATGGGTTGAATCCTGCTTCTCCATCAGCTGCCCCTCCCCAATACCCCGCGCGCTTAATATCATTCATCATTAGGCTCATAGCTGACTCAAGGTCATAATTAAGCCTAGATGATTTAATCGTATTGGAGCTACTAGCAACAGTAGAAATATAAATAGACAGCGCACCACCAATAACAATTAAACCTAGCATCATTGCTATCATTAGCTCAATTAAGGTAAAACCACGCTCTTTTATATGCTGTTTAACACCCACCGTAACCTCCTAAATCATCACTACAAATTGTTATCCTTCCTGTAGAACTTACTTTTACTCTTGCCGAATAATTTGAGCTACTAATTGTTGCTCCTCCTGCAAAGGCAGTCCCTCTTCTAAAATTAAACGTTGTCGCATAATCAGCTCCGACCGCTGTACCTTGAAATTGATTCCCAGCAACAGCCTTTATGCCGCAATCATTTGCTGTGCCACAAGCACAAACAGTATTATCATCATTAATTCCGTAACACCAATTACTACCATTTTCTACAATAGCAACATTAATTCCTGCACTGCGTTTAATAGCTTCAGTCCTAGCAAACATTAAATCAGACTTAAGCCCTTCAACAGCCTCTTTCAACCTATTTCGCTCAATCATATCCTGAAACGACGGTACTGCTATCGAGGCTAAAATGCCTATAATAGCGACCGTAATCATTAATTCCGTTAGCGTAAAACCTAAACTCTGTTTTTTATTCATATCCGTTTACCTTCTTATCTTATTAATCATATAAAGGCTTTCCTAACAACGGACGATACCTTTATTAAGCTCTGTTTACTGTGTGACACTCTACACTTTAGCTTAGTTGCCTTTTCTAGAATAATGCTATAATTTTAACATCTTAGCTACTTATTTAGAGGTTAATTATGAAACACTCACGCATGACGGGCTTTACACTAATTGAATTAATGATAGTTGTCGCCATTATTGGCATTTTAGCGAGTATTGCTTACCCCTCTTATACTGAGTATGTTTTGCGGGCAAAACGTGGGGATGCTAAGGCTGGTTTATTGAGCCTACAACTGGCACAAGAGAAGTATAGAGCAAATTGTAAAGAATATGCAGATGTTATTGGTGGCACTTATGACTGCGGCACTGCTACATATACTATGGGATCAGGAAGTAGCACATCTCCAGATGGCTATTATAATTTGAGCATTGTTTCGGCCGATGGAAGTTCATATTCATTAAAAGCGGATCCTATACATACAGATGCAACTTGTAATAATTTATTTATTAACCAAGATGGCACCAAAACTGAAGATGGTACGAGCGATGCTACTAGTTGCTGGAGTAAATAATAAACTACGCCTTCGTCATTCCCATATTTTTTTAGTATGAATCTATTAATAGCCATGGATTCCCGATAAAACCCTCGGGAATGACGGGGCAGGAAGAATAATGAAATCTAAACATAATGCGTTAAAATCAGTTGGTTTTTCCGAAGAACAGGCTGAAGTATTTGCAACGGAGCACCGCCGAATTATCGAAGATAATTTAGTCACTAAAGACCACTTAGATATGCGCTTACGAGAGTTAGAATATCAGCTAGTTATTAAGCTTGGCGGCATGATGATGGCATCTGTTGCCATTATTGCTGCATTAGTAAAACTTTTATAACTAGATTATGACGCACTAGATAACAGTAATGTCATTGCCTATCGAAACAAGAATTCAGAAGCAGAAATTTTATTACCTAATTATTTTAATCGCTTGGAGGCATGCAATGATTGATATTGAAAAACTAAAAGACTTAAGAAGACAAGCGTCTGAACGAGCAATCAAACTCCATAACGCGCTTGATATACCTTATATAACAGGCCAAGATGGTGAGGCCGTAGAGATGTTACATGGCAAAATATTAAAAGTTCTTGAGCCCAAAGTAAGTCCTTCATAATTTAATCGTTAGCGGCGATTTTTGAGAGAATGCTTCATTTATACGCCAAAACTTTCCTTCTGGGGTCAATGAAGGCTGGCGAGGTTGAAAATAGAATCAAAAAGAGAAAGGACAGCTTGCTCTCTTTTCTCACTCAATAATCTAATTTTCAAACACGCCTTGCTGTTTATTTTTATTCACCTGATCCCAATCAAATACTTTGCCGTTCATTGCAATATAAATCCCTTCTGTTAATAATTGCACTGCGGTAACCGCACAGCCTAGATTAAATAAAGCATCGGAATGGTTTATTTTATAAGGGATCATCGCGCCGACTAAAACAATGATTTTATCTTGCTGACTATGGGCTAAGTATTTTGCGGTTTCTACCATGGTATCTGTACCATGAGTAATAATAATCTGCTTTGTATTACTAATGCTACAAGCTTGTTTTATGGCCTCTCTATCAGCCATTGTCATTTCTAAGCTATCTTTGAGCATTAGCGTTTGGCATTCTATACCTGCTGTACAACGCGCTTGTTTTAGCATTTCAGGAATATGCGTTTCAGGAAATTCTAATTCACCATTCAGCTCGTTATAACGCTTGTCGATAGTACCGCCGGTTATTATTAGTTTTATCATGAGGTATTTTAGTATTAATTTTTTTGTATAAAACCAAAAACAATCAACAACGTAGCCCGTATGGAGGTACGGAATACGGGATAAATAGCACGTTGAAGTCCCGTATTACGCAAGCTTCATACGGGCTACATTTGCTGAATCGATGAAAAATCAAATCACCATTGTTTTTGGCTTTTGTTAGGCTGTTTTTGTTGGCTGTATTGATATAAAAATTTACGTTTTAATAAACCATACGGATCATCAGGAATACGATTTAACCATTGCTCGTTTGCCTGTTCTTGCTCTGATTGCTCAGGCATCGACTGAGATTGCTCTTGTGCAGGTTGTTCATCCGCTTGCTGTTCTTGAGGATCTTGTTCTTCAGCTTGTTTTTCTTCATTAGGCTGCTCTGATTGTTCCTGCTCTTTTTCCTTACCCTCTTCAGCCGAATCTTGCTTTTCTTGTTGTTTTTCTTTATCTTGTTGTTCTGAATCACCTTCTTGTGATTCTTTATCTTCGTCCTTTTGCTCATCCCCTTCTTTTTTATCATCTGAAGGCTTTTGCTCTTTATTTTCTTGCTGTTCTTGCTGCTTTAATGCTTTTTCAACCACGTCTTGATTGTATTTTGCATCTTCATTTTGGGGGTTAAGCGTCAATGCTTGTTTGTATGATTCTATCGCTTCTTTTAATTGACCCGATTTTGCTTGTACATTGCCTTGGTTATAGAAGGCAGCATCACTATCCGCAGGCAACATTTCAATATCACTCGGCTGAGCTGATTTATATTGTGCTGCCGCTTGCCATGCCGGATCGGTAAATTGCTGGGCAGCTGCTTCATAATTCTGTTTATTATAATTTTGTTGCGCTTGCTGATTTTTAGTTTGCCATAAATCAGCCCATTCCAGCGCCTGACTTTCTTGCGGAAAAGGCAATAAAATCAAAAATAATAAACTTAATAAACCGCGCCTAAAAGAAAAGGCCGATAAGCATAAAATTGGCAGCAATAACCAAACACCGGCTTCTAGCCAACTTTCTAATAACAAATCATTTTCGATCGCATCTGAGCGCTTGGTATTTTGTTCAAAATGCTGGTGCAAGCTCTCTATATCAGTATTATTATCGGTAATATTCGCATAAATCCCACCATGATTCAGTGCAAACTGACGCAGTGCTTGTGGTTTAAGTTGAGCCAAAACAATAGCACCGCTAGCGTCTTTCAAAAAACCGCCATCACTCAGATTAATAGGCGCGCCTGCCTTTGTGCCTACGCCTAAAATAGACAGCGAATACGCACTCGATAACTGACTTTCAACTTGCTCGATATCATCGTCATCCGTCACTAATAATATCTGTCCCTTTTGTAAGCCTGCATTTTTGAACAGTTCTACTGCCTTATTTAAAGCGGCTTCAGTATTACTGCCTTGGTTAGGCATAATATCTGTGGTCACGCCTAGCTGACTATTAATGGTTTCGGTATCATCAGTTAAGGGCGTTACAGTAAATGCATTTCCGGCATAAACGATTAATGCTGTTTGGCCATCTTTACGCTGCGCAAGTAAGTCGGATATTTTATAGCGCGCACGAATTAAACGTGAAGGCTTAATGTCCGCAGCATCCATAGAGCGCGATAAATCTAAGATAATAACTAAAGCAGACGCGTTTCTAAAAACGGGCATAGGCAGTCGCTCCCAAGTTGGACCTGCCACAGCAATAATTGCTAAAAAAGCAGCGAGGCTACTCAGCGTTAGCGGTATATAAGAAGGTTTGCTTTGTTTTTGTTCTAAAATAAACGGCAATAATTCTGTATCGCAGACTGCCTGCCAACTACCTTGCTGTAATTTATGCTTAAACGTATAAATAATCATCCCAATTAAAGGCAGTAAAGCCAATAGGAAATAAGGTCTTATAAAGTGAAATTCCGCTAAGCTCATAATGTTCTAAGGCGTATCACGCTGATTAAAAATGTTATTAATAAGGCTAATCCTAAAAGCCAGAAGAATAATTCACTGCGCGGCCTAAAGTATTGTTTGTCTTTTTCTACGGGTTCTAGTTCATCTAACATTTGGTAAATTTTTGTAAGCTCTGCCGTATCGAGCGCGCGAAAATATTGGCCGCCGGTTTTTTCAGCAATTGCCGTTAAGGTTTTTTCATCTAGATCTCGCGAGGGATTCACTTTACGCGAGCCAAAAAAACTTTTAACGATCATTTCATCTGCGCCTATACCAATGGTGTAAATTTTCAATTGATTCTCTGCGGCTAATTCTGCGGCTTTAAGGGGCGTTACATTCCCTGCGGTATTCGCACCATCAGTTAATAAAATTAATACGCGACTCGTGGCTTCTTCTGATTTTAAGCGCTTAATTGCCAAGCCAATGGCATCACCGATAGCTGTACTTTCGCCCGCTAAACCTAATGCGGCTTCATTTAATAAAACTTGTACGGTTTTGCGGTCAAACGTTAAAGGCACTTGTAAATACGCATTTGTCCCAAACAAGATTAAGCCGATGCGATCACCTACGCGTTTTTCTATAAATTGTGATGCGACTACTTTTGTTGCTGTCAGGCGATCAACTGCGTTATTGTTAACAATAAAATCTTTTTCTTCCATACTGCCTGATAAATCAACGGCAAGCATTAAATCACGACCACTCACGCCTTGCTCGATGGGTTCACCTAACCATTGCGGGCGACTGCTGGCAACCACCAGTAAGCACCACGCGAAGATTGCCAGCCAGAAAACCCAAGGCTTTTGTGCGCGCATGACAAATTCAGTTTCAGCTACTTTAAAGTCATCCAAAAAAGGTACTTTTAATGCGGATTGCTCTGCTGTTTGTACGGCGGGGAAAAAGCGCCTAATTAACCAAGGTAATGGCAATATGATAAAGACCCAAGGCCAAGCAAAGTGCATCATGATTTTGGCTCTTTTTGTTGATTAATCCAGTTTTCACACAGACCGAATAAAGCGGTTAACTCATTTAAATCGGGTGCTTTTCGGTAAGCTGCATCTATTAATAACTGACCTGTTTCATTATTAAATAGTATTGTGCTTGAATTTTTATCTAGAAAATCTAACCAAGCATTACCCGTTAAACTTGCGACTTCTGTTCGTGGGAAAATACTCACTGCGGTACGACGCATTAAACTAGAAAGCTCGATAAGCTTTTGCTTATCATCCAGCTGAGTACTAATTATGAGTGCTTTAATCTGTTTTTTGGCCGCTTTAAGTGCTGTTTTCCGCGTGAGGTATTTGTACAGTTTATAACTGAGGTACAACAGTAATGGAATGAGTACTGCTAAGATCCACCAGCCTATTGCCGGCGGCCATAAGCCGATAGCATCGGGGATTTGTATATCGCGGAGAGGAAGTTGGTTTTGTGGCATTTAGAATAACTTGTTTTTCTTGAGGAAACTAAACTATCAGGGGTTTACTTTTAATCTGAAGTAAATGGGTTAATAATCTTAACTGGTAATTTTTTGAAGTCATCAACATTACGCGTGACTAGAACTGAATCATAATAATATGCCGTAGCTCCAATTAAGCCATCCATAACGGCAATAGTATTTCCTTCATTCTCAGCTAAAGCTGATAACCTTGCCCACTGTTCTAGCACCTCATCAGTAATGGGTAATATTCGCTGAGAAAAGCTTATCTCAATCGTATTAAGCCAGCGCTGTAATTTCACGGCTCGGTCTGGCTGAGTTGGCTTTATTTTATAAATTCCCTTTTTGATTTCCGCAAGCGTTATCGCACTTAAGAATAATTGCGACTGTTCTTGTTGATTAAACCAGCTTTTAAATTGCAAATTAGGTTTTCTTTTTACCAACTCAGAAATCACACAGGTATCAAGCAAGTAGTTCATAAATGTAGCGATCGCCCTTTATCTTTATCTCGGCCAAATAAATTATCCACTTCATCATCCGAAATATCGAGTTCAACGCATAGCTTATCAAAAGCATTTGCTTCCGGTGCGTGCGTTTTTACATACTCAGCTAAAATAATATCAATAGCCTTTTGTGCATTTTGATAATGACCTATTGTTAAGACTTTATCAATTAGCTTTTCTTCTAATTCTACTGCTACCATTTTTACCTCCTATCTACATTCGCTGCCTAAAAATTTCATAAACCATAACGCCCGCTGCAACCGAGACATTCAAACTATCTACACTGCCACTCATAGGAATCTTCACTAAAAAGTCACATTGCTCACGCGTTAAACGACGCATGCCTTTTTCTTCTGCGCCCATGACTAAGGCAATCGGCATATTCACATCCGTTTCGTAGATGTTTTTTTCTGCTTCACCTGCCGCACCGGCAATCCAAATATTTTGCTCTTTTAACCAGTCCAAGGTTCGGCTTAAATTAGTTACTTGATAAACAGGCACTGTTTCTGCCGCGCCACTCGCTACTTTACAAACTGTTGGAGTAATACCAACTGCCTGATCTTTAGTGACAATAACGCCTTGCACACCTGCGGCATCCGCTATTCTTAAACAGGCCCCTAAGTTTTGCGGGTCTTGCACATGGTCTAAAATCAACCAAAATGGCACTTGCTTATCGCTTTCTACTACCGCCTTTAAATCTTGTTCTGAGCGCATAGCAGGCATTTCAACTTCTAAAACAATCCCTTGATGGTTTCCACCTTTGGAAAGGGAATCTAGCTTTTTACGATCGGCCTTTTCTAGCTGTATTCCTTTGCTTTTCAAGCCCTTCATTAAACCTTGCAAGCGTTCATCTTGTCTTTTTTGATCCACCCAGCCTTGCTTTACTTTTTTAGGTGAATAATCTAATGCAGATTGAGCGGCATGCACTCCAAATATTTTAGCTAGGCTCATTTAGTTTCCTTTTTTGCCGATTTGCTTTTGCGCTTATTACGGCGTGGTTTTTTCTTAGCGTCTTTCTTTTCGTCTGTTTTAGCGTGTGCTTTTTTAGCGCCTGCTTTTTTAGGACCTTTAGATTTCTTTTTTACTGACGGATGTTTCTTTTCCGTTTTACTCGGCATACCTGATAACTCAAAATCTACTTTTTTGTCATCTAAATTAACCCCAACCACTCGAATACTGACACTATCACCTAAACGATAACGTACTGCAGTACGCTCACCTTTTAATTGATGGCTAGTAGAGTCAAACTTGAAGAAATCTTGCCCTAATGAAGTGACATGCACTAAACCTTCTATATAAAGGTCTTTTAACTCCACAAAAAAGCCAAAACCTGTGACAGCAGAAATAACACCAGCAAATGTTTCGCCGATTTTATCTTGCATATATTCACATTTCAGCCATTTAACAACATCACGTGTCGCTTCATCAGCGCGGCGCTCATTAGCGGAACAATGCTCTCCCAATAATGCCATTTCAGGAAAGCCACAATAAAAACTCTCTGGCGATTTACCTTCCAAGCAATGTCTAATAGCACGATGCACCATTAAATCAGGGTAACGACGTATCGGCGAGGTAAAGTGCGTATAAGCGTCTAATGCCAAACCAAAATGACCTTTAGTCTCAGGGCTATAAACCGCTTGCGACATAGAACGTAGTAATACGGTTTGAATTAAATGCGCATCGGGGCGATCTTTAATTAAGCTTGTCAGGTTCATATAATCGACTGGCGTTGGCTTATCACCGCCGCCCATATGCAAGCCCATTTCACCTAAGAAGGTTTTTAAATTTCTAATTTTTTCATCTGATGGCCCTTCATGTATGCGTAACAAACGAGGCATCTTTTTACGATTAAGAAAACGTGCTGCTGCGCCGTTAGCCGCAATCATAAATTCTTCAATCAATTTATGTGCATCATTACGATATACCGGCACAATTTTGTCGATCTTACGATCTTCACCAAAAACAATTTGTGTTTCTTGGGTATCAAAATCCATGGCACCACGTACTTCACGCTGTGTGCGCATGGCCTTATACAAAGCATACATTTCTTCTACATGTGGTAAGACAGCCTTATATTGTTTTTTCAGCTTCTTATCGTCATCTTCCAGCATGGCTGATACCTTATTATAGGTAAGCCTTGCATGAGAGCGCATAACCGCATCAAAAAAACGTGAACGTATGACTTTACCGTCCGCGCTTATATACATTTCACACACCATCGCCAAACGATCTTCATCTGGATTAATCGAACATAATCCATTTGATAAGATTTCTGGCAACATCGGAATGACTTGCTCAGGAAAATAAACCGAGGTGCTACGATTTTTGGCTTCGTTATCTAAGGCACTGCATTTTTCAACATAATGGGAAACATCTGCAATGGCAACGAGTAATTTCCAGCCTTTGGGTGTTTTACTACAGAAGACCGCATCATCAAAATCACGCGCATCTTCGCCATCAATAGTAACTAAAGGCGTATCACGCAAGTCTGTGCGCCCTGCTTTAGCCGATTCTTCTACCTGTTTTTTAAGCGGTTTAACTTGCTCTTTGACATCATCAGGCCACTCAACGGGCAATTCATAGGTACGAATCGCCACATCAATTTCCATACCTGGCGCCATGTGCTTACCCAGTACTTCAGCAATTTCACCGATAGGCTGACTTTTAAAAGTCGGCTGCTCAATAATTTTAGCAACCACCATATCGCCGTGCTTTGCTTTTTTTGCTTTATCAGCAGCAATAAGAATATTTTGCGTGATGCGCTTATTATCGGGCTGAACAATCATCACCCCATGTTCTTTAATAAAACGACCAACGACTTCTTTAGTATTGCGTTCTAATACCTCAACAATTTTACCTTCGCGCCGACCTTTTCTATCAATCCCTGAAACTCTGACTAAAGCACGATCATTATGCAAAACACGATTCATCTCACGTGGTGACATAAATAGGTCTTCACCCCCATCCTCTGGTTGTAAAAAACCAAAGCCATCTGGGTAACTTAAAATACGCCCTGCGATTAAATCTTGGCTATCAACAATACAGTATTGCTGTCTGCGATTAAATAATAGCTGGCCATCGCGTTCCATCGCACGCAGTCTACGACGTACAGCCTCTAGCTGGTCGTCCGATTCCAAGCCAAAGGCTTCTGCAATCGCCTTTCTACCTGTCGGTTTTCCGAGCTTTTCTATCAGCTGTAAAATCAGCTCCCTGCTTGGGATCGGTTGCTCATATTTTTCTGCTTCACGCTGCGCGAAAGGGTCTTCAACGGCGCTAAAATCTACCTGCTTTGAGTCGTCACTCATATAATCAGTCTTTTGTCCTATTAATATTACTTAACATCATAACGCATGATGCCTATAGCCGTGTAATATAGTTCATCTGACATAAAAAAGGCAAACACTCTGGCCTGCCTTTTATTATAAAATTGACTGGGCTAAACTTAGCCTTGTTCATCTTCCTTTTCAAACCATTTGTAAACACAAGCTGCGATAACCGCGCCTACAATAGGTGCCAACCAAAATAACCATAACTGCGAAAGTGCCCAATCACCTTGGAAAATTGCGACTGCCGTACTTCTTGCAGGGTTAACAGAGGTGTTAGTAACAGGGATACTAATTAAATGGATTAGCGTTAAGCCTAGCCCAATTGCAATCGGTGCAAAACCTTGTGGTGCACATTTATCGGTAGCACCTAAAATAATGATTAAGAACATAAAGGTCATAACCACTTCAGTCACTAATGCCGCTAGCAAACTATACCCACCTGGCGAGTGCTCACCAAAACCATTCGATGCAAAACCACTTGCTGTCGCATCAAAACCAATTTGTCCTGATGCTATCAGGTATAAAATGCCTGCGCCGGCAATGCCACCTAGAATTTGTGCGCCAATATAAGGTGCTAGTTCAGCTCTTGGAAATCGACCACTCACCCATAAGCCTACCGAAACAGCCGGGTTTAAATGACAGCCAGATATATGGCCAATAGCAAATGCCATGGTTAAGACGGCTAAGCCGAAAGCCAATGAAACCCCCATTAAACCTATGCCTACGTCAGGAAATCCCGCCGCTATAACAGCACTACCACAACCGCCTAATACCAACCAAAGCGTTCCTATAAATTCTGCACTCAATTTTTTTGTTAATGACATGGCTCACTCCTGAATTAATGACAATAAGAATTATTTTTTAGTTACTTACCAGCTGAGTCTAGCATATAAAAGTAATTCGCTTTTCTCTACCCTAGCCATTTATAATGCTTCAACAGGAAATGCTTATTTAGGTAAGCTTCAATTTAATCTTATATCACCTACTACCACTATGTCTGAAATCATTATTTATACTAGCAACCTTTGCCCTTACTGCACCATGGCTAAACGCTTACTGACGGCAAAAGGAGCAAAATATACCGAACTTAATGTGGATACCACACCTGGCTTGCGTGAAAAAATGATGCAAAAGACTAGACGCCGTACTGTGCCACAAATTTATATTGGTGACTTACATGTCGGCGGCTTTGATGATTTACGCGCTTTAGATTTAAGCAAAAAGTTAGACCCTTTACTGGCTGCGTTGTAAGTTTAGATAAAACTCATTACTACCTATGTACCCAAACTACATGAAGGTACAGAAACCTCCCTTCCCGTCACTCCCGCATGCTTTTAGCGGGGATCTACTTAAAACACGAGACTCCCGCTAAAAGCATGCGGGAGTGACGATTGAAAAAACTGCACCTTCAAGTGTGATGGGTATGCCAATAAATAATTGTAAGGTTTACATTAGCTAGCCGACTTACTTCAAGTAAGCATTTATAAAAAAATACTATGACTCAACAATCTCCCGAAACATGGCTAAATGATTATGGCGATCTTTTATATCGTTATGCATTATTACGTGTCCGCTCTGAAACGACGGCTGAAGATCTCGTGCAAGAAACAATGCTTTCTGGGTTGCAGTCTTGGGGCTCGTTTTCAGGCAACTCGACTGTCAGTACTTGGCTTGTGGGTATTTTAAAACACAAAATCATCGACTATTTTAGAAAGCACAAGCATGACCTTAATCAACCGCAAGCAAATGAAACAGCTGAGGATGTTTTCGCTTATCAATTTGATAGTCAAGGTAACTGGCAAGTTGATTTAATTGAATGGGATACACCTGACACACAAATTGATAAACAACAATTCTCCAGTGCGTTTAACCTCTGCATATCACGCTTACCTCAACGTATGTCAGATTTGCTATTTTTACGTTCTATTGAAAATGTGCCTATGCAAGAATGCCGTGAACTACTGGGCTTTGAATCGGATAATCAATTATGGGTGACTTTATCTCGCACGCGAGTAAAACTAAGACAGTGTTTAGCAACACACTGGTTTGACAAAGGATAATACTATGCAAAATTGCCAACAAATTGTTGATTTAGTTTCACAAGAAATAGACAGAAAACTTCCATGGAAAGTTCATCTAGAAGTAAAAATGCATCTACTTATGTGCAAAAACTGCCATCGCTATGCCAAGCAGGTAAGTTTTATGCACGCTGAGCTAAGCAGTATTGAGCAAAACCTCGATGCTATTTCGCTCTCCACCGAGGCAAAAAAGCGTATTCAGCAATCATTACAATTAGCCCAAACAAAGAAGATTTCATGATTAATTTTTTCATTCAACTTCATACTAAATTTATGTTGATTCAAAAAGCTGATTTTTTAGCGCCTTTAGCCTTACGCCTATACCTTGTTCCTATTATGTGGATGGCCGGCATGCATAAAGTTACTGGATTTGAAAACACCGTTGCTTGGTTTGGCAATGCTGATTGGGGCTTAGGTTTACCTTTTCCTACCTTACTAGCAGGGCTTGCGACTGGGACGGAAGTCTTAGGCGCACTCTTTTTATTATTTGGCTTTGCCGTACGCTGGATTTCAATTCCTTTACTTATTACTATGCTGGTGGCTGCAATTTCAGTACATATGCAAAATGGCTGGTTAGTCGTTGCGGAAAGCACGGGGATCTTTGCAAATGAACGCACTATTGCCGCCGCTGAGCGCTTAAGTGCCGCAAAAGAAATTCTACAACAACATGGCAACTACGGCTGGCTAACTGAATACGGAAATTTTGTTATTTTAAATAACGGTATTGAATTCGCTACTACTTATTCCATTATGATTCTAGCGCTAATTTTCACTGGTGGCGGCCGCTACGTTAGCGTTGATTATTGGATTAAACAAAGACTTATAAAATAATGTGTAAGATTCCTTTTTTGTAAACGACTTAAAACCATCTTTAACAAATAAAGATTTTTAATTCACTTTACTTAAAAGGCATCACATTATGAAAAAATTTAACAAAACAGCGTTCGTCATCGGATCTTCAATTATCGCAAGTAGTGCTACTATTAGTACTGCGAATGCAGAGAACAATCCATTTGCTGTTGCTGATTTATCTTCAGGCTATATGAATGTTGCTGAAGCTGGACAAGAAGCGATGGGAAAAATGAAGGAAGCAAGCTGCGGTGAAGGTAAGTGCGGTGCAAATAAAGCTGAAGCAGGCATGAAAAAAGCGGCTGAAGGTAAATGTGGCGAAGCCAAAATGATGAAAAAAGCAGCTGAAGCTAAATGCGGTGCAAACAAAGCGAAAGCAGGCATGGAAAAAGCAGCTGAAGGTAAATGTGGCGAAGCCAAAATGATGGAAAAAGCGGCTGAAGCTAAATGCGGTGCGAATAAAGCAGCGATGAAAAGAACTGTTGAAGGCGCTTGTGGTGCTAAAAAATCAGCCGCAACTGATAAAGTTTCTGAAGGAAAATGCGGTGAAGGCAAAGATAAAGAAGGTTCATGTGGTGGCATGATGAAAACTATGTCTGGCTGGTTTGAATAAATAAACCCAGAGGGGCATTTAGCATAGCTAACAATCCTTTGCTAAAATGTTCCTCACCAATATTATTCAAGCGATATAATATTAGCCAAAATTACTTTCAGGTAAAACATCATGAATCACACTCAACATTTAGTTACTGGCGCAGGACTAGGCTTACGCCGATCCTTTATTGAAGAAGCCATTGCGAATCCATTGGAGAATGTGAGTTTTTATGAGGTTGCACCTGAAAACTGGATGACCATCGGTGGCAAGTTAGGCAAACAATTTAAAAGCTTAACCGAACGTTACCCGTTTGTTTGTCATGGACTTTCTCTCTCTATCGGCAGCAGCGATCCTTTAGATGAAGAGTTTATCCGCAATTTAAAACGTTTTATGCACTCGCATAAAATCAAATTTTATAGCGAGCACCTCAGCTACTGTAGCCATGACGGACATCTTTACGATTTGATGCCCATTCCGTTTACAGAAGAAGCCGTGCACCATGTCGCTAAACGTATTCAACGCGTACAAGATATTTTGGAGCAAAAAATCGCGATTGAAAATGTCTCTTATTACGCAGCACCTGGGCAAGAGATGTCAGAAATCGACTTTTTTAATGCCGTCGTCACTGAAGCAGATTGCGATGTGCTACTCGATGTTAATAATATCTATGTTAATAGCGTCAATCATAATTATAATGCCGACGAATTTCTACGCGCTATCCCTGCTGAGCGTATTAGCTATGCACATATTGCAGGTCATTATGTAGAAGCGGATGACTTTTTGGTCGATACGCATGGTGCAGAAATTATTGATCCTGTTTGGGAATTGCTCAATAAAGCATACGAGCTATATGGTGTTTTTCCTACGCTATTAGAGCGTGACTTTAATATCCCTAGCGTTAAGGAATTAATCAGCGAAGTCAGCACGATTAAAAGCATTCAACAAGCTTGGTCTAAAACTGAAAAGTTGAGTGCTTAATATGAATTTTAAAAGTAAACAAGCTGAGTTTTCTGCTTATATCCGTAACCCTGATACAAACCCCTGCCCGAATGATGTAAAGCCTGAACGTATGCAGGTGTATCGTGATTTATTTTTTAATAATATCGAAAGTTTTTTATCCAGTAATTTCCCAGTTTTGCATAGTTTATTTTCAGAAGAAACTTGGCAACAATTGGTACAGGAGTTTTTCGAACACCACCCTTGTACGACGCCCTACTTTGCTGAAATCCCCGAAGAATTTTTACTCTATATACAAAACGAACGCACAACTAGCGAGACAGACTTTCCTTTTTTACTAGAGTTAGCCCATTATGAATGGGTAGAGATGGCTCTCGCTGTTTCCACCGATGTTTTACCGTCGACTGAAGCAAGCACTCAAGCATTGCAATTAGATAGCGAGATTAGCTTATCAACACTTGCTTGGCCATTAGCTTATCAATATCCTGTGCATAAAATATCACCGAATTATTTGCCTTTTCAGGCACCAGAAACCCCAAGCTATCTTGTGGTTTACCGTGATAAGGAAGATGAGGTTAATTTTATAGAACTTGTCGCTATGAGCTTTCAACTATTACAGCCCTTACAAGAACAAAAAATCATTACAGTTCAGGATTACTTATCACTAGTATTACCTGCTGAGAGTAATGATTCGTTTCAGGGCATGGCACTCGAAGCCTTACAGCAATTTGTGGATAAGCATATTATTTTATTGCATTAATATTTATGTTTTAATGAGTGTTCATTCAATAAGAGCATCCCTTTATGTCTACGCCTGCTGAACAACTCTCAATGACCGCTGAAGAATTTTTAACTTGGGAAGAGTCTCAAGAAGAAAAGCATGAATTTTTGCAAGGCGAAATCTTTGCAATGGGTGGCGCTCGACGTGAGCATGTTGTTGCTTGTTTAAATATTGCCAGCCATCTAAAGCAACAATTACGCAACACACCTTGCCGCGCCTATATGTCGGATATGAAATTGCAGATCGAGCAACTCGATGCTTATTACTACCCTGACGTGATGGTTTCTTGTAGCCAACCAGACCAACAAGCTGAACAATTTCTAACCCAGCCGCGTTTAATTCTTGAAATTTTATCCGATTCTACTGAAGCCTATGATCGCGGAGATAAATTCGCAGCTTACCGAAAAATCGAGAGTTTACAAGAATATGTGCTGATTGATATTAAACACAAACGTGTCGAATGCTTTAATCGTACCGAAAATAATGATTGGTTATTGCATGACTACAGCAATGAAACCAGTTGCACATTTTCTAGTTTAGAATTAACGATTTCTTTAGACGCGGTCTTTGAAGATATCGCCTAGCTATATCACCATCTCCCCTGCAATCGCCAAGGCTTCTAATTCTTGCAGTGCCGGCATATCGTCCAAAGAAGCTAAATTAAAATAATCTAAAAATTCTTTAGTGGTGACATATAAAGCCGGCCTACCAGGCACTTCTTTATGCCCTGCCACTTTAACCCACTCTCTATCTAATAAAGTTTCTATCATATAAGTGGAAACACTCACACCACGAATCTCTTCTATATCACCGCGTGTCACGGGCTGTTGGTACGCAATAATCGCAATAGTTTCTAATAAAGCACGTGAATATTTCGGCGGTTTTTGTGTGAATAATCGCGCTACCCAACTCGCTTGCTCTGTTTTAACTTGAAAACGCCAGCCACTGGCCACTTGATGCAATTCAATAGCTGAGGCTTGGTAATCAATTGTAATCTTATCAATCACTGCTTGTATTGCTTGCTTAGAAGGCGTTTCTAATTCAGGAAAAACAGCCTGTAACTGCTGCAATGTCATCGGGCTATCACTGGCAAACAATAAGGCTTCAATAATTTTCTTTAATTCCGTATCGACAGGGATATTTTCACTCACACCAACATCTCTTTTCTCATCGCTTTTGCACAAATACTCAGCTCAGCAAAAGGCTCGGTTTGGGTTATTTCTATCATCTCAGCTTTGCTTAGCTCCAAAATAGCTAAGAAACTAACCACAACGCCCGCTCGACCTTCTTCAAAGCTAAATAAGCCACCAAATAAAACCCGTGATTGCTTCTGTAGGATCATCATAATTTGGCTCATTCTGTCTTTTACCGATAATGGTTCTTTGGTAATGACATGATGGCTGAGTTGATTCGCACGTTTTAAAACACCTTGTAAAGCGAGCACCAACTCTTGAAAATCTACTTCAGCTTTCGGGCGATGTACTTTAACTACCGAGGTATCGATACTGGCAGGAAAAACATCTCGCTGCATTCGCGGCAATTCATCTAATGCTTCAGAGGCATGCTTTATGCGTTCATATTCTTGTAAGCGACGGATAAGCACTGCACGAGGGTCATCTTCATCGCCTTCTATTTGTTGCGCTTTTCTCGGTAATAAAAGGCGTGATTTTATTTCAGCCAGCAACGCGGCCATCAATAAGTATTCCGCGGCTAGTTCTAATTTAAGCTCATTCAGCAAGGAGATATACTCCATATATTGCTGGGTAATCTTCAAAATAGGAATATTAAGAATATCTAAATTTTGCTTTCTTATCAGGTACAACAATAAATCCAACGGCCCTTCAAAGGTATCTAAAACAATATCTAAGGCTTCGGGAGGGATATACAGATCTTTAGGTAACTCTTCATAAGGTTTACCATCAACGATAGCACGGAAAGGAACTGCTTCTCGTATCGATGCGCTTTCCTTCATTATGGTTTTATTTATAAACCCGCTAATGAAAAATAGAAGGCTTTAACGTAGCCAATGGGGGCACCTAAAATATCACCTAATACATCAGTCATCATCAAAGCAATCAGAATAAAAAAACCGTAACGTTCGATATATTGATAATAATGCTCCCATTGCGCAGGCAATAGCCAAGAGACAATACGACTACCATCTAACGGTGGAATCGGTAATAAATTCAATAAGCCAAGCACAATATTAATCATAATGCCTGCAATACCAACATAGATCATCGGCATTGAATATTCAGTGATATTAATGAAAATTGCTAAACGAATAAACAACGCCCAAGCCAAAGCCATTAAAAAATTCGCTAAGGGCCCTGCAATAGCGACTAAAGCCATATCTCGTTTGGGGTGATGTAAATTCCTGCTGATCACTGGAACCGGTTTGGCCCAGCCAAAAACAAAGCCAGTCGTTGCTAGCATTAAACCGGGTACAAGAATTGTACCTACAGGGTCAATATGCTTAATAGGATTAAGCGTTAAACGCCCTAACATCCATGCCGTTTTATCACCACACAGTTTTGCCACCCAGCCGTGCGCCACTTCATGCACTGTAATTGCAAAGATAACCGGAATGACCCAAACAACTATTTTCTGTACTAACGTTAAATCATCCATTGCTTAGCCTAACATCGGTGCTTCGCCTTTACCTTGGCGTATTAACTCTATTTTTCCATCAGCACAGGAAATAATCGTACTCGCGTCGCAAGTGTCGCAAGTAATGATGCCTGCATCAATAATCAAATCTAATTCATGTTCCAACAGTTCTCTTATTTCATAAGGATCACTCAAGGCATATTCAGCATTTGGCATAATCAACGTAGCACTTAAAAGCGGCTCACCTAATTCTTCTACTAAAGCTAAGGCAATATTATTATCAGGGATACGGATACCAATAGTTTTACGTTTAGCATGCATCATGCGCTTAGGCACTTCTTTAGTTGCATCAATAATAAACGTAAATGCACCCGGGGTAAGACTTTTAATTAAGCGATGTGTATCATTACTGACTTTGGTAAAGGTAGCGACTTGCGCAAGGTCTTTACAGATTAAGCTAAAGTTATGTTTGTCATCCAAGTGTCTAATGCGCTTGATTTTATCCAACGCCGTTTTATCACCAATCTGACACGCTAAGGCATAAGCAGAATCCGTTGGGTAAACAATCACCCCGCCTTTACGCAAAATATCAGCGGCTTGCTTAATAAGTCGCTGCTGAGGGTTTTCTGGGTGAACTTCAAAGAATTGAGACATAGAACTGTCGCCTTTATTTTAAATTGATTTTTGCGCTTTTAATGCCATGCGTTCGGCTGTTGTTTTTGCTACTTTGTTACGCAAATAAACTGGCATCGCTTGCTCAACTGAGACCGTTTCATTACGCTTAACACCAACAGCACCTAACAAGGCAATTTCTGCCGAACGAGGCAAGTAATCAGCATTACTACCTAATATTTGCGACCCTAGTTTTTCTGTTAATACCGGCTCATATTGCGCCCAGCCCGAACCAACGCCATAGCCACTTAAAGATAAAGCGTCAATTTCTGTTGCAGGTTGAACTTTTTCTTCACCCACAAGCGCGGCATAGCCCTCAGCATCACGCTGATAAACAGCCCAGTAGATTTCACTCATGCGTGCATCTACGGCTGTAAAAATCGTATCATAAGCTGTTTTTTGCAAACAAGCTTGGCTAATCGCAGCCAAAGTCGATACCGGAACAACCGGCAAATCTGCACCATAAGCGACACCTTGCATCACGCCAGTTGCTACTCGCACCCCAGTAAATGAACCCGGACCACAGCCAAAAGCAATCGCATCTAACTGTTGTGGTTTTAGCGAGGCTTCAGCCATCAAGCTATCAATCATTGGCAGTAGCAACTTGGCGTGCATTCGTGGGGCAATTTCAAAACGCTCTTGAATCTCACCATCTATATAGAGAGCGGCTGAACAGGCTTCAGTTGCCGTATCGAGTGCTAGAATTTTCATAGTAAGAAGTGCCGCGGTCAAACAGAAGAGCGAGAAAACTCCCGCTCAAAGAAATGAACTATTGCTTAAAGTAATTTAAGAAACTGCTTCTAACGCAGCGTCATAATTAGGTTCATGCGTTACTTCTGTTACTAACTCGGTGTAGATAACTTCATCATTTTCGTCAATGATAACAACAGCACGTGCTGTTAAGCCTTTCAGCATGCTATCCATAATTTGCACACCGTAATCTTCAGCGAAACTCGAACGGAAAGTCGAAACAGGAATCACATGTTTTAAGCCTTCTGCTTCGCAAAAACGGCTTTGTGCAAAAGGTAAATCGGCAGAAACCATTAAGATCACTGCATTGTCAAAACGCTCTACCTTTTCATTAAAGGTTCTAGCAGATGCCGCGCAAACGGGCGTATCTAAGCTAGGTACAATATTCAGGATTTTCTTTTTCCCTGCATAAGTACTTAAGTTCACATCATTTAAGCGTCCATCGACTAAGCTAAAGTCTGGCGCTTGTGTGCCAACTGCGGGCAACTCGCCATTAGTGTTAATAATAAGCTCATCACTGCCTGGTTTAAACGTAAGTTCTGCCATGTTCCTATCCTTTTCTTAAAGTGTCGCGACTATTTTTTTTCTGCTTTAAATCTTTTTTCTTTTTTCTATGATGCTCAAGTAAACGCTTTTTCTTATGTAACTGTCTACCACTGAGTTTATTTTTGACTTCTTTATACGGATTTTCAGCCGACTTAAAGACTATACGCACAGGCGTTCCATCTAGTCCCAGTTTAGTCCGATAATAATTCATCAGATAACGCTCATACGCTGCAGGTAATAATTCCGTCTGATTTCCATGCACAACAATAACAGGTGGGTTTCTTCCGCCCTGATGCGCATGTTTCAATTTAATCCGACGAGTATTCACCATAGGCGGCTGATGAGCTGCAACCGCATCTTTCAAAATTCGTGTTAGTACTGAGGTGGACATGTCCACCATCGCCGCTTCATAAAGCTTATGTACAACATCAAATAACTTACCCACACCACTGCCATGCAACGCAGAGATAGGGTGTTTTTCAGCGTAATCTAAAAAGGGCAATTTGACTTCTGTTTGACGTTTGATGAGCTCACGCTGATCAAAATCCAATCCATCCCATTTATTAAAACCAATAATCAAAGCACGTCCCGCTTCAATCACCATGCCTAATAAATGTGCATCTTGATCGGTAATCCCTTCACTCGCATCAATTAAGTAAATAACCACATTCGCTTGTTCTACCGACTGTAGCGCTTTAATAATACTGAACTTTTCGACCAACAAAGTAACTTTTGCACGGCGACGCATTCCTGCCGTGTCTATTAAGGTATAGCGTTTTCCATTACGTTCAAAAGGAATATACACACTGTCTCGCGTGGTTCCGGCTTCATCAAAAACCACCACTCGCTCTTCACCTAAGAGGCGATTAACTAAGGTGGACTTACCTACATTAGGACGCCCAACCACAGCAATAGAGACACCTGCATAACGTGCTTCATCATCAGCATCTAAAACTTCATCCTCTGCCGGCAAGTCTTCACTAACACGTAATAATAATTCATTAACACCGCGTCCATGTGTTGCGGCAATAGAAACTGGATTGCCCATACCTAAGCTATGGAAATCAGCGACAGCAAGCTCAGCATTAATGCCGTCAATTTTATTAGTGACTAAAATAACAGGCTTACTTAAACGCCTTAACATAGCAGAGATAGCTTGATCTGCGCTATTTAAGCCCTGCCTTGCATCCACAAGAAACAGCACCACATCCGCTTCGTCTAAAGCAAGCTCTACTTGCCGTTTTGCAACCGAATCGATGCCATCAACATCATCAGTAATACCGCCGGTATCAACTAATAAATACGCACGTTCCCCACGTTTTACACGGCCATATTTTCTATCGCGCGTTAGCCCTGGATAGTCTGCAACCAAAGCATCTCGCGTACGCGTTAGATAATTAAAAAGGGTTGATTTCCCAACATTAGGACGACCAACTAAAGCGATAACGGGTAATGACATACAAATTCCGAAAAATTAAAACAATTAGCTACATACCTTTGTATGTAACTTAAAACAATAAAGCCCTAACTGCGGCTAAAGTACCATCACTGGCATAAACATACACCACATCATCAACAACAATAGGGGCTGCAACAATAGGTTCATTAGTAATTTCTATACGCCCTAATAAGCGTCCATCATCTTTGGATAACCAATGTAAATATCCTTCATAGTCACCAACGACAACATAATCACCATAAATAGCAGGCATTGATAAACCGCGCTGATGTAAATCCGCTTGCTTCCAATAAGATCGCCCATTATCTTGGTCTAATTGCCAAATATCACTCACCGAGTCCGTTGCATATAAATAAACACCGTCATCAGCAGCAAGTCCATGGTCAGAAGAAATATCTTCATTACGCCATAAAATCCCACCATCGATGGTGGTAACAGCGGCAATCCCACTTTTATAGGTACTAATAAACACGGTATTATTTTTCAATAAGGGCGTGCCATTAATATCCGTTAGCCTTTCAATTTCAGAGCGGCCTCGGGGAATCGCAATACTCGTTTCCCATAAGTGCCCGCCATCTTTTACATTCAGTGCGGTTAATTTTCCATTCGCTGAGCCAATAATTAGAGTGTCATCATCAACAACCGCCGCTCCATCACCACGAATACTGAGTGCGGGCGTTGTATTCTTGACATGCCAGACTGGCTTTCCATCTGCTTTATTAAGCGCTATTTCCCTACCATCGGTTGCACGCAGTAATAACAGATCATCGACGATAATCGGTAAAGCTAAGACCTCACTGGATACAGCTTGCTTCCAAACTGCTTCCCCATTTTCCACATTTAAAGCCAATACTTGCGCTTTACTGGTAGCAACAAATAATAAATCATCTGCAATTACAGGGCCAACAGAAATAGGGAGTTCTGTTTCTACTTCCCAAAGTGTTTCACCATCACTAAGTCGTCTGGCTAAAATTAGCCCGTCACGATCTGCAATAATAATTTTATCATCAACTATGGCAGGAACTAAATTAACGGCTTGCTCATCCAGTCCATCACCATCAGATTCATCCCATAGAATTTCAAACTTTAACTCTGCTTTATATTCTGTTAATTCTGCTGGTGGCTCCGAATTATCGGAATCACTAAATAACCCGCCCACTGCATCGCCTATAGGCTTTAATGTGGCACAAGCAGATAAATTAAGCAAAAAGCATATCGCTAGAATTCTACGCATGAAGGAAGCCATGATTTTCTTAACCTTTGCTGCTATCAGCCGCAGTTAAATCATCTAATTTAAACTGTAATAACGGTGAGCTTTTGCCTGATTTTAATGCCGACTGGTAAGCGGTTCTTGCTTCCCCAATACGTGACATAGCAACATATAAATCACCTTTTAACTCGTCATAAATGCCTTCAAAACCACCTAATTTAGCTTGATCCACATTCGCAATCACTTGTAAGCCTTGCTCATATTCAGCTTTAGCCATTAGAACACGTACTAATCGCGCTCTTGCGACATGCTTAACCTCGTCATCTGAGCTAGTATCAATTGCTTGTTGCAATAAGCTTTGTGCAGCAGCTAAATCATTTGCATCAACTTTAGCTTTTGCTTGAAACAATAAAGCATACGCACCATAAGCTGTACTTCCATACGTGCTAACTAGTTTTTCTGCAATTTTATCAACTGAGTCAGTTGTTTTTGCTACATTCGCTTTTAATAGCTGTTCGTAAACAGTGGAAGCTTGTAGCATTTTATCTTTTTGATAATTCTGCCAAAAATTCCACCCCCCCACAATCACAACCGCTGCAATAACGCCTGAAATAACGGAAGAGCCATTTGCTTTCCACCAATCTTTTAATGCTGCTACTTGTTCTTCTTCTGTTTCGTAAATTTCCACGTTGATACCTTTTTAGTCGTATTTTATGAATTTGTTGTTTGTAAAAAACTAATTAACTCTGCTAATGTGAGCGTTTTCTGCTCTGCATCAGAGCGTAAAAACTTCAAGCCAACCACATTATTTTGTAGCTCATCATCACCTAAAATCAACGCGTAATCAGCGCCACTTTTATCGGCTTTTTTAAACTGACTTTTAAAGCTTCCAGCCCCACAGTGCATTTGTAAGCGAAGTTGAGGCAGTGCACTTCTTATTTCTTCCGCCATGACAGCTCCGGCTTTTTCTGCCGCATTACCAAATAGCAGTAAATAAGCATCAACCGGCTTTTTTATACTTAAGTCTGTGCGTTCTTCTAATAATAAAACAAGACGCTCGATTCCCATAGCAAAACCAACAGCATGATTCGCTCTGCCACCTAATTGCTCAATCAATCCATCATAACGCCCACCAGCACAAACCGTTCCCTGGGCACCTAATGCCGTCGTGACCCACTCAAAAACCGTTTTACTGTAATAATCTAAACCACGAACCAGCCTTTGATTAACAACATAAGCAATATTCAATGCATCCAGTGTATCTGTCAGTGTTTTAAAATGCGCTTTGCTCTCTTCACCTAAAAAATCCATTAAGCTAGGTGCGTTTTCAACGAGTTCTTTCATTGCGGGGTTTTTAGTATCTAAAATACGCAATGGATTACTCGTTAAGCGTCTTTGGCTATCTTCATCTAATAATTCTGGTTGTTGATTAAAATATTCAACTAATTTTTCACGATACACTACACGCTCTTCAGACGTACCTAATGAATTAATTTGCAATTCTAACTGTTCACTTAAACCCAGTTTTTGCCATAAACGATGACTTAATGCGATTAATTCCGCATCAATATCTGCGCTGGCAATACCGTAAGTCTCCACACCTAATTGAGTAAATTGGCGATAACGTCCTTTTTGCGGGCGTTCGTGACGAAACATCTGGCCGTAATACCAAAGTCGATGCGTTTGGTTATGTAATAAGCCATGCTCTAAGCCTGCTCTTAAACACCCTGCCGTTCCTTCTGGTCTTAGCGTTAAAGAATCATTGTTTCTATCATTAAAAGTATACATTTCTTTTTCAACGATATCGGTGACTTCACCAATAGATCGCTTAAATAGCTCTGTTTTTTCGACTATGGGTAAGCGTATCTCTGAGTAGCCATAGGCACTCAAAACATCTCTTAAATTTTGTTCCACAAACTGCCATAACGGAGTTTGCTCAGGAAGTATATCGCGCATGCCACGAATAGCCTGAATATTCTTTGCCATTTTTTTAATTAACCGTGTTGTTATATTTTATTTTTTCAGCCGCTTCAGAAAATGGATAGGCTCTCGTTAGCTCTAATTGGTATTGTGCAACTATTTCAACGTCGCCTAACCCTTTTTCTATTTTTATAGCTAAAATTAAACCTTCTAGTGATTTTCCAGCTTGTGCAAAATAACGTTCGATAAAGCCACGTGCCGACATCATCTCGGCTTTAGCATAACGAATTTTTGCCATTTCAAATAAAGCAGGCGCATAATTTGGATTATTTTTTAAAGCCTTATAAAAACTTTTTTCCGCATCACGCTGCCTATTATGCTGTAAATCAACCACACCTAGATAGGTAAATGCCGTCCATTTACTTTGATAAAAAGGAGCTTCAACAACGCGTTTAAACTCAGTTATTGCCTGTTCCTTTTCATCATTTTCATACAAAAAAACAGCATAGTCCGTTAGGATATTACTATCCTCTGGAGAGAGCTCAAGTGCCTTTAGAAAAAAATCTCTCGCTTGTTCAGGGTGATTTTTCTTCATCTGAATCAAAGCCAAAGTTTGATAAGTTATCGCATTTTTCTCATCCAATTCTAATGAGCGTTTTAAATTTTCTAATGCGTAACCATATTTTCCTAACTGATAATAAGCAATACCTAATGACGTTAAAGATTTTGCTCGCTCTGAAGCAGGCCTTATCTTAGTTGGCGCTTTTTCTTGTGCCGCGTAATTCGGTGCCTCATCTTTTTGAAAAGAGGAACAAGCCGATAATAAACAAATAAGACTTAATAACATTAAGTGCTTTTTATTCATTAAGCAATGCCCATCTTTTGTAAGCGCTCTAAGCGTCTACTTTTATCTTTTACTTTTCCTACTAATTGCCCACAAGCTGCATCTATATCTTCACCGCGTGTTTTACGGATCGTCGTTACGATACCGGCTTTATGTACAACATCCCTAAACTGCTCAATCGCGTATCTCGATGAACATTTATAATCTGTATTAGGAAAAGGATTAAAGGGAATTAAATTCAATTTTGAAGGGACATCCTTCAATAACTTCACCAACTTACGCGCATCAGCGACAGAATCATTAATACCATCAAGCATCACATACTCAAAAGTAATAAAGCCTCTTGGTGAGTTTTCTATATATTTATTACAAGCAGCCATTAATTCTTTTAATGGATACTTCTGATTAATCGGCACTAAAATATCGCGTAATTCATCCGTTGGTGCATGTAATGAAACCGCCATACTCACATCGCAAGACTCTTGTAAGCGATACATTGCAGGCACGACACCTGAGGTACTAATCGTTACTCGTCGTTTTGATAATCCAAAAGCATAATCTTCTGTCATTAAATTCATGGCAGCAACCACATTATCAAAATTTAATAACGGTTCACCCATGCCCATCATAACCACATTAGTGACTCGTCCTTCGTCCCCCATACGGTAGTTAGCCGCAATCACTTGGCCAATAATTTCAGCCGTCGTTAAATTACGATTAAACCCTTGCTGTGCCGTAGAGCAAAAGGTACAAGCTAATGCACACCCGACTTGCGAAGAAACGCAAAGCGTTGCCCGGTTTTCTTCGGGTATATAAACCGCTTCAACTTTATTGCCACTGCCCATTTCTATTACCCATTTACGCGTACCATCACTGGCAACTTGTTCTAGGATAATTTCAGGCGCAACAATACAGCAATTCTCTTTTAAGTAAGCACGAAAAGACTTACTGATATTGCTCATATTATCAAAATCCCACTCACCCTCTTGATAAATCCATTTTATCAATTGGGTGGCACGAAAAGGTTTTTCGCCTCTTTCGGCAAGAAAGGCTTGTAGGCCTTTCCTGTCGAAATTGAGTAGGTTTATTTTTTCTTGATTAACGAGTGCGGTCACAAAGTTCTTCATTAGAGAAAAAGTAAGCGATTTCACGTGCTGCAGATTCAGCTGAATCTGAACCATGTGCTGCGTTTTCATCAATGCTAGTAGCGAAATCTGCACGGATAGTGCCTGCTGCTGCATCTGCTGGGTTAGTTGCGCCCATTAGGTCACGATTTTTTAAGATTGCACCTTCGCCTTCTAAAACTTGAACCATTACTGGGCCAGATGTCATAAAAGAAACTAAAGCACCAAAGAAAGGACGCTCGCTATGTTCTGCGTAAAATCCTTCTGCTTTTTCTTTAGAAAGTTGCATCATTTTAGCTGCAACAACGCGTAAACCATTTTTTTCAAAACGACTATAAATCTCACCAATGTTATTAGCCGCAACTGCATCAGGTTTTACGATAGAAAAAGTACGTTCAACTGCCATTTTAAAACTCCAAAAAAATTAAATAAATAAAACTAAAAAAACTGTTTTTAACAACTTAGCTAAAAACAAGAAACTACTATAATAAACTTAAAGTCTAAGGAAATTTTTTATAAAAATTTTCCCGACTTCCAACGCGTAAGAACTGAACCTTATCCCCAGAAAAATAAATACCTATGCGATACCTATAATCAAATTTTATTCGATAGAATCCAGAACTTCCTGCCATTTCTTCTAAATTTTTAAAATCAGCTAATACCTCAGCATTTTTTGCTTCGCATAAAATCTTCTGAATTTTACTTAAAATACGTTTATCAGTTATTTTCTGAGTATCACGCACAAAACGCTTACTGATTTCTATTTCCACTACGTCAAACTATCAATAAAGGATTCTGCCTCAGTGGCATTCAAATACTCTCCTTCACTTTTAGCTTCCTTACAGGCTTTGTAGAAAGCTAAATCCTCTAATTTCTCATGCTGCTTATCTAATAACTCTTGTAAGAAATCATGCTGAACCTCTGTCGATAAACTGACGTAAAGTTCATACAAATTATGTGCTGTAGTATTTTTTTGCACTTGCATTATTACTTCCTATTTAGAATACAACTAATCAGTAAAGCGTTTAAGGCATCATGTCAAAATCTGCGCCTTCTTTCTCAACTTCGGTTTCCATTAAATCCTCTTTACTCACACCTAATGCAAGCACTAAAGGACTGGCAACATAAATAGAAGAATAGGTTCCGATAACCACACCGACTAATAAGGCAATTGAGAAATTATGGATAATTTCACCGCCTAAAAAGGCCAATGCTACCAATACCAATAAGGTCGTCACTGAGGTCATCAAGGTACGGCTTAAGGTTTGATTGAGAGAAATATTCATAATATTCTCTGCTGAACCTTTACGCAATAAACGAAAGTTTTCACGAATACGGTCATACACAACAATCGTATCATTCAGTGAATAACCAATAACCGCCAAAATAGCCGCTAATACGGTTAAATCAAATTCCAACTGTAATACAGAGAAGAAACCTAGGGTAATTAATACATCATGCGCTAATGCAGCCACAGACCCGAGTGCAAATTTGTACTCAAATCGCCACGCCACATAAATCAATATACCAAACATGGAATACAATAATGCAAGCCCACCATCTTCGGTTAATTCATCACCCACTTGTGGGCCAACAAATTCAACACGTCGCATATCGCCTTGCGCATTCATCACTGAATCCGCAGCGGCAGAAATTTCAACACTGAGTTGCGCATTACTTAAACCTTCTTGTGGTTTTAAGCGCAATAAGATTTCTTGCGCACTACCAAAGTGCTGCACGGTTGCATCAGCAAAGCCTTTTTCTGTTAATACTCCACGCATTACATCTAAATCAACCGGCTTATTGTAACCAAGTTCAACAAGTGTTCCACCGGTGAAATCAATCCCTAGCTTTAAGCCCTGTGTTGCCAAAGAAGCGATCGCTGTAATCAGCAATAGTCCAGAAAATATTGCTGCAAACTGGCGCTTACCTAAAAAATTTATGTGCTTTGTCATTTTTATTCCCTTTATTAGATAGATAAGTCTTTGCTACGTTGACCGCCATAAATCCAGTTAATCATCATGCGAGATCCCAGGATAGCTGTAAACATAGACGTCAAAATACCAATGGCCAAGGTGATAGCAAAGCCTTTTATCGGCCCAGTACCAAAACCAAATAACACCAGTGCCACCAATAAAGTTGTAATATTGGCATCAAAAATAGTTGAAAACGCTTTTTCGTACCCTAAAAAGATACTGGTTTGCGGTGAATTTCTATTCGCAAGCTCTTCTTTAATCCGTTCAAAAATAAGCACATTAGCATCAACCGCCATTCCCACGGTTAATACAATCCCCGCGATGCCAGGCAAAGTTAATGTCGCTTGCAATAAAGATAAAACCGCTACGATAACCACTAAATTAAAGGTTAAGGCTAAATTAGCAACCAAGCCAAACACTTTGTAATACACCGCCATAAAGATTAAAACCAAGACAAAACCTACAACAACCGACATAACACCGCGATCAATATTATCCTGACCTAAGCTTGGCCCAACGGTACGCTCTTCAACAATGTCGACTGGCGCAGCTAATGCCCCCGCTCTTAATAACAACGATAATTTTCTCGCTTCTTGTGGCGAATCTAAACCCGTTGTTTGAAAACGTTTGCTAAATGAATCGCGAACCGTCGCAATACTAATCACTTCTTCGACTTTTTCTTTGCGGCGAATTTTTTTACCATTCACTATTTTAGTAAATGTTTTTTGCTCAATAAACACAACCGCCATTGGCTGACCAATATTGTCTTTAGTAAAACGCCCCATTTTCTTCGCGCCAATACCATTCAAAGTAATATTAACTGAAGAAGAGCCGTTCTGATCAATACCTGAAGAAGCATCTACAATTTGATCGCCCGTAATAATCACGCGTCTTTTTAATAAAACCGGTGCTTTAGAATCTCGCTCATAATACAAGCTTGATCCAACAGGAATACGACCCGACAAGGCATTCTGTACATCATGCTCAGTATCAACTTTACGATATTCCAGTGTCGCAGTTGTACCTAAAATCTCTTTTGCTTGCGCAGTATCTTGCACACCCGGCAATTGCACAACAATACGGTTATCACCTTGTTGCTGAATAACTGGCTCTGAAACACCGAGTTCATTCACTCGGTTACGTAAGGTTGTAATATTTTGCGCTAATGCAAATTTCTTAATCGATTTAACTTCCGCTTCTGAAATCGTTAAAAACAACTGCAAATCGTCATCTTCAGTTTTTAAGTCTAACTTACGAAAATCTTTATCCATTAATTCGATAGTCGCTTGCTTATCCGCTGCATTTCTTAAAACAACTTTTATCGCGCCCTTATCATAAGCAACTGACTTATATCTAATTTTAGCCGTACGCAAGGCTAAACGAACATCATTATTGTAACGCTCATCCGCTTGCTTTAACGCAGCAACCATATCCACTTCTAATAAAAAGTGCACCCCACCGCGTAAATCCAACCCTAAATACATAGGATTTGCACCCAACTCACGCAACCATGATGGCGTAGCCGGCGCTAGATTTAAAGCAACCGTATATTTATTGCCCATACTGTCACGCAATAAATCAGCTGCACGCATTTGCTCGCTGGTATTATTGAAGCGAACTAAAATTTGCTTAGCTTTTAATTCCATCGCCTTGACGGGAATAGCGGCTTTATCCAAACTATTTTCGATTTTACCTAGCTGTACTTCTGACATATCAGTGCCATCAGTAATCGAAATTTGTACTGAAGGGTCTTCACCAAATAAGTTAGGTAATGAAAACAGAATGCCTAAAACTAAGACAATAATAATTAATATGTTTTTCCAAAGCGGGAAATGATTTTGCATGATTCGTCCATCAACATCGATCAATACCTAATGCTTCTGCATTAGCTTTTTATAATTATGTAAAGCAGACAGGCGAGCTAAGTAAATTTTCTTGTAAGAAATTTCTTAGCTCGCCTGTGCCCTAAACCTAGGGTAGATTTAACTTTAGGTAAAAGTTAAGATTTTGCTTTTTTCTGCTGTACTTTATAGGTTCCTTTAGGCATAACACTTGCTACTTGATGACGCTGAATCTGAAGTACAACACCGTTAGCCACTTCAGCTTGCACGAAGTTCTCATCAAGGCTAATTACTTTACCCAAAATCCCACCATTAGTAACGATCTCAGCACCCGCTGTCATTTCTTCAATCATGCCTTTATGTTCTTTAGTTCGCTTCTGTTGCGGTCTTAAAAAAAGAAAATAAAAGAATACTAAAATCCCTATTGGGAATAGCATGCCTTCCCATCCTGGCTGTTGAATCTCTGGAGCAGCCATTGGTGCTGCTACTGCTGTTTGTGCCGCAGCTTCTGCAGCCACTTCTGCTACTGCATCCGAAATAAAAAAACTCATACTTTCCTCTTGTAATTCTTATTTTTACGAAAAAATTTTCCCATTATGGCATATTTGGAACAACTTTGCCTCGCAGTTCATAGAATCGACTAATAAATTGAGAAAATGCTTTATTTTCAATCGATTCCCTAATCTCTGCCATCAAACTAAGGTAATAATGTAAATTATGAATGGTATTCAATCGCGCACCTAAGATTTCATGACATTTATCTAAATGGCGCAAATAAGCACGCGAATAATTTTTGCAAGTATAACAATCACAATCTTCATCTAATGGCTTAGTATCTAAACGATATTGACTATTACGTATTTTAATTACACCTGTTTTAGTAAAAATATGTCCATTTCGTGCATTCCTTGTTGGCATCACACAATCAAACATATCAACACCACGGCGCACCGCCTCCACTAAATCTTCCGGCGTCCCCACACCCATTAAATAACGCGGTTTATCTGTCGGTAAGTGTGGGTGCACCGCATCAAGTGTCGACATCATTTCATCCTTAGGCTCACCAACCGATAAACCGCCTATTGCATAACCATCAAAGCCGATATCAATTAAACCTTCTATCGATTCCTTTCTAAGCTGCTCATACATACCACCCTGCACAATACCAAATAGCGCAGAAGGGTTATCACCATGCGCCTCTTTACTACGCTTAGCCCAGCGTAGTGATAAGCGCATCGAATCGGCCGCTTCTTGTACGGTTGCTGGATACGGTGTACATTCATCAAAAATCATAACAATATCAGAACCCAAATCACGCTGTACTTGCATTGATTCTTCTGGCCCCATAAAGATTTTACTGCCATCAATAGGTGATTTAAACGTAACGCCTTTTTCGGTAATTTTGCGCAATTCGCCCAAACTAAACACCTGAAAGCCTCCAGAATCTGTCAGTATCGGCCCTTGCCACTGCATAAAATCATGCAAATCGCCGTGTGCTTTAATGACTTCCATTCCAGGACGCAACATTAAATGAAAGGTATTACCCAATATTACCTGCGCACCAATATCGGTTAGCTCATCAGGGGTTACTGACTTTACTGAACCATAAGTACCTACCGGCATAAAAATAGGCGTTTGAATAACACCTCTATCAAAGGTTAATTGTCCACGCCTTGCGTGTCCGTCCGTCGTTTTTAAATCAAATTGCATGTATTTTTATCTATTTTTAATATTACTGTGAAACCAACTGGTAGTTTAATTCATTTTCCTTGGTTGACGGCCGCTTTAACAAAACGCGTTGCAAATCAATGGCATCCTCCAAATCGAGTTTTTGTCCTGCATAATCTAACTCAAACACATGCCGACCCCGCCCAACTTTCAGCCATTTTACCGCATTAACTTTAGGCAGTTTTCTCAAATACGCTTGAATATTACTTTCTGCTGTCATGCCTTTAATTCCGGAAACATTTAAAACCATTCGGCCTTGTTGCTGTTGCTCTACTTTAATTGCATGAAAAGTAGCCAACTCTTTATAAACACCTTGCATTGCCGTAGTCAGCGTTTGCTCTAATTGATTACAAGGCAATGACCACTGCTTTACTTTGCCATTAAAATGCAAGGTCCACTCTGAGTGCCAACAATTGCGTTTATTAATCACTGATCCCGATAAAATAGCAGTAACCCCATAACGTTGCGAAGCTTGCAAAACTTTATCAGAATAAGCACCCAATATATCGTCAACCACTAAACCATGCTTATCCTCTAAATCCATCAGCGGCAACATCAGCGGTAGTCCTTTTTTCTTAGCAACAGCTTGCAAGCTGCTATATATTTCAAAATCCTCTTTTATATTAAGTAGGGCTTTAGAGTTAAATTTATCCACCACCAACCAAACTAAAACCTCATCACGCACTTCGTTCCAAATGGCTAGATTGCTATTACGCAAAACCGCCATTAAGGCATCCTCATTGAATAATACACGCATAACCCGCGCAGGTTTTTTATTGCGCTGATCAGCATTTAGCGCATACTGAACCTGCTGCACATAAAATGCTGGATTATTTAACACGGATTTAATTGTGGCGTTCTGCAGTAGACCATCCCCCACTGCTACACGGCTAATGACCAAAGTTAACGCCTCTTTTAGCGCACTTTCTTTATCTGCTTCCGATAAGCTTTGCGTTATAACTTCTGCCTCAAATAATCCTTTCACCTCAACCGCATAAACCGCTTGCGCAGAAAAAAGCAGGCAAATCATCAAAATCCGACTAAGCAATTTCATATCCTTAATTATGTCTTGTACAATACTGCTAACTATAATTTAAATCGATCCATAAGAGAATACTCGTGAGCGAACAAAATCAAGAGAGTTTAAGCTACAAAAGTGCAGGTGTTGATATAGAGGCAGGAAACAGCCTTATTGAGCGCATTAAACCCATTGCCGCAAGAACTAAAATTCCTGGCGTGATGTCTGGTCTGGGAGGGTTTGGCTCTATGTTTGAACTTCCTTTGGATCGTTACAAACAGCCTATCTTAGTTTCCGGTACTGATGGTGTGGGTACAAAATTAAAATTAGCGTTTGATTTAAATAAACATGACACCATCGGTATCGACCTCGTTGGCATGTGCGTAAACGACATTATTGTACAAGGTGCCGAGTCTTTATTTTTCTTAGACTATTTTGCGACTGGCAAATTGGATGTTGATACAGCCGAACAAGTGATTTCAGGGATTGGTAAAGGCTGCGAATTAGCGGGTGCTGCGCTAGTTGGTGGAGAAACCGCCGAAATGCCAGGCATGTATGCTGACGGTGAATATGACCTTGCTGGCTTTTGTGTCGGTATCGTAGAAAAAGAAGCCATTATTGATGGCAGCAAAGTTGCGGCGGGCAATAAGCTTATCGCTATCGCGTCTTCTGGCCCACACTCTAACGGCTATTCACTAATTCGTAAGATTATTGAACGCAGCAATATTCCTCTAACCACTGATTTAGACGGTAAGCCACTCGCTGATCACCTGCTAGAGCCTACACGCATCTACGTTAAAAACTTACTAGAATTGGCGAGTAAAATCTCAGTCCATGCGATGGCTCATATCACTGGCGGCGGTATTACCGAAAATGTTCCACGCGTATTGCCTGAAGGTTTAAGTGCTGAAGTCGATTTAAACGCATGGCAACTTCCTGCGATTTTTCAATGGCTACAAGAACAAGGTAATGTGACGCAAGATAATATGCTAATTACCTTTAACTGCGGTATCGGCATGATTGTTTGTGTTGCTGAAGAAGATGAAGCTGCGACACTCGCTTTATTAAATGATTTAGGCGAGCAAGCCTTTGCTTTAGGAAAAATCATTGAAACACCTGGAAGCACTCAGGTAAATTATATAAACGCGTAAATGCTGGCTGTATCTACTTGAAGATGCAGAAATCTCACTCACCGTCGCTCCCGCATGCTTTTAGCGGGAGCGACGGCTGAAAAAGTTGCCGATTGAATGATTATGGCGATATATTCCACCTAACTCACACTTTGATTATTATATGAATAAATTACTTGGATTATGTTTCACATTAACATTAGCCGTCAGCTTGTCGCTAGCGGGAATATCAGATGCTGAAGCGAAACGCTTTGGCGGTGCTCGCTCGTTTGGTAGCAAATCTTCTTTCAGCAAGCCCTACTCGCGTAAAGCAACGTCTCCAACCAAAACAGCAAGCCAGAAAAAAGCAACTCAACAAAACCAAACAGCGCGTCAATCTATGTCACGTCGCGGTGGCTTTATGGGTATGTTAGGTGGTTTGGCACTCGGTGGTTTATTAGGCTCACTGTTTTTCGGTGGCGCTTTTGAAAACTTCAATTTCATGGATATTTTGATATTTGGTGGAATTGCCTATTTATTGTTTAAATTATTTGCAGCCAAAGCGAACAGCCAATCACCACGTCCTGTTTCTACGCAGCAAAGTCAAACTAGCCGCACCAAAAAAGATCCACTTAGCAGCAGAAGCTATCAGCGAAATGACGAACCCAGCGCTAGTAGCAATGCTGGATTTAATACTGACATTTTTTCCAAAAAAAGCGGTGATAGCAAGTTCACACCCTCAGCAGTGAATAACCAAGAAGACTTCGTCCAGGACGCTTTAGTTTTACCTAAAGACTTTGATGAAGCGGCTTTTTTAGACGGTGCAAAAGGTGCTTATAAAATGCTGCAATCTGCATGGGATAGCAAAGATTTATCAGCAATTCGCGGCTTATCAACAGATAAAGTTTTCGCTGAGATTCAAACGCAACTGCAAGCCTCAGACGAAGACAACAAAACAGAAATTCTCAATATAGAAGCCGAGTTACTTGAGTTTCGTGAATTAAGCAACGAACTGGAAGCAACGGTTATTTTTGATAGCTTATTACGTGAAGAAGCGAATGCAACTGCCACTCAAGTACGCGAAGTTTGGACGTTTATTAAACCTAAAAACAGCTTACAAGCTAAATGGTATTTAGATGGCTTACAGCAGCTAGAAGATTAAATCATACGGGAGGGCCATTCAGCCCTCCTTTTACAAACCCCTCATCACACTACCTGCACTAACTCTGTGCACGCTCAAAAAAACAGAGAGTCTGTATAAAACTTTATGCAACTGCTTATCATTAATTAATCTATCAATAAATTACATTTTCTAACTTGTTAAAGCTCATTTTTTATATCAATCATTAGCATTCTTTCTTTATCCAAATAAAGTGATAAAGTTTTACATAATAAGCCACTATCAAAATCAAGATAACTCTCTGAAACAACAATTTCATTCTCTATCCCACACTGTTTTAAAGCAATAATTTGATAAAAATAAGAACGCCAAGACCAGTTATAGCCCTTTTTTGTTGCATCACAAAACCAATGCTCATCTCTAAAGTTAAAATCAGGAGAAATTTGCTCGCCGTGCGAATTGCATAAATAGAATTTCAAAACCCCCTGTCCTTCAAGACCCCAAGCCGCTAGCTCGTTTAAATTGAAATCATTTTGCAACGCCTCTTTTAACCGGTAAGCTAATTTTTTGACCTCTTGAAACTGTAAGGTCTTTTTCTTCTCATCTTCCAGCTTCCGAGCAAAAAATTTCGTGCGTAATGATGCTATATGCTGCTGGTAAGTATCTATCTCAATAAATTTTTCTTCTGCAGCCGAAAACAAAAAACCCTGCATATACTGCGCGCCACAACTAAGGCCAAATAAAAATTCACGCATATTTTCTACGCCTTCACAAATTATCTTGGCACCCGAACGCTTACCAAAGCGTGTTAACAATTTAACCGCTTCACTCGCCGCCCCACCTTTAGCCGCCATTTTAAACAAGCGCATATCAATTTTTATAATATCGGGATTCAATGCAATGACACGGTCTAATTGAGAATAACCTGCACCATAATCATCAATCGCTACTTTCAATCCATTTTCTCTATACTTATTAACCACCTGCTTTAACTTATCAATATCTGCTGCCGCTTCAGTAATCTCAATAATGATACGACTTCTATCAATATTTAATTTATCCAACATCTCTAACGTTGGCAGACTATTCGTATTAGTCAAATAATCAATCCATGCAGCTGATATATTAATTGTTAAATACGTTGTTGTATCTTCTAATTCCGAAAATTTTTGTAAGGCCATCCACCTTACTTTTCTATCCAACTCTCTCAAATCTTCATCAGAGTATGCTGTTGATGAAAAAATATCGCCTGCAGAAATCACCTTTCCCTGCTCATCATATTGCCTAGCTAAAGCCTCATAACCAACAATATTGCCATTAGCAACACCAATAATAGGTTGGAAATAAGGAAAAATAGCGATTTCTTTTTGTGTCATGTTGTATATATTAAATTAAGGTTAATGTATCGCTCATTATTTCCATTTTTAGAAAACGTCAGAAAAACAATCCACAGTCTATAAAAATGAAACTTATCGAGCTTTAGAAATCATTAGAGCAGGTTCTATGCCATATACAACTAACCTCCAATTAAAATTTATTATGTGCGCTTTATCAAATTTTCATCACCCAGATTAACCCTAATAAAATAAACCATATTACTTTTTGGTGCACCGCCCTCCTTTTTGCTCTATTTTGAAGCATGCACTTAAATATAAAATAACTACCAATTTTAAGAAAAATACACACATAATTAACATAACAAACTGATATATAAAAACAAACAGAGAATAGACTATAAATTATTTAATTTGGCACACATAGTGCTTTATCTATAACAGCAAGACTCCAACGGCGGAGTTTTAAACTATTTAAAGGCTCAATGTTGAGCCTGACAGACAAAGACGTCTACAAACTGAATACACCATTTCCCCAAAGGTGTGTATTTATGTTTGTAGGCGTTTTTTTTTGCTCAAAATTTATTGTTTACTAATAAAAATAGGAATTAAAGATGACCACTAAATTTCCATTAAAAAAACTAGCAGCAGCGCTAGGTATTGCATTAACAACAGCAACACTTAGTTTTAGCGGTACGGCGAACGCAGTTGAAAATCTTGAAAAAGAAGAATTAAAATTCGGTTTTATCAAACTGACAGATATGGCACCTTTAGCGATTGCTTACGAAAAAGGCTACTTTGAAGATGAAGGCCTTTATGTAAAGGTTGAAGCACAAGCAAACTGGAAAGTTTTATTAGACCGCGTTATTAATGGTGAGCTAGATGGTGCACATATGCTAGCCGGACAACCGCTAGGTGCAACTATTGGTTTTGGTACTAAAGCAGATATCGTCACCGCCTTTAGCATGGATTTAAATGGTAATGCGATTACTGTTTCTAATGATATATGGAAGCAAATGAAAGCCCATGTGCCGATGATGGCAGATGGCAAACCTGTACATCCGATTAAAGCAGATTCATTAAAACCGGTCGTAGAGAAATATAAAGCAGCTGGTAAACCCTTCAACATGGGCATGGTATTCCCTGTATCAACGCATAACTACGAACTACGTTACTGGCTTGCTGCAGGCGGTATAAAACCTGGATACTACGCACCCCCTCAAGATACTAGCGGACAAATTGATGCTGACGCACTATTATCAGTCACGCCGCCGCCACAAATGCCCGCAACAATGGAAGCCGGCACAATTTATGGCTACTGTGTTGGTGAACCATGGAATCAACAAGCCGTATTTAAAGGCATCGGTGTCCCTGTTGTCACTGATTACGAAATCTGGAAAGACAACCCAGAAAAAGTATTTGGTGTAAGCAAAAGCTGGGCTGAAAAATATCCAAACACGCATATTGCTGTCGTCAAAGCTTTGATTCGCTCAGCAATCTGGTTAGATGCTGAAAATAACAAAAATCGCCCAGAAGCTGTAAAAATCTTATCCGAAAGTAAGTATGTGGGTGCAGATTATGATGTGATTGCAAACAGCATGACCGGTACTTTTGAATATGAAAAAGGCGATAAACGTCCTATGCCTGATTTCAATACTTTCTTCAGAAACAACGCAACTTACCCTTATTACAGTGATGCCATTTGGTATTTAACGCAAATGCGTCGTTGGGGACAAATCAATGAACCTAAAACAGATGCATGGTTCATGGAAATTGCTAAAAAAGTTTACCGCCCAGATATCTATATGAAAGCAGCGAACGAGCTAATTGCTGAAGGTAAAGCAAAAGCAACTGATTTCCCTGGATCAGCTGAAACCGGTTTTAAAGCACCACAAAAACACTTTATCGACAATATTGTTTATGACGGTACAGCGCCTAATGCTTATTTAGAAAAATTCACTATTGGTCTAAAAGGTAAGCAAGTCGTTACCAACGGAAAAATAGTGGACTAAATCATTCATTCCTCCAAGCAGTGCACCCTGTGATATGGATATCATTTTTTACAAGGACGTAAACTTTTTACCTTTAAATGACAATTGTTTATTTATGCAACGCCGCAAAATAGGTGTCTAACCATGACCAATCAACTTATAAAATTTTTTAATATTACAGGCCTTACTTGGTTTGTCCCTTTTGTCAAAATGGCTGCGGGTGAAAATCCGTCTCAGCAAATAAAACAACTCTGGCTAATTATGGGCGTGCCTATTTTAGCTTTTGCTATTTTCCTTGGATTATGGGGAGCCTCTGCCTCTAAAATTCAAACGAGCTTGGGTGCAATTCCAGGCCCTTCTGCTGTATGGCATGAAGTACAAGGATTAGTCTCCGATCATAAAGAAGAGCGTTTGAAGGAAGCGGCTTTCATACAGCGCCAAGAAGTTAGAAATGCAAAAAAATTAGCAAAAAATCCTGATGCTAAAGTAAAGATACGCGCTTATACCGGTAAAGCGACTTATTTAGACCAAATTATTACCAGTTTATACACCGTATTTGCTGGCTTTGTGATTGCGACTTTAATTGCCGTTCCTTTAGGAATTGTCTGTGGCATGAGCCCATTGTTTAACACCGCCATTAATCCAATCATACAAATATTTAAACCGGTATCCCCCTTAGCATGGTTACCGATTGTTACCTTAGTTGTCAGCGCCCTGTATGTAACAACGGATGATTCATGGTTTGAAAAAGCTTTTTTAACCTCAGCTATTACAGTAACTTTATGCTCTTTATGGCCGACATTAATTAATACCGCCGTTGGTGTTGCGTCTATAGATAAAGATTTAGTTAACGTAGGTAAAGTATTGCGCCTTAACTGGAGCACTCAAATTCAAAAAATAATTCTCCCTTCTGCCCTGCCTTATATCTTTACAGGGATGCGCTTATCGTTAGGCGTAGGTTGGATGGTATTAATTGCCGCAGAAATGCTTGCACAAAACCCAGGTTTAGGTAAATTTGTCTGGGATGAGTTCCAAAATGGAAGTGCACATTCCTTAGGAAGGATCATGGTTGCCGTGTTTACTATTGGAATTATTGGATTTGCTTTAGATAGAATCATGCATTCCTTACAGAATATATTTTCTTTCGATAGCAACCTTTAAGCGGAGATAATTATGTCAGCAATTCAAAAAGAAGTTACCACAGAATTAGCTTCAAATGATCCATCCACTCCCTTATTAGAATTAAAAAATGTCTGTAAATCCTATGGTGAAGGGAAAAATAAGACCTCAATTTTAAAAAACATTAACCTAAATGTTAGTAATGGTGAGTTTATTGCCATTGTTGGCTTCTCAGGCAGTGGCAAAACCACCTTAATATCCGCTATTGCAGGCCTTATACAAGCAAGCTCGGGTGACTTACTCAAACAAGGAGAATCCATTACCGCACCTGGCCCAGATAGAGGCGTTGTATTTCAAAATTATTCACTCATGCCGTGGTTAACGGTTTTTGAAAATGTGTCACTCGCGGTTGATGAAATTTTCAAAGACTGGACGACCGAACAACGTCGTGAGCACACTAAACGGTATATTAAAATGGTAAGCCTTGGGCATGCTATGGATAAAAAACCGCATGAATTATCTGGCGGTATGCGTCAACGCGTTAATGTTGCCCGTGCACTGGCGGCTAACCCAGATATATTGTTATTAGATGAACCTTTAAGTGCTTTAGATGCATTGACTAGAGGTAATCTTCAAGATGAAATTTTGAGTATTTGGGAAAAAGAAAAGAAAACCGTTATTTTAATTACCAATGATGTTGATGAAGCCATTTATATGGCAGATCGGGTTATTCCATTAAACCCCGGTCCTGATGCAACACTAGGCCCTGATTTTCATATTAATATCGAGCGCCCAAGAGATAGAACTGCTTTAAACCATAATGAAGAGTTCAAACGCCTACGTAGTGAGATTACAAAATATCTTATGGACATTGGTATGGAACAATCAAATCAGGCAGACGATAAAACCAACCTTCCTGACGTTCGCCCTAATACCAGTAACGACTGGAGCAACGATACTTCTGCGCTAAAGCCCGCCACTAATGATAACGGCAAACCTAAATATCTAGAGTTCTCAAAACTATCAAAGATATACCCTACACCTGATGGCAATAGCAGCGTTAAAGTAGTTGATGGCTTTGAGCTTAATGTAAAAAAAGGTGAGTTCATTTCCATTATCGGTCACTCAGGCTGTGGAAAGTCTACCGTACTCTCTATGACCGCCGGACTAAACGAAGTATCAGAAGGCGGTATTATTCTTGATAATAAAGAAGTCTCTGGCGCAGGACCTGACCGTGGTGTTGTCTTTCAAGCACCCAGCCTTGTATATTAAACATCTCTATTAAAGGCAGGATTATTTAACCCGAAAAGTTTATAGTAATAACTGATTTTCTGGGGAAGCCGGCCCAGCCTTAAGCCTTGAGCTTGTACGTAGATTGGCTCCCCA